>Ga0302157_10000002_pt1 | contig 453918 bp, 357 predicted proteins | sample I_Bog_N3_3_FD_193502 | JGI IMG/M metagenome (GOLD analysis project Ga0302157, IMG submission 193502) | Peat permafrost microbial communities from Stordalen Mire near Abisko, Sweden - I_Bog_N3_3 | ecosystem: Environmental > Terrestrial > Soil > Wetlands > Peat | place: Sweden: Abisko... | reverse complement strand
CCACGTTCATACACGATCGGCTTCCCGAGGCACGTTGGTGTCAATGCCCTTCAGCGACCCTCGCGCGGCCTTGGTTGGCCTAACGGGCAGGAGTTCGATCCGACGCCGATATTCGATAGCATGGAGTTTTTCGCCAGGTTTGATTCCGAGTGCCTCGCGAATTGTGGACGGAATTACGATCTGGCATTGCGATGATACAGTGATGGTGCTCATACGATTTTCCGATCGATCGCCAGTTTGTAAGGGGGAAATGGCTGCTTATCACGGTTTTTGCGGCCGTGTCGCCCGATGCAGCCAAGCCGCCAAGTGGAGCGACATCGGTTACCTAGCGACACGTGCCGGTGTGATTCCGGTCACGGCGGTCAGACCCGCCCGGCAACTGTCGCTCCGGCCGGTAGCAATCGGAGCAGTCGCGGAGGTAACGAGGCGGCTGAAGCCTTCGATGTAGAGGGGGGGCGTGGCGCAGCGGGTTCATGAGCTTGCAGTGCCCTGGCCGGGATGGGGTTGCTTGTCCGGGCTGGTATCCTGTCAGCAGATTTATCGTCGGCGTGTTCGGCCGCGTCTGGCGAGGATTGCAAGTAAGTTCGGTAGCGCGCCCCGCTACCAATTCAACCAAGTTGAATCGGTGTATCTGGTGTTCAGGCAAGGTGCCGCGCCAGCTGTCATATCTTCCGTTACCGGCCGATTACCTCAAACCCTTCGCGTTGAGCGGCGCGCGCCAGGCGAACATCGAGGCAGACAAATTGCAACGACATGGGCTCGTGATCGGACGCGATCAGCGCCGCTGCCAGTTGCAGGCTGTCGGCAGCGCGCAGGGGATGAGCGCGAAGCAGGCGTTCGGCGGTTCGACGGATTGAGTCGGATGGCAGGATTTCGTGCCAACCCTCCGCGAGCGCGTGCACAGCCGTTAGTGCAGCCGTAACTTCATCGGCGGTGAGCAAGCCGTCCCGTTCGCGTCTTGCCAGCGCGGATGCAATTTCAACGGGCGTGCCCCACCATGCAAGCATGTCTGCATCTTGCTCGAGCAGCTTCAGCAGATGGTCTCGGGTCGGCTCATTCGCAATCAGCGGAGTGATTGCCGACGCGTCCCAATATTTCACGATCGGACCCGCGGCGCGACAAGCGAGTCGGGACTCATCGATCCTCGGAGCGATCTTGCTGCACGGCCTCGAGCAATCGTGCGGCATGGGGCAGGGGACTCGCCAACCCTGCGAGGATCGCCACCGCTGATCCTTGACGCAGCGGGAGCCGTGTCACGCCTTTTGCATGAAGCGATGTAAGTCGATCAGAACCCAGGCCAGCGGACTCAATTCGCTCAAGGCGGGCAATCGGAACTTCCCGGTCATAGATGACAACAGCATGTCCGGCGCGGACCTTCCGGAGGTATGCGCTTAAGTTGTTCTTTAATTTAGATACACTAGCCTTTTGCACATAGCTATTATAGCTATTTTCGGGTCGATCTGCAATGGAGCTACCGGGGCTCCGCCTGGTCACATTCGCTAACGTCAAGTTAATTGCTTGGAACCGAATCGTGCCCCCGCCACCATTTTCCACTGGAACGGCTGGATGGTTGACCTCAATTCCGAGATCGGCTCGGCGGCAACGCTTTATACGCCGACGTCCGGTCAAGGGATTATCGACAGTGGTCAAATCGTCGCCAACGGTATCGTGAACGCGACGGGAGAGGATGTCGCATTGCTGCTGACGCCGACCGGCAGGGTGACGTTCTATTCAGGTGCAGTCTATCTCGGCTACGTGACGGTCGACGGCACGGGCCAGGCGGTGCTGACGACCGACGCCATTCCCGTCGGTACGCTGTCGCTGACGGCGACGTACGAGGGGAACTCCGCCGATCGGGTTTCGACATCGAGTGCGGTTGTGATCACGATATCCGCTGTGGTGACGGTGACCAGCAGTTAAGTCACACAGGTATTTCCGCAACGATCACCGGATCACCAGGATGCTGTTGGTGATCGCGATGGCCTCGCGCGCGGATACCGCCGGTCTGGCGGTCCTGCTGGGCGTGAGCGCCGGCGTCTACCTGCCGCTCCAGACCGGCTATTGCGCGCCACTACCGGCCGCAATTTGCCGGCCGTGCACCCGTTTGCCGCGACGCGCTCAAGTATCGCCCTGCGTCCTGGTAGTGGTATCGGTTTGGCTGGTTCCGGCGAAATCGGTGTAGGTTAATGAATCGGCGCTGGTAGTGCCATTCTTTGAATATTGCCAGGCGCGCGTTGCGGTTTGTCCTGCCGCGTTGGTCACGGTGATGTTTTGGTCCACGCCGGTGCCCGTCTGAGTCAATGAACCGGAGATCTGGTCGGTGCTGCCGTTGGCCCAGGTTTGCGTACCCGTGATCGATTCGGAACCGTCGGGGTTTCCCGTGATCACCTCGCTCCCGCTGCCTGCCACCTTGCCTTTCGCATTGTAGAGTTGAAAGGATTTGGTGACACTGCTTCCGTCGGCGCTGGTGGTCAGAGATTCGGATTTCACCTGTTTCCCATCGACGTATTTCTGAATGGTTTCGTCGAAGCTGCCGTCGGCGTTCTTGGTGATGGAAGTCTTCGTTTCTGCCGTATTTCCATTCGCATACGTCGTCACATCGTCGAAGGTCGCTACTCCATCTTGATGGGATACCGTATTGGAATAGGTTCCGCTTCCCTGCGTCGAGTCGGTGACGGTGCCGGTCTTTGTACCATTATATGTGCCGTTGAATGCCTGCTGAATACTGCTGATGCTGAGCAATGACATAGGACCTCCGGTTGAGACAATATGGCAAATGCAGAATCGTTTTCTGCGCTGACCCGTTAGATCAGCAAGATGCGTGCCATACAGTCGGGATCCAGTGACTCATTTGGAGCCGGTCTACCAACAATCCCAGTGCCCCTGCGGCCGACTTCGGCGGCAAGACCAGCGCCATCGCGTGGAATACAACCCCTGGCTATCCCAAGCAATCGGGCTAAGGTAGTCGTCATGGATGGACGCCGTGTCGGTGTTCAACGCGAAAGGACCGCTCATGACTATCAAGCGAAACGGCTCGCAGGCCGCCGTAAAGGGCTCGCCGGAGTACTTCACCGGCACTGTCCGCGTCGAACCCCTGTTCCAGGCTCCCGGCGGCGGGGATTTTGGTGGCGCAAGTGTTACCTTCGAGCCGGGCGCCCGTTCTGCCTGGCATACGCATCCTTGCGGACAGACCTTGATCGTCGTTTCCGGCCTTGGGTGGACGCAGTGCTGGGGCGAGCCGAAAGAAGAGATTCGTCCGGGCGACGTCGTGACATGCCCGCCAGACAAGAAGCACTGGCACGGCGCGACGGACACGACCGCCATGACCCACATTGCCATACAGGCATCAAAGAACGGGAAGAACGTCGAATGGCTGGAGAAGGTCAGCGACGAACAGTACCGGAGCTGATACCAACACGAGCATCGAGGAGAGCACCATATCGCACTCTCGTGACCTGGTTCGGGCGTACTTCGTGATGCGCCGCGATATCGGCGACGGTTTTCTTGCAGCCGTGTCCAATCGGGGCGCTGAAATGCGTTCTCTTCGATAGTGATATCTGGCGACCACGTTTGACAGATACGGAGCCCTGGTATGCAATCACCCGTGGCACCGCGCGATCGAACGACTCCACGAGAGCCAATGCAAGGAGCAACCAATGAAAAGGGTCTCAACGTGGACGATGGCGCTGGTCACAATGGCGACCTTACTCCTGTCGGCGGTGACAGTGGAACCGGTGCATGGGCAAACCTTGACCACGCTGCACAGCTTCGATGGCACGGACGGCACATACCCCAGCGGACTGATCCAAGCCACCGATGGGAACATCTACGGAGTAACGACCGTAGGCGGGGCGTATTGCAAAGGCTGTGGCACGGTCTTCAATATCACCTTGGCCGGGACGCTGACCACCCTTCATAGCTTTTGCTCGGAACCCGGCTGCCCGGACGGCCAAATCCCCAACGGGATGATCCAGGCCGCCAATGGGGAGTTCTATGGGACGACGACCAATGGCGGGACCCACGGTAATAACGGTACGGTCTTCGAAATGCCGCTCGGCGGGACGCTGACTACGCTGCATAGCATGGACCCGGGCAGCCGCTATCCCGATCGACCGCTGATCCAGGCTGCCGATGGAAACTTCTACGGGGATTCTCAGGGCGGAACGAACTTCGACGGATCGATATACAAAATCAACCCCAGCGGAAAACTGACCACCCTCTATATCTTCTGTTCGCTAAGTGATTGCCCGGACGGCGACGGTCCCAATGGGCTGATCCAAGCCACGGATGGGAACTTCTATGGCACAACGGCCTTTGGCGGAGCCAATAGCAGCAGTTGTGGATTGGGCTGCGGCACGGTCTTCAAGATCACCCCGGGCGGAACGCTGACCACACTGTACAGCTTTTGCTCACAAACGAATTGCACGGACGGCGACTACCCATTTGAGGGGCTGATCCAGGCAAACGATGGGAACTTCTATGGCACGACGCATGAGGGCGGGATCGTCACGAGCAATTGTGACACCGGGTGCGGCACGATCTTTAAGATCACTCCGCGCGGCACGCTGACGACGCTATACAGCTTTTGCTCGCAAACCAACTGCACGGATGGCTACATCCCCACGGGTGTGCTGGTTCAGGGGACCGACGGGAACATCTACGGAACGACGACCGCAGGCGGGGCCAGTACCGGCAGTTGTGGCGATGGCTGTGGTACGGTTTTTCAAATCACCCCGGGCGGCACCCTCGCCACGCTGTACAGTTTTTGCTCGCTGACGAAATGTGCGGATGGTTCCCAGGCCGGAGCGCTGATGCAGGACACCAATGGGGTCTTCTACGGAACGTCCGTGGTGGGCGGGGCAAAAAATGACGGCACGGTCTTCAGCCTGTCCGTCGGTCTCGGGCCGTTCGTGGCGCTGCAGACCACGTCAGGGCCGGTGGGGGCTGCCGTGGCCATTCTGGGCAACGACCTGACCGGTTCAACCCGAGTCTCATTCAATGGTGCTCCGGCGATGTTCACGGTCGTTTCAGCGACCGAAATTACCACGACCGTTCCGAGCGGTGCGGCTACGGGCCCCGTCGAAGTGACAACTCCGGGCGGCAAGCTCAAGAGCAACACGAAATATGCGGTCAAGAAAAGTCCGGCGGTACCTGAGTTCTCGCCGGGGACCGGTACTTACAGCAAAGCGCAGTCGGTCGCGATCACAGACGGCAGTGCAGGCTCCATGATCCTCTACACGACAGATGGGACTCCGCCCGCCACCTCCTCGACCGCGTTGGTATACACGGGTCCGATCAAAGTCAAATCAACCGAGACGCTGGAAGCGGTCGCAGTCGGAATCGATGACGAGCCATCGGCGGTGGCGGCCGCTGTCTACACCATCCTTTGAGCGTCGGGATCACGGCAGCGCATTGACGCCCGCTGGTACCTCGCTCGAGCATCGCGACGGCAAACGGGGATCCGGGTTTGATTCGACCGGGCAACGGTGTAGGATTTCACCGCCAAAATCTTGAATCTCGGCAATACCAACCTGGGGGAACCGATGAAAACTTCCAATATCCTGACGGCATCGTTATTCGCGTGCGTACTGGGTTTTGCGGCCGGCGCCCAAGCCCAGGATACGCCCAAGGAACACAGCATGACCGGCTGTCTGGCAAAGGGCGACGAGGCTGGAACGTTCAAGCTCACCGATCTTGCGTCGGGACCCAAGGTGGTCGCCATTGCGTCGACGACAGCGAACCTGACGCCGCACTTGGGCCACAAGGTCGAGATCACGGGCGTTGCCGTCCCGGGGAAGGACAACGTTCACACGATGAAGGTGTCGGCGGTGAAAATGATTTCCGCGACCTGTCCGTAGCCCGTCCAAGTGGCGGGGGTTTTTACCCCATCGGGATCTGAAAGGGTAATGGCACCCGCCACGTCTCGCACGAACTCGTGCGGGAGTTTTTCCGTTGTTGCAGTGCATCCGCTGGCACACCAAAGGGAGCATCGGTGATGAGAAACTGCATATTGACTTTTGCTTGCGCAGTTTTCGGATTCTTTTCGGTCGCGGCGTTCGCCGTGGCCTACAACGTTCAGGTGAAGAATGGAACGGTCAGCGGTTGCGGCAACAGCGGCGGCATCTCCTTAGGCTCGGGCCTGGTAAGTTCGAACAACTTGAGCGGCGATGAAATCGGCATAACCGTCGCCGGTCAGTCCGTCGTAACGGGAAATACCGTTTCCGCGACGAGCACGGGGCTCTTCCTGGTGACGGGTTCGACCGGTAGTCCGTTGGTGGGTACGAACATTTTCAACGCCACAACGCCTGTCTCGGGAACCGTGCTGTCGCTACACAATAACTTTTGCAATAACTCATCGTGTTAGGGGGCGACGGACGCGCCGCCTATGGATGAAATTCAACGCGACAAGGGGCTGGTCCGCAAGGTAGGACCGTGGGCGCTGGCAGCGAGCATCCTGAGCATGGTCGTGGGCGCCAGCATTTTCGTGGTGCCGGCAGCCCTGGCTGCGGCGATCGGTCCGTATGCACCGATCGCCTTTCTCGCCTGCGCGGTCGCGGTGGGATCGGTGGCCATCTGCTTCGCTGTGGGCGGCAGCCGCATGCCCACCAGCGGTGGAATCTACGGCTACATCGAGGCCACCTTCGGGCCGCTCACGGGATACGTGGCGGGCACCCTGTTCTGGGTGGCTGATCTGCTGGCCTGCGGTGGCATCGCCGCGGCCCTTGCCGACGTGGTCACCAGCGTGGTGCCGGCGCCGCTGGCCCCGGCGGTGCACGCCGCCACCATTATAATCGCGATCGGCGGCATCGCCCTCGTCAACATCGGCGGCGTGGCGCACGGCGCACGGCTAGTGAGTGCGGCGACCGCGCTCAAGCTCCTGCCGCTGCTGATCTTCGTCGTGGTGGGCGCCGTCTTCGTCAAGGGGGCGAATTTCGTGCAGCCGGCAGCGCCGGGCATCGCGGGGGTGGGGCGGGCGATGATTCTCGGTGTATTCGCCTTCATGGGGATGGAGACATCGTTGTGCGCGAGCGGCGAAGTGGTGCGCCCCAACTGGACCATCCCACGGGCACTCGGCATCGCCATGCTCGCCACGACCCTCCTGTACGTGGCGATCCAGACGGTTGCGCAGGGCATGCTCGGGCCCGCGCTCGCGGTCTCGGCCGTGCCGCTGGCGGACGCGATGGCGCCGATCAGTCCCGTGCTCAAATTCATCATGGTCGCCGGCGCCGGGATGTCCATGTTCGGCTACCTCGGCAGCGATATCCTCGGCAGTCCGCGCCTGCTGTTCGCCCTTGCGCGCGACGGTCTGCTGCCCCCGGTGCTGGGACGCCTGCATCCGCGCACGCATGCGCCCCACGTTGCCATCGGGATCTACGCAACCCTCGGCATCGTCCTCGCCCTGACCGGCACCTTTGCCGAGCTTGCCGTGCTGTCGGCGCTCACCACGGCAGCGCTGTACATCCTCGGGTGCGCGGCGGCGTGGCGGCTCACGCGCCGTGGCGTGGCGATGGCCGGTGAGCCGCTTCGTTTCCGCTGGCTCGGCGCGGCGGTGATCATCGGCATCACGAGCATGTTGTTGGTGATCGCGATGGCATCGCGTGCGGAAATCCTTGGATTGGTGGTCCTGTTGGGCTTGAGCGCCGGCGTCTACCTGCTGCAAACGCGGGCGCTCGCCGCAGCCGCCGCGCCCCGCGTGCCCTGACGCGCGCCCTCGATTTGGGAGTCACGCGCCGGGAACGATCCGTACGTCCCGCACGGCGCCGCCATCCAATGCCGCGAGGGCGGCCTGATAGCCCGGACTATCGTGCGTTGCCATGGCCGATTCGATCGAATCGAATTCGATTACCACGGTGCGCTCCAATTGGCCTGCCTCGTAGGCATGCGCCGCGACTCCACGCGCAATGAATCGGCCGCCTCCTGCCTCGATGGCCGGTCCGGCGAGCTTGGCATAGGCTGCCAGCTTGGCGGGGGAGAGGATTTCTCGGTAACAGGTGATCCAATAAGCCTTGACCATGCCATTTCTCCTTGATCACGTCCCCTGGGTGGGAAATTTCAGCGCCCGCTCGATCGCCTGGTAGCGCGGCTCCCGGCGCAGCGGATCGAGCAAGGGGTCGGTTTTCAGACCCTCCAGACCTGAATCCCGCAGGCGCAGCGCCGTGCCGAGGCACTCCAGCGCCTTGGCGGCATCTCCCCACTGCGCATAGATCTCGGCATATTGGTACGCCGCCGCATCGCCCAACGAGGCCTGAATCTTGGCGAGCGCCGCCTGCGAGTCCAGGTGCCGTCCAAGCTTGTCATAAGTCACCGCCAGGCACAGCCGATTCAACCAATAGTCGGGTTTGATTTCGCAGGTTGCGCGCGCGTTCTCGAAGTGGCCGAGCGCATAGTGGGCGAGTCCAGGATACCCGTAGATCCGCGGATCGTCGCGGTTCAGAACCAGCAAGTCCTGGTAGACGGTGAGGGTCTCCTCGTAACGATGTGCGGCGTACAGCGCCTGAAGAAGGTTGCGATGGCTTCTGGGATTGAGCGGATCCACGACGACCGCGTGTCGCGCGGCGGCGATGCCAGCCTCGGTGCGGCCCATGTACACGGCAAAGCGGCCGTAGAATCCCAATAGATCGGCATTCCCCGGCGCCAGCGCCATTGCCCGGTCGTATTCCTCGCTCGCCTGCGCGAAGTCGAGAGCCCCCGTGTCGAAAACGGCCGCCAGCGCCCGGTGGCCCTCGGAAAGACCGGGTGCGAGACTGATCGCGCGGCGCGCGTCGGCCTGCGCCCCGTCAAAATCCGCAATCTGAGCCGACCTGCCGCTCTCGAATTCTTCGGCGAAGGAGGAGCGCGTGAACGAGCGGTGGGCGAAGGCGAGCGCGTAGTTCGGATCCTGGCGAATCGCCTCGCCATACATGGCGATCGCGGTTTGCAGACTCTGTGCATCGTGTTTGAGAACGGCTTTCGAGCCCCGCAGGTATGCATCGAAGGCGGCCGCATTGTGCGTGCCGCCCAACTCGATCGTCGCAGCCACATCCTCGAGCAACGTCACTTTGAGGGCGCTCGCCACGGAATTGGCAATTTCGGTCTGAAGTGCGAGCACATCCCCGAGATCCCGGTCATAGGTCTGCGACCAAATGTGAAATCCCGTGGCCGCATTGATGAGCTGCGCAGTGATGCGCACGGTTTGCGCCGAGCGCCGCACGCTGCCCTCGAGCACCGCGCCCACGTTGAGCTCGCGCCCAATCGTACCGATATTGGCGTCCTTGCCCTTGAACGAGAACGCCGACGTGCGCGCCGCGACCTGCAACTCGCTGATGCGGGCGAGGGAGTTGAGCATCTCTTCCGTGAGGCCGTCGGAGAAATACTCCTGTTCCTTGTCCCCGCTCATGTTCACGAAGGGCAGCACCGCGATCGAGTGCGCCGGCGGATTGAAGGAGGGCGCGGCGGATAGCGCCGTTACCGGCTTCCCCGCCGCATCGCGCTTCGAGTGCCAAATCTGATCCACCGCGATGTAGCCCAGGGCAATACCGATCAACGCGCCCATCGCGATCAGCACACCGTGCCGGGCGCCACCGGCCGGAACTCCGGCACGCCGGAATCCCAGGAGCCCGGTGACGGGCGTTGGGGCTTCTCCGCCGGGCGCCGATGGCGCGGGGGGCGGCTCTGCGAGGATGCGCTGCACGCCGGCGGTGAGCTGGGGCAACGCGCGCTCCATGCCCTGCGTCGCCGCATCGAGCCACTGCGAGGTATTCAAAAAGTATTCGAGATCCGGGGTCATCGATGCGAAGTCGATCCTAAACGACACCACGGGATGCCGCCTCGCCGTCGCCCGCTCCACTTCCCTGAGCACATGCGGCGAAGCGGCGGCGCTCCCCGACAGAACGAGCACGGCGACGGTGGCCGCATCAATTGCGCGAACGATCGCGCCGGAATAAGACTCGCCCGGAACGACGTCGCGCGGCGCAATCCAACAGGCGATCCCGGCCTGCTCGAGGGCCCGGCATACCGCGTCCGCCACGGCCTGGTCTTGCGAGGCGTAGCTGATGAATACTTGCGCCATCGCCATAGCCTACCCTAACCGGGGATGGACGCGTTTGCTGTCATTTGGCAGGATGAGAGCGCCTCGGAAGGTTCGTAACGGGAGGGTATATGCCGACGATGCAACCGATCACACTGTTCCACTCGCCTCGGACTCGATCGTCAGGAACATTGGTACTGTTGGAGGAGCTCAAGGCCCCCTACCAGCTGCACGGTCTCAACATGAAAGCGGGTGAGCAGCGGCAGGGCGCCTATCTGGCCGTCAACCCGATGGGTAAGGTTCCGGCAATATTGCATGGCGATGTGCTGGTCACCGAACAGGTGGCCATCGGCATCTACCTTGCGGACCTGTTTCCCGAGGCCGGAATCACACCATTGATAGGCGACGCGTTGCGCGGGCCCTACCTGCGCTGGTACGTCTTCTACGCCGCGTGCTTCGAACCGGCGCTCGTGGACAAATCATTGAAGCGCGAACCCGGACCGGCCGGCATGATGCCGTACGGCGATTGGGCGACGACGCTTGGCGCCGTGACGGCTCAGCTCACAAAAGGGCCGTGGCTGCTCGGGGATCGCTTCACAGCCGCCGATGTGCTGTGGGGTACGGCGCTGACCTGGATGACAGGATTTGGATTGATCGAGGCGGTCCCGCCCATCAAGACCTATATCGACCGCTGGAATGCGCGTCCTTCCGTAACGAAGGTGGCGCAGATCGATGCTGATTTACTGAAGGCGCAAGGCAACGCGTAGACCGTCTCTTGAGCGAGTATTGTTGCAGGCAGGCCTTGTGAATTCAACCTGACAATGTTGCCGGAGACAAGAATGGACAGCCGAATTCGATCGATTCACGCGCGCGAGATATTGGACTCCCGCGGCAATCCCACGGTGGAAGTGGACGTCAAGCTGGTTGGCGGCGAGCAAGGCCGCGCCGCCGTGCCGTCGGGAGCTTCCACCGGCGTTCACGAGGCCGTGGAACTCCGCGACCAGAATGAGCATCGCTATGCCGGGAAAGGGGTGCGCCTTGCCGTCGAACACGTCAACAATGCCCTCGCCAAGGCCGTCACGGACCTCGATGCGCAAGATCAGGGCGCCGTGGACCGCGCCCTGTGCGCGGCGGACGGCACGCCCAATAAGGCGAAGCTCGGCGCCAACGCCATTCTCGGGGTCAGCCTCGCCGTCGCACGCGCCGCCGCGTCGGCATCCCGATTGCCGCTGTTTCGCCAATTGGGAGGATCGATTGCCAACCGCTTGCCGGTGCCGATGTTCAACATCCTCAATGGCGGCGCGCATGCAAACTGGCAAGGCACGGATTTCCAGGAGTTCATGATCGCGCCGATCGGGGCGCCGAACTTCGCCGAGGCCCTGCGCTGGGGTGCGGAGATCTATCATCACCTCAAGAAGGTGCTCAAGGATGCCGGTCTTTCCACGGGTGTCGGCGACGAGGGCGGCTTTGCACCGGTCCTGAGGCGGAACGAGGACGCGATCGACCTCATCCTGCGCGCGATTGAGGCCGCCGGCTATCGGCCCGGCGACGATGTGGTCTTGGCGCTCGATCCCGCATCGAGCAGCTTTTTCGACAATGGGCTGTATCAGCTGCGGACCGAGGGCCGCTCGGTCGGCGCCGAAGAGATGGTGGCGCTCTATGCGGACTGGGTTCGAAAATATCCGATCGCGGTACTCGAGGACGGACTAGCCGAGGACGACTGGGCGGGATGGAAGATTCTCAATCGGGAGCTCGGCGGCAAAATCGAACTGGTCGGCGACGACCTCTTCGTCACCAATGTCGCCCGGATAGCGCGCGGCATCGCGGAGGGCGTCGCGAATGCAGTGCTCATCAAGCTCAATCAGATTGGAACGCTGACCGAGACGATCGCGGCGGTGCAGCTGGCCTATTCCGCCGGATGGGGCGCGATGGTATCGCACCGCAGCGGCGAGACCGTCGATTCCTTCATCGCCGATCTGACGGTCGCACTTGCGACCGGCCACCTCAAGACCGGCGCCCCTTGCCGTGGCGAGCGCATTGAAAAATATAACCAATTGCTTCGAATCGAGGAGATCCTCGGAGCGGATGGAATCTACGCCGGACGGGGTGCGTTCGTGCGGCGCGGTTCGCGGACCGAGAAATAATACATCGGGCTCACCACGAGGAGTCCGACGATCCACGACAGGTCGATCCCGCCCAGCGCGCGGGCGATCGGTCCCGTGTAGAGATCGCTGGCGATGAAGGGAATCTGGACCAGGATCCCGAGTCCGTAGCAAACCAGCGCGGCCACGTTGTATCGGCCGTAAATGCCGCCGTCGCGCGCAAAGAACGACGGGACGTCGTAGTTGCCGAAGCGCACGAGGTAATAGTCGACGAGGTTTACCGCGGTCCAGGGTATCAAGAGATACAGAAGCAGTTCGTTGAACTGGCTGTACAGCGTCAGGAAGTTCGATGCGCCCTCCAGGCCGATGAGCAGCGCGGCCAGGAAAATGCCGATCGTGATGAAGGTCCGCGCGCGCGAAGTGGCTCGCCAGCCCGCGGCGAATGTCTGGGCCAGGGTGATGATCGCGAGCGAACCGCCGTAAAAGCAGATCGCGCCCGCGACCGCAACGCCCGGGACAAACAGCAGCACGATCGCGGTGCTCGCTTTTCCGGTGAGCCGTGAGAGCGCGGCGACGACATCGCCGTCGATGACCGCCGGTCCGATGAGCGCGCCCAAAATCATCGGCAATACGGCCCCGAGGGTGGTGCCCCAATAACACGACCAGAAGGCCTGGCGGGGGCCGGAGTCGGGCGGCAAGTAACGCGAGTAATCGGAGACGTAGGGCGCGTACGCGAGCTGCCACAGGGCCCCCATGGATACCATGCTGAAGAAGCCGACCGCCGAGAACGTCCCCCGCGTGATGAAGCTGGCCGGCAGGGGGTGGATGAACAGAACCCAGACGTAGCAGAGCAGCACGGCGCTTCCGGAGACGTACGTCATCATCCGCGTGCACAAGTGGATCAGGTCGTGTCCGTAAATGGCGGCAGCCACGCTGACGAGTCCGATGGCCGCGATGCAGGCGCGCGCGTCGAGGCCCGGGAGGATTGCGTGCAGCGACTGACCTCCCGTCACGAGCGCGGTTCCGGCGTATCCCACGTACATGAAAATGACGAGCGCTACGACGAACGCCGCGCCTCGCGCCCCGAACTGACCCCGGCTCTGGACCATTTGCGGCACACCGAGCCGCGGACCTTGCGCGGCATGCAGCGCCATGAATACGGTGCCGGCGAGGTTGCCGACGAGGATGGCGATGACGCCGGAAAGAAACGATTGCCGGAACAAGGTCGTCGCGAGCGCGCCGGTAACCACGGTCAACACGTTGATGTTCGCGCCGCACCAGAGCGTGAACAGGTGCCGCGCCCGGCCGTGCCGCTGGTCGAGCGGGATCTGGTAGATCGTATGCTGTTCGATGCGTGTGGGCTGGTTTTTGCCGGGAGGAATCCGAGCGTCGTCGGGAGAGGTCATGCGGTGCGAGGCTCTCGTTATAGGTGTATGCGGTGCGCGGCGGCGGGTGCGGTAGTATACCCATCATGATTGAGCACGTGGATACGGCGCGGGCCGGCTTTCCGGACTTCGGTCTCAGCCCCGAGCAACGGCGCGAGGCGGTTTTTGGACATCGCTACGAGCGACCCGGAATGGACGGGGAACTCGGCGAGATCTGGGCATATACGGATGCGCTCGCGTACCCGCCCGGGGCGACCGTGCGTTTGTTCGTGAGTTCGACGGCGCCGAGATGCGAGATGTCGATCGTTCGCGACGGCAGCGTCGCCGCGCCGGTGCTGACCCGGCGCGTCGATGGCGCACGGTGGCAGGACACGCCGGAGCAGTGCTCCGTCGTGGGGTGCGGGTGGGAGCCGTCGCTGGAGTTTCGCGTGGGCGAGGATTGGCCGTCGGGAGCCTATCGAGTGACTCTCACGGCGCAGAATCGCGGCGGCGCACGCATCGCCTCCCACCACCTGTTCATCGTCCGCCCCGTCCCGGGCCCCCACCGGCGGCGGATTCTGCAGATCGCGGCCACGGGAACCTGGACCGCCTACAATACGTGGGGCGGCTCGAATCATTACCGCGGCATCACCGGGCCGCAGCGCAACCAATACGCGACCACGGTCAGCCTCGAGCGGCCCTGGTGCCGTGGGTTCGTCGTCCTGCCGGAGGATGCGCCGCGGGTGCCGCTCGAATTCTCGCCGCCCCCGGCCACGGCGCCTCGCTACCCGCATCTCGAGTGGGCCTACGCCAGGGGCTATTCGGAAAAATATGCCTCGGCGGGCTGGGCGAGCTATGACCGGCATTTCTTTCACTGGGCGGAGCGGGCCGGATTCGCCGTCGATCTGGCGAGTCAACACGACTTGCATTTCAACCCGGAGATCCTCGACGGTTACGACTGCGTGGCGTGCGTGGGTCACGATGAGTATTGGACCTGGGAAATGCGCGATGCGATCGATGGCTACGTCGAGCGCGGCGGACGCGTAGCGCGCTTTGCCGGCAATTTCATGTGGCAAACCCGCCTGGAAAACCGCGGCCGGCAACAGGTCTGCTACAAGTACCGGGCCCGCGCCGAGGATCCGGTGTTCAAGTCCGGCGATCCGTCGCGAACGTCCGGTTCGTGGGAGGCACGAGAGATTGGACGGCCCGGAGCCCAGACCTTCGGGCTCAATGCGACCCGCGGACTTTATGCCGGATGGGGCGGTTGCGCTCCGCGCGGCGTGCGCGGCTTTCCCGTCTATCGACCCGAACACTGGGCGTTCGCCGGCACGGGAATCTACTATGGGGATCTGCTCGGAGCCGACGGGCATGCCTTCGGCTACGAGGTCGACGGCTTGGACTACATCATCCGAGGCGGCTTGCCCGAACCGAGTGAGCTCAGCGGCGCACCCCAAGGCCTGCAGATCCTCGCGCTGGGCTTGTCCTCGCTCAAGGAAGAGCCGCTCGATCTCCCGGGAGACGATAGGTTCCTCTCCGATGAGGATGCGAAGTTCGCCGCCGAGGTTCTGGTGGGCAATGACGGCGACGCGGCGGTGGATCGGGTGAAGCGGGGCGCCGGCATGATCGTGAACTTTCCGCGCGGTCGGGGTGAAGTGTTTCACGCCGGAAGCTGCGAGTGGGTGGCGGCGCTCCTGAGACGTGATGCCCTCGTCGAGCGCGTGACCTCGAACGTGCTCGAGCGGTACCTGAATCGCTGAAGGGCGAGGGGATTTGACTTATTGCAGGCGCCGCCGTGGCGCGTTCAGCCCAAAAGGGCTAGGCTCGCCTGCGCGCGCGTCTTGATGAAAAATCGCGCCATCCAATAACATCAATCGACAGGGAGTGAATTGCATGCTGTACAGCTGTCTTCGTTCTGCACGTGACGCGAGAGCGGCGCTGGTGGCCGTGCCTCTGGCGTGCGCTCTGTTCTCCGGCAGCGGCCGGGCCGAGCCGATTGCCACTCAGGCAAGCACCATGCCCGACATCGTGGCATCCCAGGCCGCGGTGCCGGCCGGCGCCCCGCCGGCCGATCAAAGCATGCACATCGTCGTGTCGCTGCCGCTGCGGAACATGGAGACGCTCGATGCGTTGCTGCCTGACATTTACGATCCGCAGAGTCCCAGCTACCGTCATTATCTGTCGGTCGCGGAATTCACGGATCGATTCGGCCCTTCGAAGCGGGACTACGACACGGCGGTTGCGTTCTTTTCGCAGAACGGATTCAAGGTGGGGCCGCGTGCCGCGAACCGGTACCTGATCGCTCTCGACGGCAAGGTGTCGGACGTGGAGCGCGTGTTCCATGTGACGATGGGGCTCTACCGGCATCCGACCGAGGGCAGGAATTTCATTGCACCGGATCGGCTGCCCACGCTGGATCTGAAAACGCCCGTTCAGCAGGTGATCGGACTCGATGATTTCGTGCTTCCCTATCGCCATCTGGTACGCGGCGAATCCGCGGAAAAAACCACCGGTTCCGGGCCCGGCGGAAACTTCACCGGAAACGACATTCGCGAGGCCTATTATCCCGCGGGCACGCTCACGGGCGCCGGCCAGTCCATCGGGCTCATGGAACTCGAAGGCGTCAATCTCGCGGACGTGACGGCGTTCTTCGCCGCCGGCTACGGGCCGAAGAACTCGGTGGCCATCGACCTCATCTCCACCGATGGCGCGTCGGTCAAGTGCACCGGAAGCTGCGACGACTCGGAGCAGGCTCTCGACATCGAGTACGCGATCTCGATGGCGCCGGGCTTGAGCAGCGTGCGCGTCTATGTCGGCAAAACCGCGGAGGACGTGCTCAATGCCATGGCGACCGACAACATCAGCAAGGTCCTCAGCACCTCCTGGGGCTGGGGCGTGAACTTCAAGACCGACGATGGGCTCTTCAAGGAGTTCGCCGCTCAGGGCCAGACCAATCTCACCGCGAGCGGGGATTATTCCACCCTCACCGCCAGCGGCCCGTGGCCGGAAGAGGACGCCAATATCGTCGCGGTCGGTGGAACGGACCTCGTCACGAGTTCGGCGGGCGGCCCTTGGAAGGGAGAAACCGGCTGGAGCCACAGTGCCGGCGGCCCCTCCACCGACAAGAAAATCCCGATCGAATCCTACCAGTTGCCCTACATCGACGCGGCGAATGGCGGATCCACGACGCTGCGAAACGTGCCGGATGTGGCCGCCAGCGCCAACACCGACATGTATATATGCGCGGATGGTTCTTGCGGCGGAGGATGGGGCGGGACCAGCTTTGCCTCCCCCATCTGGGCGGGTTTCGTCGCGCTGGCCAACCAACAGGCCATCGCCAATGGTCAAGCGGTGGTCGGGTTCATCAATCCGGCGATCTATGCGTTGGGTCGGACCGGCAATTACGGCACCGGATTTCACGACATCACCAAGGGCAAGAGCGGGAAGTTCAGCTGTACCGTCTCTTATGATCTGGTGACCGGGTTGGGTTCGCCCACGGGACAGGGTTTGATCGACCTGCTGGCCCCGTAAGCCTCCGGGAGGCGGCGGAGGCCAAGGGGGCGATCCTCTTGGCCTCTCCGGACCCGCGAGCGCATTGCTCCGCTGCCCGCCCGCGTCAAAATACCGATTGACAGATTCCCCAGTAACGATAATCTTCGGGGTGGGCCATCCGCTCCCAACGGCGGACGCTCATCTGTAAGGATGGGAGATTATCGATGACACGCATGCCATTGCCGGCCGTCCGTCCGGCTGACGCCCGATTTTCCTCGGGCCCGACCAAGAAGCGTCCCGGTTGGAGTCTCAACGCCCTCGATGGGGCGCTGCTCGGCCGCTCGCACCGCTCCAAACCGGGGAAGGCGCGGCTCAACGAGGCGATCGTGCGCACTCGCGCCCTTCTGGGTTTGCCCGGCGAATTCAAGATCGCCATCGTGCCGGCATCGGATACCGGCGCCATGGAGATGGCGATGTGGTCGATGCTGGGAGCGCGTCCGGTCGACCTCTTCGCCTGGGAGAGCTTCGGCGAGGAGTGGGTCACCGATGCGGTGGAACAGCTCGAGATCGAGGATTGCTGTGTTCACTTGGGCCGCCCGTACGGGGCGTTGCCCGATCTGTCCCTCGCCCGCAAATCGGCCGACATCGTGTTCACGCAGAACGGAACGACGTCGGGCGCGAAGATTCCCAACTTCGATTGGATTCCGGAGGGCCGCCAGGGGCTCGCCTTCAACGATGCGACCAGCGCCGTGTTCGCGCAGCCGATCGAATGGTCCAAATGCGATGTCGTCACCTTCTCCTGGCAGAAAGTGCTGGGCGGCGAGGCCGCTCACGGCATGTTGATCCTTTCCCCGCGCGCGGTGGCCCGCTTGGAGAGCTTCATTCCGGCGAGGCCGCTGCCGAAGATTTTTCGCATGACCAAGAAGGGCAAACTCGATCAGGAGTTGTTCGAGGGCGCCACCATCAATACGCCGTCGCTGCTCGCCACCGAGGACTACATCGATGCCCTCAAATGGGCGGAGGGAATCGGCGGGCTGGCGGCCCTGCAGGCTCGCGCCGATGCCAACGCCGGCGTGCTGGCGGACTGGGCGGCCCGGACCCCCTGGGTCGATTTTCTGGTGTCCGACCCGGCGATTCGCAGCAACACCAGCGTGTGCCTGAAGGTCGTCGATCCGCGCGTGACCTCCCTGCCGCAGGCGGGGCAAGGCGAGTTTGCGAAGAAGTTGTCGGCGGTCCTGGAGGAGCAGGGGGTGGCCTTCGATGCGGCCTCGTACCGGTCCGCGCCTCCGGGACTGCGCATCTGGTGCGGCGCCACCGTCGAGGAAGGCGACGTGCAATCGCTCACTCCCTGGCTCGACTGGGCATTTGCCCACTGCCTCGACCTGTTCAGGATCGCTTGATGAAGGATGGCCAATGCCCAAGGTACTGATTGCCGATGAACTGAGCCCGATGGCGCTCGATATTTTCCGCAGCCGCGGCGTGCAGGCGGACGTGCGCGTAGGCCTCAAGAAGGCCGATCTCATCAAGATCATCGGCGACTACGACGGCCTCGCGGTGCGCTCGGCGACGAAGGCCGACAAGGACGTGATCGCCGCGGCTGCGAAACTCAAGGTGATCGGCCGCGCCGGCATCGGGGTCGACAACATCGACATCCCGTCCGCCACTGCCCGCGGCATCGTGGTGATGAATACGCCGTTCGGGAATTCGATCACGACCGCCGAACACGCCGTTGCCCTGCTGTTTGCCGCGGCGCGCCAGATTGCGGCGGCGGACTCATCCACGCAGGCGGGAAAGTGGGAAAAGACGCGCTTCATGGGCGTTGAGCTCTATGCCAAGACGCTGGGACTCATCGGTTGCGGCAATATCGGGTCACTGGTTGCCGAGCGGGCCCTGGCACTGAAGATGAAGGTGATCGCCTATGATCCCTTCCTCTCGCCGGAGCGCGCCGTCAAGCTCGGGGTCGAAAAGGTCGAACTCGACGAATTGCTGTCGCGTGCCGACGTGATTTCACTGCACACCCCCTTGACCGACAAGACGCGCAACATCCTGTCCGCCGAAGCGCTCGCCAAGACCAAGCGCGGCGTCATCATCGTGAACGCGGCGCGCGGCGGACTCGTGGATGAGGCGGCGCTGCGAGCGGCCCTGGAGAGCGGCCAGGTTGCGGCCGCCGGCTTCGATGTGTTCACCACGGAGCCGGCGAAGGAGAGCGTGCTGTTCGGCGCGCCGAACTTCGTCGCCACGCCCCATCTGGGAGCGAGCACCAACGAGGCGCAGGAAAACGTCGCGCTGCAGGTGGCGGAGCAGATATCCGATTACCTGCTGACCGGGGCCGTCACGAACGCGCTCAACATGGCCTCCATCAGCGCCGAGGATGCGTCGCGCCTGAAGCCCTTCATCGGGCTCAGCGACAAGCTGGGGTCGTTCGCAGGGCAGATTGCCGACGATGGGATCGAGGCGGTCGAGATAGAGTACGAAGGGGAGGTTGCGCAACTGAATACGCAGCCGCTCACGGCCGTCGCGCTGGCCGCCTTGATGCGGCCTCTCATGCCGGACGTGAACATGGTGTCCGCGCCGGCCGTGTTGAAGCAAAAAGGAAGCCCGCTGACCGAATCCAGGCGCGAGACCTCCCCGATCTACGGCTCCCTGATCCGCATCAAGGTGCTGACCGGCGGAAGGTGGCGGACGCTCGCCGGGGCCGTCAACGCCGGCACGGCAAAGATCGTCGAGGTGAAGGACATGGCCCTGGAGGCGGACTTTCACCCGGTGATGCTGATCATCAACAATAGGGACAAACCCGGCTTCATCGGCGCCGTGGGAACCATGTTGGGAGAGGCCAACATCAACATCGCGACCTTCCATCTGGGGCGGCAGGCCGCGGAGCAGGACGCGATTGCGATCGTGGGCGTCGATCAAGTCGTTCCCGACGACATACAACAGAGGCTCCGCTCGCTGCCTCACGTCAAATACGTCAAGGTGCTGAAATTCTAGCCGCATGCGCCGAAGGTCGCCCGGCGCCCGGCGCCCGGCGACCTTCGGCCGGCCGAACGGTCTCGCGCATCGATCACGGCTGCAGTCGAATATCGCCCTCGTTTTCCGGCCGCCGGCCCCGCTTGTCCTTGTAGAACGCGCGGATGCGGTCGAAGTCGGCGGCCACATCCCCGGTCAACTTGATGTAAGTGTCGATTCCAATGGTGCGGGTGGAGTAGTCGATGTAGCCCAAGCCGACCGGAAGATCCGCCGCAAGGGCGATGCGATAGAAACCCGATTTCCATGAACTGGTGCGCGAGCGGGTTCCCTCTGGCGTGACGGCGAGCCACATCGGCTCGCCGCGCGCGAACTCGGCGAGCACGGCCTCCACGAATCCCGAGCGCTGATTCCGTCGAATCGGCACGCCGCCGAGACGCACGAACAGCCGGCGCAGCGGCCACCGGAACAGCGTGTGCTTGCCGACCCAGCGGACCCGCAGGCTCACCCCGATCTTGTAGAGCACGCCGATGATGAAGTCCCAATTCGACGTGTGCGGATAGACCACGACGATTCCCTGAGGACCCGGCAGCGGCACCAGGACGGTCTTCCATCCGATCGACTTCAAAACGGCCCGTGCACTGCGCCGCAAAAGCGACGGGGAAGGTTCGGCGGACGCGGGGGCGCGCGATTCCATGGACGATGCTTGGGCTTCCACGCCGCTGGCGATGCGCTCCATTATCGCACGCGCCTGTTGCTTGGCCTAGGCAAGCCGGTGATCGCGCCCCCGCGACTCCGGACCCGCGGCTCGACGTTGCGATCCGCAACGAGGTGCCTTGAACCGCCGCGCCTGCGGCCAAATCGGGTTCACGGGACCTGAGTCATATCCTCGTTATTTGTCTTTCGCTGCCTTGACGACCTTCGGCTTGAATACGATGTGGCTGGTGCCCGGCGTCTTCCCCGGTCGCCGAAGGAACACACCAAGCCTCGGTATCACCACCCGGTCGTCCTTTTCGATCAGTTCGCTGACGGCTGCCACCAATGCCAGGGTGACCTTGCGGACGGATTTGTCGTCGATTTTGGATTTCTTGCTGAATTTCTCGATGAACTCTTTCAATTCCAAGCGGACCATTGCAATTTCCTCACATTAGGAGCGAATAGTATAAACCATCCCTGGGACGATTCCGCTGCTCTAAATCAGGCTTCGGTCGCGCCTCGCGGTCAGGCGCTCGACGGGCTCGCCCAGTTCGCGCGCGGCCCGGTGACCGGCGTACACGGCGTGCGCAATGAGGGCCGGCTGGCGGCAATCGCCAATGCGCTGGATCCCGACGTCGGGCGATTCGCCGTCCGGATCGGCCAGTTCCCGGTACAACTCGTCGCAGGGCTCCCGGGAGGTTGCCAGCACCAGGGTCGATGCCGCATGTCGGCGGGTCCGGCCGGTATACGTGCAGGCGAGGGTGACGCATTCGCCATCGAAGCCGTCGATGTTCGTGCTGACGATGATCTCTATTCCGAGTTCCAGCATCTGCTGCTGCGTGCGTTCCTGTTCCCCCGTGTACTGGCTCCATTGGCCCGCCTTGCCCTCGGTCGTGACGTAGGTGACGGTCGCCCCGGATCTTGCAAGCAGGCACGCCAATACCGGCCCCATGTAGTAATGATCGTCATCGAACACCGTCACGTTGCCTCTTGCCTGAGCGCCACGCATCAGATCGTCGGGAGTCAGCGTGGATTCGGCGCGGAGCGCCGGGATGGGCGTCGCGTTCCAGCGGCCGACGCCGTCGCGCCGCCAGCGCGCGCCGGTGGCGATCAGCACGTGATCGGCGCCGAGTTCCCGGACGTCGGCCGCCGTCAGCGCGCTGCCGAGGTACATCGATACCCGCGGCATTGCTTTGATCTGGCCGAGACGATAATCGCGCACACGGGCCCACTCCGCGAGGCCCGGCAGCCGGCTTTCCAGCGTGACGCGCCCGCCGGGCTCGCCGGCTGCGTCGGCCAGCGTGACCGCAAACCCCCGCTTGCCGAGGATGTGGGCGGCCTCGAGACCCGCCGGACCGGCGCCGACGATCAGCACGGAACTGCCGTCGCCCGCGGGGACGCGTTCCGGATGCCAGCCGCGGCGCCATTCCTCGCCCATCGTCGGGTTCTGGGTGCAGCGTATGGCCGCGCCGCGGTAGTTGTAGCTGTAGCACACGTTGCAACCGATGCATTCGCGAATGTCGTCGAGCCGGCCCTCGCGAATTTTGGCCGGCAGGAACGGGTCGGCGATGGATGGCCGCGCGGCGCCGATGAAGTCGAGAATGCCGCTGCGCACCTGGCGCAGCATCGTGTCCGGCGACGTGAAGCGGCCGACGCTGACCACGGGCTTGCGGGTGATGCGCTTGGCGTAGGCCACCTTGGCTTCGAGGGATGCCTCCTGGACGAACCGGGAGGTCGCCATCTCCTCGCCGTAATAATCGGAGACCACGAGGTCCCACAGGTCCGGCAAATCGCCGAGCATGGCGAGTACATCCCGCGCTTCGTCGCCGCTCAGATGCGCATCTCCGTGGCCGTCCGCGGAGAAGCGGACCGCGACGGCGCACCGGTCGCCGACGGTTTCGCGCGTCTCCTCGATCAGTTCCCGGACCAGCCGGACGCGGTTCTCGAGCGTGCCGCCGTACTCGTCGGTGCGGCCGTTCAAGCCGCGCGAGAGGAATTCCGACAGCAGGTATCCGTGGGTCGGGTAGACGTAGATGATGTCGAAGCCGGCACGCTTGGCCCGCGCCGCCGCGGCGCGATGCCACTGGCGCAGCGCGCGGATGTCGCGCCGGTCCATGGGTTGAGATTGGACGGGGTCGGCGCGGCCCGGCATCGACCCCACGCCGAGGGTCGGGAGGCGCGAGGCCAGGTTCGACACGAGGCTTCCGCCGTGCCAGAGCTCGATTCCGGCCAGCGCGCCGTGGGCGTGAACCTGATCGGCCAGCGCCGCCAAGTTGGCGAGATCGCCGTCGTCCCAGATCGAGGCGAACGGATACGGCTGATCGTCGGATGTCTCATGGATCGAGCAGTACTCCGTGCACACGACACCCCAGCCGCCTTCCGCCTTCATTCCACGCATGGCGGCGAGCGTGCGCGGCAGCGCATGGCCCATGCCCGTGCAATGCGGCACTTGATAAAATCGGTTCTTGGCCGTGACCGGGCCGATCTTCACGGGCTCGAATAGCGGTTGGTAGCGTGATTCGACGTTCATTTGCAATACCGGTGATTCCCGATGCCGGGCGTGGGTTCGACGTATTATGCTGCCAGGATAGGGTAAACACGCGGCAATTGGCGAATTTGCGGCAGGAAGGGAGCAGCATGCAGACCGGAGCACGGATTTCGAGGCGCCCGCGCCGGGCGCCCGCGGAGCGCGAGGCGCTGGATCGGGGGCTGCACCAGGGCGCCACGGGGCCGTATCAGCCGCTCCCCGACGACCTCGCGCAACAACTCATCGACGGCGCTCTGACGTTGATGAGCGACTCCGGCGTCGCGTTCGAGGTGGGATCGGAGGCCGTCCAGTTCCTGCGCGCCGGCGGCTGTGCGGTCGACGCCGAAGGCGTCGTACGATTCGATCAGGGCATCGTGCGCGAGGCGTTGAGATCCGCCGCCAAGAGCGTCAAACTCTGGGACCGGCCGGGCGAGCGCTTCATCGAACTCGACTGCCGCCATACCTGGTTCGCTCCCGGAATGACGTGCATCAAGGTCTACGACCTGCAAACCGGCGAACCGCGCAACAGCGACGGCGATGACCTGGCGATGATTACGCGGGTGGCGGACGCATTGCCGAATATCGACGCGGTCTGCATTGCCTGCAAGAACGTGTCGCGCCCGGACATTCACGGCGAGATCGAAGAGTTCGCCATCATGGCGTCGCACACGACCAAGCCCCTCGAGTACCTGTGCGAGCATGCCTCGTCCCTTGGGTGCGTGATCGACATGGCCGCCGCGATTCGCGGCGGCGCCCATGCGCTCGCGGAGAAGCCGTATTTCCTGCAGATCGTCACGCCGCTTCCGTTGAATTACCATGCGGCTCACTCGGACCAGATCATTGCGGCCGTCCGCGCCGGCGTTCCGGTGAGCGTGGGAACGCTGCCCATCGGCGGCGCCTCGACGCCGATCACGACCGCGGGCAGCATGGTCAACAGCCTCGCCACGGATTTCGCCGGCATGGTCCTGGCGCAATTCGTGCGCCGCGGCTCGTATTGCATCGGCAGCTCGGATGTGTGCTTCATGGAGCCGGCAACCGGCGGCATCGGCAATTTCGCGCAGACCACTCTTTCCGACATGGTGATGTGCCAGGTGCGGCGCAAGCTCGAGCTGCCGTCCTTCACGGGAGCCGCCGGTTATTCATCGGCGCGCCGCTTCAACCAGGACGCCGTGATGGAACTCACCGCGAGCATGATGCAGGTGTTCTACAGCCGGCCCGCAACGGTCGATTATCTTGGATCGCTGGACCAGGGCCTCACGTATTCCCTGCATGCCTTGCTGTTGTGCGAGGATTTGGCGGGCCTGCTGCGCACCCTGTGGCAGGGCGTGCGCATCGATGCCGAGATGTTGGCGCTCGACCTCGCGCGCGAGGTCGGCCCGCGCGGCAACTATCTCGCGCAGCAGCATACGGTCGACCATTGCCGCGAACAGCTGTGGGAGACCCGTTACTTCGGGCCCCATCTGCCGCTCAGCACGGACGGGCGCCCGGACAAGGAATTGATATCGCGCATCGACGACGACCTTCGTCGAATATTGGGCAGCCACCGTCCCGCACCTCTCGACGAAGGCGTCCAAGGCGAGCTGCAGGCCATTCGCCGGCGATTTGCCGCTTCCTGGGCGGGCTCGTAACGGGTCCGGACGCATGTTCACGCGCCGATGGCCACCCTCGATCCTCGCGGATGGGGTGCGGGCGCTCCGTCTGCCTGCCGCCGGGTCAGTTGACGGGAACTTCCTTGGGGTGGTCGAAATGCGGGTTGTCTCTCCTGCAGGCCGCGACCAGGTCCGGAGAAACCGGCGGCAAGGGCTTGTCCGCGTTGGGCGGACGCGCGGCGCCACGCACGATCACATTCACGCAGTCCTTGTATAGTCCATATCCCTCTCTGGCATCGCCTTTCACGAAGCCTGCGCTTTCACACGCCAGGATGATTTGCCTGCACGGTCCCACGCCCCTCGCCGGCGGAGCCGCGGGCGTCTGAGCGAACAGCAGGGCGGGTGCGCTGAGAGTCAGCGCGAGCGAAAATTGGGCGATTACCCTTTGCATCGTTGTGAACCTCATAGTGATGAATTCAACGGCATCGCCAGGCGAGCGGCCATTATGCACCGGCCGGCATTGACGGCGCAAAGGGGGCTGGGGGGCGCCGCCGGGGGGCTGATGGCCGATTGATGAATGAATATGTTTCAATGATGTGGATTGAGCCCGGATTCACCGGTATAAGGAGGCTCCTCGCCGGACGTCGGATGGGACCCGGCGCAAACCGGTTGAATTCCCGGTCGAGCTCAACTCATGCCGTCTGCGGCAGCAAGGACACAGGTTGGTGAACAAACGCAAGGGAATCATACTGGCCGGAGGCGCCGGTACGCGGCTGCATCCGATCACCCTGTCGCAGAGCAAGCAGCTGCTGCCTGTATACGACAAGCCGATGATTTACTATCCGCTGGCGACGTTGATGTCGGCGGGCATCCGGGAGTACCTGATCATCACCACGCCGCGGGATCAGATCGCGTTCACGCAATTGCTGGGCGGTGGCGAGCAGTGGGGTGTCCGATTCGAGTATGCCGTGCAGGCGGAGCCGAACGGCATCGCGCAGGCTTTGCTCATCGCCGAGAGGTTCCTGGACGGCGCGCCGTCGGCATTGATACTCGGCGACAACATTTTCTACGGAGCCAACCTCGCGGAGCTGCTGCAAAGCGCGTCGCTTCGCGGCGACGGAGCGACGGTGTTCGGGTATTACGTGAACGACCCGGAGCGCTATGGAGTGGTGCAATTCGACGCCGCCGGCGACGTGGTCGATCTTCTGGAAAAGCCCTCCAAGGCGCCGTCCAATTATGCGGTGACGGGGATCTACTTCTACGACGAGCGCGCCCCGCAGCTGACGCGCGGCATCAAGCCCTCGGACCGGGGAGAACTCGAGATCACCGATCTCAACCGTGCGTACCTGCGCCTCGGGAACCTGCGCGTCGAGCGACTGGGGCGGGGCACCGCGTGGCTGGACACGGGGACCCACAATTCTCTCCTGGACGCAGGGGTGTTCGTCCGCATCATCGAGGAGCGGCAGGGCTTGAAGGTGGCCTGCGTCGAAGAAATGGCGTGGCGCATGGGATTCATCGATGCGTGGCAGCTGCGTGAGCTGGCGGCGCCGCTGCAGAAGAGCGGCTACGGGGAATATTTGCTGCGCATCCTGCGCGATGAGCATCAGCCGTGAAGTTTCATGAGACGCCGATCGCGGGACTCACCTTGATCGAACCGCAGGTGTTCGGGGATCACCGCGGGTTCTTCATGGAGACCTGGCATGAAGCGAAGTTCCGGGCGGCCGGCATCGACGCGGTGTTCGTGCAGGACAACCACAGCCGCTCGACGCAGTGGACGCTGCGCGGCATGCACATGCAGGCGGAGCACACGCAGGGCAAGCTGGTTCGCGTGACAGCGGGCGTGGTGTACGACGCCGTCGTGGACCTGCGGCGCGGATCGCCGTCCTTCGGGAAGTGGTGGGGCGCCGAATTGTCGGACGCCAACCACCACATGCTGTGGGTCCCGCCCGGGTTGGCGCACGGCATGCTGGTGCTGTCGGAGGTCGCCGACTTCCTTTACAAGTGCACCGACATCTACAGCCCGCCCCACGAGCGAACGCTGGCGTGGAACGACCCGACCGCAGGCATCGGCTGGCCCTTGCCGCCGGGTGTGCTGCCCAAGCTATCGGCGAAGGACCAGGTCGGCAAGAGCTTCGCCGATATCGAGAAATTCCCGTGAGCTTCCGATCCGAGGGCACAGTCGAATGAGCTTCGAACCGAACAATCTGTTGATCACCGGCGGGGCCGGGTTCATCGGTGCGAATTTCGTGAGGCACTGGCTGGCCAAGACGCAGCGCGGCAGCGTCGTCGTGTTGGATTGCCTGACCTATGCGGGGAATATCGACAATCTCGCCGGCTTGGAGCGGGATCCGCGCTACACCTTCGTGCGGGGCGACATCTGCGATGAGCCCGCGGTCAGGGCGCTGCTCGAGCGCTTCAACATCGATACGGTGGTGCATTTCGCCGCCGAGTCGCACGTCGATCGATCGATCCTGGGCCCGGACGACTTCATCCGGACGAACATCGTGGGCACGCACGCGTTGTTGAAGGCGGCCAAATCCTTCTGGCTCGATCAACACGGCGTTCCGGCCCATCGATTCCACCACGTGTCGACCGATGAGGTGTACGGATCGCTGGGATCCGATGACCCGCCGTTTCACGAGGCGACGCCCTATGCGCCGAACTCTCCGTATTCGGCCAGCAAGGCGTCCTCCGACCACCTGGTCCGGGCATACCACGAAACCTTCGGGCTCGACACGACGGTGACGAATTGCTCCAACAACTACGGCCCCTATCAGTTTCCCGAGAAGCTGATTCCGCTCACCCTCATCAACATCCTGCATGGCAAGCCGCTGCCGGTGTACGGAGACGGGCTGCAGATCCGTGATTGGCTGCATGTCGCAGACCATTGCACCGCGATCGAGTTGGCGCTGACGCGGGGCGTGTCCGGAGAGATCTACAACATCGGCGGCAACAGCGAGGTCACCAATATCGAGATCGTGCGGACGCTGTGCGATCTCGTCGACGGCCACCTTGCGCAACACCCGGACCGGGGACGGTTTCCCGCGTCTCCGGCCGCGACGGGCCGACCGGCGACGGAGCTGATCACCCACGTTCGAGACCGGCTGGGCCACGACAGGCGCTATGCCATCAACTATGCAAAGGCGCAACGCGATCTCGGCTATGCGCCGGCGCGAAACCTGGCGGCCGGGCTCAAGGAGACATTGGATTGGTACCTGGGCAACGCGGGTTGGTGGCAGGCCCTCTTGGGGCGCGACTACGCGGCCTGGGTGAAGAAGAACTACGGCTGACCCGCGGCCCATCCGCGGGGCTTGCCCGGGCCACCCGAGTCGTCGAAGGACCGGCGGGTCGCTCAATTTCCCGCGAGGCGGGATTCGATTTCATTCCACAGCGCCGCATACAGCTGCCCGGCGGGGCTCAATGGCGCGTAAGCGGGGAGAGGCGCCCGGCGCAGGCTCATCCGCTCGATCTCGCTCCAATAGGGCACGGCGGTCGCCAAGAGCTCGGGAACGCTCGCGCGCGCTTCCGTCATCGCCTCCTCATGCAGCGATTTGCGCCGATCGGCCATGGAGAAGAACGGCATCAAGGTCACGTCGCCCCAATCGTTGGCGGCGATGAATTCGCGCAGTTGCACCAGCATGCGCAACGACAGGGGAGTGGGTATCAGCGGAACGACGACTGCGTCGGCCGCGCGAATCACGTTCTCGGAAAGCAGCGATACGCCCGGAGGGCAGTCGAGGAATAGGTAATGATAGGCATCGTGCAGCGAGCGGCTCATTTTCAGCAGCCGCTCGGTGGGGTGCCGGCGCTCGCTCAAGTGCACGTCGAAATTGCGGTACGAGAAATCGGCAGGCAGGACATCGAGTTGGCCGTACCGGCTTGCGACGATGGCTTCGGGCAACAGGCGTTTTCCGGAAACCAGTTTCTTCGCCGACGCATGCCCGTTCGATTCACACTGCAACAGGTAGGTTGCGGCGCCCTGCGGATCCAGGTCCCACAGCAGGGTGGGCCGTCCGCCGGCCGCGGATAGGAAGGCCAGGTTGACCGCGGTCGTCGTTTTGCCGACGCCCCCCTTGATGTTAGTCACGGCCACGATCTTCATGTCTTGGGATCATACTCGTACGATTCGCCTTGAATGGGCGGACGTGCGAATATTGCGCGCCATGTGCGGGCGTTACGTGTCTCCCGATGATGCGGCCATCGAGCGTGAATTCCACCTGGTCCGTGCCGAGTGGAAGTTCCCGGCTAATTTCAACGTGGCGCCCACGCAGCAGGTGCCGGTCGTTCGCGAGATGGACGGCGAGCGGCGGCTCTCCTGCATTCGATGGGGATTGATCCCGTTCTTCGCCAAGGGCGAGCCGCCGAAATATACCTGCATCAATGCCCGCATCGAGACGGTGGAGTCCGCGCCCTCGTACCGGGGGCCTTGGAAGCGCGGTCAGCGATGCTTGCAGCTGGCGAGCGGTTTCTACGAGTGGCACGTCGATGCGCAAGGGCGCAAGGCTCCCTTTTACATCCACCTGACTGACCGGCCGATCTTCGCATTCGCCGGTTTGTGGGACCGCTCGGTGAAGGCCGACGGCTCGGCAGTCGAAAGCTGCGTCCACATCACCATGCCGGCCAATGCATTGATGCGGCACGTGCACAACGCCGGCAACAACCCGCATCGCATGCCGGCCATCCTGATGAGGGAGGACCATGACGCGTGGCTCAACGGTCCCGTCGAAGAAGCGCACCGGGCGCTGAAGCCGTACGACGCCGCTCTCATGGAGGCCTACGAAGTCGGCACGCGGGTGAACAGCCCGCGGAACAATGCGCCGTCGAATATCGAACCGGTGGGAATTTGACGTAACGCGCCGCGCGGGCGCGCCGCCGTGCCGTCAAGTTGACGCCGCTTGCCGCAGGGGTTCATCATCGACGCAACCGCCGCACGTCGGGGACTCGGTTCGGCGCCGCTGCCGCCCAAAGCGCTCAGGCGTTCACCGTCCCGGCGATCAATGCGCATTTTACCGGTCAAGGGGGGCGCATGTGCGCAGCTAACCGCAGAATTCTTGCACTCATCGCGTTTACGCTTCTGCCTCTCGGCTTGAACGCGCAATCGAGGCTGTTGGGCGGTCCTCCGAGGAATGCCGGTGCGATCGTACCGCAGACCGCCATTGCCAATTCACTGGGGATCGCCTATCCGCAATACCTGTGGCCGAAGGTCAACGGGGTCGCCACGGTTTACTACACGATCGACGGCGCCTCCGATCCGAACGCGACGCCGAAGATCAAGGCGGCCATCTCGACCTTCAATGCGGATTTTCTCGGCGTGATCCAGTGGGTTCAATGGACCTCGTCCCTGGGTCCCAACTACGTGGACATCGATCTCAGCGCGGACGACACCAGCGGGGTGTGCGAGGCCGACGAGGGCTACGAGGCCGTGCCGGCGCAGGCGATGGGCGGGTCCACGGATTGCACCGTTGGAACCATTCTTCATGAGATGGGGCACGTCATCGGTCTGTGGCACGAGCAATCGCGGGCCGACCGCGGCACCTACGTCACGGTGAACTACGGCAACGTCATCAAGGGATCCTGGGGCAATTTCGCGATTCTCACCGACGACGTGCAGATTCTCGGCGCCTATGACTACGCATCCGTCATGCAGTACATTCCCTTTGCCTTTTCGCGAAACGGCGGGTCCGTCATCGAGTCCATCCCCGCCGGCATCCCGATGTCCGGTTACGAGGGTGTGCCGTCCGTGGCCTGTCCGCCGGGTCAGACCTGCCCTCCGGGAACGCCGGCGTTGCCGTTGTTCGATTATTCGGCCGGCGACAAGGAGACGATTCTGCGCTTGTACGGTGCGCCGCCGACCGAGGTCACCATCACCTCCAATCCGGTCGGCTTGAGCGTCGTCGTCGACGGTGTGTCCGTGGTCACGCCGCAAAGCTACGCGTGGACCCTGAATTCGACGCACGCCTTAAGCGTGCAATCCGACGTCCAGTCCCTGCCGGGCTACATCTTGAACAGCAGTCCGCCGGCGCCTTCGACGTTCTACTATACCTATGGCCGCTGGAGCGACAGCACCGAGCAGAGCCATTCCGTCACGGTGCTCCCGGGAAATGGCAGCCCGACATTCCCGAACACCTCGCCCGCCGTGACTACCTATTCCGCGAATTTTGTGCAGCTCGTACCCTACGCGGCCACGGCCTACCCGGTGATCAGCGGCCAGGCCACGGGACAGGTCGCCGTGAGTCCGCAGCCGCAAGCCTACCCGGGGGCGACGGGCTCGTTCTTCGTGGCGCGCCAAGAGGCCACGCTGACGGCGACGCCTGCCATCGCGGGTTGGAATTTCTACGAGTTCAACAACGCGCCGTTCTGGCTTCCGGGCGGCCTCGGAGCCAATCCGAAGAGCTTTTACGTCCCCGATTCCGGGAACCCGGTGAACACGACGGCGGAGTTCTCCGATACGCCGATCTACACGGTGGACATGACGCCGGAGACCTTCAGTTCCGGCACCTGGGTCTATGTCGATGCGACCAAGAAAAATTCGGGTTTCGCGTACACGCCGAAAAATTTTTCCCAATACTATGATTCGACCTGGACACAAGGTAGTTCGCACACCCTGGACCTGCCTTCCCCGGAATACCCCTACAGCTACAACACCCTTTTCGATTTCGCGAGCTGGAGCGATGGCGGCAAGGCCAAGCACACCATTGCCTCCCTGCCCGGCACATCGACCAGCTACATCGCCACGGTCACGCCGGAATTCCAGCCCGCGACGTACGTGGATTTCCCGCCCTGCGGCGGCTCGGTCGCGATCACGCCGACGTCCACGAACGGGGGCTTCTATCCGACGGGCAAGAGTTTGACCTTCACCGCCACTCCCGACGCCGCGTGGGTGTTTGCCGGCTGGACCTACGACCTGACCGGCCTCGCCAACCCCAAGAAGCTCAAGGCCGATGATGAGACGCTGGTGGTCGCGAACTTCAACACCTCGGACGTCCCCCTGACGCTGACCAGCACGACGCCGTCGAGTGCCGTCGCCGGAGGCACGAAATTCACCCTGACGCTTAACGGCACCGGATTCACGCCCACCTCGGAGGTCAGCGCGAATGGGCGGTACCGGACCGTGACCTACAAGAGTCCGACCAAGCTGACGGTGCCGATGACCGCCGCCGACATTGCCGCGCCAGGCGGCTTCCAGGTGTTCGTCGAGAATTTTCCGACCGGCTGGACAGGCTGCGCGGTCTTTGGCTACCAGACCTTCCTCGTCACCGGATCGGGATCCCCGTAGCCGCCGACCGGCGCCGGGGGCGGCCCGGCGTCAGCCGGACAGCCTCTGGGCGGTGAGTGAAATCGACCGGCCATACCGGCGGGCGCCCTCCAGATCCTGGGGGCTGGGATGTCTCTGTCCCTCGGTGTCCGCCATGGTCGCCGCACTGAAGGGCGGCCCGACGACGATCATCCCGAAGTGCAGGAGGTTGGTGAGGAGGGACATCGAGGCGGTTTCCTGTCCGCCGTACTGGCTCGAAGGCGAGGTGAAGGCGCCGCCCACCTTGCCGCTCAACGCGCCCTGCCGCGCAAGATCGCCGGCCTGATCGAGAAACGCCGCCATCTGCGATGCCGGCCGCCCGAACCGCGTGGGGCTGCCGACGATGATGGCGTCGTAATTGGCGAGGTCGTCGACCGTTGCCATGGAAGCGCTCTGGTCGGGCTGGAAAAGATGATCGCCCTGGGCCGAAGCGGCGGCCAACGTCTCCGGCACGCGCTTGATGTCGACCGAGGCGCCGGCGCTTCGTGCGCCCTCGGCGACCTCGTTCGCCATGATCGTCACGTACCCAAAGGCGGAATAATAGAGGACCAAGATTTTCATCGGCTGCCGCTCCACGAATTAATCCTACTAGAAAGCTCAATATATTATCGGTCATCGGTTGTTACCAGGCAATTCGCCCAGATTCGCCGAAAAGCCCCATTTGCGCCATAAATCGGGACTTGACAGAATATCGGGTGTTCATATAAAACACATTGGTATAGTATGAATAGCGGGGCCGCACTTTGCGGCGCGTCGATCGGGCAGCCCATGTTTCACTCAACGGAGGAACTCAACGTGTTCAATTCGACTGACAATGCGGTGGTGGCCGAATTTGACCGTCGTGCGCTGACGCCGGAACGGCTGGGTATTCGCTTTGACGTGGGCGACTACGAGGCCGTGGAGGAAATTCCGGTCTTTGTGGAAACGGCGCCGACGGCGTACCAGCGGGCGCTCCAGGCGCTTCGCGACGTCAGGCACATGCTGCCCGCATGCGGCGTTGCGATAATCGATTCCGTCCTGGAACAGGCCGAGTGACCCAGTCTCACGGGCATTCGGTTCAAACGATTGCCATCGTAGGAGCCGGATTCTCGGGAACGGCGACAGCGGTTCATCTGCTGCGCCGGCCGTGGAAAGGGCCCGTGAGGGTCGTGCTGATCGAGCGTGGCCCGGAGATGGGCAGGGGGCTCGCCTATGCCCGGAGCGATTATCGCGCTCTGCTGAATGTTCCCGCGTCGCATATGTCCGCCACGACGTCCGACCCGGACGAGTTTCTGCGCTTCGCGCGGCGGAACGATCCTCGTATCCGGGGCGATGACTTCCTGCCTCGAGCGGAGTACGGAGCTTATCTCCAGGATCTTCTTCGCAGCGCGGCTGCGGCCGCGCCGCCCGGCGTGCGCCTGGACCAGATTTACGCGGAGGTCGTCGGGGTGGGGGAGATGCACCGCGACCAACCGGTGGTCCTTAGGTTCGCCGATGGCAGCCACCTGGGGGCAGATGCGGTGGTTCTTGCGGTCGGAGTCCCGGCATCGCAACTCGCGGAGCGAATCCCCATCGAGTCGGGCGTGCCGGCGGCCGTGGCGGGCACGACGATGAGCCGTGTGGGTCACGAAGGCAAGGACGCCATTCTGCTGCTCGGAACCGGGTTGACGATGGTGGACGTGGTTTGCGCCACGTCGGAACGCCTTCCAAATGCAACTCTGCATGCCATTTCCCGACACGGTCTGTTGCCGCGGGGCCAGACCCTGTTTCGGCGCCACCCGCCGGCCGATGACGGCGGGCTTGTGTCGATGTCGTCCGGTTCCGTCTCCCGACTGGTGAAGGTGGCGCGCCGCCTTGCGCGGGAATTGGAACAAAACGGCGGAGACTGGCGCGAGGTCATTACGCGCATACGCTGGGAGGCTCCGGCCCTGTGGCGGAGGCTCTCGATGGCGGAGCGCGGCCGATTCCTGCGTCATGTGCGCGCCTATTGGGACGTTCACCGCCATCGCGTGCCGCCCGCCGCTCTGGCGCGTCTCGAGGCGTTGCTCGGGACGGGACGGTTGTCGGTGCACGCAGGCCGGGTGGTGTCGGTCGCGGGCTCCCCCGGACGCGCACGGGTCACGTGGATGCCGCGGGGCTCGCTCCAGAGCCGGTTCCTCGACGTCGCGTCGATCGTCGACTGCACGGGATTGGAATACGACATCACGCGCGCGCCGGACCGCCTGTGGCGAGAGTTGCTGAGACGGGGCCTGGCTCGGCCGGATGCGCTCCGGCTTGGAGTACGCACCGGTCACTGCGGCGCCCTCGTTGGAAGCGACGGTGCCGGATCGAACCGCCTGTTCTATGTCGGCCCCTTGCTGCGGGCGGATTATTGGGAAGCGACCGCCGTGGGCGAGCTTCGACTGCATGCGGAGCGACTGGCGGGCCATCTGGCGGAACGGCTGCCTTATGCAGCGGAGCGGCCGGCACCGAGCGCTGCCCGAGAACGCGCGTACCCATAGCGCGGGCCACCCCGGCCGCGGGCAACCCAGCGCGAGCGGGTCCCTCAGCCGGCAGCTCCGGCCCGCCGCGGAATCGGCAGCGGAATCGCCACTTCCACGCGGGTGCCGGGGTCCTCGGAACTGGTGACGCGCAGGGCTCCCCCCAGGATGCGCGCCCGATACTCCATCAGGCGCAGCCCCCATCCGTCGCCCGAGGATTTGTCGCCGGGCGCGATCCCCTTCCCGTCATCCAAGATGTCGAGATTGAGACAGCCGCGTGTCGCGCCCAGGTGAATATCGATCCGCGTTCCCCCGCTGTATCGTGCCGCGTTGTCGACGGCTTCATGGACGATCCGGTACAGGTGGTCCGCGGAAAACCCGTCGATCAGATCATCCCGGAAATGGGGGTCGATGTGCAGATGCACCGGGAGGGGCGTGCCCGATGCCTGGCTCAGCCGGCGCAGCGCGCAGCCGAGAGATCCCTGCACGACGTGCAGCGGCGACAACCCCCGCGCCAGACTGCGCGCGGTGACGATCGTCTGGTTGACCCGCTCGACGAGTTCGTCGAGCTGCCGGCGCTGCTGGTGTGGGTCGGGGTCCGGCGCTTTCGCCGCCGCATGCAGCAGCAACGCGATGCCCGTCAGGTCCTGGCCCAGCCCGTCGTGAACGGCCCCGGACAACCGCACGCGCTCGCGCGTGGCGGCGTCGAGCACCTCGCGCTCGAGTTCGCGCTGCGCCGTCACATCGTGGGCGGTGAGCACGATGCCGTTGATCAACGGATTCGCCAGCTGGTTGGCCGCGGCCAGCTTGAATATCCGGGTGTTGCCGGGCGGGCGCTCGAAATGAATTTCCATGACGTCCGGCGAATCGCCGCCGTGCAACACGTCGGCCAGAAATCCCGATACGGACGGTTCATGCGATGAACCGAACAAGGCCGCCGCGGGCAGACCCTTGACCTGCTGCTGGGGCATCCGCAGGATCGATTCCGCTGCGGGACTCGCAAAACTGACCAACCCCGCCGGGTCGACGACCACGATGAGATCGTTGGATCGGCGCACCAGTTCGGTGAGCCGCGCATCGGCCTCGCGCGCCGTAAGCTGCTGGTTCAATGCACGCAAGTCGCGGCGCGCCCGGCGCTGGCGCGTGATCAGAAGCAGCGCGCAGAGCGCCGCCAGTGCGACGAGCAGCCACGTTTCGAAGCGCTTGGTGGTCGCCAGCGTCCCCGCCACCAGCGCAATGGCCATGAGAACCGCCAGCGCCGGCAGGAAGCCATCGCCGCGCGGCTCCGGGCCGGCGGCTGCGGCGGGCCGCGGCGGCGGAACCCGGGCGAGGACGGCTGTGGCAATGCACGCGCAACAAAGCACGTCTCCGTAGTTGTAGAAAGGACCGATGAATTCGAAGTCCACCAGCCAGCTGCCGAGCCAGATCATCTCCCAGACGGCCTCTGCGAGCGCAGCGCCGACGATCAGCAGCATGGCCGCCCGCCCTGAACCCTCCGGCATTTGCAGGTACAGCAGGGTCCCCATGCTCATCATGGCGCCCAGCACGAGCGAGTAGGAAATCGTCGCGCCCCAGGTGATGTCGTTGCCCAGCTGGTGGGGGAGGCCGGGAGCCAGGAAGACCCACCAAAGCGCGACGAATTGCACGGTGACCATGGTCGCGCCGTCGAGCCAGACGCGCAGGTCCTTGAACGTTCCTCCGGCTCGCACGAAACGGTACGCGAAGGCCGCCGTCAGCAGGCCGTAGTCGATCAAATACAATGCGTCGGCGTACTCGAGCTCCTCCCGGCCGTGCCGGTCGCGCGGCAGGTTCCAAACGTAGTTGGCCAGCAGGTTCAATGCCGTGAACGCCAGAATCAGCCACCAGAAGGCGCGCATGGGCTGCGGCGACCGCCTGCGGTCGAAGATCAGCCAGGCGACGGACAGCATTGCCAGAAGCTGCACCGGCAGGGCGATCCATGGCGCGAACCCGGCCACCTGCTCCGGCGGCAAGCCGAAGCGATCGAAGATGATCGGGATTGCCAGGGCGTAAGTCCACGCTCCCGCTGCGGTGAGCGTCGTGACCGGGCGAAAGTAGCGGCTGCCGCGCGGGACGGGGCGAACGAATCCGTTCTCCGCCCCGGCGTTCGATGTGGTCATTGTCCGGCCGATCATAGCGTCCTCATGCGGAGCGCGTCACGCATCGCGCCACCGCGCAGAGCGCGGCGTCCGCGCCCTTGCGTCCGACCAACTGCAGTCCTGCGGGCAACCCACCCGGGAGCGCCAATGGGATGGTCAACGCCGGATGTCCCGACAGGTTGAACGGCCGCACCAGCGAACTCGAGGCCAGGGCGCGGCGTGCCTCGGCGGCCTCCTGCAGCAGGAGCGGGAGCTCCGGCAGCGTGGGCAGCGCGAGCGTTCCGAACCGGTCGAGGGCCTCATCCACCTCGCTGCTGAATGCGCGGCGCACGGTCTCCGCCGCGGCGACCTGTTCCCTCGTGATGCCGCGCGCCTGCAGCAGACGTGCGCGCACGTCGGCCCCCAGCAGCGGGTTCGAGGCCAGGTGCCCGAATGCCGCCCAATTCTCGGCGCCGAGGATGCACAGGCCCGCGTCGAATGCGCGTTCGAACGACGGCAGCGGCGCCGGGTGCACGGTCAGACCGGCCCCGGACAGCGTCCGCTGCGCCGCGGCGGCGATGTCCGGCGCCGCCGCGGCGTTCACCCACCCAATGGCAGCGTTCGGGGGTGTGGACTCGGTCCGGAACGCATCATCGAGCAGTTCCATGGCGAGTTCGAGCATGGACAGGCTGCCGGCAAAGGGTCCCACGCAATCGAGAGAGGAGCGGGCAGGGTGCACGCCCTCCCGGCTGAGACGGCCGAAGGTCGGCTTCAGGCCGTACACGCCGCAGCACGTCGCGGGGATGCGGATCGATCCTCCGGTATCGGTTCCCACCGCGAAGTCCACGAGCCCCAGAGCGACGGACACCGCCGAACCGCCCGAGGAGCCGCCCGGCACGCGATCGGGCGCCCGCGGGTTGAGCGGCGTTCCGCTCCAGTGGTTGACGCCGGTGACTCCATAGGCCAGTTCATGCATGGTGGTCTTGCCGATGATCCGGCAACCGCGATCGATGAGCGCCGCAACCACGCGCGCGTGACGGGCCGCCGGCGGGGAGCCCGCGAAACAGGCGCAGCCCATGCGTGTGGGAAAGCCGGCGATGTCGATCGAATCCTTGATGGCGATACGAGGGCCGTCGCCGCCCACTTGCAGCCGTACGGCAAACACGTGGTCCGGCGCACCGGCGGGGGCGGGCGTCATGGCGTCGCGCCCGGCGCCAGGCGCAGCTCGCCGCTATGCGCCGCCAGCCCGACGATGAGCCGGGCGGTCGGCATGTCGACCCCCGCCTTGTCGGCGAGTTCCAGGACGGCATGGCCTATGGCCCCCAGTTCGAGCGGCCGGCCGGCCTTGTAATCCTGGAGCATCGAAGTCTCGAATTTCCCGGCGCGGCGTCCAGTCGCAATCATCTCCTCCTGCGTCAACGTGAGCGTGGCGCCGTAGGCCGCGGCCACACGGCGCGTCTCGGCGAGGATGGCGGAGGCTACGGCCAAGAGACGCGGATCGGTGAACTGTTCCACCAACGTGGCTCCCGACACCACCGACAGCGGATTGGTCGCGAGGTTCAGCGCCACTTTGGTCCACAGTTCATTGCGGATCTCCTCGCTCACCGAGGTCGCCACGCCGGCACGGCACAGCAAAGCCGCCAATGCACGCGTCCGCGGGCGAGTCCCGCCGGCGATTTCCCCGACTTTGAAATGCAGTTCCCCGGAAACCGATATCAGGCCGGTGTCGGCCAGCTGCGCAGTCACGAATGCCACGCAGCCTATGATCCGTTCCGGCGGTATCGACTCGAGCATCGCGCCGGGATCCACCGCCGCGACGCTTGCGCCGCGGGTCGTGCCATCCGCAAAATACCACCACGGTATGCCGTTGACGAGCGGAACCACGGCCGTCCGGTCGCCGATCAGCGGCGTGAGCCGCGGCAGCAATTCGGGCAGCGAATGAGCTTTTACGGCGAGGAACACCACGTCCTGCACGCCGAAATCGGCGCGGTCGCTGGCCGGCAAGCGCAATTCGCTGGCTCGGCCGCCCTTGAACAGGACGTTCAAGCCCTCGCTTCGCAGCTGCTGCAGTCGCCTGCCGCGGGCGAAGAGGCAGACTGCCTCGCCCGCGGCGGCCAGCATGCCGGCCACCGCGCCGCCGATCGCTCCCACGCCTGCGACACAGATGCGCGGCGCGGACTCGAGGTCACCGCGAGCCGTCGCGGGCCACCCACCGGTATACGAGCCACGGCTGCGACAGCGCCCAACCCCCGGCGAACCGGGCAGGCCTCGTGCTGCGGGCCGGATTCACGTCAGTCGCCTTGCCATGAGCCGAGTCCCTCCCCGTTGAATCTTGTCCGCGGAAGACTAGTGGCAAACCCGCGGCGCGTCCATGAACCCCGCAAGATTTTACAATGGGGATGCCGGCGCCGCCCTCGAGCCGGCGCCGCGCCGCCGCCGCGGCCCTAACGGCGAGTCGATGTTGTTCCGGCGATACACCGCGAAGTTGACAAATCCAGCCCAGCAGATTCTTATAAGGTCATCAACAACTATTCTGGGGTAATCGGAATGTGCCGATGAGTGCTGCACGTGAGCCTGCAGGTAGTCTCGACGTGGCGCTTGGACATGCAACGCGACTGTTGCGAAAGAACCCCATTCTCGCGGCCGAACAGGCGGCGGAAATCCTCAAGGTGGTGCCGGGTCATCCCCACGCGCGCCTGGTGTTGGGGGCGGCGGAGCGGCTGTCCGGTCGAAGCCAAGATGCCGTGACCATGCTCTCGAGCCTGGCGCGCGAACAGCCGCGCTCGGTACCCGTGCATCTGGAACTTGGCCTGGCGTTGGGCGAGGCGGGCCGGAGCGGCGATGCGGTGGCGGCCCTGCGCCACGCCCTGCACTTGGCGCCGGAGTCGCCCGACGGCTGGCGCCTGCTGGCCGACCAGCTCGATGCCAGCGGCGATCCGAATGGCGCCGATCAGGCGCGTGCCCGCTATTTGAAGGCCGCGAACCGGGATCCACAGCTCCTGGAGGCCGCGGCGGCGCTCGTCGACAACGATCTGCCGCGCGCCGATGCGCGATTGCGCGCGCACCTGGCCGGGCATCCGACGGACGTGGCGGCCCTGCGCATGCTGGCGGAAGTTGCGGGACGCTTGCGCCGGTATGCGGACGCCGAACAGTTGCTGGCGCGCTGCCTGGAGCTTGCGCCGAGTTTCGATGCCGCCCGGCACAACTATGCCGTGGTTCTCAACCGGCAGGCGAAGGCTGCCGAGGCGTTGCCGCAGGTCCAGCGGCTGCTGGCAAAGGAGCCGCGAAATCCGGGTTATCGCAACTTGCAGGCGGCCGTCCTCGCCCAGCTCGGCGATTATGCCGGCTCGATTGGGGTGTACGAGGCGGTGCTGAAGGATTTTCCGCAGCAGCCGAAGATATGGATGAGCTACGGCCATGCGCTCAAGACGGCCGGACGGCGCGAGGACAGCATCGGCGCGTACCGGCGGGCCATCGCGCTGGAGCCCGCGCTGGGCGAGGCGTATTGGAGCCTCGCCAATCTGAAGACCTTCCGCTTCGGCGACGAGGATGTCGCGGCCATGCAGGGCGCGCTCTCGCGGGGCGGGCTCGGCGCCGAAGATAAGCTGCATTTCGAATTCGCGCTCGGCAAGGCCCTCGAGGACCGGGAATCGCACGCCGAGTCCTTCGCGCATTACGCGGCGGGAAATGCATTGCGACTCGAACAGCATCCCTACAGCGCGGCGAATCAGTCGGCGTTCATCCGCCGCTCCAAGGAGACGTTCACGGCGGAGTTCTTCGCCTCCCGGCGGGGCGCGGGCTCGCCGGCCCGGGATCCGATCTTCATCGTGGGCATGCCGCGCGCCGGCTCGACGCTGCTGGAACAGATACTCGCCAGCCACTCGCAGGTCGAGGGCACGATGGAGCTGCCCACGCTGCCTCAGATCGCGCGCGAACTGGCCGGCAACGAGGAGGGTTTCCTCGCCGCCGTCGCGTCCTTGAGCGACGCCGGGCGCCGGGCGCTCGGCGAGCGATACCTGGCCGAAACAAGTACCCAGCGCAGGACCGCCGCGCCGTTCTTCATCGACAAGATGCCGAACAATTTCCTCTACGTCGGCCTCATTCAACTGATTCTCCCGAATGCGACCATCATCGACGCGCGGCGCCATCCGATGGGCTGCTGCTTTTCCATGTTCAAGCAGCATTTCGCGCGGGGTCAGAATTTCGCCTATGGGCTCGAGGACATCGGGGCCTACTACCGGGACTACGTGGACCTGATGGCGCATTTCGACGCCGTGCTGCCGGGGCGGGTGCACCGGGTGTTCCACGAATCGGTGATCGAGGACACGGAGTCGCAGATCCGGCGGCTGCTCGCGTGCTGCGGGCTGCCGTTCGAGGAGTCGTGCCTCAGGTTCTACGAAAACGAACGCGCCGTGCGCACCGCGAGTTCCGAGCAGGTGCGCCGGCCCATATTTCGCGACGGAGTGGACCAATGGCGGAACTACGTTCCGTGGCTCGGTCCGTTGCGGGACGCGCTCGGCGCCGTGCTCGAGCTGTATCCCGAGGTGCCCGGCACAGGCACCTCGGCGGCGCTTCAGGCGCCGGTTGATGTGGGGATCCATAGACCGTCATTAAATGGGAGCGAAGGAAAATCATGACTCGTAGCCGTCCGACAACCCTGGGGCGCCAAGCCCCGCACATGCCAGGCCGCCCGGTCGGCCATTACGGCCCGTTGCTGCGGCGTCTGCCGCTCGCCTCGGCCATTTCCGCGATTCTTGCCGGCGCGCCCATGGTTCATGCGGCAAGCGAGGCGGAGAGCGGTGCGGAGTCGGGCGGCCTCGAGGAGATCGTGGTTACCGCCCAGAAGAAGGTGGAAAACCTGCAGAACGTGCCCATCAGCATCGAGGTGTTCGACACACAGAAGCTGGAACAGCTCAACGTCGTCGATCTTGACGACTACGTGAAGTACAGCCCCAGCGTGTCCTACGTCCGCGGCCAGGGGCAGGGCGGCAACGGCCAGCCGGGAAGCTCGCACGTCTACATGCGCGGCGTGGTGAGCGGCGGCGACGGCAACCATTCGGGCTCCCAGCCGAGCGTCGGCACGTATCTCGACGAGCAGCCGGTGACCACCATCGACGGCACGGTCGACATGCATATTTATGACGTGCAGCGCATCGAGGTCCTGGAGGGACCCCAGGGCACGCTGTACGGCGCGAGCTCCGAGTCGGGCACGATCCGCATCATCACCAACAAGCCGGATCCGAGCAAATTCGAGGCGGGCTACGACGTCGATGCCAACCACATTCAGCACGGCGGCAACGGCTGGGAGGCCGAAGGCTTCGTCAACATTCCCCTGTCGCCGATTGCCGCCATTCGCCTGGTCGGCTGGGACGAGCACGACGGCGGCTACATCAACAACGTCGCCGGCACCAATGCCAACGCCTGCATCCAGAACGGCGTGATGACCTTTCCGACCTGGTCGGGCAACCCGGCCGAATCCGGCGGCGCCTATACCGCCTCCGGACTCATTCCGCCATGCCCGCCGGTGGGCAAGGTGGGCGCCGGCGCGATCAGCAATGCCTCCTACGTCAGCAGCCATTACAACACGGTCGAGACGCGCGGCGGCCGCGCGGCATTCAAGCTGGACGTGAACGACAACTGGACCATCACCCCCACCGTCATGGGGCAGGACCTGACCACGAACGGCTTCTTCGGCTATGACCCCGCGGTGGGAAATCTCGACCTGGTGCACTTCGGTCCGGAAGGATCGAACGACTCCTTCATGCAGTCGGCGTTGACCGTCGAGGGCAAGATGAGCAACTTCGACCTGGTGTACGCGGGCGCCTACATGAAGCGCGACACGCACTCCATCGCCGACTACGCGGATTATTCCGAGTTCTACGACCGCATCTTCGCCTCAGGCGCCTATTGGACGGACAATTCGGGCAAACCCATCATGCCGCAGGAACTGGTGGTCACGAAGGGCTACTTCGAGAAATGGAGCCACGAGCTGCGGCTCACCACGCCGCAGGATGAGCCCGTGAAGGGCACCGTCGGCGTGTTCATCCAACGCCAGCTGCACGACATCTGGGAACAGTACGTGATGCCGGGCTACGGCTTCACCGATCCCTACGGCGCGCTCAATGCGCTCAATCCCAACGGCTTGGGACAGAATTTCGGGGTGCCGACGCTGGGCAACACCATCTGGCTCACCGACGAGCAGCGTGTCGACCGCGACAAGGCCGTGTTCTTCCAGGGCGAGTGGGACATCACCTCGCAGTGGTCGCTGAACGGCGGCCTGCGCTACTTCCAGTACGACAACTCCCTGGAAGGCTTCTATGGCTACGGCAACGGCCACTTCGGCGGCGATCCCGGGCAGGGCATCTGCTTTGCGCCGGCCTCCACGCCGTACGCTCCGTGCACCGACCTCGACAAGACGGTCTCCGCCAGCGGCACCGTGCCGAAGGCGAACGTCACGTACAAGATCGATCCCGAGAAGCTGGTATACGCCACGTATTCCAAGGGCTTCCGGCCGGGCGGCGTGAATCGCACGGCGGTGGCGGACATCGGTCCGTACCAGGCGGATTTCCTGACGAACTATGAAATCGGCTGGAAGACGCAGTGGCTCGACCACCACGTGCGGTGGAACGGCGCCATCTTCTGGGAGGACTGGAAGAATTTCCAGTTCTCGTTCTTGGGCCCCAACAGCCTGACGATCATCGAGAACGGCGGCAGCGCGCGCATCAAGGGCATCGAGAACGACCTCGAATTTGCCGTGACCAATGCGTTCACGTTGAGCACCAACTTTACCTTCCTCGATCCGAGACTCACTCAGGCCGTCTGCGGAACGGCCGGCGTCACCGTCTGTCCGGGCATTAACGACACGGTCAATCACGGCGATCCGCTGCCCTTCAGCGGCGAGCCGTGGATCGGACCCACGGCGCCCGCGGGCGCCAACCTGCCGGTGACGCCGAAGTTCAAGGGCAACGCGGTTGCGCGGTATGCCTTCGACGAGGTGTCCGGCTGGAGGCCGTTCAGCCAGCTGTCATGGGTCTATCAAACCCAGACCACGCCTGCGTTGCTGCGCTACCAGGAGGAGAACATCGGCAAGATGCCGGCTTACGGTCTGGTGGACTTCGTGGTGGGAGCACATACCAATACGACGCAGGTCCAGTTGCTGGTGACCAACGTGATGGACCGGCTGGCGGAGCTCACGCGGTTCACCCAGACCAACCCGCAGAACGACAACCAGCCCTACGTCATCCCGGCTCAGCCTCGGACCATCTACCTCAAGTTCGGGCAGAAGTTCTGACAGGGCGCCCCTCGTGCCGGGAGGCACGAGGGGTTTTCCGGCGGCCTACGCGGCGGCGGAGTTCGCGACGACCTCGACCGGCTTCGATGCGCCATCGACGGTGCGCAGGACCACCGGGCGCCGCCACACGTGGATGACGTATTCGAGCACCTTGTTGGCGCTGTCGGTGTCCAGCCCGCGCTTGTCGATGGTGCTGTCGTGCTCCAGGACCAGCGTGCCGTCCTTGCGGACCTCCGCCACGGCAACGCGCGGCGCGCCGAAATTGTACTTTCCCTGCAGCAGCGACTCGCGCAGTTCGTCGATGTCCTCGGCCAGCACCTTGATGGGGCCGTTGGCCTGCTTCTTGTAGCGGAAGAGATTCATCTCGGACATCAGTTCCCGGGTCAGGTGGTTGCGCAGGAAGCTAAAATCGTCGTCCTCGCGCATGACGCGGCGCGCGGCGTCGATGCCGCCTTCCTGGATGATGGCTTCCCACAGGGTGAAGCCCAGATGGTAGGGGTTCACCGCCAGCGCGATCTGCTCCTCGGCCGCAACGGGGCGGACGACGTCCGAGTGGCATTTGATGGCGTCGAGGTACACGTCCTGGGCGATGAAATCGGCCTCGCGCAGCAGGCGCGCGTGCCAGTACGACGCCCATCCCTCGTTCATGACCTGGGTGGCGAATACGGGATGGAAATAGAACGACTCGGCGCGGACCGCCAGAAAAATGTCGCGTTCCCAGTCCTCCATGTCGGCGGCGTAGGTGGCGATGAACCACAACAGGTCCTTTTCCGGGTGCGGCGGCAGCGGCGCCCGCTGCCGCCGCAGGCTGGGAGCCGCTGCGGCGGCCGGATCCAGCGTCGCGAACCGCGAGCGGAATTCATCCCCGGTTCCCGCCTGAGGGGCCGCGACGTATTCGGGGTAGGGGTCGCGCCGCAGGCCCCGGTCGAGGTCGATGTACTGTTCCAGGGACAGAGCGGCATCCAGCACCTTCTCGACGGCCTTGAATCCGTGGGCCTCGATGTCGCGCTCGATTTGCCTTGCATGCGCGGCGGCATGCTCGATGATGTGTTCGCTGCCTTGCTGCTGCGATCTCCTGAACAGCAGGTTGTTCTTCGAGAAGTCGGCGTGGCCCAGGACGTGAGCGGCCACCAGCGTGTTGTCGGCCACGCCATTGCTCGAGGCCAGGTAGGCGCGTCCCGGATTTCCGGGAAACACCACTTCGAACAGCCGCGAATAACCCATGTGGCGCTGAAGCAGCTGATAGATGTAGCGCGCCCCGAACGACCAATGCGGCATCCGCACCGGCAGGCCGTACACGGCGATCTCGGTCATGAAACTGTCGGGGACCGCCTCGAAGACGACGGGGAACCAGTCCAGACCGAAGCCGCGGGCCAGCTCTTCCAGACGGGGCAGATGGCCGCGCCAGTCGGGGCTCACGGTGGCGATTCCGGCGCGGCTCCCGACTCTTCGGCCGTGCGCGCCTCGTGGGTGAAGAAATGGCGGACCGCGCCGGCAACGTCGTTGGAGTCCTTGATGGAACACCGGCTGCTCGCGAGCCCCGAGGCGCCGACGGCGTCGAATATCTGCGAGATCTCGCTGGAGCCGCTGCGCAGGCCCGACGTGATCTCGATGTAGCCGGCGTATTGCGTCTGCCTCGCGACGTTTTCCAGCGCCGCACGGGCCGCGTCCCGATCGTCCACGGCGTTGTCCCCGTCCGAGGCGTAGAAGAGGTACACGTTGGTGCCCGCCGGGTTGAAGCGGGCCTCCATGATCTCCTGCACCTTGTTCAATCCCGCGGAGGTCACCGTGCCGCCGCTGCCGGCCACCTTGAAGAAATCCGATTCGTTGAATTCCCAGGCCTCCGTCGTATGCGCGACGAACACGATGTCGAGCGCTCGATATTGGCGGCGCAGCCCGGCGGCAACCCAGAAAAAGAAGGACTTCGCCAGCTGACGGTCGGCGTCGGTCATGCTCGCCGAAACATCGAGCAGAAAGAACACCGCTGCGCGCACCGCGGGTTGCGGCCGGCGCGTCAGCTGCCTGAAGCGCAGATCCTCGTCGATGAAGGCGGGCGATGACGAGGATTGCGCCCGGCGCTTGACCGACTCCTTGACGGAGCGGCGCCGGTCGAGGCGCGACCTTGCGCCGCGGCGGTCCCACCCCTCCCGCTTCCATTCCGCCTCATCCGACTTGCCGATTCGCGGCTTCAGATTCGGCAGCCGGAGTTCCTCCCACATCCAGTCGATGATGTCGTCGATCTTGAATTCCAGGAGCAACTCGGGGCCGCCCTTCTCGGTGCCGCCGGGTCCCTTGCCGCCCTGCTTGCTGCCGGCGTTGCCCGGCCCGAGGAGATCGCCCGGCTTCGCCGTGCCCTGGCCCACGCCTTCGGGCTCCGAATCGGGGCGCAGCTTGAAGCGGTAGTGTTCCAGCATCCGAACGGGCACCCGGACCTTGCGCGTTCCGTCGTTGATGATGTCGGACCCCGTCACGATCTGCGGGAGATGCTGATGTACCGCCTCGCGAATCTTTTCGCTGTGCCGCAGCCAATCTCTCGCGCCCCGCGAGAACAGGTCGTACCAACCGTTGACGGCGTTGGAGTTACCGCGGGCGGTGTCGTCCGTATCCTGGGGCGTAATGGGCGTCATGTTGCCGCTTCACTCCTGGGACAACAGCGTGGTGACGTAGTTCAGCGCTTCTTGCGCGCTGTGCTCGTCGTAACCGTACTCCATCACCAGCCGCTCCTGCACCACGGAAATCTTCTGCCGCGCGTCCTCGTCGGGCCGCGCCGTGGAAGTGACCAGCCTCAGCACGTCGCGGCGTTCCTCGAACAGGTACTGTTCGATGGCCTCGCGCACGCGCGCATGGCTCGCGAGGCGGAATTTCTCCCCGGCCTTGAACGCCACCATGGCCTTGCGGATGACTTCCTGACGGAAGGACTGCTTGCCGGACTCGGAAACCTTGATCTTCTCCTCCACCGAGCGCAGAAAGCGCTCATCCGGCGGGCGCTGCTCGCCCGTGATCGGATCGGTGACCTTGCGCTGGTCGAGCGAGGCCTCGACCTCGTCGAGGTACTTCTCGAGGAGTTGTTGCGCTTCATCCTGGAACGAGGCGAACAGCGCACGGTGCACATCCTCTTTCACCCACCGGTTGTAGAATTCCTTGCGTGCGGTCACCAGGTGGTCGAACCAGAGCTTTTTCTGCTTCGCGTCCATGCGCGCGTCGCTTTCGATGGAATCCTTGATCGCGAGCAGCAATTCCATGCTGGTGAGGCTGCGGGAGTTGCCGCGCGTGATCGCGGTGGAGAGAGCGTTGATCACGAAGCGCGGGCTGACGCCGTTCAATCCTTCGTCCGGCGACTCGGCGCGAAGCCGCGCGGCTTCGCTCTCGGAGAAGCCTTCCACCGCGTCGCCGGCGAACAGCCGGACCTTCTTCGGCAGGTCCAGTCCCTCGCGCTCCGGCTTGCTATGCCGCGTCAGTATCGCGAACACGGCCGCCAAATTCAGCACGTGAGGGTCCAGGTGGGTGTTGCGGAATGCCGGGGCGCCGTACACCAGCTTCTTGTAGATCCGGGCCTCGTCCCGGTACGACAGGGCGTACGGCACCTTGATGATGACCATCCGGTCGAGCAGCGCCTCGTTCTCCTTCTCCTGGAGGAAGCGGTTGAACTCGGCGAGATTGGTATGGGCGAGAATGGTCTCGTCCAGATAGATCAGGGGAAATCGGGCGACCTTGACGTTCTTCTCCTGGGTCATCGTCAGGAGCAGGTAGAGGAACTCCCGCTTCACCTTCAATATCTCGATCATCTCGAGGACGCCGCGGCTCGCCGCGTACACCGCGCCGGACCACGACCAGGCGCGCGGATCACCCTCGTCGCCCACTTCCGAGACCTTCGAGAGATCCACGGAGCCCACCAGATCGGCGATGTCGGCGGTGGACGGGTCGTGCGGGGCGTAGGTTCCGATGCCGCAGCGGGTCGCCTCCGACAGGAAAATGCGCTCAACGGGCACGCGAAGATAATCACCCTCGCACTCCCGGTCCACATAGTCGCGGGCCCACGGGCTCATCTCGCCGGTGACGTCGACGCCGTAGATCTCGCGAAAATCGGCGCGCAGGCTGGCGGGAATGAGATTCAACGGGGATTCGCGCAACGGCGAGCCTTTGATGGCGTAGAGCGCTCCCTCGTCGGTGCGGCTGTACTCCTCGAGGCCGCGCTTCAAGAGGATCGCCAGAGTCGATTTGCCGCCCGACGGGGGCCCCAACAGCAAAAGCAGGCGCCGCCCGACATCGGAACCCGCCGCCGCCGCCTTGAAATAATCAACCACGCGGCCCAGCGGCTCGTCGACCCCGAAGAGCTCGCGCTTGAAGAGTTCTCTGGCCTTCTGGTCGTCGGTGCCGGCCGTGTCGCGCCCGTACCAGAGCAGCATGTCCCAGATATATTCGTGACTCGTGCGGACCTGCGCCGCCGGACTCGCCGGCAGAACCTTCGTCAGGTAGTCGCCCAGAGAGCCTTCCCATCGCTGCGCGCGGTGTTGCTTGCTGAAATCCGTCAGTGAGTTCAGGAAATCCGAGGAATTGGATTCCGTTCTTGGCTCTGATATTCCCATCGTCGATCCTCCGCCTAGGGAAATGGACTGGGCACTATCGGCGTCGACGCTCAGCTGCCGCAAACGAGCTTCAGTGGAGCGCGACTCATTCGGCACTCGCGTAACTGTTGTATATCAGATCGGCCATCGCATCAAATTATTCAAGGCCTGCAACGACGAAAAAAGTGTGACTCAGCCCATGAGTCGGCGAGAATTATTGTTTTGCACCCAAATGGATTCGGGGCGCGCGATATCGGGGCGGCGAGCCGCACCTCGGGCGGCGTGATGCAGCTCACAGCTCACGGCGTTTCGGCGCGGCTTGGTGCTGCGCAGCGACCCGTCAGTTCAGCAGCGTGTCCTTGAAGAATTCGGTCACGCGCGTGCGATACTCTTTCGGAGCCGCCTGCTCATAGTCGACGTGATGAGCGCCGGGCACGATCCACAGCCGCTTCGGTTCGCCGGCGCCCTGGTAGAGCTGTCGCGCCATGAAAGGCGGCACCACGTCGTCGCGCTCGCCGCCGAGAACGAACACGGCGCGAGGCGCGATCCTGCCGATGACGTCCTTCGGCGCCATGTCCAGGGATTGCCCATACGCACGCAGCGCCAGATAATTGGGGACCTGCGAAAGCCATCCCCAGCGGCTCGACGCGAGCCAGTTCTGTTCGACGACGTCGTCGGGTGAGGCGGCAAGCGATACGGCGCGCAGCCGCTGATCGAGGACCGCCGCCTGGATGAGCACGTAGGCGCCCATCGACGCGCCGAAGCCGCCTATGCGCTGCGGATCGACGTCGTAACGCGAGCTCAACCAGTCGACCGCCGCGCGGATGGCCAGCCTTTCCGGCACGCCCCAGCGGGTCGTGCCTTCGCTCGCTCCCTGGCCCGGCAGGTCGATGCCGAGGACGCCGAAACCTTCCCTGGCGAGAAACGCGGTTTCGAACAGGAGCGAGGATCGGTCCGCCTGGGTGCCGTGCACGAGCAAGACGGCCGCGCGGTTCCGCGAGGGCGCGTACCACCCCGCCAGCCGATGCCCCTGCGGATCCACCAGCGAGATCTCCGCCAGGTTCGCGATGCCGGTGCGCTCCGGCTGCCCGGATATCGGCTGCGGAGGCGTGCGCACGTAGTCGGCGCGCTCGTTCCAGAAGGCCGATGCCGCGATCCGGATGCCGATCACGAGGAGAGCGGCAACGATCCCGACGACGATGTAGATCGCGATCTTCAATGGTTTGGCCGAGGTCTCCGCTGGACCCTTAGGATGGTACCATCGAGTCTGCCTATATTCCGCGCCGGGATCCGCGGGCGGCGGCGCTTTGATAGAGTAGCGGGAATGAGCAGAAACGACGAAGATCGGATCCTTCACGGACTTCACTACTTTCGCGAAAGCGTGGACGAGGAGTTCATCGTGACCGGCGAGCAGATCCTCTGGCTGGCGGCGCATTCCTATTCGGACGGCACTGGGTGGGCCAAGGACGGAGAGCCGCAGAGCTTCGATACCGAAATCGTCCCGGCGGATCTGCGCCGCAAGCTTCTGCTGTCGAAATGCGAGCTTCCTCTGCGCTACCTCAACTACCGGCGGCTGATCAAGTATGCTCCCAAGGGCGAAGGCTTGGTGCAGATCGCCGTGACGTTTGCGGGCGCGGACCGGGCGATGCGGCTGCACACCCGCCTGGGGCGCATGGAGATCTGGTACCAGGAACATCGGGACGGGTTCCTGGGGCTGGTGACGACGGTCGCCGTTTCGCTGATCACCTCGCTCGCCGTCGTCTCGGTCCACGAGCGCCTGCACCGGGGCGCCGAGGCGCCGCAGCGGATATTCTACGAGGTCGAGCCCAAATCCCAGCCTTAGGAGCCTGTCTGACTAGTCTACGCGGCCACGTAGATTAATCAGACAGGCTCCTGCTCAAGCCGGGCCCGGTACCGGAGGCGGCGCCGCGGCTTCGCGCGCGACCCCCGCCGCCGGCCAGTGCCCGTCCGGCTCCCGCACCAGCCGCACGGTTCGCCCGAAGAAATTCTCGATGCCGGGGTCGCGCCCGATGTAGATGATGCCGGTGCCGCGAAGCTCGTTGCCGAGCACCTCGACGACCCGGTCGCGCGTCGGCGGATCGAGGATGCCGAGCACGTCGTCCATGAGAATCCAGGCCGGCAGGTGAATCAGTGCCCGCACGAACCCGAGACATTGCTGCTCATCCTCGCCCAGCACCCGGTCCCAGCTGCGGGCGAGATCGAGCAGGGGCGCGAGACGGCTCAGATTGAGCCGCGCCAGCGCCGGCTCGAAGGCCGCTGCGTCGAAGCTCTCGGGCCTCGAGGGGTACGCCAGCACTTCGCGCAGAGTCCCCGGCGGAATGTAGGAGGCGCGCGGCAGATACAGCATTTCCTCGCGCGCCGGATGGATGATGCGCCCGCTGCCCCAGGGCCACAGGCCCGCGAGGCTGCGGAACAACAGCGTCTTGCCGGCGCCGGACGCGCCGAGAATGTGCAGGCGCTCGCCGGCGCGCAAGTCGATGCGGGGCTCGTTCAGGGACGTGCAGCCGGTGGAGTAGTCGATCCGCAGGTTCTCGATCGTGAACCGGCCGGGAGGACCGTCCTCGATGGAGATGCGGTCCTGGGTGCCGCGCACCACATCGGTGTTCAGCAGGGCGCGCCGGAAACTCGCCACCCGCAGCAGCGTCGCGCGCCAATCGGCGATGGAGCTGAAGTTGTCCACGAACCAGCGCAGCGAGGACTGGACCTGTATGAAGGCCCCCGACGCCATCATGAGGCCGCCGAAGGTGAGGGTGCCCGCGAAGTACAGCGGGGCCGCGACGAGAATCGGAGCCACCAGCGTGAACCAGCCGTAGCCGGCGGTAATCCACGTCAGATTCGTGAGCCCCTTCACCAGACGGCGCAGGGCCTGGAGCACGCCGGCGATGTCGGTTTCGATGTGCCGCGCCTCGTCCGCCTCGCCCGACGTCAAGGCGATCGCATCGATGTGCTCGTTGATGCGGACCAGAGAGAACCGCAAATCGGCCTCGCGCGCGTAACGGTCCGCGTTGCGCTCGACCAGGCTGCGCCCGACCCAGTAACTGAGCATCGAGGCCGACCCCGAGTAGACCACGGCCGCCCATACCATGTAGCCGGGCAATGGGAAGCTGCGTCCCGCGAGGTCGAAGACGAAATCGCTCGAAATGCGCCACAGCACGCTGATGAACGTCACGAGGAGTATCGAGGCCTGCAGCAGACCGACGCCGAGATCGGTCGACAGTTCGGTCAGGTGGCGCGCGTCCTCGTGCATGCGCTGGTCGGGATTGACGCCGATGGGGCCGGAGCTGGCCAGGCGGAAGGCTCTGCCCGGCTTCAACCAGTTCCCCACCAGGTCGTGGGCCAGTCCGTCGCGAAGCCTGAGCTTGAGCATTTCCGCGAGCCATCTCTGCCCCACGTTCAGCGCCAGGAGCGATCCGGCGATGATGCCGAAGACACCGAGCTGCACGAGGAATTGCGGGTAATTGCGCCGGGAAAGCGCATCGTAGAACGGCTGATTCCAGCTGTTGAGGCGAATCTGCCCGTAGGCCGTGGCCGCGATCACCAGGAACATCGCGGCCCCGAGCCTGAGCAGCGCGTTGCGCACGGGGGATTCCCACAGCGCCCGGGTCACCATTCCAAGCTGCGGCATGAGTCCCGACTGCGCGATCTCTTGCGGATCGAGCAATGGGCTGGCGGCGCTGCGCGGCCTTTCTAGTATCATGTGCGGGCTTCTCGAGGGGGGCCATGGTGGCCCGTCCCCAACAATGCGTGATGCATCCCATGATTGCAATCGAGTGCCGACCGCCCCGAACCCCATGAGCAGAATCGACACGCTGATGGGGAAAATGTCGCTGCCCGAGAAGCTCGGCCAGATGACCATGACGGCCTCGACCTATGCGACCACGGGGCCGGTCATCGCCGGCGACTCGACCGAGGCGATCAAGGCCGGCACGGTCGGGAACCTGCTCAACATGGTCGGCGCCGATCACGTGCGCGCCATGCAGCGCCTGGCGGTCGAGGAATCCCGGCTCGGCATCCCGCTGCTGATCGGGTTCGACGTCCTGCACGGACACAGAACCTTGTTTCCGATACCGCTGGCCGAGGCGGCCCTATTCGATCCGCGGACGTGGGCATCCACGGCGCGCGAGGCCGCGCGGGAAGCCGCTGCCGACGGATTGGCGATGACGTTCGCGCCGATGGTGGACGTGGCGCGCGATGCACGCTGGGGGCGCATCGCCGAGAGTCCGGGCGAGGATCCCTGGCTGGCCGCCCGCTTCGCCGAGGCGAAGGTGCGCGGCTTCCAGGGAAACGACCTCGCGGCGCCGGATGCGCTGGCGGCCGTCGCGAAACACTTCTGCGCCTACGGCGCGTCGATCGCGGGGCGCGACTACGCGTCGGTGGACATATCGGAGCGCAGCGTGCATGAAGTGCACCTGCCGGCGTTCGAGGCCGCGGTGGCCGCCGGAGTGCGCGCCGTCATGCCCGCGTTCACGGATCTCGCGGGCGTGCCGATGACCGCGCACGTGCCGCTGCTGCGCGACTGGCTGCGCGGCAAGCTCAAGTTCGACGGCGTGGTCGTGAGCGACTACAACGCCATCGCCGAACTGATGCGCCACGGCATTGCGTCCGATCTGGCCCAGGCCGCGGCGCTCGCCCTGAATGCGGGCGTCGATGTCGACATGATGGCCGGCGCCTACCGGCACGGGCTGCCGGTGGCGCTGGAGCGGGGTTGGGTGACGATCGCCCAGATCGACGAGGCCGTGCGCCGCGTCCTCACGCTCAAGGAGGATCTGGGGCTCTTCGACGCACCCTACGGGCGGGGCTCCGCCCAGCAATCCGCGGCCGCCATCGCATCGTGCCGCGGCCTCGCGCGCACGGTCGCGTCCCGCGCGATCGTCATGTTGAAGAACGAGGGCGTGCTGCCGCTCGCCGCGCCCGCGGTGCAGCTGGCCGTCATCGGTCCGCTGGCGGACAGCTCCGCCGACATGCGCGGCCCGTGGTGGGGCGCGGCGGGTCCGGACGGCCATGTCACTGTGCTCGCCGCCCTGCGCGAGATGCTCGGCGAATCCCGTGTCCGGTATGCCGCCGGCGTCGGCATCGACGGCGACACCCTCGAGGGCGCCGCCGCCGCCCTCGAATCGTGCGCCCAAGCCGATGCCATCGTGCTGTGCGTGGGCGAAGCAGCCGTCATGAGCGGGGAGGCCGCCAGCCGCGCGCACCTCGGGCTGCCCGGCAGGCAGCGCGAGTTTGCGGAGGCGGTGTTCGAGCGCGCCCGCGCGCTGCGCAGGCCGGTCATCACCGTGCTGTTTTCGGGCCGCCCCTTGGCGGTGCCGTGGCTGGTCGAAAAATCCGCTGCGCTGCTCGCCGCGTGGTTCCCGGGCAGCGAGGCCGGCAATGCGGTGGGCGACGTCCTGCTGGGCCGCGTGTCGCCGAGCGGGCGCACGCCCGTGGTCTGGCCGCGCGCCGAGGGCCAGCTGCCCTTGTTCTACGGCCAGCGCCCTTCAGGCCGGCCGGCCGATCCGGACGATCGCTTCACCAGCAAGTATCTGGACGAATCCAATGCGGCGATGGTCCCCTTCGGGTACGGTTTGAGCTACGGACGATTCAGGTACGCGAACCTCCGGGTGCCGCGCGGCGACGTCGCGCCCGGGGATACCGCCGTGATCCGCGTGGACCTGACGAACGAGGGGCCGCGCGCCGCGGAGGAGACCGCGTTCCTCTTCATACACCGCAAGGTTGCCGCCGTTGCGGCACCTGTGCTCCAGCTCAAGGGGTTCGCCAAGATTCACTTGAATCCGGGCGATACGGGGACCGTGACGCTGCTGCTGCCGGTCTCGGAATTGCGGTGCCTGGGCGCCGCCCTCGAGCCGGTCCTCGAGCCCGGCGACGTCGAAATACTGGTCGGGCCATGGGCAGAGCGCTCGCAGTTGCTGGCCGGCACCCTGCGAGTGGCCGGCGCGGGCGGCAACTAGCCGGGCGCCCGCCCGCGAACCGGCCGCTGCCGGTCAGGCGCGGGCGCATCGCCGCCTATTTGGCGGCGCCGCAGGCCCAGGTGAAGTCCAGTTCGTCGCGCGTTCCGGGAACGATAGCGGTCCAGACGGCCTGCTTCGGGTCCGCCTCCTCGGACTGCTCGCTGCCCTGCAGGTCGTTGCCCGAGTAATAGACGGTGAGCAGCGCCCGGGCGCGGTTCTTGGCGCAGTCGTACTGCATTTTCTGGACGACGCTCGAGAACTTGCCCGAACTGGCCCCGCTGCCGGCCTGCGGCTCGGCGTACTCCTGGCGCAGCCAGACGGTGACGACGCTCCCGGTGCGCTTCATTTGGTGATGCGTGATGTACGCTGCCCACGAGCCGTCGGTGGCCACGGCCCGAAACTCCCACCCGCCGGCCGTCATCGGATCGAGGGTGCGCACCCACGCCAGCGGATCCGCCCGTCGCGCCTCCCGCTCCTGCGTCAGGCGTTCAGCGCGCGCCTTCTCGTCGGCGAGGGCCGTGGCGCGTTGCGCATCCCACATTTGCTGCTGTTCCGGCGTTTGCGCGCCGGCCGCCTGGACCCATTGACCGGCCGCCAGCATGGCAAAGAGCCCGATGCGTCCGCGGATCATCGACATCTCAAGAGGCTCCCCGCCATTGTCGGCGCATCATGCCATGGCGCGCCGGCCGGCGGCTGGCATTCCGCGGTCGGAGTCCGCCACCGGCGCGGGCGGCGCCACCGGACCGGCCGCAATCGTGAAGCAGGCCTGCAGACCGGGATGCCGGTCCGACAACTGCAGCGAGCTGCCGTGAAGCTTGGCCACCGCCTGCACCAGGCTCAGGCCCAATCCGACCCCCGGCGTGCCGCGGCTGCCGTCGCCGCGATAGAAGCGCTCGACGACCTTGGGCTTCTCGGCGTCGCTGATCCCCGGGCCGTCGTCTCCGACGGCGATCTCCACTGCGCCATCGGGGCGCCGCCGGACCGCCACTTCGATCCGGCCCTTGTCGGGCGCGTACTTCAGGGAATTGTCGATCAAATTGCTGAGCGCCTGCGCGAGCAGCACCGGATCGCCCGCCACGCGCACGGGGCCTTCGCACAGCAGGCACAGGTCGATCTTCCTGAGTTCGGCGGCGGGCGCGTAGAACTCGACGGCCGTCGCGGCGAGATCCGCGACGTCCACGGCCACGAATCCGGAGCGGCGCACCCCGGCGTCGATTTCCGCAAGGCGCAGCAGCGCGTCGAAGATCCTGATGACGCGGTCGACGTCGGCCACCGCGCCGTCGATCTCGGCGAAGGCGGCCTCGCGCGAGGGCTTGATGAGGGAGATCTCCTCGAGCCGGGAGCGCAGCTCTGCGAGCGGCGTGCGCAGATCGTGGGCGATGGCGTTCGATACGTTGAGCACTCCGTGCACCAGGAGTTCGATCTGCTCGAGCATGCGGTTGATGGTGAGGGAGAGCGTATTGAGCTCATCGTCGCTCAACGGCGTGGGGAGCCGGTGAGTGAGGTCGCCGTCGATGATCGCCGATACCGTCTGCCGGATGCTCTCGACGCGGGACATCAGCGCGCGCCGCGTGATGACCCCGACCAGGAGGCCCGCGATCACCAGGACGGTGAGGGCGCCCGCCAGGCAGTACCAGAACCGCCGCTCCAAGGGCGCCAGAAGGCGATTGTCCCGGCCGACCAGCAGACTGTAGCGGCCCAGCGAGGCGACGTGCACCAGCGCGGTCTGGAACCCCTCGATGCCCTCGCCGCCGCGGGCGACGTAGTTGCCGGGCGTGGTGGGAACATCCGGCCAGGCGGAGAGGTTTCCCGCCACGCGGTGGCGGGAGGCGTCGGCGAGCAGCAGGATCCGGTCGCCGGGGATCTGCATTCGAACGCGGGCGTCGATGAAGTTCTTGAGGCCCTCCGGCCCTTCGCGCCGGAAGATGTCGGCGAGCTGCTGCGAGTCCGCCTGAAATATTTCGGCGCGGCCCTCGCCGAAGATTCCCTGCCAGGCGTACCACAGAGGAGCGGCGAACAGCACCAGTGCGACGACGCCGACCAGCGTATAGCCGAGCGCCAGCGAGACGGCGGACGAGCGGAACATCCGGGTCACGGGCGCGTCCCTTCCGCCGCCGTGACCATGTAGCCGGCGTTGCGCACCGTTCGCAGCAGAGGCCGCTCGAATTCCGCATCGATCTTCTGGCGCAGCTTGCTGATGTGCACGTCCACGACGTTGGTCTGCGGATCGAAGTGATAATCCCAGACGTTTTCCAGGAGCATGGTGCGGGTCACCACCTGATCGGCATGGCGCATCAGATACTCGAGCAGCTTGAACTCCCGCGGCTGCAGCGCGATCTGGCGGTCGCCCCGGGTCACTTTGCGCGTCATCGGATCCATGTGGAGGTTGCCCACGGTGAGCGGCGTCTCGTGATTGACGCCCTGCGCGCGCCGATGCAGCGCGTCGAGGCGGGCCAGCAGCTCGCCGAACGCAAAGGGCTTCGTCAAGTAGTCGTCGCCGCCGCTGCGCAGCCCGCGGATGCGGTCGTCGACATCCGACAGGGCGCTCAAGATCAGGATGGGCGTGCGCTTGCCCGCCTTGCGCAGCACTTCGATGATGGCCAGGCCGTCGATCTCGCCGGGCAGCATCCGGTCCATGACGATGACGTCGTAGGGTTCGCTCGCGGCGAGGAACATGCCGTCCTTCCCGCTGGCGGCGTGATCGGTCGTATGCCCCGCCTCCTGCAGCCCCTTGATCACGAATTGGCTCACGCGCTCGTTGTCCTCGACCAGCAGGATCTTCACGGGGCGTCCTCCGCCGGCGCCGTCCGGACCGCCGCGGAACGGAGCGTCTGCGCCGGATGCGACCGGCGGCGCCGCTTGAACCACAGGCTGAGCCGGTCGAGGTACAGGTACACGACCGGGGTCGTGAACAAGGTCAGGGCCTGGCTGACGACGAGTCCGCCGACCATGGTGTAGCCGAGCGGCTGGCGCAGCTCCGAACCGGTGCCGCGGCCCAGCGCCAACGGCAGCGCCCCCAGGAGTGCGGCCATGGTCGTCATCATGATGGGCCGAAAGCGCAGCATGCAGGCCTGGCGTATCGCATCGAGCGGCGAAAGTCCCTGTTCGCGCTCGGCCTGTATGGCGAAGTCCACCATCATGATGCCGTTCTTCTTCACGATGCCGATGAGCAGGATGATGCCGATCAGCGCAATCACGGACAAGTCGAGGCGGCAAATGAACAGCACCAGCAGCGCACCGACCCCGGCCGACGGCAGCGTCGAGAGAATGGTCAGGGGGTGGATGTAGCTCTCGTAGAGCATTCCCAGGATGATATAGACCGACACCAGGGCGGCCAGGATCAGGTACGGCTGGCTCTTCAGGGAGCTCTGGAAGGCTTGCGCGGTTCCCTGGAAGGTGCCCGTGACGGTGGCCGGCAGGTGCATCTGCGCGGACACGCGGTCGATCGCGTCCACGGCCTGGCCCAGGGCCGCACCGGGGGCGAGATTGAACGACAGGGTGACCGCGGGAAACTGACCCTGGTGATTGATGGACAGGTAGGTGACGTGCCGGGTGTCGTATCGGGTCATTGCCGACAGCGGAACCATCTGCCCGGTCAGGGGCGATTTCAGATACAGCTTTTGCAGCGACTGCGGATCGGTCTGCAGCGACGGGGTGATCTCGAGCACCACGTGGTAGCTGTTTGCCTGGGTGAAGAACTGTGCGGCCTGGCGCTGCCCGAAGGCGTCGTAGAGCGTCTGGTCTATCGTCGCAGGCAGGATGCCGAAGCGCGATGCCTGGTCGCGGTCGATGGTGAGGGCGACCATGCCGCTGCTGGTCTGCTGGTCGGACGCCACGTCGCGCAGCATGGGCAGCCCCTGCAATTCGGCGAGGACCCGGGGCGCCCAGGCGTTGAGCTCGTCGATGTCCGAGTCCTGCAGCGTGTATTGGAACTGCGTGCGCGTGGTCCGGCCGCCCACGGTCAGATCCTGCGCCGCCTGCAGGAACAGGGTCGCGCCCTGCACCTTGGCGATTTGCGGGCGCAGCCGGGTGATGATCTCATCGGCGTTGGATTTGCGCTGGTCGCGCGGCTTCAGTCCGATGATCACGAATCCGTTGTTGATCGCGCGGCTGCCGCCGAGGCCCGTGCCGTAGCTGGCGATGTCGGGGTCCCCGGCGAGGATGTCCGTCAACGCGTGCTGCCGGCGCACCATCTCGTCGAACGAGATGTCCTGGGGCGCGTCGGAGAGGCCCATGATGATCCCGGTGTCCTGCTGCGGAAAGAAGCCCTTGGGGATCTCCACGTACAGCGCCACGCTGACCGCAACGGTGAGGAGGAACACGGTCAACGTGAGACGCTGATGGCGCAGGGCCGCATCGAGGCCCTTCGCGTACAGCGCCAGCAGCCGGTCGAAGGCGCGTTCGACGAAGGCATACGCGCGGCCGTGCGCGGCATGCTTCTCGTCCCGCAGGAACAGCGCGCACATGGTCGGCGAGAGCGTCAATGCCACGAACGCCGAGACGGCGACGGCGAGGCTGAGCGTGATCGCGAATTCGCGGAACAGGCGCCCGATGATGCCGCCCATCAGGAGGATCGGGATGAAAACGGCGACCAGCGATATGCTGATCGAGAGGATGGTGAAGGCGATTTCGCCCGAACCCTTGAGCGCCGCCTCTAGCGGCGACAGGCCCTTCTCGATGTGCCGATAGATGTTCTCCAGCATCACGATCGCGTCGTCCACCACGAAGCCGACCGCGATGGTGAGGGCCATGAGCGACAGGTTGTCGAGGCTATAATTGAGCAGGTACATCGCGGCGGCCGTTCCGAGCAGCGACAGCGGCACGGTGACGCCTGGGATGACGGTCGCCCACAGGTTGCGCAGGAACAGGAAGATCACCATGACGACGAGGGCGATGGTCAACGCCAGCGTGAACTCGACGTCTTTCACCGAGGCCTGGATGGTGGTGGTGCGGTCGGCGACGGTGTCGACCTTGACCGAGGACGGCACGGACAGGAGCGCATGCGGCAACAAGGCATGGACGCTCTGCGCCGTCTCGATGACGTTCGCGCCGGCCCGCTTGTACACCAGCAGCAGGATGCCCTTCTTGCCGTTCTGCCAGGCCGTCATCAGGGTGTTTTCGGGGCCGTCCACCGCAACCCCGATGTCGCGGATGCGCACCGGCGCGCCGTTCTTGTACGCCACCACCACGTCGTTCCAGGGCGCCGCCTTCAGGAGTTGGTCGTTGTCGTAGATGGTGAGCGCGCGCTTCGGGCCGTTGATCGATCCCTTCGGCGCATCGACCGTGGCGGCGGTAATGACGTTCGCCACGTCCTCCAGTTGCAGGCCTAAGGCGGCGAGCTTCACCGGGTCCACCTGGACCCGCACCGCGGGCTTCTGCTGTCCGCCGATGCTCACCTGCGCGATTCCCGGCAGCTGCGAAATCTGCTGCGCCAGGATGTTCTCGGCATAGTCGTCGACGGTGGTCACGGGCAGCACATCGGAATGCACCGAGAACATCAATATGGGCGAGTCCGCGGGATTGACCTTCCGGTAGGTGGGCGGGGTGGGCAGGTTCTTCGGAAGCTGTCCGCCGGCCGCGTCGATGCCGGTCTGGACGTCCTGCGCGGCGGCATCGATGTGGCGGCCGAGGTCGAACTGCAGGGTTATCTGCGTCGAGCCCAGCACGCTGGCCGAGGTCATCTGCGACAACCCCGAGATCTGCGCGAACTGGTATTCGAGCGGGGTGGCGACCGACGATGCCATGGTTTCGGGGCTGGCGCCCGGGAGCGAGGCGCTCACCTGAATGGTCGGAAAGTCCACCTGCGGCAGTGGCGCGACGGGCAGCAGCGGATAGACCACCAGGCCGACCAGGAAGATGCCGCCCATCAGGAGCGACGTGGCGATGGGCCGCCGGATGAAGCCCGCGGAGAGGTTCATGAGGCGTGGAGCAGGGCGCCGGAGCGCTGCGGCGCGCTTCTCGCCTCCTCGATCGGACGCACGTGCGCGCCGGCCTGCAGGCGGTATTGATTGGTCGTGACCACGCGCTCGTTCGAGGCCAGGCCGGCGGCGACGATCGTGCTTCCGCCGCTTTCCTCGCCCAGGTGCAGCGGCCGCACCTCGACCGTCGAGTCGTCCTTCACCACGTAGGTGAACGGCCCGTCCGGACCGATCTGCACCGCGGCCGACGGTATGGTCACGGCATTGCGCTCCGTGTGCACCAGCACGCGGGTATCCACGTACTGTCCGGGCCACAGCCGATTGTGCTCGTTCTTGAAGATCGCCTTCAGCCTCACGGTCCCCGTCGCCTGGTCGATCTGGTTGTCCACCAGGGCCAGCGTACCCTCATCCAGCACGTCGCCGCCGCCGCGCGGCACGCTGCTGACCGTGACCGTGCCCTCGGCCAGCGCCGCCGTCACGGCGCCGAGCTGCTCCTCCGGCAGCGTGAATATGACCGTGATGGGCTGCACCTGGGTGACGACGACGATGCCCGCGGTGTCGGCCGCGTGCACGATGTTGCCCGGGTCGATCAGGCGGATTCCCGTGCGCCCGTCGATGGGCGAGGTGATCCGGGTGTATTCGAGCTGGGTGCGCGCGTTGTCGATCTGCGCCTGATCGACCTGCAGCTGCGCCTTCAGCTGGTCGACCGCGGCGCGCTGGGTGTCGACGGTCTGCTTGCTGGCGAGATCCTCGGGCTGCAGCAGCGTGTAGCGCTCGAGGTCGCGCTGCGCGTTCGCGAGCTGAGCCGCGTCCTTCGTCCTGGTGGCCAGGGCCTGATCGTAGGCCGCCTGGTTCGGGCGCGGGTCGATCTGCGCCAACAGGTCGCCTTTGTGCACCGCCTGGCCTTCGGTGAACGCGACCCGTTGCAGCTCGCCGTCCACCTGCGCCGTGACGGTCACCGTATAGAAGGCCTGCACGGTCCCGAGCCCATGCAGATAGATCGGCACGTCGGAGTGCGCGGCCGCGGCCATGTCGACGGCGATGGGCTGCGCCGCGCCGCGGGCGGCCGCCTGCGCCGGCTTGTGAAAGGAGCGCCAGGCGACGGCGAACAGGATCACGGCGGCGGCCGTCGCGAGGAGGGCGTGGTTGCGGCTCATCGAAGGGATCTTCATCATCGGTACCTCATCCAAGATGCCACCCGCCGCCGAGCGCGGTGAAGAGGTCGACCAGCGCCTGCAGGCGCGCGTACTCGACCTGAACCAGCGTGTCCTCGGCCGTGAACAGGGAATTCTCGGTGTTGAGCACCGTGAGCACGTTCACGATCCCCGCGGACATCTGGGTGCGCGAGAACTCATAGGCGCGGCGTGCCTGGGCGACGGCGGCGCGTTGCCGCTCCAGCTGCTCGGCGGTCTGCCGGGCGGCCACCAGGGCGCTCTCCACGTTGCCGAATGCCGTCAGCACGGTCTTGTGATAGGCGGTCAGCAGTTCGGTGTACCGGGCTTCGCTGTAGGAGACCTGGCCCCGCAGGGCTCCGCCCTCGAAGATGGGCTGGGTGAGGCCGGCGCCGAGCGAATACAGCCGACTCACCGGATCGAACAGCGAGGCCAGCGAGGCGCTCTCATAGCCTCCGGACGCGGTCAGCTCGATGCTCGGAAACAAGGCGGCGCGCGCCGCCCCGATGTTCGCATTGGCGGCGATCAATTGTTGCTCCGCCTCCGCGACATCCGGCCGGCGGGTCAGCAGCTGCGAGGGCAGCCCCGCGATCAGGGCGGGGCTCGACAGGCCGGTGAGCGAGCCGGCCGTCACGTCGATCGACTCCGGCGTCCTTCCGACCAGGATGGCGAGCGCGAACACCGATTGCCGGAATTGCTGTTCCAGCGGCGGAAGCGCGGCATCGAGCTGCGCAACCGCGGTCTCTTGCTGGGCCACGTCGAGCCCCGTGGCGGTGCCGGCCGACTGTTCGAGCTTGAGTCCCCGCAGGATCATTCGACCGCTGGCGAGATTATGCGTCGCAACATCGATGCGATCCTTGAATTCGAGCGCCTGAAAATACGTCGAGGCGATGCTGGAAATCACCGTGAGCGCGACCGTTTCACGGTCGTACCGGCTGGCCACGGCGGCGGCGCGCGCCGCAGCGCTCAGCGCGCGGTTCTTACCCCAGAAATCAATCTCGTAGCTCGCCGCCAACGCAGGACTGAAGGTGTTGTAGACCTGCGGGCCCGCGCCGGACACCGGCGCCCGCTGGCGCGACGCGTCCGCGGTCAACTGCACGGCGGGAAGCAGCGGCGCCCCCGCGATGCGCGCCTGCGCGTCGGCTTCCCGCACACGGGCAATGGCGCCCGCCAGATCGTCGTTGCTGCGCTCGGCCTCGGCGATCAGCTCGTCGAGCTGATCCGATCCGAAGCCGTGCCACCATTGCGTCTCCGGCCATACGGAGGCCGCCGCAGCCGGCGCCGCTTGCCAGTTCGCGGGCGGGGCGATATCCGGACGCTTGTAGGACGGTCCGACGCTGCAGGCGGTGACCGCGGCGCACAGCGATCCGCATAGCGCACGCAAGAGAGGGAGCCGTCTCATGCAGGGCAGATTCAGGCTCGTGCCGTTACCGGTGGGTGGTTGGACAATTAAAGAACGTTAATGTTCGACGGGGGTCACACATTGGCGCCCCGCGTCGGGCGGCGCCCCGTCTCAATCCTCCAGGATGCGGCTGTGTTTTCGGGTGTCCCGCATGGCGAGCGTCGCCAGGAATCCAACGGCCGATAGCGCCGATGCGTACACGTAGAAGCCGCTCTCCATCCCCGCCGCTTTGAACCACAGGGCGGCGTATTCCGCGGTGCCGCCGAACAGGGCGTTGGCGAGCGCATACGGCAGCGCCACACCGAGCGAACGGATGCGGGTCGGAAACAGCTCGGCCTTCACGACGGCGCTGATCGAGGTGTATGCCGACTCGAAGAGCACTCCGCCGAGAATGAGCAGGAACGCGACGGTCATCGAGCGGCAGGCCGCGACCCGGTCCATGATCGGCCAGGTGACCAACGCACCGCCGCCGAAGGCCGCCAGGAGCATGGGCCTGCGGCCGACCCGGTCGGACAGCCAGCCGCACAGGGGCTGCGCCAGCATGAAGGCGACGAGCGTCATGGCGCTCAGCTGGGTGGCCTCATCCTTGGTGAAGCTGCCGGTGTTGGTCAGGAACTTCTGCATGTAGGTCGTGTACACGTAGAAGATCATCGAACCCCCGGCGGTCAATCCGAGGATGGTGAGGGTCTCGCGCGGGTAGCTGCGAAGCAGAAGCCGGGTGCTGCCCCGCGCATCCGGGGATGCCGATTCACCGAGGAAGGACGGCGATTCGAACATGTTCCGGCGCAGCCAGAAGGCCACCACCGCGAGACCGGCGCCGATCACGAAGGGAATTCTCCAGCCCCAGGCGGCCATGGCGGATCTGGACAGCACATGCTGCAGGACGATGAGCGCGCACAGCGCCACCAGCTGTCCGCCGATCAAGGTCACGTAATGGAAGCTGGACCAGAAGCCGCGGCGTGTGCGTCCTGCGGTTTCGCTCATGTACGTGGCGCTTGCGCCGTATTCGCCTCCCAGCGACAGGCCCTGAAACACACGGGCCAGCAGCAGGACGATGGGCGCGCCCACGCCGATCCGGTCTGCGCCGGGCGTGACCGCGATCAACAGCGATCCCAGGCACATCATGCCGACCGACAGGGTAAGCGCGGCCTTGCGTCCGGCGCGGTCCGAATAGCGCCCCATCGCCCACGCGCCGATGGGGCGCGCGAAGAACCCCACCGCGAACACGGCCGCCGTTTGCAGCAACTGCGCCGTTTGGTCGCCCTTGGGAAAGAACACGGGTGCGAAGTACAGCGCGGTGGCCGAATAGGCATACCAGTCGTACCACTCGACGAGATTGCCGGCCGATCCGGCGGCGAGCGCCCGCAGCCGCCATCCGGGGGATACGCCGGAGTTCACGGCGCGGCCGGCGGCGGCTCGACGGTCGGCAACAGGGTCGCGATCCGCGGCGGCTCCGCCTTGCGCACGACGGCGAAAGCGACGATGTGCTCCAGGATGTGCTGGACATAGGCGCGCGTCTCGTTGTACGGAATGTTCTCTATCCACACGTCGGCGTCCATGGGCGTTCGGGGCAGCCAGCGCGCCACCGACATCGGGCCTGCGTTGTAGGCCGCCAGGGTTTGATCGAGCTGCCCTTGGTACTTGTCGAGCAGTTCCCGCAGGTAATACGCACCCATGGGCACGGCCACCGACGGGTCGAACAGGCCGGCGGGGGCGGGCGCCGGCAGTTGCCACCGGCGGGCCACGGCGGTCGCCGTCGCGGGCTGCATCTGCATCAATCCGCGCGCATCGGCGCGCGATACGGCGTCCCTGCGAAACAGGCTCTCCTGGCGCATGACGGCGAGGATCCAGTCGCCGGGAACGTGGGTCTGCTTGGCTGCCTCGGTGACGATGCGCTCGTAGGGGCGCGGGTAGCGCAGGGCGACGTCGTCCCAGTCGCCGGCCTGCGCGAGCGTCACGATGGTCTGCTGAAACCATCCCCAGCGCGCCGCCAGATGCGCCGCCTGGATTTTGGCGGCCGGCGTGGCGCCCGCCAGCGCCGCCGACCATTCCGCCGAGGCATCGTCCACCATGTCGCATTCGAACAAGGCGCGGGCGCGTGCGAACCCCGGCTGCGCGGCGAGCGCAGCCTGCGCCGCGGGGTCGTCGGGCGTCGGGCGATCGTTCAAGCGGTAGGCGCGGTTCAGGCGATCCGCCGCGAGGTAGCCGTAATAGTCGCGCATGCCGGCAATATCCTCGAACAGGGGTGCGGCGGCTGCGGCGCCCGAGGTCGCCGCCACGGCGCGCGCGCGCCAGTAGCGCCATCGCGGCTGGGTTGCCAGCGTGGGCGGCATCTCCCCGATCCATCCCAGCGCGGTCGCGAAGTCGCCCGCCCACAAGGCCGCGCGCACCCGCCACTCCAGCCCCTGCACGTCGGCGGGATCTATGGGCACGCTGGCGAAGTCGGCGACCGCGTTGGGGTCGCGGTCTTTCGCCGCGCCGACGGCGACGGCGCGTTGCAGCCGTACCCGCAATGCGGGCGTCATGTCGCCGCGTTTCAGCAGCGCCGGCAGCAGCGCGGATGCGGCTGCGTTGTCGATGATGCCGAGCTTGTTGAAACCCGCGACCAGCGCCTCCGGCTCGACCGGACGGTCCGGGTCGAGCGACAGCAGGGCAGCCGTCGCTTTGGGCGCGTCCAGCAGCTGAATCCACAGCAGCAGCGGCCCGGACAGCGGCTCCGGAACGTCGGCGACGAACTCGCGGGCGAGGCGGGCGTTGTCCGCCGCCAGAGCGGCCCGCGTTCGAGTCTCCGCCAGGACGGGAGTGAGCAGGCCCTGAGCGCGCAGCCAGTCGAAGACGGGCCGGCATTCCTCGGGCGGCTGCTGCGGCGTGGTCCATCGCGCCAGCGCCTCCTGCGCAAGACCGGCCTCATCGCCCGTCGCCAGGCGCCCGGCGAGCCGGTCGCAGGCGAGCTGTGCATCGCTCGCATCGACGGATCGCGGCAAGAACCACGCCCAGCGCTTGCGCGCCGCGAGGCTCGCCAGCCAGTCGCGCCGCAGGCTGCGCGTCACGGGCTGGCTCCCCCGCGATTGCAGGAATCCGTCGATCTCCGTATCCAGCGCATCGTCCGGCTTCAGGATCAGCCTGCGGCGCAGCCGGGCCGCTGTGAGGTAATCGTAGAGCACGTAGGATTGAAGCGCGGGCGAGTCGGGCGGTTCCTTCTGGTACTGGTGGAACCGCAGCATGGCTTCCAGGAAATCCCTGCGCCCGGAGTCCCGGCCCTGGGCCGGTTCCGCGGGCGCCTCCGCGGCCGGCGCGGCCGCGCTCGGCGCCTGCGCGCCGCTGGCGGGCGCATCGGCGCCGGGCAGGTTCGCGGCGAGGACGCGGCCCGCCGCGAGGAGCAACAGGATCGCCGCCGCGCGCAATTATTGCCGCCGCACGCCGGCCGCCAACTTTTCCGCCAACTCGCCCAGCAGCCGGCTGTAGGCCTGGGCGATGGCCGCGTAGCCGTCGGCGCCGACCGGTGCGCTGAGGACAGCGGCGCCCAGTTGATCCTCGCCGGCGCCGGCATCGACGATGCGCCAGTGCGCCTCGAGAACTGCCTGGCCGCCGCGCTGCGCGCCCATGCGCACGATGTCCACCTTCAACGACACGGTGGGCGTCGAGGCTTGATCGAAGCGGCGGTCGCCGACGAGCAGATCGCTGCGCTCGTTTTCGATGTCCCGGGCCAGGACTTCGGCCACCTGGTCCGATACGGGGGCCGCCCAGCGTTCGTGTTCGAGGATCAGGATGCCGTTCTGCGAGGTCGCGACCACCATCTCGGGCCGGTCGATCAGCGACGGCACGGTCACGTCGAGCCGCAGGTGCGCGGTCGGGTGCGCGGGCTGCGCAGCCGGCGGCGATGGGCTGAGCGCATAGAAGCGGTCCGGCGCGGCGGCGCATGCGCCGAGCAGGAGCACGGCGGGCAGGGCCGCGCGCATCAAGGGGGATTTCACGGTGGGTCTCCGGGTTTTCCGCGCAGCGTCGATTCGGGATGGCGTTCCAGGTAGTCGACCAATGCGCTGACCGATTTCGCGGCGCGCGACAGTTCGAGCAGCGTCCGGTCGAGGTCGCTTTGCAGCGGCGCATCCTGCCCGAGGACCTCCTTGGCGTTCTTCATCGCGGCCTGCGCCTCGGTCAGCGTGGCGCTGAGCTGCGGGGCGATGGTGCCGTCGATCCGCTTCACCAGCCGATCCGCGGTCTTCATCGTATCGTCCAGCGTCGCCAAGGTCGCCATCAGGCGCGCGGTCATCTGGTCGAAGGGCAGCCGGTCGAGCTTCTTGACGATGCTGCCGACGGAATCCTGAATCTCATCGAGGCCGCCCGTGGCGGTGGGGAATACCGCCGGATGGGCGTCCCAACCCACGTGCTCAGGCGGCACCTCCGTGTGAAAATCCAGCGCCACGTACTTCTGCCCGGTGAGCAGGCTCCCCGTCTTGAGCTCGGCGCGCATGCCGTGGGCGACCAGGCTGTCGATGAGGGTCCGGCTCGCCGTCTCCGACGCGTCGTCCATTCCGAGAGGATGATCGGCGTGCGCACTGCGCCCGCGAATGCGCTGCGGAAAGATGTCCACCTCCACCGGGAAGCGCAGCGTTCCGCCGTCGCGGTCGTATTCCACGGAGAGGCTCTTCACTTCGCCGATGGTGATGCCGCGCAGGTCGACCGGCGCGCCCACCGAGAGGCCGCGCAGCGAGCCCTTGAAATACATGGTGAACGTGCGCACGTCGGTGTCCGATTGGCGCATGGCCCGTTCGCGGTCGGTGAACAGCGTGAACGCCGTGTCCGCGGGCACGGGATTGGTCGCCGACTGGGGCAGCGACTGGAATGCGATGCCGCCCTCCAGGATCGAGGAGAGCGACTCCGTCTCGAGCTTGACGCCGTCCGAGCCGATGGACATGTCGATGCCGCTGGCCTGCCAGAAGCGGGTCGAGGGCGTCACGTACCGGTCGTACGGCTCGTCGACGAACACCTTGATCGTGACGCTCGCGCCGCCGGGATCGAGCGCGTAGGCAACGACCTGTCCCGCGGCGATGTGGCGGTAATAAACCGTCGAACCGACCGACACCGATCCGATCTCCTCGGCGCGCAGGATGTATTCCCGGCCGGGCAGGTCGGATGTCACGATGGGCGGAACCTCCAGCCCGGCGAAGCTGCGCCGCCTGACCGTCGAGCGGCCGACGTCGACGCTGATGTACGCTCCGGAGAACAAGGTGCCGAGCCCCGACACGCTGCCGCCGGCGACCCGGGGCTTGACCACCCAGAACCGCGTGTCCTCCACCAGGTACTCCCCGGCGTCGGCATGCATGCGCGCGGTCACGATCACCTTCTTCCGGTCCTTCGACACGTGGATGTCGGTGACGTCCCCGATGTCGACGTCCTTGTAGCGGATCTTGGTCTTGTTGGTTTCGAGACCGTCGGCGCTGAGAAATTCGATGTCGATGAGCGGTCCCTGGGCCAGCTTCTGCTGGATCGCCACGAAAGCCGCGACCATGAGGACCAGCACCGGCAATAGCCAGATGAACGGCAGCCGCCCGCGGCGGGGCGGCTCCACCACGGCCTGCGGCAGATCGTCCAGCGGCGCAAAGGGCGGCTCAGCCATCGAGGTTCGCGTCCCACAACAGGCGCTCGTCGAACGACTGCGCCGCCAGCATGGTCAGGACCACCACCGCGCCGAACGCCAGCGCCCCGAGTCCGACGTGAATCATCGCGAGCGAGCGCATCTGCACCAGCGCCACCAGCAGCGAGATCGCGTAGACGTCCAGCATGGACCAGCGGCCGATGAACTCCACCAGCCGGAACAGCTTGCTCCGGTGCAGCACGTTGCCGCGGGATCGGCGGGCCACGGACAGCAGCAGCCACCCCATGACGACCAGCTTCAGGAGCGGCACGACGATGCTGGCGATGAACACCAGCAACGCCAGCGGCCAGGATCCTTCCTGGGCCAGCGAGAGCACCCCGCTCATGATGGTGTCCTGTTCGTCGTCGAACAGCGTCCGCATGTCCATGACCGGGAGCAGATTCGCGGGAATGTAGAGAAGCGCCGCGCTCAACAGCAGCGCGGCGGTCGTGGCCATGCTGTGCGGCTTGCGGACGTGGATCGTGCCGCCACAGCGCGGGCACAGCCCGTCGCGGCCCGCGCGCGCGCGCACCGTGGCGCGGCAGTGGCCGCACACCCACAGGCCGGCGGCGCGGCCCGTCAGCGGCGCGCTCACGCCCGGCTACCTTGCACCCAGCGCCAGAATTGCTCGGTGGGCGTGATGCTGGCCAGCGCGGACAGGGTCAACATCAACGCCCCGTAGGAGAACAGCGCGACGCCGGGAATGACGTGCCCCGTGACGGAGAGCTTCACCAGCGCCACCAGGGCGCCGAGCATGAACACCTCGGTCATCGCCCAGGGCCGCAAGCGGGTGAGGGCGCGGAAGACCTCGTTCTGGGCCCGGGCGCGCGCATTCCTGCGCAACGGCAGCAGGACGTACAGGAGCGCGGCGACCTGGAAGGACGGGATCAGCACGGTGGTGAGGACCACCAGGGCGGCAATCGGCGCATAGCCCTGGCCGTAGAGCGCGAACGCGGCCCCGAGCAGGGTGGTGTCGCGCAAGTTGCCGTTCAACTCCAGCGACACCAGGGGGTAGAGGTTGCTGACGAGCAGGAGCACGAGCGCGGTGACGGCCAGCGCGGCGGCGGTGTCGACGCTCGCGGAATTGGTCCGGTACATCTCGGCCCCGCAGCGGGCGCAGCGCACCCTGGCCCGGTCCATGACGGCGTCCACGCGTTGCACCAGGTCGCACGCATGGCAGACGATCATCGACGCCATATCGAGCCCGCGTTGAACATCGCTCCTTCCACCGGCCGCCTGGCGCATCAGCATAATTACTTCCAGGGTATCACGCCACAGCGGCGCTTCCCGCGGGCCGCAGCCGCGCTTCCCCGGAATGGGTTGCGGCAGGGCGTGTAAACTAGACACTTTGGGCGGCCGGCGGTTCGCTTGGGGGCCGCTTCCGGTCAATCGATTGGGTATCACAGCTCCTCGAGGATTCTCGGTGCGATGCGCTTCAATGTCCCGGGAATCCGCCGCCTTCTAATTGCCCTGGCCGTGTGCGCGAGCCTCGGTGCGCATGCGGCGGACCCGCAGCCCTACCGGGTCGATCTCGCGACGACCGGCGATGCCGCCGTGGATGCGACCCTGCGCGCCACGTCCGAGCTCGAGTCGCTGCGCGAGAGCGCTCCGGTCAGCCCATTCGGATTGATCGCGCGCGCGCGCGGCGAAACCGACCGCCTCAAGTCGGTGCTGGAGAGCTACGGCTACTATGAGTCCGCCGTGACGATCGAGATCGATGGGCTCGCGCTCGGCAATCCGGGACTCGCCGACGCGCTGGCTGCGCTGCCCAAGGGCCAGAGCGCGCGGGTTGCGTTGAATTTCAAGCTGGGTCCCCTGTATCGCGTGCGCAAGGTCGCCGTGGAGGGGACGCTGCCGCCGTCCGTATCGGGCGTTCTATCGATTCACGAAGGCGACCCCGCCGTGGCGGCGAACGTGTTGGCGGCCGGCAGCCGCCTGCTGTCCACGTTGGAGGAGCAGGGCTATGCATTCGCCAAGGTCGATCCGCCGGTCGCCTACCAGGACCAAGCGCTGCCCGTCCTGGACGTGAGCTTTCGCGTGGACGCCGGGGCGCAGGTGAACATCGGCGAGATAAGTTTCGAGGGGTTGGAGCGCATGCACCAATCGCGGGTCCGGCGCAGGCTGACCGTGCACACGGGGCAGAGATACAGCCCGGCCGCCATCGAGGCGGCGCGCCGCGATCTGTTGGCGCTGGGACCGTTCGGGTCCGTGACCGTGCGGATCGGTCAGGCCGCCGACTCGACCGGCGGGGTGCCGGTCACCTTCCTGGTGCACGAACGCAAGCGCCATGCCGTGACCTTCAATGCGGCGTTTTCCAGCGACTTGGGGGGCAGCGGCGGAGCGACCTGGTCCGACCGCAACGTGTTCGGCAATGCGGAACAGCTCAACATCACCGCCAACGTCATCAACCTCGGCGGCAGCGACACCACCGGCGTCGGCTACGACACCAGCGCCAAGTTCATCGTTCCGGACGTCGGCCATCGCGACCAGTCGCTGCAAGTCGCGGTCCAGGCGATCAAGCAGTACCTGCAGGCCTACGATCAGAAGGCGGTCACGACCGGATTGACGCTCTCGCGCAAATTGTCCAGCGTCTGGTCGGCGAGCGCCGGAGTGGCGACGTCGGTAGAGACCGTCGTGCAGAATCTGGAAACACTGAATTACACGCTGGTGGCCGTCCCACTGTCGGTGAGCTACGACTCGACGCACCTCGCCTCGCCGCTCGACGACCCGACGCACGGCATGCGCAGTTCGCTGATCGTGACGCCCACTCAGTCGGTGGGCCATCCCAGCACCACGTTCATCATCACGCAGATCAAGCTTGCCTCGTATCTGGATCTGAACGCGATGGGCTTCACCGATCCGGGGCGCAGCGTGCTCGCGATGCGCGCGCTGGCGGGGCAGGCCCAGGGCACCGGATCGTATACCAGCCTGCCGCCCGATCAGCGGTTCTATGCGGGCGGCAGCGGCACGATTCGCGGCTACGCCTACCAGCTCGTCGGCCCGGTGTTCACCGGCACTCAGATTCCGACGGGCGGGACGACGATCGCCGCCGGCTCGCTCGAGTTCCGGCAACGGATCGAGTCCCACTGGGGCGTCGCGCTGTTCGTCGACGGCGGCGAAGTCGGAACGGATTCCAAGCAGCTACCGACCGGGTTCAAGTTCGGCGCGGGGGCCGGGCTGCGCTACTACACGCCCATCGGCCCGATACGGCTGGATTTCGCGGTCCCGCTCAACCAGGTGGCCAACGTCGACGAGGGCGCCTTCCAGGTCTACATCGGCCTGGGCCAGGCATTTTGATGCGCCGCGCCCTCAAGGTCGCCGCAATCGCGCTTGGCGCCCTGTGCGTGGCCGCGGCCGCGCTGGTGGGCGCCGTCTGGCTGGCGGGCAATACCGCCGTGGGCCGCACCTGGATCGAGGACCTGACGTTCCGGCTGTCCGGAGGGGTGGTGAGGCTCACGGGTCTGGGCGGATCGCTCCCGCGAGACCTGACTCTCGACTCGCTCGAACTCCGGGACGCAGCCGGCGTCTGGCTGACGGCCGAGCATCTGTCGGCGACCTGGTCGCCGCTGGAGCTCCTCGACAGGCGCATCGTGGTGGATCGGCTGCAGGCGGCGCGCGTGCACATGGAGCGGACGCCGAAGGGCGGCGGCGGCCGGGGCGGGGGCGGGACCCTCCCTCACATCGAGGTCTGGCAGTTCGCCTTCGAGAGCGTGGAACTGGGAGCGCCCCTGACGGGGACGCCGGTGACGCTGTCCGCGCGAGGGTCGCTCAAGCTGCGCTCCCTCGAGGATGGGAGCGGCGATCTCGAGGCGCACCGCAAGGACGGCGCGGGCGATTACCTCCTGCATCTGCAGATGGATCCGCGGCGCATGGACGCGTCGCTGGCCGTGCATGAACCCGCCAGCGGGCCGCTGGAGAATCTTCTGTCGCTGCCGGGACTGGGCGCGCTCTCGGCCACCGTCACGCTCGCGGGACCGCGCAGCGCCGAGAAGGTCGACGCCGTGATGGCCGCCGGGGACTTGCACGCTTCCGCTCACGGCAGCCTCGACTTCGTTCGCGCATCGGCCGACCTCGACTATGCGCTGAGCGCGCCGGCCCTGGCGCCGCGACCGGATGTCGCCTGGAGCCGGCTGGATCTCAAAGGAGTGTGGCACGGTCCGTTGTCCGCGCCCGCCGCGCGCGGCACCTTGGAGGTCGAAGGCTTGAGGGTGGCGGGCGCCGTAGGCATCCTGCGGTTGAGCGCGCAACTTGCCGCGGCCGGCGGGGCGCTCAGCGTGCACGCGCAGGCCGTGGGCCTCGAGATTCCGGGGCCGCAGCCGCGCCTCCTCGCCGGCGATCCGGTGACGCTCGACGCTTCGCTGCGGCTCGACCAGCCGCTGCGCCCTCTCGAGCTCACCGCCTCGCACGCGCTGTTCAAGCTGCGTGCGCATGCCGACACGGGGGCGGCGGCGCCGGGCGGACAGCGCGCCACCGTGGAGCTGCAGCTTCCCGACATCGCTCCTTTCGCAGCGTTCATCGCGCAGGATGTACGGGGCGATGCACTGATCAACGCGCAGCTCGCGCGCGGGGCGCGGGAGGACACCGTGAATCTCGAGGCCTATCTCGGCCTCAGCGGAGGTGCGGCGCCCTGGATCGGGCTCGCGGGACCGCGTGCCAATCTCAAGGTGTCGGGATCCCTGTCCGACGGCGCCATCAAGATTCAAAACCTGCGCCTGGTCGGCGGCGCGGCGTCGTTGACCGCCAGCGGCAGCGCGGTGCGCGGCACGGCCGGCGATTCGGTCGTGTCCATCAAGGATCTGCAAGCCCGCTGGCAGCTCGACGTCGCCGATCTCAGCCGGTTCTCGAGCGAGCTCGCCGGCGACATGAAGGCCTCCGGCCAGCTGAAGGGCACGCTGAAATCCATGACGGCCGCCGCGGATCTGTCGTCGCGGCTGTCGGTGCGCGGATCGGCCGCCGGGCCGCTGCAAGCGTCGGTGCATTTGAGCGGACTGCCCTACGCCCCGGCAGGGTCCATCCAGGCGCATGGCACGCTCGACGGCGCGCCGCTCGACCTCGACGCCGCGATGGATCGCGGCGCCGACCGCACGTTCCGGCTGCTGGTCCGGCATGCGCAGTGGAAGAGCGCAACCGCCAACGGCGACGTCGCCAGCGACTCGGAACTCACGCAAAGCCGCGGTCAGCTGCACCTCGACGTCGAGCAGCTCGGCGACTTCAGCCGGCTGCTGGGCGCCGACGTGGCCGGCAGCGTGCACGGCAGTCTCGGATTCCTGCCGTCCGGCGGTCATACGCAGGCGCATCTGGAGTTGGATGGCGAGAACCTGGCCATCGGGCCGCTGGCGGGCAACGTGCAGATCAAGGGCAGCGGCGTGTCCGATGCGCTCGACCTGCAACTGACCGCGCAGCTGCCGAAGGTCTACGGCTGGCCTGCCGGCGTGTCCGCGGCCGGGACCTTGAACCTCGATGCCCGGAAACTGTCCATCGCCAGCATCTCCGCCGATTACCGCAGCCAGAACTTTCGGTTGATCGCGCCGTCCGTGCTGTCGTTCGCGCAGGGAATCTCCATCGACCATGCGCAGATCGGCGCCCAGGAGGCGCTGTTCGACCTGGCGGGTCAAATCGCGCCGTCGTTCGACTTGCGCGCCTCGCTGGCGCACGTCACGCCGGCATTGTTCAACGTATTCACGCCCGGACTCGTCGCCGCCGGCACGCTGCAGGCGCAGGTCCGGCTCCAGGGCAGCCCAGCGAGTCCTACCGGAAACGTCACGCTCGACGCCGAGGACGTGCGCTTCGCCGACGAGGCGGCGACGGGGCTGCCCGCGGTGGCCGTGCGGGCGCAGGCGCAGCTGGCGGGCGATACCGCCGCCGTCAAGGCCGCGTTGCGCGGCGGACCCTCCTCGCAACTCACCGCGGAGGGCACGGTCCCGCTCAACGCCAACGGAGCCTTGAACCTCGTCCTGGGCGGAAAACTGGACGCCGGCCTCGTGAACCCGCTGCTCGAGGCGCGGGGCATGCGCGCCACGGGGGCATTCGCCCTCGAGGCGACCGTGACCGGCAGCTCCACGGCGCCCAAGGTGGGCGGCGGGATCACACTGACCGGCGGCAGCCTGCGCGATTTCGTCCATGGCGTGAATCTGTCGGACATCAACGCGGAGGTCGTCGGCACCGACGCAGGTTTGCGGATCAAGAGCTTCAAGGCCAAGGCGGCGACCGGCAGCGTGACGGTGGCCGGAACCCTGGGCGTGCTGCAGCATGGGATGCCGGTGGACCTCGTGGTGACCGCCCGCAATGCCCAGCCGATCGCCAGCAGCATCGTCACCGCCAACCTCGACGCCGATCTGCGGGTGAGCGGCACGGCGCTCGCGCGCCTCGACGTCGCGGGCACCGTTCACGTGAACCGCGCGACCATCGGCATTCCGGATTCGCTGCCGCCGGACGTCGCGGTGCTCGACGTGCGCCGCCGCGGCGGCACCGCGCCGGTCGCCGCGGGCGGCAAGCTGGTCGTCGGCATCGAGGTGGTCATTCAAGCGCCGCAGGAAATCCTGGTGCAGGGACGGGGCCTCGACGCCGAACTGGGCGGCGAGATCAAGTTGAGCGGCACGGCCGAGGACCTCGTGGCGAGCGGGGGATTCGACCTGCAGCGGGGCAGCTTCACGATCGCCGGCAACAAATTGAGCTTCACTCAGGGCCAGGTGGGCTTCGATGGCGCGGGCCTGCGCAAGACCATCGACCCGACGCTCAACTTCACGGCCGAGACGAACGTCGGCGATGCCGACGTGAAGCTGCGGATCACCGGCGTCGCGGATGCGCCGCAGTTCGAGTTCAGCAGCGTTCCGGCGCTCCCGCAGGATGAGATCATGGCCCGGCTGCTGTTCGGCGAGAGCGCGGCGCAGCTGACCGCGCTGCAGGTCGCGCAGATCGGCGCGGCGCTCGCCACCTTGACGGGCGTCGGCGGCAGCGGCGCCAATCCGCTGGTGAAACTGCAAAAAACGCTCGGGCTCGACCGGCTGACCGTGGCGGCGAACACCACCACCACCGCGACCGGCGCCGTCGAGAACAACGGCGCGGCCATCGAGGCGGGGCGCTACGTGACCAAGCGCGTCTACGTCGAGGCCAAGCAGAGCACGGCCGGAACCAGCCAGTTGCAGGTCGACGTCGATCTCACGAAGCACTTGAAGCTGCAGACCCGGCTGGGCAACGGCACGTCGGCGGTCCAGGGTACGACGCCCGAGAACGATCCGGGAAGCTCCGTCGGAATCACCTATACCTTCGAATACTAGCTGAGGTCCGCGCCGTCGCCGGGCGGCACCGCCGCCCTCGATGATGATAGTATCGGGAAAACTACAAACGAAAAGTTGGGGTCGATGGAAGCGAAGTTCGGTGGCCGGCTGATTGAGAAGCGCTCCATCGACTACGTGCCCATCGCGGAGCGGCACGGCAAGGTGTGGCACCTGTGGCCCGTCTGGTTCTCGGGCGATGCCCACTTGGCGACCGTGGCCACGGGTGTCGTCGGCATCGCGCTCGGCGGAAATCTCGTGTGGATGGCCATCGCCGTGACGCTGGGCGCCGCCTTCGGGACGTTCTTCATGGCGTTCCATTCCACCCAGGGGCCGCAACTCGGGCTCCCGCAGATGATCCAATCCCGGCCGCAGTTCGGGTACATGGGGGCGCTGCTGGTGTGGGTAGTGGCGCTCGTCTGCTACATCGGCTTCAACGCCTTCAATCAGATACTGGCCGCGCAGACCATGCACGCCCTGTACGGGGCCCCGGCCACCCCCACGATCCTGCTGTTCGCGCTGCTGGCCGTGTCGCTGGCGGTCGTGGGCTACGATCTCATTCATCTGGCGCAGCGCTACATCGCGTATCTGCTGATCGCGGCGCTCCTGGTGTTCACGGCCGCCGTGATGTTCCGGGCCCGAATACCGGCGGCGCAACTCGATCTGGGGGCGTTCCGGGCGGTGCCGTTCCTGGCGCAATTCTTCGCGGCGGCGTCGTATCAGATCGCCTGGTCCATCTACGTTTCGGATTATTCGAGGTATCTGCCCCGCAACGTCGGCGTCGCCGCCTCATTTTGGTGGACCTTCCTCGGAGCCTTCGTCGGGGGCGCGTGGACCATGCTGGTGGGCACGCTGGCGTCGGCGCTGTTTCCGACTTTCGAGGTGGCCACGGCGCTGCGTGCCGCGGCCGATCTGGTGCTGCCGGGATTCGGCAAGCCCTTGCTGCTGTGCTCGCTGCTCGGGCTCGTGACCATCACGTCGCTGAACTGCTACGGGGCCTCGCTCACCCTGCTGAGCGTGCTCGATTCCTGCCGGCCCATCCGGCTCACCCTCGCGAAGCGGATCGGCACGCTGCTGCTCGCGACGTTGACGGCGACCTGCCTCGCCCTGGCGCCGACCCCGCACTTCGCGGAGCAATTCGGCGAATTCCTCGCAGTGCTGCTGTACCTCTTCACCCCGTGGACGGCGATCAACCTGGTCGACTTCTACGTGGTGCGCAAGGGCCATTACTCGGTGCGCGAGATCTTCAACCCGCGCGGCATGTACGGGCGGTGGAGCTGGCGCGGGCTCGTGGCCTACGGGGTCGGGTTCGTGTCGATGATCCCATTCTTCAGCACCGAGCACTTCAAGGGCCCGGTGGCGGTCGCCCTGGGCGGAGCGGACATCGCCATGCTCGTGGGCCTTCCCGTGGCGTCGCTCGCCTACCTATGGGCCTGCCGCTCCATGGACCTCGAGGCCGACAGGGCCCGGGCCCATGCGGCCGACCTCGGCCTCGATCCCGACGCGCCCCGCGACCCGTGAGCCGCGCCGCGGATCGTCGCGGCGCCGGCCCTCAGTGGGCGAGAAAATCGTTGATCGCCTGCGCCACGGCGCGCGGATCCTCCCAGAAGGGGTTGTGGCCCAATCCCTCGAAGACCTTGACCTTGGCTTGCGGCAGCGCTTCGCGCAGGGTGCGCCGCGCCGGTTCCTCCATGATCGGGTCCTTGCTTCCCCAGATCAACAGGGTGGGCGCGCGCAGCCGCGGCAGCGTCCGCTGCAGGTCGTAATAGGCGTCGTCGCCCGCAAGAGCCTGGTCCAGCACCGCGAGCCAGACCCGCAAGGGAATGCCGGCCGCATCCTTGCGCTGCCGCCGGATGAAGTCCGGATCCACCGGGGTGGGCGAGTCCCACCAGGCGATCATGAAGGGCGAGTCGGCTTCGATCGGCTCCTTGAGCTTGCGAATCTCCGCGGCGAAATCGAACTGCGGCGGTTTCTTGGGCGCATCCGGCGGGGTTCCGCCGGTCGAGGAGACCAGCACGACCCGCGCGGTCCGTTCCGGCCAATATTCCGCGAACGTCTGGGCGATGATGCTGCCGAGCGAGTGACCCACGATGTCGGCCTTGCCGATGCCGAGCCCGTCCAGCAGAAGCTTGATGTCGTAGGCGAAATCCAGGCGGCTGTAGCAGCATTCCGGCTTGCTCGATTGGCCGTGGCCGCGAATGTCGACGAGAACCAGCCGCAAGCCCTTGGACAGGTACGGCACCAGGGGGACCCAGTCGCGGGCATTGTCCGTGTAACCGTGGATCAGCACCACGGCGGCCCCGGACGGATTGCCCATCTCGACGTAGGCGAGGTCCTCGCCGTCGGGGAGCGGCATTTTTTTCCGGCTGGCGTCGAATGCGTCGAGATTGATCGGCAGCGGCGGCGCGGCCGCCGCCGGCCGCAGGGCGCTGAGCAGCAGCAGGCCGATGAGCGCGAGCGACGCGCTTGGGCGGCTCGGGGAGCGGAATTGCGGGAAAGGGATCATGGCGGTCGATGGTCCTCCGGTTCGCTGTGGCGGCCGCCGCGGGCGCGGCCTAGTGCAATGCCCGACATGGGCGCCTAACTCTTCAGCCGGTAGCCGGTCCTGAACATCAGCGCCACCACGCCGAGGCACAGGACGAAGATGCCCACCGCAATCGCGAAGCAGAGCTCCACGTTCACCTCGGCGGTGCCGTAGAAACTCCAGCGGAACCCGCTGATGAGGTAGACGATGGGGTTGAACAAGCTCACGGCCCGCCACGCGGGCGGCAGCATGCCGATGGAGTAGAACGCGCCGCCCAGGAAGGTGAGCGGCGTGACCACCAGCATCGGAATGAAGGACATCTGTTCCCAGCCCTTGGCCCAGATCCCGATGATGAACCCGAACAGGCTGAAGGTGACCGCGGTCATCACCAGGAAGCCGATCATCCAGGCGGGGTGCAGGATGCGGAAGGGAACGAACAGCGACGCGGTCGCCATGATGATGAGCCCGAGCGCGATGGACTTCGTCGCGGCGGCGCCGACGTAGGCGATCACGACCTCGAGGTAGGAAATCGGGGCGGACAGCACTTCATAGATCGTGCCGATGAATTTCGGAAAGAAGATGCCGAAGGAGGCGTTGGCCAGGCTCTCGGTGAACAGCGGCAGCATCACCAGGCCGGGCACGATGAACGCACCGTAGGACACGCCGTTCACGGCGCTCATGTGGCCGCCGATGGCGGCGCCGAACACGACGAAATACAGCGACGTGGTGATGACGGGAGTGACCAGGCTCTGCACCAGCGTGCGCAGCGCGCGGGCGATTTCGTTCTGATAGATGGCCCACACGCCGTGCCGGTTGAATCGCATGCGGGGCGACGGCGCGCTCATGCGCGGGTGCTCACGAGGCTGACGAAAATGTCCTCCAGCGAACTCTGCCGGGTTTGCAGATCGCGGATATCGATCGACAGCTCGCTCATCCGCTTGAGCAGCGGCGAGACGTCCACGCGGCCGTCGCCGTCCACCGTGTACACGAGCTCCGTGCCCCCTTTCAATTCCAGGTTCCACGGCGCGAGCTGCGGCGGAATGACCGCCAGCGGCTCCCGGAGATGCAGCGTCAGCTGCCGGCTGCCGAGCTTCTTCATGAGCTCGTGCTTCTCGTCGACCAAGATCAGCTCGCCATGGTCGATGACGCCTATTCGGTCGGCCATCTCCTCGGCTTCCTCGATGTAATGGGTGGTCAGGATGATGGTCACGCCGCGATCCCGCAGGCCGCGGACCAGGTTCCACATGTCGCGGCGCAACTCGACGTCGACGCCGGCCGTCGGCTCGTCGAGGAACAGGATGTCCGGCTCGTGCGACAGCGCCTTGGCGATCATGACCCGCCGCTTCATGCCGCCGGACAGCGTCATGATGCGGCTGTCCCGCTTGTCCCACAGAGACAGATCGCGAAGCAGGCCGTCGATCAGGGCGGGGTTCGGAGGGCGGCCGAACAGCCCCCGGCTGAAAGCAACCGTCCCCCGCACCGTTTCGTACGCATGGGTGGTCAACTCCTGCGGGACCAGCCCGATCCGCGCGCGCGCCTCCCGGTAGTCCCGGATGATGTCATAGCCGTCGGCGGTCACCGTCCCGCTGCTCGGAGTGACGATGCCGCAAATGATGTTGATGAGCGTGCTCTTGCCGGCGCCGTTCGGTCCGAGGAGCGCGAAGATCTCGCCCTTGTCGATGTCGAGGGTGATCGGCCGGAGAGCCTGCACGCCCGAGGCATACGCTTTGGTGAGGCCGGTAATGGAGATGACCGCGGGCACTCAGGCAGGCTCCCCGGGCGAGGGCCCGCGGCCCGATCGCCTCATGAGTTGGCGATGCGCTTGACCAGCGCCGCGGTGAATTCCGCCGTGGTGGAGCGCCCGCCCAGATCGCCGGTGCGAATCTTGTCCAGGTTCAGCGTTTCGCCGACCGCTTTGCGCAGGCGCTGCGCGAGATCGGGCAGCCGGCAATGGTCCAGCATCATGGCCGAGGCGAGGATCAAGGCGATGGGATTGGCGACGCCCTTGCCGGCGATATCCGGGGCGGATCCGTGCACGGCCTCGAAGATCGCGGCGTCCGCCCCGATATTGGCCCCCGGCGTCATCCCCAGGCCGCCGACCAGGCCGGCCACCAAATCCGACAGGATGTCGCCGAACAGGTTGGTGGTCACCAGGACGTCGAACTGCCAGGGATTCAACACGAGCTTCATGGCGCAGGCATCGATGATCACGGTCTCGAGCGCGAACTTGCCCTTGTAGCGCCGCTCGTACAGCTCGATCCCGGTCTCGAGGAATATCCCCGTCAGCGCCTTCATGATGTTGGCCTTGTGCACGATGGTCACTTTCCTGCGGCCGAGCGCGACGGCGTGGTCGAAGGCGAACTCCAGCAGGCGGCGGCTGCCCTGGCGGGTGTTCACGCCCGTGGCCATGGCGACCGCGTGCGGATCGTCGTCGATCTGGATGAAGTGCTCGTGCCCGATGTAGAGGCCTTCGAGATTCTCGCGCACCACCACCAGATCGATGTCGTCGAAGCGCCCGCCGGGAATGAGCGTGCGCGCCGGGCGCAGGTTCGCGTACAGCTTGAACTCCTCGCGAAGGCGCACGTTGGAGGAGCGATAGCCGCCGCCCGAGGGCGTTTCGAGCGGCCCCTTGAGCGCGAGGCGCGTGCGCCGGATGCTGTCGATGGTCCTGGCCGGAAGCGGGTCGTTCTCCGCTTTCACCCCCTCCAGTCCGGCGATCTGACGGTCCCACGAGAAGGGCGCGCCGAGCGCATCCAGGGCGGCCAAGGCGGCGTCCATGATTTCGGGTCCGATTCCGTCTCCGGGAATCAGGGTGGCGGGAATGGCTTGTGGCATCGGCTTAGGGTCTCACAGTGTTTTGCGCATGGGAACGAAGTCAATGGTCTGGCCGGGACCGATCTCATGGTGCACGACTTGCGCTGACGCATAGCCGCGCGCGGCATACAGGCGGACGCCCGGCAACGTGGCCATGAGCTGCGCCTCCGAGAACCCGTGGGCGCGGGCTTCCCGCTCGCAGCGTTCGAGGAGCAGCGAGCCTATGCCGCGCCGCGCATTCGACGGGTCGACGAAGAACGCGCGGATCTTGGCGGCGTCCCGGCGCGGATCGAGGAGCGACGCATCGCGTCCCTCCCGCGCATCGCCGCCGAACAGCGTCGAGCGATAGCTCCAGCCGCCGCAGCCGACGATCCGGCCATCCTCCTCGGCGACGAAGTAGGTCTGATCGGCGAGCAGCTGAGAATCGACCCCGAATGCGCCCCTGAGCGCGCCTTCCACCTGGCCCGGGGCGTAATCGGCCCCGCTGAGGCCGCGCGCCGAACGCGCTATCAGGGACTCGAGAGCGGCAATGTCGGCAGGAACGGCTTTGCGCAGCGATATGGCCAATGGATGATCCCGTGAGTCCGGCGGCGTCAATTCATCCAGGATCGGGTCGAAGTGTTCACCCGCAAAGTGTAGCGCAGGTTCATGCCGGCGCGGGCCGCGACGCGGAGCGCAGCATGGCGACCGCCGCATACGCGACCACCGCGATGACGAGCCAGCGCAATTGTTCCAGGGGCAGGGACTTGACGATGTAAAAGGCGACGATGACGCCGAATATGCCGCCGAAGGTGAGACCCAGGGACGTTCTCCACGAGAAAGCGCCGGTCTCGAAGAAGCGCAGGCTGGCCACCGGCTGGAGCAGGGCGCAGGCGCCCATCATGATGGGAAAGTCCACGCGCGGATTCATCCCCAGGAGCGCGAGCGTGATCATGCACGGCGCGTACAGGCCGATGCCGGCGCTCATCAGCGCGCCGAGCACGAAGTTGATCGCGACCGCCAGCCCGAATTTCCAGCCGGGAAGACCGGTGGCCATGCCGCCACCCGGCAGTGCGCCGAGATTCATGGCGGTGAACACGGCGCCCGCGATCAGCAATGCGATGCCCATGAACGTCTGGATGGTCCGCCGCGGCATTCGTGCAACGACGCCCGCTCCCAGGTAGGCGCCGGCCGCCGCGCTCGACACCACCGACACGAGGAGCAGCGGGTCGACCTGGATGGTCGTGACGAAGAGCACCGACTCGAACAGGGCCGCGGTCGTCAGTCCGACGTTCAGCGTCCCCGGAATCAATTCATCCGCCGTGATCCTGAACAACTTCAACACCGCGGTGGTCGGCGCGAAGGAGCCGATTCCCAGCGTGTCGAAGAAGCACACGACGAATCCGATGCCGAGCTCGGCAGGAGTCGGTCGCGGTATGTGGCGGGTGCGCCGGGCCGCGCGGTAGCCGGCGATGCAAAAGGCGATGCCGGCGGCTGCGAGGGCGAGATAGAAGACGAGCAGAGCGACGTTCATCTTGGAGAATATACCCTGCGGCGGGCCGGAGTATTCAGTTCGCGCCCGTTGACGTACACTGCCAAGCCGCCGCGCCGGCAGCCGCGCGGCCGTCGATTGTTCAAGTCAAAGGGGAGCGGAATAATTGGGGTTGCGGCCTTGCGTGATCGGAGCGGCTATGGATTACGGGCACTTGGGCGACGTTCTGAAAGTGCCGCAGCGGGTCATTCGGCGGCTCCGCGGCACCGGGATCGCCGGCATCCTGAACGCGATGGCCGCGCCGAAGATGTTCGAAAGACCAATGTGCTCGAAACCGACGTTCATGGGCCGGCGGATCCAGCGGGCTCATGATCGCAAAACCGATGCGAAAAGAGGCGTAACGACATGACGATGACCTATTTGCGGGCGACCGCCCTGGCAATCTCGATGGGATGGGCGGCCGGCGCGATGGCGGCGGATTTTCCCACGCCGCTGCCGACCGATGCGGCTGCCAAGGTGATGACGCTGCCCGTGCCTTATCCGAAGAGCTGGGCTTTCCTCAATTACGCCGGCAACCGGATCGAACTTCGCAACGTGGGCAGCGACACGCGCGAGGTGAAGGGCCACGTGCAGGCGCGCGATTCCTCGACCCTGCTGGTGCCGACCAAGCGTCCGGAGATCTACGTGGCCGACACGGTATGGTCGCGCGGCGTTCGCGGCGTCCGCACCGATTTCATCACGATCTACGATGCCAAGACCTTCAACGCGGTTGGTGAAATCGTGCTTCCGGGCGCGAAGCGCGCGCTGATCACGGCTATGGAGGGGATGCTTGCCTTCACCGACGAGGAGCGCATGGCGCTGGTCTTCAACTTCACGCCGGCGTCCTCGGTGACCGTCGTCGATCTCGTGAATCGAAAAGTCCTGGGCGACGTCGACATTCCCGGCTGCTCGCTGGTGTACCCCACCGGCCCGCGCGGTTTCTCGACCTTGTGCGCCAGCGGCACGCTGCTGACCGTCCGGCTCGATGCCAACGGCGCCGTCGCCGGGCGCAGCGAAACCAAGCCGTTCAATCCGCTCGATACCGACCCGCTGTTCACGGCCTCGGCCACTCTCGACAATGTGCGCTACTTCCCGAGCCTGCATGGCCGCATGCAGCCGATCCAGACCAAGGGCGATGCCGTCGTGGTGCTGCCGGATTGGCCGCTGGTGCCGTCCGCGGACGCCGCGGGACACTGGCGCCCGAGCGGCTGGCAGCTCATCGCGAGCGACGATGCGAAGCTGCTCTACGTGGTGATGCAGTCCGATGCGCACGAAGGCACGCACAAGGATCCGGGCAATGAAGTGTGGGTCTACGACGCGGCGACCAAGGCCCGGGTGAAGCGGCTGCACCTCGTGCGCCCGGGCTCGTCGATTGCGCTGACGCACGAGGCCGTGCCATCGTTGCTGGTGGAGGCGGCCGAGCGGCTCGACGTGTACGACACGCGCGACGGGCGGCTGCTGCGCAGCCTCGACCTCCCGGGCATGAGCACGCGGCTGCAGCTGGAGACGATTCGTTGAACATGGGCGAGGCTTACCTGCCGGGTGCGATGCAATCGCTGGCGGCGCAGGCTGCCGCGTTCGAGGCATTGCTGCTGGCCGCGTCGGCGGCGCACAAGATCCTGCGATGGCGCCAGCTTCAGGACGTGGCGCGGCAGTTTGCCCGCGTGCCGGCTTCGCTGGCGGCCGCGGCATTGGGTGTGGCCCTCTTGGCGGAGATCTGCGCCGCATCGCTGTTGATCGGCGTTCCCTACCGGGCGGCGGGCGCCGCGCTCGCGGCGGCGCTATGGAGCGGCTATCTGGGTCTCATCGTGCGCGCCATCCTGCAGGACCGGCGCGACGTCGATTGCGGGTGCAGTTTCGGCCCGGTGTCGCGCCCATTGGGCGTGTTTCAAGCGGCGCGCAACGTCGCGCTGGAGGCCCTCGCGATCCTCGTCTGGATGTCGGCCCGGGACGGCGCGGTCCCCGTGCAGGCATCCGAAGTCCTGGCGGGACTGGCGTTGCTCGCCCTGTACGGGGCCTTGGATCAAGTCATGGGTCTGCGGCCGTTGCGCAGCGGAGGAGTCGTATGAGTTTCGTGATCGCATCGCAGGTCGCCCTGTGGATCGGGCTGCTGGTCCTGGGCGTGGTTTGCATGGCATTGGCGCGCCAGATCGGAGTGCTGCATCAACGCATCGCGCCCGCGGGCGCTCTGTCGCTGCGCCAGCCTTTGAAGCTCGGCGACGCCACGCCGGAAATGCAGCTGCCCGCATTGGACGGCTCGCTGGTGCAGATCGGCGGAGCGCGCGGCGGCCGCAGCCAGATGCTGCTGTTCCTCTCGCCCGGCTGCACCATATGCGAGGCGCTGCTGCCGGCGGTTCGATCGGCGCAGACGGCGGAACGGCAATGGCTGGACATCGTGCTGGCGAGCGACGGCGCGGCGGACGACCATGCGCAGTACGTCCGCGACAAGGGCCTGGCGAAGTTTCCCTACGTCGTTTCGGAACATCTGGGCCGCAGCTACGGCGTCGCCAAGCTGCCGTACGCGGTGTTGATCGACGAGGCGGGAAAGCTGGTCTCCACCGGCCTCGTCAATACGCGCGAGCACCTGGAAAGCCTGTTCGTCGCGAAGGAAACAGGCATCAAAAACATTCAGCAATACCTCAGTCAACGTGGGCAGAGGCGTGCGACTTCGGGAGAATAATGTGGCTCAATTCGATCAGTTGACGGAAAAGATGCTGCGGGGATTCGCGAGCCGGACTTCGCGACGCAGCGTGTTCAGCATTCTCGGCGGTTTCCTGGCCGGCGCGGCCGCTCTGCCGCTGCTGCCGGTGGCCAAGGGCGCCGAGCCGGGGCCCAACCCCGCGGTGCCTTCCGAGGATCCCACGTCGGGCGAAATCCCGCCGCAAACTTCCGGCAACCCGCAGGACCCGGGCGATCGGACCAAGTGCGACTATTGGCGGTACTGCGCGGTGGACGGCTCGCTGTGCACCTGCTACGGCGGCACGGTCAACGCCTGTCCGCCCGGGACCGAGATGTCGCCGATCACCTGGATCGGCACCTGCCGCAACCCGGCGGACCAGCGCAATTACATCATTTCATACAATGATTGCTGCGGAGGAGTGCCATGGGGCCGGTGCGCCTGCCAGAACAACTATGGAGACCGGCCGGTGGTGCGGCCGCAGAACAGCAACGAAGTGACCTGGTGCTTCGGCACTCAAAGCCAGTCATATACTTGCACGGTGGCTCTGATTCTCGGGGTTGCCATTGATCAGAAATAAGCCTCACGCCAGGGCGCTCCTGCTCGCCCGCTGCGCGCTGCTCGCGTCGGGCGCCGCGGCCGCATTTCCGGTTCCCGCGGACGAAGCCCCCGCAGGTGCTGCCGTGTTCGCCGCCCGCTGCGCCGTCTGCCACGGACCCGAGGCCGGCGGCATCCCGGGCAGTTTCCCCTCGCTGCACGAACAGATCGTCGGGTTTGCCAAGGTCCCCCAGGGCCGGGAGTACCTGGTGATGGTGGTCACCACCGGCCTGATGGGCGAGTTGACGGTCGGAGGCGTCACCTATCGCGGCGTCATGCCCGCGCAGTCCGCCCTGAGCGAGGCCGAGGTGGCGGCGGTGCTGTCGTACCTCGCCAGCGACCGGGGCAAGATCGCCGGGGCGCCCGCCTTGAGCGCCGCGGATGTGGCGCAGATCCGGGCACGGCGCCCTGACCCTACGCCGCAGACTACCCGTGCGTTGCGTCCGACGCCTGCCCCGTGACGGAGCCGCGCCGGCGGACCGTGCCGGGCGCGTGGCGCCGCGTGGCGCCGCCGGCTCGACCGCACTGGCGGCCGCCGGGGTGATTGCAGCGGTGTTCGCGGCCGCAACGGCGCCCCGGGGCGTTGCCGCCGCAGTCGAGCCGCCGGAATCGGCGGTTCAGGCGGCAATTCGCGAGGGTGCGCCGGCGCCCGGTGAGCCCGCCCCGGCCGGCGTTCCGAATCCACGGCGCGCATGGCAGAACTGGACCCTCAACTGCCAGGGATGCCACCGGCCGGACGGCACGGGCTCGCAAGCCACGGCTCCGCCCCTCGCGGACACCGTCTCGAGATTTCTGACGGTTCCGGGCGGTCGCGAATATCTCGGGCGGGTACCCGGCGTGGCGACCACCCCGATGGGCGACGCCGACCTGGCCGAGGTCATGAATTGGATATTCTGGCGATTCGACAGGCGGCACATGCCGGCCAATTTCGCGCCCTTCACGGCCGAAGAGATCGGGCGGCTGCGGCTGCGGCCGCTGCGTCTCGAGGCGGCCCAGATGCACGCCGACCTGCTGAAGAAGGCCGACGAGGCGGCCTACTCGCGCACGAGCGAGTCCGCCCGGCCGTGAACGGCGCAGGCAATCGCGACGAGGTGGTGCTGACCACGTGCCCGCGCGATTGCTACGACACCTGCGGAATCGCGGTGACGAAGCGCGGCGGCGTCGTGACTTCGGTCCGCGGCAGCCCCGCGCACCCGGTCAGCCGCGGGACCCTGTGCGGCAAATGTTCCACGGCCTACAACCGCGAGTGGCGCGATCCCGGCCGGCGCCTGACGCGGCCCATGCGGCGCGTCGGGCCGAAGGGCGGCGGCTTCGAACCCGTCTCCTGGGACGCCGCGATCGAGGAGATTGCCGCCGGCCTGCAGCGCGCACTCGACTCGCACGGGGCCTCGTCCGTATTGAACGTCCATTACACCGGCACCGTGTCGCTGTTGGCCGGCGCGGCGCCGATGCGATTCTTCAACCGCATCGGGGCGACCGAGGTCGCTCCCGACACCATTTGCAACATGGCCGGCCACGTCGCGTTGCGCTACCTGTACGGCACCTCCGTCGACGGCTTCGATCCGCGCACCGCGGAGGCGGCCAACTGCATCCTGGTGTGGGGAGCGAATCCGCACGCGTCGGCGCCGCATGCCCACGAACACTGGCTGCCCGAGGCCCGCGGCACGGTGGTGGTGGTCGATCCCGTGCGAACTCCGACCGCGGCGCAGGCGGATATTCACCTGCAGCCGTTTCCCGGCACCGACGCCGCCCTGGCGTTCGGCATGCTCAACGTGATCCAGCGCGAGGGCCTGGTGGATGAAGGGTTCGTGGCGGCCCACGTTCACGGGTGGGATGAACTCGCGGCGGCGGTCGCCGCCTGCACCCCGCAATGGGCGAGCCAGGCAACCGGCGTTCCGGTCGCCTTGATCGAGGAGGCGGCGCGGCTGTATGCGCGCGGGCCTTCCCTGCTGTGGCTGGGTCAGGGATTGCAGCGCCAGGTGAGCGGCGGCAACGTGATCCGCGCCTGCGCCGCGCTGCCGGCGGTGACCGGCAATCTCTGCAAGCCGGGAGCGGGCTTTCTATATCTGAATGCGAACCTGCGCCAGCGGGGCATCGACGAGGCTTACGTGACCGCTCCGCACCTGTGCGCCGGCGCGGCGCCTTCCATCAGCCACATGGATCTCGCCGCTGCGCTCGAGGACCCGGATCGATCGCGGGCGCTCATCGTCTGGAACATGAATCCTCTGGGCTCCTGCCCGCAGCAGGCGCGCCTGCGCCAGGCCTTGCGGCGCGAGGATCTGCTCACCGTGGTGCTCGATCTGTTTCCCACCGACACCGCCGCGCTGGCCGACTACGTGCTGCCGGCGGCGAGCTTCCTGGAATTCGACGACCTGATTGCCTCGTACTTCCATCTGACGCTGTCGGCGCAGACGAAGGTCATGGAGCCGCTGGGCGAGGCGCTGCCGAACCAGGAGATATTCCGCCGCCTGGCCCGGGCGATGCGCTTCGACGAACCTGAATTCAGGGAGTCGGACGCCGACATGCTGTCCACGATCCTCGAGCGCAGCGGCCTCGGCGTCACGTTCGCCTCGCTCAGTGCGCGTGGAAGCATCTGGGTGCCCGCCGCGCCGGCGGTGCAATTCGCGGACCGGGCCTTCGACACCCCGAGCGGCCGGATCGAAATCGCCTCTGCACAGGCCGCGTCGGACGGACTGCCGCGGATTCCGCTGCCGCATGCCGATGGGCGTCCTGCGGCAGGATATCTGCGGCTGCTGTCGCCGGCCCACGACTGGCTGCTCAACACCAGCTTCGGAAATGTGCGCAAGATCGCGCGGCGGCTGGGGCCGGCGACGATTGCGCTGCATCCGTTGGACGCCGCCGAGCGGAATCTCGGCGCTGGACAGCCGGCGCTGGTGCACAACGACTGCGGGCGGCTGGTGCTCGAGGTGAGGATCTGCGCCGACATTCCGCGTGGCGTTGCGCTCGCGCACAAGGGCCGCTGGCTAACGCTCGATGCGGGCCGCGCCAACGTCAATGTGTTGAACTCCGGGGCCAAGAGCGACATGGGCCAGAGTTCGGCGGTGCACAGCGTGGAGGTGCGCGTTCAGCCCGCGCCGGAGGCGCCCCCGCGGCCGGCGGAGCGGCTCGCCCGATGAACGCGGCGCCGGCGAACCTCAACCTGAAGCGTTCCTTGAAGTACTGGGACCTCATCCTGTACGGGCTCGCCTACATCGCGCCCTTCGCGCCGCTCAGCACGCTGGGATTCGTCTGGAACGAATCGAACGGGCTGATCGTTCTCGCTTACCTGCTCGGCGGCGTGTGCATGTACTTCACGGCGAGAAGTTATGCGACCATGACCGAGGCGCTGCCCTCGGCCGGATCCGTGTACGGCTTTGCGCGCCATTCACTGGGCGCCTTTCCCGGATTCGTCGCCGGGTGGATGATCTTGCTCGATTACCTGCTCATTCCCGCGTTCGTCTACGTGCTGATAGCCGTGGCCCTCGAGACGCTGCTGCCGGGCGTCGACCGGGCCGTGTGGATCATCCTGCTGATTGCCGTCACCACCGGCGTGAACTGGTTCGGCATCACGGTGACCTCGCGTGCAAATTTCATCTCCGTTGCAATCCAGACCGCCGTCCTTCTCGGATTTGCCGCGCTATGCGTGTCCGCTCTGTACGCGGGGAAGGGCAATGGCTCACTCACCCTGAAGCCCGTGTTCGACGCCCGGACCTTCGATGCCGGAAGAATCCTCAGCGCCACGTCGATTTGCGTCATGTCGTTCCTGGGCTTCGATGCCGTCTCGACGCTGTCGGAGGAGGTGGAGGGCGGCGATCGCCGCGTCGTGGGACGCGCCATCATCGCCGTGCTGATCCTGGCGGCGGTGTTCTTCGTGGGCATCACCTGGGTGCTCGGGAACCTGCTGCCGGGCATCCGGATCAAGGACCCGTCCGCCGCGGTGTACGAACTGGCGGCCTGGGCCACGGGTCCCTGGACGGCGGCGGTGCTGGCCTGGACCTATGCCATCGTCGTCGGGCTGTCGAATGCGCTTCCCATGCAGGTCGGGGTCGCCCGCGTGGTGTTCGCCATGGGGCGCGACCGGCAATTGCCCGGCATGCTGGCGCGCATTCACCCGCGCTATCACACGCCCTACCTCGGCATGCTGGTCACGGCCGCCATCTCGCTCGCCGTCGCCCTGTACATGGAGAACAAGCTCGACGATCTCGCCTCGATCGTGAACTTCGGCGCCTTGAGCGGATTCTTTTTTCTGCACGTGTCGGTGCTGGCTCGATTCGGGTGGAAGTTCCGCTCGCGCGCGTGGATGACCCACTGGGCCGTCCCGATCTGCGGCATCCTGGTCGTGCTGATGGTGTTCTCCGGAATGAGCGCGCTGGCGGTCAAGGTCGGCGTCAGCTGGCTCATCGGGGGCCTGATCTACGGGGCGGTGCTCAAGGCAAAGCGCCGTATGGAACTCTCCGGTCCGCTCTAGGAGCCCAGGCTCCCGGGCGGACCCGCCACCGGGGCACTGGGCGCTGTCCGTTGCCGCGAATCCCGGCCGTAATAGTCCGGGTAGTCCGCGCTCAATCCCTTGAAGCGCCGGTGCATCCACAGGTACTGCTCCGGGATCCTGAGAATCTGCGTCTGCAGCAGCGCATTGAACCGCTCGACGTCGAGAATCGCATCCGTTCCCGGGAAATTTTCGAAGGCTGGACCGATGACCACCCGGTAGCCTGCGTTGCCGGGCAGCCGTTCGGGGAAATACGTGAGCACCGCGGCTCCGGAGATGCGGGCCAGCCGGGAGGTGGCCGTGGTGGTGGCGGCGGGGATGCCGAAGAAGTTCACCATCGCCGCCCCCTTGTTCCGATAGCTCTGATCGGGGGCGTACCAAACCGCCTCGTTGCGCTTGAGCGCGCGAATCATGGCCCGGATGTCGTCGTGCCGGATGGGGTTGCCGTGCCGGCAGAAGCTCGAGTGCATGATGTGGGAAAGCAGTTGGTTTTTGGCGGGCCGGTAGACCACGTTCATCGGCACGACGGTGCCCAGGATCCGGGTGGCGATCTCGATGGTCGTGAAGTGGCCGCCTATGAGGATTGCGCCCCGGCCCCTGGCGAACGCCGCGTGCAGATGTTCGAGGCCCTGCACCTCGGCCAGGCGCCCCACGCGTTCATCGTCGCTCCACCAGGTCGTCGCCGTTTCGCACAGCGCCATGGCGAGGCTTCCGCAGTGCCGCCCGACGAGGGCGGCTCGTTCCGGCGCCGACAACTGGGGAAGACAGAGTTCGATGTTGCGCTCTGCGATGCGCACGTACCTGAGCGGCAGGCGGCGGATGATCGCGCCGAGTCCCGCGGCGAGCCGCCGCTGCCCCGCAAAGGGCAACAGCTCGATGCCCCGCAGCAGGCCGAGGCCGAGCCACGTGGCCCAGTATTTCGGCGCCAGGAAGCCTATGCGCACCGGGCGGGCCCGCGAAGCCTCGACGGCGCTGGATCCACCGCATAGCATCTAAATGGTGTATTCATTCATTCAAGAGCTGCGATCTCTGCGGCATCGCTTCTGGCTTGGCCTTTCCGAGCGGTTGCGTCGGTCCCGCGGTGTATATCACGAAACGCCGGCCGGGCGCTTGCGGGAGTTCAATGCCGAACAAACCGGCAGGATCGCCGCCCTGCGGGACCGTTATGGGGTGCGGTTCGAACTCGCGTTGAGCGCCGCCACGAGCGCCAACAACTATGAGTACCTCGACATTCTCGACCGGGCCTGGGCGAAGTCCGGCCTCGCGCAGCCTTGCGGCGGCGTGGTGTGCGACGTCGGCTGCGCGAGCTTCTGGTATGCGTCGGCCCTCCAAGCGTTTTTTCGGCCGCGCGAACTGGTCGGCGTCGAGGTCGAGGGGTACCGCCGGTTCAAGGACGGCCATGCGCGAATCGATTATGCGTCGGGCTACGTCGGCGCGCTGCCGAACGCGCGATTCGTGGTCGCGGACTACACGAACCTCGAACTGCCGGCGGACGTGGTGACCGCCTGGTTTCCGTTCCTGACCCCGGGCGCCATTCTGGCCTGGCGGCTCCCGCTGTCGATGCTTCAGCCTGAACGCCTGTTCGCGCGCATTCGCCGAAACCTGACCCGGGACGGCCGATTGGTCATGGTGAACCACGGCACCGAGGAGGCTGGGCGGGCCGCCCGTTTGTGCGATGCAGCAGGACTGCGCCTGATGTTCCGGCAGGCCGAGGCGGGGACCTTCAGTTCGCACCGCCTGGAGCCCGCGGTCCTCTCCTGCTGGAGCCGCGAGTGAAGCCCGAAAGTGCGCCCACGGGACGGGTATCGGGGCGCGGGACAGGGGGGCATCGGGGCGCGGCACAGGGGGCATCGGGGTGTTCATGAGAATTATTCGTGTTAATCAGTAATTTCCTGTACGATTACCTCGGCTCGTGAACTTCTACTTGGTACGTTTCTGGTCACCCCGCCCCTCCGGCGTCGGCTTGACCACAACCCACAAAGCAGGTTTCTTCGATCCAGGTGGCTGGCACTACCGCTTCAAAATCAAAAATTGGGCATAAGCGACCAGCCGATAGCATCTTTTGTAGTAGGTATTCTTCACATGACGAAAATGTATGTTGGCAATCTCCCGTTCTCAATGGACGAGTCCGCGGTACGTGCCCTGTTTGAAAAGCATGGTCCCGTACAGTCGGTGGCGCTGATCAACGATCGCGACACCGGTCGGCCCCGCGGCTTCGGCTTCGTTGAAATGGCGAGCGCAGACGCTGCGCGTGCCATGCAGGCCTTGAATGGCCACGATGTCGACGGGCGAGCGCTGAAGGTGAACGAGGCGCAGGAGCGCACCGGCGGCGGTGGCGGCGGCGGCGGCGGTGGTGGTGGATCGCGCGGTCCGAAGCGCTGGTAAAGCGTTCCAGGATTGAGTGTTGAGCCGGGGCCGCAGTGATGCGGCCTCGGTCGTTTGCGATGCCGCGATGCCGGCTCCAAACCGGCGCGCGGGCGCGGCTGCCCTGTCGAAGCTAGATCGGGCACGTAGCGCGCTGCCTTTTGGAAGCGGGACCCTGAGCGGGAAAGCCGAGATCAGGGTTTACGATGAGGGCGCCTTTGCCTATAATCGCGGCCCTCGGCGGGGCGGCATCAAGCATTGAAGGCTGATGGGCTTGCAATCCTTGAGATCCTAAGCGGGGGATCTTTCAAGTATTTCGTCTTGAAAGCTCCCAACCGGGCCTTATTTTTGTGCAAGCGTGGATTGAAGGAAGAGGGGGCCGATGGTCCCCTTTTTTGTTTTCGTGGCCGGTTGACGAAGGTCTTGACAACGATGCGTGATGCCTTGATGCGCTTGCTGGAGCCGCCGGTCGAGGCGTCCGGGTATGAGCTGGTCGACATCGAGTTTGCGCGTCAGGGGCGGGGCGGAGTCCTGCGTGTGTACATCGACCGGCCCCCGCGCAGCGGGGCGGCGGCCGACGCCGGCGCGCAGAGCGGCCTCGCGGCGGGCGAGGCGCCGTGCGGCGTCACGGTCGAGGATTGCGCGCGCGTGAGTCACGCGGTGAGCCAGGTGCTCGACGTCGAGGATCCGATCAAGGGCAATTACACGCTCGAGGTTTCCTCGCCGGGCGCCGATCGAATCCTGCGCAAGCGCGGGCATTTCGAGCGTTTCTTGGGCGAGCGGATTTTTGCCGAGCTGAAGCTGCCCATCGACGGGCGGAGGCGGTTCGCCGGGTTGTTGAAGTCGATTGAAGGCGACTCGATTGTGGTGGAATCGGACGGGCAGGCTCACCGCCTGCCGCTCGAGCGGATTCAAAAGGCCCGATTGCGGCCGGAATGACCAGGAGTTTCAGGGGAATGAACAAAGAGATACTGATGGCGGTCGACGCCGTATCCAACGAAAAGGGCGTCGACAAGGAAATCATATTCGATGCGCTCGAAGCCGCACTCGCGTCCGCGACCCGAAAGAAGCACGGCGAGGAACTGGACGTCCGGGTGTCGATCAACCGCAAGACGGGAGCGTACGACACGTTCCGGCGCTGGAAGGTTTTCGCCGACGATTCCACCGAGCTCGAGGTTCCGGAGCGCGAGCTGCGGATGGACGACGCGCGCGAGATCGACAAGGATGTGGAACCGGGCGGATACGTCGAGGAGCCGATGGAATCCGTGCCGTTCGGCCGGATTCTCGCCCAGACCGCCAAGCAGGTGATCGTGCAAAAGGTGCGCGAGGCCGAGCGCGCCCAGGTCGTCGACGCCTACAAGGACCGTGCCGGCACCTTGGTGAGCGGCATCGTCAAGCGCGTCGACCGCAACGGCGTGTACGTCGATCTCGGCGGCAACGCGGAGGGCTTCATCGCGCGCGAGGAGATGATTCCCCGCGAGCCGGTCCGCTCGCAGGACCGCATCAAGGCCTATCTCAAGGAAGTGCGCACCGAGCCGCGCGGTCCGCAGCTGTTCCTGTCGCGCACGGCGCCGGAATTCCTGATCGAATTGTTCAAGCTCGAAGTGCCCGAGGTGGGACAGGGCCTGATCAACATCCTCGCGGCGGCGCGCGATGCGGGCGTGCGCGCGAAGATCGCCGTGCGCAGCAACGACCCGCGCGTCGATCCGGTCGGTGCCTGCGTCGGCATGCGCGGCTCGCGCGTCCAGGCCGTCTCGAACGAGATCGCCGGAGAGCGCGTCGACATCATTCCCTTCGACGAGAACGCCGCGCAGTTCGTCATCAACGCCATGGCGCCGGCCGAGGTGACCTCGATCGTCGTGGACGAGGATTCGCATTCCATGGACATCGCCGTGTCGGAGGACAAGCTGTCGCAGGCGATCGGCCGCGGCGGCCAGAACATCCGGCTTGCCAGCGAACTGACCGGCTGGGAGCTGAACGTCATGAGCGAGTCGCAGGCCGAGGCGAAGAGCGAAACCGAATCGCTGGCGCTGCGCGAGACCTTCATGAAGCAGCTCGACGTCGACGCGGACGTCGCGAGCATCCTCGTTCAGGAGGGATTCTCCACCATCGAGGAAATCGCCTACGTGCCCGCCAGCGAGCTGAGCGGAATCGAGGAGTTCGACGAGGAGATCGTCAAGGAGCTGCGCACCCGGGCCCGCGACGTGCTGCTGACCCAGGCGATCGCCAGCGAGGAGTCGATGGACGGCGGCGAGCCGGCCGCGGACCTCATTGAGGTCGCGGGAGAGGCCCTGGCCAAGGCGCTGGCGCGAAAAGGGGTGAAGACCCGCGAGGACCTCGCGGACCTCGCCGTCGACGAGCTCGTCGAGATGGGCGGCGTGGACGAGAAGCAGGCGGCGCAGTTGATCATGGACGCCCGCAAGCACTGGTTCGCGGAAGAAGCCAAGGTTTAGGAGCAGCAGCATGGCAGATGTAACCGTCGCGCAATTCGCCGAGGTGTTGAAGGTGCCGGTCGACCGGCTGCTTCAGCAGCTCGATCAGGCCGGCATCCGGGTCGGCAGTGCGGATGACATGATCAGCGAGGATGCCAAGCACGAGTTGCTCACGCACCTGCGCCGCAGCCACGGGCGCGATGACGCCCAGGCGGACGCGGCGCCGCGCAAGATCACGCTGCGCCGCAAGTCGCAGTCGGAACTCAAGCTCGCGAGCCCGCAGGGCCGCGCACGAACGGTGAATGTCGAGGTGCGCAGCAAGCGCACCTACATCAAGCGCGAGGTCCTCGAGGATCAGGCGCGCCTGCAGCAGGAAGAGCTCGACAAGCAGCGCGAGTCGGAGGAGCAGGCCAAGGCCGCGCTCGAGCGCGCCGAGCGCGAGCGCGTGGAGAAGGAGCGCCTCGACCGCGAGCGGATCGAGGAAGAGAGCCGGCGGCGCACCGACGAGGAGGTCCGCAAGAGGACCGCGGAGGATGAGGCGCGGCGCGCGGCGGAACTGGCCGCGCGCGAGCAGGCCGAGCGCGAGCGCAAGGCGGCCGCCGCGCCCAAACCGGGCAAGGCGACCCGCGAAGTGGTGGAGGACAAGGCCACCCGCTATGGCCGCCAGGAATTGCACATCGTCGGCGACGTGAGCTCGCGCCACAAGAAGAAGAAGTCGCGCGACGGCCGGCGCCGTTCGGTGGGCGGCGACACCGACACCAAGCACGGCTTCGAGATGCCGACGGCGCGCGTCGTGCGCGAAGTGACCATTCCCGAGGCGATCACGGTCGGCGAGCTCGCGCAGAAGATGGCCGTCAAGGCCACCGAGGTCATCAAGGCGCTGATGAACATGGGCGTGATGGCCACGATCAATCAGATGGTCGAGCAGGATACGGCCGTCCTCGTGGTCGAGGAAATGGGCCACACGGCCGTCATCCGCAAGGACAACGTCATAGAGGACCACCTGCAGGGCGAGACCGACACCTCGCTCGAGGTGTCGCCGCGTCCGCCGGTGGTCACGGTCATGGGGCACGTCGATCACGGCAAGACGTCGCTGCTCGACTACATCCGGCGCACCAAGGTGGCGGCCGGCGAGGCCGGCGGCATCACGCAGCACATCGGCGCCTATCACGTGGAAACCGCCAGGGGCATGGTGACCTTCCTCGACACCCCGGGTCACGCCGCATTCAGCGCCATGCGCGCGCGCGGCGCCCAGGTGACAGACATCGTCATCCTGGTGGTCGGTGCCGACGACGGCGTCATGCCCCAGACCGTGGAGGCGATTCAGCACGCCCAGGCGGCCAAGGTGCCGATCGTGGTGGCGCTCAACAAGATCGACAAGCCCGAGGCCGATCCCGAGAAGGTGAAGCAGGAACTGACCAAGTACGGTGTCATTCCCGAGGAGTGGGGCGGCGAGAACATTTTCGTTCCGGTGTCGGCCCGCACCGGGCAGGGGGTCGACCAGCTGATCGACAGCATCCTGCTGCAGGCGGAAGTCCTGGAGCTGAAGGCGCCGACCACCGGGCTGGCGGCCGGATACGTCATCGAATCGAGCCTCGAGAAGGGCCGCGGCGCGGTTGCCACCGTGCTGGTGCTGCGCGGAACGCTGAAGCTCGGCGATCCGCTGCTGATCGGGCAGGAGTTCGGCCGCGTGCGGGCGCTGTTCGATGAGGCGGGCAAGCCCGTGGAAGAGGCGGGTCCGTCGATGCCGGTGGTGGTCCTCGGCTTGTCGGGCGCGCCGAACGCGGGCGATGAGCTGCTCGTGGTCGAGAGCGAGCGCAAGGCGCGCGAAGTGGCGATGCACCGCCAGGCGAAGTCCCGCGACGTCAAGCTCGCGCAGAAGAGCGCGAACATGCAGGACGTGTTCTCGACCATGGGCGAGAGCAAGGCCGACCTGGTGCAGCTCCTGGTCAAGGCGGACGTGCAGGGCAGCGTCGAGGCGCTGCGCGATGCGCTGAACGCCCTGTCGACGGCCGAGGTTGCGGTCAACATCGTCTCCTCCGGCGTGGGCGGCCTCACCGAGTCGGACATCACCCTGGCCGCCGCGTCGAAGGCGCGGATCATCGCGTTCAACGTGCGCGGCGATGCCGCCGCCCGGGCGGCGATCAAGGATCACGGCGTGGACGTGCGCTACTACAGCATCATCTACGAGGCCATCGACGACATCCGGGCGGTGCTCACGGGCATGCTGTCGCCGGAGGTCAAGGAGCAGATCGTCGGCCTGGCCGCCGTGCGCAGCGTGTTCCGGTCGAGCAAGTTCGGCACCGTCGCGGGCTGCATGGTCATCGACGGCTATGTCCGGCGCAATTTTCCGATCCGCGTGCTGCGGAACAACGTGGTCATCTTCGAGGGCGCTCTCGAATCGCTGAGGCGGTTCAAGGACGACGTCAACGAGGTGCGTGCCGGGACCGAATGCGGCATCGGCGTGAAGAACTACAACGACGTTCAAGAGAATGACCAGATCGAATGCTATTCGCGCGTGGAAGTGGCGCGCACCCTGTAGCGGGGGCGCGCACGAGCGTCAGCGCAATGGCCAAGGACAATCCGCGGGCCCGCCGTTTGGGGGAGCAGATCCAGCGTGAACTGACGGAGCTGCTGCGCCGCGACGTCAAGGACGAGCGCATCGGCAACGTGACCATCACGGCCGTGTCGGTGAGCGGCGACTTGCGCACCGCCAAGGTCTACTACCTGGTGTTCGGCAAGGAGGGTCCGGACCCGAACGTCCAGCGCGGCCTCACCAGCGCGGCCGGCTTCCTGCGCAATGCGCTGTCGCGGTCGCTGATGATCCGGTACACGCCGACGCTTGCGTTCGAGCTCGACACTTCCATCGACCACGGCATCCGCCTGACGCAGTTGATCGATTCGGTCAACCGGCCGAAGGAGCCTTGACCGTTGCCCACGGACATCGACGGCATCCTGCTGCTCGACAAGCCGCTCGGATTGAGCTCGGCGGGAGCGGTCGCGCGCGTGAAGCACCTGTTCGGCGCGCGCAAGGCGGGGCACACCGGCTCGCTCGATCCGCTGGCCTCCGGGATGCTGCCGATCTGCCTGGGCGAAGCCACCAAGTTCGGCGCCCAGCTCCTCGACGCCGACAAAACCTACCGGGTGACGGCGCGGCTCGGCGAGCGCACGCCGAGCGCGGACCGGGAATCCGAGGTGGTCGAGCGGCGCGAACTGCCGGATTTTTCGCTCGCGGCGCTGCAGCGTTCACTCGAGGAATTTCCGCGCGAGTACCTGCAGATTCCGCCCATGCACTCCGCAATCAAGCAGGACGGCAGGCCCTTGTACGAGTATGCGCGCGCCGGCATCATGCGCGAGCGCGCCCCGCGCACCATTCTCATCCACGACCTGCGGTTTCTCGACTGGCGGGCGCCGGATCTCACCTTCGACGTGCGTTGCAGTAAGGGCGCTTATATACGAGTGTTGGCGGAAGATCTGGCGGCGCGGCTGGGCACCATTGCCCATCTGGCCGGGTTGCGCCGCCTCGGCGTGGCGCCCTTTGCGGCGGAACGGCAGTGGACCTTCCAGGACCTGGACGCCATGGAGCCGCGAGCGCGCCTCGAGGCCCTGTTGCCCGTGGACGCCGCACTGTCCGACTGGCGGCGATTCGATCTTCCGGCGGCCGGCGTCAGTGCCATCCGGCAGGGTCAGTCCGTCGCCATCCCCCTCCAGAATCCTGGAAACGTCCGAATTTATGCTGCGGGCGTCGGATTTCTCGGTTTGGGAGCCATCGAACCGGCCGGCCGGCTGGTGCCGTTGCGGCTGATTTCCGCAATCGCGAATCGAGCTTGAGAGCGGATGCCGCGACGCGTACAATGCGCGCCTTCCTAAAAGGTCTAAGTTATTGATTGAGGTTTGATTTCAATGCCACTTACTCGAGAAGAAAAGACGGATGTCGTCGGCAAGTTCCAGCGGAGCACGCACGACACGGGATCGCCCGAAGTTCAGATCGCCTTGCTGTCGGAGCGCATCAACGGATTGAGCCAGCACTTCACCGCGCACAAGGCTGACCACGCATCCCGTCGCGGGTTGCTCAAGATGGTCAATCAGCGGCGCAAGCTGCTCGACTACCTCAAGGGCAAGACGCCGGACAAATACGCGCAATTAGTCGAACGCTTGGGATTGCGCCGCTGACGGATGCGGCCGGCGCACTCTGCGCCGGCGCGTCTCGTTGCTTCCGATAAATCATTCCGACACAAGGGGCTCTAAGTGGGCGCGACGAAGAAAAGTTTTCAGTATGGCGATCACACCGTAACCATCGAGACGGGCGAACTCGCGCGTCAGGCCGACGGCGCGGTCCTCGTGACCATGAGCGAGACGGTGGTGCTCGTGACCGCGGTGGGACTCAAGAAGCCGACGCCGGGAAGGGACTTCTTTCCCTTGACGGTCAATTACCAGGAGAAGACCTACGCGGCGGGACGCATCCCGGGGGGATTCTTCAAGCGTGAGGGCCGCCCCACGGAGAAGGAGACGCTCACGTCGCGCTTGATCGACAGGCCGATCCGTCCGTTGTTTCCCGAAGGATTCATCAACGACGTGCAGGTCGTGGCCTCGGTTCTCTCGGTGAATTCCGAGGTCGATCCCGACATCGCCTCGTTGATCGGCGCCTCCGCCGCACTGGCGATTTCGGGCATGCCGTTCATGGGGCCCATCGGCGCGGCCCGCGTGGGCTTCGCCGACGGCAAGTACATCCTCAACCCGACCGCGACGCAGTTGGCGCAATCCAAGCTCGACCTGGTGGTCGCCGGCACCGAGGAAGGCGTGCTGATGGTGGAGTCGGAAGCCGACCGCCTCGATGAGGACGTCATGCTCGGCGCCGTCGTGTTCGGCCACGAACAGATGCAGACGGCGATCAAGGCGATCAACGAATTGGTCGCCGAGGCCGGCAAGCCGAAGTGGACGTGGGAAGCGCCGAAGCCCAACACCGAATTGAAGAACGCGGTGGGCGCGTTCGCCGAGAAGAGGCTGGTCGAAGCCTATGCGCTGACCGAGAAGCAGCAGCGCTATGCGCGCATCGGGGAGATCAAGGCCGCCACGCTGGAGGCGCTGTCCAAGCCCGACGCCGCCGGTGCGCCACCCAAGTTCACGGCCGATCAGGTGGGCACTGAGTTCTTCAACCTGGAATACCGCCTGGTTCGCGAGCGCATTCTCGAGGGCAAGCCGCGAATCGACGGGCGCGACACCAAGACGGTGCGCCCCATCCAGATCCGCACGGGCGTGCTGGCGCGCACGCACGGCTCGGCGCTGTTCACGCGCGGCGAGACCCAGGCGCTGGTGGTGACGACGCTCGGCACCGGCCGGGACGCGCAGATCATCGACGGCCTGACCGGAGAACGCAAAGAGCCGTTCATGTTGCACTACAATTTCCCGCCGTTCAGCGTCGGCGAAACCGGCATGATGGGGTCGCCGAAGCGGCGCGAAATCGGCCACGGGAACCTGGCGAAGCGCGGCGTAAAGGCCGTCATGCCGGGAGTCGAGAAATTTCCGTACGTGATCCGCGTGGTCTCGGAAATACTCGAGTCGAACGGTTCGAGCTCCATGGCTTCGGTGTGCGGCAGCAGCCTCGCGCTGATGGACGCCGGCGTGCCGATCAAGGCGCCGGTGGCGGGCGTGGCCATGGGCCTGGTCAAGGAAGGCGCGCGCTTTTGCGTGCTGACCGACATCCTGGGCGACGAGGATCACCTGGGCGACATGGATTTCAAGGTGGCCGGCACGAAGGACGGCGTCACCGCTCTGCAGATGGACATCAAGATCACCAGCATCACGCGCGAGATCATGAAAGTCGCGCTGGATCAGGCCAGGAGCGGCCGCCTGCACATTCTGGACGAGATGAACAAGGTGCTCTCCAAGCCGCGCGAGAACATGTCCGAGTGGGCTCCCACCATCATCACCTTGAAGATCGATCCGGAGAAGATCCGCGACGTCATCGGCAAGGGCGGCGCCGTCATTCGTCAAATCACCGAAGAGACGGGCACGTCGATCGACATCGAGAACGACGGCACGGTCAAGATCGCCTCGGTGCAGGGCGCGGCGGGCCGCGAAGCCCAGCGGCGCATCGAACTCATCACGGCCGACATCGAAGTCGGCCGCGTGTACGAGGGGCGGGTTGCGCGCCTGATGGACTTCGGCGCGTTCGTGACGATCCTGCCCGGCCGCGACGGGTTGGTGCACATCTCGCAGATTTCCGAAGAGCGCGTCGAGCGCGTCGGCGACAAGCTCAAGGAAGGCGACGTGGTGCGCGTGAAGGTTCTCGAGGTCGACCGACAGGGGCGCGTGCGCCTGTCGATGCGCAACGTCGACGCGGCCTGAGCGAACACGACAACAGGGGCCGCGGCGGCCGCGGCCTCGAGTCGATCGACCGGCGCGCTCGCCGCGCGCCGCGTCACTTCGGGAGGTTCTGCGCCTCGCGTCCCGACAATGTCTTGTATCCCTCTTCGGGCGGCCGCGGCGCGGTAAATGACTTCACGCGTTCGCGTACCGCCGGCTGCTGGGACATGAACTGACGCAGCGTCTGTTCCAACTGCACGCCGACCTGGGACTGCGCCGGACCTCCATATGAGCGGATCAGATCGATCATGAAATCCTGGCTCAATATGGGATCTGGCAGGTGTTCCTGTTCGGCGATCACCTGCAGCAGGATGCTGCGCGTGATGTCGGCGTTGTTCTTCTTGTCGACGACGACGAAGTCCACTCGGTCGATGACCAGGCGCCTGACGTCCGACAGTGTTATATACCGGCTTTCAACCGTGTCATATAGTCGGCGGTTGGGATACTTCTTAATCACTCGCGGATCGCTCATGGGGCTCCTCGCTCGTGCTTGGCCGACGCGCAACCGAAGGATGCCGGTACGTGCCCGATGCCAATGATGATCGATTCCATCGATCAATCAGTCAAAGGATAGCGCAATGCAGCGCGAAGGCAACAGTAGTAAATCTACCCTAACGCGAGTGCGTTTCGTCCGACACGCGACGGCAGGGTTCAGGAGTCCAGGGGTAGCGCCAGGCGTCGCGGTAAGTTGTTGATATTCCATGCGTCAATGGCCCATTTCCAGGCCTCCGCCGCGGTAACGCCGATGAGTCCCCGGGGTGGCGATAAATTGAGCAATCCAAAGATCTGGATGAGTTGCGGAATCGCCGGGCCGCCTTCCACCGGGACGCTGCGCGAGGACTTCGCGAGTTTTTGGCCCCCGGGTTCGGTGAGGACCGGCAGATGCGCATACCGTGGCGTCTCGAGAGCGAGCAGCCGCTGCAGGTACATCTGCCTCGGCGTGCTGTCCAGCAAGTCGGCGCCGCGCACGACGTGGGTGACGCGCTGGGCCGCGTCGTCGATCACCACCGCCAGGACGTAGGCGAACAATCCGTCCCGGCGGCGCAGGACGATGTCGCCCACCGATTCGGCGACGTTCTGCCGAAAGCGTCCTTGGATGCGATCGTCGAATTCGATGCGTTCCGGTTCGACCTTGAGCCGCGTCGCCGCCGGTGCGCCGGGCGGCGGCGGCCTCGTGCGGCAGGTGCCCGGGTAGCGCGCATCCTCCGCGAGCTGCGCGCGGCTGCACGAGCATTCGAAGGTGAGTTTCCGCTCCCGCAGGGCTGCGAGCGCCGCGGCGTAGCGCGCGCCGCGCCGGCTTTGCCAGGCCACCTCGCCGTCCCATTCGAACCCGAAGCGCTCCAACGTCCTGAGAATTCCCGCGGCGGATCCGGGCACGACGCGAGGCTCATCCAGATCCTCCATGCGGATCAGCCAGCGGCCGCCGTGTGCGCGCGCATCGAGGTAGCTGGCCGCGGCGGTATAGAGCGAGCCCAAATGAAGGTCGCCCGACGGCGTGGGCGCGAAGCGCCCCACGTACGGTCCGCCGGCGGGGCCGGCAACGGGCCCGGCGGCGGCGTCAGCGGTAGCGGTCGTCTCGGTCGCCGTACTGCTTTTCGCGGCGTTCGCGCCGCTCCTGAGCCTCGACCGACAGCGTCGCCACGGGCCGCGCCTCGAGCCGCTTGATGCCGATCTCCTCGCCCGTCTCGAGACAGTAGCCGTAGGATCCGTCCTCGATGCGTTTCAACGCCTCGTCGATCTTGCGGATCAGCTTGCGCTCGCGGTCGCGCGTGCGCAGCTCGAGGCTGAATTCCTCCTCCTGGGTCGCTCGATCGTTGGGATCGGGAAAATTGGCGGCCTCGTCCTTCATGTGCAGCACGGTGCGGTCGACCTCGACCATCAGGTCGCGCTTCCAGTTCTGCAGGATTCGCGCGAAATGTTCCAGCTGCTCCTTGTTCATGTACTGCTCGCCGCGGCGGGCGATGTACGGCTTCACATTGCGCGGACCCGCGAGCAGGCTGGCCGAGCTGCTCGCCTCGGCATCGGAATCCTCGTCGTTCGGCATGGCCCGCATCGGCGGGACCAGGGGGCGGGTATCGAATTTCACCGGCTGCAATTTTTCGGAGATCTCGGTCTCACGGTGCGGGGGCTTGGTCCGGGCAACCACAGGCGTGGGTTTCACATGGCTCGACTTGGGCAAGGACGGCTTCGCCGCCGCTTTCGGGGCGGCCGGCTTGGCGCCGGCGGACTTCGCATGAACGGGCTTGGAGCCCACCGACTTCGAGACGTGCCTCTCGGCGGCGGGCTTGGGAACTGGCTTGTTCGCTTTCACTGTTACCTTTGATGTGGCGCTTACGGACGTATGCTTCGGGTGAGGTCGCGCAGCCTTTGTCGTGGCAGCTACTTTGTGGCTTGCCTTCGCCGGGGTCGCCTTGGTGGGCTTTTTGGCTACTTTAGGTGTTTTCTTCGAGGGCATTGACCATCTCCGCCTCTTTATGAGAGAGCGCGCGATTATACCGACGCGGGAAGGCCTGTACAGGGCGTCCAGCCAACATATTCGATTTCTCTAACCCCATGATTGAAAAGACATTCCCCGGCCACCTCCCGCGCCGAACTCGGGCCGGCGGCCCCGTTCCGCGGGCGATCGCCTGCCCATTGCTCGTTACCGCGCCGCTTCAAGGCAGGGCGGCGGGGGCGGCGGCCATCCAGCCGGCCTTGCGATGTTCCGCCACGACGGTGGTGTAAATCCCACCGCGAACGTTGAATTTGGCCGTCAACCGCATGAATCGGGGCGTGGTCGCCCGCGTCAGGTCCTCGAGTATCTCGTTGGTCACGGCCTCGTGAAAGGCCCCGCGGTCGCGATACGACCAAACGTAGAGCTTGAGGGATTTCAACTCGACGCACCGCTCGTCCGGCACGTATTCCAGCAGGAGCTCCGCGAAGTCGGGCTGGCCCGTTTTGGGACACAGGCAGGTAAACTCCGGGATGCTCATCCGAATGGTGTAATCCCTCCCGGGCGAGGGATTGACGAAGGTTTCCAAGGTTCGGCTGGGCTGGGTCATGGACGTGGGCGTGCCAGGGGTTTACGAAAGTGACGTTTACTTTACACTACGCGCCACGCCGGCGGCCACGAGCCTCGAAGGGCTGCGCGCCGCTTGCCGTCTCCTAAGGTCCCCCTCAAGGTTGAGCAAATTTGATGCGTCTATCCAAACTCAAGATCGCCGGCTTCAAATCGTTCGTCGATCCGACGACGATCACATTCCCGAGCAGTTTGACGGGGGTGGTGGGGCCCAACGGATGCGGCAAGTCGAACATCATCGATGCCGTGCGCTGGGTGATGGGCGAGATTTCCGCGAAGCATTTGCGCGGCGACTCGATGGCCGACGTCATATTCAACGGGTCGGCCGCCCGCAAGCCGCTGGGCGCGGCGTCGGTCGAGCTGGTGTTCGACAACAGCGAGGGCAAGATCGGCGGTGCGTACGCGAGCTACAACGAGGTGTCGCTGCGCCGCTCGGTGCATCGCGACGGAACATCCGACTATTTCATCAACGGCACCAAGGTGCGGCGCAAGGACATCACGCAGATGTTTCTCGGCACCGGACTGGGCTCGCGCAGCTACGCCATCATCGAACAGGGCATGATCTCGCGCGTGATCGAAGCGCGGCCGGACGATCTGCGCGCGTTCCTGGAGGAGGCTGCGGGCATCTCGCGCTACAAGGAGCGGCGCCGCGAGACGGAGAGCCGGATCGCCCAGACGCGCGAGAACCTGGACCGTCTGAACGATTTGCGCGAGGAGGTCGAAAAGCAGATGCGCCACCTGCAGCGCCAGGCGGCGACGGCGCGGCGGTATCAGGTGCTCAAGGAGGAGGAGCGCAAGCTGCAGGCGGAACTGCTGGCGCTGCGGCTGCAGGGCCTGGACGCGGAATCCGCGGCGCGCGACGCGGCCACGAGCCAGAGCGAAACCGCCATGCACGGCGTGCTCGCGGAGCTGCGGGAGGTCGAAGCCGAGATCGAACGGATTCGGGTCGATCAAGCGGCGAAGACCGAGGCCCTCAGCGCGATCCAGGCGCGATTCTACGGGGCGGGTTCCGAGGTCACCCGCATCGAACAGAACATCCAGCATGCGCGCGAGCTGCGGCAGCGCCAAGCCGCGGACCTGGAGCAATCGCAGGCCCAGGTTCAGGAGCTGTGGGGCGTGATCGAACGCGACCGGGCCCAGTTCCAGTCGCTGGGCGCCCAACTGGAGGAGATGCTTCCACGCCTCGACGCGGCGCATGCCGACGAGAGCCGCGCCTCAGAATCGTTGGTGCATTGGGAGCGCGCTCTCGCCGAATGGCAGGTCGCCTGGGACCAGCATTCGCAGGCGGTGGCGCATGCGCAGCGCGAGACCCAGGTCGAGCGCGCGCGAATCGAGCAGATCGAAAATCACCAGCGCCGCCTCCTGCTGCAACAGGAGCGGCAGGAGACCGAGCGTTCGGCGCTCGCGCAGCAGGAGCCCGCCGTGTCGCTGGAGTCGCTGTCCGAGCAGGCGGCCGCCGCGCGCGATGCCGGCGAGCGGGCGGCGGCCGACCTGGCGGAAATTCTGGCGGCGCTGGCCGACACTCGGGACCGGGAGCGCGAGCAGGCCCAATCGCTCAACTCCCTGCGCAATGAGTGGCAAAAGGCGCTCGGGACCCAGGTGTCGACCGAGGCCCTGCAGCAGGCGGCGCTCGGCAAGGCCTCCGGCAGCGTGACCCAATGGCTGAAGGCGCACTCGCTGGACCACCAGCCGCGCGCCGCCCAGCAGCTGCGAGTCGAACGCGGCTGGGAGCGCGCGGTGGAGACCGTGCTGGGGTCCTACCTCGAGGCGGTCTGCGTCGACGGGCTGGACGGGGTTGCGGAGCTGCTCGGCAGCTTCGACGGCGGCCATTTGGCGGTGGTGTCGACCGGCGAGGGCGCCGGCGCGGCGGCCGAGGCCGCTGCGCTGCAAGCCAAGGTGCAGGGCTCGAGCGTCCTCGGCTCCATCCTCTCGTCGGTATTCACGGCGGATACCCTGAGCGAGGCATTGGCGCGCCGCCATCGGCTCAACGCGGGGCAGTCGGTGGTCACGCGCGACGGCGTCTGGCTGGGTCGGGATTGGCTGCGCGTCTCGCGCGACAAGGACCCGCACTCGGGCGTGATCGAGCGCGAAGAATCCCTCCGCGACATCCGGCAGAGGGTGAGCCAGCTTGCGGAGCAGGTCAAGGATTCGGAGCGCCGGCTGGAGGTCACCCGCGAAAACGTGCGCGAGCACGAGGACCGGCGCGAGCGGGTTCAGGTGGAAGTGAATCGCCTGCATCGCGAACACGTCGACCGGCGCGCGGCGCTCGAGGCCGCCCGGGCCCGCACCGCGGACGCGGCGCGGCGCCGCGGCGAGCTCGAGACCTCCATCGCGGACGTGCGCGCCGAGCTCGAGCGCGCAGAGGCGGATCTGCGCACCGCCCGGGCGCGGATGGAGCAGGCCATCGATTCGCTGGCCGCATTGGAGCCGAAGCGCCAGGCGCTGGAGCAGGAACGCGAGCGTCTGCGCGAGGAGCAGGGCGCCGCCCGGACGGCGGCTCAGGCGATCCAGCAGGCCGCGCGCGAATTGGCCGTGCAGGTGGAGTCGCGCAGGTCCTCGCATGTCTCCTTGAGTTCCACGCTGGCGCGAGTCGAGAAGCAGCTCGAGGCTCTGGAACTGCGGCGCGACGACCTGGCTGCGCAACTGGCGGCCGGCGAAGCGCCGTTGGCGGCTCTGCAACAGGACATCGAATCGGCGCTGCAGGTCCGGGCGGCCATCGAGGGCGAGGTGCGCGCGGCGAAGATCGCCAGCGACGAGCTCGACGCCGTGCTGCGCGACCGCGAGTCGGGCCATGCCGACGTCGGGGACCGCCTCGAAGCGGCGCGCACGGCGCTGGACGAGGCGCGGCTGACCGCCGAACAGGTGCGCGTGCGGCGCGAGACCGTCGCCGAGCAGCTCGCGGCCACGCAGTTCGATCCCGCGCTGCTCGCGCAGATCGACCCGGCGGCGACCGTCGAGTCATGGGAGGCGCAGCTCGAGGACACCAAGGGCAAGATCGAGCGCCTGGGCCAGGTCAATCTCGCCGCCATCGGCGAGTTCAAGGAGCAGTCCGAGCGCAAGGAGTACCTGGACCGCCAGTGCAAGGATTTGACGGACGCCCTGGAGACCCTCGAATCCGCGATGCGCAAAATCGACCGCGAGACTCGCACCCGGTTCCAGGATACCTTCGACCGGGTCAACGCGGGACTCAAGGAGAAGTTTCCCCGGCTGTTCGGGGGCGGTCACGCCTATCTTGAACTGGCGGGAGAAGAGTCCGAATCGGCGGGCGTCTCCGTCATGGCCCGGCCGCCGGGCAAGCGCAACAGCACCATCAGCCAGCTCTCGGGCGGCGAGAAGGCATTGACCGCCGTCGCGTTGGTATTCTCGATCTTCGACTTGAATCCCGCCCCGTTCTGCCTGCTGGACGAGGTGGATGCGCCTCTCGACGAAAACAACGTCGGCCGTTTCTGCGACATCGTGCGCGAGATGTCGAGCAGCGTGCAGTTCATCTTCATCACGCACAACAAGAGCACGATGGAACTGGCCTCGCAGCTGGTGGGAGTCACGATGAACGAGCCTGGGGTGTCGCGGCTGGTGGCCGTCGACGTCGACGAAGCCGTGCGCATGGCGGCAATGTAGGGCGCCGGTCTTGGCGAGCGAGCTAAGATGGATATTGGCCGCGCTGGGCGTGCTCTTCATCATGGGAGTCTGGTGGTGGGGCAACCGGCGCTCGCGCCAGGCGCCGGGAAATGCCGAACTGCGCGAGTCGACCATTGCCGCGCCGGTCGGCATGCATGCGCCGGCGGCTGCCGGCGGGGAGGCGGACGGCCTCGAGCTGCGTGCCGGCACGCGCGAGTGGGGGGTGCCGCCCCTGGAACCCCTCAATATCCGCACCGCAGAATTCGAGTCGGTGGAGGTGGAGCCGCTGACCATCGCGCCGGAGGCGCCGGTGCCGGCTGCCGCGCTGGAGCCGCCCAGCGCCGAGCACGCCGCCCGTGCCGCGGCGGCCGGCGGTTCCGCGGCCGAAGCGCCGGAGCAGCGGCGTCCGGCAGTGGTGACGTCCCCGCTGGCCGCCCCGCCCCCCGCCCAGGCGGCACCGGCGCGGCCTCCCGCCGCCCCCGCGCACGTGTCCGCATCGCCGGCGGTTGCCGATGCGGCCGCCACGGGCACGCACGCGGAAGCGCCCAATCCCAGCCAGACCCAGCGCATCATCACCATTCGCGTGGGAGCAGCCGGCGAAACGCGCTGGCCGGGCTCCGCGCTCCTCGCGGCCCTGGAGAACCATGGAATGGCCTTCGGCCGCTACCAGGTGTTTCATCGGCGGCATAGCGACGGGCGCACGCTGTTTTGCGCGGCCAGCCTGGTGGAGCCCGGCACCTTCGACCTGTCGCAGATGCCGCGGCAGGAGTTTCGGGGGGTCACGCTGTTTGCCGTGCTGCCCGGTCCGATCGAACCGCTGCAAACGCTCAACGAGCTCATCCTGGCCGCGGGGCAGCTGGCGGCCACGCTGCACGGCAGCGTGCAGGATTCCAAGGGACGCCCTCTGACCCAGCGGCAGGCGGAGGCGATCCGCGAGGACGTCGCGCAGTTTCAAGCCATGCTGTCCGTGACCTGACGCCCATGAACAACGGGGAGCAACGCGCCGCGAAGCGGGCTGCCACCTTGCGAGAGCTGATCGAGCGCTACAACCATCGCTACTACGCGCTCGACGATCCGGAGGTTCCGGACGCCGAGTACGACCGCCTCATGCTGGAATTGCGGGACCTGGAGGCGAAGCACCCGCGGCTCGTCACGACGGACTCGCCCACGCAACGCGTGGGCACGGCGCCTGTGGCTTCGTTCGGCGCCGTTCACCACCGGATCGCCATGCTCTCGCTCGACAACGCCTTCAGCGAAGAGGAGGTGCGCGACTTCGATCGGCGCGTGCGCGAGCGCCTGAAGAGCGACGGCCCCATCCGATACAGCGCCGAACCGAAGCTCGACGGTCTGGCGGTGAGCGCGGTGTTCGAGAACGGCTCCTTCGTCCAGGGGGCCACGCGTGGCGACGGCGAGACGGGCGAGGACGTCACGCTGAACCTCAGGACCATTGCGGCGCTGCCGCTCAAGCTGCGCATTGCCGCCGCGCCGCGCCTGCTCGAGGTGCGCGGCGAGGTGTTCATGCCCCTGTCGGGATTCGAGCGATTCAACAAGGAGGCCATCGCCCGCGGCGAGAAGCCCTTCGTCAATCCGCGCAATGCAGCCGCCGGGAGCCTGCGCCAGCTCGACCCGCGCACGACGGCCGTCCGGCCGCTCGACATGTTCATCTACGGCATCGGCCACGTCGAGGGCGCGGAGCTGCCGGCGCGGCACAGCGAGCAGCTGCAGCTGCTGCGCAACTGGGGCTTTCGGGTGTGTTCCCAATCACGCGTGGTCGAATCGATCGAAGGTTGCCTGCAGTACTACCGGGACATGGGCGCGGCGCGGTCCGCATTGCCGTATCAGATCGACGGCGTGGTCTACAAGGTCGACGACATCGAATCGCAGCGCAAGCTCGGCTTCGTCTCGCGCGCGCCGCGCTGGGCCATCGCCCACAAGTTTCCCGCCGAGGAGGCCCTCACGACGGTCCGCGGCATCGAGTTTCAAGTGGGGCGCACCGGCGCTCTGACGCCGGTGGCGCGTCTCGAGCCGGTGTTCGTCGGCGGCGTGACGGTCAGCAACGCAACGCTTCACAACATGGACGAGCTGACCCGCAAGGATGTGCGCGTCGGGGATACCATCGTGATCCGCCGCGCCGGGGACGTCATCCCGGAGGTGGTGCGCGTGCTGCCCGAACGCCGGGTCAAGATCGGGGGCGAGTTCCCGCCTCTGGTCACGCTTCCCGCGCGCTGCCCGGTCTGCGGGTCGCCGGTGGTGCGCGAGGAGGAGCAGGCCGTGGCGCGCTGCACCGGCGGACGCTCCTGCGCGGCGCAACGGCGCGAGGAGCTCAAGCACTTCGCGTCGCGCCGTGCAATGGACATCCAAGGCCTCGGCGACAAGCTGGTGGACCAGCTCGTGGAGCGCGACTGGGCCAGGACGCCGGCGGACCTGTTCGAACTCGATGCCGCGCGGCTGTCGACTTTGGAGCGCATGGGCGAGAAGTCCGCGCAGAAACTGCATGCGGCCATAGCGGCGGCCAAGAGGACGACCCTGGCCCGGTTCTTGTTCGCGCTCGGGATACGCGACGTCGGCGAGGCCACGGCGGCCGGGTTGGCGCAGCACTTCGGCGGCATCGACGCGCTGCGAGGCGCGTCGGCCGAGGAGATCCAGGAGGTTCCCGACGTCGGACCGGTCGTGGCGGCGAACGTGGCGGCGTATTTCGCCGACGCCGAAAATGCCGGGATCGTGGATCGTCTGCTCGCGAGCGGGATCACGTGGCCGACGCCCGAGGCTCGAACCTTGGGAGCTTTGTCGGGAAAGACGTTCGTGCTGACCGGAACGCTCGCGAGCATGACTCGCGAGGAGGCGCAGGAGGCGATCACGCTGCGCGGGGGCAAGGTGAGCGGAAGCGTCTCCAAGAAGACCGATTTCGTCGTGGCGGGAGCGGACTCGGGCGCGAAGCTGCGCAAGGCCCACGATCTCGAGGTCGCCGTCCTCGACGAGGCGGCGTTTCTCGAGCTGCTGAATTGACCTGCGGAATTGCGAGTGGCGGACCCGGCCGGGCCCGCCACTCGATCTCATCCGCTGGTTACAGCTTCTTCTCGATCTTGGCGTTCTTCTTCAGGCTGTCGATGTAGGCCTGAAATTTCTTCTGAACCAGCGCGTTGTTGAGCTGGGGCTTCATCTGGTCGAAGGGCGTGTCGCGCGAGTCCTCGAGCCGGATGATGTGCCATCCGAATTGCGTCTGCACCGGCTGCGGCGTCATCTCGCCCTTCTTCAATCCCTTCACGGCATCGCCGAACGGCTTGACCATGCGGGCGAGCGTGAACCAGCCGAGATCGCCGCCGTTGTTCTTCGAGCCGTCCGTGGATTCGGCCTTCGCCACGTCCTCGAACTTCGCGCCGGCATTGATCTTCTTGATGAGCGCATCGGCCTTTTCCTTGGTCGGCACCAGGATGTGCCGGGCGTGATATTCGGTCTTGTCGGCGCTCGCGTATTCGGCCTGCAGTTCCTGATCCGTCGGAGTCAGGCTCTTCAGGTACTTCTGCGCGCCCGCTTCGGCCAGCACCTGCATGCGCAGGAGATCGAGGCGCGCCACCACGTCGGGATCCTTGTCCAGGCCGTCCTTCACCGCCTGGGTCGAGATCAATTGCATATTGATCATCTGGTCCAGGACCTCGTTCTTCTGGTCGGCCGTCAGTTCGGTGGCCGGCTTGCCGCGCAGCAGACTCTTCAGATAGTCGTCGTAGGCGCTCCGAAGAATGGGCTTGCCGTCGACGGTGGCGACGGCATCGGGCGCGGCGGTTCCCTTGTCGGCCGTCGCGGGCGCGGCCGATTGCGGTCCCTTGTTGCAGGCCGTGAGCGATAGCGCCAGGATTGCCACAGCGGACACCGCGGTCCACCGCGTACGAGAAATTGGAGTCATTTGGATCCTCGGAACGTAAAGGCGGCGGTGGCCGACGTGGCCGGTGCGCCCGGGGGCGGAAGTTTAGCCTTTAACGTGCTGATTCCGCCAATCATTGTGCCGGCGCTGCCGGGGCCGGCCGCGGGGCCGGCCGGCCGGGCGGGGCGGTAGGGTCAGCCAGCGGGGCCGGGCGGCGCCTGAGGGGGCGCAGGGTCAGCCGCCGGCGGGCGGCGGCGAAGCCTCGATGGCGAGCGCATGAATGTCGGTCTTCATCAGGTCCCCGACGGCGTCGTAGACCATGCGATGGCGCGCCAGCGGCGCAATGCCGCGGAACGCCTCGGACACGATGCGCACGCGGAAATGGGACTGGCCGCCGGCGGCGCCCGCGTGTCCGGCGTGACGATGACTCTCGTCCTCGATCAGGAGGTGAACGGGGGCGAACCGGGCAACGAGCGCGGCACGCAGCCGCTCGGCGCGAGCCAGGGGTTCCACGTCAGCCGCCCCCGGGCTGCACGGGCCGGGTCCTGCCGCTGAGCCAGATGACCTGCGGAATCATGAACACGAGCATCGCCGCCGTGATGCCAAAGACCTTGAAGTTGACCCACACGGTCTCGGCAAAATGCTGGGCAATGTAGATATTCGCCGCCGCCAGCACGGCAAACCAGGCGGTCCACATCAGGTTCAGCAGGGCCCACTCCCGCCGCGATAGTTCGAGGGGTTCGGTGAACACGCTCTCCAGCATGCGCCTCGCCAGGGGGCGGTGGCCGAAGAAGGTGCTCACGAGGAAGGCCGCCGCGGCGAATCCCAGCAGAACCGTGGGTTTCCACTGGATGAAGCGCTTGTCGTGCATCAACAGGGTGGCGCTGCCGAGGATCAGCACCACGACGACCGTCACGATGTGCATCTTCTTGTAACGACCGGTGCTTAACTTATGGCTGGACATCAGGGCGACGCTCGTGACCATTAATGAAGCGGTGGCCCAATAGATGCCGTATACCTTGAAGACGATGAAAAATACGATCAGCGGCGACCATTCGAGTAGTTGGTTCATGCGGGTATCATAGCGGACGAATATGAGCGTCTATTTGCAACTGCATCCCGTGTCGCCCCAGCGGCGCTTCATCCGACAAGCGGTCGAGGTGTTGCGAAACGGCGGCGTCATCGTCTACCCGACCGATTCCTGCTACGCCCTGGGCTGCCGGATCGGCGACAAGGCGGCGCTGGAGCGGATTCGGGAGATACGCCAGACCGACCGGAATCACCACTTTACGCTGGTGTGCCGCGATCTGGCGGACGTCGGCAAGTATGCCGTGGTCGACAATTCACAGTACCGGCTGCTGCGGGCCCACACGCCGGGGCCCTACACCTATCTGCTCAAGGCGTCCCGCGAGACGCCGCGCCGCTTGAAGCACGAGCGCCGCGGCACCATCGGATTGCGGGTGCCGGATCACCCCGTCACCGCGATGTTGCTCACCGAACTCGGCGAGCCCATCATGAGTTCGACGCTGCTGCTGCCGGGGGAGAATCTGCCCCGCACCGACGCCAAGGAGATCTACGAGCGGCTCGAGCACAGCGTCGATCTCGTGCTCGACGGCGGCAACTGCGGATTGGTGCCGACGTCGGTCATCGACCTGTCGGGAGACCACGTGGTCGTGGTTCGCGTCGGCCGCGGCGACGTCAGCCCCTTTGTGGCTGCGGCAACCGTATAATGGGATCGAAGCGCGAGTTCGAAGCTCGCGTTATTTTTAAATAACGAGTGTAAGCGTTGGATTTATCTGCAATTGCTGCAAAGTCGTCGGAATTCCTCACGAAGATCTCGATTTGGGCGATTCCCGCGCTCTTTGCGATTACCCTGCACGAGGTCGCGCATGGATGGACGGCTCGCCTCTTCGGTGATCGAACGGCCCAGATGCTAGGACGGTTGAGCCTCAATCCCTTGCGCCACATCGACCCGGTCGGAACCGTGCTCGTTCCCGGCGTTTTGCTCGCGCTCGGCGCCCCGATCATCGGCTGGGCAAGGCCCGTGCCGGTCGCGGTCAGCGCGCTGCGCTCGCCGCGCCGAGGAATGATTCTGGTGGCCCTCGCAGGGCCGGCCGCCAATATCCTCATGGCGCTCGTCTGGTGCGTCGTCCTGGCCGGCGCCGCCCGCAGCCATTTCAGCGGCACGGTGCTCAATTGGGTCGCCCTCATGGCCGAGGCGGGCATCTGGCTCAATGCGGGGCTGGCGGTGTTCAACCTGCTGCCCATCCCGCCGCTCGACGGCGGCCGGGTGCTGTGCGGATTGCTGCCCGCGCGATGGGGCGGCAGGCTGCAGAAAATCGAGCCGGTGGGGATGTTCCTGGTGCTGGGCTGTGCCGTCATGCGCTGGCTCGACTGGCTGTTCGAGCCCGCGTTCAAAGTGCTCGGCAGGATCATCGTTGCGCTGCTCGGCGTGTCCGCATGAGCGGCCCCATCCAGAACCGGCGGGTCTTGTCCGGCATGCGGCCCACGGGAATGCTGCATCTCGGCAACTTGCACGGCGCCCTGAAGAATTGGATCGAACTGCAGTACAAATACGAGTGCTTTTTCTTCATTGCGGACTGGCATGCGCTCACCACCGGCTACGAGGACACCTCCAGGCTCGAGGAATACGTTTGGACCATGGCCGTCGACTGGCTGGCTGCCGGGCTCAATCCCGGCGTCGCCACGCTGTTCATCCAGTCCAAGGTCCCCGAGCACGCGGAACTGCACCTGCTGCTGTCGATGATGACGCCGCTGGGGTGGCTCGAGCGCGTCCCTTCCTACAAGGATCAACAGGCGCAGATGACCGATCGGGATCTCGGCACCTACGGATTTCTTGGCTATCCGCTGCTGCAATCCGCCGACATCCTGCTGTACCGGTCGCAGTACGTCCCCGTGGGCGAGGACCAGGTCGCCCACGTCGAGATCACCCGTGAAGTGGCGCGGCGCTTCAATCACCTCTACGGCCGCGAGCCGGAATTCGAGAAGAAGGTGGAAAAGGCCATCAAGGGCCTGGGAGCGCGCAATTCGGCCATGTACCGCACGCTGCGCAAGGAATATCAGGAAAAGGGCAACGCCGATGCGCTCGCCCGGGCGCGGGCGCTGGTCGAGTCGAATGCGCGCCTGACGGTCGCCGACCGCGACCGGCTGCTCGGTTTCCTGGAGGGGACGGGCATCTCCATCCTGCCCGAACCCGACGTGCTGCTCACCGCGACCCCGAAGGTGCCGGGACTCGACGGCCGAAAAATGTCGAAGTCCTACGGCAACACCATCGGCCTGCGCGAGGACACCGATTCCATCGTCAAGAAGCTCAAGGCCATGCAGACCGACCCGGCGCGCGCGCGGCGCACGGATCCCGGCGACCCCGACAAATGCCCCGTCTGGGACCTGCACAAGGTGTACTCGAGTCCCGAGAGGCTGGCCTGGGTGCAGGAGGGGTGCCGCTCGGCAGGCATCGGCTGCCTCGAGTGCAAGGCGCCGTTGATCGAGAAAGTGGTCGAGGAGGTGTCGGCCATTTCGAAGCGGGCGGCGGAGTTCGAGGAGAATCCGGAGTTGGTACGGGGTATCATCGCCGAGGGGTGCGAGCGGGCACGCGCCGCCGCACGCGACACTCTGGACGCGATCCGCCAAGCCATGGCCATGAATTACCGATGAAACCCGAATTGACCATCGTCAGGATCGTCGAGCCGGAGCCGCCGCCGAAGGAGCCCGGCGCGGCGCGGGAGCGCGCGCCCGCGCAGGGTGAAATGCCGTTCGCCATGGTGGAGGGCCAACCGATCACCGAATTGCCGCGCGACCTCTACATTCCGCCGCAGGCGCTCGAGGTATTTCTGGAGGCCTTCGAGGGGCCGCTGGACATGCTGCTCTACCTGATCCGGCGCCAGAACCTGGACATCCTCGATATTCCGATCGCCGAGATCACGCGCCAGTACATGCGCTACATCGAGCTGATGCAGGTGCTGCAGCTCGAACTCGCGGGGGAATACCTGCTGATGGCGGCGACGCTCGCGGAGGTCAAGTCGCGCATGTTGCTGCCGCGGCCGCCGACCGAGGATGCCTCGGAGGAGTCGGATCCGCGCGCCGAGCTGGTGCGGCGCCTGCAGGAATACGAGCGCTTCAAGCGGGCGGCCGAGGGCATCGATCGGATGCAGCGGCTCGACCGGGACACCTGGGTGGCGTCGGCCGAGCTGGTCGACCGGAAGGTGGTCAGAATCCCGCCGCAGGTCTCGCTGCAGGAGATGCTGCTGGCCTTTCAGGAAGTATTGTCGCGAAGCGACATGTTCGCGCATCATCACGTGCAGCGCGAACCGCTGTCGGTGCGCCAGCGGATGACCGATGTCATGGCCGCCTTGACGACCACGGCATTCGTCGATTTCGTGCGCTTGTTCAGTGCCGAGGAGGGGCGCCGCGGCGTCACGGTGACTTTCGTCGCCATCCTGGAACTGTTGCGCGAGGGCCTGATCGAAATAGTGCAGCCGGAGGCCTACGGCCCCCTGCACGTGAGGCTCGGCAATCCCGCCCGGCATCTGACGGTGGTGGCCGACGGAGACGCCGCCAACGACGACACAGCGAGAACTTCATGAACGACCAATACGTACGAAACGTGATCGAAGCCGCACTGCTCGCCGCCGGCCGGCCGTTGCCCGAAGATGAGTTGGCGACGCTGTTCGACGAGCGGGACGGATCGGGTGCCGACGAGGTTCGGACGGCGCTTCAATCGCTGCGCGACGAATACGCGACGCGTGGATTGGAACTGGTCGAGGTTGCGAGCGGCTACCGCATTCAAATCAGGCCCTCCGTGGCGCAGCCCGTCTCGCGCCTCTGGCAGGAACGGCCGGCCAAGTATTCCCGCGCGCTGCTCGAAACCCTGGCGCTCGTCGCTTACCGCCAGCCCATCACGCGCGGCGAGATCGAACAGATCCGCGGCGTGGCGGTGAATCCCAACATCATCAAGACGCTGCTCGAGCGCAATTGGATCCGCGTGGTCGGACACCGCGACGTGCCCGGCAAGCCCGAGTTGCTCGGCACCACGCGCGAGTTCCTCGATTACTTCAACCTGAAGAAGCTCGATGATCTGCCGACCCTGGCCCAGCTGAAGGAGCTCGAGGATCTGCGGATCCAGTTGAGCCTGCCGGGCGCCGAACCCGCGGTGACCGACGAGGCTGCGCTGCCCCCGGGCGAAGCGGCGCACGCCGAGGCGGCGCAATCCCTCGCGCCCGACGAATCGGCGGGCATCGCCGACGCGGGTGCCGAGGAAGCCGCAGAATCGGGCGACGACGAAGACGAGACGGAGACGATTTCCCAGACGGAACGGCCGCAGGGTCTGGTTGCCGGCAGCGCCGCCGACGACCAGTTCTGATGCCGCGCCGCCCCAGCCGGCCGGATCCCGTCCGGCCGGGCGCGCAGCGGAAGGACGCGAAATCGCGCGCCGCGCGCGGGCGCAGCGAGGCCCTGCCGGCGCAACGCATCCAGAAACTGCTGTCGGCCGCCGGGGTCGGGTCGCGCCGCGAGGTCGAGCGGTGGATCCGGGAGGGCCGTCTGCAGGTCAACGGCGAGGTGCCCGCGCTCGGCGCGAAGCTCGAGGCCCGCGACCGCATCACGCTCGATGGCCGGCCGGTGAGGCTGCACGCGGACAAGGGCAAGGAGGCGCGGGTCTTGTTGTTTCATCGCTCGCCGGGCGAGGCGCTCGACCTCAAGGCGGCAACCTCGCGGGCGGCCGAACTGCTGAACCTGCCGCGTTCCGGCGGCCGATGGCTGGCGATCCAGCCCATGCCGCCCGTGGACGGCGGGCTCGAGATCCTGACCGACGACGGGTCGTGGGCCCACCGCATATCCCAGGGGGCCCATGCGCTGACCGTCGACTACGTGCTGCGCATGCGCGGACCCCTGACTCCGCCGCTGGTCGAGGAATTTCGCGCGGCCACCGATTGCGAAGGCGATCCGATGAGCATCTTGAAGGCCGAGGCGCAGTTCGGCGAGGGGTTCAATCACTGGCTGAACGTCACCGTGAGGGCGACCCGCTCGGCGCAGGTGCGCCACTGGTGGGCCGCACGGGGAATCATCGTCAGCCGGCTCATGCGGGTGCGCTTCGGGCCCGTGCACCTGTCGCGCGATCTGCCGCGCGGGCACTCGCGCGCGATGCTGCCGAGCGAGCGCAACGCGCTGGTCAACGAGATCGACGCCGCCAAGGCGGAATTCAAGGCGGCGGCGGAGAATCCAGGAGCTGCTTCAAGTATTGCTGCCACAGGGCCGGCCAGCTATGAGTCCCGTGTCCGTGGGTCTGATCCGACGCCGGAAGCAGGACGAATCGGCCGTTCCGGACCCGCTTGATCGCCTGCTCGGCCACGCCGAGCTCCGGCGGATCGACGAAGTCGTCCGCCGAATTGATCCACATGACGGGAGCCCGGATCTTCTCCAGCCCGGCGGACGGATCGTAGTCGCGGGATGCGTTCATCTGGTACAGCAGGTCGTTCGCATCGAGTTCCGGAATTTCGCGCCCCAGATATTTCGCGACGAATTCGTCCGCCGCGTCGCGCGTCGGAAGCAGCTTCTGCATTTCGAGCGGCGCGCTGAGCGCGATGAGCAAGAGGCTGGCCGCGATGCGCAGGGCGCCCGGGGGTTCGGATTTGTAATCGCCGTTCTGCCAGTCGGGGTCGGCGCGTATCGCATCCATGATGAGTTCGCGCCACACCCGATTGCGTCCGGCGATCGGAGCGGGCAGGCACGCGAGCGGCATGAGGGCGTCGAGGAAATCGGGATGACTCTCGCCCCAGATCCAGGCGTGCATGCATCCCATCGATGTGCCCATGAGAAGGCGCAGGTGATCGACCTGCAGGCCCTGGGTGAGCAGCACATATTGCGCGGCGACCATGTCCTCGTAGGAATATTGCGGAAACCGGGCGTGCAGTCCGTCGCTGGGCTTGCTGGACATGCCGTGCCCGACGGCATCCGGCAGGATGATGAAATAGCGGCTCGCGTCCAGCAGCTGGCCCTTGCCGAACAGCACGCCGCCGAATCGGTCGGCCAGGAAGCCGCGGCCGGTGCCCCCAGTGCCGTGCAGAATCAGCACGGCGTTGTCGATGCGCCCGCGCTCGTTGCGGTGCGGCTTGCCGAGCACCGTGTAATGGAGCCGAAGCTCCGGCAGCGCCTCGCCGGAGGCGAAATGGAAGTTCGAGACGACGTAGTCGCCCTCGCTCAGCTTCAAGGGTTCGATCGGCGCGGCCTGCGAACTCGCGGGCGCGGCCGCCGCGGCGAGCAGGAATGCGCAAAGAGCGGTCGCATTTCGTGCGGTCATGACGGTTCGAACCTCGTGATTACTGCGCGTCCAGATATTGGCAGCGGATGCCCCTGCCGAGTTCGCTCAGCAGGTACAGGAAGGGAGCGGTGACGGACTTCGGGAACGGCAGAGTGTTGGGATCCTCCGCCGGATACGCCGCGGCGCGCATGCGCGTGCGCATGCGCCCGGGATTCACGCTGTTCATGCGGATGTTCGGCTCGATCTCGAGTTCCTGCGACCACATGTTGCGCACCGACTCGAGACCGGACTTGGCGACCGCGTAGGCGCCCCAGAAAGGCCGCGGGTTGGGCGCCACCGCGCTGCTGACGAAAATGACGGAGGCGTCGGGCGAATTGCGCAGTTGCGGCAGCAGCACCTGCGTGAGGATGAACGGCGCCGTGAGGTTGACGTGCAGCACTTTGCACCACGTCGGCACGTCGTACTGCGCCAGCGGCGTGCGATCGCCGAGGAGCGCCGCCGAATGCACCAGCCCATCGAGCTTGCCGAATTCGGCGCCGACGGTGCCGGCCAGGCGGTCGTAGTCGTCCGCGGTCGCCTTTTCGAGGTCCAGCCTCGCGATGGCCGGCCGCGGCGCGGCCAGGGCCTCGATCTCGTCGTAGACGCTGTCGAGCTTGGCTTGATTGCGCCCGCACAGGATCACCGTGGCGCCGGCCCGCGCCGTTTCGACCGCCAGCGCCGACCCGAGGCCGCTGCTCGCTCCGGTGACCAGGATCACGCGGCCGCGCAGCAATTCGGAATGTGGAGCGAAATCCTTCGGGATAGTCAATCCAAGACTCCTTCGTGTCTGCGGTCGGGGGTCGCGCGCCGCGCGGCGCTCCACGCGTGGTACAGATCCCGCAAGGATACGTGCTCGCGCAAGCGCCGCGGCGGATTCAAGTTCCGCGCGCCGAGTTCGGCCAGCACCAGCAAATGACGCAGGGCCGGGCGGTCCTCCCGCCTCAAGGCTGCCGCGGCGCCCGAGAAATGGCCGGCCGCGCGCCCGAGCAGCCGTCCCAGGTACTCCTGAAGCGGCGGCGGCGGCACGGGCGCGCTCAGGGCCGCATCGTCGATTCCCGCGGCGAGCAACTCGTCCACGGCGAAGGGCGTGCGTCCCGCACGGGCCTCTCGGGCGTAGGCGCCCACGGCAACCGCCAAATACTGTCCGCACGCCAGCGCGTTGGTGCAGTCGAGGAGGCTGCCGGCCGGGGAGCCGGCAAGCCGGGCCGCGGCCACGAGCGGCGCTCCGTACAGGGCGGAGGCATGGCGTTCCAGATCGGCGGCGCGCTCGAGCGGCGTGCCCGCCGCATGGACCGCCGCGGCTTCGAGGGATTGCCGCAGCGGCGACGCGTCCGCAGGCGTGGCGCCGCGAATCTCCGCCAGCCAGCGGGTGATCGGATGCAGGGGCGAGCCGGACGACCAGCGCTCGAGCTCCTCGCGCCACCACGCCATTTTCAATGCCGAGACGCCGGGCTCCGTCCCCGGGTCCATCAGGGCGTGCCATTCGGCCGCCAGGGCATAAATGCCGAGCAGCGGATCGCGGGATTCACGCGCCGCGAACAGCCAGCTCCAATAGCGCGGGCTGCCGGCGGGAATCGCGCGGCTGCGATACGGTTCCTCAAGCGTCGGCATTCGTGCCATGGGCGGTCCCGGCCGGCGCGGCCTCCATCGGCGTGCGCGTCGCCCCGGCCGCGGGCTCGATGGATTCGAGGCCGCTGCCCACGCGCAGGCCCAGTTCGGGAAAGCGCCGGGCCGCCGGCAATACCTGATGCTCCAGGGATCCGACGGCCTTGTTGAAGGACTCCACGCCGCTCGTCAGCGACTTGCCGAGCCTGCCCAGATGTTCGCCGAACACCGCCAGCCGCTTGTACAGCTCCTCGCCGAGCCGGCGGATCTCCGCCGCGTTGTCGGCCAGCAGCGATTGCTTCCATCCGAACTCGACCGCCTTCAGCAGCGCGACGAGGCTGGTGGGCGTCGCGAGCATGACGTTCTGGCGCAGCGACTCATCGAGCAGCCCGGGGTTCTCCTCGAGGGCCGCCGAGAGAAACTGATCGCCGGGCAGGAAGAGGACCGCGAAATCGGGGCTGTGCTCGAACTGCGACCAATATTGCTTCGAGGCGAGTTCCCGGACGCGGGCGCCGACGATCTGCGCGTGGCGGCGCAGCTGCGCGGCGTGTCCCTCGTCGTCCGGCGCCTCGACGGCCGCGAGATACGCCTCCAGCGGCGTCTTGACGTCCACCACGATGTCGCGATGCCCGGGGAGATGCACGATCATGTCGGGCCGGATCGCTCCCTCGTCGGTGCCTCGATGGTGCTGCTCGGTGAAGTCGACGTGAGCGGTCATGCCCGACAACTCGACCAGGCGCTTCAAGGTGATCTCGCCCCACTGGCCGCGCACCTGCGGCCGGCGCAGCGCAGTCACCAGGTTGCGCGTTTCGCGCGACAGCAGGCTTTGGCCCGATCCCAGGACCTCCATCTGCGACCTCAAGGCCGCGAAAGATTGCGTGCGCTCGCGTTCGATCGTCTGAATCTGGCTTTCGGTCTTCGCCAGGGCTTCGCGGATCGGCCGCACCAGCGATTCGACGGCGGATTCGCGCTCCCTCAATGCCGCCACGGCATCCTGTTCCTGGCGCGCCAGGCGCTCCCGCGCGAGCTGCAGGAACGTCTCGCTGTTGCCGGTCAGGCTGCTGCGCGCAAGCTCGGCGAACGCCCCCTGAAGCTGCAGCCGCGCGTCGGTGAGCGCCTGTTCGCGCTCCGCATTCACGGTCTCGTCGGTCTTGACCCGCGAGCGCAGGACCTCGAGCTCGATGCGCAGCGCCTGTTCCCGCCGGGCGCGCAAGACCAGAGCCAGCAACGCGCCCAGCAGGACGCCGAGGACCGTGCCGCCGGCGCCCGCAATCATGAGCCAGATGGGGTCGGCGCCGCTCACAGGCGCCCGCTGTTCTCGATCCAGTCGAGCAGCTCGGCGGGACGAGCGATGGCGCCGTCCCCGCCCCAGGCCCTCCAATCCTCGTCCGGGTGCAGGTAGCCGTACGTCGCCACCAATCCCGGCATTCCGGCCGCGTGCGCCGCCTGGATGTCGCGCTCGGCGTCGCCCACGTAGACGCATTCCGCGGCGGCGACGCCGGCCAGGCTCGCCGCATGCAGCATCGGCAGCGCGTGCGGCTTGGCGTGGCGCACCGTGTCGCCGCTCACCACGCAGGCGAACAACGGGGTGAGGTTGAGCTGCGCCAGCAGCGGATCGGTGAGCCACCCCGGCTTGTTGGTGACGATGCCGCAGCGCAGGCCGCGCGCCGAAATCGACTCGATCACGCAATCCATGCCCTCGAACAGCCGTGTCTGCAGGCTGGCCGCGCCCGAATAGAGCTCCAGAAAGCGCCGCTGCAGCGGGCCGAGATCCTCGGCCGCCGTGTCGGGAAAGCCGAGCTTGATCAGGCGCGCCGAGCCGTGGCTCACATACGGCCGCACGCGTTCGTACGGCAGCGGCTCGAGAAGGTTTTCCGACCGCAGCTGGTTCAGCGCGCCGGCCATGTCCGGCGCCGTGTCGAGCAGCGTGCCGTCCAGGTCGAACAGGACCGCGCGCAGCGCCGGCGCGCCGTCAGCGCCCATCGGCGCCCGATCGAAAGTGCGCGAGGTAGTTGACACTCGTGTCCTCAGACAGGCGAAACGCCCGGGTCAGCGGGTTGTACGCGATGCCCGCGAGATCCTGCAGCTCGAGCCCGGCGCCGCGGCCCCAACGGGCGAGCTCCGAGGGCCGGATGAACTTCAGGTACTCGTGCGTTCCGCGCGGCAGTACCCGGGCGATGTATTCGGCCCCCAGGATGGCCACCGCGAACGACCGGGGATTGCGATTCAAGGTTGAAACGACGATGTCGCCTCCGGGTTTCGCGAGCTTCGACAGCGACTGCAGCACCGCCGCCGGGTCCGGAACGTGCTCGAGCATTTCCATGCAGGTGACCACGTCGAAGGCGGCGGGGCTCTCGAGCGCCAGATCCTCCGCCGAGATCGCGCGGTACTCCACCGGGATCTTCGCCTCCAAGGCGTGCAGCTCGGCGACCTCGAGCACCTCACCGCCCAAATCGATGCCCAAGACCTGCGCGCCGGCGCGCGCCATCGACTCGGCCAGGATGCCGCCTCCGCATCCGACATCGAGCACCCGCTTGCCGGCGAGGCCGGCGACACGCTCGACGTATTTCAGGCGCAGCGGATTCAGTTCGTGCAGAGGCCTCGACGGGCCCTGCGGATCCCACCAGCTCTGCGCGAGCGCGGCAAACTTGGCGAGTTCCCTGGGGTCGGCGTTTACGGCGGTGTTCATCGTCAATCTCCGGTGGTCGGCCATTCGCGCCAGGTACCCACGCGGGCCGCGAGATCCGGCCAGTCGAGCCGCGTGTAGGCGCCCTCGTTGAGCAGTTGCCGGCCGCAAACCCAGACGTCGCTGACCAGGTCGCGGCCGCCGTTGAAGACGAGAGCGGCCAAGGGGCCGGCGTCCGGCGCGGCCTCGTCCCACGGCAGGGCCGGGCTGCGCAGGTCGACGCAGCAAAGATCCGCCCATTTTCCGCGCTCCAGTGTGCCGACCTCCGCGAGGCCGAGCGCCGCCGCGCCGCCGCGGGTGGCGGCGGCGAGCGCACCCCACGCGTCCATCCCGGTCCCCGATCCGTCCGGCAGGCGCGACAGCAGCGCGAGCAGCCGCAGTTCGGTCCATGGGTCGGCGACGGCCGCGCCGCTGCCGAGGCCGAGGCGCAAGCCCGTGGCGGCCCACGAGGCCACGGGCGGGGCGCCCTCGAAGGAGAGAAAGTCCGCCTGCGGACACAGAGCGACGGAGACGCCGCCGCGCCGCGCGAGCGCGATGTCCGAGGCGTTCACGTGCACCATGTGCGCCGCCGTCAGCGCGGGTGTGAGCAAGCCCAGCCCCTGCAGCCGCTCGATCGGCCGCGCGCCGTGGCGGGCCAGCGAACGCGACACCTCGGCGTGCGACTCGTGCAGCGCCATCACGATGCCGGCATCGAGTTCGTCGGCGAGCGTGGCGATCTTGCGCAGGGTTTCATCGGCGAGCTCCTCCGGGGACAGCGGAGCAAATGCGGTCGCGATGGACGGATGGTCGCGGTACTCGTCGCGGAACTCGAGGGCGCGGGTCAGGCACTCCGCGGGACCGCCGGCCCAGGAACCGGCGGCCGGCGCGATCGGCAGGCCGATGAGCGCGCGCATCCCCTGTTCCACGGCCGCGCGGGCCGACAACTCCGGGTGCAGTCCGGAGGCGCAAAAACAGGTCGTGCCGGCCCTGAGCATCTGTGCCATGCGCAGCTCGGCGGCATCGTGCAGCCGCTCGGGCCGGGCCGCGCGGCCTCGAGCGGGCACGACATGCGCATGTGCGTTCACCAATCCCGGCAGCAGGACGTGGCCCGGGCGCTCCACGGTCACCACGGCGTCGTAGGCCCGCCGCGCATCGCAGGAGGGGAGCAGGTCGGCGATGCGGCCGTCGCTCACTATCAGCGTGTGGTTTTCGAGGACCTCGCCGGGGGAGGTCATGGGCACAATCCAGCGCGAACTCAAGGCTAAATCGGCGGCGGCGGCGGGCATCCCCCAAGTATATCGGCTAAACGGCGCCGGAGGCTTAAGACCGGTGGGGATGTGTGCTAGAATTCCCGGATGCCGAGACCACGTCTCCCGTTGAATAAATCCGCTTAAATTGAGCCTCGAAGGCTAATCCGGACTCTCGCAAATGGCCGAGATCGCACGCGAAATATTGCCCGTAAATCTCGAAGACGAGATGCGCAAATCCTATCTCGATTACGCCATGAGCGTGATCGTCGGCCGTGCGCTGCCGGACGTGCGCGACGGCCTGAAGCCGGTCCATCGGCGCGTCCTCTTTGCGATGCGCGAGCTCGGCAACGACTACAACAAGGCCTACAAGAAGAGCGCCCGCGTCGTCGGCGACGTGATCGGCAAATATCACCCCCACGGCGATGCGTCGGTGTACGACGCCATCGTCCGCATGGCGCAGCCGTTTTCGATGCGCTATCTGCTGGTGGACGGCCAGGGGAACTTCGGGTCGGTGGACGGAGACCCGCCGGCGGCGATGCGCTATACCGAGGTGCGCATGTCGCGCCTCGCCGCCGAGTTGCTGGCCGACATCGACAAGGAAACCGTCGATTTCACCCCGAACTACGACGAGTCGGAAAGCGAGCCCGCGGTCCTGCCGACGCGCATCCCGAACCTGCTCATCAACGGCTCCTCCGGCATCGCCGTGGGCATGGCCACGAACATCCCGCCGCACAACCTGGGCGAGATCATCGCCGCGTGCATGGCGCTCATCGACAATCCCGACATCACGCTGGCGGAGCTGATGCAGATCGTGCCCGGCCCGGACTTTCCGACGGCGGGGCTCATCAACGGCGCGCAGGAAATCGTCGCGGCGTACAAGACCGGGCGCGGCCGCCTGCACGTACGCGCGCGCACCCAGATCGAGGACGTGGGCAGGGGCGACCGTCAGGCCATCATCATCACCGAGCTGCCCTACCAGGTGAACAAGGCGAAGTTGATCGAGCGCATTGCGGACCTCGTCCGCGACAAGCTCATCGACGGCATCGCCTCGGACGGGCTGCGCGACGAGTCGGACAAGGACGGCATGCGGGTCGTCATCGAGCTGAAGCGCGGCGAGAACCCGGAGATCCTGCTCAATAACCTGTTCGCGCAGACGACGATGGAGACCGTGTTCGGCATCAACATGGTCGCGCTGGTCGACGGGCAGCCGCGCCTGCTGTCCCTCAAGGAGATGCTCGACGCGTTCCTGCGGCACCGCCGCGAGATCGTCACGCGGCGCACCGTGTACGAGCTGCGCAAGGCGCGCGAGCGCGGCCACATCCTGGAAGGCCTCGCGATCGCGCTCGCCAACATCGACGACATCATCGCGGCGATCAAGGCCTCGCCGTCGCCGGCCGAGGCGAAGGTCCGGCTGATGTCGAAGCCCTGGAACTCGGGCGCGGTTCCGCAGATGCTGGAGCGGGCCGGGGCGGCGGCCACGCGGCCCGAGGGCGAGCCCGCCGGCTTCGGCCTCGTCGAGGGCGGCTACCGCCTCACGGAGATCCAGGCGCAGGCCATTCTCGACATGCGCCTGAACCGGCTGACCGGCCTCGAGCAGGACAAGATCGTCGCGGAATTCCTGGAGCTGCTGGCGCAGATCCGGGACCTTTCCGAGATTCTCGCCGACCCGATGCGCCTGCTGGACGTGATCCGCAAGGAACTCGAATACATTCGCGACACGTTCGCCGACAAGCGGCGCACGGAAATCATCACCGATCACGAGGACCTCAGCATCGAGGACCTGATCACGCCGCAGGAGGTGGTGGTGACCCTGTCGCACGGCGGGTACGCGAAGGCGCAGCCCGTTTCCGATTACCAGGCGCAGCGCCGCGGCGGGCGCGGCAAGGCCGCCACCACCGTCAAGGACGAGGACTTCGTCGACAAGCTGTTCGTCGCCAACACCCACGACACGCTGCTGTGCTTTTCCGATCACGGCAAGCTCTACTGGCTCAAGGTGTATCAGTTGCCGCTGGCGAGCCGCGGTTCGCGGGGCAAGCCGATCGTCAACCTCCTGCCGTTGCAGGACGGGGAACGCATCAACGCGATGCTGGCCATCCAGGCCTTCGACGAGGGCAAGTTCGTGTTCATGGCGACGAGCCTGGGCACCGTGAAGAAGACGCCCCTCGGGCTGTTCTCCAGGCCGCGCGCGAGCGGCATCATCGCGATCGATCTGGAGGAGGGCGACAAGCTGGTCGGCGCCGCGATCACCGACGGCACCAAGGACATACTGCTGTTCACCACGGGCGGCAAGTCGATCCGCTTCTTCGAGGACGAGGTTCGCCCGATGGGCCGCGAGGCCGCCGGCGTGCGCGGCGTCCGTCTGAGCGACCTGCATCGCGTGAACTCATTGATCGTCGCCGAGCAGGGCTACATCTTGACCGCCTCGGAGAACGGCTACGGCAAGCTCACGCCGCTCGAGGAATTCCCGAAGCACGGCCGCGGCGGCCAGGGCGTGATCGCGCTGCAGGTCACGGACCGCAACGGCCGGATGATCGGCGCGCTGCAGGTCAGCCTCGACGACGAGGTCATGCTCATGAGCCAGGCCGGCGTGCTGGTGCGAACCCCGGTCAAGGACATCTCGGTGGTGGGCCGAAACACCCAGGGTGTGCGGCTGATCCGGCTGGAGGAGGGGGATCAGTTATCGGGGTTGGAGCGCATCGACGGAATGGTCGACGGCGGGCCGGCTCCGGGCGAGGCCCCCGAGAGCGGCGACGCGCCCGCGGCCGGTGAGGCGCCCGCGGAGGGCGGCCCGGGGGCCGGCTCGTCCGACCCTTAAGCGGCCGGGCCTGCACATGCGCGCGATCAATTTCTCACCGGGACCCGCCGCGCTGCCGCTCGAGGTGCTCGAACAGGCGCGCGAGGAGATGCTCGACTGGAAGGGCAGCGGAATGTCCGTCATGGAGGTCAGCCACCGCGGCCCGGCGTTCATGGAGATGGCGGCCGAGGCCGAGGCGGATCTGCGCGACCTGATGGCCATTCCGGGAAACTACCGGGTCATCATCCAGCAGGGCGGAGCGACGGCGCAGTTCGCGTTCGTGCCGATGAATCTCACCGCCGCCGATGCGGCCGTGGACTACCTCAACACGGGACATTGGTCCGCCAAGGCCATCGCCGAGGCGCGGCGCTATTGCAAGGTGCACGTGGCCGCCGATGCCGGCGGGCAGTATCTGCGGGTGCCGCCGCAGCGCGAACTCGATCTGTCCGCCGACGCCGCCTACCTGCACTACACCCCGAACGAGACCATCAGCGGCGTCGAGTTCGGATACATTCCCGAGACCGGGCCCATACCGCTGGTGGCGGACATGTCGTCCTGCATCTTGTCGGCGCCGGTGGACGTGGCGAAGTTCGGCCTCATCTACGCCGGCGCCCAGAAGAACATCGGTCCGTCGGGGCTCGTGGTCGTGGTCGTCCGCGAGGATCTTCTCGGCCGGGCCCGTCCCGGCACGCCCACCGTGTTCAATTACAAGGCGGTGGCCGACGAGCGTTCCCTGCTGAACACGCCGCCGACGTTCGCCTGGTACGTGGCCGGGCTGATGTTCAAGTGGCTCAAGAGAAACGGCGGAGCCGCCGCCATGGGCGAGCGCAACCGCATCAAGGCCGCGACGCTGTATGCGGCCATCGACGGCTCCGGGTTCTACCGCAATCCGGTGGCGGTGGATTCGCGCTCGCGCATGAATGTCACCTTCACGCTCGCCCGGCCGGAATTGGACGGGCGGTTTCTCGATCTTGCGTCGCAAGCCGGCTTGAAGGGCCTGAAGGGCCACCGGGTCCAGGGCGGGATGCGGGCGAGCCTGTACAACGCCATGCCGCTTTCCGGGGTGGAGGCGCTGGTGGATTTCATGCGCGACTTCGAGCGCAGGCACGGATGAGGTCGCTGCATGGCAGGTCGTAAAGTCAAGCCGCCGCAACGCAGGGCGCCCGCTCCTTCCCGGGATGGGCCGCCCGCGGAGGGCCGCCCGGCCCTCGACGACATCCGCAGGAGCATCGACGACGTCGATGCGCAGATCCAGGAATTGCTGAGCCGGCGCGCGCGCTATGCGCAACTCGTGGGAATTTCCAAGACCGCGTCCGGCAAGGCGGTCGACTTCTACCGGCCCGAACGGGAAGCCGACGTCCTGCGCAAGGCGCTTGCCCGCAACAAGGGCCCGCTGCGCGACGAGGAAATCGCGCGGCTGTTCCGCGAGATCATGTCGGCGTGCCTCGCGCAGCAGGAGCCGCTCAAGGTTGCCTTCCTGGGACCCGAGGGCACCTTCACCCAGGCCGCCGTGCTGAAACATTTCGGATCCTCGGTGCGCGCGCTGCCGCTGGCCGCGATCGACGAGGTATTTCACGAGGTGGAGGGCGGAGTCGCCGATTTCGGCGTGGTGCCCATCGAGAACTCGAGCGAGGGGACGGTCAATCATACGCTCGACATGTTCTTGAGTTCGTCACTCAAGATCTGCGGCGAGGTGGAACTGCGCATCCACCATTGTCTGATGGGGCGCATGAGCCGCATCGCCGACGTCAAGCGCGTCTGTGCGCACAGCCAGGCCCTGGCCCAGTGCCGCGGCTGGCTCGACATCGAATTGCCGGACGTGGAGCGCGTGGCCGTGCCGAGCAACGCGGAAGGCGCGCGCCGCGCCCGCGACGAGCGCGGCTCCGCCGCCATCGCCAGCCGGGCCGCCGCGGACATCTACGGTCTCACGGTGCTCGCCAACGAGATCGAGGACAGGCCCGACAACACGACGCGGTTCCTGGTCGTGGGGCGCAAGCTGTTCAGCGCGAGCGGGTGCGACCGGACGACGCTGCTGGTCTCCGCGCAGGGCACGGACGATGCGGGCGCCTTGTTCAGGCTCCTGCAGCCGCTGTCCGAGCACCGCGTCAACATGACCCGGATCGAGTCGAGGCCGTCGCACAAGCGCAAGTGGGACTATGTGTTCTTCATCGACATCGAAGGCCACGTGAGCGACCCGCCCGTGGCGAAGGCGCTCGCGTCCCTGCAGGAGCGGGCCTCGCTGTTCAAGGTTCTCGGTTCCTATCCGCGGGCGGTGCTGTGACGCGGCGGGATCGCGGAGCCGTGACGCGGCGGGACCGCTGATGCGCAGCTTCGAGGCGCGGCCCGCGCAACGCGTGTCCGGCGCCATGGAGGTTCCGGGCGACAAATCCATATCGCATCGGGCGCTCATGATATCGGGGCTCGCGGACGGAACCAGCGAAGTGACGGGGTTTCTCGCGAGCGAGGATTGCCTGGCGACCCTGCGGGCCATGCGCGATCTGGGCGTGAACATCGAGCGCCCCGGTCCCACCCACGTGATCGTCCATGGCGCGGGGCTGCGCGGCCTGAAGAAGGCCGGGCACGCGCTCGACATGGGCAACGCCGGCACGGCCATGCGATTGTTCACGGGCCTGCTGTCCGCCCAGGAATTTGCCTCGACGCTGATCGGGGATGCCTCCCTCATGCAGCGTCCCATGGAGCGGGTCGCCAAGCCCCTGCGGCAAATGGGAGCGGACGTGCGCACCCGCGAGGGCAAGCCGCCGGTGGAGATCGGCGCGTCGCCGGGGTTGACCGGCATCGACTACGTCATGCCGGTGGCGAGCGCCCAGGTGAAGTCGGCGGTTCTGCTCGCGGCGCTGTATGCGCGAGGCGTCACCAGCGTGAGCTCACCCGGAATTTGCCGCGATCACACCGAGCGCATGCTGCAAAGCTGCGGCGTGCAGGTGACGACCGAGGGGCTGCGCAGCCGCCTCGAACCGCCGCCGCGCCTCGCGAGTCAGCGGCTGAACGTGCCGGGGGACTTCTCGTCCGCCGCGTTCTTCATCGTCGCGGGCCTGCTGGGCGCCGGCGGCGACGGGCTGTTGATTCGCAACGTCGGCATGAATCCGACGCGCTCCGGCCTGCTCGACATACTGCGCGGCATGGGCGCGGACATCGAGGTTCTGCGGATGGGCGCGAGCGGCGCCGAGCCGGTGGCCGACCTCAAGGTGCGCAAGTCCGCGCTCGAGGGCGTCGCGGTGCCCGAGTCCCTGGTTCCCATTGCGATCGACGAGCTGCCCATCCTGTTCATCGCGGCGGCCTGCGCCCGGGGAGAGACCCTGGTGACCGGCGCGCAGGAACTGCGCGTCAAGGAAAGCGACCGGATCGCGGCCATGAGCGCGGGCCTTTGCGCCCTCGGGGTGGCGCACGAGGTGTTGCCCGACGGCATGCGCATCCACGGGCGCCCGCAGGGCGCGGCCTTCGGCGGCGGGGAGATCGACAGCCATGGGGATCACCGCGTGGCCATGTCCTTCGCCGTCGCCAGCCTGCGCGCCTCGGCGCCGATTCGGATTCGCGATGTCGCGAATGTGGCGACCTCGTTTCCCGGCTTTTCGGACCTCGCCTGCCGCGCCGGGCTCGACATCGCCGAGTCCCCGGGCTGATTCGCCGATGCGGGACGTGCCGGTCGTCACCATCGACGGGCCCTCGGGCTCCGGTAAGGGCACGGTTAGCCGCGCTGCAGCAAAAGCCTTGGGGTGGGCGCTCCTCGATAGTGGGGCGCTCTATCGTCTGGTCGCCCTGGCCGGCCGGCGGTCGGGACTCGATCTCGGCGACGAGCCGGGGCTGGCGAGGCTCGCGCGGAGCCTGGACATCCGGTTCGGCTCCACGCCGTCGGGGGCGGAAATCGTCCTTCTCGGGGGCCAGGAGGTCACCCGGGACATCCGGACCGAGTCCGCGGGCAATGACGCCTCGAAGGTGGCGGCCCTGCCCGCCGTCCGTCAGGCCCTCCTGGAGCGTCAGCGGCGCTTTGCCGCGCCGCCCGGATTGGTGGCCGACGGGCGCGATATGGGCACCGTGGTGTTCCCCGATGCACGGGTGAAGATTTTTCTCACTGCGAGCGCGCTGGAACGGGCGGAGAGACGCTATAAGCAGTTGAAAGAAAAGGGGGTTGCTGCTACCCTTGCCGCCCTTTCGAGAGAGATAGCGGAGCGGGATCGGCGCGATATCGAGCGCACCGCATCGCCTCTGGTCGCGAGCGAAGATGCGGTCTTGCTGGATTCCACCGGCATGTCCATCGACGCAGTGGTCGAACGGGTCTTGAGTATCGTCCGGGAGCGAATCCGTCCCGGGCAGGTTTGAAAAAACAGGTTGCGGCCTTCAGCGGATCGATCGCCGTCTTTATATGGTAACCCCTCAAAGCACACGGGACCGGTGCTAGGGCAGCGTTCAAGAGTAAACATGACAGAAAGTTTTGCGGAACTGTTCGAACAGAGCATCGCGAGCCAGCGCATTCGTCCTGGCACCATTCTGAACGGATTGATCGTCGAGGTTGGCCAGGACTACGTCATCGTCAATGTCGGCTTGAAATCCGAGGCCGTCATACCGGCGGACCAATTCAAGAACGAGAAGGGCGAGATCGAGGTGGCCGTCGGCGAGACCGTCGAGGTGGCCCTGGATAGCGTCGAGGATGGTTCGGGCGAAACCCGCCTGTCGCGCGAGAAGGCCAAGCGCGCACGCACCTGGACCCGTCTCGAGACCGCCTTCGAGAAACAGGAAATCGTCACCGGCGTGATCACCGGCCGCGTCAAGGGCGGATTCACGGTCGAGATCGACAATGTCCGCGCGTTCCTGCCGGGATCCCTGGTGGACGTGCGCCCCGTGCGCGATCCGTCCTATCTCGAGAACAAGCCGCTCGAATTCAAGGTCATCAAGCTCGATCAGAAGCGCAACAACGTCGTGGTGTCGCGCCGGGCCGTGGTGGAACAGGAGTACAGCGCGGAACGCTCCGCGCTGCTCGACAATCTTCAAGAGGGCGCCGCCGTCAAGGGCGTCGTCAAGAATCTCACCGACTACGGCGCGTTCGTCGATTTGGGCGGCATCGACGGATTGCTGCACATCACCGACATGGCGTGGAAGCGCGTCAAGCATCCTTCAGAGGTGGTCAAGGTCGGCGAGGAAATCGACGTCCGCATTCTGAAATTCGACCGCGAGCGGCAACGCGTCTCGCTCGGATTGAAGCAACTCGGGGCGGATCCCTGGCAGAACATCGCGCGCCGCTATCCCGCCAATACGCGCCTGTTCGGCAAGGTCACCAACATCGCCGATTACGGCTGCTTCGTGGAAATCGAGGAGGGCGTGGAAGGCCTGGTGCACGTTTCGGAAATGGACTGGACCAACAAGAACGTCAATCCGGCCAAAGTCGTGCACGTCGGGCAGGAAGTCGAGGTCATGGTGCTCGACATCGACGAAGAGCGCCGGCGCATCAGCCTGGGCGTGAAGCAGTGCAAGACCAATCCCTGGAAGGAATTCGCCGAGAACTACAACCGCGGCGACAAGGTCAGCGGCCAGATCAAGTCCATCACCGACTTCGGCATCTTCATCGGACTCGCCGGCGGCATCGACGGTCTGGTTCATTTATCCGACATCTCCTGGGACCTGCCGGGCGAGGAGGCGGTGCGCAGCTACCAGAAGGGCCAGCAGGTCGACGCCATGGTGCTGTCGATCGATCCGGAGCGCGAGCGCATCAGCCTCGGGGTCAAGCAGCTCGCGAAGGATCCGTTCTCGGCGTACATCGCCGAACACCCGAAGGGCAGCATCGTCACCGGCACCGTCCGGGAAGTCGACGCGAAGGGAGCCATCATCGATCTGGGCAACGGCGTGGACGGCCAGCTGCGCGCGTCCGAGCTGTCGCGCGACCGCGTCGAGGATGCCCGTCTGCTGCTGAAGGTGGGCGAAGAGGTCGAGGCCAAGTTTACGGGCGTGGACCGCAAGGGCCGCAGCATCTCGCTGTCGATCAAGGCCAAGGACATCCACGAGGAGCAGGAAGCGATGCAAAATTATCGAACCGACTCGCCGACTGGCACCAGTCTGGGAGACCTCCTGAAAGAGCAGATCTCGGGCCAGGATTGAGGGACCAAGCAGCGCGGCGATCGACCGATCGCCGCGTTCGCTCACAACCATGTCAAGCGACGTCCACGGATCGATAATGACGAAATCTGAACTCATAGAGATCATTTCGGCCAAACAAAAGCACTTGCCGGCGAAGGATGTCGAACTCGCCGTGAAGCAGTTGTTGGAAATCATGAGCGACGCGCTGGCGACGGGCGAGCGCATCGAGATTCGCGGATTCGGCAGTTTCTCGCTGCATTATCGGCCGCCCCGTCAGGGCCGCAATCCGAAGACCGGAGAGGCCGTCGCTCTGGCCGGAAAGCACGTCCCGCACTTCAAGCCCGGCAAGGATCTGCGAGAGCGTGTCAACGACGGCGCGGATCAGCCGATCCGCGACTAGGCCGAATGCCCGAAATTTCCCCGTTGACGTGGACCGTCGGAATAGCGGCCCTCGTCATCGGGATACTGGCCGGACACTTCGGCTGGGGCAAGCGCTGGCTGAAGGTGCAGTCCAAGCTGCATCCGGATTACCTCGCCGGCCTCGACTACCTCGTCAACGAGCAGCCCGACCGGGCGCTCGACATGTTCCTGAAGGTCATGGACGCCGACTCGGAAACGATCGAAACGCATTTTTCGCTGGGCTCCCTGTACCGCCGGCGCGGCGAGGTGGAGCGCGCGATCCGAATTCACCAGACCCTGCTGGATCGCGCGGCCCTCGCCCCCGAGCATCGCGAACAGGCGCTGCTCGCGCTCGCGCAGGATTACCTGCGCGCGGGTGTGCTGGACCGCGCCGAGGGATTGTTCCAACGGGTCAGCGAGGTGCCGCGACTGCGCGCGAGCGCGCTGGCCTCCCTCCGCTGGGTGTACGAAAGGCAGCAGGAATGGCAGCATGCCCTCTCCGTCTACCGTTCGCTGGCCGCCTTGAAGGCGGCGCCGCCGCGGGCGGTGGCGGCGCACTATCTATGCGAGCTCGCCGCCTCGGCGATGGAGCGCGGGGACTTGGAGGGCGCGAAGCGGCTGCTGCGCGAGGCACGCCGCGAGGCCGCCCCGTTCCCGCGCGCCGCCGTGCTGCGCGCGCGAATCGCCGAGAGCGAGGGGAATTACGCGCTGGCGATGCGTCTGCGGCGCACGGCAATCGACGAGGCGCCCAAGCTCATGGAGGAACAGCTTCCTCATCTGGTCCGGCTGACGGCTCCGGAGGGCCGCGATGCGATGCTCCAGGGACTGGCGGCCCAGGCGGAGTCGCGGGGCCCGGGCGAGCTGAAACGCTTCGTGTTCGCGGCGATGGCGGCGGGCCTGAGGGATGCGGCGCCCCTGCGGGCGGCGATCGAGACGGTCTTCGCACAGGACGCGACGCTGCAACTGGTCCGCCGTTCGGTGGAGGGGGCGCGCGACCTGCCGCCCGGCGACGCGCGGCGCATGGCCCATGAGATCGGCGCGTTGCTGGCCGGCGCCGAAAAGTACCGGTGCGCCGAATGCGGATTCGCGGGCCGAAATTTCTACTGGCACTGTCCCGCCTGCGACGCCTGGGACACTTTTGAGACCTACCTGATCGTTAAATTGGGTTGAAATCCGCTATCATTTGCCGATGCAAACCAAACCCATCAAGACTGCGGTCTTCCCCGTCGCGGGCCGGGGCACGCGCTTTCTTCCGATCACCAAAGCCAGCCCGAAGGAAATGCTCCCCATCGTCGACAAACCGCTCATCCAATATGCGGTGGACGAGGCGCTCTCGGCGGGAGCCGATACCCTGGTGTTCATCACGGGAAGCTCCAAGAGGGCCATCGAGGATCATTTCGACGCCGATCCGGAACTCGAGGCCGTGCTCCAGGCGCAGGGCAAGCAGGAATTGCTGGATGCGCTGCACGGCATCCTGCCCACCTGGGCCTCCTGCGTGTACATTCGCCAGCCCGCGCCGCTCGGCCTCGGCCACGCGGTGCTGTGCGCAAGGCCTGTCGTTGGGGATGCGCCGTTCATGGTTCATCTCGCCGACGACTTGATCGACGCGCCCGTGCCGTGCCTGAAGCAGATGGTGGCGGTGCATGCAACGTACGGCGGCAGCGTGCTCGGCGTTCAGAACGTCCCGAGGCAGGACACCGACAAGTACGGCATCGTCACGCTCGAGAGCATGGTCGCGCCGCGCGTCGGCAAGATGTCGCACATCGTGGAGAAGCCGAAGCCCGACAAGGCGGCATCCACCCTCGCGGTGGTGGGCCGATACCTGCTGTCCGCGTCGATATTCGATGACCTGGCGAGGATCGGAAAGGGCGCCGGCGGAGAAATCCAACTCACCGACGGCATCGCGCGGCTGATGGAGCGCGAGCCGGTGTATGCCTTCGAATTCGAGGGCAAGCGCTACGATTGCGGCAGCAAGCTCGGCTATCTACAGGCCACGGTGGAGTTCGGCCTGAAACATCGAAGTCTCGGAGCCGATTTCGCGGCCTACCTCAAGGAGTTGGCGAAGACTCTTTGAGCGGCGGCCGCTCGACGGGGCGCTGCCCAGCAGCGCCCCGATCCCTCGAGGCGGTCCGACTAGCGAGAGCGGCTCGGCTGCCGCTGGCCCGGGCTACGGCCCGTCCCTGGATGGCGCCGCGAGTCGTCGCGACGCCCATCGCGACGATGATCCGAAGCGCGGTTGCCGTGAGAGTTGCCCGAATGGTGAACCGGGCGGCCCTGCGATTGGGCCCCATGGCCCGGCCGGTCAGCGGATCGCTCACCGTGCCGCTGGCCCGCGCTGGCAGGCAGCGGGGCGGATTCGACGATCTTGAAGACCGGGGTCGGCAGCACCGGAATGCTGCGCCGGAGAACCCGTTCGATGTCGCGCAGATAGTCCGACTCGTCCGGAGATACCAGCGACACCGCTTCGCCGACGGCGCCCGCGCGGCCGGTCCGGCCGATTCGATGCACGTAGTCCTCCGGCACGTTCGGCAATTCGTAATTGACCACGTGCGGAAGTTCCTTGATGTCGAGTCCGCGCGCGGCGACCTCGGTGGCGACCAGGGCGGTCACCTGGCTGCGCTTGAACATGTCCAAGGCCTTGGTGCGCGCCGCCTGGCTCTTGTTGCCATGAATCGCCGCCGCCTTGATTCCGGCGCCTTCGAGCTGCTGGGCGAGCCGATTGGCGCCGTGCTTGGTGCGGGTGAAGATCAGGACCTGATGCCACTGGCCCTCCTGGATCAGGTGCACCAGCAGGTGCCGCTTCTGTTCCTTTTGCACGCGGTAAGCGCGCTGCTCGACCAGTTCGATGGGCGCGTTGCGCGGCGCGACCTGAATCGACAGGGGATCGTGCAGCAGCCGCTCGGCCAGGCCCCGGATGTCATCGGAGTACGTGGCGGAGAACAGCAGGTTCTGGCGCTTGGGAGGCAGCAGCTTGATGACCTTGCGAATGTCGTTGATGAAGCCCATGTCGAGCATGCGATCCGCTTCGTCGAGAACCAGGACTTGAATCTTCGAGAGGTCGACCGCGCGCTGCTGCGCCAGATCGAGCAGCCGGCCGGGGGTTGCGACCAGCACGTCGCAGCCGTTGCGCAGGGCGCTGATCTGCGGGTTGATGTTCACGCCGCCGAACACCTGGAAGGTGTGCAGTTGCAGATACTTGCCGTAACTCCTCGAACTCTCGGCGACTTGCGCCGCCAGTTCGCGGGTGGGAGTGAGCACGAGCGCCCGCGGCGCGCGGCTGGCGCCATGCGCCGTGTCGGCCTGCAGCCGCTGCAGGATCGGCAGTACGAAGCCGGCGGTTTTGCCGGTGCCCGTCTGTGCGCCCGCGAGCACGTCGCGTCCGGCCAAAACGGCGGGGATGGCCTGCAATTGAATGGGGGAAGGCGCATCGTAGCCCTTGTCGGCGACAGCACGCAGCAATTCGGGCAATAGCCCGAGATCGGAAAATGACATTGAAATCCTTTGAAAAATTGGACTCGCACGACAGGTCTCGTCAGAGACTCTGCAGCGGTCAGCAGCGAGGAGGGGTAAATAAACGGAGTCGCCGAATGGACGGACCGCGAGCCAAAGGCGGCACTGACCGAGTACCAGCCTTACTTTAGCTGCATACAGTGTACCCGGCCACGGGGTTCGCGTCCAGTCGAAGCCCCGGGCGGCTGCATTGCGCGGCGAATGGGGTTAGGCTACGGGAAGATGGACGCGCCACAGAGCATGGGGATAGCGACCCGGCCGCCGTTGCCGGCCCGGGTGTGGCGTGCACTCATGACGCTCGAGTCCTCCAGCAAGCTCGCGATGGTATGCGTCGCGTTCGGCTGGTTCTTCATGAACACCCTGGCCGTGAGCCTGGGGTCGTTGGATCACGGCGTGCGGTTCTTCGAGATGTCGGCCGTGATTGCCGATCCAACTCGGCTGTTCTTCGGCGGCGATACCCCGGTGCATCACGCATTGTTCGCCCTGGTCTGTCTCGCCTGCCTGGCGGCGCCGGCCGCCGCGCACTTGACGCGGACGCGAACCGGCTGGCTCGGCCATCTTGCGCCGTTGTCGCTCATGCTGACCTGCGGCGCGCTTCTGTACTGGCGCACGTCGGGCGAACTCCTTGCCGCGCCGGATGACGCCGCGTCGTTGCAGGGAAGCCTCATGCATCTTGCCAACGATCTGGTGCATCGGGGCACGGATCTCGTATCCCGGCACGTGTCCATCGCGGCCGGCAGCTATCTGGCGATGATCGGCTGCGTGGTGCTGGCCGTCCAAGGCATCCGACGATTCACCCGGCCCGATGCGTTCCCTTGAGCGAGGGCGATGAAGCGGGCGCCCCGCCGGCTGTCCGCTGCGTCGCTCATGGCGTGCGCCGCGATCGCGGCCGTTGTGTCGTTCAATGCGCTGCGCCTCGATTCACATCAGGCGACGGTCGCACCCCTGGTTCCTCCGGCCGTGGACGCCGGCGCCGCCGCCGGGCGGCTGGCCGGCGCCGTGCGCCTGCGCACGATTTCCTACGATGAACCGTCGGCGGCGAGCCTGCACGAGATGCGCGCCCTGCATGCGTATCTCGAGGTGGCGTTTCCGCGAACCCACCAGGCGCTGCGCCGCGAAGTCGTCAATGACTACAGCTTGCTGTACACCTGGACCGGGCAGGATCCCGCCGAGAAGCCCATTGTGTTCATGGCGCATCAAGACGTGGTGCCCATTGCGCCCGGCAGCGAGAGTCGGTGGCATGCGGGTCCGTTTTCCGGCGAGATCCGCGACGGCTTCGTCTGGGGACGCGGTGCGTGGGACGACAAGGGCAATCTCATGGCGATCCTCGAGGCCGTCGAGTCGCTGGTCGAGGCCGGATTCAACCCGAGGCGCACCATTTATCTCGTTTTCGGGCACGACGAGGAGAACGGCGGCGAGAGGGGCGCGAAGGCGGTCGCCGCCTTGTTCAGTCAGCGCGCCGTTCACCCCGAGTTCGTGCTCGATGAGGGCTTGCTGATCGCCGACGGGATCATGCCGGGTCTCGAGCCGCCCGTGGCGCTGATCGGGATCGCCGAGAAGGGGTTCGCCACGCTGAGAGTGACGGCGTCGGCGCCGCCCGGGCACTCCTCGATGCCCGGTGCGCGCACCGCCATCGGGTCGTTGGCCTCGGCTCTGGTGCGCATCGACCAGGCGCCCTTCAGGGCGGCCGTGGGCGGGGTCGCCGCGCAGACGCTGACGGCGATCGCGCCGGAGATGCACGGCTTGAACCGGGTTGCGCTGTCGAATCTCTGGTTGTTCGAGCCACTGGTGCGGCGGCAGCTCATGGGAACGCCCTCGGGCAATGCGATGCTGCGGACCACGACGGCCGTCACCGTGATCAGCGGCGGGAACAAGGAGAACGTGCTGCCTGAATCGGCCGAGGCGCTGGTCAATTTCCGGCTGCTTCCGGGCGACACGGTCGGCGACGTCGTCGCCCATGTTCGAGAAGCCGTCGGCGATGAGTCCGTTCGAATCGCCGTGCAGCCGCAATCGCAAGCGGCCTCGCCGGTCGCATCCACCCGCTCGGCGGCGTATCGAACCATCGAGCGCACCGTGCGCGAGCTGTTTCCCGGCGTGGTGGTGGCGCCTGGGCTGATGATCGGAGCGACCGATTCGAGGCACATGGTGCCGCTCGCCGACGACGTGTACCGGTTCTCCCCGGTGCGGGCGCGGCCGGAGGATCTGGCGCGCTTTCATGGGACCGACGAACGGATCTCGATCGCCAACTACGTGCAGATGATCGCCTTCTATCGGACGCTCATCGAGCACGCGGCCGGCGCTCGCTGACCGGTCAGTCGCGCCGCGGCGCCGCGTGCCCGTCCGGGTGCCGCAGTCTTTCGCGGCGCCGCTGGGTCAGGATGGCCTCGGTGTAGCCATTGGGCTGAGCGCGTCCCTCGAAGATCAAATCGCAGGCGGCGTGGAATGCGACGCTCGCGTCCAGGTCGCGGGTCATCGGCCGATAGGCGGGATCGCCGGCGTTCTGCGCGTCCACCACCCCGGCCATGGCGCGCAGCGCGGTCATGACCTCGTCGCGGGTGCAAACCTCATGATGCAGCCAGTTCGCCAGGTGTTGACTCGAAATGCGCAGAGTCGCCCGGTCCTCCATGAGCGCCACGTCGTAGTAATCGGGAACCTTGGAGCAGCCCACGCCGAAGTCGATCCATCGCACGACGTACCCCAGGATGCTCTGCGCGTTGTTGTTGATCTCCTCGCCGATTTCGGCGCGGGTCCAGCGCGGATTTCCGACCAGCGGCGGCGTCAGGATGTCGTCGAGGGGGGCCCGCCGGCGGAACGCCAAGCGGTCCTGCACGGCGGCCACATCGACCTGGTGGTAATGCAGGGCGTGAAGCGTGGCCGCGGTGGGGGACGGCACCCAGGCCGTGTTGGCGCCGGCCAACGGATGCGCGATCTTGGTCCTCAGCATGTCGGCCATCAGATCGGGCATGGCCCACATCCCCTTGCCGATCTGCGCGTGGCCGCGCAGCCCACAGGCCAGGCCGATGTCGACGTTCTGCCGCTCATAAGCGTCGAGCCAGACCGCCTTCTTCAAGTCGTTCTTGCGGGGCACCGGCGCGGCTTCCATCGAGGTGTGGATTTCATCGCCCGTCCGGTCGAGAAACCCCGTGTTGATGAAGACGACGCGATGCTGCGCGGCGCGGATGCACTCCATGAGATTGAGGCTGGTTCGGCGCTCCTCGTCCATGATGCCCATCTTCAAGACATGGCGCGGCAGGCCGAGGAGATCCTCGGCGGCGGCGAACAGTTCGTCGGCAAACGCCACCTCTTCGGCGCCGTGCATCTTGGGCTTGACGATGTAGACCGACCCGGCCCGCGAATTGCGCGGCGCCGGTGCCGGCCGGCCGGCGCCGTTGCCCGCCGCGGCGGACTCTGCTGGCCGCCCCCGCAGGTCGTGGAGCGCGGCCAGCGAGGTCACCACGAGATCGATGAAGGTCTCCGGAACGGGCGACCCCCGCAGCGTGACCGAATCCGACATCATGTGATGCCCCACGTTGCGCACCAACATGAGGCTGCGTCCCGGGAGCACCCGCCGTTCGCCGCCCGGCGCCGTGTATTCGCGGTCGGCGTTCAGGCGCCGCACGGCCGACGTCGCGCCCTTGTCGATCCGGGCCTCGAGGGTGCCCCGCATGAGGCCCAGCCAGTTCCGATATACATTGACCTTTTCCGCGGCGGTCACGGCCGCGACGGAATCCTCGCAGTCCTGAATGGTGGTGACCGCCGATTCCAGCACGATGTCGCTGATGCCGGCGGGGTCGTCCTTCCCGATGAGGTGCCGACGGTCGATGTGCAGCTCCACGTGCAGGCCATGATGCTCGAGCAGGATCACGGACGGCGATCCGGGATCGCCCTGGTATCCGGCGAAGGCCGAGGTCGTTTCGAGGAATGAAGGCGGCGCGGCGCGCATGGCCACCTCGAGACCGGGTCCCGCCACTCGATATCCGACCGCGTCACGATGGGTGCCCGCGGTCAGGGGAAACGCGTCGTCCAGGAACTGCCGCGCGTAGGCGATCACCTGGGCGCCGCGCTGCGGATCGTACGCGCCGCGCGCCGCCGCGCCAGGGATCGCATCGGTGCCGTACAGCGCGTCGTACAGGCTTCCCCAGCGCGCGTTGGCGGCATTCAGCGCGTAGCGGGCGTTGCTGACGGGAACCACCAGCTGCGGTCCGGCCACGCGCGCAATCTCCGGGTCCACGCCGTCGGTATCCACCGAAAACGGGACGCCCTCGGGCACCAGATAGCCGATGTCGAGGAGGTGGGCCCGATAGGCCGCCGCATCGAAATCCGCGCCCGGGTGCTCGCGGTGCCAGGCGTCGATCGACGCCTGCAGGCGGTCCCTCTTCGCCAGAAGGGCCGCGTTGCGCGGCGCGAAGCGGCGCACCAGGGCGGCGAATCCAGCGAAGAACGCCGCTGAATCGAGCTCCGTGCCGGGCAACGCCTCGCGCGCCAGGAAGGCGTACAGAAGCGAATCGACCTCGATGTCGTCGAACTTGTGGGTGGTTTGCATGCACGGGACCTGCTGGCGAAATGACCGATCTCGAAGCCGATTATAGGGCCGGCAGCGCCGTACGTTAGACTGCAAAGTCCATGACCCGACCAACGCCCCCCGATTCAGTCCCACTGGAGGCATGGCAGCCGATCACCTCCGGCAATGCGCAGTTGCAGCTGACCCCCGTGCGGGGCCGCATTCCGGCGCTGCGGATGGATTTCGACTTCCGGGGGGGCCTAGGGTTCGTCGTCGCGCGCCGCGCCTGGGAGCGGTCGATGCCGCGCGAGTACGCGGTGAATCTGCGGATGCGCGGCCGGGGGCCGCTCAATGACCTCGAGTTGAAGCTGGTGGATGCCACCGGCCGGAACGTGTGGCGCCACGTGCTGAAGAACCTCGAGCTTCCGGAGCGCTGGCGAACACTGCGGATCGACAGCCGCGACATCGACTTTGCCTGGGGACCCTCCAGCGGTGGGGAACTCGAGCAGCTCGGCTCCATTGAGCTGGCCGTCGTTGCGGGCCAGGGCGGCAAGGGTACGCTGTGGATCGCCGACTTGAGGTTCGAGGACTGCACCCCGGCTGCGCCGGCGCTGACGGCCTCGAGCGAAGCGGCCGGGTTCGAGGCATCGAAGGCGTTGAGCGCGCCGGGCTGGAGACCCCTGCCGGACGACCCGCGGCCGTGGATCATGATCGATGGGCTGCAATCCCGATCCTTCGGCGGTCTGGTGGTCGAGTGGACGGGCGGGGCGCCGGCCGGCGGCTTTCGCGTCAGCGCCTCCGGCAACGGGCGCCGATTCAGAATGCTCTACACCGCCTCACGGGCGGGCGGCGCGCGCAGCAACGTCTATTTGCCGGGGCTCCAGGCGAGATTTCTTCGGCTCGAACTCTTCGGGCCGTCGGCGGGCGCAGTCCTGCATCCGCAGCCCTTCGATTTTTCGCGCTCGATCGACGCTTTTTGGTTCCACATCGCCGCGCGCGAAGCGCGCGCCTGGAATCCGCGCTGGCTGCACCGGGAGCAGAGCATGTGGACGCCGGTGGGCACCTCGAACGGCATTCATTGCGCGCTGTTGAACGAAGATGGCATGGTGGAGGTGGATCAGGGTTCCTTTTCGATCGAGCCGATGCTGCGGGTGGGGGAGCGGCTCTACACCTGGGCGGACGTGGTCCCGCAACAGGAATTGCGCGAGCGCTTCCTGCCTGAACCGGCGGTGGTTTGGGAGACCGCCGAATGGCGCCTGCGCATCGAGGCGCAGGCGACCGTGAGCCATGGACTGCGGGTGCGCTACCGGGTGGACAATCTCACGGACCGGGACCTGTCGGCCCGATTGTTCGCGGTCCTGCGTCCGTTCCAGGTCACCCCGCCGTGGCAGAAGTTTCGCAATCTGGGCGGCGCCGCGCCGATCCGCGACCTCTCGTGGCGCGATGGGGCCGTGCAGGTGAACGGGACCATGATCGTCGCGCCCTGCACCGACCCCGACGGATTCGGTTGCCTGAGCTTCGATGAGGGCTTCATCGCGCCGCATCTGGCGGCCGGCGCCTTGCCGGGCAACACCGAGGTGCAGGACTCCTTCGGTTTCGCGACGGGCGCGCTCGATTTCCGGCTGGAACTCGAGCCGGGCGAGTCCTGCGAACGGGTGCTGAACTGCGTATCGCGGGATGCGCGGCCGTGGGTGTTCGCGCCCGCCTTCGATTGGAGCGGGCGGCTGCCGGCCGGTCAATGGGGCGGGAACGGCTGGGTCATCGAGGCCGTTCAAGCGGCGCTCACGGCGACCGCGCACATCCTGATCACGCGGAGCGGTCCGGCTCTGCAACCGGGGCCCCGGCGCTACACCCGGTCTTGGATCCGCGACGGCGCGATCATGGGCGCGGCGCTGTTGCGCATGGGACATGCCGATGAAGTGCGGGACTTCATCCGCTGGTACGCTCCGAACCAGCGGTCGGACGGATTCGTGCCTTGCTGTGTCGACAGCGAGGGCATAGATTGGCTCGTTGAACACGACAGCCACGGGCAATTGATCGCATTGGTGGCCGACCATTATCGATTCACGTCGGACCGCGGGTTCCTCGAGGAATCATGGCCCTGCGCCGACCGGGCGGCCGGGTGCATCGAGCGCTTGCTGGGCGAGGATGGGCTGCTGCCCATTTCCGCGAGCCACGAGGGCTACCTCGCGCAACCGGTGCATTCCTACTGGGACGACTTCTGGGCGCTGCGGGGCCTGCGGGATGCGGGTGATCTCGCGCGGGCCCTGGGGTTGGCCGATTCCGCGCAACGATGGGACGCGCTCGCCAAACGGCTTGCGGCCTCGGTGTTCGCCTCGATCGCCGAGACCCGGGCGAAGCGCCATCTCGATTTCATTCCCGGCAGCGTCGAATGGGCGGATTTCGACCCGACGGCGACCGCCAACGCGCTCTACCTGCTCGACATTCCGCCGGAAATGGACCGTCCGGCGGTGGCGCGGACCTTCGATGCCTATCTCGCCGATTGGCGCGCCAAACGCCAGGGCACCCTGGCATCGCCCAACTACACGCCCTATGAGATTCGCATCATCGGCGCGCTGGTGAGGCTGGGGCGCCGGGATGCGGCGCTCGAGCTCCTGAGATTCTTTTTGTCGGACCGCCAGCCGCCGGCCTGGAACCAGTGGCCCGAGATCGTCTGGCTCGATCGCAGGTCGCCCGCGCATATCGGCGACCTCCCGCACACCTGGATTTCCGCCGAGTTCGTTCTTGCGGTCCGCAGCCTGTTCGCCTACGAGCGCGAGACCGACGCTTCGCTCGTGGTGGCCGCGGGTCTTGCCGGCGAATGGTTGGACGGGGCCGGGGTGCAGGTGAACGGCATGCCCACCTGCTTCGGCAGCCTCAGTTATGCGCTGCGGCGGATCGATTCACGGACCTTGCAATGCGAGATCGGCAGTCGGATCGCGGCGCGCGTGGTGCTGCGGCCGCCGCTGCCGGGCACGCTGCGCAGCGTGACGGTCAATGGGGCCGAACACGGGAATTTCGACGGCGAATCCGTGATCATCACCGAGACTCCGGCGGACATACGCTGCAGCACTTTCTGATCCAGAGGCCGCAACCCAAGGTGAACGATCAGCCGACCGCGACCCCCGGCGACGCCCCGACAGGCGACGCGGCTCACTTGGGCCTGTTTTATCAGGTCCGGCTGATATTCCGGGCCATTGCCTCCTCGCCGGTGGCCAAGCGGGTCCTCGCGCTTCTGATCACACTGGTCTTGGTCGTGCTCGCCACGGCCTACGGGCAAATCCGCCTCAACGGCTGGAACAAGCCCTTCTATGATGCGCTGTCGCGCCGCGACCTCCATGATTTTCTCTACCAGCTGGGCGTGTTCTTCCTGATCGCCGGGTTTATCCTCGTGCTCAACGTGGCGCAGAGGTGGCTGGTCGAGACCCTGGAATTGCGGCTCCGAGAGGGACTCGTGGACAGCCTGCTGGCCGACTGGATGCTGCCGCGCCGCGCATTCTGGCTGGCGAGCGCGGGCACCATCGGCATCAATCCCGATCAGCGCATGCACGAGGACGCGCGCAAGCTATGCGAACTGTCGGCCGACTTGGGCGTCGGACTCTTCCAGTCGTCGATCCTGTTCGGCACGTTCGCCGGCGTGCTGTGGGGCCTATCGAGCGGGTTTTCCATCCGCATCGAGGATCGCGACTATGCGATCCCCGGCTTCATGCTGTGGGCGGCGATCGCCTACGCGGGCGCCGGCTCGGTCCTCAGCTATCGCGTCGGGCGCAGCCTCATCGGCCGCAGCGCAGAGCGGTACGGCCGGGAGGCGGATCTGCGCTTCTCGCTGGTGCGCGCCAACGAGCACGTCGACGACATCTCGCTCGCCGAAGGCGAGGCCGACGAGCGGCGCCGCATCCAGATCAACCTTGCCGCCGTGCTCGCCGCCACCCGGCGCATCGTGATGGGTCACGCGAATCTGGCGTGGGTCACTGCGGGTTTCGGATGGGTCACCATCGTGGCGCCGATCCTGGTCGCGGCGCCGCTGTACTTCACCGGCAAGGTGTCGTTCGGCGGCCTGATGATGGCGGCGGGGGCCTTCACGCAGGCCCAGTCGTCGCTGCGCTGGTTCATCGACAATTTCAGCAGCATCGCCGACTGGCGCGCCAATCTGTTCCGGGTGGCGGCGTTCCGTCATGCGCTCATCACGACGCACGAGCCGCAGGGCTTCGAGAGCCGCATCGAGTATGTGGAGGGCGAGCCCGGCGAGATTCGCATCGACGATCTCGCGATCGTGTCGGAGGCGAACGCCGACCGGCTCAAGGAAACCCGGATCGTGGTGAAGGCCGGCGAGCGAGCGCTCATCCTGGGCGCGCCCGGCGTCGGCAAGACGCAGTTGTTCCGGGCGCTGGCGGGATTGTGGCCGTGGGGGGCCGGGTGCGTCACGCGGCCGAAGGGGGAGCAGATCTTCTACCTGCCGCGCGGCACGCCGTACTTGCCGCGCGGCACCTTGCGGGAGGTTCTCGCCTACCCCATGAAGGGGGACAGCTTCCAAACCGCCGGCATCACGCGGGCCCTGTACCGCCTCGGGCTGGAGCGCCTCGCCCCCATGCTCGATGAGGCGCGCCGCTGGGAACGGGAGTTGAGCCAGGACGAGCAACTGTGCCTCGCCTTTGCGCGCATCCTGATCCAGATGCCGCCCTGGGTGCTCATCGACGGCACCTTCGGAATGCTCGACGAGGACGTGCTCGATCTGGTCCTCGACCTGTTCGCCAAGGAGCTCAGGAGCACGGGCGTCATCCACATCGGCGGGGCCGGCGAGGCGCATGGGCTGTTCGCGACCGTGCTGCACCTCGTCAAGTTGCCCATGCCGAAGAAGTCTGGAGAGGGACCATGAGCGACACGCCGATGCATGGCCTCGAGCACCTGTGGGCGCGGCCGGCGAGATTGCTGTTTCTTGCCTGGCTCGCAGCGGCGCCGCAGGTTTGGGCCGCCCCGTCGGATTTCGACTTCAAGGCGCCCGCGGCGGTGGCGGCCCCCGCGATGCCCTCCGCCATGCGCGATCTGGCGGGGCGCATGGTTCCCGTGTACGAGGATCCGGATCCGGACCGGTATCTCGCAAACCTATCCGTGCTGCAGATGACCGCCGGCGAATTCCAGGCCGCCTACGGGTCGCGCCAGTCTCTGCTCGACCGGCGGCGCAATGGCGACAAGGACCGGCCGGTCACGCGGGGGATGGTCTTCGACTTGTACGCGCATGCCAAGAGCATGCAGCTCGAGCAACGCCTGTCCTTCCCCGACGCCTTTGCCAAGGCATTCCACGAGGACGTCGTGCGGCTCGACGATCAGGATGCCTACGCGGCGGATCAGTGGCTGCAAACGCCGCCCGGCACTTATCGCGAGACGCTGCAAAAATTGCTCGATCGGCTGCGGACCACGGACAGCATCAGCACGACCGACGCGTTGGCATTGATGTGGGCGTATGTCGCCTACGAGGCGTATCGCGACTTCGGTCCGCTGATCGGGCCGCTCGAGGCGGAGGATGGACGCCGCCGTTACTCGGTCGAGGAAGCCGCGGTGCCGCTCACCGGGGGCGCGCGCATCGCGGCCTTCATCGTGCGTCCGAAGAACGCCGACGGCGCCGTGCCTACGCTGCTCGAATTCACGATCCATCAGTCGGAGGAGTACGCCCGGGAGAGTGCCGCCCGAGGCTACGCAGGCGTGGTGGCCTACGCTCGCCGGGACGCCGATGCGCCCCGGGGATACGTGCCCTTCGAACACGATGGGGACGATGCCAGGGAAGTCATCAATTGGATCGCCAAGCAGCCCTGGAGCGACGGCCGCGTGGGCATGTATGGCGAGGGATACAGCGGTTTCACGCCCTGGGCGGCCGCCAAGCGGCCGCCGGCGGCGCTCAAGGCCATTGCCACCGCAGCGGCCAGCGCGCCGGGCATCGACATTCCCATGCAGGGCAATATCTTCCAGAATTCCGGCTACCGATGGTCGCTGCATGTCGTGGATCCGGATGCCGGTTTGCCGCCGGACGACGAGGCCTCATGGCGGGCATTCGACGAAAAGTGGTACAAGAGCGGAAGCCGGTACCGCGATTTGGGCCGCCTGTTCGGCCGCCCCAATCCGTTGTTCATCCGCTGGCTGAATCATCCGAGCTACGATCGTTACTGGCAGAAGATGGTCCCGTTCCGCGAGGAGTTCGCGCGCATCAACATTCCGGTGTTGACGACCACGGGCTATTACGCGCCCAGCGAGCCGGGAGACCTGTATTTCTTCACGGAGCACCATCGCTTCAATCCTCGCGCCGACCATACTCTGCTCATCGGTCCTTATGACGACGCAGTGATGCAACGAGGCTTGTCGCCGGCCCTGCGCGGATACCAGGTCGATGCGGCGGCCCAAGTCGACCAGCGCGAGCTGCGCTACCGATGGTTCGACCACGTGTTCAAGGGAACGCCGCCGCCGTCGTTGTTGACCGACCCCGTCAATTATCAGGTCATGGGCGCCAACGAGTGGCACCATGCGGCGTCCCTCGATGCGATGGGCGCCAAGCCGATCAGGTTCTTTCTGAGTGCGGCCGCGACCGGGACCGGCCATCGCCTCACGAAGCGCCGCAGGACGCAGGCCGCCTACACGGAGCAGATCGTGAGCCTCGCGGACCGCACCGACGCCGGCTGGACGGCGCCCGCGGATCTCGTCGCAAAGAGCGCGGCGGCGCATCTGGGCACCCTGTTCGTGAGCGAACCGCTGCCGAAGCCGGTGGAGTTCAGCGGCCGGTTTTCGGGGCGGCTCGACTTCACCGTGAACAAGATGGACATGGACCTGTACATCGCCCTTTACGAGCGCCTCCCGAACGGGGACTATGTCCCGCTGTTCAGCCCAAGCTACGAATTCCGTGCGAGCTACGCGCAGGACCGGACGCACCGGCGGCTGCTCAAGGCCGGCGAGCAACAGGCGCTGACCTTCAGGAGCGAGCGCTTGATGAGCCGGCGCCTGCAGGCCGGCAGCCGGCTCGTGATCGTTCTCGGGATTGACAAGCGCCCGGACCGGGAGATCAATTACGGCACCGGAAACGACGTGAGCGAGGAATCTCTCGCCGACGGCGACACCGCGCCGCTCAAAGTCCGGTGGTACGGAGACAGCTACGTCGAGATGCCGGTTCACCGATAGGAGAAGGCCGTGCTACGCAGGAAACGCCGAGGCATCCGCAAGTATCGCGCAACGCCACTGATCATCTTGTCGGCGGCTTTGATGGGAGCCCCCGGCCCGGCGGACGCCGACCATTTCGCCGGGGCCCATTACGATGCGCAGACCGACGAACTGGTGGTCAGCGTGCACTATCTGGGCACCAATCCCAACCACGAGTTCACCGTGAAGTGGGGGAAGTGCCGCTCGTTGGCGAGCAACCCCGAAGTGCCGCAGCTGTCGGGCATCCTCGCGGATTCCCAGTGGAACGACGCTGCGCACGATCCCTATACGAAGACGGTTCGGATAAGTCTCGCGGGCATGCCCTGCCGGCCGGCGCAGGTGACCCTGAGGAGCGCGCCCCGCTACACGTTGACGATCGGCATACCGGCAGCGCCGTCCCAGGCTCCTTAGGGGTGGGCGTGCCGCCGCACGGGTCGAATTGAACCATGGCCGAGGACTGGGTCGCGAACGGCGGGCCGGCGGCTCCGGGCATGCCGGGCATCGACCCGACGTGGTCGAACGGCACCAAGGAAATCGTGGGTTGCTCGCTCGGCGCCTCCCGAATCTGGTTCACCGTCGGCGGCGGAATCATCAACGAGATCTATCACCCGCGTGTCGACATCCCGCAGATCCGCGACCTCGGTTTCATCGTGGCGGACGGCAAGGGGTTCTGGGTCGAGGTCAAGAGGATGAACTCCTACCGGCTCGAGCCTGCGGGCGCCGGCGTGCCTGCCGTGCGGGTCGTGCACGAACACCCGCGCTTTCAACTGACCTTGCGCATCGCGCCATCGGCCATTCGCGATGTGCTGCTCGTGGAAGTCGAACTCGATGGCGACGAGGAATTGAGACCCTATGCGTTGCTGGCGCCTCACCTGGGCGGCACCGGCCGCGACAACAACGCGGAAGCCGCGCGGTACCACAACAGAAAGATTCTTTGGGCCCACCAGGGTCCCTTTGCGCTGGCGCTGGCCGCCGTGGACGGCTTGCAGCGCGATGCCTGGGGCCGCCTCAGCGCGGGCTTCGTGGGCGCGAGCGACGGCTGGCAGGATTTTGCGAAGAACGGCGCAATGACCTGGGAATACCGGTCGGCAGGTCCGGGCAACGTGGCATTGTTCGGCGAGTTGCCGCGGCGGTCGGTATTGGCGCTCGGCTTCGGCAGCAGTCCGGGCGCCGCGGCCACCCTGGCGGTATCGGCTTCGCTGGAGCCGTTCGATATCAGCTGGTCTCGTCATATCCAGATGTGGCGCGTCTGGCATACGGATCGAGTGACCGCACTCGCGCCGTCGTCCAAGTTGCCTGCCGATCTGGTCGAGCAGCTCGCCATATCGGCCATGGTGCTCCGCGTGCATCAGGACAAGATTTTCCCGGGTTCCATGGTCGCGAGCCTGAGCGTGCCGTGGGGCAATACACGCGACGACCGCGGCGGATACCATCTGGTCTGGCCTCGCGACCTGGTTCAATGCGGCAGCGCGCTGCTCGCGCTGGGAAGCATCGAAGAGCCGCGCCAGATCCTGCAGTACCTCATCGCGACTCAGCACACGGACGGGCATTGGAACCAAAATCAATGGCTCGGCGGAAAGGAATTCTGGAAGGGAATTCAGCTCGACGAGGCGGCGTTTCCGGTGCTGCTCGCGGCGGCGCTGGCCGATCGCGGGCAGCTGCGCGGAATCGAGGTGTCCAACATGATCGGCAGGGCGCTCGGCTTCGTCGCGCGAACCGGGCCGGCCAGCCCTCAGGACCGGTGGGAGGAGGATGCCGGACTCAATGCGTTCACGCTGTCCGTGTGCATCGCCGCCCTGGTGGCGGGCGCCGAGTTCCTCGATGAATCCGCCGCATCCTTCGCGCGATCGCTTGCCGATTTCTGGAATGCGAAGATCGAGGACTGGATCACCGCGCACGATACGCCGTTGGGGCTCGCCCACGGCGTGCCGAATTACTACGTCCGCGCCGCTCCGGAGCAGGCGTTGAGCGATCCTTCCGCCATCGCGTGGCCGATCACGATCCGCAACCGCCGGGACGGCGGCGGCATCCCGGCGGCCGATCAGGTCGGCGGGGATTTCCTGCAGCTCGTGCGCTTCGGGCTCCGGTCGCCCGACCACGGCCCCGTGGCGGGGAGCGTGAAGCTGCTCGACGCGTTGCTGCGCCGGGAGACGCCGGCGGGTCCCGCCTGGTATCGCTATACCGGGGATGGCTATGGCGAACACGACGACGGCTCGGCATTCGACGGGGTCGGCCGCGGCCGCCTGTGGCCGCTGCTGAGCGGAGAGCGCGGTCATTACGAGCTTTGCCGGGGCAACGATCCCGTGCCCTACCTGCGCATGATGGCGGCCACCGCGACGAGTGGCGGCATGTTTCCCGAGCAGATTTGGGATGCCGCGGACATTCCCGAGCGGCTCCTGTACCGGGGCAAGGCCACGGGCTCGGCGACGCCCCTGGTGTGGGCGCATGCCGAGTTCGTGCAACTCGCCATCTCTCAGGGACGCGGCCATCCGGCGGATCGGCCCTTGGCCGTCTGGCGCCGCTACCGTGGGAAGATTCCAAAGCTGGCATCTGTCTATTGGTGCGAGCACGCCCCCATCGCGAGCGTGCCGCAAGGAGTCCGGCTGTGTCTTTGCATGAAGGCACCCGGGGCGGTTCAAACCGGCATCGACGCAGGCCCCGCGGGCGCCGAGGTGGCAACCCGCGATACCGGTCTCGGGTTGCACGTGGTGGAGATCGAGCTGCGCGAGGTGCGGGCGGGCCAAGTGCTGCGCTTCGATTACCGCCGCGAGGAGCCTCAGTCCTGGACGGGCACGGTGCGTGAGATTCGCGTGACGGCTCAGTGAGGCGATGTTCTGCCCTGGAATCGTGAAGCAAATTTAATGTTCTTCGATCCGGGATCAAAATCGCTGCTTGCGCGGGTCAGGTGCCGCATCTGACGCTGGCGAGTGCTGCGCAGCGGTAGTGGGCTTTGCAGCAGTGAATACAAAATATCATAATGACCCGGCAACAGCCTCGGATATAAAAACCGCGCGATTACGATTAGGTGATTTGCCCGAACATAACTTCAATCGAGGGGGTATATTCAATGGAAAGCAACGCAAAGCATTCACGACGCAAAGTACTCAAAATCGGCATTACCGCACTGTCGGTGGCCCCGCTGGCTGGCTTGTCGGAGCGAGCCTTCGCTACGCAGAACACAGCGGTTCGGACGGCCTTGAAGTTTCAAGACCATCCGAACGCCGACAAGCGGTGCAGCGTGTGCGTTAATTTCGTACCGAACATGGATAAGCCGAACAACGACGATACGGTGAACGGCTGCAAGCTGTACCCGGGCGACACGGAGATCTGCCCGCACTGCTATTGCCTCGGCTTTGTGCAGAATCCGGCTGCGACAGCGGCTGGCGCTGCCTGGTCCCCCTGGGCCGCAGCCGCCAAGAAATGAGTTGAGTCCCGGCTACTCGATTGCAGCGGCGAAGGTTGGGCCGCTGCGGGTACCGTGGGGCCTCGTCGGCGCGGCGATTCCTGCCGGAACAGCATTCGGGGATCGCGCGCGCCGTGCTGCCATAGGGCCGGGCACCTGGGAGCGGCCGTTGGCCATGGTCATTGTTTGTCAGTTTCGCCATTCCCGCGGCTCAGGGGAGCGAAGCGCCCGACTTGGAAGCCGATCGCTTGCCCGCAGGATCCGTGCCCAAGGAGCGCGATCACGGCCGCACAGGCATCGACCTGGAGGCGCTCGCCCGGTGATGCGGTGTCGCTGGCGGCAACGGGCAGCGGCGCCGCGCTGTTGGGTCTGAGCGCAGAGCTGTCGCGTAGGATCTGATACACGCCGGCCGGCGTGAGCCGAGGATTCATTGCCAGCAAGAGCGATGCGACGCCGGTCACCTCGGCGGTAGCCACGGAATAGCCGCTGGCAAAATCGTACCGGTTGCCCGGCAGCAAGGTGAGGATTTCCCGCCCCGGTGCGTAGAGCATGGCCGGCGCCGCCTCGGATGCTTCGGCGCTGGCCACCTCGATGACCCCGGACTGATGGACGAGGCCCGGGGATGCCGCGCCGATGAACACGATGCCGCGCCGCAGGCCTTCGCGGATGAGATCCTCGAGCAGCGGATCCTTGGGTCCTGCGATGCTCAGATTGACGACCTGCGCCTGCGCATCGAATGCGGCGGCCAAGGCGCGGGCGATGGTGAAGGAATTGCATCGGGCTGAATCGGCGTCGGCTTCGAGTTGCCAGCAGGCCTTGTAGACCTGCAGCCTTGCCGCGGGCGCCTCGCCGACGATTCCTTCGCGGTTGTTGGCCACGGCGGCGATGATTCCCGCGAGTTCGGTTCCATGCCGGTCGCGGACGAACTGACCGGCATCGGCATCGACGAAGTTGGCCGCCGATGCGATGTTGCCGCGCAGGTCCTTGTGCTCGATATCCACGCCCGTGTCGATGAGGGCCACCCGAACGCCCCGGCCCTGCGTCCAGCGATGGGCCCCCGCGATATCCATTTGCCAAAATCCGCGCTGCAGGTCCACGTACGGATCGTTGTAGGCGCCTCCCGTCCGCGCGGCGAAGGTCTGCAAGGGCTGCACGAGGCGGATGCGCCGATCCTGGGAGAGTTTGACGAGGAGCGCCGCTCGATCCGCTCCGGGCGGAGTTTCCAGCACGGCGCAATGCATGTGCAAGGGTTCGATCGGCCAGCCGCTCACTTCGCGCAGTCCGTAGTCGTGTTCCACGGAGCGCATCACCGAGAGCGCGCGGGCCGTAGGGCCGTAGGCGGCGATGCCATCGTAGCCGCGCGGAGTGCTCCCGGCATGCGCCATGAACGCGGCGGAGCCGCTGTCGACTCCCGCAATGATGAGGGTGTCGGGCGAAAACGTCTCCGGCATACCCAGTGCGCGGGGCTGTATTTTCACCGACATGAGGCTGCAGCCGGAGAGCCACGCGGCCGCCAGCAGGGCGACCGCTCGCGTCGCGCCGCATCGGCTCATCGCAGCGGTCCGCGCGAAGACTCGGGCGCCGGATCGAGCGGGAGGTCGGACCTCGCCGGATACTGCGTCGGCTCGGCGAATCGAACGCTCGCATGCCGGCGCAGTATCGCCAACGAGTCGGCGATCGGGCGGGTCGAGGTCGATGCGAGTGAATACACGCCCGCCTCGGTCGGTCCGGAGACGATGCGCAGCTGCGATTCGTCGAGGATGGCATTCAGTTCCACCAGGGTTACGGTGGGAGCGAACACGGCACGGATGGCCTCGCCCGATGGATGGTGCGCAGGTGTGGTGACGGTGTAATAGCCGTCCTGGGCGGCGCTGCGATGCACATCCATCCATCGATACGCCGTCATCAGCCCGAGGACGGCGACGATGGCCGCGCACGCGGCCCAGAGGGCGCGCCTCGGGGGCGCGCCCCGGGAGGCCGCTTGGTCCGGCTCGGGCGCTGCGGGGCGGGAGCCTTGAAGATTGGCCTCATCGAGCCGCGCCTGCAGGCGTTTCAGCGACGGCGCGGGCAAGTACTCGATGGCCGCATCGCCGGCCATCCGTCCCCGAATGAGACGCTCGCGCTCCAATTCTGCGCGGCAGGCTTCGCAATCGCGCAGATGCGATTCGACCCGGGCGCGCTGCGGTGCGGCCAGAGTTTCGTTGACATACCAGGGCAGGAGCTCTTGGAACTCCTCATGGTCCGGGCCACCGACGCCAACACCTGCGCTCATTCGACCCTCGCTGATGATGCGGTTGACAGTCCGCCCATGTCCGGCAGGCACCGGCGCAGTTTCTGACGCGCATGAAACATCCGCGCCTTGACGGTGCCTACGGGGGCCTCCGTGATCGCTGCGATCTCCTCCAGGGAGTACCCCATGGTGTACGCGAGCTCGAGCGTCAGCCGCTGCTCGATCGGAAGCTGGTTCAGCCCATGGTCCACCCAATCCGCCATCTCGGCGGCCAGCACCGGATCCGACGTGGGTTCCTGTTGTTCGCTCAAACTCACAGTGGCGGAGTGGCGGCTCTGTCGCCGCACGCAGCGGAGCGCCACGCGGTAGGCGATGCCGAAGATCCACGAGGACACCTGCGATGCAAAGCGGAAATCGCCGGCGCTTTGCCAGACGATCATGAACGTGTCGTTGATGATCTCCTCGACGTTCTCATAGCGCGGGGTGAATCGCGACAGGAAACGTGTCAGGCGGCGGTGATAGCCGAGATACAGCTCCTCCAAGGCACGCCGATCCCCGGCCGCTACGGCGCACAGCAAGTCGCGGTCGTTCGACACGGTTGAGCCTTTGGCATGCAGGTTCATCGTCGGCGCTCGCTCCAGCCTCCACAAAGTACACCCGTAGGTGCCCCCGGCGCGCGATAAAGTTGCGCTGCAAAGCGCTAGAACCGCCAAATCACCGTCCCGGTCCAACGGCCGCCCGCGGCGGTATTATAAAACAAGGACTTGGCTGCGTTCCCTGCGTCGACGAAGGAGACGGCGAACGACATCCGGGCGATATCGTAAAGCAGGCCCGCGCTCCCGTAGGCATAGCCGGCGGCGCTGGCAAGATGGTAGTAACCCGCTCCCAGGCTGCCGCTGAGCCGACCGATGAGGGGCTGGTGCACATCCACCTCCCCGGATTCAGCGGCAACTCTCTGGAACGCGCCATACTCCAAATAGCGCGGCGAATCCGGCGAGTACTGCACGCTGAACTCGATCCAGTCTCCGTAGGTGGTAGCGAAATCCACCTCGTCGTAATCGTACCGAGAGGCATTTTCGGTCCCGGGATAGGCGTAATGGGTCGCGAGCAGCCGGCTCCGCCACTCGTTGCCCGGAGTCCAGGCATATCCCACGAAGCCGGCCACTTCCACCGTACTGCCGGAGGCCGGGTCGACGCGCACCGTCGATGCAAACGCGCCGGCGATGAACCCCGAGGCATTCGCGTAGTGCAGATCCAGCTGAACCGCGGCCTGGCCGTCGCTCCTCGATATGCCGCGAACCAGGTAATCGCTGGTGAGCTCGATCGAACCGCCCCACAGATCGGCGGCCGTGCACGGGACCGCGATGGCAGCGCCCGCCGCCAGCAATATTACCCGGGCGCGGATCAAGCGCGCCGGGTCGCGGCCAACGGAAACGGTGTCGAGCATCGCGTCGTGGTTTTGAGTCAAGCCGGCAAATCCCAATACCGGACGCCAGCATTGGACATGCACGGGCCGCCGTCAATCTCGCGTGCCCGCTCGAATCGCGCGCCGCTGAGGCCTTCGCGATCAGCGGCGCGCGCAAACTCACCTGCGACCCGCGGATCCGGCCATCGCCTCAATGGGCCGGAAGCTGGTACACGGACAGTGAGTTGGTCACATCATCGATCACCGCGTAATTGAATCCACTGCCGGTGAGGATCGTATCGATGCCGAAGGCGCCGCCCTGGCTGGCATCGACGTTGTACTGACTCACGAACGCGCCCGATGCGGTGATCTCCACGATCTCGCTGGGGTGCAGGGGGTTCGCAAGCACGGCATCGCCGTTGGCGGCCAGCAGGTCGCCGTTCGGCGCGAAGCGCAGCGCGAGGGGGCCCCGCAATGGAGCGCCTGAAAAGATCTCGGTGCCCCGATAAGCCGCATTCGTGCGGGTGCCGGCTTGCGGCACGGCGTAGATCGCATTGTCGGCCGTCGAGGCGACGTACAACGTGTCCGAGCCGGCGTCATAGGCAAGCCCCGTGGGGCCAAGGACCAGGGCCGCCGGGTTCGGCCTGTGAGTGTAGCCGGAGGCGATCGTGGTCTGGCTCTGCACGCCGAGGGTCTGTGAATCGACCGTGACATACAGCCGCGTCACCGAGCCGTTCAACACGTTCGATACGAACACATAGGCCCATGAGCCATGATCGTCGATGGTCAGGTCCCAGGGCCCGTCGAGGAATACCGGATCCGTCCAAGTCGCCACCCGAGAACCATTGTGATCAATGACCTGAACGGCTCCTTGTCCGATCGTATGGTACGTGCCATCGGCGGTCGGTACATTGCCCACCAGGACGAAGCCCGCCTGCATGGCGCCGAGCGCGGTGCTCAAGCCCGGCAATGGGCTGGTGAAGAATACCGCCGCGAATCCGGGCGCCGCGATGGGGCCGGCGGGCGAGAATTGAATCAACGTCGTGCCGGTGCCCTGCAGGTTGCTGCTGGCATTGAAGTTGCTGACCAGCACATCGCCCGGTGCGAGCAACGGGCCTGGAAAATTTTTCGGGACGAAGGCGACGCCGTAGGGATTCAAATCGCCGTTGCTGGGAGTCACGCTGGTATTGACGAGCTTTGGAATGAAGCCCGGCCCGGCATCCGCGGCCTCCAGGGGTAGCACGCACGCTGCGCCTAACGTAACAATTGATATAAGCCGTGTAATCGATTGTTTTATAAACATACAAATCTCCTGCTTTCGAATTTCGAGCGACCGCCTCCGTGCCCCCGGACGCAGCCTCATGCGGTAAACGCATCCTGCGCGATCGCGCGGGAGCGACCGGCTGCAGTGAGTGCCCAAAATCAGCGAAAAGGTTTGCCAGGCGCGTCTAAGGGCGATTGCTCGCTCTGGATCCGCGGCGACGCGGGCAAGCACGCCGTGCCAATCGCCGTCGAACGGGCGCGTCGGCTGCCTGCCGCCGAGGCCGTCTACGATAGAGATCATCAATCTATTCAATCGATTCAATTGTCTGGATCAATCCATGTCCCGCGGTTACTCTCTGGAAGGTGTAGTCTTGTGCCGGACCAGTCGAGGAGATCACGATGTCAATTGATTCCAAATGCCCGTTCCCGGGCGATGCTCGCAAACATACCGCGGCGGGAGCGTCTTCGAACGCTGATTGGTGGCCGAATCAACTCAAGCTGAGCAACCTGCACCAGCACTCATCCAAGTCCAACCCCATGGGTAAGGCGTTCAACTACGCCGACGAGTTCAAGAGCCTCGACTTGAACGCCGTCATCAAGGATCTCCATGCCTTGATGACGGATTCACAGGAGTGGTGGCCGGCGGATTTCGGGCACTACGGACCCTTTTTCATCCGCATGGCATGGCACAGCGCCGGTACCTACCGTACCGGTGACGGCCGCGGCGGCGCGGGGAGCGGCAGTCAGCGATTTGCCCCGCTGAACAGCTGGCCGGACAACGTCAACCTCGACAAGGCGCGCCGGCTGATCTGGCCCATCAAGCAGAAGTACGGCCGGAAGATTTCATGGGCCGACCTGATCGTGCTCACCGGCAATGTGGCTCTGGAATCGATGGGCTTCAAGACGTTCGGCTTCGCCGGTGGGCGGGAGGACATCTGGGAACCGGAAGAGGACATCTACTGGGGCTCCGAGAACAAGTGGCTGGATGACAAGCGCTACTCCGGTGACCGGGATCTCGAAAACCCTCTCGCCGCCGTACAGATGGGCTTGATTTACGTGAACCCGGAAGGCCCGAACGGCAATCCAGATCCGATCGCTGCCGCGCGGGATATCCGCGAAACCTTCGCGCGCATGGCGATGAATGACGAAGAAACGGTTGCGCTGATTGCCGGCGGTCACACCTTCGGCAAAACCCACGGTGCCGGCGATGTTGCGCTGGTGGGCCCGGAACCGGAGGCTGCCGGCATCGAGGAGCAGGGCTTCGGGTGGAGGAGCCGCTTTGGCACAGGCAAAGGGGGCGATACGATCTCCAGCGGTCTGGAAGTCACGTGGTCAAACACGCCGACGAAGTGGAGCAACCACTTCTTCTCGAACCTGTTCGGCTATGAATGGGAACTGACGAAGAGCCCGGCGGGTGCGCACCAATGGAGACCGAAGGGTGGCGCGGGCGCGGGTACTGTGCCGGATGCCCACGATCCGTCGAAGCGGCGCGCGCCGGCCATGTTGACCACCGACCTCGCGCTGCGGTTGGATCCCGACTACGAGAAGATTTCGCGGCGCTTCTTCGAGAACACGGACCAGTTCGCAGATGCATTCGCCCGGGCCTGGTTCAAGCTGACGCACCGCGACATGGGGCCCCTGTCGCGTTACCTCGGACCGCTCGTACCCAGGGAGCAGTTGTTGTGGCAGGACCCCATTCCCGCCGTGGATCACAAATTGATCGACGGCGAGGATATTGCCGCCCTGAAGGCAAGGATCCTCGCAAGCGGCCTTTCCATCTCCCAACTGGTGAACACGGCCTGGGCGTCTGCGGCGACGTTTCGCGGCAGCGACAAGCGCGGTGGAGCGAACGGCGCACGTATACGCCTCGCACCGCAGAAGAATTGGGAAGTCAACCAACCGCATGAACTCGCCAGGATCCTGCAGGTACTGGAAGTAATCCAGAAAGTATTCAACGGCGCACAGTCGGATGGCAAGAGGGTTTCGCTTGCCGACCTGATCGTTCTGGGCGGCTGCGCAGCCGTCGAGGCAGCCGTAAAAAGCGCCCACCACGACGTGACAGTGCCCTTCACGCCGGGACGCATGGATGCCTCGCAGGAACAGACCGACGTGCATGCGTTCGCCGTACTGGAGCCGATCGCCGACGGGTTCCGCAACTATGCTCCTAAGGGACTCGAGGAGTCGGCGGCTGAATTGCTGGTGGACAAAGCACAGTTGTTGACGCTGACCGCCCCGGAGATGACCGTCCTGATCGGCGGTCTGCGGAGCTTGAACGCAAACGTCGGCCAGTCCAAGCAGGGTGTCTTCACCCAGCGACCCGGGACGTTGACCAATGACTTCTTCGTGAATCTCCTGGACATGCGCACGAAGTGGCAGAAGTCAGCGACCTCTGAAGGCGTATTGGAGGGCCGCGATCGGGAAACGGGCGAGCTCAAGTGGACCGGCACCGTCGTCGACCTGGTGTTCGGTTCGAACTCCCAGCTTCGAGCTCTGGCGGAAGTCTATGCGTGCAGCGACTCGCAGCCGGCATTCGTGCGGGACTTCGTGGCGGCCTGGAACAAGGTGATGAACCTGGATCGCTTCGATCGGGTGTGATCTGACCAGGCTGGGTCCCGATGCGGCCGCCCCGAAAACGCCATGAAGGCGATGCTCAGGGCTGTGCGGCCACCACGGTGCGCGGAATCTGCGTGCGCAGTTCATCGATCTCGGCTTGCTGCTCCTGCAAGGCCTTGACCAGCATTGCGATGACGCATTCCTGCCGATAGCTCTTGGGAGTCTTCATGTCGTTTTCGTAGATCGCGCACTTGGGCTCGATCTTGGCAATGTTCTCGGCGATCAAGCCGATCTGTTGCGTGCGGTAATTTGGATCGCGATTCGGCGCCGACTTCATCCGGAAGGTGGCAACCTCGAACATTCCGAGCTTTTGCAGCGCGCTGCCATCCCAGTCGGAAATGTCCTGCTTATAGCGCAGCGAGGACATCGTGCAGGCCGAAGATTGCAGCAGCACCGTTCCCTCCGAGGACAGGCACAGGAAATCCGCGCTGGTTCCGGTGGACAGGCCGAGGAGCGATGTGTGGCCGGGATTGCTGGCGTTGCCGATGTTGATTTCACCGGCGCCGCTGCCCGTATTGATCATCGTGTTGTAGCGGGAATTGGCATTGATCGCCACCACGCCGCCGTTAAGAATCGCACCGCCGCCGAGAATGGATAAGCCGGCTCCGACGTCGAGCGCATAGCAGTAGGTGATCGTGACGTTGCCATCGTGGCCCGGACAATTGGGGATGTAGAGCGTGATGCCATTGGTGATCGAAATGAGATTGCCGGCCGTTGCGAAGGTGGGCCGCGCGATCATGTCGAAATAGACGTTGGTCAAAGTTCCCGAGGGCGTCGTGCTGTCGGTCTGTGTTTGCTGGGCGCTGCCGAAACCTCCGGGCGTGCCGGTGCCGGTAAAGAACGGGGCCGAGATCGGGCCCGACATCGAAAAGGTATTGGCTGAAAGCGTGGTGAAGGTGCCCGGCCCGGGTGCCTGGCCGGCGGCCAGCAGCGCGAACGTCAGGCCGACCATCAATACGAATAATTGTTTCATTGTATCCCCACGCTGTCCCTGCCGTTCTCGTAGTCTACTCCGTGATGGAATCGCCGGCAAAAGCCGCGATGCGCGCGAAGTTGTTGCCATAATCTCGTCCTTCGCCGCGCGAGAGGCGCGAGAAAAATCAAAGCGGGGGCAAGCCAATGAACACGATTTCGAAGTGGGTAATGGCAGCAGGTGCCGTGCTGGCAGCGGCAATACTTACGCCTCAATCGGCGCAACCGTAATCGGCGGGGGAACGACCTCGCAGACGATCCCATATGGATTATCTGGAAATGACCCCGTGCCAACCTTGGGGGGAAGTTTCTATTTTCTGGCGAGTACAGCGACAAATTATGCCGATGCCGGATCGAAGGTTTCAGCGACGTTCTATGTGGGATTTAGTGCGTCCCTGACCTCCAAAGCAGACTGTACAGTCGTGTTTGTCGGAGAGCTCTAGGGGTCGCCCAACTCTGGGGCGGTTTTTCATATGCGAACCGGGTGCACTCGGTATGGTGGTTCGTTGCCGTAGCTCTGGCGTCGGTCGTCAATGACGGGACCCGAATCGGAAGTGAGGGGGGCAAGGATGAAGGAGTTATCGGAATGCATGACTCGTCTGCCAGTCGCAATCATGCTGACGTTTGCGTTTATCGCGAGCCCCCCAAGCGCAGGCAGGGCACTTCAAGACGCTGGTTGACTTGGATGGCACGGTCTACAAGATCACCCCCGGCGGCAATCTGACGACGCTCTACAGCTTCTGCGCCTCAGCGGGTTGTCCAGATGGTTCGGAACCCCAAAGCATCCTGATCCATGCGGCCAACGAGAATTTCTACGGAACGACGTTCAGCGGTGGTAAGAACGGTGTTGGTACCGTCTTCGAAGTCAACGCCGATGGGACGCTGGTGGTATTGCACAGCTTCAACAGAACAAGCGGGGCCAACCCGATAGAAGCGGGGCTTCTCGAGGATACCGATGGAAACCTCTACGGGAACACTGCCGCTGGAGGAACAGGGAATCTCGGCACGCTGTTTAGTCTGTCTCTTGGTTTTGCTCCCTTTGTTACGACTCAGACCAGCTCGGGCCAGGTCGGCGCGACCACAATAATCCTCGGAAACGGCCTGAGCGGGTCCACCAGCGTGACCTTCGGCGGTGTGCGAGCGGCGTTTACGGTCAACCAGACTGGCACGGCGATTACAGCGACAGTTCCGATGGGCGCTACCACCGGAACCGTCACGGTGGTGACGCCGAGCGCCACCCTGATCAGCATCAAGCCGTTTACCGTCACGCCTTGATGAGAGAATCTTCGATCGTCGTAAGGCCCTAGCTGTGATTGAATGTATGTGTCGGTTACTCGGCGTATTCAAGTCTGCAGTAAGACCGGCCAGACTCTGTGCCACGTGAGGAGGCAGGAGGTAGCGTAGACCGTTTTATATTGGCTCCCCGGGACGGATTCCAGATGTCGCTATTTCCCGGGGTTTTTAGGGGGTGTGCGGATAGAAAGGGCGTGGGCCCATCCGTTTATCCGCTATTTGAGCGCTTTGTCTAGGGTGTCGCGCCGCGCCGTGATTTCAGCGAGTAAGTCATTCACGACCTTGAGTGCATTGCCTAGATTTGTGCGGTAATGGGGCGGCATGACGGACGACGCACGTGCATCGTCAATGGCGGTCTTTATAGGGGTGATCGCGTCCAAAATGGCTTGCGCTTGGGTCAACTGCTTACGCTGTTCCTGAAGCATGTCGGTGTCCCCGTCCGATGGTAGAGCCGCGGAGTCTACCAGACTCGCCGGAGCGTGACGGAGCAGGCGAAGATCAGGGCTGTTCCCGATTAAGCCGCGCAGCGTGCTCCCGATGAACCTCTAGCTCGCGCTCCATCTGGGCGTCCGATGTTCGGCAAGTGGCGATAGCCGGTTCGTCTCATAAACCGGCAATCTCTTTGCGCAGCAGATCGCGCACTGTGAACGCCTGAATGATGGGTCCGTAATCGGGGTGCAGATCTCCTAACTTGACGGGAACCCCTGTCGTTCCATACACCTGAATAACGGTGTCGATGTGTTTCTGTACCGCGTCCATCGCCTTAGAGACCAGATCTTTGGTGACCATCTGAGTACGCCTCACATTGGTTTGCTTCGCCTGCGTGCCAGCATAGCAACGCGCTGGTCTTCGCGCTGCGTGGATTACACCCGCTTCGCCGTCGTGCGCGCCCGTGATGCTTTGCCCTGTGGTGACTGGCGCCAGGCTTTGAACACGTCGATGCAGCTGCCGTTCGAATGGCTTTCCGTGCGATTCCTACACTTGCGGCACCATCGCTTCATGCCGGATGCCCACGACGCCACCGCCGAGCGGCTCGCATCTCGCGGCCTGCGGCCGCTCGTCCTTCGCTGCGCTACGGACCGCCGCCACGCACGGCGGCGTCCAACTTCGCCGGTGGCGAAGTTGTCGAACCGGGCTTGTGGGTCTGTCGGCGGTTCGATCGGGTGCGTCGAACTTTGGGGGACCGAGAAGGGTTCTCAGACCGATTTGTATTGGCTCCCCGGGACGGATTCGAACCGCCGACCAACGGATTAACAGTCCGTCGCTCTACCACTGAGCTACCGGGGAATTCAGAAGAGCCGCGAATTGTCGGGAAGCGCGGCCCTTAAGTCAAGAAATCGCGCCGCAATCCTTAGGAGTGGCCGACAACCGCGTGCGGGACGTAGGGCGCCTCCATCCGGGCGATTTCGGCGGCTGTCAAGTTCAGCGTGAGGGCTGCGACGGCGTCTTCGAGGTGTCGGATGCGGGAGGCCCCGATGATGGGTGCGCTGACAATCGGCTTTTGTGTCAGCCAGGCGAGGGCGATTTGTGCGTTCGGCACGCCGCGCGCGCTGGCGATTGCGGCGACTTCATCGACGATGCGCCGGTCCGAATCGACGGTGCTGGCATATAGGGCGTTGCCGTACGAGTCGGTGCGGGTGCGCGGCGTCTCCTCCGACCACGCACGGGCGAGCCGGCCGCGGGCGAGGGGACTCCACGGGATGAGACCGATCCCGGAGTCGGCGCACAGGGGCAGCATTTCCCGCTCTTCTTCCCGGTACAGCAGGTTGTAGTGGTTTTGCATGGTCGAAAATCGGGTCCAGCCGTGTTCCTTGGCGAGATGCAGCGCCTTGCAGAACTGCCAGGCGTACATGGATGAGGCGCCGAGATAGAGGACCTTGCCGGCCTTCACGACGTCGTGGAGCGCTTCCAGGGTCTCCTCGATGGGCGTGGAATAGTCCCAGCGGTGAATCTGGTAGAGATCCACGTGGTCGGTGCCGAGGCGACGCAGGCTCGCATCGATGGCGGTAAAGATGGCCTTGCGGGACAACCCGTGCCCGTTCGGGCCCTGGGTCATCGGGAAGTACACCTTCGTCGCGATGACCACCTCGTCCCGCCGCGTGAAATCCTTGAGCGCGCGGCCGAGGAACTCCTCGGAGGTCCCGTCCGAATAGGCATTGGCCGTGTCGAAGAAATTGATACCCAAGTCCAAGGCGCGGCGAATGATGGTGCGGCTCTCGGGCTCGGGCAGCGTCCATGGATGATCGCCGCGCTCCGGCACGCCGAAGGTCATGCAGCCCAGGCAGAGTTTCGAAACCTTCAGTCCGCTGTGGCCTAAATTGACATATTGCATTGGAGTCGCATTGAATCAATAGGTTGTGCAATATACTGTAGGTTAATTCTCATCTCATTTCCGCGGCAGCTTGGCCTCATGTCCGAGGCGCGCTCTTCGCGAAAAGGCCTGATCCGCCTGCGCCCCGGTTGGGATCTCAGGCGCGTTTCGCCACCGCGACTTTGAGCACTCGCTCGATTCGCCGCAGCGCGTCCTCGAGCATTTCCATGCTGCAGGCGAAGGAGATGCGCATGTGGCCGGGCGCCCCGAAACCGGACCCCGGGACGACAGCGACGCCGCCTTCGACCAGCAGGTACTCGGCGAACGCATTGTCGTCCTTGAGGCCCAAGGCGCGCATGGCGCCGCTCACGTCCGCAAACGCGTAGAACGTTCCTGCGCCCGGACGGCAGGAGATGCCGGGAATGGCATTCAGACCGGCAACCACGAAATCATGGCGCTGCTTGAACGCCGTGTTCATGGTCGCGACGCAGGTTTGATCGCCATTGAGGCCGATCGTCGCGGCCCGCTGGGAAATGCTCGAGGCGTTGGACGTCGATTGCCCCTGAATGGTGCTCATGGCGGCCACGAGTTCCTTCGGGCCTCCGCAATAGCCGATGCGCCAGCCGGTCATGGCGTACGCCTTGGAAACGCCATTGATGGTCACGGTCCGATCATACAAATGCGGATTCGCTTGGGCGAAGCTGAAGAAGGGCTCCGGCGCCCAGTAGATGTGCTCGTACATCTCATCCGAGGCGATGACGACCTGCGGATGCCGCTCGAGCACGGCGCCCAGCCCCTGCAGCTCGGCCCGGGTATAGGCGGCGCCGGTGGGATTGCTGGGACTGTTGAGGAACAGCATTTTGGTGCGCGGCGTGATGGCGGCTTCGAGCTGCGCGGAAGTGATCTTGTAGCCTTGATCGGCCCCGCCGTAGACGCTCACGGGCACGCCGTCGGCCAGCAGCACCATGTCGGGGTAGGACACCCAATAGGGCGCCGGAATCACGCATTCATCGCCCGGATCGAGCAGGGCGGCGCAGACATTGAAGCAGGTTTGCTTGGCGCCCGAGGAGACGAGGATCTGGCTGCGCTCGTAGGTGAGGGTGTTGTCACGCTTGAACTTCGCGATGATGGCGTCCTTGAGCTCCGCGGTCCCGTCCACCGCGGTGTAGCGCGTGATGCCCTTGCGAATGGCCTCGACGCCCGCATCTGCGATATGGACGGGAGTGTCGAAATCCGGCTCGCCGGCCCCGAGGCCGATGATGTCCTTGCCTTCGGCCTTGAGCTTTGCAGCCCGGGCGGTGACGGCCAGGGTGGGGGACGGTTTGACCTTTTGTACGCGCTTTGAGAGGGAAACGGCCAAGGGGAACTACCTATGTTAAGAGGGCGGCAAAGTGTACGAAAAATGACCCCAGGGCGCCAGTTTGCCGTCCTCGGGCGCCGCCGGCCGGCGGACGCTTGCGGGGTCGAGCGTGTGGCCGCATTTCCAACGTGAGAGAATAGGCCCATGAAATTCGAGCTCTATTCGGACTACGGTCCGGCGGGCGACCAGCCGCAGGCCATCGAGAAGCTGGTGGACGGCCTGTCGAGCGGCCTTGCGCATCAGACGCTCCTCGGCGTGACGGGCTCGGGCAAGACCTTCACCATCGCCAACGTGATCCAGCAGGTGCAGCGCCCGACGCTGGTGCTGGCGCACAACAAGACGCTGGCCGCGCAGCTGTACGGCGAGTTCAAGGTGTTCTTCCCGAAGAACGCGGTGGAGTATTTCGTTTCCTATTACGATTACTACCAGCCCGAGGCGTATGTGCCGGCATCGGACACCTTCATCGAGAAGGACGCGTCGGTGAACGAACACATCGAGCAAATGCGCCTGTCGGCGACCAAGGCGCTCCTGGAGCGGCCCGATTCCATCATCGTGGCGACGGTGTCCGCGATCTACGGTCTCGGCGACCCGCAGGCCTATCTCAGCATGGTGCTGCACATGTCTCGCGGCGACCGCCTGGAACAGCGCAAGCTCCTGCGAAGGCTGGCCGACATGCAGTACACCCGCAATGAAATCGATTTGCACCAGGGCACCTACCGGGTGCGGGGCGACGTGATCGACATCTTTCCCGCGGAATCGGATCGCGAGGCGCTCAGGGTCGAGATGTTCGACGATCAGATCGAAACGCTGAGCCTGTTCGACCCGCTCACCGGCGAAGTGTTGCGCAAGCTCCCCCGCTTTACCGTGTATCCCTCGACGCACTACGTGACGCCGAAGGAGCGCGTGCAGTCGGCGGTGGAGGAGATCCGCGGGGAACTGCGCACGCGACTCCAGGAGCTCAATGCCGCCGGCAAGCTCGTCGAGGCGCAGCGCCTGCAACAGCGCACGCTGTTCGACCTGGAGATGATGAACGAGGTCGGATATTGCGCCGGCATCGAGAACTACTCGCGCTACCTGTCGGGCCGGATGGCCGGCGAGCCGCCGCCTTGCCTGTTCGATTATCTGCCGAAGAATGCGCTGATGGTGATCGACGAGAGCCACCAGACGATTCCGCAATTGGGCGCCATGTACAAGGGCGATCGCTCGCGCAAGGAGACGCTGGTCGAATACGGCTTTCGGCTGCCGTCCGCCCTCGACAATCGCCCGCTGCGCTTCGAGGAATTCGAGCAGATGGCGCCCCAGGCCATTTACGTGTCGGCAACGCCCGGGCCCTACGAGAAGCGCGTTTCGGGCCAGGTCGTCGAGCAGGTGGTGCGCCCCACGGGGTTGATCGATCCGGTGGTCGAGATCCGTCCGGTGCGCGCCCAGGTGGACGACCTGCTCTCCGAGATCCGTCTGCGCGCGCAGGCGAACGAGCGGGTGTTGGTCACCACGCTCACCAAGCGCATGGCGGAGGATCTCACCGATTACCTGAACGAGCACGGCGTGAGGGTGCGCTACCTGCACTCGGACATCGAAACCGTGGAGCGCTCGGAGATCATCCGCGATCTGCGCCTCGGCAAGTTCGACGTCATCGTCGGCATCAACCTGCTCCGCGAAGGGCTGGACATGCCCGAGGTGTCCCTGGTCGCGATCCTCGATGCGGACAAGGAGGGATTCCTGCGTTCGGAGGGCTCGCTGATCCAGACCATCGGCCGGGCGGCGCGCAACATTCGCGGCAAGGCGATCCTGTATGCCGATACGCGCACCGGTTCGATCGAGCGCGCCGTGGCCGAGACGGATCGGCGGCGCAGCAAACAGGTGGAGTTCAATGTCCAACACGGCATTACGCCGCGCACCATCGTCAAGGCGGTGGGCGATGTGATGGAGGGCGCACGCGACGTCCAGGACGGTGCAGTGCGGGATATGGGCGCCGAGTACTCCGTCCTGCCGCCCGACCAGGCCGTGAAGCGCATCAAGAAATTGGAAGTTGAGATGACCCGCTTGGCCAGAAACCTCGAATTTGAGCAGGCTGCACGGGTGCGCGACGAGATTCAGAGACTGCGTCAGGTAACATTGGGCATACCCGAGAGCTTGGTAGGTTGATCTCAACGGAGATTTGGATGACCGTGGAAAAAGGCCAGCCGCACGAACCCGATCTGGACAGGACGGATCAGCTGCCCATCCTGGAGGGGGTGGAGATAGGGGAGGATGTGGAAGATGACGCCGTCCGAATGGAATATTCGCCGGTGGTGCACAGCGTTCGACCCGAATTCCCGCGCGCGGCGGGCGTCGACCTGCCGTCGCTGGCAGAGAGCGTGCGCTCGGTAGAGGAGCGCATTGCACGACAGAGCGCCGAATTCGAGGCGCTCAACCGATCCTATGAAAAGTCCCGGGAGGCCGAGGTTGCCGCCGTTTCGCATGCCAACGTTCTTGCCTCGGAGATTGCCGGGGTACGCGCGCTCCTCGAGTCGGAGCAAACCCGGCTGGGTGCCGCCGAGAAGGCGCTGATCCAGAGGAACGAACTGCTCGACGCCGCGCGCGTGCGCATCGAGGAAGCACTGAAGGAAGCCGGGCGCCACCAGAGCGAGGCGCTGACGCTACGCGATCAACTGGCGGCGCGCGATGCCACCATCGTGCAGGTCACCCATTCGCTGGGCGAACGCGACGCGCAGTTCGCCGCGCTGCAGCGCGAACATGGCCAGATGGTTCCGGTGTTCGAGGAGCGGACCCGTGTGGGGGCGCAGCTCACGACGGATCTGCAGGCGGAGCGCAAGCGCACTGCGGATCTCTCGGAGCTCCTGAAGGCCGCCCAGCAATCCGCGGCGTCGCTGGACGTGAAGCTCAAGAAGGGCGAGGAGGATCTCAACAGTGCCCGCCGCGAATTGAACCTCATCAAGACGCAGGCCACCTCCTACCTCGATCAATTGCGCACGCGCGAGTGGCGCCGCGGGTTTGATGAGAATTTGCACCGCGAACTGGATGGCAAGATTGCCGCTGCGCACGTCGAGCGCGATGCGATGCGGCTCGAGCGCGATCAGCTCCGCCAGCGAGCGGTCGAACTGGAGCGCGAAGTGAAGCTGCGCGATGAGGACATTGCCAAATGGCGGACCGATTCGATGGGCGACCAAGAGGTGCAGCAACGCCTCGAGGCGGAACTCGCCAGGATCGAGGAGGCGCGAATTGCGCTCGTGCAAAAGGTCGATGCCGTGGACGACGAGCGCGTCCGGTTGGACCGCGAACTCTCGAACCGGCAGCACAAGATCAGCACGCTCGAGTCGGCCGTCGCGCAGCGCGACACGGCGCTCATCAGTCAAGCGCAATCCATGCGCCACATGGAATCGGCGCGTGCTGAAGCCGCGGAAAAGGCCGCTTCCTTGGAGGGCGAGTGCGGCCGGCTGAACCAGGAGCTGGGGGCGCGGACCCAGGAAATCGAAAGTCTGAAGGCTGCCGCGGCGACGACCGAGGAGACGCGCAGCCAGCGGGAGATGCTGCTGCACCAGGTCGAACGGGCCTGCGCCGACCTCAGCGGGCGGATCTCTGCTCTGGAGAATGAACGAGACCGGATGCACGAAGAGCTGCTCCGCCGGGAGGCAGCGGTGGCCGGGGCGCAGGCCGCCGCACAAGAAGAGGCCGCGCGCGGCAAGGACCTGCAGGCCGCTGCGGACAAGGCGCACGCCGAACTGGCGCAGCAGATCGAGGGCCTGAAGGCCGACCTGCGGCGGCGCGACGGCGAGATGGCCGCCCTGGCGGCGCAACTCAAGGAAGCGCGCGGTCCGATTGAGCCGATTGAGGCGGAGGTCAAGCGATTGAACGCCGAAGTGGCCTCGCGGGCGGCTGGTATCGAGCAGCTGAACGAAGAGAACCGCTCGCTGCGGGCGGCTTTGGAGCGCACACGCGGCGCGTTGGAGGAGCGCGAGTTCCTGATCCGGCGTTTGGAGCGCAGTGAAACCAATAACGCGCACGTCCTCGGCCGCATTCAAACGAGCATCGAGCGGCTGGGGTCCGTGCCCCCCCCCAATGCCGGATCGGTGGCGGCTGCGGTCGAATGCGTAGCGGAATTCGTGCGCATCGATGGGAGCTACAACACCACCTATGCCTTGACGCGCCGAACCCGGATCGGCCGGGCAACGGGGTGCGAAATGCATATCGAGTCCAGTTCGGTCAGCCGCCACCACGCGCTGGTGCTCACGAGCTCGCGGGACGTGATCATCGAGGATCTCAACAGCACCAACGGTGTGCTGGTGAACGGGCGCAAGGTGTCGCGTCAGCTGCTGCACGATGGCGATATCGTGGCGATCGGCGAGGCCCAGTTCCGCTTGACCATCAAGTTCGCGTCGGGCGCCTTGGAGCATTCGTCCTCGGGCCCGCAGGCTCCGCAGTAGGTGCCCGGGCGCCCGGGAGGGCGTTCCCGTCCCGCCGCTCGAGGCGCCACGCAGACCCGCGGGGCGCGAATGAGCGCAAATTCACGAGCTTGGCCCTTTATCGCGGCCGCTGAATCCGGTATCTTTCGCGGCCCTGAAGCGCGCTTAGCTCAGCGGTAGAGCATCACCTTGACATGGTGGGGGTCAGTGGTTCGATCCCACTAGCGCGCACCACTTCCCAAGGACGGGGTGCCAGGCGGCCCCGTCCGCGGGCGCCCGCCTGTAGGGGTGCGTGGCCAGGACGATTCGAGCCGGTCATGCTCATGCTTCGATATAGCAGGTCGCGCCAAGCCGGGGGCGTCCAGCTCTGGATGCCCCGTCGCGGGTAGGCAACCGGCCCTTTGGTACTATGGTTGTATGCCCGTAATAACTCTCCCCGATGGCAGCCAAAAGCGCTTCGATGCCGCCGTTTCCGTGCGCGATATCGCGGCCTCCATAGGCGCGGGGCTCGCCAAGGCGGCGCTCGCCGGCAAGGTCGACGGGGTGCTGGTGGATACTTCCCGGATGGTGGACCACGACGCCCACGTGACCATCGTGACGGATCGCGATCCCGAGGGGCTGGAGATCATCCGCCACTCCACGGCGCACCTTCTGGCGAATGCCGTGCAGGAGCTGTACCCGGATGCGCAGGTGACCATCGGACCGGTCATCGAGGACGGGTTTTACTACGACTTCGCCTACAAGCGTCCGTTTTCCACCGAGGATCTGGCGGCGATCGAAAAGCGCATGGCCGAGATAGCCGCCAAGGATCTGCCCGTGCACCGGCGGGAGATGCCCCGCGACGCCGCGGTCGAACACTTCAAGAAGCTGGGCGAGCATTACAAGGCGGAAATCATCGCCTCGATCCCCTCCAACGAGCCCATCAGCCTGTACGGCCAGGGCAGCTGGGAGGATCTGTGCCGCGGGCCGCACGTGCCCAGTACCGGCCGGCTCAAGGCCTTCAAGCTCATGAAGGTGGCCGGCGCCTACTGGCGCGGTGATTCGCGCAATGAAATGCTGCAGCGGATATACGGCACGGCGTGGGTCAACGAGAAACAGCTCAAGGACTACCTGACGCGCCTCGAAGAGGCGGAGAAGCGCGACCACCGGCGGATCGGCAAGGAACTGGATCTCTTCCACCTGCAGGAGGAGGCGCCGGGCGCGGTATTCTGGCACCCGAAGGGCTGGATGCTGTTTCAGCAGTTGATTTCCTACATGCGCGACCGGCAGCGCGAGGCCGGCTATCAGGAAGTCAACACGCCCGAGGTCATGGACCGGGAGCTGTGGATCAAGTCGGGACACATGGAGACCTTCGGCGAAAACATGTTCATGACCGAGACGCCCGATGAGCGCGTCTTCGCCATCAAGCCGATGAACTGTCCGGGCCATATTCAGGTGTTCAAGCAGGGCCTGCGCAGCTACCGCGAGCTGCCGCTGCGCATCGCTGAATTCGGCAAGGTCCATCGCTATGAGCCGTCCGGCGCGCTGCACGGGCTCATGCGGGTGCGGGCATTCACGCAGGACGACGCGCACATCTTCTGCACGCCCGATCAGATCACGGAAGAGGCGGTCAAGGTCACGGAGTTGATCTTGAGCATCTACCGCGACTTCGGGTTCACCGAGGTGCGGATCAAATTCTCCGACCGGCCGCCGAAGCGGGTGGGTTCGGATGAGGTGTGGGATAAGGCCGAGTCGGCCCTGCGCCAGGCCTCCGCGGCAGCCGGCATCGAGACCACCCTCAACCCCGCCGAGGGGGCCTTTTACGGGCCGAAACTCGAGTTCGTGCTGCGCGATGCCATCGGACGGGATTGGCAGTGCGGAACGCTACAAGTCGATTTCAACCTGCCGGGGCGGCTGGGTGCGGGGTATGTCGCCGAGGACGGCCAGAAACACACCCCGGTCATGCTGCACCGGGCCATGTTCGGCTCCCTGGAGCGATTTATCGGCATTTTGCTCGAGCATCACGCCGGGAAATTGCCGACCTGGCTGGCCCCGATTCAGGCCGTGGTCATCGGAATTACCAATTCCCAGAACGAATATTGCCTGGAAGTTGCGGAAAACCTGAAAAATCAGGGGCTTCGGGTAGAAACGGACTTGAGGTATGAGAAGGTTGGCTTTAAAATCCGGGAGCATACACTCAAGCGTGTGCCTTACCTCCTGGTCGCCGGCGAGCGGGAAGTGGAGGCGCGCACCCTGGCCGTACGCACGCGAAGTGGCAGAGATTTGGGCAGTTTGGAGTTCAAGGAACTCTCTGCCTTGCTCTGCGACGAAGTCGCGAGCCGCGGCCGTCTTGTTTTGGAGGATCGCTTATCGCAACGTCGAAGCGCGTAAGGCGCAATGAGGAGATCTCCGCACCGTCGGTGCGCGTGATCGCAGCGGATGGAAGTCAGGCGGGGGTCATGACGCGCGCGGAAGCGCTCCAGTTGGCCAGCTCGCAAACTCTGGACCTGGTAGAGGTCTCGCCGATGGCGGAGCCGCCGGTGGTCAGAGTGATGGATTTCGGCAAATTCTTGTTCGAACAAAACAAGAAGGCGCACGCGGCGAAGCGAAAGCAGAAGCAGATTCAGGTCAAGGAAGTGAAGTTTCGTCCCGGAACGGAAGAGGCGGATTACCAGGTCAAACTGCGTAATATCGTCCGATTCCTGACCGAGGGCGACAAGGCCAAGGTGACCTTGCGTTACCGGGGCCGTGAGCTCGTGCATCAGGACATCGGCCGGCGTCTCCTGGCGCGGATTTCTGAGGATCTCGCCCCCTATTCGGTGGTCGAGCAGAGTCCGCTGATGGAGGGCAAGCAGATGGTCATGGTATTCGGGCCCAAAAAGAAGTGAGCGGCGGACCCTAAAGAAGTCCGTCACCCCGCCTGTAGCGGCGCTCCTCGAGGGATCGGGACGGTTCGACCGTTCCGAAGTTCCTGCGAGGCCGGCGTCTGTGAACAGGGCCATAAAATCAGGAGTCGAACGTGCCCAAGATGAAAACCAAACGGGCTGCGTCGAAGCGTTTTCGCAAAACAGCGAACGGCTTCAAGCGCGGCCAATCTCACCGTCGTCATATTCTGACGAAGAAGCCGAGCAAGCGTAAGCGTCAGCTGCGTCGCGAGAGCGAAGTGCACGAGACGGACGTGAATCGCGTGAAGCAACTGCTTCCGTACGCTTGAGAGAAAGGAGCTAACAGAATATGGCAAGAGTAAAACGCGGTGTCGTCGCCGGTCGACGTCACAAGAAAATCCTCAAGAAGGCGAAGGGCTATTTCAACGCCCGGCGCAAGGTATTCCGGGCCGCCAAGCAGGCCGTCATCAAGGCGGGTCAATACGCCTATCGCGGCCGCCGCGAGAAGAAGCGCGAGTTCCGCGCGTTGTGGATCACCCGCATCAATGCGGCAGCGCGTCTGTGCGGGATGAGCTACAGCACCCTCATCGACGGGTTGAACAAGGCGGAACTGGCCATCGATCGCAAGGTGCTTGCGGACCTCGCGGTGCACGACATGCCCGCCTTTGCGGCCATCGCCGAGAAGGCCAAGGCGAGTCTGCCGGCCAAGGCCGGCGCACCGGCCAGCCACGCGGCCTGAGGGCCGCCGGGGATTTCGCGGGGACTGGCCTTGACTCAAGGGTCATCCCCGCGGAAGCCTTTGGACTCGAGAATGGCTGCCCAAGAACCGTTGATTTCTCTGGTGGAGCAGGCCCTGGCTCAGGTGGAGGCGTCCGCGAACCTCGCCGCCTTGGACGAGGTGCGGGTGCGCGTGCTCGGCAAGAAGGGCTTGCTCACGGAGCAGCTCAAGAGCTTGGGAGCGCTCCCGGCGGAACTTCGGCCTGCAGCCGGGCAGAGGATCAACGACGCCAAAGCCGCCGTCCAGGCGGCGCTCGAGGCGAGACGCACGCATCTCGAGGACGCGGCGCTGCGGGCGGAACTCGCCCAGGGCGCCATCGACGTGACCTTGCCCGGCCGCGGCCAGGACCCGGGCAGCCTGCATCCGGTCACGCGCACGCGTCTGCGCATCGAGCGGATATTCACGCAGGCGGGATTTCAGGTGGCAACGGGACCCGAGGTGGAGGACGACTTCCACAACTTCGAGGCGCTCAACATCCCGAAGAATCACCCGGCGCGGGCGATGCACGACACGTTCTATTTCCCCGACGGCCGGCTCCTGCGCACGCACACCTCACCGGTGCAGATCAGGGCCATGCGCGCGCAGAAGCCGCCGATCGCCGTGATCGCGCCCGGCCGCGTCTATCGCAACGACTCGGACATGACGCACACCCCGATGTTCCACCAAGTCGAGGGCATCGTGGTCGGCGAGCGTACGAGCTTCGCGAACCTGAAGGCGATGCTGCACACCTTCGTCGAGCATTTTTTCGAGCAGCCCTTGGGGATGCGGCTGCGCCCGTCGTATTTTCCGTTCACCGAGCCGTCGGCCGAGGTCGACATCGAATGCGTGTTCTGCCACGGCAAGGGCTGCCGGGTATGCAAGCAGACCGGCTGGCTCGAGATCCTGGGCTGCGGAATGATCCATCCCAATGTGCTCGCCGCAGCCGGCATCGACGCCGAAGCTTGGCAGGGATATGCCTTCGGCATGGGCATCGAGCGGCTCGCGATGCTGCGCTATGGCGTCGATGACCTGCGGCTGTTCTTCGAAAACGACCTGCAGTTCCTGAAGCAATTCCCGTGAAGATCACCCATCACTGGCTGCGCGAATTCTTGAAGCCGCTGGAGGCCACGCCGGCGGAACTCGCCTCGCGGCTCACCCTCGCGGGCCTGGAGGTCGAGGCCGTGACCCCGGTGGCGCCGCCGTTCTCCGGCGTGGTGGTCGGGGAAGTCTTGAGCGCCGGCCGGCATCCGAATGCGGAAAAGCTCTCGCTGTGCGAGGTGACCACGACCGGGACCGACCGGCTGCAGATCGTGTGCGGCGCGTCGAACGTGCGCGGCGGATTGAAGGTGGCGGTCGCCATGGTGGGCGCGCATCTGCCGGGCGGCCTGGTCATCAAACGCGCGAAGCTGCGCGGCACGGAATCGAACGGCATGCTGTGCTCGGCCCGCGAGCTAGGACTGGGCGACGAGCACGAGGGCATCCTGGAGCTGCCGGGGTCGATGCCCCTGGGGATCGACGTGCGCGAGGCGCTCGATCTCGACGACACGACCCTCGAGGTCAATGCCACCCCGAACCGCGGCGACTGCATGAGCGTATTCGGGATTGCGCGTGATTATGCGGCGGCGCGTGAGCACCGGTATCTCACTCACGAGGTGGCACCGGTTGCGGCGCAGATTTCCGACGTCTTCCCGGCGGCCATCGAGGCTGCCGAGGGTTGCCCGGTGTTCGGGTCGCGCGTCATCCGCGGTCTGCGCATTCAGGGCGGCTCGCCCGCCTGGCTGCGCGAGCGGCTGCGCCGGGTCGGCATCAACAGCATTTCGCCGGTGGTCGACGTCACGAACCTGGTGATGATGGAACTTGGGCAGCCGATGCACGCGTACGATCTGTCGCGCCTCTCGGGTGCGATCACCGTGAGGATGGCGGAATCGGGCGAGCGGTTGACGCTGCTCGACGACAAGGAGTACGTGCTCGATCCCGAGTTCCTGGTCATTGCCGATGGCAGCGGGGCGGTCGGACTCGCGGGCATCATGGGCGGGCGGGACACGGCGATCTCGGATTCGACCACGGACGTGCTGCTGGAGGCCGCGCACTTCACGCCCGACATCATCGCGGGCCGTGCCCGGCGGGTGGGGCTGTTCACCGATGCGGCGCAGCGCTTCGAGCGCGGCGTCGATCCGGCCCTGCCGGCGCTCGCGCTCGAGCGGGCCGCGGACTTGCTGCAGCAGATCGCCGGCGGCGCGGCCGGTCCCAGTCAGCTGACGCACGCACGATCGGCATCCGGGAGCGGGGCGGAACCGGTCTGGGTCGCCCTGCGGCGCGATCGCCTCGAACGGCTCTTGGGCGTTGCCGTGCCCGACGCCGAGGTGTCGTCGTTGCTTGCCGCTGTGACCGGACGGGTCGAAAACATTTCCGGTGGCTGGCGCGTGCCGGTGCCGTCGCATCGCTTCGACATCCGCATCGAAACCGATCTCATCGAGGAAGTTGCGCGACTGCGAGGCTTCGACAGTATTGCCGAAAGCCACGCGGCGGCGCCGCAGATCGCCGGGTATGCCACCGAAACGCGCATCGACAACGAGCGGCTGTTCACCGCGATGGCCGACGCGGGCTACCGGGAAGTCATCACCTACACCTTCGTCGATCCCGTGCTGCAGCGCCAGCTGTTCCCGGACGAGCCGGGCCTCGCGCTGGCCAATGCCATCTCGGCGGACTTGAGCGAAATGCGTGTCTCGCTGTGGACCGGGCTGATCGGGGCGGCGCGCGAAAACCTGCGACGCCAGCAAGCGCGGCTGCGTTTGTTCGAGATCGGCAAGAAATTCGAAGTGCGCGGCGGCCACGTGCGCGAAATCGAAACCCTCGCGGGGATTGCCGTAGGCCGGCGCTGGCCGGAGCAGTGGGGCAGCGGACGAGAGGCGCTGGATTTCTACGACGTGAAGGCCGACCTCACGCGCGTGCTCTCACTCACCGGCCAGGGAGATGCGGTGCGTTTCGAGGCCGACGCTTGCGGGTGTCTGCGGCCGGGCCGCACGGCCCGAATTCATCATGGGACCGCGGCCGTGGGTTGGCTCGGCGAGGTGCACCCGCAGCTCATCAAAGCCCTGGCGCTGCCCCCCGGCGCAATTTTATTTGAATTAGAAATTGAATCAGCTTTCAGATCGAAGTGTATGAAATACAAGGCGATATCCAGGTTCCCCAGTGTGCGCCGCGACCTCGCCATCGTCGTCGACGAGAGCGTTCCTCTCGCAGTTTTGCGGGAAACTGTTACTGTTAGCGCATCCGGCCTTCTTAGCGAGCTCAGAGTCTTCGATGTGTATCGCGGACCTGGGGTAGATTTTGGTCGAAAAAGTGTCGCTTTAGGCTTGATTTTGCAGGACTCTTCGCGCACTCTAACCGACGTCGATGCGGACGCCGTTGTAACCGCAGTGGTTGCGCGGTTGCGGGATGAATTGAGCGCCTCCATAAGAGATCAATAAGCATGGCAGCCCTGACCAAGGCCGAGATGGCCGAGGCCCTTTTCGATCAATTGGGCCTCAACAAGCGTGAAGCGCGAGAGCTGGTGGACCTGTTTTTCGAGGAAATCCGTGCGGCATTGTCGTCGGGCGAGCAGGTGAAACTCTCCGGCTTCGGCAATTTCGATCTGCGCGACAAGAATCGGAGACCCGGGCGAAACCCCAAAACGGGCGAGGAGATTCCCATCAGCGCCCGCCGTGTGGTTACTTTTCGTCCCGGCCAAAAGTTGAAGGCACGCGTCGAGGCGTATGCTGGAACCAAGCAACAATAGCGAATTGCCGGCGATTCCCGGCAAGCGCTACTTTACGATAGGCGAGGTCAGCGACCTCTGCGGTGTGAAGCCGCATGTGCTGCGCTATTGGGAACAGGAGTTCCCGCAGTTGAAGCCGGTCAAGCGGCGGGGCAACCGGCGCTACTATCAGCGCCAGGACGTGCTCATCATCCGCCAGATCCGCAGTTTGCTGTACGAGCAGGGTTTCACCATCGGCGGCGCGCGCAATCGGCTTGCCGGCGACGATGCGCAGGTGGACCTGAATCAGAGCCAGCAGCTGATTCATCAAATGCGGCTCGAGCTCGAAGAGCTGATAAAAATTCTTCGCCGCTAGGGGTTTTTTCCGCGGCTTCTCAACTGCCGCAGGCCCGTTTGGGCTATCATTAAAAAACGGTCGGGGCGTGGCGCAGCCTGGTAGCGCACTTGCATGGGGTGCAAGGGGTCGCAAGTTCGAATCTTGTCGCCCCGACCAATACTTACACTCGATCCTGGTTCGCTCTGTGTCCGCCTTTGCGCCCACCTTCATTTTGGCGCCGTGTGGGGCTATTCATCCCGCCGGCCGGAAGGAGACCTTAGGGTGGTGTGGCCAATGGCCCCTAGGATCGGCAAAGAATGCCCGGGCGATTGGATTGTCATCACGAGCGCGAGCCTGCGCTAGATGCGAACGGCGATGTTGAGCGGGACAGAGGGCGCCACGACGAGTCGCGTCCCCTGTATGACGAGGCGCTTGACATTCATATGAGCGAGCGCGATGGCCTCGGGCAGGCTCATGTTGAAGGTAATAGCAACGCTCGCGATTAGGCACTAGGTATAGCGCCCCACACTTCGATCAAATGCAACCTTGACGCTGTGATGAACCACGTATGTCAGGTAATTGTCCGGCTAACGGGAAGCGTTGATGCCGGGACGGCGTGGATCAAGCGATGCTTCGTCGTCACGCCGCCATGAACCCGCCACATGTGAACGCAATGTGGCAATTATGACAAATAGCGGTCGGCGCCCAATGGACCCACAACGGGCGCTAGAGAGCGAATATTGACGGCGCCCACATTGAAGCGTGCAATGCCCGCACGAAGTGGAAAGTTCGACGATGAGAAGTTTGGCTCAGGGAGGGGGTAAGAATAATGAACCGCCACGCCTCAATGAATCGCATCTATCGACTGGTATGGAGTCAGGTGCGCGGCACCTGGGTGCCGGTCGCCGAAACGGCCAGGGGAGGCTGTAAATCGGGCGGCTCAAAATCGATTTCCAGTCGTAACGCCCTTGCAGCCGCAATTTCGTTGGCGCTTGCGCCACTCGCTCACGGATCCCCCGCCGCGCCGCCGTGTGTGGCTTCCACGTGCGGCAACACCTTCGTTGCCGCGACAACTCATCCCCTCGGTGGGCAGATCGTGTCGGGCAGCGCCAGCATTATCCAGTCGGGCAATGTCACCGACATTCGTCAATTGAGCGCGGATGTTTCGATCGACTGGTTGAGTTTCAATATTGGCTCGCAGGCAACCGTCGATTTTCTTCAGCCCTCGGCCAGCTCAGTTGCCGTCAATCGTATTCTCGGTAACAACGGCAGTCAGATTCTGGGGCGCCTCGATGCCAATGGTCAGGTGTGGCTCGTTAACCCCAATGGCATCGTTTTTGGCCCGGGAGCCCAAGTCAACGTCGGCGGCTTGGTCGCCTCTACGTTGAACGCCAATGGCTCGGCCTTAAGCGCCACCACACAAAGCTTCGCGGGCAACGGCAGCGGCAGCATCGTGAACCAAGGTACGATCACTTCCGCGAATGGAGGCTACGTCGCACTGATCGGTAATCGCATCAGCAACCAAGGCGTCATCACCGCGCAGCTCGGCACCGTGGCCTTGGCCGCCGGCAGCGCGGTCACGCTCGATTTCAGCGGCAACCGCCTGGTCCATCTGCAGGTGGACCAAAGCACGCTGAATAATCTCGCTCAGAACAATCAGCTGATCGAAGCCGACGGCGGCTTGGTCATAATGACGGCGGGCGCGCAGCAGACCCTGCTCGCGAGCGTGGTCAATAATTCCGGGGTTATTGAAGCGCGCACCGTAGCCAACCACAACGGCACCATCGAACTCTTAGGCGGCATGACGGCCGGCACCGTAAATGTCGGTGGCATGATCGATGCGAGTGCGCGCGGCGGTGGCAATGGCGGCTTTATCGAGACCAGCGGCGCCAAGGTGGAGGTGGCCAATGACGCAAAGGTGACGACGGCTGCCGCCCGGGGCCTCATGGGCACCTGGCTGATCGACCCGCAGGACTTCACGGTGGCGCCCACAGGAGGGGATATTACGGGGGCGACGCTCTCCACCGAGCTGGGCACAACCTCGGTAACGCTGCAAAGCAGCAGCGGCCTCGCGGCCGGAAGCGGCAACATTAATGTCAACGATAACGTTTCCTGGAGCGCCAACAGCAGCTTGACGCTGACGGCCTCGAACAATGTCAATGTCAACGGCACGATCGCAGCTTCGGGCGCCAATGCCGCGCTCGTCATTCAACCCAATACCGCGAATGGATCCGAGACACCAAGCGGAACGGGTACCTTGAACGTCGGCGCAGGCGCATCGATCACCCTGTCGGGCGCGAGCGCGGGTCTTTCGATCGGGACGTCAAGCTATACCCTGGGCCCTGGCGCGACTATCAACCTTCCTGATGTCTTACCGACCTCGACCACGGCGCTTATTGTCGGTGGCACTCCCTACACGGTGATCAACAGCTTGGGGTCAGGGGGAAGCGTTACCGGCACCGACCTGCAGGGAATCAACGGCAAGCTGTCCGGGTACTACGCCTTAGGCAGCAATATCAACGCGTCCTCAACGGCGAGTTGGAGAAGTGGGGCGGGCTTCACGCCGATCGGACAAGGAAGCTTTGGATTTACCGGCACGTTTGACGGCCTGGGACACGCCATCAGCGACCTGACGATCGATGAACCGCTGGGGCTCCCCGTCGGACTGTTTGGTGTTGTAGGTTCTTCCAGCCAAGCTTCCGTGATTCGGAATGTGGGACTGATGAATGGCAGCGTGAGCGGCCTTCAATATGTCGGCTTGCTCGCTGGTTATATCTACAACGGTACGGTCAGCAACAGCTACGCCACCGGCAGCGTGCGCGGCTCCGATTATGTCGGCGGGCTGGTGGGGTTCAACGCAGGGACGATCAGCGACAGTTACGCCACGGGCAGCGTCACCGGTTCTAGCGGTTCTTATTATGTCGGCGGGCTGGTGGGGTTCAACGCAGGGACGATCAGCGACAGCTACGCCACGGGCAGCGTGAGCGGCAGCGACGGGGCTGTCGGCGGGCTGGTGGGGTGGAACTACAAGGGCTCGATCAGCGACAGCTACGCCACCGGCAGCGTGAGCAGTACGGACGGGGCTGTCGGCGGGCTGGTAGGCTCAAACTACGGCACGATCAGCAACAGCTACGCCACGGGCAGCGTGAGCGGTACGGGAACCTACGTCGGCGGCCTCGTGGGTTACAACAACGGCACGGTCAGTGACGGCTTCTGGGACACCACGACCTCCGGACAAACAACCTCTGCAGGCGGCACGGGCCTGACCACCGCGCAGATGCAGACGACCTCGAATTTCACGGGCTTTACCTTCACGACCACGCCCGGCGCAGGGGGCAACAGCTGGGTCATGGTTGACGTGGATGGCACGTTGAATAATGCCGGCGGGGCGGCGGGAGCGACCTTCCCGATGCTCGCTTCCGAGTACTCAACCACGATCAACAATGCTCACCAGCTGCAATTGATGGCGATGAATCTCACCGCCGCCTACACCCTGGGACAGAACATCAACGCGTCGGCCACGGGCAACGGTACTGATGTCTGGGGCAGTTCGGGATTTGTCCCGATCGGGAGTTCAAGCACTCCATTCACCGGCACGTTCAATGGGCTTGGGAATGCCATTAGCAACCTCACGATCAATTTGCCGTCAGCATCTGATGTTGGTCTGTTTGGGTACACCGGCGCAGGTTCTGCGATCCAGAACCTAGGATTGATCGGTGGCGGCGTCAGCGGTTCCTACTACGTTGGCGGCCTTGTGGGGTTCAGCAACGGTGGCACGGTCAGCAATAGTTACGTCACGGGCAGCGTGAGCGGTGGTTACAACGTCGGCGGGCTGGTGGGATACAGCATCGGCGCGATCACTAACAGCTACGCCACGGGCAGCGTGAGCGGTATTACCGGCTCGGAATTTGTCGGCGGACTGGTGGGGCAGAGCGCCGGCACGATCACTAATAGCTACGCCACGGCCAGCGTGAGCGGTACCGAGTTTGCCGGTGGGCTGGCGGGGATGAATGCAGGGACGGTCAGCAACAGCTACGCCACGGGCCAGGTGAGCGGTTCTAGCTATGTCGGCGGGATGGTGGGAAGAAACCTCAGCGGTACGGTCAGCAACGGCTACGCAACGGGCAACGTGAGCGGCTCTAGCTACGTCGGCGGCCTCGTGGGTTTCGACTCCGGTGGCACGATCAGCAACAGCTTCTGGAACACCACAACCTCTGCCCAGACAACCTCGGCAGGCGGCATCGGATTGATGAGCGCGCAGATGCAAACCGCCTCGAGCTTCACCGGCTGGAGCATCGCCACCACCGGTGGCAGTGGCGATGTCTGGCGCATCTATCAAGGGCACACCTTCCCCCTGCTCGTCAGTTTCTTGACGCCCCTGACGCTCACCGACGCGCCGGATACGACGGTGACCTATAACGGCAGCGCGCAAAGCGGCCCTAGCACCGCGATCAGCGTCGTGTTGGGAGCGGCAGCTACGGGCACCAACGCGGGCTTCTACAACGGCTACTACTCCACGCAGCAGGGATACGACATCAGCGGCGGAAATCTGACCATCAACCCCCTGGCGAGCGTCGCGTGGACGGGCGGGAAGTCCGGCAACTGGTCGGGGGCATCGAATTGGGCGGGCGGTGTGCTTCCGGACTTGGGGAATGTGCTTGCGGTGACGATCCCGAAGGGCGATACGGTGACCTACGATCCGGGGATGGCCTTACTGGGAACGACGGTGCTCACCTCGTTGACGAGCGCGGGCACGGTGGTGATGGCGGCGGGGTCGCTCGATACCACGGGTACGTTCAGCACGGCGGGCTTCAGCCAGACGGGCGGGACGCTCACGGCGGGGACATTGAAGATTGCCTCGACCTCGGCGAGCGGCGTGCAGCTTGGAGACATCACGGCCGGGACATTGAGCGTGACCTCGAAGGGCGGGGCGATCACGGAGCTTGCGGGAGCCTCGGTGGACGTGACGGGCGCTACCACGCTGACGGCGGAGAATGGCGCGAGCTATTACGGGATCACGCTCGACAGCGCCGGGAATGGCTTTACGGGTGCAATTACCTCCACGGGATTGAACACCGACTTGGAGAGCGGTACGGGCAACTTGACGCTGGGCGCGACGACGGCCACGGGGAGCTTGACGGTGACGGCGCTCGACGGATCGATTGCGCAGGCGAAGGGCAAGACGATTGACGTGGCGGGGCTGGTAACGGCGCAGGGGAGTGCGATTACGCTCGATTCGGGCACGGCGCTTGATGCGGCTGTGACCAGCACGGGGGCGGTCTCACTGACGTCGGTCGGCGCTATGGATGTGTCGGGAAATGTCGGCACCACGCTGAAGACTACTACCACAGGGACTGACGCAACCACGACCTTCGGTGCGACAACGGTGGGCAAGAGTCTCACGGTGGTGAGCACCGGGGCAGTGACGGAAACCTCATCGAACATCTTGACGGTCGATGGTAAAGGAACCACCACGGTCTCGAATGCACACGTCACGGTCAATGGCGTCAAAGGCGCGAAGATCCCTGCACCGTAATGGCGTCGCAGCGACGGTGAGACTGGCAAGCTCTGTCCCGACTGACACGGCGACACCAGCGGGTCCCTTGCTTCAATGGTCCGCGCCGAGGAAGTCGAAGATGGATGACCGTTGTTGACCTTCCTCCGACCCGCATCGTGCGCGTGCTCGCGGGCAGGCTGGCTCTTGCTTTTGATCCCATGGGCCGCGCACGCCGCAGCGCCGGTCGCGCCCGCTGCCCCGGCTCTTCCGGGTGCAGGTTCGCTGCTGCAGCAAATCCAGCCGGTGGAGCCTCCCCCTGCACCCAGCGACAATCCGGGCCTCGTCATCGAGCCGCAAGGCAGCGCGACCCTGCCGCCGAGCGCTCCCTTCCGTGTGACCTCGATCCAGATTATCGGCAATACCTCCTTCGATACCGCGACGCTGCACGGACTCATCGCGGGAGCCGAAGGCAGGGAACTCACCCTGCCCGAACTCAATGACTGGGTCACCCGGATTACCGATTTTTACCATGCGCACGGCTACCCGCTCGCCCGAGCCCTCATCCCGGCGCAGGCGATTCGCGACGGCGTGGTGATGATCCAGGTGATCGAAGCGCGCTACGGCAGGATCATTCTCGAAAACAAGAGCCGCGTGAGCGATGCGCTGCTTGACTCCACGCTCGCGCCGCTGAAGAGCGGGGGAATGATCGGGCAGGCCGAGCTTGACCGGGTGCTCCTATTGTTGTCCGACACGCCGGGCGCCGTGACGAGCGCTACGCTGCAGTCGGGCGAGGCCGCCGGCACGTCGGATCTCCTGGTGCAGGGCGCGCCCGGACCCGCCGTGACGGGGAATGTCACGGCGGACAACTATGGGAACCGCTATACCGGCAGCGCCCGCCTCGGCGGCGAGATCGCCCTCAACGACCCTCTGCGCCACGGCGACGTCCTGGACGCGAGCGTGCTGAGTTCGGGCCATGACATGGACTATGGCCGGCTGATGTACGACTGGCTGCTGAACGGCGCGGGGACTCATCTTGGCGCCTCGTATTCGGCTTTGCACTACGTCTTGGGCGAATCGCTCGCCTCGCTGGAAGGCCACGGCACGGCCGACGTGGCAAGCCTCTGGGGCAAACAGCCGCTGGTGCGCAGCCTCAATATCGATCTGTACGCGCAGCTGCAATTCGACCGCAAGCTGCTCAAGGACGATATCGACGTGAGCGCCATCCACACCCACCGGCACCTCGACGACTGGACCGCGACCCTCGCCGGCGACGAACGGGATGCTCTGCTGTCCGGCGGCCTCACGACCTGGAGCTTGGGGCTCACGTCGGGCCGCGTCGGTTTCGACGATGCCAAGGCCGAGCTTGCCGATGCGGCCACGGCCGACACGCGGGGCCCCTTCCTGCAGGGCAATGCGACGCTCGCGCGCCTGCAAAGAATGACCGCCAAGGACAGTCTGTACGTCGCCGTGTCCTGGCAATGGGCCAATGCCAACCTCGACCCGTCGCAGAAAATGGTCGCTGGCGGCCCGTACACGGTCCGATCCTACGACATGAGCGCCCTCACCGGCGATGAGGGTATTCAAACCACCGCCGAATGGCGTCGCGACCTGCCCGCCTGGTATGGGCAGTGGCAGGGGGTGGGATTCTTCGACACCGAGCACCTGACCATCAACGAGAACGTCTGGACCGCCGGCACCAACACGGTGATCATCAACGGCGCGGGACTGGGGTTCAACTGGACGGGACCTAACCAGTGGAGCGCGAAGGCTTCGGTCGCGGCGCGGCTTGGATCGGCGCCGATTCTGGCGGGCGCCAGCAGGTCGGTGCGTGCATGGCTTACCATCGCCAAGGGATTCTGAGCGGGAACACAACACATGACCAATCCAACCTTTGTCGGCGTCACCGGGTTGCCCCGCGCGGGTTCCACCCTGCTGTGCCAGATGCTGGCGCAGCACCCGGAAATTCACTGCGAGGGCTTAAGCTCGCCGCTGTGCAACCTCGTGCTCGGCATCAGGCGCATGGTGAGCGACGACCAGTTCTTCCTCTCCCAGCTCGACCACTCCTTCGAGCGCAGCTATGGCCACCTGTCATCGGCGATGCAGGGGTTCTTGCGCGGCTGGAATCAGGACTGCACCAAGAAAGCGGTGGTGGACAAGAACCGGGCGTGGCTGCACTGCGTCGAGCTGCTGCTGCAGATCGAGCCCGGGGCCAAGCTCCTGGTGTGTCTCCGGGATTTGGGTCAGATCTATGGCTCGATCGAGGCGCAGCACCAGCGCACCATCCTCGTTGATTTCATCGACCACCTGGCCGATTTCGATCGGTTCGGGCGCGCCGATCAGCTGTTCGCCAAGGACAAGACCATCGGCGCACCCATGATCTCGCTCCATGCGGTCCCGGATCTGCCGAAGGCGGTGCAGGACCACCTCTATTTCGTCCGCTTCGAAGACTTGATCGAAAAGCCTGCCGCCTGCATGTCGCATATCTACGCCTGGCTGGGTCTTTCCTCGTTCAATATCAATCCCGAGAAGCTCGCGTTAATGGGGCCCCCGGAGAGTGACAGCCACTATCGGATGAAGTATCTGCACACGCAATCGGCGCGGGTCGTAAAGCCCAAGAGGCACGAAATCCCACCCCGCATCCAAACGCAGATCGAGACCGCCTGCGCCTGGTATTACCAACTCTATTACCCAAAAAAGGCCACGACGGCGACCGCCGCCCCGTAGCCTGAAGTTCACGGGTCGACGCTATAGGAACCTGTGGTCGAGGCCGCTCAATCACTGCGATACCTTCATCCTACAGTGCACCCATTGACCGCACTTCCATGACCTGGATCGAGGACTGAGGAATCTGCAGATGCGGATGGTTCGCGAATGCCTTCGCGGCGCTGTCATGGCTTTCCGCCTCCACAATCGAATACAACATGATGTCGTTCTTGGTGTCCGTGATCCCGCTCGTGGTGATGGCTTTGGTCTTTCCGGCCGCCTCAGTGAGCGTGATCATCTTGGAGTGCTCGCCCATCCAGCGAATCCACTCGGCTTTCATCTTCTCTTCCGCGGATTTTTTGGTAGCCGGATCGGTCTTGGCCCAATCCGCCAGGACGTGGACGGGAGCAAGATAAAGGACCAAGAATTTCTTCATCGTTGAGGTAGTCATGATTTCTCCGTTCTTGCAGGCTTGTTTGATTGATGGAAAAGTAGCCGGTGCTCGCTCCGCATTAGTCGTCATCGGGATCGGTGGGCGGACGCTTATCATTGATGAAGTGGGGGGCACCGAGCGGTGCTGAAATGACTTGGAACGGGATGGGCGTCTGGCTCAGGTCGAAGCAGTCGGCCAGGTTGTCGGCGAATGCGTCCGCGTAACCGAGCGAGGGCAGGTTGAAGGTGGACTCGACGAAATTCAGGATGCTGCCGAAATCGTGGGTGACGTGGGAAATGTAGGCGGCTTTGGCGTACGGTGAGACGACCACGAGCGGCACGCGGAAGCCGTAGACATAGCCCGAGCCCCAGCTGACGCCGTCGTCGATGACGGTAGGTGCGACGTGGTCATACCAACCCCCCCAATCGTCCCAGGTGATCAGGATGGCGGTGTTTGCCCAATAGGGGCTGGTACCTATGGCATTGACGATCGAGGCGACCCACGAGGGGCCGCTGCCATCGTTGACATCCCCATGGTCGGATTGGAAGCCATTGGGCGTGACCCAGGTTACTTGCGCGAGTTGTCCGTTGGCGATGTCCGTCAGGACTTGCGTCTGCGGCATGGTCACGCCATTGATCCACTCCGGGCCGGTGCAATTGAGCTTGCCATCGACGGTCTGCGGCTGGCAGATGTGCTCAATGGAGATCGGCGCATTCCAAGCGGGGCCCGGGGTGGCGGCATAGTAGCGCCAGGTCAAGCCCTGGGCCTCGAGCAGATCGGACAGCGTGGGATGTTCGAAGCACGCGTACTCCGGCGGTTGACTGGTTTCGCTCCCCGCGGCATCGATCATCGAGACCGTGTGCGTCGGGGGACCGACGCATCCGCCGCGGCCGAGTGGGGGATCTTCGGAGGCAAATAGCGTGCTGGTCGCGGTCGGAGCCGAAGTGCCGGCCAGGATGAACTGGTGCGCGGGATAGCTCGGCCCCTCATTGCTCTGAAACATGCGATCGCCGAAGGTGTATTGCTCGGCCATCGCGAAATAGGGTTGCACGTCGGCCGGCATGACGTAGGCGAATTGCGCGTTGGGAGGGCAAACGGTCAGCGGCAGCGGGGTGCAGCGGATCAAGTCTGCCCCGTCCATTTTGCCGCCATCGTACATCGATTCAAATGCGGGATGCGAGTGGTCGAGGTCGTAATACAGCGGGCTCGAGCCCGCTGTACCCAGATCGATCGGCGTGAGCGCAATGGTCTGTCCCAGCGAGTTCACGCCGCTGCTCGCGATATCGGCGCCCCGCGCGATCAACACCGGATCCTGGAAGAGATTATCGGGGGTGCGGTTCTCCTGCATGATGATCACAACGTGCTGGATTACGCTCGCCGTCGTCAGCGTGAGGGGCTGGTAACCGTTGTTGGGAGCCAATGCATTGGCATCGGCCCCGGTCACGGTGATGACGTAGGCGCCGGCCGGAGTGCTGCCCGATGTCGAGACCGTCAGCGCGGAGGTGCCGGCAGCGGCGCCGCTGAGCGTCACCGCCGACGGGCTGAATGTGCAAGCGGGACCGGGCGCGCCGTTCACGCTGATTACTCCGGTCACGCTGCAAGATAGATTTACACTGCCGGTATAGCCGTTGGCCGGAGTCACCGTGATGGCCGACGCGGACGTGCTGCCGGCAGTGATGGACGCCGGACTCAACGCGCTCGCCGTAAGCGTGTAGCTGGGGGAACCGGCGGTCCGCGTCTGCAGCGTCAGCATCTGTGGGCCGTTGCTCGGAGCCGCCGCGTTGGCGTCGGCTCCGGTCACCGCGATGCCGTAGGTGCCGGCCGGGGTGCTGCCCGTTGTCGAGACCGTCAGCGCGGAGATGCCGGCGGCCACGCCGCTGAGCGTCACCGCGGGCGGGCTGAAAGCGCAGCCGGGAGCCGGCGTGCCCGAGCCGCTCACGCTGCACGACAAAGTCACGCTGCCGGCATAGCCGTTGACCGGCGTCAGGATCAGGGAGGACGCGGACGTATTGCCCGCGGTCGTGGATCCAGGATTCAAGGGGCTCGCCGCGAGTGTGTAACTCTGCGGACCCGCTGACTGTACCGTCTGCGCGAGCGTCGCCGAACTCCCGCTGAAGTTTGCGGCCGGAAGGTACGTCGCGGTAATCGCGGTAATTCCCTGAGCCAGCGAGGACGTCGTCACGCTCGCCACGCCGCCCGTCAAACTGCCGACGCCTAAAGCGGTGTTCGCCGTCGATAACACGGCCTCTCCGGTCGGAATGCCGCGGAACGGCGCGGTCACGGTGGCCGTGAAGGTCACCGGCTGCCCGACGAGGGCCGGATTCGCCGAGGAGCTCAGGGTCACCGTGGTCGGTGCGGCGTTCACCACCTGATTTAGCACCGCCGATGTGCTGCCCAAGATGTCGGCGCTCCCGTTGTAGACCGCGGTAATGGACAAGGTGCCTAAACTGCGAAAATCGGTCGTCATGCTGGCGACGCCGCGCGCAAACGGCTCGGTGTGCAAAATCGCACCCCCGTTCATGAACGTGACCGTGCCCGTGGGCTTTCCCGATGCAGAGGACACCGTGGCGGCGAAGGTGACGGGCTGCCCGTAGACCGAAGGATCCGCCGTCGAGCTCAGGGTCACCGCGCTGGGGGCCTGGGTCACCTCCTGAGCGAGTGCCGCGGACGTGCTGCCCGCGAACTTGGCATTTCCGGCGTAAGCGGCCGTGATGCTCGCCGTCCCCACGGGGAGCTTGGCCGTGACATAGCTGGCCACGCTACCCGCCAGTGTCGCGGTGTGCAAGATCTCGCTCCCGTTCATGAACGTGACTTTGCCGGTGGGCGTTCCCGAGGCCGAGGACACCGTGGCGGTGAAGGTGACCGGCTGACCAAAGGCGGCGGGATTCGCCGCGGAGCCCAGCGATGTGGAAGTCGGGGTGATGACGTGCGCCGGCAGCGTCGTGGGGATCGCCAGAACCAGCGCCGCCGCCAATGCCGGTACGACGCGGTTCGCGGCGCGACAGATGTTCGACGCCCAATGCCGCTGCTGTTGCGAGTTCGTCAAGGTCGATGCTCCCTCGATCGATTGCAGTTAGGCCGTGCGTTTGCGCCCGCGGCTATTGAGGCGTAGCTGTTGTCGAGCAACCATTATGCAGCAAGTTCGATACCTGATGCTATTCGCCGAATCGCACCGCCGTGTCTTGATTGCCCCCGGGCTGGGGCGTATAGCCTGTGTTAAATTCCAAAGTTGACCGGGGCAGCATGCGCCGGACGGGCCGGTCTTCGGTCACGGTTAACGAACCGGATGCAGTGTGGTATTAAAGAGGTATTGACTGTCGAAGTCGGTCTTATCGCCGGCTCTCTTGTCCGCAACCGGCTGCAGCCGCGCCGTAAGCGGCTTGTGCCACTTCCAGGCCAGTGCCGCAACGTCGCTGAAGATCTTCACCAGACGATCCTCGCTGACGTCGCCGGGGAGGGGCACGGTGTCGAGCCCGGTCCCGCACACCGACGAATACGCCAGCAGCGAATCGATCTCGTAGGCGTTTTCCGCCCAGCGCTGCGCGAGGCGCTTGTCTTCCATCACCGGCAGCATCAACCCTGAATAGCCCACCTGCCTCACCTTTACCGATTTGACGGCCGTGGTAATCGCAAGCGCCGCCGTCATCGTGCCGCTCGAACCGAATGTTGCGCCCGTATAGCGCTCGATCGCGTCTCCAATCGACGCGTCGGCCATGGGCGCCGGTGTGGGGTCCACGCCGGCGAACTCCCAGCCGCTCGAGGCGGCGACTGCGTTGCCCACCTCCTCGCCGACCCGCGCATGAATCGTCAACTGCCGTGTGAGTTCGGCCACGGATGAATCGAAGTCACCATGCGTCGTTCCGAACACCTGCTGCACGACGCCGGCGCCCTCGAATCCCAGCGAGAACTGCTTGCCGGCGCCGGTGTGGTACGCGCCCGGATAGAATGGCCCGAGCGGTTTGAGCATCGCGGTCGCCGCAAACAGAAAAGTGCCTTGACTGTGCACGCTGTGAGCGGCCACGTAACGCACGAGCTTCGCTGACTCGCGGATCGTCTTCCAGTGAATCCCGTCGTCATCCGCGATGATTGCGCTCGCGTTGAGATGCGGCAGCGTCGAGAGCACCTGCGCCAGCAGGCGCATCGCCGCGGGATCGTCGGTGTCGTGGAGCATTGCCGGACCGACATTCGGCATGAAGCCGCCCTTCTGCGACAGATCATCGAGCGATCGAAGGAACGACAGGGCTTCTGCATCCGAGAGGCCCTTCACCAGTTCCGCGAACGGCTGCGTCACGATTCGAACGGTTTGCGTCTCGTAGCCGCGACGGGCGAATTCAGCCTTCGCGGCCGCGAGGACGCGCATGGCGTCGTCGATCTGCTCCTGGTACGTCGATCGATCGAGGCGCACGAACGCCGTGACCGTGCGGACCTTGGGTTTGGAGTCGTCCGCGGCGGCTTGCGCCGAAACGCAGGTGAGCGCACAGAGCAGGATGGTGATGATCAGGCATCTCATGGGCGGCGTACGCTCGCTTGTCATTGAGTGCGCGCGGCTCCGATGGCCGTCAGGGTGTCCGGTACCGCGCCATCGCGCTCGAGCCGCGGGTAGCGTGGTCCGCCCGCATAGCGCAGCTCGAGGGTCCTGAAGGTGTTGTCCTTCTCGACGAGCAGGGCAATCGTGCGTGGCTCCGCGCCGCCCGCCTTGAGGGCGTCCCCCAGTACTTCCTTCGAATACTTGCGTCCGTCGACGGCAACGAGCTTGCTGCCGGGGGCAATTCCTGCTTGATCGGCCGGTGAGCCGGGAATCAGGTTGCTGATGACGTTTCCCTCGTCGAGAAGGGTGAAGCCGAGTGAATAGCGCAGGTCCGCCTCCTTGTACATGGCCTCGTAGCCTTTTTGCACGCTGGTGGGTTCGGAGGAGTAGCCGAGGCGCCAGCCGCTCGCGGTGAGCCCTTCGAGCGGTGCGCCGGCCTTGACGCGGTCGAGCCGCTCCATCCAGAAACCACGCCAGTCGTAGGGCAGCACGGTGTTCAAGGCGGTGACGACGGCCTCGAAGTCGTAGGGTATGACCTTGGGACCGCCGCTCGGCGGCCCGTAAAATAGCCGGCAGTAGTCGTCGAGGCTTTTTGCCCCGCCGGTCCGGTTGCGAATCAGCATGTCCGCCTCGAGCCACAGCAACGCGGACTCGCGGTAAAAATCGGTGCCCCTCTCGCGGGCTTTCCAGTCGTCCGGAACGAAGTAACCCAACTGGGCGGCCACCGCGGTATCCGCCAGGGGGCGCCATTCCCGGCCCTTGTGCGATTCCATCATGGCCGCGACCTCCGCCCAGCCGTCGCGGGCTTCCTCCGGTGTTGCCAGGCCGCTGCGCGCGCTGAGTACCATGCCCAGATATTCGGTGAGACCCTCGTACACCCAGAGCAGGTCACCGCGCATCGGTGCATCGTAGTGGCCCGGGGCCAAGCCGGCGGGGCGCCGATATTTTCCGTTCCAGGAGTGCACGAACTCGTGCGGCAGCAAGGTGCTGACCTCCCAGCTGCGGCGCAGGTCCTCGTCGATCAGCGCCCGTTCCAAAGTGCGATTGTCGCTCGACTCGTGGTGTTCGATGCCCTCGTAGCCGATCAAGTCGCTGAGCGTCCACAGAAAGTGATATTCCTGGTAGTGCGTGGCTCCAAACAGGGCGCTTGCTTCGGCCACGAGCTTTCTCAGTTGCGTGAGCGTGGTCTCCGGCACGTCCAGTGCGGCGGCGCTGTCGGCCGCGAAATGCACAAAAGCGCTCGGTTGGCCGCCCAGTGCGACGGTCTTCAGATACCGGCCCGTGAGGACCGGTGAGTCGATCAGCGTCGTCAGTGAGACGGGCTGGAATTGGACGGTGTCTCCCGCGGCACCGGCTTTGGGCAGCGCCGTCGCCAGGGTCCAGCCGGCCGGCACTTTCAGGCGAGCCGCATACCGCAAGTCGTCCGGACGGGTGCCGGCCGGATACAGGAGCAGCTGATTCCAGAGGATGATCGCGAGTGACTCGGTGCTGGTACGCGCGTCATTCGGCGGCTGCGCGTCGCGCACTGCCAGAACCTCGAGGGAGACAGCGAGGGTGCTTGCCCCCGAAGGTATCGTGAGATGAAACGCGTACATGTCGTCCGGATCGCGGTGCCACGCCAGAGTCCGCCCATTCGCTTCGAATTTGAGCCCGGACAGCCCGCCGATGGGCCCATCGGGCGCATGTTCTCCGGGGAGCCATTTGGGGTAAAGCAGCGTCAGGGCCCCGGGCTTGACCGGCAGCTCGAGGTGCGCGCGTTCGATGCCGCGCGGCGCCTCGCTCGCATCGACGTCGACGCTGGCCGCCGGCGCGGCGATGGCCGTGGCAGCGGCGACGAGCAGGCACGCCGCAAGTACCGCCGATGAAAAGGAATGACGTGCGTTCATTGGTCCTCCCCCGTAAACGTTGGCTTTGCGGCCCGGCCCCGGCGCGTGGAGCGCTGGGCGCTTGCGCGCATCTTTCCCGACAGTCTACCCAAACCGGCAAACGGTCACACGCCCGCATTTGACGCACGCCCATGCTCCGGATCTTCGCGCAGCGCCGATTCCGGGTCCGGCGGCTGCTAAACTGAGGGGATCCCAGGACCAGGAGCGAGCCATGACGATCAGGGAATTTGTCAGGCGACAACTGTTCACCTATGTGGGGGTCGTCGTACTCGTGTATTTTGGGGGCCTGCTCCTGATGCAAGCGGTGACGCCGGGATCCATCCCGTTCGTACTGGTCATGGCTGCACTGTGCATCGTGACGCTGTTTGTCATCGACAGACTTGCCGGCATCCCGTGCCGAAATTGCGGCAAGCCGCTGGGGTTCGCCCTGTTTGCGGCGGCCGTGGGATTGCGGAAACAGCGCTGCCCCCATTGCAAGTTGGACGTGGACGAGCAGATTCCCGGGGGCGGCGCATGAGCGCAGAAGTCATACAGTATTCGGTCGGGCCGGGACCTGTGTAAAATTTTCCGCACAGGATATCCAGATGCGACCGGCGGTACTCTTGCCGCGTGGAATACGCCAAACTCGAGTCCGCCTGTCTCGCCCACGTCGACGACACGTACTACTACGGGGCCTATTGCCGCTCCTGCGGTCACCATGCGCGGCTCAGCCTGACGAAACTGCGCGCCCGGCTGGGTGGCGATTATCCGCTGCGCAAGGTTCGGGAGAAGTTGCGATGCGAACGCTGCGGGGGCCGCCGTCAGATCGTCATCACCTTCCTGGCGCCGAATCAGCGTAGCGGGACCCTGGTGGATTTATTTGTCAGAAAACCACGATAGCGGTGGGCGGGATGATCGCGAAGCGTTTGTGGTATACGTTGCGGCAGGTCTCAACGATGATCAATTCAGCCGGAGGATTGCATGGCAGCGGAAATCGTCCTTATTGACTCGGATCGGCCTGATTACCTCAAGGTCGGTGTGTGGGAAGTGAGAGGCCACGAGATCACCGTCGCCTATCTGGGAACCGTTCCGACCAAGACGTCGCACCTGGGCGGCCATGTGGATGCGCCGGTGTCCTTGGCGAAGCTGCTGCTCAGCGAATTCCAGTAGCCGCGGCTGCGCTCCTTCATTACTTAACGCCGTTCGACTTGCGACGAAGGCCGCGATTTGTCCGGCTGAGGTTGCCGAAATGCATTGCCCGAATTAACGTCATTTGTGACCGGGTAGTCACTTTAGGGCGCAATGCAGAGCGTGAGGTGTTATGAGTGCACTTGTCGAAAGCCGAAGTCTCGAGGCGCAAATCGCGGATTGCCATCACGCGATTTACTGGTCGTCGGACCCGATGGCGGTCAGGTTGAACCGGGCGCGGCTGCGTGAACTGATGGCGCGGGCGGCGGAAATGCAGGCCCATGCGTGCCTGCCCGAGCCGCCCAAGGCGGTGTGGCCGAATCCCTCGCCCTGAGGCGAGTCACCCGGATTTCCCGGCGCCGCCTCCGAGGCCTGCGTTCCTGGCAATGGAAAGGCCGATGCCCGACCAGTCGATGTCGTCGCCCTCGAGGGCGAGGGTTTGCAGGAGATGATCGCGCAGGATGCCGAGCAGGGGCATCGGGACGCGCAACGTCTCGGCGGATTGACCCACCAACCGCATGTCCTTGAGGCCGAGCGGCGCCGCGAATCCCGCCGGCCGGAATCGCGCGCCCGCCAGCGCCGCGCCGTAATTGCGATATATGGGCGCATCGAACAAGCTGCCGGTCAGCACCTCGAGCAGTTGGGCCTTCGGCACGCCGCCTTTGTCGGCCAGCGTCATCGCCTCGGCCAGCGATTCGATGACCGCCATGATCATGAAATTTCCGCACAGCTTCACGAGATTGGCGGCCGAGGGCTTGCTGCCGACGATGAAAGTGCGTTGGCCCATGGCGCCGAACAGAGGATCGGCGATGCCGATGTCCGCGGGCTCTCCGGCGGCGACGATGAACAATCGACGGGCCGCCGCCGCGTCCGGCCGGCCGAAGACGGGCGCGCACAGGAACCGCTGACCGTGAGCGCGATGCTGCCCGGTCAGCCGCTCGGCGCAGGCGACCGAGATCGTGCTCATCGAAATGTGCAGTGCGCCCTCGTCCAGGCCGGCGATCAGTCCCGATTCGTCGTTGACCACGGCCTCGAGCGCCGCATCGTCCGCGAGCATCGTGAGCACGACGGTTCTACCGCGGGCGGCCTCCCGCGGCGTGGCGGCGAGCGTCGCGCCGGCCGCGACCAGGGGATGCGCCTTCGCCGCCGAACGATTCCAGACGGCCACCTCGTTGCCGCCGAGGAGATTGGCGGCGATGGCCGCACCCATTTGTCCGAGACCGAGGAAGCCGATTCGCATGGGGGTTCTCCATTTGAGGGATCAGGTGGGGAGTTCGCGGCGGAAGGGGACCGGCTGCGCCGCCTTCAAGTCGAATTCCCGGGCATGGCGGTGGCCGCCGTAGACCGCCGCGGCAATCGTGCCCGGCGCGAGGCAGTCGCCGATCGGGCTGATGGACTCGATGCCGGCGGCGGCCACCCGATCCGGGAGCCGCGTGAGCTCTGCATACAGTTGATCTTCCGGCAGCCGCGAAGTCACCGACACGATGGAGCCGGCTTCCAGGTTCGACTCGCGCGAGGTATACACGCAGGCGAGAACCGCGCGTTGCCGATCGAAGGCGCGAAGATTCCGGCCGAGCGCCACCCCGATGCCGAGCTCGAGCAATCGCTTCTGGATCGCATATTGCTCCAAGGTGTTGACGGTCCACGCGGAGACCCGATCGGCAGGAGTGACGAGAACCACCGCGTGGCCGGCGGCATGCAGTTTTTCCGCGAGCACCGCGCCCAGGTAGTAATGATCGTCGTCGAACACCAGGACGGGATCCGGCCCCGTCGCTCCCGCCAGCACGTCGTCGGGTGTCAGCACCACGTTCGAGGCGTCCTCGAAGCCCGGTATGGGGGACGGGTTGGCCCTGCCCACGCCGTCGCGGCGCCAGCGGGCGCCGGTCGCGAGCACCACGCGGGTCGCGCCGAAGCCGAGGATGTCGTCCGCCGTAGCCGGGCTCCCCCGATAAACCGCCACGGTCGGCAGTCTCGCGAGCTGCGCGGCCCGATAGTCGCGAACCCGGATCCACGCGGCGAGCCCGGGAAGCGTGGACTCGAGCGCCACGCGGCCCCCGATCTGCAGGCGCGACTCGGTGACGTGCACCGCGTGGCCCCGTTGACCCAGCACACGGGCGCATTCGAGGCCCGCCGGGCCTGCCCCGACGATGAGAAACGTATCCTCGGAGGTGCGCGACGGCACGCGCTCCGGATGCCAACCCTTGCGCCATTCCTCGCCCATGGTGGGATTCTGGGTGCAGCGGATGGGCGTCATGGTGTAGTCCCCCGACACGCAGATGTTGCAGCCGATGCATTCGCGAATGTCGTCCACCTCGCCCATGTCGATCTTCTTCGGAAGGAAGGGATCCGCAATGGAGGGGCGCGCGGCGCCGATGAAATCGAGCACACCGCGGCGCACCTGCGACACCATGGTGTCGGGCGACGTGAACCGGCCGACGCCCACCACCGGCTTGCTCGTCACCGTCTTCACGAAGCGCACGAACTCCTCCTGATAGCCTTCGGGCGCGAAGCGCGACGTTTTCGAATCGTTCGCCCAGTCGCTCACGTTGACGTCCCAGAGGTCGGGCAGCTCCGCCAGGATCTCGACGATTTCACGGCCTTCGCCACGGTGTTCGATGCCGGCGGTTCCGAGCAGTTCATCCACCGCCAGCCGCACCGCCACCGCGCAGTCGTGCCCCACGGCGTCCTTGGTGTCCTCGATCAGTTCCCTCAGCAATCGGACGCGATTGGCGAGGTTGCCGCCGTATTCGTCGCTTCGATGGTTGTAGCGGGACTGCAGGAACTGCATGGGCAGCGACAGGCCGTGTGCGGCGTAGACATAGACGATATCGAATCCGGCGCGCCGCGCGCGCAGCGCCGCCTCCCGATGCCAGCGCCGAAAGTCGCGGATGTCGGATTTGTTCATGCCGCGGGCCTGCGTTCCGGCGTGGCCGGCGGGGCTCATGGCGTGGCTCGGCGCCAGCGAGATTTCCCGCGAATACAGGTTGTTGGCGTTCATCCCCGCATGCACGAGTTCGATGGCGGCGAGGGCCCCGTGGCGGTGAACGGCCTGTGCGATCATCGCCAGCGCGGGAATGTCGCGGTCGTCCCACAGACGGCCTTCGACGTAGGGGGCAAGGTCGCTGGTCGGATGAATCTCGACCTCCTCGGTGCTGACCACCGCCCATCCGCCTTCGGCCTTGACGCCGCGCATGGCCGCATGGCTGCGCGGCCGCGCATGACCCATGCCGTTGCAATGGGGCACCTGGAAGAAGCGATTCTTCGCGGTGACCGGTCCGATCTTGACCGGCTCGAACAGGATGTCGAATCGAGCATCGCGAGCCATGGGCCCTCTCCCTGCGACCAAGGCGGCAGAGTGTCACAAACCGGAGCGCCGCGCGATGTCCGCGGAGTGGGATATCATCTCACCGGTTCCCGATGAAGAGCCCCTATGACCGCCACTGACAAATTCGAGAGCGTACGCGTGCTGTGTGTCGGCGACGTGATGCTGGACCGGTTCGTGCACGGACACGTCAAGCGCATATCGCCGGAGAGCCCGGTGCCCATCCTGTCGATTGCCGGTACGCGAAGCTTTCCGGGCGGGGCCGCGAATGTCGCACGGAACATCGCATCGCTGGGCGGGCGCTGCACCCTGGCCGGCGTGGTGGGGGAGGATCCCGCGGGCGGCGAACTGCGCGGGGCCCTGTCCGCCATCGAGGGGCTGGTCTGCGAATTTCGCGTGAGCCCGCAGCGCCCGACCAGCGAGAAAATCCGCTTCGTGGCGCAGGGACAGCAGATGCTGCGCGCCGATGCGGAGGTCACCGATCCCATCGAGGGCGCGACCGCGCAGGAACTCATCGCCTCGATCGAACGCCTGGCTCCCGCGCACGACGTCATGGTGCTGTCGGACTACGCCAAGGGGCTCCTCACCGATGCCGTGATCCGCGCCTGCATCGACATCGCCAGGCGGCAGGGCCTGCCGGTCGTGGTCGATCCGAAGTCGATCGATCTGCACCGCTATGCCGGCGCGACGGTGATCACGCCGAACAGCAAGGAAGCGCTGGAGGCGACCGGCATCGATCCGGCCGACGACGCGGCGTCCGCCGAACGGGCCTGCGAGTCGATCCTGCAGGTCGCCGGAGTCGATGCGGTGCTCCTGACCCGCGCGCATCGCGGCATGACGCTGGTGCGCGCCGGCGGCCCGGCGGTGCACATCGAATCGAGCGCGCGCGAGGTGTTCGATGTGGCCGGCGCCGGCGACACCGTGATCGCGACGCTGTCGCTGGCCCTCGGGGCGGGGCTCGATCTCGCCGAGGCGGCGCGATTGGCGAACTTCGCGGCCGGCGTGGCGGTGGGCAAGCGCGGGACCGCCACCGTGACTCGCACGGAGCTCGCCGACGAGGTCTTTCGCCTGAGCCGGGGCAGCCTCGGATCCCTGGAGGGCAAGATCGTCTCACGCGAGGCCGCCGTGGCCCTTGCCGACACCTGGCGCAAGAACGGGCTCACGGTCGGCTTCACCAACGGCTGCTTCGATATCCTGCATGTCGGCCATCTGGCGCTGCTGGCGTTTTCCCGCGAGAACTGCGGCCGGCTGATCGTGGCGGTGAATGGCGACGACTCCGTGAGACGGTTGAAAAAGGAGGGCCGGCCGATCAATGCGCAAAACGATCGCGCCATGGTTCTGGCCGCCTTGTCCGCTGTGGACGCCGTGGTCGTCTTCGACGAGGACACGCCGCAGTCGCTGGTCGAGGCCTTGAATCCGGATGTCCTCGTCAAGGGCGCGGACTATCGCATCGACGAGATCGTGGGTGCGCGGCACGTGCTGGCGCGCGGCGGCAAGGTGCTCACCTGCGCGCTGGTGCCGGGAAAGAGCACCACCCGCCTGGTCGACGCCGTGCGGAGCGAGGCAGGCAAGCCGTGAGCGTGCCGCCGGTCTTTCTCGACCGCGACGGCACGCTGATCGTCGAGAAGCACTATCTCAGCGACCCGGGCCAGGTGAGCCTCGAGAAGGACGTGGCGCCCGCATTGTCGATGCTCAAGGGGCGCGGCCATGCGTTGATCGTGTTGTCGAACCAATCCGGCATTGGCCGCGGCCTGTTGAGCGAGGCCGATGCGCTGCGGGTCAACGCGCGGATTGCCGAACTGCTGCGCGAGCAGGGGGTCGACATCCTGGCCTGGTACATGTGCCCGCACGCGCCGGAGGTGTCGTGCGACTGCCGCAAACCGGCTGCGGGGATGGCGCGCGCCGCTTCCCGGGACTGGAAGCTGGATCTCAGCGGCTGCTACGTGATCGGCGACAAGCGCGCGGATCTCGAACTGGCCGACGCCATCGGCGGCACGGGGATCCTGGTCACCACCGGCCACGGCGCCGATTCGGCCGGCTGGGCCAAGGCGAACGCGCGTCCCGTGGTGGACAGCCTGCTCGCGGCCGCGCAATTCATTGCCGCGCGCGATGGGTGCGCGCCGCACGCCGGGGACACGCCGGAGTGATCTGCGCGGCCGCGCGCTAGCGCGGATCGACGCCCAGCTTGAGCCGCTCGCCATAGCCGGTCAGCTCCAGGTATCCGAGCCCGGCCAGCTGCCCCTGGCTGTAGGCCCGCACGGCGCCTTCCCAGTAAATTGCGCCGGTGGACAGGCGGGTGTCGTTCTCCTGATCGTCGAGCAGCGGCCGCAGATCGAACTCCCGGGCGCCCGCGGTGACCCGCCACTCGACCGGATAGCTGATGCCGGTGCGCGGCGATCTCCAGGTTCGCTGCGGCTCGAAGCGCACCTGCGATTCATCGAACACGCTCATGGTTCCATCGGCGCCTCGCAGCGTGCCTCCCGCCCAGCGCGCGGCGCCGTCGGCGCCTCGAATGCGAAACGCCATCAGCGCGGATCCGTCGTTCAGATTGACGCCGATCCACTCCCAGCCCACGGCGTGGGGGTCGAGGTATTCGCTGGACCACTCGTGATCGAACCAGGCCTCGCCGGTCACGCGAGAGACCGCGGTGCCGCGCCGCAGGTCGCCGTTCACGCGCAGGTGCGGCAGGCTGTAGTAATAGCTGGCGGCCTGCGGCGAGGGTCCCTTGCGGCTCACCCCCGCAATGCCGTTCAGCATGATCGGCTGGTTCTCGGCGAGCGTGAGATCCAGGCTGAAATCCGCGGCGGCGATGTGCGCCCGGTAGCGGTTCCCGTCGTGCATCAGCGACCAGTCGTCGATCCAGATCCGGGCGTCGTTTTCGGCCGCCTCGGCGAGGCCGAGCCCGGCCCGCCGAATGCGCTGGTCCTGCCACAGGCGCCCGCGCTTCGGATCACTCACCGCGCAGTGCGCGATGAGCAGCTGGCGCGGCGCGAAGGCGCTGGGGTTCGCCGGGTCGATGTCGGGCTTGGTGCGAAAGAACGTGATCTGAAAGCCCAGGGGCTCGCCGTCCCCGGTGGCGAGCCATCCGGTGACGTACCACCATTCGGTGCGAAAGTCGGGGTGGCTGCCGAGATCGCGGGGAAAGGCCAGGGGGCGGCCGGGCGTGACCTCCGTGTAGGCCGTGGCCGCTGCGGCGCGGGGCGGCAAGGAGGGGAGCCACAGAATCGCCGCGACGAACGCCGATACCAGCGGCAGCCCCCTCACCAATCCTCCCGCACCGCCTGCACGGCACCCTGGCTGGTGGCTATCCGGCCGCTCCAAAGCGCCGTGAGCGCCCCGGCGGCAATCAACGTGGCGCTGAGGAGTGCGAGCTGCCACGCGGGCACGGCAAGGTCGATGCTCCAGTTGAAGGATTGCCGGTTCACCACGTACACCAGCACGAGGCTCAGCAAGCCGCCCAGCGTGAGGCCATACAGGACCCCGAACAGGCTCATCAGGAAGCCTTCGCTCGCGAGGACTCCGAGCACCTGTCGGCGCAGCATTCCGATGTGCCTCAACATGCCGAATTCCGCGCGCCGCGCGAGGGCGGTCGAGCCGGCCGCGAAGCTGATGCCCGTGAGGCCGATGATCACCGCGATGACCTCCAGGGCGTAGGTGATGGCAAACGCCCGGTCGAAGATCTGCAGCGAGCGCTCGCGGATCGCGGTGCTCGTCATGATCAGCGGCGCGTCGCCCGGGGCGAAGCAGGCGCGCAGGGCGCCCGCGACGTCCGCGGGCGACGCGCGTCCGTCCAACCAGACGGACGCCTCCGTGGCGCTGGCGTCACCCGTGGCGGCGGCATAGGCGGGGCGGGAGATCACGATGGAGCCGAATTCCCGGGCGTAATCCCGCCAGACGCCGGCCACCCTGAAATGCCGGACCCCACCTCCCAGGGGCAGATCGAGGGCGGCTCCGAGCGGCAGGCCATACAAATCCTGCAACGACTCCGAAATCCAGGCCGGTTCTCGGGGCTCGCCGGCAGCGGGGGTCGCGCGCTGCTGCAGCGGCAATTCCTCCGCGGTCTCGCGCGCGCTCGAGCCGCGGACGATCAGCGTGACCGGAGGCCGCCCGGCCGCGAGCATCAGTTGCTGCATGCGGCGGAACTCGATGCGCCCGACGCCCGGCACGGCGGCGAGCCGCGCCTGCAAGTCCGCCGGCCAGTACGCGGTGTCGCTGCCCAGCGGCACGCGCAGATTCAAATCGGCGGGAACCAGCTTGCCGAGCCAGTGCTCGAAGGAGATCCGAAACGAATAGACCATGATGGCCATGGCCACCATGAGGCTGAAGCTGACGATGATCGACGCGAGGCTCAAGGTGGACAGGCCGACGTTCTCGCGCAGCTGTGCGATCGAGGCGTCCCACACCACTCGGTTGGTGCGCGGCGCCGCCTTGAGGATGCGTACCGTCAACACCGGCACCAGCAACACGGCGCCGAACAGCAGGGCTGCAATGGCGCCATAACCAAAGACCGGCAACCCGCGCACCGCGGGCAGCCGGGCGAGCAGGCCGCCGATCAGCAGGAGGGCCACGCCGAGCTGCCAGCCGGTTCGCGCGATCGTCGCGTAGTCGCCGTCGCCCCCTTTGAGCGCGCGGGCCGGCGGCTGGCGCGCGGCCATGCGGGCCGGCATCCAGGCCCCGGCGCCGGCGACCAGCGTTCCCATGCAGAAGAAGAAGGCCATCGGCAGCGCCGGAGCATGCACCGACGCCTGCATTGCCGGCATTTGGCCGTGGCCCGAATCGCCGGAAAGCACGCGCAGCGCGGCCGCCGCGAATACCACTCCCAGGAGCACGCCGAGCGAGGAACCCAATGCCCCGAGAACCGCGCCTTCGCCCACCAGCGCGCGCTCGAGTCCGCCGCGCGTCACCCCCAGGGCGCGCAGCAACGCGAGCGACCGCCGCCGGCGCAGCACGGAGAGCGATTGCGTCGAGTACACCAGGAAGGCGCCGGTCAGGAGCGCGACCAGCGCCAGCATGTTGAGATTGGTCCGGTAGGCTCGCGTGACCGTGACGGCGCGGTCGAGCTCGAGCGCGGGCGTGACGGCCAGCGTTCCCGGAGGCAGCAGCCGCTGCAGGCGGACTCGGTACTCCCCGACGGAGGTGCCCGGGCGCAGCCGCAGATCGATGCGGTTCAGCCGTCCGAGGCTCTCGAAGGTCCATTGCGCCGACGCGATGTCCATCAACCCGAGCGCCTGGGGGTAGGCGGCGTCGGGCAGAATGCCGGCCACGCGCAGCGTGGCTGCGGAGCCGCCGACCAGGACGTGCAGCAGGGCGCCGCGGCGCAGGTCCAGTTCGCGCGCGGCGGCGGCGCTCAGGAGAATCGCGCGGGCGTCGAACAGATCGACGATCTCGCCCGTGGCGCCGCCGAAGACCGCGGGCTGCAGCTCAGCGGCGCGGAATGGATCCATGCCGAGGATCTTCAAGGGATCGCGCTCGCCGGGCACGGCCGCTTCGATCTCGAGCACAGGACTCGCCGCGGCGACGTCCGGGTCGCGCGCGAGCCGGACGAACAGGGATTCGGAGAATCCGTCGCGCGGACCGCGCACGATGAGATCCGCTTCGCCGACGAGCCGCTTGGTGGCCAGCCCGAACTCGTCGAGCGCCGTGGCATTCACCAGGTACACCGCGGTGCCGAGCGCGACGCCGAGCGCGATGGCCAGCACGATGATGAACAGGCGCACCGGCTGCTCGCGCGCCTGCGCCGCGAGCAGCATCCGCCAGAGCCGCAGGTTCACGGGCGGATCCCGGCGCCCTGCAGACCGCGCGCATCGAGGGTCAGGATGCGGTCGGCGGTGTCCGCCGCGGTGCGCGAGTGCGTGATCAACAATCCGGCCGCGCCGTTCGCCTTGATCTGTGCGCGCAGCAGCTCGAGGACCTGCGCGGCGCTGCGCGGATCGAGATTGCCGGTCGGCTCGTCCGCCAGGATCAGCTGCGGTGAGTGCACCAGCGCGCGGGCAATCGCGATGCGCTGCATCTCGCCGCCGGACAGCTCCCGGGCGTAGCGGCGCGCCAGGGGCGCGATGCCGACGCCCTCGAGCACCTCGGCCGTGCGGCGCGACCGCTCGGCCGCGGCCGTGCCCAGCAGTTCGAGCGGAAGGGCGACATTCTGCTCGACCGTGAGATAGGGCAGAACGTGGAACGCTTGGAACACGAAGCCCACGCAGCGCCGCCGCAGCAGGGTGATCGCGTCGTCGTCCATCCCCGAGAGATCCCGCCCCATGAGCCAAACCCGGCCGGCATCCGGCCCGTCGAGTCCGGCGAGCAGGTTGAGCAGCGTCGACTTGCCCACGCCGGACTCGCCCATCACGGCGAGATACTCGCCGGCTCGCAGTTCGAGATTCAAATTCTCGAAGACCGGCGCGCGATCGCGGCCATACCGCTTGGTGAGATTCTCCAAGCGAAGGACGGCGGGTTCAGCCATCGTTGCGCGCGATCACTCGGGGCCGAGTCCGGGCGATCAAGCGGCATCGACGCCGATGACCGCCTTGACCTCCAGAAAATCGCGCAGTCCGAATTCGCCGTACTCGCGGCCGTTCCCCGACATCTTGAAGCCGCCGAAGGGGGTTTGCATGTCGCCGTAGGCGCCGTTCAGGGAGACCTGGCCGGCCCTGATCCGGCCGCCCACGCGCCGGGCACGGGCGGGATCGGAAGACCAGACGTAGGCCGCGAGCCCGTAGGGCGTGTCGTTGGCGATTTGCACGGCCTCATCCTCGCTGCGGTACGGCAGGATGCACAGGACGGGCCCGAAGATCTCCTCGCGCGCAATGGTCATGTCGTTGCGCACGTTCGAGAAAATCGTCGGCTTGACGAAATAGCCCCGGGTGAGCGTCTCCGGCCGGCCGGGGCCGCCGGTCACGAGGTGCGCCCCTTCGGCGATGCCCTTCGCGATGTAGTTCTCCACGCGCTCGAACTGCAGCTTCGACACGACGGGGCCGACGTTCGTCTTCTCCGATGCGGGATCTCCCACGATCACCGATTGAGCGACGCGCTTGGCGATCGCCTCGACCTCCGCCATCCTTGCCGCCGGCACCAGCATGCGGGTGGGCGCATTGCACGACTGGCCGGAGTTCTGGAACACGTGCAGCACGCCTTGCTTGACGGCGCGCTCGAAGTCGGCGTCGTCCAGCAGGACATTCGGCGACTTCCCGCCGAGTTCCTGGTGGACCCGCTTCACCGTGGCCGCGGCGTTCCTCGCCACTTCCGTCCCCGCGCGGGTGGAGCCGGTGAAGGACACCATGTCGACGTCGCGATGCGCGGACAGCGGGGCGCCGACGCCCGGGCCGTCGCCGTTGATGAGATTGAACACGCCGGCGGGGACCCCCGCCTCGTGCATGACCTTGGCCCAGAGCACCGCGCTGAATGGCGAGTATTCGGAGGGCTTCAGCACCATGGTGCAGCCCGCGGCGAGCGCCGGCACCACCTTGGCCGCCACCTGATTCATCGGCCAGTTCCAAGGCGTGATCAGGGCGCAAACACCCACCGGCTCCTGCACCAGCCGGGTCGTGCCCCGCACCTCCTCGAATTGAAATTTCTTGAGGACTTCGATCATCGCGCTGATGTGGCCCACGCCGATGCGGGTCTGCGAGCCCTTGGCGAGCGAGATGGGCGCGCCCATCTCGGTGGAGATCGCCTGCGCAATTTCGTCGTAATGCGACTTGTAGGCCGCGAGCACGCGCTCGAGCAGCGCCAGGCGCTCGGCCGGAGCGGACACCGAATACCCCTCGAAGGCCCGCTTCGCCGCCGCCACGGCGCGATCCACGTCTTTCGGCCCCCCCATCGAGATGACGCCCGCGGGCTCCTCGGTCGCGGGATTGATCACCTTGAACTCCTTCGGTTCAATCGGATCTACCCAGGCGCCGTCGATGTAGAATTGCCGGTCATCGTAAGTCATTCGATACCTCTGATGGGTCCAAGAGCGTCGTGCCAGGGCGGTGAGTTTACCCGGATGCCTCATCGCGCGTCTTGCCGGGCTTGATTGCGGCCAAGAATCCGAATAGGGTCCGCTAGATGACCGCAAAGCTGAGCCCTAAGCTGCGGGCCGGTGCTTGCGCGGCGCTGTTCCTGATGTCCGCTGCGGCGGCGATCCGCGCCGCAGCGCTCCCCGAGTACAACCCCGCTGTGCGCGAACCCGTGTCCATCGGCCCGCAGGCCGATCGGCTGATCGTGGGTTTTCGCGCCACGCCGGCCAACACGGTGGTGCGGCATATCCGGACCTCGGGAGGACACGGCCGGACGCTCGCCGTGAGCCAGGCCTCGACGACCCTGGCCGATGCGATGAGCCTCGCGCGCCGCGCCCACCTCGACCTGCGGCGGGCGCGGCAACTGACCCCCAGCATGCATGTGCTGTACTTGCGCAAGACGCTCTACGGCGCCGACGTCGATGCGGCGCTGACCGCTCTGCGCGGCGATCCCGCGGTCAAATTCGCCGATCCCGATCAGCGCCGCTACCCGCTGACGCTGCCGGATGATCCCTTGTTCTATCCCTCGGCGAACGCGTCCGGTCAATGGTTCATGCTGACGCCGAGCGCGCTGACCCCGACCAGCGATGCCGCAGCGACCGATGCGGTGTCCGCGTGGTCGATCACCACCGGCAGCACGGGCATCGTGATCGCGGATGTCGACACCGGAGTGCGGTTTGAGCATCCGGATCTGCGGCGCGCGGGTTTCGGCGGCCGGCTGCTGCCGGGCTACGATTTCGTGTCGGAGGACTTGAACCCCACGACGGGCGCGGCGCTCGGCACCTATCTGATTGCGAACGACGGAGACGGGTGGGATCCGGATCCGTCCGATCCCGGCGATTGGATCGACGCCGCCGATCAAACCAACCTCCTGTTCCCGGCATCGTCATGTCCCATCGCCGATAGTTCGTGGCATGGCACCCGCGTCATGGGTTTGCTCGGGGCGCTCACCAACAACGACGTCGGCGTGGCGGGCATGACCTGGAGCGCCTTTCTCCTGCCGATCCGGGCGCTCGGCAAGTGCGGGGGGTACGATTCCGACATCATCGCCGGCATGCAGTGGGCGGTGGGCATGTCGGCGACCGGCGTGCCGGACAATCCGTATCCGGCGGACCTGATCAACCTGAGCGTGGGGGCCGCCGGATCCTGTCCCTCGGCGTATGCCGATGCCGTCGCCACGCTCGCCTCGATGGGTGTGCTGATCGTGGCCTCGGCCGGCAACGCCAGCGGACCGGTGGATGCGCCGGGCAACTGCGCCGGCGTGCTCGGGGTGGCCGGCCTGCGCAACGTGGGCACCAAGGTGGGCTACAGCAGTTTCGGCCCTCAGGTGGGAATTTCCGCGCCTGAGGGCAACTGCGTCAATTCATCCGGCGCCTGCCTCCGGTCGATCGACACGACCACCAATTCCGGGTTGACCGTCCCCGCACAGAGCATCTACACGAACGAGTTGAATCCGAACCTCGGCACGAGCTTCGCGGCCCCCATCGTGACCGGCATCGCGGCGTTGATGCGCTCGGTCAACCTTAACCTGATGCCGGCGCAGCTCGTCGCACGGCTGCAGGCGAGCGCCAGTCCGTTTCCGCAGCCGGCCGGCCTTCCCGTCTGTCCGGCCCTCGCCACCGACGGGTCGGGCCAGTGCGCCTGCCCGAATGACAGCAGTGAATGCGGCGCCGGCATGGTGAATGCGCGGCAGGCCGTCATCGAGGCGGAGCGGCCGATCGCCGCGGTCATCGTTCCGGGCGGCACGGCCGCGGGCGGCACGGCCGTACTCGACGCCTCCGGAAGCGTCGCTGCCTGCGGCAAGACCATCGCGTCGTACGCGTGGGCGGCGAGCGGTGGGGTGACCCTCGAATCCGGCGCCGCGTCGTCGCACGTCACCGTGGTTCCCACCGGGACGGGATCGCTGACCCTCACGGTGACCGATGACACCGGCGCCGTGGACACGGCCACCCTGACGGTGAGTTCCACGGGCGTCATCAGCAAGGCAGCGGCGACCCCATCGACCGCCGGCACGGCGGCCGCCGCCTGTCCGACCCCCATGACGGTCGCTCCGGCGCCGCCCACGGTGTCGGAAAGCTTCGAGCCCGCGAGCGTGGCCGAGAATTCCAACGCGACGCTGATCCTCACCTTCGGGAACACCAATGCCTTCGCGCTCACGCAATCGAGCTTGACGCACACTCTGCCCGCGAATCTGACCATCGCCACCTCGTCGGTTGCATCGGCCGTGGCGACCACGACGACCTGCGGGGGCGCGCAGATCTCGCTCACCAGCACGGTCAACGGCATCACCCTGGCCGATGCCAATATCCCGGCCGAAGGCAGCTGCCAGATCCTGGTGCCGGTGCACAGCGCAGTCGCGGGCACCTACACCGACGCGGTGTCCGCGCAGGCGCTCGTCACCGGTCCCGCCGGCCCCAATGCGCAGTCCGCGTCGGCGACGCTGACCGTCACCGCGCCCAGCGGCGGGGGCGGGGCGCTTGGTTGGTGGGATTCGCTGCCGGCCGCGGGCTTGCTGCTGGCCGGGCGGCGCGCCCGGAAGAAGCTCGGGTGAGCTCCACCGTCCAAATCGAGCCCGTGAGGACGCACCGCGATGCGCGCGGCGCGCTGTTCGAGCCGCTGACCGACCTTGAACTCGCCGCCCAGAAAAATGTGCACGTCGTGCTCACCCAGCCGAACGAGGTGCGAGGCAACCACGTGCACCGCACCGCGGTGGAAACCACCAGCGTCGTGGGTCCTTGCCTGGTCCGCCTGAAGGAAGGCGCGGTCGTGCGGGACGTGGAGGTTCCGGCGGGCGAGATCTGGCGCTTCACCATTCCGCCCGGCGTGATTCACGCCTATCGCAACACGGGCAGCGGTGTGATGATCCTGGTGTCGTTCAGCACCCTCCTGCACGATCCGGCCGGATCGGACACACGCAGAGAAGTCATCCTCGATTAGACGGCGGTCGGCCGCGGGTGTCGCCGCTGGAACCGCGCTCAGGCCACCTTGGCGTCGGTGAGAGCGGTCTCTTGCTCGAGCGGGGCCTGCTGTTCCGGCGCGGCGGTTCCTTCCGGCGGCATGCCCACCGCCGGCAACGGCGGAAGCGTGATCTTGAAACGCGTTTCGAAGCCGGGAAGGCTCGCAAGGGCGATCTTGCCGCCGGCATCGTGCACGTAGCGGCGCACCAGCGACATGCCGCTGCCATGCGCGGTTTCGCCGGGGGCGTTGGTCATCGTCGTGTAGCGCGACTTGAAAATGAGCTTGATGGCTTCCCGGTCGCGCATCCGCGTGGCCGCCTCCTGCGTAACCACCCCGCACGCCACGGCGGTGGCGCGGACGGTGTCGGGGACGAGCCCGCAGCCGTTGTCTTCGAAGAGCAAATCGAACTGCTTTTCGCGCGCCTTGAACTCGAGGCGCAGCGTGCCCAGGGCGGCCTTGCCGGCGGCGGTGCGTACGGCCGGCGGCTCGATCCCGTGCATCACGGCATTGCGGATGAGCTGAATGGCGACGTTCTTGATCGCCGATTGATACTGCGGCGGTACCCGGTGAAGACCGATGGTCTCCAGCTCGACTTTCTTGTCATGCTCGTGCGCCACGTGTTCCGTCAGCGCCTTCAGCGTGCTGTCGAGGCTGCCCGCGGGCGCCGACTCCTGGGTGCCGGGGACCGCGCTCGGCGCGGCTTTCGGCGCAAACGTCGGCGCCTCGAGGATCTGGGTGCCGCCGCTGGTGATGCGCATGTCCGGCGCGGCGGAGTCGGGCGGCCGCGCGGGGCTGGCGGCGATGGTCAACGATTTGATCATCGCGAACTGATTGTAGAGCTGGTCCAGCTTGACGGCGAGCGGCAGGAAGTCGCTGCCGGAGAGAGTGGCCCGGTTGCGCAGTTCGTGCAGGGCGTCTTCGAATATGCGCGCGGCGCTCTCCAGGCCGGTGAGCTTGAACGCCGCCGCTTCGCGCCGCACGCGGTCGACCTCGTCGAGAATCTCATCGAGCTTGTGGCGGAAGGCGTCCTCTTCGCGGGCCGGCTTCTTGAGCACCTTCGCGATGGTCTTCATCGACCCGTCGGCCTTTTGCATGAAAGTCCCGAAGCGCGCCCCGCCCATTTGCAGCACGCCGCGCAGGATTTCACTCTGAGTGTGGAACCGGCCGCGCAAGTCCTCCAACTCCCGGGTGCTCTGGACGCGCGCCGTGATGTCGGTGACGCAGACCAGCCAGCCCCGGGGTTCGTTCGGGACGAACACCGGCTCGAACTCGAAGGAGTAATGCGCGGCATCGAAGCTGCCGTCGGCGTTGGTCAGGCGCACGTCGATGTCCCGGAGGGGATTCACCTCCGCGGGGTCCTTCACCGTGCCGCCCAGCAGCGCGGCAATGTGGTTTCTGACGACGGTCAGCGTCTTCGCCGTCACGATGGGCGCGAGAAGTTTCTCGAAGCTCAGGTTCGCGAACTCCTGGCGCCGGAACAGGCCGGCGAGCGACTGCGACACGGGAGGCAGTATCCGGTCTTTGGCGTCGAGCAGGAACAATCCCACCGTGCTGTTCTTTAGAATGGCCTCGGTGAGCCGGTTGCTGATGCTGAGAAGCTCCTGCTTCTCACGCTCATGGCGCTTTACCGTAATGAACATAGAACTGGAGGGTGCCAAAGAGCGGGGATCATGAGATTGATGGCTGTCACAGCGCGGTGTGTCATGTTAAGCGACTCGCCTCGAATGCGACGCAGGTCTCAGCCGCTCAGGCGACGGCCGTGATGGGCCCGAGGTCGGCGAGCAATTCTTCGGCCGAGGCACACCGCTCCTCCGGCCGCTTGGCCATGAGGCGATTGATCAACGGTTGTTGCATTGCGACATTATTCGGCAACGTGGGCACCGGCGAGCGCGCATGCTGCGCCATGATGGCCATGGCGGTGCGGCCGCTGTAGGGCCGCTGGCCGGTGAGCATTTCATAGAACATCACCCCCAGACTGTACAGGTCGGTGCGTGCATCGACCTTTTGACCCTGGGATTGCTCCGGACTGATGTAATAGGGGGATCCCAGCACCTGGCCGATCCCCGTGGTGCTGGCATCCTCCACGGAGCGGCGCGCCAAACCGAAATCGATGAGCACGGGCGAGTTGTCTTCCCGAAGCATGACGTTGGCCGGCTTCAGATCACGGTGCAGGATCCCGAACACGTGGATGACGCGCAAGGCCTCGGCGATCGTGCGAAGGTAGTAGAGGCTCTCGTCGATGCTCATGGGATTTCGCAGGCGGTCGCGAAGATCGCCGCACGGGATGTATTCCATGGCGAGATATTTGTGGTCGGGCAGGGTGCCGAAGTCGTAAATCTCGGCGATGTTGCGATGCGCGATGCTGGAGATGATCTCGTATTCGCGCTGGAACCGGTCGGCGTCGTCCATCTCCCGCGACGAGGTGCCCCGGCTCATGACCTTGAGCACGACATTGCGCCGCAGGCGGTGGCTTTGCGCGAGGTAGACCGATGAGAAGTTGCTGGTCGCAATTTCCTTCACGATGCCGTAGCCGGGCACCTGGATGGGCGGCGTGTCGCCGGCCGGCACCAGCATCGCTTCGGCCGCCAGGGCCGCTTCCCGCCGCTTCTCGGCAGCTTCGCTCACCGCCTTCAGCAGCGACTCGCGGCTGATTCGCGCGAGCGGCAAATAGTCCTTGGCGCCGCACTTCATGGCGCGAACGGCCGAGACTTCGTCGCCGTTTTCGGCCAGCACGATGCCGTGCAGTCCGGGGGAGGCGCGCAGCAGTCTCGCCAGATAATCGAGGCCTGCGTTAGCCCATGCCTCGCTGCCGAAATCCATCTGCAGGATCACGGCGTCCGGGTCCCGTTGCCGCATGAGCGCCGCCGCGGACTCCGGGTCGTCCGCCGAGGTGGTCGTCACATGGGCATTTGGCCAGTGGCTGGTTACGTGATGAGTCATCCACAGGAGGCGTTTCGAGTCGCCGCCCACCACCAACAGCACCGGCCCCTTCGTGTAAGACATAGGAAGTCGTCGACGGCGTTGAACAGACGTCGAGAGTAGCCGGGGCCGCCACAGGGCGCCCGTCGTGATTTCACATTTTCTGGCCCTCCGGGGCGGCATTTTGCTGCTTTGGGCCGCCAAAACCCCGAAAATGCCCCCCAATACCCCCGCGGGGGCTGGAAATTTGAAACCATTGCCCCACCGTGCGAGTCTCACGGGCAGGTCAACCGATGTCTGAAGAGGACGCAATCAATGGGTAGTTTGAGAACCTGGTCGCTCGCCGCGGTGGCGGGCGTCGTCATTATGGTGGTCGCCCACCAGCCCTCCAGCGCGGATGCGGGGCAGGCCGCCGCCGTTCCGACTTCGCCCGCGCCCGCAGTCGCCCGCGTCACGGGTCTGCCCGATTTCTCGGGGCTGGTGGCCGAGGCCGGGCCGGCCGTCGTCAACATCAGCGTGACGGAGAAGGCGCCGCGACCGGTGGTCGGAGGCGGAGGCGATCCGGGCGACCAGGGCGACGATCCCCTGTCGCAATTCTTTCATCGGTTCCAGGGCCCGGGTCCCGAGCACGCCCCGCCGAGTCATGGCATCGGCTCGGGATTCATCGTGAGCCCGGACGGCTATGTGCTCACCAATGCGCATGTCGTCGCGGACGCCTCCGAGGTCATCGTCAGGCTGACCGACCGCCGTGAGTTCTCGGCCAAGGTGATCGGCGCCGACAAGCGCAGCGACGTGGCGCTCATCAAGATCGCGGCCACCGGGCTGCCCTTCGTGCAATTCGGCGATCCCTCGAAGGTGCGGCCCGGCCAATGGGCCATCGCCATCGGATCCCCCTTCGGCTTCGAGAACAGCGTGACGGCCGGCGTGGTCAGCGCCACGGGCCGCACCTTGCCCGACGACAGCGGCAGCTCCTACGTGAACTTCATTCAAACCGACGCCGCCGTCAATCCCGGCAACTCCGGAGGCCCGCTGTTCAATCTCGACGGCCAGGTGATCGGGATCAACGCCCAGATATTCAGCCGCACCGGCGGCTACATGGGCATGTCCTTCGCCATCCCCATCGACGTTGCCTTGAACGTCAAGGAGCAACTGCTGAAGAACGGCAAGGTCAATCGCAGCCGCATCGGTGTCCAGGTCCAGGACATGAGCCAGCCGCTGTCCCAATCCTTCGGCATGGTCACGCCGCACGGCGCCCTCGTGAGCGCGGTCGAGCCGCAAAGCCCGGGTGAGCGGGCCGGCCTGAAGGCGGGCGATATCATCACCAGCGTCAACGGGCGCAGCATCGACCATTCGTATGACTTGCCGGCCGTGATCTCGCAACTGACGCCCGGCACCGAGGCCAAGCTCGGACTGTGGCGCGACCGCAAGGCCGCCGACGTGATGGTGCGGACGGTGCTGCTGGAGGACACTCCGGTTCAGGCCGCGAAAACCTCGGGCGAGGACGGCGGCGGCAAGCTGGGGCTCATGCTGCGGCCGCTCAAGCCGGAGGAGCAGAGCGAACTGCACACGCGCGGCCATCTGGTCGTGGAGGACGTCTCGGGCCCGGCGCTGTCGGCGGGCGTGCAGGCCGGCGATGTGGTGCTGGGCGTCAACGGAGCGGGAGTGTCGACGGTGGCCGATCTCCGGCGCGAGGTGGCGCGCGCGGGCCACAGCATCGCGCTGTTGATCCAGCGCGACGAGGCCCAGATCTACGTGGCGATCGACCTGGGATGAGCTGTAATTAGCGCACCCGATCGGGTCTAATGGCGGCGATGCAGCCCGTTCGCCCACTGTTCACCCCCGAGGCGGCCGCCGGGCCGCCGGTGCCTGCGCCGTTTCTGCCCACCACGCGCGCGGAAATGCAGGCGCTCGGGTGGAGTCAATGCGACGTCGTCATCGTCACCGGCGATGCGTACGTGGACCACCCGAGCTTCGGCATGGCCATCGTCGGCCGTTTGCTGGAGGCCAAGGGCTTCAAGGTCGGAATCATCGCCCAACCGGACTGGCACGGCACGGCCGATTTCGAGTCCCTCGGGGCCCCGCGGCTGTTCTTCGGCGTCACCGGCGGCAACATGGATTCGATGGTGAATCGCTACACCTCGGACCGGCGCGTGCGCAGCGACGACGCGTACACGCCGGGCGGAGTCGGCGGCAAGCGGCCCGACCGCTGCGTCATCGTGTATTCCCAGCGGATCCGCGAAGCCTACAAGGGCGTCCCCATCGTGATCGGCGGCATCGAGGCGAGCCTGCGGCGCATCGCCCACTTCGATTACTGGTCCGAGCAGGTGCGGCGCAGCGTGCTGGCCGACGCGAAGGCGGATTTGCTGGTTTTCGGCAACGCGGAGCGGCAGATCGTCGACATTGCGCAGCGCTTGCGCGACGGCGCGGGTATCGCCGACCTCACCGATATCCGCGGAACGGCATTCGTGCGCCGCGGGACGCCCGACGGATGGGTGGAGATCGATTCGACGGAATTGGACGCGCCCGGGCCGCCCGCTCCACCGGTCGATCCGTATGCCGACGAGGGCGGCCGGCAGACCCTGATCGCGGCCATGAAGCCGACCGCCGACTCGGGCCCGATCCCCGTCCAGGTGGTGCGATTCCATCGGCAGGTGCCGAACGCGCAGCGCGAGCGCAGCGTCATCCGGCTGCCGTCCTTCGACCAGGTGAGCCGGGATTCGGTGCTGTACGCGCATGCGTCCCGAATCTTGCACATGGAATCGAATCCCGGCAATGCACGGGCGCTGGTGCAACGGCATGGCACCTTCGACGTGTGGCTCAATCCGCCGCCGATCCCGCTCGCCACCGCGGACATGGACTTCGTGTACGAACTGCCGTATGCGAGGCGGCCGCATCCGCGCTACGGCTCGGCGCGGATTCCGGCCTACCACATGATTCGCTTTTCGGTTTCCATCCAGCGCGGCTGCTTTGGCGGGTGCACCTTCTGTTCCATCACGGAGCACGAAGGACGCATCATCCAAAGCCGCTCGGAGGATTCGGTGATCCGCGAGGTCGAAACCATCCGCGACACGGTGCCGGGATTCACGGGCGTGATCTCGGACTTGGGCGGCCCCACCGCCAACATGTACCGGCTGCATTGCAAAAGTCCGGCCGTCGAGTCGGCCTGCCGCCGGCCATCCTGCGTATTTCCCGGCGTGTGCCCCAATCTCGACACGGACCATGCGCCGCTCATCCATCTGTACCGCCGCGCACGGGCCCTGCCCGGCGTCAAGAAGGTGCTGATCGCCTCCGGCGTGCGCTATGACCTTGCGATCGAATCGCCGGAGTACGTCAAGGAGCTGGCGACGCACCACACCGGCGGCTACCTGAAAATCGCTCCCGAGGCCATCTCGGACGGCCCGCTCTCGAAGATGATGAAGCCGGGCGTGGGCGCCTATTACGAGTTCAAGGAATTGTTCGACCGGTATTCGCGCGAGGCGGGCAAGGAACAGTATCTCATTCCGTATTTCATCGCCGCCCATCCCGGCACGCGCGATCAGGACATGCTGGAGTTGGCCCTGTGGCTGAAGCGGAACGGATTCCGGGCCGATCAGGTGCAGGCGTTCCTGCCCTCGCCGATGGCCACGGCGACGGCGATGTACCACTCGGGGAAGAATCCGCTGAAGCGCATCTCCCGCCGCAGCGAGGACGTCGTGGTTCCCAAGGGCGCCAAGGTGCGCCGCCTGCACAAGGCGTTCCTGCGCTATCACGACCCGGACAACTGGCCCGTATTGAGGGAAGCCCTCAAGCGCATGGGCCGCGCCGATTTGATCGGCAACGGCAAGCACCATCTGATCCCCGCCTTCCAGCCGGTGGCTTCGGCGGGGGGGCGCGGCGCGGCGGCATTGGCATTCAGGACGCAGCATACCGGGCTGCCGCGGTCCGGAACGGCCGCGGCGGCTCGCCGGCCGCCGGGGACGGCCGGGCCGCCGGCGGGCGGGGTTGCCGCCCGGGGCGGGGCCGGAAGAGCGAAGCGGCGCAGCGTGCGCTGACGCTTTCCCCTTGCCGCCTTCCGGCCGTGCGATTAAAGTTCCTGGCTGTCTCGCGGCTGCGGGCCGCAATTCATCAATTTCAAGATCTAAGGGATGGCGCTTCAGCCACTTCCGGGCGAAGCGTGAATGAAGTATGGACAAATGGATCGTACATAAATTCGGCGGTTCGAGCGTTGCCGACGCCAATTGCTTCCGGCGGGTAGCCGACATCGTCGAGGCGTCGCCGCAAGGCGCCGCCAATCCGCGGGAGGCGGTGGTCTTGTCCGCCTGCCGGGGCGTCACGGATGCGCTGCTCGCCCTGGTGAGCCTGGCCGAGCGCCCGGACGGCGATTTCATGGCGGCCATCGAGGCGTTGAAGGCGCGCCACGTCGCTCTCGCGGCGGAGCTGATTTCGCCGTCGGCCCGCGCCGACTATGCCGCGCAACTGGACCACGACTGCGGGAATATTGCGGGAATGCTGCAGGCGGTGCGCCTGATCCGCGTCGCGCCGCAGAGCATGCGGGACGTCATCTCCGGCTATGGCGAGATCTGGTCCACGCGCCTGTTCACCCATTTCCTGCGCGAGCGCGGCCGCATCCCCGGAACCGTGCGCTGGGTCGACGCCCGCGAGGTCGTCATCGTCGAATGGGGACCCCTGGGTCCGGCCGTGCAATGGTCCGTTAGCGAGCAGAACTTGAGGCGGCTGGTGCCCTCGGGCTTCACCGGCCGGCTGATCGTCACCGGATTCATCGCCACCACCACCGGCGGCATGCAGACGACGCTGGGGCGCAACGGCAGCGACTTCTCGGGATCGATATTCGGGGCGCTGCTGGGGGCCGCCGAGATCATCATCTGGACCGACGTGGACGGCGTGCTGTCCGCCGATCCGCGCCTGGTTCCCAATGCCCAGGTCATCGACCAGCTCTCCTACAACGAGGCGATGGAGCTGGCCTATTTCGGGGCCAAGGTCATTCATCCGCAGACCATGGAGCCTGCGGTCGCCCGCGACATCCCCATCTACATCCGCAACACCTTCGCCCCGGAGAAGCGCGGCACCTTGATTTGCGCCAAGCCGGTGTCGGCGCTCACGGTGAAGGGCATCACCACCATCGACCCGGTGGCCCTGGTGAATCTGGAGGGCGCCGGCATGATCGGCGTTCCCGGCACCGCGCATCGCTTGTTCGGCGCGCTGCGCGACGCGGGCATTTCGGTCATCCTGATCTCCCAGGGCAGTTCGGAGCATTCGATATGCTTCGCCATTCCCGAAGCCCAGGCCGTGCGCGCCGAAGCGGCGGTGCGCCGGGCCTTCGACACGGAGCTGCGCGACGGGCAGATTCAGCATGTCGAGGTCGGCTTGGGATTGAGCATTCTCGCCGTGGTCGGCGACGGCATGGCGGGCGCCCACGGAGTCGCGGCCAAGGTGTTCAACTCCTTGGGCGGCGCGGCAATCAGCGTGCGCGCCATCGCGCAGGGCGCCTCCGAGCGGAACATCTCCGTCGTGGTGGACGGCAAGGGCGCCGCGAAGGCGCTGCGCGCCGTGCACGCCGCCTTCTACCTGTCCCCGAATACCCTGTCGATCGGATTGATCGGGCCGGGCACCGTGGGACGAGTGCTGCTTTCGCAGATCGGCAGCCAGCTCGAGCGCCTGCGCGCCTTGAACCTGGACCTGCGGGTGCGCGGCATCGCCGGTTCGAAGCGCATGCTGCTGAGCGAAACCTCCATCGACCTCGATGATTGGGCCGGGCAGCTCGCCGAGAAGGGGGAGCCGCTCGACCTGGCCAGATTTGCCGACCACTGCCAGGCCGATTACATTCCGCACACGGTGCTCATCGACTGCACCGCCAGCGGCGACGTGGCGGCGCAGTATCGTGCGTGGCTTTCGCGCGGCATCCACCTCGTCACGCCCAACAAGAAGGCGAACAGCGGTCCCATGCCCTACTATCGCGCGCTGCAGGAGGCGGGGCGCGCCGCGGGCACGCATTATCTGTACGAGGCCACCGTCGGCGCCGGCTTGCCGGTGATCCAGACGCTGCGCGATCTGCGCGAGACCGGCGACGACATCACCAGCATCGAGGGGATTTTCTCCGGAACCCTCGCCTATCTGTTCAACGTCTTCGACGGCCGGGAGCCGTTCTCCTCGATCGTTCGAACCGCCAAGTCGAAGGGTTATACTGAACCCGATCCCCGCGACGACCTGTCCGGGATGGACGTGGCGCGCAAGCTCATCATTCTCGGGCGGGAAATGGGGCTGACGCTCGAAATGTCCGACGTCGAGGTGAGAGGCCTCGTGCCGAAGACTCTCGAGAACGCGGGCGTGGAGGAGTTCATGGAGCGGCTGGCCGAATTCGACGCCGACATGTCGGCGATGCTGAAGGAGGCCGCGCGGAAAGGGCAGGTCCTGCGCTACGTCGGCCGCATCGACGCGAAGGGCAAGGCCACCGTCGGGCTCACCCACCTGGACGCCAAACATGCGTTCGCGAATATTGCGCTCACGGACAACGTGGTGCGCTTCGCGACCCGCCGCTACTGCGACAATCCGCTGATCGTGCAGGGTCCGGGCGCAGGACCCGAGGTGACGGCCGGAGGCGTGTTCGCCGATCTGCTGCGCCTGTCGGCCTACCTGGGCGCGCATCTTTAAGTTCCGCATTCCATCGAGGGTCCGAAAGTGCTTACCGACGTCACCGCCTTCGCGCCAGCCACCGTTGCAAACGTCGGCATCGGCTTCGACATCCTGGGGCACACCGTGGAGGCCGTGGGCGACCGGGTTCGCGTGCGCCGGATCGATCAACGCGTCGTGCGAATCGGCGCCATCAGCGGCATCGCGGGCGAGCTGCCGCTCGACATCAAGCACAACACGGCGGGACGCGCGGTGGAGGCGATGCACTCGGCGCTTAGGCTCGAGCATGGATTCGAAATCGACATCGACAAGGGCATTCCGCTGGCCTCGGGGCTGGGCGGCTCCGCCGCATCGGCGGTGGCCGCGGTGGTCGCGGCCAATGCGCTGCTCGAGCAACCCGTGCCGCGATTGCAGCTCCTGAAGTTCGCCATGGAGGGGGAGGTCGTCGCCAGCGGCTCCGCGCACATCGACAACATTGCGCCCTGTCTGTTCGGCGGATTGATTCTCACCGTGGGCATCGACAACCCCCGGGTCAAGCAGATCCCCGTGCCGCCGTCGCTGCGTTGCGTTCTCGTGCATCCCCACATGTTCCTCGGGACCCGCGAAGCTCGCGCCATCCTGCGGACCGACGTGAGCCGGTCGGATTTCATCTGGCAGTCCGCCAACCTCGCCGGATTCATCAGTGGGTGCTATTCCAACGACCTCGACATGATCCGCGACTCGTTCAACGATGTGATCATCGAGCCGCAGCGTCATCTGCTGATCCCCGGTTTCAAGGACGTGCAGCGCGGCGCGATGTCGGCGGGCGCCCTGGGTTGCTCGATTTCCGGCGCCGGACCCACGGTATTCGCCTGGGCCGAGATTCAGCAGGCCGAGGCGGTGCGCGGCGCCATGTTCGCCGCGTTCGCTCAACATGGGCTGAAGTCGGACTGCTGGATATCCCCGCTGGAGAACTACGGGGCCCGCGTGGTGAAGGCTTGATGCCGGCCCTGAAATACGCGAGCACTCGCGGAGGCGCGGCCGAGGTGACTGTGAGCGAGGCCATCCGCCAGGGCCTGGCGCCCGACGGCGGCCTGTACGTTCCCACGCGGTTGCCACCCGTGGACGTTCCCGCGGCGGCCGCGTGGTCGCGCCTGCCCGACATCGCGCGCGCCACCTTGTCCGGATTCTTCGAGGGCGATCCTCTGCAGCCGAAGCTGCCGGAGATCGCGGAGGCGGCGCTCGGCATCGACGCGCCGACGACCCCGGTTTCGGGCGCGGCGGAGCGGTTGTTCGCACTCGAGCTGTTTCACGGCCCGACGGCGGCGTTCAAGGACTTCGGCGCGCGTTTCCTGGCGGAGACCCTGCAGCGCCTGTACTTCGGGGGGCCGCCCCTGACGATTCTGGTGGCGACCTCGGGGGACACGGGCGGCGCCGTGGCGGCGGCTTTTCACCGGCGGCCCTGGGTGCGGATCGTCGTCCTCTACCCGAAGGGGCTGGTGAGCCCGCGGCAGGAGCAGCAGCTCACGTGCTGGGGGGAGAATGTCCTCTCGCTGCGCGTCGGCGGCACCTTCGACGACTGTCAGCGTCTGGTCAAGGAGGCGTTCGTCGACGCGGCATTGAGCGCCCGGCACCGCTTCAGTTCGGCCAACAGCATCAACGTCGGGCGGCTCCTGCCGCAGACGGTTTATTACGCGGCGTCCAGCCTGGAAGTGCAGAGGCGCACCGGCGACACGCCCTCGTTCATCATTCCCGCCGGAAACCTGGGAAACGCCTTTGCGGCCGTATGGGCCCGGGCCATGGGCTTTCCGATCGGGCGGATCGTGCTGGCGCATAACGCCAACCGGACCGTCCCGGATTACCTCGACAGCGGGACGTGGCGGCCGCGTCAGAGCGTGCCCACGCTCGCCTCGGCCATGGACGTGGGAAATCCCAGCAACTTCGAGCGCGTGCGCGCCTTCTACCCGTCCCTCGGCAGCATGCGTGAACATTTGTCCGCCGACAGCGTCGATGACGCTGCAATTCGGCGGCGCATCGGAGAGGATTTCATGCACTATGGGCGCGAGTGGTGTCCCCACACCGCGACGGCGGCTGAAGTTTACGCCCGCCTGCCCGCCGAAGAGCGGCGGGATCATCCCTGGGTGGTGGTCGCGACGGCGCATCCTGCGAAGTTCAACGAGGTCGTCGAGCCCATCATCGGCAAGGGCGTGGACGTTCCCCCGGGTCTCGCCCGGCTGCTCGAGTTGCCGCGCCAAGTCGTCGATATGCCGCCGACGCTGCCGGCGCTGGCTGCAGCGCTCGAATGAACGACCTGCGGATCGATCCGCAGTGGGTGGTCGCCGCCGCGGCAGTGGTGGTGGTGTGCACCATCGTCTACATGGCCTATGGGGCCTACACGCGGCGGTCGCGCCGCAAGGGCTTGCTCGCGCGCCTGGAGCGGATCGGCCACGAGGCGGCTCATCAAGTGCTGGTTCCCGACGGGATGGGCGGCCACATCCACATCGATCACCTGCTGCTCACGCCGCGCGGCGTGCTCGTGCTCGATACGAGACGGGTTGCCGGGCTGATCTTCGGCGGCGACCAGATGAGCGATTGGACGGTGATGGGCCGCGGCCGGCGCTACACGTTCGACAACCCTCAGCCGGCGCTCTACGATCGCATCGCCGCCGTGAAGGCGCTGGTGGGCGATGTGCCCGTGGAAGGGCGCCTGCTCTTTTCGAACATCGGCAAGTTCACCAAGGGCCGGCCGAAGCACGTGGTGATGCTGGACGGCATCGAGGTGGAGTTCCCGGCCGTGGACCGCAGCCAGACCGGTTTCCCTGAGTTCCCGGCCTACCAGGAGGCGTGGAAGCGGCTGGTCGCGCAGCTGCAGCCCAGCCCGCACCAGTTCACGAATTTGTAACCGGGACGGGGACGCTCACGCATCCAGCCGGAAGAAGCGCTGGGCATTTCGAGTGGTCGAGGCGGCGAGGCTCTCGCAGGGCTCGTTGCGCATCCGCGCGACGGTGCGGGCGATGTGCGCCAGATACTTCGGTTCGTTGCGCCGCGACTTGGGCTGAGGATCGAGATCCCGCGGCAGCAGGTAGGGAGCGTCGGTCTCCAACATCAACCGGTCCGCCGGAATGCGCGGAACGGCCTCCCTCAATGGCGCGCCGCGCCGCTCGTCGCAGACCCATCCCGTCACCCCGATGTGCAGGCCGAGCGCCAGGTAGTCCTCGAGCTGTGCCGGGTCGCCCGTGAAACAATGGGCGACTGCGCCCGCCAAGCGCCCGCAGAAATCCCCCAGGATCGACTTGAAATCCTCGTGGGCATCGCGCTGGTGCAGGAACACGGGCTTGCCGACGGCCACGGCCAGCTCCAGCTGCGCGACGAAGGCGGCTCTTTGCGCCGCGGGCGGCGCGAGATTCCGGAAGTAGTCGAGGCCGCACTCGCCCACGGCGACGATCCGCGGATTTGTCAATAACGAGCGAAGCTCGCTCAGCACCTGCGCATCGAGGCTGGCGGCGCGGTGCGGATGCACGCCCGCCGTGCTCCAGAGACGCGCCGGGTGCCCGTCGGCGAGCGCGGCGGCGGCGACCGAGCTCTCGAGGTCGGCGCCGGTCACGATCTGGCGGGTGACGCCCGCGGCCGCGGCGGCCGAAATGACCAGGGCGCGATCGTCCGTGAAACTCTCGTGCGTGAGATTGGATCCGATATCGATCAATTCCATGTGCAGGCGCCGCCATCCGGGGTGTATCTTGATTATATGATGCGTCCGATGCCGCTATTGCGCAGACTCGTTTTGGCGCCGCTGTGCGCGGTGGCGCTATCCGCGCAGGCGCAGCTGGGCGGCGACCTTCAGGCGCGGATTCTCTACGCCTTTCACGCCGAGGATCTGAATCAGCTGGCGACGCTGATCCAGACGCTCGACACCCGGGTCCAGGCCGGGGGGGCGGATGTTGCGCTTCGCTACCATCTGGCGCATGCCAAGTACCGCTTCGGACTGCTCGCGGCGCCCACGCAGGCGAGGGAGGCGGAGGCGGCGTTCAAGGATTGCACGCAGGAGCTGAAGGCCGTGCTGCTCCAGGATGCCAACTCGGCGGAGGCCATGGCGCTGCAGTCGGCCTGCTACTCGAATTTGGCGCGGTACGGGAAATTGGAGGCGGTACTGAACCGCTCCCGCGCCGTCGACCGCCTGCGCTCGGCCGCGCAGCTCGAGCCGCGCAATCCGCGCGTCGTGTACCTGCAGGCGCTGGCCGCGCTCGACTCGGCGCGAGCCGGGACGGCCGAGTATCAGAGCGCCTTCCAGCAACTGAAGCTCGCCGTGTCGCTGTTCGAGGCGTCCTCGGCGACCGGCGACGAGGTTCCCGGTTGGGGTCATGCCGATGCCTATCTGGAATTGGGGCGGCAGCTGCAGGCGCGCGGCGATTCCGTCGGCGCCCGAAATTGGATCGAGCGGTCGCTGATCGCGGCTCCCGACTTCAAGTCGGCCGAGCGGCAGCTGGCAACGCTGGTGCAGCGCTGAGCGGGATCGATTGCGCGACGCAGAGCTCGCGAGCCGCGCGGCCGACGGTGCCGGCGAGGACGAACCTGGTATGATTGCGCGCGATGAATGCACTTGGCACGCAGCTGTCTTTGTTCGAGACCCGAGGCTCCGCCGACCCCTTTGCCGTTCGGGTAAGTCCGCGCGCGCGCCGCCTCACAGCGCGCGTGCACGTCGGCGGCCGGGTCGAGATCGTGGTGCCGGTCGGCGTGAGCGCGCGGACGGTCCGCGATTTCGTGCAGCGCTTCACGCCCTGGATCGACCGCAAGGTGGCGGCCATGCAATGTCACGCGGAACCGGCGGCGGCGGTGCCCCGGAGCGTGCATTTCGCCTTCAGCGACGAACGCTTCGAGGTGGTTTGGAACCGTTCGCCGAGGCGCGGTTTGACGCATGACGGCGGTCAGCTGCAGCTGCACGCGGCGGACGATTCGACGGCGTGTCTGCTGCTGCGCTCGTGGCTGAAGGCCGCGGCGGGCGAGCGGCTGGGGCCGCAGCTGCTGCGCTTGGCGGCGGATTTGAACTACCCGGTTGCCCGCGTGGCCATCCGCTGCCAGCGCACGCGCTGGGGCAGCTGCTCGACGCGCGGCACCGTGAGCTTGAACTGCTCGCTGGTTTTTCTGCGCCCCGAGATCGTGCGGTATCTCTTCATTCATGAACTGGCCCATACCAAGCACATGAACCACTCGGCCAGCTTCTGGCGGCTGGTGGAAAGGCTCGAGCCGGACTACCGGCGCCTGGACCGCGAGCTGCTCGCCGGCTGGCGCACCGTGCCGGCATGGGTCATGAGGAGCTAGAGTGGAGGGACCGACACCGCCGGTCAGGCCGTTCGTCGATCTGAGCGATGAGCAAGTCCACTGGGACTTGAGCGAGCACCTCAGCTACTCGCAATACCTCCATCTCGACAAACTGCTCGATGCCCAGCATCCCCTGTCGTATCACCACGACGAAATGCTGTTCATGATCATTCATCAGGTATCCGAGCTTTGGATGAAGCTGTGTCTACACGAGCTCAATGCGACGATCGATTGCGTGCGCCGCGACGACCTGGGTCCGTCGTTCAAGATGCTGGCGCGGGTGTCGACCATTCAGACGCAATTGCAGCAGTCTTGGGACGTCCTGGCCACCATCACGCCCTCCGATTATTCGGCGTTCCGCAACTCCCTCGGCCGCGCATCGGGATTCCAGTCGCCGCAATACCGCATGCTCGAGTTCCTGATCGGCAACAAGAACGCCGACATGATCAAGGTGTTTCGTGGCGATGCGGCAAATTACCACGCGCTGGACCGCGCGCTGCGGGCGCCCAGCCTGTACGACGAAGTCCTGCGCTTGTTGAGCCGGCGAGGGCTCGACATACCCCCGGAGGCGATCGACCGGGATTTCACACAGCCCTACCAGGCGAGCAAGCGGGTTGCCGCCGCGTGGCTCAGCGTTTACCACAACTCGGCCAAGGATTGGGATCTGTACGGGCTGGCCGAGCGGCTGGTGGACCTCGACTACAAGTTTCAGTTGTGGCGCTTCGCCCACGCCAAGACCGTCGAGCGCATCATCGGCTACAAGCGCGGCTCGGGCGGCACGAGCGGGGTCGCTTATCTGACCAAGGCGCTGGACCTGAGGTTTTTTCCTGAATTGTGGACGATCCGGACATCCATGTAGGCTCAAGTGTCGAACATCCAAGACCAACTGCAGAACGTCAACGTCGCTTCGAGCGACCTCCTCGCGACTCCCGAAGAGATCAAGCGCCGCCTCCCCCTCACGGAGCACGCCGCCGAGACGGTCTTCCGGTCCCGCGAGATCGTGCGCGCCATTCTGGAGCGCCGCGATCCGCGGCTCTTCATCGTGGTGGGCCCGTGCTCCATTCATGACGTGGTAGCCGCCCGCGAATACGCCGGCCGGCTGAGGGCGTTGGCGGCGCGGGTCGAGTCGACGATGCTGCTCATCATGCGGGTGTATTTCGAGAAACCGCGCACCACGGTCGGATGGAAGGGCCTCATCAACGATCCCGACATCGACGACTCCTTCCACATCGAGAAGGGAATCACGATCGCGCGCCAGCTGCTGCTGGAAATCGCGGAGATGGGCCTGCCGGCGGGAACGGAAGCCCTCGATCCCATCATGCCGCAATACCTGTCGGAATTGATCACCTGGACCGCCATCGGCGCGCGCACCACCGAATCCCAGACCCACCGCGAAATGGCCAGCGGCCTGTCCACCCCGGTCGGATTCAAGAACGGCACGGACGGATCCTTGGCGGCATCCATCAACGCCCTGCGGTCGGTGCGGCATCCCCATCATTTTCTCGGCATCACTCAGCAGGGCCAGTCGGCCGTATTTCGCACGCGCGGCAACATGCATGCGCACCTCGTCCTGCGGGGCGGGGGCGGGCGGGTCAATTACGACGCCGTGAGCATCGCGGTGGCGGAGCGGGAGCTGGCCGCGGCCAATCTGCCGCCGAACATCGTGGTCGACTGCAGCCACGGAAACTCCAACAAGGAGCCGTCGCTGCAGCCCATGGTGGCGGAAAACTGCGTTTCCCAGATCCTCGACGGCAATCGATCGATCGTCGGGCTGATGCTGGAGAGCCATCTGAACGCCGGCAGTCAATCCATCCCGAAGGACCTGTCCAAGCTCGAATACGGCGTTTCCATCACCGATCCTTGCATCGACTGGCAGACCACCGAGAGCTTGCTGCTCAAGATGCACGAATCGCTGCGCCGCGTGGCGCGCTGATGCCGCTCCTGCGGATGGGCGCGGCGCGGCCTCAGGTCCAGTCGCCGACGGCGATTCCCCTGGCTGCGGCCAGGCGGCGGGCGCGGGCGCTGCCGTTGACCAGCAGCGCACGGTCCGCCTCGGCGAGGTGGGGCAGGTCGGAGTCGCTGTTTCCGTAGGCGACCACGGGCATCCCCGGATACTGAGTTCGCAGCCAGGCGAGGCAATGCGATTTTTCCGCGCCTCGCCGGTTCGCGCTGCGCAGCGCGCCGTCGAGGCGGTCCACGGGCGGGTTCTCCCGCCATTGCACCTCGGTGCACAGCGTGCGCTCGAATCCCAGCCGCCGGCCGATGAGGGGGACGTACAGATCGGGACTCGCCGACAACAGGATCAGGCGGTCCCCGACCGCGCGATGGGCCTCGAGTGCGGCCAGAGCGGCCGGCCGGTAGGCGCGCCGCCGATCCAGCCGGGACACGTAGGCCGCGGACCATTCATCGATATCGGGGCGCGCGTCGCCGCCCATGACCGCACGAATGAACTGCGATTTCAAGACGCCGCGGTCGCGATGCGATGCCAGATAGCCCATGAGGGCGAACGGCATGCGCCACAGCCGAAGCATCCGCCAGGGGCGCCGCGCCGCATATCCCAGCAGATACGGCAGCAGGGTGTCGTGCCAGGTCAACGTCCCGTCGAGATCGAAAACGGCGACCCAGGGGATGGCGGCGGCCGCGCGAGTTGCAGGCATCCCCGCAATATACTATTTCTTGATCTTGTTGATCTTCGAGCCCTGCAGCGAGAGATCGGCGATCAGGCCCTTCTCGGCGAATACGAAGGCCAGGATGGGCTTTTTCATGCTGGCGCTGTCGTAATCGGTGCCGGCGCCCTTCGCGATTACCGCTAATCCGGTATCGGCACCGATCGACCAACCTTTACTCTTGCGGAAATCATCCAGCGCATCGGGCGTCATGAAGAGGATGATTTCGCTGTGCGTGGCCATGCCGGCGGTGAGTCCCACGGAGGCGGACGCGAGGCTGTAATACTCGGTGGTTGCGCCCTGGATCAGCAGCGCGCCTTCCCCATATTCGCTGGCCAGCGCGATGCCGCCCTTGGTCACCTGCGGAAATACCAGCATGCCGGCGGCCCGGTGCTCCAATTCCTCGTGGCGCGGATCGAGCAGGTTGAACTGGTTCACGGTTTGGGAGACCCCGGCATCGAGGACGGCCTTGGTCTGGGCGAGGGACTCCCGGCTGAGCAACGAGGCGAGCAGGCCGAGGCCCAATCCCAGGGTGAGGGTCATTCGCGGAGTCTTCATGGCAGGCTACCTCGCGCCGCAACAGGCGGCAATTTCGCGGAAGTCTACCTGAGGCCGATCCGCGGGGTCGCGGGCATTGCGTTGCGAATGCGCACTAGGCCCGGTCGCCGAATCAGGTATCGGGGATACTTGCCGATAGCAGTGCTAGGCATGTCCTCGGCCGCGCACTTTCGGAGATTGAACCAAATTGAGCCTCGCAATGCCATCGTCCAAGCCGGCGGATCCTATTTTTTCGTCCTACGTGGCGCTCGCGTACGGCCTGGTAGGAGACCTGTCCGGCGTGGGCCTGCTGGACGGAGCGCTCAAGCCGACCGGGCAATCGGGCGAGCTGCCGGGACCTCAGGTCGCGAAATGGGTGCAGTCGCTGCGCTGGGCCGACTTGCAGGAGCGCGTGCCGGCCGCGCGCGCCGGAGAAGCGGGCCAATGGTGGGTCGCGATCCCGATCCAACAGTCCGACGGCGCGCTGCTCGGCGTCTTCTGCGTCACCCAGCGCCAGCCTTCCGCTCCCACTCAGCCCTCGCGCCTGGCCGGCGCCCTGGCGTTGCGCTTGAAGCCCCTGCTCGATTGCGTGCATCGGGATCTGGCGGCGGCGGTGCCGACACGAACGAAGGTGCAGAACCTCACCGAACGGACCGCGGAATTGGAATGGCTGTTCCAGGTCTCGGGCAATTTGAAAGGGGCCGTCGACGACCAACGGGTCATCGAGGAATTATTGTCCGCGGCCACGTCCCGCCTGGAGTGCGGGCTGGGCGTCCTTTGCATTCCCGACAAGCACATGACCCTGAAGCACGCGCCGGACGCGGCGGCGGGGTCCGTGCTCCTCGAAGCCTGGACTCAGACGCAGCAGCATCTCATCACGTGGGTGCAGCGGCAGAACCGGCCGCTGCTGGTCAACAAGGTGGGCAGCGGCTCCAACCACCTCACGCGCTGCAAGGTGCTGTGCGTGCCGGTGGTGCGCGACTCGGGCCGCGTGATAGGCGCACTCGCATTCTACAAGTTGCCCACGATGCCGGATTTCCTGGCAAGGCACGTCTTTCTGGCACGGCACATCGGCCGCCAGGCAGCCAGCCTCGTCGAGGCGCAATTCGACCTGATGACCGGCCTGTACACGCGCAGCGGCCTCGACCAGATGTACAAGGGATTGGAGGACGCGGAGTGCCTCGACCGCAGCGTCATCTACATCGACATCGATCACATGCACGTGGCCAATGAGCTGCATGGGTTCGAGGTGGGGAACGAGCTCATCGTGCGCGTGGCGGACATCCTCACGACCCCGACCTTGCCCGAGGATTCGCTGGCCGCGCGCATTTCCGGCGACCGATTCACGGTCGTGCTGCCCACGAACTCGCCCAGCGACGCCGTGGCCGTCGCGAAGAAGGTTCAGGCGGCCGTCTCGAAGCTCGTGATCGGGCCGTCCAAGGAAGTCGTGGACGTCTCCGTCAGTTGCGGCGTGGCGGCGCTGCTCCCCATGCCGGAAGGACTCGCCCGCGCCATCGCGGCGGCGGAGCTGGCATGCAAGACCGCCAAGAATCGCGGCCGCAACCGGGTCGAACTCTACGCCTTCGAGGACGGCAGCATGATGCGGCGTCACCGGGACGCCATCCTCGTCGGACAATTGCGTTCGGCGCTCAAGGCCGACCGGCTGATCCTCTATGCCCAGCGCATCGCCCCCCTGCAGGACCGGTCTCTGCCCGGAGGATACGAGCTGTTGCTGCGCCTGCAGGAAACGGACGGCACTCTCGTGGCGCCGGGGCCTCTGATCGATGCCGCTCAGCGCTATCAAATCCTGCCCTCGGTGGACCGATGGGTGGTGCAGCGGGCGCTGCAGATGCTGGCTCCGCATCGGGGCATGTTCCGGACCCGCGGCTTGTGCATGTCCATCAACGTGTCGGCGCAGTCCATCGGCGACGAAGCCTTCATTCAACAGTTCACCCGCCTGCTCAAGGAGGCGAATCTGCCCCAGGGCTGCGTCAGCGTCGAGCTGACGGAGCAGGCGGCGATCACCAACATGGCCAAGGCCAAGGAAATGGTATCGCGGGTCAAGGCGCTGGGCTGCGAGCTCGCCCTGGACGATTTCGGCACGGGCGCGAATTCCCTTACCTATTTGAAGGCGCTGCAGGTGGGCCGCGTGAAGATCGACGGCAGCTTCGTGCGCGACATCGGTTCGGACCGGAACTCCCAGGCGACCGTGCGGGCAATCGTCGAGCTGGCGAAGGGACTCGGCATCCGTACGGTCGCCGAGTATGTCGAGACCGAGGCCATCGCACAGGAAATGCGCTTGCTCGGCGTCGATTATGCGCAGGGCTACGGCATCGGAAAGCCGGTGCCGCTCGCCGAATTGCTGGATGACCTGACGCGCGACGAATCGCAGCGCCTGCACCGGCTGTTTCTCGAAACCTGAGGCTCTTCAGCCGGCCGTGAGTTCCTGGATGGCGGCCAGGAGGGCGCCGGTGTCGACGGGCTTGCTCAGGAACCGGCACCGCGGAATCGGCGTCTTCACGGCGCGAAGCATGGAGGCCAGGTCCCCGGTCAGCAGGATGGCCGGCACGTCGCGGGCATGACGGGTGCGCAGTTCCTGCAGAACGTCGAGCCCCGTGAGCTTGGCGTCCAGATGGTAATCCGATATGAGCACGTCGTCCTGTCTCAGTCCGGCGAGCAGCATCTCGGCTTCTTCGATGGTGCCGGCGCTGAGGATCTCGTATCCCTCCAGGGTCAGGAACAGCTCGGTCGCGCCCCGCACCGAATCGTTGTCCTCGATGAGCAGGAGTCGATTTCGCTTCGGCGCCGTGGAGGCTGCCGCGGGCGCCTCGCGCGGCGCCGCCGGGCTCGGCGCGGCCAGGCGCTGCACCGGAATCCGGATGCGGACCTGCGTTCCGCTGCCCACCCGGGAGGTCACGGCAACGGAGTAGCCCAGCAGCCGCGACACTTCGCGCACGATCGCCAGCCCCAGGCCGACGCCCGAACGCTTGGATCCCTGCGTATCGACCTGATAATACTCGTCGAACACCCGGTCGAGCTTGTCCTCCGGAATTCCGATTCCCGTGTCCACCACGTCGATGGTCAACGCGTCGGCCTCCGTGTTGAGGTTCACCCGGACCGATCCCGCGGCCGTGTATTTGAGCGAATTGCCGATCACGTTCCGCAGCAGCTGGGTGAACAGAATCCGATCGGTGTTGATCGCCGTCGCCGTCTCCGGAATTGCGAACACCAGGCGCTTCGCCGAGGCCAGTGGCTGGAACTCCCGGTGAAGGTCGGAAAAAATGGCATTCAGCGCGACCGGCGCGAGTTCCGGCTTGATGGCTCCCGACTCCAGGCGGGTGATGTCCAGGAGGGCATTCAGCATGCGGTTCGCGCCGTCGATGGCCTGTTCCTGGGTGCGCAGCAGCGCGCCGACCTCGGAATTGCCCTGGATCAGGTTCATGATCGATGCGTTCAGGAGCCGGATGGCCTGCAGCGGCTGGCGCAGATCGTGACTCGCGGTGGCCAGGAAGCGCGATTTCGCGTGGTTGGCGCGGTCCGCCTCCTCGCGCGCGGCGATCAATGCCTCGTTGATGGCCCGCCGCTCCGTCATGTCCCGGATGGCGGCCGCGATGTAGGCCTTGCCGCCCGTGTAAAACGGCGCCAGACGGATGCCCGCGGGGAATTCAGAGCCGTCCGATTTGCGGGCGAACAGGTCGATGAGCCGGGCGCCCATTTCCCGGTTGGCCGGGTCCTTGAGGAAGGAAGCGACGTGGGCGCCGTGCCGCAGCCTGAACCGCTCCGGCACCAGCATCTCGATCGGCCGGCCGACCAGCTGCTCGTTGGTGTAGCCGAATATGGCCGTCGTGGTGACATTGGCGAAGATGATCCGCCCTTGAACGTCCACGAGGATGAGCGCATCGGGCGCGAAAGTCAGCAGATGTTGCGCAAAGCCGGCGAGGTTGTCCATAGTGGCGACGTTCAATCTACGGGAAGGGCGCAGGATACTGTGGAAACCGCCGATATGCACGGCCAAGCCATGCGGCAGACTTGCTCTGGGATCGCGGGGTTGCCTCGCCCGTTCGTCGTCCATAACACACTCAAGGCCGGTTTTGAACGAAGTTGACTCATATCCACGCGGATCCGCCGCGATCTTAAGCCGCTTGCTCGAGATCGCCCGCATCTCCGCGCTGGCGGAAATGGCCAGCGGCATGGCGCACGAGTTGAATCAGCCGCTCGGGGCCATCGCGACCTATGCGCAGGCCGGCGATCGGCTGCTGAACCGGACGGAGCCGCAGGTGGGGCGCGCCCTCGACGTATTTCGTCAAATCAACACCGAAGCCCTGGCCGCCGGGGAGGGCATCCGGCGCATCCGGCGCCTGTTCGATCAGGATGACCTGGCGCGCGCGCGCTGCCTCATGAGCGAGGTCATCGATGAGCTCAGGCCGGTGTTCGAGATGATCGCGCAATGGTCCGACGTCGAATTGGTCACCGAGATCTCGCCGACGCTGCCGGCGGTGTGCATCGACCGGCTGCGCGTCCAGCACGTGCTGTTCTCGCTGTTCCAGAACGCGCTGGAAGTCAGCATGCAGAACGAGGTTTCCCCCCGGGTCCTCTTGAGTTCCCGGGCCGATCGCTATGCCGTCGAGATCAGCATTACCGATTCCGGGACCGGTATCCCCGAGGAGACCCGGCGGCAGCTGTTCCGCCCGTTCTTCACCACCAAACCCCGCGGCACCGGGCTGGGTTTGGCTTCCAGCCGGGCCATCGTGGAGGCGCATGAGGGTACAATAGGATTCGAAAGCGAGCCGGCCGGAGGCACTCGCTTTTGGTTTCGTTTGCCCATTACCGAATGAGAATAATAGGAGCCGCCATGACCAAGGCCGCTGAAGATCAGGCGACCATGCCTACCGTCTATGTAGTCGACGATGACGATGGGATGCGTCGCGCCCTGACTTTGCTCTTGAGCACCGTGGGTTACAGGACGCTCGCGTTCGCGAATCCCGCGGATTTTCTCGCCCAGTTCGAGTCCGACACGCATGGCTGCGTCGTGCTGGACATCCGGATGCCGGGAATGAGCGGCCTGGAGCTGCAGCAGCATCTCAACAAGACCGGCTCCATGCTGCCGGTCATTTTCATCACCGGCCACGGCGATGTCCCCATGGCCGTGCAGGCCATGAAGGAGGGCGCCTTCGAGTTCATCCAAAAGCCCTTCCGGGATCAGGACCTTTTGGATCGGATCAACCACGCCCTGCAGCAGGATGCGGAAAACCGCGCCACGCTGGCGCGCCGCGCCGAAGTCGCCCGGCGGCTCGAATCGCTGACTCCGCGCGAGCGGCAGGTCATGGCCATGGTGGTGGACGGGGCGGCCAACAAGGTCATTGCCATCGATCTGGATTTGAGCGAGCGAACCGTCGAGATTCATCGGGCGAAGGTGATGGAGAAGATGGGCGCCCGCTCGGTGGCGCATCTCGTCAAATTGCACATGAGCCTCGATCGCCCGAACTGAGGTCCCAGGGTCTGCACGTGGAAGTACCGATTCCTCGGGTTGCCGTATGCCCGGACAATACCCATCCGGGACGGCCTCTAGGTTCATATCAATGGAATCGTTAATTCTGACGCTCCGGGGCATCGGGCGTTCCGGAGCCCTGGATGCGCGAATTCGCGACATCTTCGAACGGCTGCAGCGTTGCAACGACCGGCTGACCTCGTGCCACGTGACCCTCGTGCGCGATCCGGCGGCGGACCCGGCGGTGGTCGTGGCCAAGATCCACCTCAGCGTGCCCGGTGCGCAAGTCCATGCCGACAGCCTCGATTGCCGGGGAGAGCCGCATACGGACGTGTTCTCGGCGCTGCGCGACGCCTACGACAGCGCGCGGCGCCAGCTGCGGGACTTGAAGAGGGACGGCACACGGTCGAGTCTCGTGGACGCCGTGCGCAAATTGACCTCGAGGCGCACGACTTGAGGTAGGCCAGTTCAGTGCCCCAAGGGGTTCAGCGGCCCCGCGATGGTGATCGCACCGAACGCGAGGAGGAGCCATCCGGCGACGACGTTCAATCCGCGTGCCCAGGCGAAGCGGCGGGCCTGGGTGGCCGCCAGACCGGCGCCGAGCACCGCGGGGGCGGTGCCCAGGCCGAAAAAGAGCATCATGGCGGCGGCCTGCAGCGCGCCTCCCTTCAGCGCAGCGAAGATCAGCATGGAGTAGATGAACCCGCAGGGCAGCCAGCCCCACAGCATGCCGAGCAGGACCGCCCCGGCGACCCCCTGAGCGGGAATGGCGCGAGCGAGGGGCGCGGCATGGCGCCATAGCCGGCCGCCGAGACGCTCCAACCCCGCGAGCGGGCGCCACTTGAAGAGCACGCTCAGGCCCACGCCGATGAGCACCAGCCCAGCGAGGCTGCGCGCGACCAACACGACTCGATCCGGATCGAAGAGATCCTGGATCAAGCCGCTGCAGGCACCCACGATGGCACCGGCCAGAGTGTAGCTGCCGATCCGCCCGATCTGGTAAGACGCGGTGATCAGGGGCGCTCGCGGCGTGGCGGACGCTCGCATCCCGAGCGCCCCGGCAATGCCGCCGCACATGGCGAGGCAGTGGACGCTGCCGGCGATGCCGACGGCAAACGCCGCGGACAAGGACACGGGATCGCAGGTGCCGGCATGATGCATCATGGGCGGGGTTCCGCGCGGGCTTGCGGGTCGGCGGCCGCGTGAGACGGCGATGCCGGATCCGATACGGCCTCCTGTACCGGCGCGCCGCCCTTGGGCGGGGATCGTTCCTCCACCAGTATTTCCCACGCCGGCACGTCCAGGTCGTCGAATTGTCCCGAGCGCACCGCCCAGAAGAACGCCCACACGCCGAATCCCACCAGCACCAGGGTCACCGGGATCAATACCGACACCAGGCTCATGGCGCCGATCTCCTGAGTGCGCGCGACCCCGCCGCGTCGGGTAACGCCAGCCCCGCCGCGTCGGACCGCGCGAGCGGGGACGGGCGCGATTGGGGCGCATCCGGCTGGATGCGCGGAACGCGGATCAAGCGCAGCGAATTCAGCACGACGAGGATGGAACTCGTCGACATGCCGATGGCGGCCGCCCACGGCGGTATGAAACCCAAGGCGGCCAGCGGCATCGCCGCCAGGTTGTAGGCCGCCGCCCAGGCGAGGTTCTGGCGGATGACGCGGTTGGCGCGCCGGGCCAGCAGCAGCGTCGCGGGCAGGGCGCGCAACGAATCGCCGACCAGGATCAGGTCGGCGCTGGCCAGCGCGAGGGCCGATCCGCGGCTCATCGCGATCGAAACGCCGGATCCCCCGAGAACGGGTGCGTCGTTGACCCCGTCGCCGACCATGGCGACGAAGTCGCCGGCGGCGGTCAAGGCTCGGACCCGTTCGAGCTTGGCCTCCGGGGACTGGCGCGCCGAGAAGGTGTCGATGCCGCAGTGACGCGCGAGCCGCTCGACCGCCGGCAGCGAATCGCCGCTCTGCACTTCCGCGGCCAAACCTGCCGCACGCAGCTCGGCGACCGTGCGCCGGCTCTCCGGACGTGCGGTATCGGCCAGGGTCAGGACCGCGAGGTCGCCCTCGTCGGCGGCGAGCAGGATGGCATCGTCGTCTCCCGGCGCCCCCCTGCGGGCATCGCCGCTGCCCACGGCGCGCGGCGGGGCGGCGGGGTCGCCATGACCGTCCACGAAGGCGCGCGAGCCGATTCGATAACGCCTGCCGTTGACGAGCCCCGAGATGCCGCCCCCGGGGACCGTGCGCACTTCCTGGGCACGCAGCCCCGGGTGGGCGATGCCGGAAAAAGCGCGGGCAATCGGATGCTCGGACTCCATTTCCAGTGCCGCTGCGATCCGTAGGCATTCATCCTGCGACAAGGCGCCCAAGGGCGTGCATCGAGAGATGCCGATGACGCCGTCGGTGAGCGTGCCGGTCTTGTCGAACACGACCCGGGTCACCTTGGACAGCCCCTCCACGGCGTCGGCGCTGGTGACCAGGACTCCGCGCCGCGCGAGCGCCGCATTCGCGCTCGCCACGGCCACCGCGGTGGCGAGCGAAAATGCACAAGGACAGGCGACCACCAGGACCGCGAGCGTGGCGCCGAAAGCGCGCGTCGGGTCGACGATGCCCCAGTACGCGCACACCAGCGCGGCGCCGGCCAGCACGCACGCCAGGAAGCGGCTCGAGAAGGCGTCGGCCGCCCGCGTGATTCGCGGCCGTTCCGACTGCGCGCGCGTGAGCAGCGCCACGATGCCCGCGAGGATGCTGTCCTGGCCGGCGGCGCTCACCCGCACTTCCACCGGCGGACCCAGGTTGATCGTGCCTCCGGTGACGCGGTCGCCCGCGCCGCGCTCGACGGGCAGCGACTCTCCGGTGAGCATGGACTCGTCGACTTGCGTACGTCCGTTCGACAACACCCCGTCCGCGGGCACCACCTCTCCCGAGCGCACCAGCAGCCGGTCTCCGGGGAGCAGCTGCGCCACCGCGACGTCGGTCACCGGGTCGCCGGACTCTGCGCTCGTCAGGCGGTGTGCGACGGCCGGGAGCATCCGGCTCAAGGAGTCGCTCACCTGGGTGCTTCGGTGTCGCGCCACCATCTCCACGTAGCGCGCGGCGGTCAGAAAGAAGATGAACATGGTGACCGAGTCGAAGTAGACCGCGCCGGCGTGGCGCCAGGTATTGAAGACGCTGGCGCCATAGGCCAGGGTCAGCGCCAAGGAAACCGTCACGTCCATGGTGATCGTGCGCCGGGATATCGCGTGCATCGCGCCCGCCAGGTAGGGCCATCCGCCGTACAACATCACGGGGGTCGCGACCAGCATGCTGACGATGCGAAGATACGCGCGCACCTGATCATCCATCCCTTGAAATTCGCCGGCGTACATCGCCACCGCGAACATCATGACCTGCATCATGCCGAAGCCCGCCAGCGCCAACCGCTTGAGCAGCGCCCGGCGCTCGTCCTGGACCCGTGCGGCACCCGTCTCCGGCGCCGCGATTTGCGGGCGGTAACCGAGGCTCGAGATGACGCCGAGCAATTGCGAGAGCTTGAGGGTCCCTTCGTTCCAAACGACGCGGGCGCGGCCGGTGGCGGCGTTGACGCTGACGCTGCGGACGCCCGGCAGGTGCTGCAGGGACCGGGTGACCAACCAGCTGCAGGCGGCACAGGTCATGCCGTCGATGGTGAGCACGATGGAGCGGCCTTCGCTCTCGGGGCGGCTGAGGCTTTGGTAGAGGGCCGGATCGTCGTAGGCCGACCATTCGGACGGCGATTCGCCGGGCTTCGGCGAGGCCATCGTGCGGAAACGGTAGAAGTCATCGAGGCCCAATTCGCCGACGAGCTCCACGGCCGCGCGGCAGCCCGGACAGCACACCGGAACGTCCTGGCCCTGCAAGCGGGCCACCAGCGGGCGAGCGCCCGCCAAGCCCCCCGGCGGGAGCGGCTCGCCGCAGTGGTAGCAGTCGGCCGGATCCGCCATCGGCGTCAATCGCCGGGCGGAGCCATCGGATTCGCGGGTCCGCCCTGAGCGACCTGCGCGGCGGGGTGCATCGTGTCGATCACGGGATCCGGATGAGCGAGAATCAGGGCGAAGGTGACGATGCCGGCGATCACGACTCCCACCGGGCCGCCGACGACGAGCCACATGATCGGGTAGTGGTACCAGGCCTGTGCTCGGTCGTCGTTCATGCTCTAGCTCCTCGGTGTCAAGGTTTGGAATAGAAGCGGGCGCGGCTCTTCGCCTGCAGCGAGGGATCGTCCAGCGCCTGCGCCGTAATCACGAAGTTCTTGCCGCCGTGCTCCTGGTAGGCGGGTATCCGCACCCGCACGACGATGGATTTCACGTTCTCCGCCTCCACGGCCTGCGCTCCGTCGTCGCTGTCGACGATGGCGTTCGGCAGGCCGGAGGCGGACAGTCGAAATGCGTGCGCGTGCTGGTCCTTGTTGATGATGCGCACCGTGAACACGTTCTCGATCCGGCCGTCGTCGAGTTCGCGATACAGCGTGTTGCGGTCCCGCAGGACGTCCAAGTCCACCAGACTGCGATGCGCCACGGCATAGGCGAATCCCGCCAGCAGCGCCCCGAGGAGCGCCATGTAGATGAGGATGCGGGGCCGGAAGATGCGGGTGGGGGTGCCGTCGAGCTCGGATTGGGTGCCGTATCGCACCAGCCCCACGGGCAGGCCGACCTTCTTCATCACTCCATCGCACGCGTCGATGCACGCCGCGCATGCAATGCACTCGTACTGCAGGCCCTTGCGGATGTCGATTCCCGTGGGGCAGACCTGGACGCACAGCGTGCAGTCGATGCAATCCCCCTTGCCCTCCACGCGGGTGGAGTCGTGGCGGAGGGGGCCGCGCGGTTCGCCTCGCTTCGCGTCGTAGGAGATTATCAGCGTGTTGCGGTCGAACATCGCGCTTTGAAAGCGCGCATACGGACACATGTAGAGGCACACCTGCTCGCGCATGAAGCCTGCGTTGCCGTAGGTGGCGAAGCCGTAGAAGATCACCCAGAACAGCTCCCAGCCGGCCAGCGTGCCGCCCGCGATCTTGCCGACCAGGGCATGGATGGGCGAGAAGTAGCCGACGAAGGTCATCCCGGTGAATCCCGCGAAGCCGATCCACAGCGCCTGCTTGGCGAACTTGCGCGCGAACTTGGCGCGGGTCCAGGGACCGCGGTCCAGCTTCATCTGCTGCGACCGGTTGCCTTCGGTCAGCCGCTCCATCCACACGAAGATTTCGGTCCACACGGTTTGCGGGCAGGCGTAGCCGCACCAGAGCCGGCCCGCGAGGGCCGTGAAGAAGAACAGCGACAAGGCGGCCATGATGAGCAGCCAGGTGAGCAGATAGAGGTCCTGCGGGAAGATCGTCAGGCCGAACAGATAGAATTTGCGCGCGGGCAGGTCGAACAGCAGGGCCTGGCGTCCGTTCCATTGGAGCCAGGGCAGCCCGTAGTACAGACCGAGCAGAACGACCACCGCCATGTTCCGCAGCCGGACGAACCGGCCGCCGACCTCGCGGGCGTATACCTTCTGGTGGGCCTTGTAGAGCCCCCGGCCGGTCGGCGCGTCGGCCTTCATGACGGCGCCGGCGGCCGCGTGCGCGCGGTCCCGGCGATCATCTCGCCGCGACCGGCGGGGACAGGCTGATCACATAGGCCGCGAGCAGGCGCACCTTGGTCTCGCCCAGGCGCTCGAGATGCGGCGGCATGTGATTGATGCGGCCCTGGGTGATGGTCTCGCGGATGTCGTCCACCGAGCCGCCGTGCAGCCAGATGTTGTCCGTGAGGTTCGGCGCGCCCAGGGCCTGGTTGCCCTTGCCGTCAGGCCCGTGGCAGGCCACGCACAGCGTCTCGAACCGCGTCTTGCCGGCGGCAATGGTCTCGGGAGACGCCAGCGCTCCCGGTCCCTGGCGGCCGCTCAGGGTGAGCACGTAGGCCAGGACCTGTTCCACCCCCTCGGGTCCGATCGCCGGTCCCCAGGCCGGCATGGCGTTTTCGCGCCCCTTCGCGATCGACTGATAAACGGCATCCTCCGTGCCGCCCCACAGCCAGTCCTGGTCGGTCAAGTTGGGAAAGCCCTTGGCGCCGCGCGCATCGGATCCGTGGCACGACGAACAATTGAGCGCGAAGAGATTGCGCGCCGTGGCCATGGCGGTGGGATCCTTCGACATCTCGGTCAGACTCTTGTCCTTGTATCCGGCGAAGCGCTGCTCGAAGGCCGCGCGCGCCGCGCTGTCTTCCGCGTCGAGCTGCGACACCGACGACCAGTGCAGGAGCCCCGGGTAGTTGCCGAGGCCCGGAAACAGCACGAGATAGCCGAGGCCGAACACGATGGACAGGAAGAACATCCACAACCACCAGCGCGGCAGGGGATTGTTGTACTCGGTCAGGTCGTCGTCCCAGACGTGAGTGGTGTCCTTCGCGGGGATCTTGCCCGAGTCCTTGTTGGTCCACCACATGAGCCACAAGGCGGCGATGATGTTGCCCAGCACCGCGATGACAACGAAATAAGCTATGCCCTGTTTCATGCGTCTTCATCCAACGGTAGTTTCGCCATCTGATCGAAAACATCCTGCTCGTGCCCGGGCCTCTGCCGACCTCTCCAGGCCCACACCAGCAACCCGATGAACGCGAGCAACAGCAGCAGCGTGATCACTCCGCGCACTATTCCGATAATCATGGCGCCGCCTCGCCGTGGAACCTGAGCCCCTGCAGGTACGAGATCAGCGCGTCGAGCTCGGTGTGGCCGGCGACCCGCTCGGCGGCGGATTGAATGTCCGCATCGGTGTACGGCACGCCGATGGTCCGCAGAACGCGCATCTTGGCCGCGACCAGGTCAGGGTCCACGGCGGCCTTGGTCAGCCAGACGAAGGCGGGCATGTTCGATTCCGGCACGACGTCGCGGGGATTGTTCAAATGCACGCGGTGCCACTCGTCGGAGTATCGGCCGCCCACCCGGGCGAGGTCCGGTCCCGTGCGCTTCGATCCGAACTGGAAAGGATGGTCGTAGACGGTCTCGCCGGCCATGGAGTAGTGGCCGTAGCGCTCGACCTCGGCCTGCAGCGGCCGCACCATCTGCGTGTGGCAGAGGTAACAGCCTTCGCGGACGTAGACGTCGCGGCCGGCGAGCTCCAGCGGGCCATAGGGCTTGATGCCCGGGGCCGGCGAGATGACCGATGCCTGCAAATACAGCGGAACGATCTCCACCAGTCCGCCCACGCTGATGACGACGGCGATCAGGGTTCCGAGGAGCCAGGCGCGCTTTTCGACGATTTCGTGATTCATGTAATTGCTCGTGGTTCAGACGGCCGGCACGGGGACGGCTTCCACCTGCGGCTGCGGCGCCGAGATGGTCTTGATGACGTTGTAGAGCATGATCAGCATGCCCACCAGGAAGAGCACGCCGCCCCCCAGCCGGACGACGTAGAAGGGGTAGGTGGCCTTCAGCGATTCGACGAACGTGTAGGTCAGCGTCCCGTCCGCATTGGTCGCGCGCCACATGAGGCCCTGCATCACGCCCGCGATCCACATGGCCGCGATGTACAGGACGACGCCGACGGTGGCGATCCAGAAGTGCAGGTCGATCAGGCGTATGCTCCACATGGCCTTGCGGCCCCATAGCTTGGGCATCAGCGAATACATCGAGCCGATGGTCATGAAGGCCACCCACCCGAGCGCTCCGGAGTGAACGTGCCCGATGGTCCAGTCCGTGTTGTGCGACAGCGCATTCACGGTCTTGATGGACATCATCGGCCCCTCGAAGGTGGACATGCCGTAGAACGACAGGGAGACGATCAGGAACTTGAGGATCGGGTCGGTCCGCAGTTTGTACCATGCGCCGGAGAGCGTCATGATGCCGTTGATCATGCCGCCCCACGACGGCGCGAGGAGGATGAGGGAGAACACCATGCCGAGGGTCTGCGCCCAGTCCGGGAGGCTGGTGTAGTGCAGATGGTGCGGGCCTGCCCACATGTAGATCGAGATCAGCGCCCAGAAGTGCACGATGGACAGGCGGTAGGAGTAGATGGGCCGGCCCGCCTGCTTGGGCACGAAGTAGTACATCATCCCGAGGAACGCGGCGGTGAGGAAGAAACCCACCGCATTGTGCCCGTACCACCACTCCACCATGGCGTCGACCACGCCCGAGTAGATGTCGTACGACTTGATCAGCGAGACCGGCACCGACAGGTTGTTGACGATGTGCAGAACCGCGATCGTGATGATGTACGCCGAGAAGAACCAATTCGCGACGTAGATGTGTTTGATCTTGCGGATCGCGAGCGTGCCGAAGAACGTGACGGCATAGGCCACCCACACGATCGTGATCAGGATGTCGATGGGCCATTCGAGCTCCGCGTACTCCTTGCCCTGGGTGAAGCCGAGCGGCAGGCTGACCGCCGCCAGCACGATCACGAGCTGCCATCCCCAGAAGGTGAAGTTCGCGAGCTTGTCCGAGATCAGGCGGACGTGGCAGGTGCGCTGCACGATGTGGTAGGACGAGGCGAAGAGCGCGCAGCCGCCGAAGGCGAAGATCACGGCGTTGGTATGCAAAGGGCGCAGCCGGCCGTAGCTCAGGAAGGAAAGGCCGAAGTTGAGATCGGGCCAGATCAGTTCCGCGGCGATGATCACGCCGACCAGCATTCCGACGATGCCCCAGATCACGGTCATGAAGGCGAACCGCTTCACGACGAGGTCGTTATAAATCACCGGGGCGTTAGTTCCCGAGTCCGGCGCGGTTTGCATTATAATGAATCCTCATGATTGGCGGGTCCGACAAGCGGCGTATATTAGAAATTCTGGATGCAGGGGCGCCATACGTAACCTTCGTGCGGAACCACGTACATTCCACGTGGTAGGTGTAACTCCCTATGGCCGCGCGCGCTGCGGCGATTGAATCTTCATGTGTATGGGCCGGCGGCTTGCGGGGGCGTTGAGGATGGAAGAGGCGACTGGAGAAATGGGTTCAGCGGAGCGCGGCGGCGCCGGGCGCGACAGCGCCGCACACGATGGCGCGGGGCGCGACAGCCTCAGCGTGCGATTCGATGCGAAGATCATGCGGCGCTACGACAAAGAGGGGCCGCGCTACACTTCGTACCCCAGCGCGCGGCAGTTTCACGGCCGTCTCGCTCCGGATGCGTACGAGAAGGCCGCGCGCGGCAGCCCCGGCGCGCTTCAGGGAAGCCCGCTGTCGATCTACGCGCACCTGCCGTTTTGCCCCAGCCCTTGTTTCTATTGCGGGTGCAACAAGGTGGTCACGCATCAGATGGGCCGCGTGGACGCCTATGTGCAGCATCTGCTCGAGGAAATCTCGCTGCGCAGCCGCTATTTCGACCGCAGCCGGACCGTGGAGCAGCTGCACTTCGGCGGCGGCACTCCGACGTTCCTGCCGAAGGAATCATTGACGGCGCTGGTGGACCGCCTCGGACGGGAATTCCGCTTGACGGGAGAGGATTCGCGCGATTACTCCATCGAGATCGATCCGCGGGGCACCGACGAGGGCGTGCTGCGCGTGCTCGCGGAATTGGGATTCAACCGGGTCAGCTTGGGCGTGCAGGACTTCGACGCAGATGTCCAGCGAGCGGTCAATCGCGTACAGCCGGCGGCGGCGGTGGCGGGGGTCTACGATGCCGCGCGCATGCTTGGATTCCGCTCCATCAACTTCGACTTGATCTATGGGCTGCCGCGCCAGACCCTGGCGACCTTCGGCGCCACGCTCGATCAGGTCATTGCCATGCGTCCCGATCGATTGGCGGTCTACGGCTACGCCCACATGCCGCAGCTGTTCAAGGCGCAGCGCAAGATCCAGTCGAGCGACTTGCCGAACGCGACCACGCGGCTCGCGCTGCTGCAGTTGACGGTCGATCGATTGTGCGGCGCGGGGTACGTGTATATCGGGATGGATCACTTCGCGCTGCCGGAGGATGGCTTGGCGCGGGCATTGAGGAGCGGCACGCTGCATCGCAGCTTCCAGGGCTATACGACGCACGCGAACCGCGACCTGGTCAGCGTCGGCGTGAGCGCCATCGGGCAGGTGGGCGATCTGTACGTGCAGAACCGCAAGTCGGTTCCCGAGTATGAGGCGGCCGTCGCGAGCGGTGATTTGCCGTCGTTTCAAGGCGTGCACATCGGCGTGGACGACGCGATTCGCAAGGACGTGATCGGACAGATCATGTGCCACGGCACGGTGAACATCGGCGCGGTGGAGAGCCGCCACGGCATCGTATTCGACCGCTATTTCGCGCGCGAGCTCGGGCCGCTTCAATCCCTGGAGGCGGACGGCCTGATCGAGCGCTCCCCCGGCCTGATCGCGCTCACCGCCGTCGGGCGCCTGCTGATGCGCAACGTGGCCATGACCTTCGATGCGTACATCGCCGCCGCCGCGCCGAAGCCGATGTCGAGAGTGATCTGATATGGCGCGCGGGACCGCGCCGCGGACAGGCTCTGTGGCGGCGGCCCTGATGGTCTTCCTGAGTTTGCCGGCCGGAGCGTTCGGCGCCGTCGTCGCCGTGGGCGCCGAGGCCGTCGACCGGCAAACCCAGGCCGCGCTGGCGATGGATGCGCATCCGGACCGCGGCGGCCGGCTGTTCGCCCAGTATTGCTCGAAATGCCATGGCTCGCGCGCGCTCGGCGACGCGAAGCGCCTGATACCGGCGCTCGCGGGACAGCGTCATGCATATCTCGTGCGGCAGCTCGCAAATTTTGCCGGTTCGCAGCGCGACAGCTCGGCGATGCAGCACGCCGTGGTCTCGCGATCCGCATTGCAGAGTCCGCAGGCCTGGACCGACATCGGCGCGTACTTGAACGGATTGCCGAACGGATCGCCATTGACGACCGGACCCGGCCGGGACCTGGAGCGCGGTTCGGCGGTCTTCGCGGCGCATTGCATCGCCTGTCACGGCGGGGACGCCGGCGGCGATGATGACGGATTCGTGCCCTCGCTCCGTCATCAGCACTATGCCTACCTGAATGCGCAAATGCGCAAATTGGCGCAAGGCTACCGGCACAACCTGGACGAGGACTTCATGCGCTTCCTCGGCGGCCTCGAGGAGCGCGACATGAGCGCGACGGCGGATTACCTGTCCCGCATGACCGGGCCGCGCACGGATCGCAAAGAGATGCGCGACGACGGCGTGGTCGTCGACTAGGTGCGCCGCAGGGCGCCGAGGGCGTCCGCCACGGGATTTTCCGCGTCGGTGCGCACCGGCACCGCGCGTGCCTTCTCCCCGGCGTCGAGCGGGTCCTCGTGGCCGAGCTGCCAGTCGAGCACCTTCAGATCGGCTTCGGAGAAATCATTCTGCGCGAGTTGCCGGGCCTTGATGCGCGGCGCGAGGACCGCCCGGCCGGCCTCGCAGGAGACGATGACCAGGGGAATACGCTGCTCGTCGGCGAAGTCCTCGAACAGGCGCCGATCCTCCCTCCGCAGGAAGGTGGCGTCGACGATGGTGTTGAAGCCCGCCTCGAGGCTGGCGGCGGCGCATTCCAGCAGCCGTGCGTATGTCCGGTGCGTGGATTCGAGATCGTAGATGCCGCGTTCGATGGCGGATGCGGTGGGGGTGTCGGGGGCCATGCCGGCGAGGCGCTTGCGCTCGATGTCCGAACGAATCCGGACGGCCTCGAGCGGCGGGGCGAGCCGTTCGCTCAGCCAGGATTTTCCCGAACCCGACGGCCCGTGCATGAGGCAGAGGCGGGGCGCGGCGCGCCTCGCGAAGCGCGCGGCGGTCGCAATGCGCCCGCACATCTTGCGATGGAGCGCTTGACGCGCCCCCGGTGACCCGCCGCCATCGAGGCAATCGACCATGGCTCGGACGAGGGCGCGGTAGACGGCATAGAAGGGGAGCGCGCGCAGCCCATCGTAGTCCCCGGTGGCTTCGAGGTAGCGGTTCAGGAAGGCCATGGCAAGATCCATGCGATCGTGACCGGCCAGGTCCATGAACAGGAACGCGACGTCGTTGATGACGTCGATCGTGCGCAATTCGCGGGAGAAATCCAGGCAATCGAAGGGGACCAGCTTGGCGTTCCAGCGCACGATGTTGCGCGCATGCAGGTCGCCGTGACAGTCGCGGACGAACCCGAGCTGCTCGCGCCGGCGCAGGGTCGGCAGCAGTTCGCGCAGGGCGTCGTGCGTCCAGTCGATGAGCGCTCCCAGTTCGGGAAGCCCGTCCAGTACGTTCACGTGAGACACCAGGGTGGCGAGGTTCCCCAGGACGGCGCCTTGAAGATGTTCCGTGCCGGGAAATCGGCCCTCGACCCGGGCCACGGGCACGCGCGCGTGGAACGCCGCCAGCTCCAGGGCGAGGTCGGTGAGCTCCCGTGTGGAAACGGCGCCCCGCTCGAGGAGCGATGCCAGCACCTCGGACTCTTCGAATTCCCGCATCTTGACGGCGTATTCGACCGCTGCACCGGAGCCTCCGGCCCGCAGCAGCCCGCGTCCACGGGTGATGGCGAGCACCTCGAGATACAGCTCCGGCGCCAGCCGGCGGTTCAGCGCCAGTTCGCTCTCGCACATGTCGCGGCGGGCGGCGAGGCAGCTCGCGTCGAGGAATTCGAGCCGCACCGGCTTCTTGATCTTGTAGGCGTACTGCCCGGTCAGGATGACCCATGAGATCGGCGTCTGGCGCTCGATGAGATGGGAGACCGGGTGTGGATATACCGCCGGATCCAGCATGTCGCCTATGGCGAAACCCGGGCTGCGTCCTTCAACGGCGGCGGCATCGAATTCGGGCATGCGCCCAACTTAAACCCGGATGCGGCGCCGGCGCCAGCGGTTACGGGTATGTCGCATGGCCGCAAGGGAAATGCCGGGGCTCCGGCCGCAGTGAATTATGCTACAAGGTTCGCAGGTTCAGTGGATATGCCGCTCGAGGAGAATCCCATGTATGCACGGATACTAGTGCCGGTGGACGGCAGCGAGACGTCCCGCAAAGGACTGGAAGAGGCCATCAAGATCGCGAAGAGCCAGGGCAGCACCCTATGTCTTGTGCACATCGTGAACGAGTTCATTTTCGACTATTCGTATGGACCGGGGGTTTACGCCGCCAACGTGATCGATTCGTTGCGCGAGCGGGGCAAGGTCATTCTCGAGGAGTCGGTGTCGCTGGTGCGCAAAGCGGGTCTCGAACCCGAATCAGCCATGCTGGAGTCCATCGGCGGCCCGGCTGCGGAGTTCATCGTGTCGAAGGCCGTCGAAATGAAGGCGCAGCTCATCGTCATGGGCACGCACGGACGCCGCGGGCTGCGGCGGCTTGCCTTGGGCAGCGACGCCGAGCAGGTCATCCGAACCTCTCCGGTCCCGGTGCTGCTGGTGCGTGATGAGCCCTCGAAGGCCAAGCAGCCGAAGGCGGCGTAAGCCTCCGGCCCCTTAGTCGTTCCTGGCGCGGCGCAGGGGATCGTTCCACCAACCGCCGCCAAGGGCGACATAGAGTGCGACGGTATCCTGATAACGCACCGCGATGCTCTGCAGGTCGTTGATCTGGGCCTGGCGGTACTGCGCATCGGCGTTCAGCACGTCGAGATAGGTGCCGAGACCCGCGGCATAGTTGACCTGCACGAGCTTGAGCGCCTGTTCCGCCGTGGTCAGCGCCAGGTCCTGCGCCTTCAGCGCCGCGGCATCGTGCTCGAGGGCGCGTAAGGTGTCCGCGACCTGTTCAAATGCTCCCAACACCGTCTGGCGATAGAGAGCCGCAGCTTGTTTGTAGTTATCGATGGCGGCCTTGCGCCTGTACCAGAGCGTGCCGCCTTGAAAGAGCGGCGCGCTGAGATTGGCGCCCATGCCCCATTCCCGGCCGCTTGAGGACAAGAGACTGCCTGTGGTCAGCCCGTTGGCACTGTAGGTTCCATCGAGCGTAATGCTCGGCAGGAGCGCCGCCGTGGCCACGCCCACGCCGGCGCTCGCCGCATGCGCGGTGGCTTCGGCGATCAGGATGTCCGGGCGCTGGGAGACGAGCTGCGAGGGGAGTTCCACCGGAAGCTCGCTCGGCAAGGTGAGCTCGTTGAGGTTCACCTCCGGCGCAGCCCACTCGGCGGGCGCGCGGCCGACCAGCGCTGCCAGCAGGTCATCGCTCTGCGAGAGCTTTTGCTGCAACTGGGGAATCGTGGCCTCGTAGGACGCCAGCTGGCTCTGCAGGCTCAGGACGTTGGAATAAGCCACGGTGCCGGCCTTCGCTTGGATCTCGGCGAGCTTCACTTGCTCGCTTCCAAGGTCAATCAGCCCCTGCGTGGCGTCGATCTCGGCCTTGTAAGCCGCCTTGGCCACGATGGTGTTCACGATGTTCGATATCAATGTGAGATAGGTGGCCTGCTCATCGGCGCGCTGCAGATCCACTTGGGAGTGCAGTTGCTCGATCATCCGGCGCTCTCCTCCGAAGACGTCGAGGGCGTAGCTCACCGAGGCGGAGAGCGTAAAGAGATTGAATACACTCGAGGGCACCCTGTCACCCAGCTGCAGGGCCCAGAAGCGCTCGCGCGTCGCGCTCGCGCCGCCTTGCACCTGTGGAAAGAAGATGCCGTATCCGCCGCGCAGGGTGTCCTGACTCTGGCGCAGACTCGCCTGCGCGGCCTCGAGACCCGGATTGTTGCGCAGCGCCTCGGCGACGACGGCATCGACTTGGGGGTTGTTGAAGAGGTGCCACCAATCCGCGCGCAGCCGGGCGCCCGCGGTGAAATGTTGGGCGGTGCCTTGCGCATCGTCCGTCGCAACAGGGTCGCCTCCGAAAGCGTAGTGTTCGACCGCCGGCGCTTTTGGCCGGACGAAATCAGGACCCACCGCGCAGCAGCACAGGAGCGGGGAGATGAAGGCCGCCGCGTAGAGCCGCAATCTCCCGGTCATGCCCGGTTTACTCACCGACATACACGTCCACCAGTTGCCCGGGATAAAGATGCGAGTCCTTGGGATTCTCGAACCGGAAGATGACCGGCAGCACCCGAACGTCGACGCGCTCCTGCCGCTCGTTGGAGAGCTCGATCTTCGGCGAGATGATGGGCTGGATGCGCACGAAAGTGAGCGGCAGATGCGTATCCGTCCCCCGGACGTACAATTCAGCCTTCATCTTGCCCGGGTCGGGGAGCCGGTGCACCAGGATCTCATCGACGTAGGCGCGTACCTGAAGATGTTGTTGCGGGGAGGCCATGACGATCAGCGGATCGTACCCTTGGGTATAAGTGTCGTAAGCGCCCTGGGGGGAGACATAGCTCCCGACCCCCGTCTGCATCGCCAGAACCACGCCGTCCGAGGGCGCACGAATCGTATATTTCGCCAGCAGCGCGGCCGATGCCTCATAGGATTTCAGCAACGCCGTATATTGACGCTGCTGGTTCTGGATGTCGTAGATCCACGCTCCGGCTTTGGTCAACTCATATTGCCGCTCGACGACCTTGAGATTGGTGGCGGCCACCTTCTGCGCATTCTTGTCGTTGTCGAGGGTATCGAGACTGACCGAGCGCGGGTCGACATCATAGGAGCGCTGCTGCTTGGCCAGGGTGTCTTCCGCCATCTTCAAGGCCGCCCGCGCATTATCCACCTGCGCCACGCTCACCTGCAGGGTCTCGGCCCGTGGCTCGGCCTTGAGCTCATTGAGCATGGCAAGCGCCGCGTCCGCCTGCGCCCGCAGCTGCTCGGCCGTGGCGCGCTGCACCGTCTCATCGATGGTCACCAAGACGTCGCCGCGATGCACCATCTGTCCCTCGCTCACCAGAACTTGAGTGATGGGGCCCGTGACTTCCGGATATATGTTGACGTTCTCGCCTTGCGCCTGCTCGCTCTCGATCATGCCTTGCGTGTACACCCCGTTTGCATAAGGGTTGGCGGCGGGATTGAACAGCGGCGGCTGAGCCTTGGGCTGTTGGCCGAAGATGTAGGCGCTCGCGATGGCGAGTAGAAGCCCTGCGGCCGATGCCAGGAACAAAATCTTATTGCGCATCCAAATTTCCTTTCTCGAAGCCACTCAACCTGCCGTCTTCCATCCTCATGATCCGATCCGCGAACTCGTAGATGCGGCTATCGTGCGTCACGATCAGGATGCAGCGCTCGGGGGAGAGGACATGTTCGCGCACGAATTGCACGATGTTCCGCCCGGTATCGCCGTCGAGCGAGGCGGTGGGCTCATCCAGTATCAGGATGTCCGGACGGCTGACGATGGCGCGGGCTATCGCCACGCGCTGCTGTTCACCGCCGCTCAGCTTGACCGGCGGCAGCTCGGCGCGGGACTTCAGTCCCACGATGTCCAGGTCCTTGGTCGCCTCCGCGATCGCTTCGTCCCACGGCCGGTTCTGCAGAATCAGGGGGATGGCGACGTTCTCCACGGTCTTGAGCCGCGGAAAGAGATGGTAGTCCTGAAACACGAAGCCGATCTTGTGCAGGCGAAAGTCAGCGAGCTGATCCGTCGTGATGCTCCAGATATCGGTGTCCTCCACCCTCACCGAGCCGCTGTTCGGGCGCAGGATGCCCGAGATGATGCTGAGCATGGTGGTCTTGCCGCTGCCGGACGGCCCGACTACATAGAGCATCTCGCCGAAATTGGCCTCGAAGCTCACGTCCTTGACGGCCTGGGTCCGCGCCTCGCCCTCGCCGAACCATTTGTTGAGCCCCACGGCTTTGATCGCGCACTTCGCCATGCTCATCCCCGGAAGATGTCGAAAGGCTCGATCTTGAGAACCTTGCGCACACCGACGTAGCTCGAGAACGAGGCGATGATCACGACCATGACGAAGGCGAGTCCCAGGTTGCCGAAACTGATCATGGCCGCGTAGTCGGGCAGGTACAGGCGGGCGAGCAGGATCACCAGGGCACACAGCCCGACGCCGAGGCCATAGCCGGTGAGCGCCACGAAGGTGGCTTGAAAGAGGATCATGATGACGAGCTCCCGTCCTTTGGCCCCGATCGCCTTGAGCGCACCGAATTTCTCGAGGTTCTCCAGGATGAAAGTGTAGAACGTCTGGCCGGAGATGGATAAGCCGATGACGAAGCTGATCAGCGTCATGATCAGCATATTGGTCCCGATACCGGTCTGGTACTTGTAGAACCGCGAGATCTGACCGATGAATTGCGCCTTGGTGAGAGCAAGATAGCCGGCGGCCTTTACCTGCTTTTGGATGTTCGCGACGTCGGCCGGCGTTTTCGGCTCTACGAGCACGTAGGAAATCGTGTAGCGCGTGTTTGGAATGTACTGCAGCGACCGATAATACGTGGTGTAGAGCGTGGGGACGCCGAACAGGCCGCTCGATGCGACGTGGGCGATGCCGATGATCTTGCCGCGGTTGTCGTTGAGCTCGAACTCACTCCCGATCTTGGCGCCCTTGAGCTTGTAGAATTCGGAATCGTCGATGGCGATGAAGCCGTTCTCCGCGAAGATGTCCTCGATCTTGCCCGCCACCAGCTGCGGCCTGCCCACCAGGCTGTTGTCGTCCAGCCCGATGACGTTCGCCGCCTGATACGTGCCATCCTGCAGCTTGAGCAGCGCCGAGCCGGAATAGAAAGGAACCGCATACCTGACCCCGGGTATGCTGCGCACTTCATCGAGCACGTAATCGGGGAGCGGGATGGTATTGGCCACGGTCTGAACGGCGGGATCCATCACCCAGATGGACGAGCCGATGTTGATGACGGTCGATGAGGCGCGGCTCAGAATGCCGGCGAACAAGGAGGTCATCTCGATCATCAGAAACACGGCAAAGGTGATTCCGACCAGCAGCGCCGCAAACTTCGTCCGGTCATTGACCAGAAGTTCGAAGGCGATCCTCAGCCGTCCCGGTAGTTGAAAAATCCGCATGAACTCGCTCAGCCGTATGAATCATCGGGTTGGCAGAGTGCCAAGCCGAGGGTGCCCATTCCATACGGGTATCCCGAGACAACCGGTCCGGGAGTTCGCCCGCGCGCGTGGCGGCGCCGCGCGCGCGGCGCGGCGCGGCACCCTGCCTTAAGCGGTTGCCGCACTCCTGCGCGGGAATTCCTCGCAGGGGTGGCCTGGTTCCGGGCTAGAATGAGATTCTGGGTGATGTGCGCGTGCAGGGGAGGAACGATGTACGAGAAGATATTGGTTCCGGTTGACGGCAGCGAACCTGCCGCGGGCGGTCTTGCCGAGGCGATCAAGATCGCCAAGAGTTTCGGTGGCAAGATCCGGCTGGTTCACGTCGTCAATGAGTTCATCATCGATGCGACCTATGGTCCGGGGGCATACACCAACGACATTCTCAAGTCGCTGAGGGACATCGGCGCCGGCATACTGAAGGATGCCGAGGCGCTGGTGCGCAAGGAGGGTGTCGAGGCCGAGTCCGTGCTGTTGGAATCGATCGGGGGTCCGGCAGCGGATCCCATCGCAGTCCAAGCGCGGCAGTGGCCGGCGGATCTGATCGTGATGGGCACGCACGGACGGCGCGGCCTCGCGCGCCTGGCGTTGGGCAGCGATGCGGAGGAGGTCGTGCGCATCATGCCGGTGCCGGTGCTGCTGGTTCGGTCCGAGAAGAAGAGCCGCCCGTAGGTCGGGGGCCCGCCCTCGGAACGCGCCGGGACCGGGCGCAGGGAGCCCGCCGGGTCCGGCCGGCGCCCCGCCGGCGGGGAGAGTTTCAGGCGGTCAGGTTTTCCCCGAATTGCCGGTGTGCGAATGCGCGAAGCCGGGGCTGACCTGCTCGGCCTCCGGGCTGAGCTTGGCCTTCAGCAGCGCACAGGCGCTCGCCGGATCGTCGGCAAATGCGAACAGCCCGAGATCCTCCCGGTCGATCATGCCGTAGCGGACGAGCGCCTCGAAATTGATGATCTCCTTCCAATAGGCCGTGCCATAGAGGATCACCGGGATGGGGCGCTCGAGCTTGCGGGTCTGCGCCAACGTCAGGATCTCGGTGAGTTCGTCCAAGGTGCCGAAGCCGCCCGGAAACACCACCAGCGCGCGCGCCAGATGGGCGAACCAGAGCTTGCGCATGAAGAAGTAGTGAAACTCGAAGGATAGCCCGTGCGTGATGTACGGGTTCGGGAACTGCTCGTGCGGCAGGCTGATGTTGAGGCCGATGGTTCTGCCGCCGGCATCGGACGCGCCGCGGTTGGCCGCTTCCATGATGCCGCCGCCGCCGCCCGAACAGACCACATACCGACGGCCGTGAGAGCTCAGGCTCTTGGACCACAGGGTGATGAGACGAGCGACTTCGCGCGCCGCCTCGTAGTACGGCCCAAGGGGTGCGTCCGCCGCCAGCCGCGCCGAGCCGAAGAACACGATGGTGTCGTGAACCTGGGCGGCGCGGAAGCGGCGCAGCGGTTCCAGGTATTCCGCCAGGATGCGCAGCGGCCGGCCGTCGTCGCCGCCGAGGAAGCTCGGGTCCTCATAGGCGAGCCCGGGGCGGTGGGTATCGTCGGTGCTCATGACGGGTGGCCCACGCGGTCGAAATCGATGAACCCGCGGTCGACGTCGGTGTGAACCAGCTTGACCCGCACCCGGTCGCCGACCTTCAACCCGGCGTAGCCGCTCACCAGCCGGCCCTCGGCCGTGGGCGAGGCGATGCGAACCCAGGTTCCCTTGGCCGCGGCGCCCGTCACTACCGAGTCGAAGGACTGACCGATGCGCGCGGCGAGCAGCAGGGCCGCGGCGGATTTGCCCACCTGGCGCTCGACTTTGGCGGCGTTGTCCTCCTGCGCGGTACAGTGCGCCGCGAGCAACTGAAGGTCCGCCGGGGAGTACTCCGGCGCCGCGCCGCGCAGTGCGGCCTTCAGCAGGCGTTGCGTGACCAGATCCGGAAAACGCCGATTGGGGGCGGTGGAATGGGCATAGTCGTTGACGGCAAGACCGAAATGGCCCGGGACGGACTCTCCCGGCAAATCGAGCGCGTACTCGCCGCGGCCCAGCAACTTCACGACCGAGAGGGACAGATCGGCGAAGCCGGCGGGGTCGGCCTGCCGCCGCCTCCCGAGAAATGCATTCAGAGCCGGCGCCGCAGGCGCTGCCGGAAGCTCGTCGCCGAGGGCCGCCGCGAGTGCGGCGATCTGGCCCCACTTCTCCGGAGTCCGCAGCACGCGGCGCAGCGACGGAAAGCCTTTGGCGGCGAGGAACCGCGCCGTCACGCCGTTGGCCGCGATCATGAAGTCCTCGATGAGCTCCTTGGCGCGGTTCTGCTCGTCGGGCCGCAGGTCGAGCAGCACGTCGCCGTCGAATACGGGGCGGGCTTCGATGGTCCGCAGCGTCAGGGCGCCGTGCGCGTGGCGAACGCCCTTCAGCGCCTGCGCCGCCCGGTCCTGAATGCGCATCTGTTCCTCCATCCCGGGCACCGCGGCCAGCCGGTCGGGAGCCGATCCGGTCCCCTCGAGCCAGGCGCCCACGCCGTCGTAGGCGAGCTTCGCACGATTCCGGACCACGGCGGTGTATACGTCGGAGCGGCCCAGCGTGCCGGCCGGTTCAACCACCATGTCGACCACGTACGCCAGCCGGTCCTGCCCTTCGTTCAAGGAGGTGAGGTCCGTCGACAGCCTCTCGGGGAGCATCGGGAAGACCTGCGGCACCGTGTACACGGAGGTCGTGTTGGCGCTCGCATGACGGTCGAGCGGCGAATTCCGGTGAACCAGGGCGTCGACATCCGCGATCGCCACCAGGATCCTGACGGCGTCGCCCTGCGGCTGCGCCACCGAGAGCTGGTCGAGATCTCGCGAGTCGTCGTTGTCGATCGACGCCCATGGGAGGTCGCGAAGATCCCGGGCGCTAGGGTACGCCGGCGCCGGCCCGGCGATGGCGTTGGCCTGCGCCACGGCCTCCGGGGAAAAGTCGGGCAGCAGGCCGCGTTCCTGCATCACGCGACGCGCGATGCCCCGCAGGCGCGCACGGTTGGCGGTGGTCGGTTGATCCATTCGCAAATTATACCGGGTATCTCCCGCCAAACCGCACGTCGGCTGCTCGATGGGCGCTGCATAGGCTAGAATCGGCCGCGCCGACCTGTCCATATCAGAGGGATGACATGAATCATCGTTTGCGACCACACGCCGGGCCGAGCCGCGCGCTTCGCATCGCCATCGCGTGCAGCGGACTCGCCTGCGTGACCGCGGCGCTGCCCGCCGCGGCCGCGGACTCCGCAGCGCCGGCGTCGGTTCCCGGGTTCAGCTTCGTCAAGTCGGCAGGCGGAATCGAGGAATACCAACTCGACAGCAACGGGCTCACGGTGCTGTTATCCCCCGACCATTCGGCGCCCGTGGTCACCTTCGAGGTGACCTACCGGGTGGGTTCGCGCAACGAGGTGACCGGGACCACGGGCGCCACCCACATCCTCGAGCACATGATGTTCAAGGGCAGCGAGAACTTCAACGATCCGAAGGGCAACAGCGTCAAGCAGTTCCTCGAGCGGGTGGGCGGACAGTTCAACGCCAGCACGTCGGTCGACCGGACCAATTATTTCGCCACCATCGGCCGCGACAGCCTGGAGGGGTATGTCGCGATCGAGGCGGACCGCATGCGCCGTTTGTGGCTGCACGAGGCGGACCGCCAGTCGGAAATGACCGTGGTGCGCAACGAATACGAGCGCGGCAAGAACGATCCGGACAGCGTGCTGGTCGAGGAGATCAACGCGGCGGCCTATGAGGCGCTGCCGTACCATCACCCGACCATCGGCTGGAAGAGCGACATCGAGCACGTGCCCATCGAGAAATTGCGCGAGTTCTACGACACCTTCTACTGGCCCAACAACGCCACCGTGACCGTGGTGGGCGACGTCGACCGGGCGGCCGCGCTGGGATTGATCAAGAAGTATTACGGCGGCTACCCGAAGTCGCCGAAGCCGATTCCGGCGATCTATACCGAGGAACCCGCCCAAAGCGGCGCGCGGCGGGTCGTCGTCAAGCGGCCGGGCGAACTCGGCACGGTGATGATCGCGCACAAGGTGCCGGACGGGCGCGATGCCGACCAGCCCGCCTTGGAGATGCTCGACGCCATCTTGAGTTCCGGGAAGAACGCGCGGCTGTACCGCGCGCTCGTCGACAAGGGCCTGGCGCTGAATGCCGGCTCGGGTACGGACCTGCACCGGGATCTGTCGCTGCACACCGTGTACGCAACGCTGGCCCCCGGTTCGACCATGGAGCAGGTCGAGCAGGCATTGCTCGGCGAGATCGAGAAGATCAAGACGGACGGCGTGACCCCTGCGGAAATCGAGCGCGTCAAGCAGCAGTACGTCGCGGCCGACGCCTACAAGCGCGATGGCACCGCGGCGGTGGCGAGCGAACTCAACGAATGGATCGCGGTGGGGGACTGGACCCTGTACGTGACCTTTCCTCAGAAGGTTCAGGAGGTGACCCCCGCCGAGGTGCAGCGCGTCGCCGCGAAGTATCTCCTGGAGGATCAAAGCACGACGGGGTGGTTCGTGCCCGTGCACAGCGGAACGGAGAAGGGCTCATGAGCGGGAACCATGGCGTGATCGAGATCGGGACGATCAAGAAATGCCTGTGGCCCCTGTTGCTCGCGGCGAGCATGAGCGCCAACGCCAACATGGCGTCGCAGGCCCATCGCGCCCAATCCGCGGGCGTCGACGTCGTCACGTATCCCACGTCCGTGAAGGATGTCGTGACGGTGATCGGCGCCATGCCGGGCGGGGACGCGATGGCGGGGGCCGGGAACATCGCGATTCCGACGCTCACCGGAATGATGCTGGACCGCGGCACGAAGGCGCTCGATAAATTCGCCATCGCGGACCGGCTCGAGAACGTCGGTGCGGAAATCTCGTTCGGCGTGGGCACTCAGAGCCTCGAAGTTCACGCACGGTGCCTGAAGAAGGATCTGCCCCTGGTTCTGGGACTGGTCGCCGCGGAATTGCGCACGCCGGCGCTGCAGGCGGCGGAATTCGCGAAGGCGAAGGAGCAGTTCATCGGTTCCCTGCAGTCCTCGCTCCACAACACCGAGGGGCGCGCGCAAGAGGCGTTCGGCAGCGCCGTGTTCCCGGTCGGCCATCCGAATCGCCCGCATTCCATTGCGGACTATCTGGCGGCGGCGAAATCGGCGACCCTGGAGGAGGTCCGGGCCTTCCACGCCAAGTATTACGGTCCCGCGCACCTCACGCTGGTCTTCGTGGGCGACGTGCAGGCGGACGACACCCAGGCCGAGGTGGCCAAAGTATTCGCGGGTTGGAGCGGAGGCCAGGATTACATTCGCCCCGATAATCCGGCCGCACCGGCGGGACCTCGCGAGATCACCGTCAAGCTCGCCGACAAGCCCAGCGTCACGGTGATCCTGGGCCAGGCCACCGGACTCACGTACAAGGATCCCGATACGCTCGCGCTGCGCATGGGCACGGCGATCTTCGGCCACGGCTTCACGGGGCGCCTGATGGGCACGGTGCGCGACAAGGAGGGCCTGACCTACAACATCGGCGCCGGCGTGTCGCAGGACACGATTGCGGACGGCGCCTGGGACATCGGCGCGAGCTTCGCCCCGGCGCTGCTCGATAAGGGCATCGAATCGACGCGCCGAGAATTGCAGAAATGGTGGTCCGGCGGGGTCACGGATGCGGAACTCGCCGACCACAAGCAAGGCTTGATCGGAGGCTATCATGTCGGTCTGTCGACCACGGCCGGGTTGGCGGGCGCCATCATCACGACCATCCAACGAGGCTACGATCTCGACTGGCTCGACGGGTATCCGGAGGCGCTGAAGGCCCTGACCGCCGCCCAGGTCAACAAGGCCATCAAGGCTCATCTGAATCCGGATTCCATGATCCTGGTGGAGGCGGGCAGCGTCAAATAGCGAAGGCGCCGGCGTCCGCCGGCCGCCCCGATCGCTCGAGCGGGGCGCCGGCCGCATCTCTAGTTTGTCCGCGCTTGACCCTCCTGCCGACCCGGCGGAGACTCAGGCGCGCGACGCTTGGCGAGCCACCATGGCGCACAATCCGCAATCCGCGGAGGGCTGCTTCCATGCAGCCTATCCGAGCCTGGTCTGGGAGAGCGTCGAGTGCGCGGCCGGCCACAGCCCCGGGTTCATCCGGTGCCGCGCAAGCCCGAGGAGGGAGCGCAGGACGTCACGGGCAACGGCCATGACTACGTCGTGAAGGCTGCGGGGCTGATCACGGAGACGCTCGGGACCTTCCCGTCCGCGACCGATGTGAAGTCGGAAAAGAGCGTCGGTGTCGCGTCGTTCGGCGACGGCGGCATCCTCGGGCCGAACGAATATACGCTGCAGCTCAATTCCAATTACAACGACACCACCTCGGTCTGCGCCGGCCACAGCGGCTGCACGGTGTGGCAACAGTTCCTCTATGCGACGGATTACCTCACGGCGGGCGAGGCGGCGGTATTCATGCAGTATTGGCTGATCGGCTGGGGCTCCTCGGCGTGTCCGGGCGGATGGATGAGCGCGGGCGGCGGCGATTGCTACAAGAACAGCGCTTACGCCACCGCTCCGGACATGAAGATCACCGCCCTCGGCAGTCTGACGCTGTCGGGCGCCGCCGTGGCAGGGGGCAACGATACGGTGGTGTTCAACAATGGAACCGATGCGTATTCCATCACCGGCAAGGACAGCGTCGTCAAGCTGGCAACCGTCTGGAACGAGTCGGAGTTCAATGTCGTCGGCGACGCCGGCGGCTCGACCGGAGAGACCAATAATCTGGATCTGGGTACGTGCACTGTGGCGGGCGGGGCGACTCCTTCGATCAAAATCACCGAATCGAACTGAACCACCGCCGCTCTTTGCCTGTCGATGCGCGAGGCGAGCTGGGGGTTCCCCCCAGCTCGCCTCGCTTCAAGCCGCCTTGTGCGCCGCCAGCTGGCGCAATACGTACTGCAGGATCCCGCCGTGCTGATAGTAGTCCAGCTCCTTGGGAGTATCGATGCGCAGCCGCGCCTCGAAGCGGGTCTGCTTGCCGTCATCGGCCGTCGCGATGACCGTGACCAGCTTGGCGGAGCCCCGGTCGAGGCCCGCAATGTCGAAGCGTTCGCGGCCGGTCAGAGCGAGCGTCTGAACGCTGTCGCCGGCCTTGAACTGCAGCGGCAACACGCCCATTCCGATCAGATTCGACCGATGAATGCGCTCGAAGCTCTCCGCGATCACGGCCTTGACGCCTAGCAGCATGGTGCCCTTGGCGGCCCAGTCGCGCGAGCTGCCGGTGCCGTATTCCTTGCCGGCCAGGATCACCAGGGGCGTGTGCTCCGCCTTGTAGCGCACCGCCGCGTCGAATATCGACAGCGTGTCGCCGCTCGGGATGTGCGCCGTCACGCCGCCCTCGGTGCCCGGCAGCAGTAGATTGCGCAGGCGGATGTTGGCGAAGGTGCCGCGCATCATGACCTCATGGTTGCCGCGGCGGGCGCCGTAGGAGTTGAAATCGACCGCCTGCACGCCCTGCGAGATCAGGTATTTCGCCGCGGGGCTCGACTTGGAGATATTGCCCGCGGGCGAGATGTGGTCGGTGGTCACGGAATCGCCGAGCACGGCCAGGGCGCGCGCGCCCTTGATGTCTGCGAGGGGCGGCGGGTTCATCGTCATGCCGTCGAAGTAGGGCGGGTTCTTAACGTAGGTGGATTTTCCGTCCCACGCGTAGATCTTGCCCGTCGGAGTCTTGATGCCGCTCCAGTGCGCATCTCCCGCGAACACGTTTGCATAGCCCTTGGTGAACATCGCCGAATCGACGGACGCTGCGACCGCCTGCGCCACGTCCGCGGCGCTGGGCCAAATGTCCTTCAGGTACACCGCCTTGCCGTCCTTGCCGCGGCCGAGTGGCTCGCTGACGAGGTCGAGATCGAGGGTGCCCGCCAGTGCATACGCCACCACCAGGGGCGGCGAGGCCAGAAAATTCATCTTGATCTCCGGGTGCACCCGGCCTTCGAAATTCCGGTTGCCGGACAGCACCGAGGCGGCGATGACGTCGCCCGTGCGCACCGCCTCCGAAATTTCGGGCTTCAGCGGGCCGGAATTGCCGATGCAAGTCGTGCAGCCGTAGCCCACGGTGTAAAAGCCGAGAGCCTCCAGATCGCCCATGAGGCCGGCTTTGTTCAGGTAGTCGGTCACGACGCGCGAGCCCGGCGCGAGCGAGGTCTTGACCCAGGGCTTCGACTTGAGGCCGAGCGCATTCGCGTTGCGGGCCAGCAGCCCGGCGGCGATCATCACCGACGGATTGGACGTGTTCGTGCAGCTCGTGATCGCGGCGATCAGCACGGCGCCGTCCGCCACCTCGAAGCGATTCCCGCCGACGACGGCCGGTGCGGCGCCGGTGGCGGCCGGGTTCTTCTGGCTGCGCTCCTCGGCCATCTTCTTGAGGCTCGATTGATAGGCCTTCTTCGCCGAGCGCAGCGGCACCCGGTCTTGCGGGCGCTTCGGACCCGCGAGCGAGGGTTCCACGGTCGACAGATCGAGTTCCACGACGTCGGTGTAGTCGGCCGCGGGCGCCCCTTGAACCCGCCACAGGCCCTGCGCCTTGGCGTAGGCCTCGACCAGAGCGACCTGCTCCGGCGCGCGGCCGGTGAGTTCCAGGTAGCGGATGGTTTCCTCGTCGATGGGAAAAATCGCGCAGGTGGAGCCGAACTCGGGCGACATGTTGGCGATGGTGGCCCGATCCGCGAGCGGCAGGCCCGTGAGGCCGTCGCCGAAGAACTCCACGAACTTGTCCACCACGCCCTTCTTGCGCAGGATCTCGGTCACGGTCAACACCAGGTCCGTGGCCGTGGTGCCGGCGGGCAGCGCGCCCGTGAGCTTGAAGCCGATCACCTGCGGGATCAGCATCGTCACGGGCTGGCCCAGCATGGCAGCCTCGGCCTCGATGCCCCCGACACCCCAGCCGAGCACGCCCAGTCCATTCACCATGGTGGTGTGCGAATCCGTGCCCACCAGCGTGTCGGGGTAGGCCGCGGCAGCGCCGCCGTCCTGCCCCTCGAACACCACGCGGGCCAACCGCTCGATGTTCACCTGATGCACGATGCCCGTATTCGGGGGAACCACCTTGAAATTGCTGAAGGCGGTCTGGCCCCAGCGCAGGAACATGTAGCGCTCGCCGTTGCGGCTGAATTCGATGTCGTTGTTGTGGCGAAGCGAATCGGGCGCGCCGTATTCATCCACCTGCACCGAGTGGTCGATGACCAGTTCGGCCGGCGCCAGCGGATTCACGCGCTCGGGATTTCCCCCGAGCCGGACGATGGCCTCGCGCATTGCGGCAAGGTCCACGATGCACGGCACGCCGGTGAAGTCCTGCATGATGACGCGTGCCGGGGTGAAGGCGATCTCGTGACTGGGCTGCGCGTGCGGATTCCAGTCGAGCAGCGCGTCGATGTCGCCCTTGGTGACGTTCACCCCGTCCTCGAAGCGCAGGAGATTTTCCAGCAGGATCTTCAACGAAAAGGGCAGGCGGCGCACTTTGCGTTCCGCGAGCGCGGCCAGGGAGTGGATCCGGTATGTCTTGTTGCCGACGCTCAACGTGGCGCGTGCCTTGAAGCTATCCGTCATGATCCCTCCGCGGGGAAAAAAAGAGAATTATAGGCGATCGCGCCGCTCTCATGCGGCCGATCCGGCGTGCGCGTCCGCGCCGGCCGCCTGCCCGTGGCCGTGCACGGCCCGCGAGTTCCAGTGCCGTGCGATGACACCTCCGCCCAAGCAGTTGTCGCCGTCGTAGAGGACGGCGTATTGACCGGGGGTCACCGAGCGCGCCGGCGCGTCGAGCGTCACCCGCACCGCGTTGCCCGCGACGCGAATCCGGCACGGCAAATCCGCCTGCCGATGGCGCGTCTTGACGGCGCAATCGATGTCGCCGGGCGAATCCGCGGCGATCCAGCGCACGTCCTCGACGTCGAATGCATCCGACAGCAGCAGCGGGTGATCCGGATCCTGGACCACGATCAGCGCATTGCGCTCGGGCAGCTTGGCGGCGACGTACCATGGCGCCGCCGCGGCTCCGGCCCGGCCGCCGATGCGCAGTCCCGCCCGCTGGCCGAGCGTATAAAGAGCGATCCCGTTGTGCTCGCCGATCGCCTCGCCCGACGGCGTCTCGATCGGGCCCGGGCTCTGTGCCAGGTGGCGCCCTAGGAACTCCGCAAACGGCCGCTCGCCGATGAAGCAGATGCCCGTGCTGTCGGGCTTGTCGAACACCGGCAGTCCGGCCGCGTGCGCCCGGCGGCGCACTTCGGCCTTGGTCAGGCCGCCGATCGGGAAGATCGTTCTTCGCAGCGCCGCCGGCGCGACTTGGTGCAGGAAATAACTCTGGTCCTTGGCGGCGTCGGCCGCCTTCAGCAGCCGAACCGCGCCGCCCTCGTGCCGCAGGCGGGCGTAATGACCCGTGGCGATCCAGGCGCCGCCCAAGCGATGCATGTACTCGAGGCAGACGCCGAACTTGATCTCGCGGTTGCACAACACGTCGGGGTTCGGCGTGCGCCCTGCGGCATATTCCGCGAGGAAGTGCTTGAACACCCGCTCGCGGTAGTCGGCGGCGAAGCTGGCGCTATGCAGGGGGATGCTCAACACGTCGCAGACCCGCCGGGCGTCCTGAAAGTCCGCCGCAGCGGTGCAGTACGCGTCCTGCGCATCCCAATTCGACATGAACAGCCCCTGCACCCGGTACCCGGCATCGCGCAGGATCAGGGCAGACACGGCTGAATCGACGCCGCCGGACATGCCGACGATGACCGTGCCGGCATCCCGAGGGCTGGGGTTGGGGATCATCGGGGAATTATACCGTCCCCGGGGCGGCTGATGCGGATCTAAGGCGCGACCTACATCAGCATCTGGCGCATCTGGGATTCCTGCATGCTCGTCTGCCACACCTCGTCGAAGAAGTTGAGATAGCGGCGGGCGTTCGGCGGATCGTTCATGTCGGAAATGCCGTCCCAGCCGTCGGCCTGCAGCCGGTAGACGAGCGCCTTGTCGTCCGCGATGATGAAGGCGCCGGCGCTGGCCGGGTATTCGGGGCTCATGGAGCGCATGTCGATGCAACTGGTGAGCCGGCGCGCGAGCGCGAGAAACCGGTTGTTGTCGACCATGGCGCGGGACGGGTCGGCGAGCAGTACGCGGACCTTGGCATAGGATCGCGCCAGCACCAACCGCTTGATGGCTTCCAGGAACGGCTCTTCGCCGTAGATGAGCGGCTCCAGATCCTGCGTGAATATCGAGAGCAATCGCTGCGCGGATTTGGCCACTCGCAGGCTCGCCTCGCGCACTTCCGGCATGGTGCTCAGGATGATCCGGGTGCCGGAGCCGGCGGACAGGTCGGCTGTCGCAGTCTCCCGCAGGGTTCGCGTCTGTTCGTCGGAAATGGCCGCCATAAATCCTTGCCTCGTGGAGGAAGCGGGCAAAAACCCCGGCCTCGCTTGAACGAAGTTGATACTACCGTCACCTCCGGCCGGCCTCGTGCCAACTGCGTCACGTTTCGCAGCGGCCGAATCGCCATGCGGGACGGTTATAGCGGTCGGCGGGCCAATTCGGGCGCCAGGCCGAGATAGCCCGAGGGGGTCAGCTGCAGGAGGCGGTCCTTGACGGGCCCGGGCAGTTCGAGCGAACGGATGAACTCCTGCATGGCGAGCCGGTCGATCGGCCGGCCCCGGGTGAAGCGCTTGAGGCGGTCGTAGGCATCGGGAATTCCATGGGCCCGCATCACCGTTTGCACCGCCTCGCCCAGCACCTCCCACGCGGCGTCGAGATCGGATGCCAGCCGCGCCGCATCCAGCTCCACCTTCTCCAGGCCCGCGGCGAGGGACCGGTAGGCAAGCACGGCGTGGCCGATGGCGACGCCGAAGTTGCGCAGCACGGTCGAGTCGGTGAGGTCGCGCTGCAGGCGGGACACCGGCAGTTTCTCCGCGAAGTGCCCGAGCAGCGCATTCGCCACTCCCAGGTTGCCCTCCGCATTCTCGAAGTCGATGGGATTCACCTTGTGCGGCATGGTGGAGGAGCCCACCTCGCCCTCCACGGCGCGCTGCCTGAAATATCCGAGCGAGATGTAGCTCCACATGTCGCGCGCGAAGTCGAGCAAGACGGTGTTGACCCGCATCAGCGCGTGGCAGTATTCGGCGATCCAGTCATGCGGTTCGATCTGGGTCGTGTACGCGTTGCACTCGAGCCCCAGGGACTCGACGAACTGCGCGCTGAAGGCGGCCCAGTCGACCTGCGGCAGCGCCACGGTGTGGGCGTTGAAGTTGCCGACGGCGCCGTTCATCTTTCCCATGATGACGACACGGGCGAGCCCGTTGCGCTGGCCGCGAAGCCGCGCGGCGACATTGGCGAATTCCTTCCCGACCGTGGTGGGCGTCGCCGCCTGTCCGTGCGTCCGGGCCAGCATCCCCACCGCGGCGTGACGTTCGCGCAACGCATCGAGGATCGCGCTCAGGGCGTCGATCGCCGGGAACAGCACCGCGCCGAGCGCGGCCTTTGCCATGAGGGCATATGCGAGATTGTTGATGTCCTCGGACGTGCATCCGAAGTGCACCCACTCGAGCTGGGCGGGCAGCGCGCCCCGGGCCTGCAGCTGTTCCCGGATCCAGTACTCGACCGCCTTCACGTCGTGATTGGTCCGCGCTTCGATCCGCTTGATGGCCGCGGCGTCGGTTCCCCCCGGATCCCGCGCGAGGGTTTCGAGCCAGGAGCGCGCTTCGCGCGGGAGCGCCGCCAGCGGCTTGGCGGCGGGGCCGTCGGCGAGCGCCAGCATCCAGGCGCATTCCACACGCACCCGTTCGCGCAACAGGCCCGCCTCGCAGAACAGGCGCCGCACCTCGGTGAGCTTGCCCGAATATCGGCCGTCGAGCGGAGAAAGGGCGTCGGTAGCGGTGCTGGACATCTCTTTGGACCAAGGCGCAGGGTGATAGAATGCAGCGATATTACCGTAATCGACCTTGAAAATCGGCGGAGAACGGCGCGATGACAACCAGGGCGCGCGTGGAGCACGACAGCATGGGCGCGCTCGAGGTGCCGGCGGAGGCCCTGTGGGGCGCGCAAACGCAGCGGGCCGTCCAGAATTTCCCGTCGACCGGACTTCGAATGCCGCGCGGGTTCATTCGGGCGCTCGGACTCGTCAAGTACGCCGCGGCGGCGGCGAACGCCGAGCTCGGCGACCTCGACGGCCAAGCGGCAGTCGCGGTGCAGGCCGCGGCGCTCGCCGTGGCCGAAGGGCTGCACGACGATCAGTTTCCGGTCGACGTATTCCAGACCGGCTCCGGCACCAGCAGCAACATGAACGCGAACGAGGTGATCGCGGCGCTCGCGGGCCGCGCGATGGGGGTTCCGGTGCACCCGAACGACGTGGTGAACATGGGGCAGAGCAGCAACGACGTGGTGCCCACCGCCATCCACGTCGCTGCGGCGCTCCTGCTGGAGGAGCAGTTGCTCCCGGCGCTGGGCCGCCTTTCCGGATCGCTGTCCGCGCGCGCCGACGAACTCGCCGACGTGGTGAAGACCGGCCGCACCCATCTCATGGATGCCATGCCGATGACGCTCGGCCAGGAACTCGGGGGATGGCGGGCGCAGATCGACAAGGATCGCGCGCGCCTCGAGTCCGTCATGCCGCGCCTGCTCGAGATCGCCCAGGGCGGCACTGCCGTGGGAACCGGCATCAACGCGCGCCGCGAATTCGGCCCGGCGTTCGCGCGCAGCCTCGCCGCGCAGACGCGCCTCGCCTTCGTGCCGAGCCGCAATTTCTTCGAGGCGCTGTCGTGCCAGGACACCGCCGTTGAACTATCGGGACAACTGAAGGTCCTTGCGGTGAGCCTGATGAAGATCGCCAACGACCTGCGTTGGATGAACAGCGGTCCGTTGGCGGGTTTGGGCGAGATCGCCCTGCCGGCGCTTCAGCCGGGCAGCAGCATCATGCCGGGCAAGGTCAATCCGGTCGTCCCCGAATCGGTGGCCATGATGGCGGCGCAGGTGATCGGGAACGATGCCGCCATCACCATCGCCGGTCAGTCCGGCAATTTTCAGCTCAATGTCATGTTGCCGTTGATCGCCTATGATTTGCTGCAAAGCCTGGAGCTGCTCTGCATCGGATGCCGCAATCTGGCCGATCACGCGGTTGCCGGATTCACGGTGAATCGCGCGCGCATGGCCGAGGCGCTCGCGCGAAATCCCATTCTGGTGACGGCGCTCAATCCCGTGATCGGCTACGAGCGGGGTGCGGCCATCGCCAAGAAGGCGTATGCGGAGGGCCGTCCGGTGATCGACGTGGCGGCGGAAATGACCGGCATGCCGATGGAGGAACTCGAGCGGCTCCTCGATCCCCGGAGTCTCGCCGAGGGCGGCGTGAAGGGCGCGGGGTCCTCGGGGCGGTGACCGATCCAATCCAGAGCAAGGCGCGGATCCGCGAGGTCCTGTTGCCCCAGCCATCCGGCCCCGCGTCGGAAATGCTGTGGCTCACGGGCGCCTCGCCGGAGGCGCTGGAGCGCATGCGCTCGTCGCTGTCCGCGACCCCGATCCCGGCGGCGGTACTGGTGCCGCTGGTGGAGCGCGAGCGGGGCCTGACCGTCCTGCTGACGCAGCGCTCGACCCGGCTCAAGGCCCATGCCGGGCAGATCAGCTTTCCGGGCGGCCGCATCGAGCCGGAGGATGCGGACGCCTGGCAGGCCGCGCTGCGCGAAGCCCATGAGGAGATCGGATTGTCGGATGGCTTCGTGGAATTCGCGGGTTACCTGCCGGACCACTGGGTGGGAACCGGATTCCGGGTCACTCCGGCGGTGGGCTTCGTCGACCCGCGCCACGAATTACGGATCGCAACCGCCGAGGTCCACGACGTCTTCGAGGTGCCGCTGTCCTTCGTCCTGGACGAGGCCAACCACAGGGCACGGACGCGCGTGCTCGCGGGTTCGGCGCTGACCGTCTACGACATTCCGTATGGCGAGCGCAACATCTGGGGCGCGACGGCCGGCATGCTGCTGACGCTGCGCCGGCTCTTGCAGGCGCGCGCCGACGGCCCGCGCCTGAATCCCTGACATGACCGCCCGAGTGCGTGAACTCCTCGCGATCATGGAGCGGCTGCGCGGCGCGGACGGCTGTCCCTGGGACCGCGCGCAATCGTTCGCCAGCATCGCGCCCTACACGATCGAAGAGGCTTACGAGGTCGCCGATGCGATCGATCGCGGCGACATGCCTCACCTCAAGGACGAGCTGGGGGATTTGCTGTTCCAGGTGGTGTTTCATGCGCAGATGGCGCGCGAGAGCGGTCAATTCGATTTCGACGCCGTCGCCGCGGCGATCTGCGACAAGCTGAAGCGCCGGCATCCGCACGTGTTCGGCGGCGCGGCGCCGGATTCGCCGGCGCCCGCGGATGCCGCCGCGCAGCTCGTGTCGTGGGAGGACATCAAGGCGCGGGAAAGGGCGGCCGCGGCCCCGGCCGCCGGGGCGGGCGCAGCGCCGGCCCCGAGCGCGCTGGACGGCGTGCCCGCGGCGCTGCCCGCATTGCTGCGCGCCCACAAGTTGAGCAAGCGCGCCGCGCGCGTCGGCTTCGATTTCGCGCACGCGCGCGAGACCGCCGACAAGGTTGCCGAGGAGCTGGCCGAGGTGCGCGAAGCGGCCGGGGCCGGCTCGGGCAAGCCCTCGTCGGAGGCGATCTTCGAGGAGATGGGCGATCTGCTGTTCGCAGCGGCCAACCTGGCCCGCAAGCTCGAGGTCGACGCGGAGGCGGCCCTGCGGGCCGCCAACGGCAAGTTCGAGCGCCGCTTTCGCGGCATGGAGCGCCTCGCCTCGGAACGCGGCGCACGGTTCGAGGACTTGGATCTCGCGGCGCAGGAGGCGCTGTGGCAAGAAGTCAAGCGTGGAGAATGAGGCCCGGATCGAAGCAGCTCGGGGCGCGGCGCAGCTGGTCTTCAAGCGCGATGCCGGCCTGCCGATCTTCGCGCGCCGCGCGGAAATCGCCGAGGCGCTGCGCCTAAACCAGGTGGTCATCGTCGCCGGCGACACGGGGTCCGGAAAGAGCACGCAGCTGCCGCAGATTTGCCTCGAGCTCGGGCGCGGCATCTTGGGCCTCATCGCCCACACCCAGCCCCGGCGGATCGCGGCGCGGGCGCTCGCGGCGCGCATCGCGGAAGAGTTGTCGCAGCCGCTTGGGGCCAGCGTGGGATATCGCGTGCGATTCGCCGACCGCGTGTCCGCCTCGACCCGGCTGGTGCTGATGACCGACGGGCTGCTCCTGGCCGAGCTCAAGTCCGATCTGCTCCTGCGCCGCTACGACACGATCATCGTCGATGAGGCGCATGAAAGAACCCTCAACGTCGATCTCCTGCTCGGCGTGCTGCACCGTCTCCTGCCGCGCCGCCCGGATCTCAAGGTGATCGTGACCTCCGCGACCCTCGACGTCGAGCGCATGGCCCGATTCTTCGGCGATGCGCCGACCGTCGCGATCAGCGGCCGCAGCCATCCCATCGAAGTGCGCTATGCCGCGCCGGCGGAGGATGCCGAGGACCCGGATCTGCCTCTGGCCGTCCTCGAGGCCTGCCGCGACATCGCCAGGAATCCCGGCGCGGGCGGCCGGGGCGACGTGCTGGTGTTTCTCCCGGGGGAAAGGGAGATTCGCGACGTCGGCGAGACGCTCGGGCGCGAACTCGATGGGGAGGTCGAGGTGCTGCCGTTGTATTCGCGCCTGGCGTGGGAGCAGCAGCGGAGGATATTCGAGCGCGGCCCCCGCCGGCGGGTGGTGCTGGCCACGAACGTGGCCGAAACGTCCGTCACCGTGCCCGGAATCAGCGCGGTCATAGACTCCGGGCTCGCGCGCATCAGCCGCTACAGCCCGCGCAACCGCCTGCAGCGGCTGCCCATCGAGCGGGTGTCGCGAGCCAGCGCCGAGCAGCGCAAAGGCCGCTGCGGGCGCCTCGGCCCGGGGCTTTGCCTGCGGCTGTATTCGGAGATCGATTTCGCCGAGCGTCCGGAGTTCACCGAGCCCGAAGTGCTGCGGACCAATCTCGCGGCGCTGTTGCTGCGGCTCGCGGCGGACGGACTCGGCGCAGCCGAAGAGTTCCCGTTCATCGACGCGCCGGATTCGCGCGCGCTCGGCGACGGCTATCGCCTGCTGCAGGAGTTGCAGGCGCTCGATGCGCAGCGGCAGATCACGCGCCTCGGCCGCTCGATGGCGCAATTGCCCATCGATCCTAAGCTCGCGCGCGCGCTGCTGGAAGCCAAGCGATTTCACTCCGAAGCGGAGTTGCTCGCCATCGTGTCCTATTTGAGCGTGCCGGATGCGCGCATGGCGGACTCGGACGGGGCGAATGCCGTTCCGGCCGCGGCGGCCCTCCTCGAGGACCCCAAATCGGAGTTTTCCGGGATGGTGAGGCTGTGGCGCGCATACCGCAAGGCGCGCGAGGGAACGCGCCGCGAGCTCCGCGGCTGGTGCAAGGAGCGGGGTCTGTCGCTGCTGCGTCTGTCGGAGTGGGAGGACGTCTACGGCCAGGTCGCGGATCGCGCCGCAGGGGTCGGGATCGTACCCAAGGCGAAACCGGCGAGTTACGCAGGCGTGCATCGGGCGCTGCTGTCGGGGTTTTGCACCGCGGTGGGCACGCGCGGCGAGGACGGTGCGTATTCGGGTCCCCGCGGGCTGCGCTTCCATATTTTCCCCGGCTCGCCGCTGAAACGCCGCCGGCCCCGCTGGGTGATGGCGGCGAACATCGTCGAGACATCGCGGGTGTTCGCGCGGCGCGTCGCCGAGGTCGAGCCCGTGTGGATCGAGTCGGCCGCGCAACACCTCCTCAAGCGCGAATTCCTGGAGCCTGATTGGGACGAAGATCGGGAGGAGGTTGTTGCCCGCGAGCGCCTCAGCTTCCTGGGGTTGATCCTGAGCGCCGGCCGGAAGGTGAACTACGGCCCCATCGCTCCGGAGGAGTCGCGGCGGATCTTCGCCCGGGAGGCGCTGGTCCAGCAGCGGCTGGCGCGCCGGCCGGATTGGCTGCGGGCCAACGACGAGGCCATACTCGCGGCGCAGCGCATGGAAGACCGGCTGCGCGTCCGGGACCTGCTGCGCGCACCGGAGTACTTCGTCGATTTCTACGACCGGGTGCTGCCGCGGCAGGTGTCGAGCGCCGCGACCCTCGAGTATTTCACGAGGAACTTGTCCGAAGCGCAGCGGCGGGACCTCGAGCTGCAGCCGGTCGACATTTTCGCGCGGGAACCCGATCGCGAGTTGCTGGCGCAGTTTCCCGAAAGCTTGAACCTGCCGGCGGGACCCGAGGGCCACCCCGGCACGCCCGATGCCGCGCTCCCGCACCTGCAGGTGCCGGTCGAGTACCGGTTTGCGCCCGGCGATGAGCGCGACGGCGCCACTCTCGAGCTCCCGCTCCTGGCGCTGCCGAACCTGACCCGCGACGCCGTCGATGCCGCCTTGCCGGGGTTGGCGGCTCCGCGCATCGAGGCGTTGCTGCGATCGCTGCCCAAGGATGCCCGGCGGACCTTGATACCCATCGCCGCCGCCGCCGAGGCCTTCATCCGGTCCGCCGGCCATCCCTGCAGCGACATGCGTCGGCTGTCCGATTGGCTGCAGGAGTCCCGCGGACTGCCGGCGTCCCTCATTCACTTCGACGCGAGCGCGGTGCCTGCGCATTTGACGCCGCAGATCGCCGTCCTTCGGGCCGATGCGGACGGGGCGCGAGATCCGCAACCGGAGGCGGCCGGGCGCGCGCAGGAGCCCGGCCGCGCGCCGCTTGGCGTGCTGGCGTGCGGCCGCGACTTGCGGCGGCTGCGACGCCGCTGCGCGGCGGCCGCGCGTGCGGAACTCGACCGGCTCGCGCGGCAGGCGTACCCCGCGCCTTGGCGACGGTTCGACGCCGACCTGCCCGAGTGCGCCGAGATCCGTGTGGGTCGGGGTTGCGTGCGGGTGTGGCCGGCGCTCGCCGCCTCCTCGCAGGGCCTGGAGGTGGTGTTCGAGTGGTCGCGCGAGGAAGCCGGACGGCGCTTCCGGCGCGGCGCCGCGTCGCTTGCCCGACTGATGCTCGAGCGGCAGGCGAAGGATCTGGCGAAGCGCGTCGCCGCGGATACCCAGTTGGCGCTCGCGGCCGGCCCGTACCTCAGTAATTCGCTGGCCGACGCGCTGTTGCATCTGGCCTTTTCGCGGGCCTGCTTCGAGGACGCGGCGCCGCCGCGTTCGCGCTCCGCGTTCGAGGCGGCCGTGGACCGCGGACGCGAGCGGCTGCATCCGGCGCTCGAGGACGTCGCCGCGGCGGCCCGCACCTGGTTCGCCGAGGCCAGGGCCGTGCGCCGGCTGCTGGATGACCCGCGGGCGAAATCGGCCCACGAGCTGGCCACGGAGAGCCAAGAGCATCTCCAGCAGCTATTGGAGATTGGTAAATTCTATGATTTATCAATTGAATACATTAGATATCTTCCAAGATACATCAAGGCGGAAGAGCGCCGCTGGCAACGGCTCCTGGCGCGCGGCGGCGAGCCGCCGGCGATCGGACGCGAGCTCTTCGAATGGCGAGAGCGTGCCCGCACTCTGCGCGCCGAGGCTCAGGCGGAATTGCGTTCACCGCCGCAGCTCGATGAACTCGACCTGTGGATCGAGGAGTACCGGGTCTCTCTCTATGCGCAGGAGCTGCGCACCCAGGGTCCCGTGTCCGCGGCACGCCTCGGCGCGCGGGCCGCGCAGATCGAGGCCTGGCTCACACGTTGAATTCGATGCCTTGTGCCAGCGGCAGCTGCGAGCTCCAGTTGATGGTCGTGGTTTGCCGCCGCATATAGGCTTTCCAGGAATCCGATCCGGCCTCGCGACCGCCGCCCGTGTCCTTCTCGCCGCCGAAGGCTCCGCCGATCTCCGCGCCGGAGGTGCCCAGGTTCACGTTGGCGATTCCGCAGTCGCTGCCCTCGGCGGACAGGAACCGCTCCGCCGCCTGCAGCCGGTCGGTGAACAGAGCCGACGACAATCCGTAGGGGACGGCGTTTTGGAGCGCGACGGCTTCTTCCAGAGTGTCGTAGCCGATCAGGTACAGGATCGGCGCGAAGGTTTCGGTGGCGACGATCGGCATGTCGGCCGATGCCCGAACCAGCGTGGGTTCGACGAAATTTCCCGCTCCCTCGAGCACTTTGCCGCCGCACAGCAGCTCGCCGCCCTGGTGGCGGGCCGCCGCGATGGCGGCCCGGTAGCGCGAGACCGCGTTGGCATCGATCAAGGGTCCCATGAGCGTTTTCGCATCGAGCGGATCGCCGATCCGCACCTGGTGATAGGCGGCGACCAGGCGGCGCTCGAGCTCGGCCGCACGCGAGCGATGCACCAGCACGCGCCGCGTGGTCGTACAGCGCTGGCCGGCCGTGCCGACCGCTCCGAACACGATCGCGGGAACGGCGAGATCGAGATTGGCGGTCTCATCGACGATGATGGCATTGTTGCCGCCGAGTTCGAGCAGAACCTTGCCGAGCCTTTCGGCGACCCGCACGGCGACATGGCGGCCCACGTGAGTCGACCCGGTGAAGGACACCAGGGCCACGCGCTTGTCGTCGACGAACCGCGTGGCGAGGTGCGTGCCCGGATCGATGAACAATTGGAAGATGGCCGGGAGCGAGTGGCGCTCCAGCACCCGGTTGCAGATGTGCTGGACGGCGAGCGAGCACAGCGAGGTCTTGGCGGAGGGCTTCCAGACCACCGCATTGCCCGCAATAGCCGCCAGGAACGCGTTCCAGGACCACACCGCCACCGGAAAGTTGAAGGCGGAGATCACGCCGACCACTCCGAGCGGATGCCACTGCTCGTACATCCGGTGCTGCACGCGCTCCGAGTGCATGGTCGAGCCGTACAGCATGCGCGACTGGCCGACTGCAAAATCGGCGATGTCGATCATCTCTTGGACTTCGCCGTCGCCTTCGGCCTTGATCTTGCCGTTCTCCAACGATACGAGGCTTCCCAGCGCATCCTTGTGCAGGCGCAGCTCTTCGCCCATCAACCGGATGGCCTCGCCGCGCTTGGGTGCCGGCACCTGGCGCCATTGCCGGGCGGCCTCGACCGCCGCGGTCATGACATGTTCGTAATCCTCGACGGTGGCTCCGCGAACTTCCGCAAGCCGTTGTCCGGTCGTCGGATTGACCGATTCGATCAGAGGGCCGGATTGCTGTTCGCTCCAGCCGCGAACCCCGGACCAGGCGCCCGGGTTGAGGGCGCGCAGCCCCAAGGCGTTCAGCGTGTCGGTGGTCTTGTGCATGACGGGCGGTACCGGGGATGTTGGTCGGGGGCGGCATTTTGCCGTAGCATCGCCGCCATGTCCAAGAGCCACGCTTTGACCAACTGGCACCCGGCGAGCTGGCACGGCCTGCCTGCCATGCAACAGCCGAAGTATGCGGATCAGCGCGCGTTGGAGCGCACCGTTGCGGCGCTCAGCCGGCTTCCGCCGCTGGTCGTGTCGTGGGAGGTCGAGGCCCTGCGGGACAAGCTGGCGAAGGCGCAGCGCGGCGAGCAATTCCTGCTGCAGGGCGGCGATTGTGCGGAGAGCTTCGACGACTGCGAGTCCGACAACATCGCCCGGCGCTTGAAGATCCTGTTGCAGATGAGCCTGGTGCTGCTGCAGGGATTGAAGAAGCCGGTGATTCGCGTCGGCCGGTTCGCCGGGCAGTACGCCAAGCCGCGATCCACCGACACCGAGACCCGCGACGGCGTGACGCTGCCGTGCTACCGCGGCGACAATGTCAACCGGCCGGGATTCTCAATCGAGGAGCGCGAGCCGAATCCGGAGCTGCTGCTGCGCGGCTACGAGCGCGCCTCGCTCACGCTGAACTTCGTGCGGGCGCTGATCGACGGCGGGTTCGCCGACCTGCATCACCCCGAGTACTGGGACCTGAGCTTCCTGCACCAGGCGCCGCTGCGCGAGGCCTACCAGAGAATCGTCGATTCGATCGCCGAATCGCTGGAATTCTTCGAATCCATGAGCGGATTGCGGGTTCACGCCGCCACGCGATGCGATTTCTACACCAGCCACGAGGGCCTGCACCTCCTGTCCGAACAGGCGCAGACCCGTTACATCGAGCGGCAGAAGAAGTGGTACAACCTGTCCACGCACATGCCGTGGATCGGAATGCGCACGGCCACGATCGAGGGGGCCCACGTCGAGTATTTCCGCGGCATTGCCAATCCCATAGGCGTCAAGGTGGGTGCCGCCATGAGCGGGGAGTGGCTGCAGGAACTGGTTCAGGTCTTGAACCCGCAGAATCAGCCGGGTCGATTGACGTTCATCCATCGTTTTGGGATCAAGGACATCGAGCAGCGCCTGCCCGAGATGATCGACGCGGTGCGCGCCACCGGCTCGCCGGTGCTATGGGTGTGCGATCCCATGCACGGGAACACGGAAACGACGGCGGGCGGCGTCAAGACGCGCCGATTTGACAATATCCTGGGCGAGTTGGAGGCGGCATTCCGCATTCACGAGGACTGCGGGTCCGTGCTGGGCGGCGTGCACATCGAGCTGACGGGCGAGGATGTCACCGAGTGCATCGGGGGCGCGCGCGGCCTCGCCGAATCAGACCTGGCGCGGGCCTACAAGTCGCCCGTCGACCCACGGCTGAACGCCGAACAGGCGCTGGAACTCGGCATGATGATCGCGCAGCGGGCAGGGGCCCACCGAACCCGTCGGGACAAACGGGTAAAATAGACAAACCGTTAATAATCAATCAGTTGAGATAACTATCCATATTTAATCTGTAATATGGGGCGGCGCTTTTGTAAAAACTTAGGTTGCCTCGATGCGCCCAGGTGATATTCTGCCGTCCGGCCTTTTCGGCCCCGCCCGGTGGGTGGGGTCAGTCACTTTGTCGATGCCTCAATCTGCTCTGGAACATGCGCAAATGGCGTGCCATTGACGCGACGTATCCTAAGCCGGCGTTGTCCAAGTTGCGGCCCGGCATTGGGGCAGGTCGAACGAGTTCATGGCCAGGAACTGGCGAAGTTTGGGTTGCGCTCGGGTTAGTCCAAAGTCCAGGCGCGCTCGATGGCGGGCTACGCGGTCATTCGCGTAGCCCGTTTTTTTAAGCGCGATGAAGGACGCGCGCCCCCGCCATCCGGCAATCCACGGCGGCCATCGGTCAATGCATAGAATGTTCGATCCCGGCTGTCGCCGCTGTCCGCGCCTCGCCGCATTCCTCGACTCGGTCAAACAGCTCCATCGCGACTACTACTGCCGCCCGGTGCCGCCCTTCGGGGATTCGGCGCCGCGGCTCCTGATCGTCGGCCTCGCGCCCGGCATGCACGGCGCCAATCGCAGCGGACGGCCGTTCACCGGCGATCACGCGGGCATTCTTCTGTACGCGACGCTTCACAAGTTCGGGCTCGCGAGCGCCCCGCAGTCGACGGCGGCGGACGACGGACTTAAGCTCGGACAAGTGCGCATCACCAACGCGGTCAAGTGCCTGCCGCCCGCCAACAAGCCGCTGCCGCAGGAGATCAAGACCTGCAACGACTTCCTTCGGGCCGAACTCGAGCGGAGCCCATCGGTTCGTGCCGTACTCGCCCTGGGCGGCATCGCCCATGCCGCGGTCCTGCGGGCGCGCGGCTTGCCGCCGAAGGCGCACCGTTTCGCGCACGGCGCGGAGCACGAACTCGAGGACGGCCGGGTGCTCATCGACTCCTATCACTGCAGCCGGTACAACACCCAGACTCGCCGCCTGACCACGCCGATGTTCGAGGCCGTCGTCGCAAGGGCCGCAGGCCTCGCCGGCATCGGATGAACGAGATGGATCCGGTGCCGGCGCCGTTCGATGCGAAGTCGTTCGTCGACGGACTTCCGGCGCGTCCGGGCGTGTATCGCATGCTGGATGCCCAGGGCGAGAGTCTCTACGTCGGCAAGGCGCGAAACCTCAAGAGCCGGGTGAGTTCCTACTTCCAGCCGGGCAACGTGCACCCCAAGGTTCAGGCGCTGGTGACGAAGACCGCCCGCATGGAAGTCACCATCACGAACTCCGACACGGAGGCGCTGCTGCTCGAGTTCAACCTCATCAAGGCGCATCGCCCGCGCTTCAACGTCCTGCTCCGGGACGACAAGAGCTTTCCGTTTCTGCATCTCGACACGCGCCACGAATTTCCGCGGCTCTCGTTCTATCGGGGATCGCGCAAGGAGCCCGGCCGGTTCTTCGGGCCGTACCCTTCGGCGGGCGCGGTTCGCGAGGCCTTGCAGCAGCTGCAAAAGCTCTTTCGGCTGCGCAACTGCGAGGACACCTATTTCGCTAACCGCTCGCGTCCCTGCCTTCAATACCAGATCCAGCGTTGCACCGCCCCGTGCGTCGGCCTCATCTCCCGGGAACGGTACGCCCGCGACGTCGGCGCGGCCGTCAAAGTGCTCGAGGGGCGCAACGACGAGGTGCAGCAGGATCTCGGGCGGCGCATGGAAACCGCAGCCGAGCGGCTGGAATTCGAGGAGGCGGCGCGGCTGCGCGATCAGCTGGCGAACCTAAAGGCGGTCCAGGCGCAGCAAATCGTGACGGCGGGGACCGATCACGACGCCGACGTCATCGCGGTGGCGTCGGGGGGCGGGGAGTTCTGCGTCGCCTTGATGTTCATCCGGGGCGGCCGCAGCCTCGGCTCGACGACGTTCTTTCCACGGGCTCCGTTCGCGGACACTCCCGAAGTGTTGGCGCAGTTTGTCGGGCAGTATTACCTGGAGCGCGAGGTGCCTCCGGAAATCCTCGTCGAGCACGATTTCGAGGACATGCAGGTGTTCGAGTCCACGCTGGCGGCGCGTTGCGGGCACAAGGTGCGCATCGCCTCCGCGGTCCGCGGGCTGCGGGCCCGCTGGCTCGACATGATGCGCAACAATGCGGAGCAGGCGCTGAAGACACGGCAGGTGGCGCGATCGAGCATCGAGGCCGGCCTGGACGACATGCGCGAGGCCTTCAACCTGGATGGGCCGCCGGCCCGCATGGAATGCTTCGACATATCGCACACCGGCGGGACGGACACCGTGGCCTCCTGCGTGGTCTTCGGGGCCGAGGGTCCGCTCAAGAACGACTACCGGCGATTCAACATCGCCGGGATCCGGCCGGGCGACGACTACGCGGCCATGCATCAGGCGCTGACGAGGCGCTACAAGCGGGTTCGCGACGGCGAAGTGACCGCCCCCGATGTGCTGTTGATCGACGGCGGCAAGGGGCAACTGTCGGAGGCGGCCAAGGCGCTCGATGAACTCGGCGTCTCCGGGGTTACGTTGATCGGCGTTGCGAAGGGGGCGGATCGGCGCCCGGGGCAGGAACAACTGTTCTTGTTGGGCCAGGAGACGCCTACTATACTGCCGCCGGATTCCAGTGCCTTGCATCTGATTCAGCGCGTGCGCGACGAGGCGCACCGTTTCGCGATCGCGGGCCACCGGCGCAAGAGGGCGAAGCGGCACAATCAGTCGATACTCGAATCCATTCCGGGCCTGGGGCCCGTGAAGCGACGCGAATTACTCAAGCAATTCGGTGGGTTACAAGGAATATTGCGTGCGGGCATCGATGATTTTGCCCAGGTTCGGGGTCTTGGGCGCGAATTAGCCCAAGTCATCTATGAACACCTCCACCCAGGGCAGTAGCGGGGGCCGCCGGCCGGCGGCGCATTGGAATTTGCCCAATTCGTTGACATGGCTGCGCATCCTGATGATTCCGGCGATCGTCGCCCTCTACTATTGGCTGCCGAGTCCCTGGGGCGACCCGGCCGCCTGCGCGGCCTTTGCGCTGGCCGGCATCACGGATTCCCTGGACGGCTACTACGCGCGCAAGCTCGGGCAAACATCGCGCCTGGGCGCTTTCCTGGACCCGGTGGCCGACAAGCTGATCGTTGCGGCGGCGTTGATCCTCATCGTGAGCCGCGACTCGCGCTGGTTCGTGGTCATTGCCGCGATCGTGATCATCGGCCGCGAGATCACCGTTTCCGCCCTGCGGGAGTGGATGGCGGAAATCGGCGCCCGGGGCAAGATGAAGGTGACGCTGCTCGGCAAGTACAAGACCATCATGCAGATCGTGGGCCTGTCGTTGCTGCTGTATCGCGAGGACCTGTTCGTGATTCCCGTGTACAAGCTCGGGATCGCCCTGACCGGGGTGGCCGTGGTGCTGACCCTGTGGTCGATGATCGCGTATTTGCGGCTGGCCTGGCCCGAGCTGCGGGGAAGCGCCAACTTGTGACCGCCGGCTTAGGTTCCAAGGGCCCGGAACCGTTGTCCTTGACTCCGGCAGACACAGCCCTACAATTGCGCCTCTGTTTCGGGCGGGAATAGCTCAGTTGGTAGAGCGCAACCTTGCCAAGGTTGAGGTCGCGAGTTCGAGCCTCGTTTCCCGCTCCAGTTTCCCAAGGACTCGCCGGCAGGCCCTTCGGTTGGCTGTTTTAAGGCTAAGTGGCAGAGTGGTCATGCAGCGGCCTGCAAAGCCGTGTACGCCGGTTCGATTCCGACCTTAGCCTCCATGCCCCGCCAAGGGCGGTCCTGCGGCCCGGCGCAGAGCCCGTGAGTTGCCGAGATGCCCACCCTGCGCGGCAGGTTCGCGGTATTCTTCCGGTTTCACTCCATGGGGGATGGCTCGATGTCCGATGATGGCTCGAACTTGGCGGCATCGCGCGCGGCGAATTCGCCCAACGGCTTCGATTTACGCCGCGTGGGCGCGCATCCGGATTACTGGTACCCCGTGGCCTGGTCCGATGAGCTGAAGACCGGGCGCGCGCTGGGGCGCCGTTTCGCCGGAGATCCCATCGTGATCTATCGAGGCCAGAGCGGGCGGGTGTTCGCCCTGGAGGACCGCTGCGCGCATCGCCAGGTGCCGTTGCACCTGGGGGTGGTCAATGGCGATGAGATCAAGTGTCATTACCACGGCTGGAGCTACAACTGCGCCGGAAAGTGCGTGGGCGTTCCGTACCTGGGCAGCGACCGGTTGCCCAACGGAGTCAAGAGCTATCCGGCGTGCGAGGTCGACGGCCTGATATTCATCTTTCCGGGCGACCCGGCGCTCGCGGAGGCGCGCGCGCCGGCAGCGCTCGGCTCGGCCCGCCTGAACTCCTACAAGACGCGGCGCCTGAACCGCGAAGTGGCCTGTCACTATACGTTCATGCACGAGAACCTGTTCGACATGAACCATCAGTTCCTGCACCGCAAGCAGATGGGGTCGATCCGGGCGCGCTGTCTCGGCAAGAGCCACGGCGACACCTGGGCCCAGGTGGAGTACACCTTCAGCCGAACGGCGGGAAGGTCCTCGGTGGGCGAGCAGGTCATCGTGGATCTCATGCGCAAGCGCGGCGAGGCCAAGAAGGACTTTTCCGACTACATGCGCATTCGAACGGACTATCCCAACCAGAGCCTCAAGGTTTGGGTGGGCCGCGACATCCGGCCCGAGAATGCGCCCGTGCTCGACGTGTGGCTCGGATACACGCCGTTGGATGCGCAGCAGCGCACCAACCGCACCTACGGGTATCTGTCCGTGAAGAAGCCCGCGCTGCCCGGGATCATTCATGCGGTATGGCCGTTCGTGACCTGGTTCACCGAGAACATCTTCCGCGAGGACAAGGAAATCGTGGAATTCGAACAGCAGGCCTATGAGGCGCAGGGCAACGATTGGAACAATGAGGTGTTCCCGCCCGTGCGCGATCTTCGCGGCGTGCTCGCGCGTTGCGGCCGGCCGATGCCTTCCTGAGGGCGTAGTGCGCCTGGCTTGCCGCGCAATCGCCGCGACCCTTCTCTTCGCCTGGCGTGCATCGGCCGCGCCGACGCCGGATGCGCCTGCGCCGGATGCGGCCGGCGCCGCCCCCAACGAGCCGAGCCTGGTGTCGAGATGGCTCGATCCCTCGACGGCCCCGTTCATTCCGGTTCCCTTGATCGGGTCGGATCCCAATAGCGGCACCACGCTGGGCCTGCTGCCGGTGTGGCTGGCGACCGACGATGAACATGAGATCCGCCGAATCATCGCGCCGGACGTGCTGCACAACCCCTATTTCGGCTATGGCGTGGACGCGCGCATCTACGAGTATGCGTCCAAGGACTCGCAGTGGTCCATCGACAGCGGCATCAAGGAACGGGTCGAGCGCGACGTCGACGCCGAATATCAAGTCGGCCGGCTGCGGAACGAGCTCTGGTCGTTGAACTACAGCCTGATTTTCAATCGAGCCGGCACGCCGCGGTTCTACGGGATCGGCAACGAATCGCCGCAGCTCTACCAGACCAATTACACGAACACTCAGGAATTGGCGCAGGTGCAGGTCGGGCTGAATCTCAATCACGCGTGGCAGATACTGTTTACGGGGCGCTATCTCGTGGACGACGTGACCGCCGGCACGCTGACCGACGTCAAGTCCATCGAGACCCGCTTCGGAGCCATCCTGGGCGTCGGCACCAATACCCAGATGCTCAATCGGCTGTCCCTCATCTACGATACGCGCGACGATCTCGTGGTTCCGACCCGGGGCATGGAATGGGTCGCGTATGGCGGCGGCGCCGCCCGAAGCGGCATTTTGAGCGATTCCATGTACAGCGAGGCGGGCGTCGACGGCCGCGATTTCTGGCCGATCTACGCCGATACGGTGCTCGCGGCGCACATGTCCCTGCGCTACATGCCGACTTCCCACGAAGTGCCTTTCTGGGCGCTCAGCAGCCTTGGCGGAGGCTCCAGCCAGGTGGGCGGCGAACAGCCGCTGCGCGGATTCGGCGAGGGACGATTCTACGATCGAAATTCCTTCTCGACGTCGGTGGAACTGCGCCGTACGGTGCTGTCCTTCGACGCCGTCTCCACGCGCGTCGACGTGGAACTCGCGCCCTTCGTCGATCTCGGCCGGGTCTTTGCGCGAACCAACACCGATCCCCTCGAACAGCTGCATCACGTGTTCGGCGTCGGGTTCCGCGGCATCGCCAAGCCCTTCGTCGTCGGCAAGGTGGACGTTGGATACGGCAGTGAGGGCCTTGCGATATTCACCGGCCTCAATTATCCGTTCTAGCCTGCACGCCGCTTGGTGCATAATCCAGCGGACGATAACGACATCCGTTGGATGTCCTGCCGCTTCAGAGAGTCATTGAACCATGCAAGATCGGTTCGGTCCGGTCCAATTGCGCCCCGAGGGAACCCTGACCGTGAAGAGCGGCGTCCGGCCGCCGCCGGCGCGGACGCTGCGGCGGACCGTGCTGTTCGCCGATCTGCGCGGATACACCGGATTTGCGGAGCGCGTGGCCCCGGCGCAGCTGGTGCCCATGCTGGATGAATTCTTCGACGTGCTCGCCGGGGTCGGGATTTCGAACGGCGGCACGATCTACTACATGGCGGGCGATGGGATGATGGCCGGATTCGGGGGACCCGATCCGCAGCGGGATGGAGCCCGGGAGGCGCTCGCGGCGGGCCATGAGATGCTGCAGCGGTTCCGAACGGTCGCCGCGCGCTGGCGGGATGCGTTTTCCATCGACAGCGGCATCGGCGTGGGCCTGCACATGGGCGAGGTGGCCATTGGGCTGCTGGGACCGCCGGGCCATAAGTCGCCGACACTGGTCGGCGATACCGTGAACGTCGCGGCCCGGCTGTGCAGCCGCGCTCGTGCGGGAGAAGTGCTGTTGTCCTGCACGGTGGCGGCGGCGCTCGAGATCGATCGGAGCGAGCGAGAACTCAAGGTCGGGCCGATCCCGGTGTTGCACCTGCCGCAGTTCGCGCTGCGCGGGCGCACCGCGCCGCTCGACATCTGGTGCGTCCCCGCGACGGAGCGCGCCGCGCTGTAGCGGCGCTCTGCTAGACTCTGCGGGGCGCAGGCCCTCGTGGCGGAATCGGTAGACGCAACGGACTTAAAATCCGTTGGCCGAAAGGCCGTCCCGGTTCGAGTCCGGGCGAGGGCACCAACCGCGCCCGCGGGGGACTAAGCAGGGAACCTGCGGCTGCCCTTGCGACTCGAACGTCTCGTGCGCAACCAAGAGGAGTGCGGCGATGTGCCATGGATTGAAGGTCGGAATTCCCCTCGCGCTGTTGCTGATGGCCGGCGCGGCCGTGGCCGATCAGGAGCGCGAGCATGGCGGCGAGCATCCGGGCGGGCGCGAAGCCATGCATCAGCCTGAGGCCTATCCCGGACCGAACCGTTATCAGCGCCTGACTGAACCGCCGGGCTGGAACGACAGGCCGGCAGCCGTGGATCGCGGAGCCTACCAGCATAATTATCAGGCGGCCCGCGCCTACCGGATCGGACCCTACCATCGTCCTCCGGGCTGGCGTGCGCACCACTGGGGCTTCGGTGAATTCCTGCCGCGGCCCTACTGGGCTGCGCCCTACGTGCTGGCGGACTACTGGCTGTTCGCCCTCACAGTGCCGCCGGTGGGCTTCGAGTGGGTGCGCGACGGCGCGGATGCGCTTCTGATCAACACCGCCAACGGGGAGATCCTGCAGGTCCAGTACGGCGTCTTTGGTTGAGCGGTACCGCGAGTACCTACGCATTTGTACGGACCGCGCTGCGGCGCGGACCGGTTCAAAATGGCTTGGAACCGCTTGAACCGGAGATTCGCATGAAAGTATCCGTTGGCAGTCCGATCATCGGACAGTGGTATTCGCACACCGACAAGGGTGAGAATTTCGTGGTGACCGGAATCGACGAGCAGGCCGGCACCATCGAAATCCAGTCGTTCGACGGCGATCTGGACGAGTTGGATCGTGACCTGTGGTGGGGATTGCCGTTGGAACTCGCCGAGGAGCCGGAGGATTCGACCGGTCCCATCGAAGTGGAGCCGGATGATCTCGGCTATGCCGAGACTGGAATGTCGCCGGCCGACTGGGACGAACCGCTGCAGCCGCTCAAGGCCGGGAAGGAGGCGTGGGAATACACCACGCCCGTGAACGAACTCCCCGGAGAAGGCGCGCCGCTCGAGGAGCCGGACGCGCGCCTGCGGAAGACCCTCGCGCGCCAGGCGAAATCCGACTCCGGGCGTTGACCAGGAGCCTGTCTGAGTAAGCCGGCCGATTCGCTGCTGTTCGCGCTCAGCGAGAGCCTGCCTCTCGGCGTGCAGATCGGCCGCGAATGCGGCCTCGACGTCGCACCGCTCGAGGAGCGCGACTTCGAGGACGGCGAGTTCAAATTGCGCCCGCTCGTGTCGGCGCGCGGCCGGCGGGTCTTCCTGGCACAGACGCTGGCGCCGAGCGCCGGCGTGCCGACTGCGCAGCGGCTGCTGCGGCTGCTGTTTCTCATCTGCGGCATGCGCAGCGCGGGCGCCGCCCACATCAGCGCCGTCGTCCCTTATCTTGCCTACGCGCGCAAGGACCGCCGCACTCAGCCGCGCGATCCGGTGACCTCGCGGTACGTCGCGCAGCTCCTCGAGGCCGCGGGTCTCGATCATCTCATCGCGCTGGACGTCCACAATCCGGCGGCGCTCGACAACGCGTTCCGCATTCCGGTGGACCATCTATCGGCATGGCCCTTGTTCGCCGCCCATTTTGCGGGACGCCTAGGCGCCGGCAATCCCGGCGGGGCCGGCTTCGGTGCGCGGCGTTTCGCGGTGGCCTCGCCGGATGTCGGCGGCATCAAGAGGGCGCAGTTGTTCACGGAGGCGCTGGCGCGCGCGACGGGACGGGAAATCGACCTGCTCTTCGTCGAGAAGCGCCGCGCGGACGGCCATATCTCGGGAGGCGCCATCGTCGGCCAGGCCGCCGGCCGGGAGGTCATCGTGGTCGACGATCTATGCGCGTCCGGCGGCACGCTGATTCGGGCCGCGGAGGCGCTGCGGGCGGCCGGCGCCGCCGCCGTTCATGTCGCCTTCACTCATGCGCCGACCGCCGCGGGCGTTGCCGCCGTCCTGGCGGACGAGCGCATCGCCAGCGCCGTCACCACCGACAGTGCGGGCCCGATGCCTCGGGGGACTGACGACCCGAAGCTCACCACGCTGCCGGTCGGCCCGTTATTTGGAGCGGTGATAAGCCGAATTCTGCGGGGGGAGCCGGTCTCCCCGCTGCTGCTGGAGCCGCCCCCCGCGTCCTGAGGGCGCGCCGGCTTCGCGCAGCGCGTTGCGTGCGTGCCGGAGCGCTTCGCGCAAGTGACGGCGGGTTCGAGCGATCCAGGGCCGCGGATCCGGGTATTGCGGATCGCCCACGTGATTGGCTGCCAGCTTGGCGCGAGTCAGGGCGCCCTGACTCATGTAGAACTGCACCACCGCTTCCGACGGCTCGTCGCCGCTGAATCGGCGGAACCGCCGCAGCAGCCCCGCGGCCGTGTCCGCGCGGCCGAGCCGCGCGATGTCCAGCGCGAGCTGCGCCATCTCCGCGGCCGGGTCGAGCAGGCGCAGCTCACGGTCGAACTCCAGGCAATCGATGACGCAGCTCGGATCGCCGGCGTACACGTGTTCCGCGCGAAGGTCCCCGTGTCCTTCCACCACAGCCAGGCCCCGGCGGGCAAGCTCGCCGCGCTCCGACGCAAGGTAGCGAAGCTGGGCCGCGGTGACCTGGCGCAGCAGCGGCTGGCTGATGGCGTTTTGCAGCCGGGAGAGCGCGCGGCCGTCCCGGAGCACCTGGCGCCGCATTCGTGCGAGGTACCGCACACCGCCGACCGGCCATCTTCGGGAATTCCGGTAGAACCGCGCCAGCAGGAGCGCCGGCCGGTCCAGGCGCGCGCCGCTCGGGGATCGGCCGGCAAGAATGACGTCCAGCATCTCCCGGGACGGCAGCCGGCGCATTTTGATCAGGTGATCCTCGATGCGCGCGCCGCGGCCGATCTTCAGGCGGCCCGCCCGGTCGGTCGACAACGGCACCACCGCCTCGTACACCGCGGGGGCCAGGCGCCGGTTGAGCCGCAACTCCGCCAGGCAACCCCGCCGGCGGCCGGCCAGCGTGCGGTAGTTCATGCCGTCGTGATGCAGCGGCTTCTTCAGCTTATAAGCATGCGCAGCCGTCAGGAACACCCACGCGAAATGAGTTTCGATGGCCTGGACGTGCCGGGTTCCATCCGCATAGCTCCCGGGGTCGCTCAGAAAGGCGACTTTGGCTTCCAAACCGGGTCTGGGAGGGTGCGGGCTCATGCAAAGAGTTCTCGGCTAGTCTAGTCGCGACGCAGAAACCGGCAACTCGGAATCAGTATAAGTCCCATATGACCCGGGCGGGATTCGGCGGATGATGCTCCCGTGCGACCGAAATTCCTCATCACGGGCGGGGCGGGCTTTCTCGGCATCAACCTGTGCCGCTACCTGCTCGAGCGGGGCTACGATCTGCGATCGCTGGATATCGCCGAGTTCAATTACCCCGAGCGTGCCCGGGTGGAGGCGGTGAAGGGGGACATTCGCGATCCGGCCGCGGTGGATGCGGCCATGGCGGGCGTGGGAATCGTGGTTCACTGCGCCGCCAAGCTGCCGCGCAGTCCGGACCGCGAGATCCTGTCGACCAACATCGACGGCACGCGCGTGCTGCTTGCGGGCGCGCGCCGCAACGGCATCGAGCGCTTCATCTACATCTCGTCCACGGCCGTGTATGGAATTCCCGATCACCATCCCATCCTCGAAACCGACCGCCTCCAGGGCGTCGGGCCGTACGGGGAGTCGAAGATCCGGGCGGAGGAGATCTGCCGCGAATTCCGCCGCGAGGGGCTGTGCGTTCCGATACTGCGGCCCAAGACCTTCGTGGGGCCGGAACGGCTGGGCGTGTTCGAGCTGCTCTACGATTTCGCCTACGAAGGGCGCAATTTTCCGGTGATCGGATCGGGGAACAATCCGTATCAGCTGCTGGACGTCGAGGATCTGTGCGAGGTGATCCACCGCTGCGCGACGCTCGACGCCGGGCTCGTCAACGACAACTTCAACGTCGGTGCGGAGCAGTTCACCACCATGCGGGAAAACTTCCAGGCGGTGCTCGACCGGGCCGGACACGGGCGCAAGGTCGTGGGATTGCCGGCGGGGCCCGCGGTGGCGATCCTCAAATTGCTGTCGCTGCTGGGTCTTTCGCCGCTTTATCCCTGGATCTACGACACGGCCGGGAAGGACAGCTTCGCGTCCATCGAGCGGCTGAAGACTGCACTGGCATTCTCGCCGCGCCATTCGAACATCTCGGCGCTGCTGCGCAACTACGACTGGTACGTGGCGCATCGCGGGGAATACTCCGGGAAGATCGGCGTGACGCACCGCGTGCCGTGGAAGCACGGCGTGCTCGGATTGGCCAAATTCTTCTTTTGACGGCGCACCGGTGCTGAACCTGCCAAAGATCCAGTTCCTGCTCGAGCCGGCGAACGCCGGGGATCCGCGCGCGGCCGCGGCCCACCGCTGGCGCAACTACTTCGACGAAATGCGCCCGCACCAATGGATCAAGAATCTGCTGATATTCGTGCCGATCGCCGCCGCCCACAGCCTGGACGATTGGCCGGCCCTGTGGCGCTGCCTGCTGGCCTTCGCGGCCTTTTGCATGGGCGCCTCGAGCGGTTACCTGTTCAATGACCTGGTCGACCTGCCCGCGGACCGCAGCCGCGCGCAGACGGCGACCCGGCCGCTCGCGCAGGGGCTCGTCGGAACGGGCGGGGTGCTGGCGCTGCAACTCGTCCTGTTGGCGGGCGCGCTGGCGATCGCCTGGTCGCTGAACAGGGCCTTCTTGTGGACGCTCGTGGCCTACTACACCATGATGAGCGCGTACACGCTGGCGTTGAAGCAGGTCGTCGTGCTGGACGTGTTCGTGCTCGCGACGGGGTACGCGCTGCGCATTGCGGCCGGCGCGGCGGTCGCCGGCATCATGGTGTCGAGCTGGCTCATCGCGCTTTGCGGCTCGTTGTTCATGAGCCTGGCGCTGCTGAAGCGCTACGTGGAGCTGATTGCCGTGGCGGCCGGAGGCACGGCTTCCCGGGAGCCGCGCGGCAGGATGCTGAGCGGGCGGGGCTACCTGACCATCGACGCGCCCATCGTGGCGGCGCAGGGCATCGCGAGCGGCAACGTCACGGTGCTGGTGCTCGCCCTCTATACGAACACGGATCTGGTGCACCGGCTGTACACGCATCATCGCCTGTTCTGGCTGCTGTGCGTGCTGTTCCTCTATTGGATCAATTACATGTGGCTGATGGCGGGGCGCGGGCGCATTCCGCATGACCCCATCCTGTTCGCGCTGAAGAATCCCATCAGCTTCGCCTTGGGGACGGCCATGGGCCTGACCGCCTGGCTGGCCGTTTAGGAATCCTGCGAAATTGCGCGCGAGCGTCGCCACGGCCAGCGGGCTCTGCATCGCGCTCGCGCTGCAGCCCGGCGCCGCGCCCGGGACGGACGCGTCCGATCCGGCGGCGCAGATGGCGCAATACAACGCCCCGGTGGCCAAGACCATCGTGGAGCTGCAGCCCTTCCGGCGCACCACGACCGCGACGGTGAGGGACGCGCAGGGGCAGCCGGGAACGGCGACCCTGATCAACCTCAACCCGGCCGTGAACGCCTGGTTCCTGCTGGTCTTGAACTGGGAGGGCTCCCGGGGAACACGCAGCTATCATTTGGAGAATCCGAACCCCGGAACGCAGGCGCTCGCGCTTGACGGCGCGGGCGCCCTCGAGATCACGGAGTCGGGCCGGCCGGCGAATTGCGCCCCGTGGTCGAGGGAGCCGGACGAATTGCAGCAGGCGCGTGCGAGCGGGCTGCCTTACGGGCCGCTGTGCGGGAACAGGCTCTATCTGCGCAACGCCGTGCCCGGCTCCTTCAGTCACATCGAACGGGTGACGGAGTTCCTGCGAGACCATGTCTGGGGCGGCGATACCATCGTCAACTTCGTGCGCGAGACGGTGTACCGCGATGCGTTCGCCGAGACCGGAACGGCCAGCCCGGCCAAGGAAAAGCTCGAGGAGGCGCCCGGCGCGCCCGTCGCCGCCCAGGTTCGGGCCGAGGACGCCAACGTCGCGATCAAGCCGGAGGATCTTGGGATCGATCTCGAGACGGCGCACGACCTGGTGACGGGGGCCTGGTATCCGGTCAAGGACGCGCCCGGCATCTACCTGAGCGTCATGCGCCCCGGCGCGGTGCCGCAGGCGATCCTCGCGGGCTATCGCAGGTTCGTGAACGAGCTGGACTCGGTGGAATCCAACGCGCTCGACTATCTCGTGGCGATGGATCTGCAGGACTTCGAGGTGCATTTCGCGCTCGGCACGGACCATCCCCGGGTCGGCTGGTCGGAACACATGCAGGACCAGGAGCGCGACCCGAAACTGCCCGGCCCGGACGGGATCGGCACCGATGCACCCCTGGCGCGCAACGGCATGGTGAGCCCCAGTCTGACGCCGCGCGTCGCCGTCGCCTTTGCCGGGGGCTTCAAGCGGGAGCACGGCGCGTTCCGCTTCGGCGACCTGGCGAGGCGCAATCACGGCAGTCATTTTGGATTCATGCAGGAGGGCGTGATCTTCAGCAAGCTGCAGCCCGGCCTCGCGACGCTGTATCGGACCGTCGACGGTTCGGCGCACATGGGAACGTGGACCTCGGGGGACGATGCGACGCTCGGGCAAATCGCCGATGCGCGCCAGAACGGCGTGCCGTTGATCGAACCCGATCCGGCCACCGGGAATCCGTCGCCCGGCGCGCTCGTCGATCAATGGGGCGCGGGCGGCTGGTCCGGTTCGGCCTCCGTGCAGCTGCGCACGGTGCGCGCCGGCGCGTGCCTGCAAGAGAAGGGGCGGCGCTACCTGATTTTCGGCTACTTCTCCGCCGCGACCCCGTCGGCGATGGCGCGCGTGTTCCAGGCTTATGGCTGCCGCTACGCGATGCAGCTCGACATCAATGCGCTGGAGCACACCTACTTCGCGCTGTACACCCACCGCAACGGGCAACTCGTGGTGCAGCACCTGATTCAAGGCATGGCCGAGGTGGACCGCAAGGGCGGCGACCAGATGGCGCCGCGGTTCCTCGGTTTTCCGGACGACCGGGATTTTTTCTATCTGCTACGGAGGCCGGCCAGATGAACGCACCTAAACTCGCTGCCGTCTTGGGCGCACTGTGGATCGGCGGCATCGCCGTCGCCGCGCAGCCGCAGCTCGTGCAGCAAAACGAGCTGATGTTTCAGGACATCGCCGCTGCGCGCGGCCTCGACGCGCGCCAAATACAGCACTTGCGGGAGTTATTCGCGCGCTCCGGATTTGCGGGGCAGGGCAATCCTGCGATCAGCGACCATCCGGAAACGCCGGCGCAGTGCCGCGCGAAACTCAAGGAGCAGGGGATCGTGTACGCGAACCCGGACTTCGAGAAGATCTGCGGCGCGAAGTACATGGCGCCGCTGTACGACCCGAAGGCCTCCCGGGCGGATCAGGCCAAGGCCTGCATCGATCAGTTCGAGTACCCCGACGTTCCCTGCGATTATCCCGTCGTCTGGGTCAAGGCCCGGGAGGCCGCGGAGATTTGCGAGGCCGAAGGCAAGCGGCTGTGCGACGCGCACGAGTGGGAGGGCGCCTGCGCCGGTGAACTGGAGGAGCCCGATTATCGATTCGATTTGGCGCGCGGCGTCCCGGACAACGTGGCGGTCGAGCGCATGCGCGCGGCGCATAATCGTGCGGATGCGGCCGGCAAGAGCTGGAGCTATGGTCCGCAATACCAACAGGGCATCTGCGCCACCGGCAGCCACAAGACGCCGGGCTGCCCGGGCGGCGGCTGGAATCTGTGCGGCTCCAACACCTATCCCACGGGCGATTTTCCCGCCTGCCGCAGTTCCCTGTATGTATATGACCTGAACGGCAACGCGGCCGAACACATGAATTTACCGTTGAGCGAGGATCAGATGTCGAGCCGCGGCAGCAAGGTGCTCGGCGTCACGGAGATGAAGGGCAGCTGGTTCATTTTCGACACCTATCGGGCTCATGAGGATTGGTGCCGGTGGCGGGCGCCGTTCTGGCATGGCACGCGGGTCATGGATCCGCACAGCCATGCCAACTATCACTTGGGATTCCGCTGCTGCAAGACGATCCAGTAAGCCGGCTCTGGGGGCGGGCGCGGGTAAGAACGCCGGCCTTTGGCCCGGGTCCGGCTGGACAGGGTCCTACGCCCGCCTAAAACGCCGCTGACGGCGCCGGCTAGAACGCCGCCAGCGCCCCGTGGGTGCGCCCGCTCAACTCTTCGATCAGCCGCACCACATGCGGGATCCCGCCCTCCTTGCTGAAAGCCGGCGCCAGGATGGGATCCTGCAGCAGGTCGAACAGCGAGCGCTGCACGCCGTCGACCCAGACGCGGGTCGCGATGAGCCGCGCGCCATGGCTGTAGTCGGCGTAGCGCCAGCCGTGGACCGTGCTCAACGGCTGGATCGGCGCACTCAACGCCTTGTGCCAGCCATAGATCGCCACGCGATCGAGCTTCTGCCAGAGGAGGCTGGTCAGTACCAGATCTTTCTTGTGGCCCGCACTCAAGGCGCCGACCGGGGCGCCGAGCGCCTCGCGCTGCGTCGCAACGAGGTCGTTGTGATGCACCAGGTAGAAGGTCGAGCGCATCTCATCGCCGGCAGGCAGCGGCTGCGGTGTGAGGTGCACCGTCGCCTGTTCGTAGATGGCGTCGACGACCTTGGGTGTGGGCAGGCTCAGTCCAAACCGGTCCGCCACTTGCAGTGCCGTCTGCAGCCGCATCGGCATCAGCACGTGGTCCTGGTCCGAACCGATTGCCAAGTAATCCGGAGCCGCGCACAGCACGATATTGGCCGTGTGCCCGTCCGGCTGACGTGCCGCGAGCGAGACCGGCACGAAGTGGCGCAGAGATTGCGGAATATTGGCCGCCAGCAATTCGTGGCTGATCATGGCCTCGCGCGCATCGCCGTCGAGCCGGGCGATCGTTGCCGCGAATTGGCGGCCGCCGGCCGCACCGGCGGGGCGCGCCGGAATTTGCCGCGTCGACGTATCCTCGCAGGCAGCACTCGACGTTTCGCCCGCCCGGCCGACGACCGGGAGGCTCGACATCAGCAGGGCGGCGACAACGGCAATTGCGCACCGCCGCAGGGACTCGGTCCGGCGCTCGTTAATTGAATACATCGGGACAGGATACCAACTTACCGACCTCCAAAAAGACTTTCGAGGGTCTGCTGCAGCGCACACGACCCATCAAATGCGGAAACTGCGGATCCCGGCGATCAGCCCCGGGGCTTAAGCTCCCGACATGGGAATTCGCGGGAAAAATTAAAGGTGATGCCGCTGCGCATTTATCCTGACCGTGAAACTGCCGGCAAGGAGCTTGCCGCTGCGCTGCACAAGCGCACACTCAAGGCGCCGGTGGCGGTTCTCGGTCTGCCGCGAGGCGGCGTGCCGGTTGCCTATCCCGTGGCCTGCGCCTTGCGCGCTCCCTTGGACGTGCTCATCGTGCGCAAAATCGGAATGCCGGGACAGCCGGAGTTCGCGGTGGGTGCGCTCGCGGTGGGGGATGTGCTGGTGTGGGATCCGCGCTTTCCCCACGCCGGCCCCGAGTTCGCGCGCGCCGTGCATGACGAAGGGATGGAACTCGCGCGCCGCGAGCGCGCTTATCGCAGCGGCCGGCCGCCGCTCGATCTCAAGGGGCGGACCGTCGTTCTCGTCGATGACGGCCTGGCCACCGGCTTGACCATGGTCGCCGCAGTGCGTTCAGCGTTCCAGGCGGGGGCTGTGCGCGTCGTCGCGGCCGCGCCGGTGGCTTCCACGGAAGCGGTTGCGCTGGTCGAGGGCGAGGGAGCGGAGGTCGCCGTCCTGCAGGCGCCTCCCGGCTTGAGCTCCATCGGGGAATGGTATGAGCAATTCGAACAGCTAGACGACGCGCAGGTGCTGCGTTTCTTGAAGAACTCTCGCTCGCATCCAGTGCAGCCCGTATAATGTGGCATTGCGCTGCGGCATTGCCGGGCCCGGCTGGGCGCTCAAGGCGCTCACCCCCGCGAAAGAAAGACTGCTTTGGCACCGCTCAGTTTCTTACGCCGATTGAGGCTCGCACCCACGGACTTGCTGCGAGACGCCATCTACCGGCGCCTGTGGACCTCCATATTGATCTCCTCGTTCGGCGGCCAGGTGACCCTGCTGGCGTTGCCGCTGTCGGCCGCCGTCCTGCTGCATGCCGCGCCCACGCAAATGGGCCTGCTCACGGCTATGGAAATTGCCCCGTTCGTCCTGTTCTCCCTGCCGACCGGAGTTTGGCTCGATCGCGTGCGCAAGCTCCCCGTTTACGTGGTCGGCGAACTGTCGATCGCGGTCACGGTGGCGACCGTGCCTCTGGCTTGGTGGCTGGGATGGCTGCGGATCGAGTGGTTGTACTTCGTCGGATTCGTCATCGGCGCGGTGAACACCACGGCGGGCAGCGCGGCGCAGATCGTGCTCACCCAGATCGTGCCCCGGGAGCGGCTGGTCGAGGCGCACGCGAAGAACGCGCTCGCATCCTCGACCGCCGAGGTGACCGGCCCCGGCGCGGCCGGCGCTCTCATCAAGATCACCGGCGCGCCGGTCGCATTGCTGGCGGACGCGGTGCTGCTGATGATCTCCGCCAGCATCCTGCGCGGCGTGCCGGTCAAGGAAACGCCGAGCCTGCGCAATCCGCCGTTCTGGCCCGCGATGCGGGAGGGATTGAACTTCGTACGCAGCCATCGCCTGCTCGTCACCATGGCCGCCTGCGTCGGGATCTGGCAGATGTGCAATCAGGCCGCCATGGTGATTCAAATCCTGTTCGCCACGCGCCAGCTGGGGCTCACCGAGCGGGGCGTGGGACTGAGCTACGTGGCGCTGGGGGCGGGCACCGTGCTGGCGAGCGCCATCGGGTATCGCGTGGTGCGTTGGATGGGCAACGGGCCCACCCTCGTGCTGGGATTTGGGGTCAGCGGCCTGGGGTGGCTGGTGCTGGCGGTGGCGCCGCTCAATGCCTTCGGTGTGGCCGCCTACGTCTACATGCTGTTTTCCTTCGGCGTGGGCGCGGTGTTCATTTTCATCAACTTCTTGTCGCTGCGGCAGTCCGTCACCCCGGGCCCCATGCTCGGGCGCATGACGAGCACCATGCGATGGTTGATCCTGTTGCCGGCGGGCCCGGGTGCGCTGCTCGGCGGCTGGCTGGGGGAACATCTGGGATTGCGGGTGGCGCTGGGTTTCGCCGGCAGCACCGCCATGCTGCTCTCGCTGGCGGCGCGCCGGCTCACGGTGATCCGCAGCGTCAGAACGCTTCCCACGCTCAGCGCCGAGGCGGTGACGCCTTTTGCCGCAGATTCCGGCCCCGTGTGAATTGGTGGATTCAACCCTTTGATTTTGTTACTCTTGCGTCTTCATGAACATCGCGACTGACGGTCTTTGCGTCGAGAAGGTCCACGTATGGCGCGGCGACCGTCATGTGCTCAAGGGCATTAGCCTCGAGGTGGGACCGGGGGAGTTGCTGCACGTGTCGGGTCCCAACGGCACCGGCAAGACCACATTGCTCCGGGTGGTCACGGGACTTCTGCGCCCGGAACAGGGACGCGTGGTGTGGTGCGGCAAGCCGATCGCCGGCGCACCGGTCGACTATCAGAGCGAGCTCGCCTATTCATCGCATGAGCCGGCTCTCAAGGGCGACCTCACGGCGCTGGAGAATCTGCGCTTCATGGTGCGCATGAAGCGGCGCGCGGCGGACCATGAACTGGCGGCGTGCCTGGAGCGGACCGGGGCGGAGCGCTGCGCGGATTTGCCGGCGCGGGTGCTGTCGGCAGGGCAGCGGCGCCGCGTCGCCATGGCGCGCGTCCTGGCCCTGCGCGCGCGATTGTGGCTTCTGGATGAGCCCTTCACCAACCTGGATGCCGCCGGGTCGGAGCTCGTGTCGGACTTGCTGGCGGAACACATCGGGCGCGGGGGCCTTGCGCTCGTGGTGGCGCATCATGATCTCCAGGTGGCTGGGAAGAGCCGCAATCTGGCTCTTCACGGATGACCGGGACCACCGAAGCCTTGGTGTTGATGCTGCGGCGCGAGCTCACTTTGAGCTTCCGCCGGCCGGATCAGCTCATCCAGCCGCTGGTGTTCTTCTTGATCGTGACGACGTTGTTCCCGCTGGGCCTCAGCTTGCAGCTATCGTTGCTGCGTGCGGTGGCGCCCGGCGTGCTCTGGGTCGCGGCGCTGCTGGCGTCGCTCCTGTCGCTCGATGCGATGTTCAAGAACGATGCGGACGACGGGACCCTGGAACAGCTGGCCCTGTCGGGACAGGGGCTGTACGTGATCGTCGTGGCAAAAACGCTGGCGCATTGGCTGGTGAGCGGCGCCGCGTTGGTGGTGGTGTCCCCGGTCGTCGGCATGGCGCTCGCCATGCCGACATCGGCCTTCGGGACCATGATGTGGAGCTTGGGGTTGGGCACCTTGACGCTGAGCTGGCTGGGCGCGATCGGCGCGGGCCTCACGGTGGGGCTCAAGCGCGCCAACGTGCTGGTGTCCTTGATCGTGCTGCCGCTGGCCATGCCGCTGCTCATTTTCGGCGCCGGGGCGACCGACCGGGCCGTCTCGGGCATCAGCCCGGCGGGCGCGCTGTATCTTCTTGGGGCGCTTTGTGTATTGACGTGTACCCTGGCGCCTTTCGCGGCCGCGGCTGCGTTGCGCATCAATCTGGAGTGAGGCAGAACGGCAATGTGGACATGGTTTTACAGGCTCGCATCACCGCCGCACGTGTACCGTGCGGCCGCCGCATTGACGCCGTGGTTCCTGGCGTCGGCCGCTGTCGCGATCGGTTGCGGGCTCATCGACGGCCTGGTGTTCGCGCCGCCCGATTATCAGCAGGGGGATGCCTTCCGCATCATCTACGTGCACGTGCCGAGCGGGTGGCTGTCGATGTTCGCGTTCACATCCATGGCGCTGGCGGGCGGAATCGGCCTGATTTGGCGCATCAAGGTCGGTCATGCCGTGGCCGCCGCGGTGGCCCCCATCGGGGCCTCCTTCACGGCGGCGGCGCTGCTCACGGGGTCGCTGTGGGGGCGGCCCATGTGGGGCACCTATTGGGCCTGGGACCCTCGATTGACTTCCGAGCTCATATTGTTGTTTTTGTACGTCGGAGTTATGTCGTTACGCCCGGCATTCGAGGACCCGGGACGCGGCGACCGGGCGGCGGCCTTGCTGGCGATCGTCGGCGTCGTCAACGTGCCGATCATCCATTATTCGGTGGTTTGGTGGAACTCGCTGCATCAAGGGGCCACGGTTGCTAAAATCGGCAAACCGGCCATGCCCGGCAGCATGTTGTGGCCGTTGCTGTCGATGTTCCTGGGCTTCATGCTGTTTTTCGGGGCGGTTCTATGCATTCGGCTGCGGGGCGAGGTGCTCAATCGGGAGCGCCACGCCACGTGGGTGCGGGAGGCGATGAAATCATGATTCGCGGTGATTTTTGGTATATGGGCGGTTACGCCCGCTTCGTATGGCCCTCGATCGGCATCGTCCTCGCGGTATTGGCGTGGAACCTGTGGTCGGCGCAGCGCTTTCTGGCGGCTGCGCGGCTGCGCGCGCAGCGTGCGCTGGCCATGGACGACGCGGCGGGGACCCGCGCCGCGGGCGACGGCGCATGACGCCCCGGCGCAAGCGGCTGTACGTCGTGCTCGCCATTCTCGGCGGAGTGGCCGCTTCGGTGGCGCTCGCGGCCATGGCTTCGCGCGAGAACCTCATGTTCTATTACGATCCCAGCCAGATCGCCGCCGGCAAGGCGCCGGCCAACAAGCGCTTCCGGGTCGGCGGAATGGTGGTGAAGGGGAGCGTCGCGCGCAAGTCCGGGGACCTGACGGTGCGCTTCGTGCTGACCGATATGGCGCACGAGATTCCGGTGGAGTATACGGGCGTATTGCCCGATTTGTTCCGCGAAGGGCAGGGCATCATCGCCCACGGCACCCTGAATGCGAACGGCGCCTTCGTGGCGGACGAAGTCCTCGCCAAGCACGATGAGAAATACATGCCGCCGGAGGTTGCCGCCTCCATGAAACAGAGGGCGGCGGCTCCCGGCCCGAACCACGTACAGCCCACCGGCTGAGGCTCCAGCAATCATGACACCAGAACTCGGGGTATTCGCCCTCATATTGGCTTTCTGCCTGAGCCTGTCGCAGTCGTTCTTCGGGCTCGTGGGGGCCTGGCGGGACAAGCCCGCCTGGATGTCGGTGGCCCGGCCCGCCGTGACCGGGCAGTTCGTGTTCGTGGCCGTCGCGTTCGCCTGCCTGGTGTACTCCTTCGTCAACCAGGACTTTTCCGTTCTATACGTCGCGCGCAACTCCAATTCGCACCTGCCGATGTTCTTCAAGGTGGCGGCGGTGTGGGGAGCCCACGAGGGCTCGCTGTTGCTGTGGATCCTGATCCTGTCCATCTGGAGCGTCTGCGTCGCCGCCTTCAGCGGCAACCTGCCGTTGACCTTCAGGAGCCGCGTTCTCGGCGTCATGGGATTGGTGAGCAGCGGCTTTCTGCTGTTCACATTGTGGACCTCGAATCCCTTCGAGCGGCTGATGCCGGCGGCCCAGGACGGCGCGGATTTGAATCCCGTGCTGCAGGACTTCGCGCTCGCCATCCATCCGCCCATGCTGTACACGGGCTACGTGGGCTTTTCCGTGGCGTTCGCGTTCGCCATCGCCGCGATGCTCGAAGGCAAGCTGGACCAGACCTGGGCCAAGTGGACCCGGCCGTGGACGATTTTCGCCTGGATCTTCCAGACCATCGGCATCGCGCTGGGGAGCTGGTGGGCCTACTACGAGCTGGGCTGGGGAGGCTGGTGGTTCTGGGACCCCGTTGAGAACGCGTCGTTCATGCCCTGGCTGGTGGGCACGGCGCTCATCCACTCGCTCGCGGTGACGGAGAAGCGGGGGATCTTCAAGAGCTGGACGCTGCTGCTCGCGATATTCGCATTCTCGCTGAGCCTGGTGGGCACCTTCCTGGTCCGCTCCGGCGTGATCGTTTCGGTGCACTCCTTCGCCACGGATCCGACCCGCGGCCTCTACATTCTGGCATTTCTGGTCGTGACCATCGGCGGATCGCTGACGTTGTACGCATGGCGGGCGCCGAAGCTGTACGTGCCGGGAGGCTTCGAATTGTTCTCGCGGGAATTCTTTCTTTTGGTGAACAACGTCATCCTGGTGAGCGTGGCGGCCCTGGTTCTGTGGGGCACGCTGTCGCCCCTGCTCTATGAGATTTTGGGACTGGGCAAGATATCCGTGGGGCCGCCGGTGTTCGCGGTGATGTTCCTGGTGCCCGTGCTGCCGCTGATGGCGTTCATGGCGATCGGCATGCATTCGGTGTGGCGCCGCGGACGATTCACGGTCGCGCCCAAGGCAATGTGGTCGCTGTTCGCGGCGGCGGTGGTGCTGGCCGTGCTGGTGCAGGGATTGGTTTTCCGCTCCTTCCATTGGGTCGGCCTGGTGGGCATGGGTTTCGGCCTGTGGGTGATGTTGTCGGCGCTGTTCGAGCCGGTGCGCCGCCTGCGGCTGGGTCAGTCGCTCCCGCCGGCGCTGCTCGGCATGGCGATCGCGCACTTGGGGGTGGGAGTGTTCGCGATCGGCGCGAGCGGCGTCGAGAGTTATAAGATCGAGAAGGACGTGGCGCTGAAGCCGGGCGGCAGCTTTGCGGTGGCCGGTTACGATTTTCGCTTCGTGAGCGCGCACGACCTGCGCGGGCCGAATTTCGATGCGGTGGAAGCGGTCGTCGAGGTCAGCCGCGCGGGCCGGCTCGTGACCATCCTGAAGCCGCAGAAGCGGCACTTCTGGGCGCAACAGTCGGACAATAGCCAGGCTGCGATCTCGGTCAACTGGGCGCGCGACCTGTTCGTGGCCATGGGGAACCCGCTGGGCGGCGGCGCTTGGAGCATGCGGATCCAATACAAGCCGCTGGTGCGCTACATTTGGCTGGGGGCCCTGGTGATGGCGATCGGCGGATTCATCGCCGCGACCGACCGGCGCTATCGGACCAAGGTGCCGGCGCCGGCGCAGGACGCCGTGGCGCCCCCGAATCGCGAGCCGAAACTCAAGGTGGCGTGATGTGGAAGTTTCTCCTGCCGTTCGTGGCATTCATCGCCCTGGCGGTGCTGTTCGCGTTCGGCCTCAATCCGAAGCGCGACATCCGTGCACTGCCTTCGCCGCTGATCGGCAAGGCGGCGCCGTCCTTCTCGCTCACCAACGTGCTCGATCCGGGCGGGCAGGTGAGCAACTCGGCGTTCAAGGGCCAGGTCTACCTCGTCAACGTCTGGGGCACGTGGTGCGAGGCCTGCCGGCAGGAACATGAGGCGCTGCTCGCGATCGCGCGGCAAAAGGTCGTTCCGATGATCGGCCTCGTCTACATGGATCAGCGCGACAACGCCAAGGCGTGGCTCGACCAGCTGGGCAACCCGTACACGGCGGTCGCCATCGACACCGATGGCCGCACCGTCATCGATTGGGGGGTCTACGGAGCGCCCGAGACATTCCTGGTGGACGGGCAGGGGCGGGTGATCTACAAGTTCATTTCGCCCATGACGCCGGAGGTCTGGCAGCAGGAGTTCCTGCCGCGCATCGCCGCGGCCCGGCGGGCCGGAGCATGAACCGGAAAAGCTGTGGCGCGCGACTGCGCGGGTCCTGCCTCAGCGCGCTGCTCGCGCTGCTCGCGCTCGGGCCGCTGGCCGCCGCGGACGGGGCTTCGGGTTTGGACGCCAACGGCCAGCTCGAGGATCCGGCATTGCAGGCGCGCTTCGAGCGCATCACCCAGAATTTGCGCTGCCTGGTGTGCCAGAACGAATCCATCGCCGATTCGAACGTGGAACTCGCCAGCGATCTGCGGCGCCAGGTGCGCGAGATGCTGGAGGCGGGCAAGAGCGACGATGCCATCTTCGACTTCATGACGGACCGCTATGGAGAGTTCGTGCGCTTCAACCCGCCGCTCGAGGCGAAGACGGCTCTGATTTGGGGAGCTCCGTTCTTGGTCCTGGTCCTGGGAGCTGGCATCATCTATCGCATCGTGCGCCGCCGTTCGAGCATGCCGCTGGACGACGAACCCGCGCCGGCACCGGAACAGAAATAATCCATGACAACATTCATCGTCGTCGCAGCCCTCATGGCTGCGCTCGCAGCCGCGGCCGTGGCGGTGCCTCTTTGGCGTCATCGCCAGACCCGCGTGCTCGGCGCCATCGCGGGACTTATGGTGGCCGGCGCCGCCGCGGGGCTGTATCCCCTCTGGTCGAATTGGAACTGGCGTACACCGGAGGTTCCGGTGAGTCCGGACGTCCTCGCGATGGTCGCGAAGCTCGAGAGGCATCTCACCGAGGATCCGAAGGACTTGAAGGGATGGCTCATGCTGGGGCGCTCATACGGCGCTCTCGAGCGGCTGGACGACGCGGTGACGGCCTACGACCACGCCCGCCGGCTCGATCCGGTCAATGCGGAGGCGGCGCTCGGCCTCGCGGAGGCCATGAGCCTGCGCGCCGGGGGCACCATCTCCCCGGAGGCCTCGCAGCTCTTCGAACAGGCCCTTGCGCTCGATCCCGACAACCCGAAGGCGCTGCTCTATGGCGGCTTCGCGGCGGCCCAACGCGGTGATCTTGCCGCTGCGCGGCAGCGCTGGCTGGCGCTCAAGGCGATGCACCCGCCGGCGCAGATCGAGCAGCTTCTGGACTCGCGCATCGCCGAGCTGGGACCCGCCGGAGCCGGCGAGGCCCCTCCCGCCATGGCGGGCGCCGTTGCCGCGCCGGGTGGCGCGGCGGCAGAGGCGGGCGCGGCCGGGAGCAACCCGCCTGGGATCAGCCCCGCGGCGGGCCCGCAGGTCACGCTGAACCTGCAGATTGCCCCGGCGCTCAGGTCACGTCTGAAGGCGGAGGCGCCGCTCTTCGTGTTTGCGCGCGAACCCGGCGGGGCGGGTCCGCCCCTGGCGGCCAAACGGCTCAGCAGTTCGGCCATCGGCACCCGAATCCAGCTGTCGGCCGCGGACTCCCTGATGCCGGGACGCAGCCTCGTCGCTGGGCATCAGGTGTCCATCACGGCGCGGGTGTCCTTCAGCGGTCAGCCGCTGCCGACGGCAGGCGACTTATACGGCGAGCTTACTTATGATGTCGGCCATGACGGTGCGCGCGATCTGGTGATCGACCGAGTTGCCGAATAAGGAAGGGCATGTTGCTGAACGATTCGCCTGCCGGGGGCATCTGGTTCACTCCGCGCCTGGCGCGCTGGCTGCTGGCGGTAGTCGGGGTCGTGGTGCTCGGCGTGCTGGCAATTCGCCTGACTCAGGCTTTCGGGCCCAAGAAGGCGGTGAACCTCGCGGCCATTCCCAGCGTGTCGGTCACGCGGGTCGGGGTGAGCGTGGTGCCCACCACCATTGAGATCACCGGCACCATTGCTGCGCGCTATGACATGCCCATCGGCGTCGAAGGCGACGGCGGGCGAGTCGCGGCGATCTACGTGGAGGCCGGCGACCATGTCAAGAAGGGCCAGGTCCTGGCGCGTCTCAACGTGTCGGTGCTGGAGCCCCAGGTCGCCAATCTGCAGGCCGCGCTCGAACAGGCGCGCGCCGAGCAGGAGCTGGCCGATGCCGAATACCATCGTGCGGTGACGGTCGGAGCCGCGGGCGCCCTCTCGGCTGAGGACACGCAGCGGCGCAAATCGAGTTCCGTGACCGCAGCGGCCAAGGTCAGGCTGGCGCAGGCGCAGCTGGCGGAAGCGCAGGCGCGGCTGGCGCGGGCCGAAGTGCGCGCCCCCGCCGACGGCCTCATTCTCACGCGCACCGTCGAAGTGGGCCAGACGGCGACGCCGGGCGGCGAGCCTTTGTTTCGCCTGTCCGAGGGCGGTGAGGTGGAGCTGCGCGGCCAGGTGGCCGAGCAGGACCTGCCGCAGTTGAAAGTCGGCCAGGATGCATCGGTGGAGCTCACCGGCATGACCCAGCCCTTCCCGGGAAAGGTGCGTCTGCTCGGCGCAGTCATCGATCCGAAGACCCGCCTGGGGACGGTGCGGGTCGCGCTGCAGCCCGATCCCGCCCTGCGTCCGGGAGCGTTCGCGCGTGCGCAGGTCACGGTGAGCCGGGAACAGCGCGCCGTCCTGCCGCAGACCGCCGTCCTCACCGATGAGAAGGGCACGTACGTGCTGGTGGTCGCGGCCGGCAACAAGGTCGAGCGCCGCCCGGTACACGTCTCCGGAATCGTAGCGGAGGGAGTGACCATCGACGATGGGCTCGCGGGCGAGAACTCCGTGATCGCCACCGCAGGGGCGTTCCTCAAGGAGGGCGAAGTGGTGAGGCCGGTGCCGCGAGAGCCGGCCGGGGCCGCCGCCGGGGGACCGGCGCCAGCCGTGGCCAAGCAGGGCGCGTCGTGAAGAACATCTCGGCCTGGGCCATCCGTCATCCCATCACGCCCATCGTGCTGTTCGTCGTGCTGTTCTTCCTCGGCATGGTGGCCTTCATTCGCCTGCCCATCAACCTCATGCCGGACATTTCCTTTCCGCTGGTCAGCGTCTCGATCTCGCAACCGGGCGCTTCCCCGGTCGAGATGGAGACCCAGATCGCGCAAAAGGTGGAAGGCTCGATCGCGAGCATCGGCAACGTGCGCAACATCACCACCTACATCATCGAGGGAACGGTGAACATCGACCTGGAGTTCCAGATCGGCACGCCCATCGATCGCGCGGTCACGGATGTGCGCGATGCCGTGGCCAAGGTGCGCAACGATCTACCCCAGGGGATCATGGAGCCTCTGGTGCAGCGGATCAACATCGACGGCGACGCCATCGCCTACTACGCGGTGACCACCACCACGCTCACGCCCGAGCAACTCAGCTGGTTCATCGACAACACCGTCACCAAGCGCTTGCTGGCCGTGCCGGGCGTCGCCCAGGTTTCGAGGAGCGGCGGCGTCACCCGGGAGATCCGCGTGGAGCTCGATCCGGGCCGGATGCAGGCGCTCGGCCTCACGGCCTACGACGTCAACGAACAGCTTCGGGCGCTCAATCTCGACGCGCCCGGCGGGCGCGCGCAGGTCGGCGGCGGCGAGCAATCCATCCGCGTGCTGGCGAGCGCGCGCAGTGCGGAGGCCCTGGCGGACACCCAGATCATGTCCGGGACCGGCCAGATGTTCCGGCTGCGCGAGATCGCCGACGTGCACGACGGGGTGGCGGAGGTCCGAAGCCTCGCGCGCCTCAACGGACGCCCCGCCACCGCGTTCGGCATATTCAAGGCCAAGGGCGCCTCGGACGTGAGCGTCTTCCATGCCGCGCAGACCGAACTCGACAAAATCGGCGCCGAGATGCCCGGCGTGCAAATGACCATGACCTTCACGACGGTGGACCATACCCTGCGCAGCTACGATGCCTCCTTGAGCGCGCTGGTGGAGGGGTCGATTCTCGCGGTGATCGTGGTGTGGCTATTCCTGCGCAACGGGCGGGCCACGCTGATCTCCGCGCTGGCGATCCCGCTGTCCGCGGTTCCGACCTTCGCCTTCATGCAGTGGATGGATTTCACGCTCAACCAGATCACCCTGCTGGCGCTGTCGCTGGTGGCGGGCGTGCTCGTGGACGACGCCATCGTCGAGATCGAGAACATCGTGCGCCACATGCGCATGGGCAAGAGCGCCTATCAGGCCGCCATGGATGCCGCGGACGAGATCGGCCTGGCGGTGGTCGCCACCTCGTTCACCATCATCGCGGTATTTCTGCCAGTGAGCTTCATGGGAGGGGTCACCGGACAGTACTTCCGCCAGTTCGGCCTGACCGTGGCCGTGTCGGTGTTCATGTCGCTGCTGGTGGCCCGTCTGATCACGCCCGTGCTCGCGGCCTATTTTCTCAGGCGCGACGCCATGGACATGGGGCGGCACCCGGACGGCCCCTTCATGCGGCAATACCTCTCGATGCTTCGCTGGTGCGTGGCCAACCGCTGGAAGACGGTGGCCGGCGGCCTGGCGTTCTTCGCCTTGTCCATCCTGGCCATGACCATCATTCCCCAGGGATTCGTGCCGCCGGAGGACTTCGGCAGCTCGCAGCTGAACGTCGAGGTGCCGCCGGGCGGCACGCTCGAGGACACGGCCCGGGTGTCCGCCGCCGCGGCGGCCGTGCTCAGGAAGTCGCCCGACGTGGTGAACATCAACGAATTCGTCGGCGACTCCACGGGGGAGATCCAGGACGGCACGATGTACGTGAGCCTCGTGCCGCGGTCGCAGCGCTCCCTCAGCCAGAAGCAGTGGGAGCAGTCCATGATGCCGCTGCTCGCCCAGGTGCCGGACGGGCATCTGGACTTTTCCAACGGCGGAGGCCGGGATGTCGAATTCTACATGGTGGGCGACGACCCGACGCTGGTGGAGAGGACCGCGCAGCAGGCCGTAGCGGAAATGCAGACCTTGAGCGAACTGCGCGCGCCCCGCATCAAGGGCGATTTGCCGCGTCCCGAGATCGTAGTCAAGCCGCGGCTCGACGTGGCGGCGCAGCTGGGCGTGAGCGTGCAGAGCATCAGCCAGACCATCCGCATCGCGACACTGGGCGATCTGCCGCAGAATGGGGCGAAATTCTCGCTGAGCGATCGGCAGATCCCGATTCGCGTGAGCCTTACCGAGAGCGCACGCCGGGACCTCGCCACGCTCGAGAACCTGCCGGTCCCCACCGCATCGGGAACGGCCGTTCCGCTGAAGACCGTGGCCGACCTGTCCTTCGGCCAGGGGCCTTCCGTGGTGCGCCGCTATAACCAGAGCCGGCGCTTTCGACTGGGCGCGGACCTCGCCCCCGGGGTGGAGCTGGGGACGGCCACCAAGAAGATCGATGCGCTGCCCGTCATGAAGCATCTTCCGCAGGGCGTGCGTAAGGTGCCGGTCGGCGACACGGAATTCTTTCAGGAGATGATGCGGAATTTCGCGCTGGCCATCGGCGCCGGCGTGCTCATGGTGCTCGCGGTGCTGGTGCTCCTCTTTGCGCGGTTGTTCCAGCCCATCACCATCCTCTCGGCCTTGCCCTTGTCGATCGGCGGAACCGCGCTGGCGCTGCTGCTCACCAACCGGCCGTTCTCGATATCCGTGGTCATCGGATTGCTGATGCTGATGGGTATCGTGGCGAAGAATTCGATCTTGCTGGTGGACTTCGCGATCGAGGAAATGCGCGCCGGCAAACCCCGGCTCGAGGCCATCCTGGAGGCGGGGCACAAGCGTGCGCGGCCCATCGTGATGACGACGGTGGCCATGATCGCCGGCATGCTGCCGGTGGCCCTGGGGTGGGGCGGGGACAGCGATTTCAGGTCGCCCATGGCCATCGCGGTGATCGGTGGCCTGATCACCTCGACGATGCTGACCCTGGTCATCGTCCCCGCGATATTCACGGTCTTCGACGACGTCGAGCGTTGGATGGGACCGAAGGCCGGAAGGCTCCTGGCGGAGCCGCCGGCGCCGGTCGAAGCCGGCCGCCTCGCCTGAGCCGGCCCGAGGCCCGCCGGCAGCGCGTAAACCGGCGGCACGGTCGCGCGTTGAGGGGGTATGCACCCCGCACAGGCCCTGGTACTCGCCGCGCTGCTGGCGGCCGCGCCCGTCGTGGCGCGGGCGGACTTGCTGCAGGCGGTCAATTCGGCGCGGCTGCAGGCGTGCGCCCAGCCGGCTCGACTTCCGCTGCACGATAGTCCGCGGCTGCGCCAGGTGGCGCAGCAGATGGCCGACGGCGAAACGCTGCACTCGGCCCTCGGGTCCGCCGGCTACCGCGCGACGCACGCCACGGTGCTGCGGGTGTCGGGCGCGACGAGCGAGGGCGAAGTGAGCGGGTTGTTGTCCGCCAATGATTGCGCCTTGCTGACGGACGCGCAATTCAAGGAGATCGGCGTTCAGCGGCGGGGGCGCGACGTGTGGATCGTGTTGGCGGCTCCCGCGGCGATCCCGTCGCTGCGCGACGCGCCGCTCATCCGCCGGCAGATTCTGGATCTCGTGAACCGGGCGCGGCAGACAGGCCGCCGCTGCGGCGCCAAGAGCTACCCTCCCGCCGCTCCCCTCAACTTGAGCACTGAATTGACGAGCGCGGCGCTCACGCATTCCCTCGACATGGCCGCTCACGCCGAGTTCGATCACCGCGGGCACGACGGCAGTTCGCCCTCGGCGCGCGTAGAAGGCGCGGGTTACACCAACTACGTCATTGTCGGCGAGAACATTGCGGCGGGCGTAATGACGCCTGCGGAGGTCACGGAGGGGTGGCTGAGGAGTCCGCCGCATTGCGAGAACATCATGGATGGGCGGTTCTCCGAAATCGGGATCGCGTTCGCGGTCAGCTATTCGAGCGGCGAGCTGGTGTACTGGACCCAGGATTTTGCGGCGCCGCGCCGCGTGCGCAGCGCCGCGGCGGCCTCTAGTCCATGACGGCGTGCGCGTCGGCGGGCGTCTGGGTGCTCCGCGCACCCACGATGAACAATAGTGGAATCATCGCGAGCGTCAGGTACATCATCAACCGGAAATCATTGATGTAGGCGATCATCGCCGATTGCTGCGAGATCACCGCATCCAGCGCCGCGGCCGCGGCAGGGCGCGCCGGGTCGAAGGCGGCGGCGACGGCCGGGTTGTTCCAGGCGGGATTGGCATGGGTGATCTTCTCCACGAGCGCGGCGTGCGTGGTCGTGGAGCTGCGAACCAGGACGGTTTGCGCGATGGAGATCCCGATGCTCGATCCCACGTTCCGGACGAGCGAGTAGATGGAGGTGCCCTGCGCCCGCATACCCGGACTCAAGGTGGCGAAGGTCGCCGCGCTCAGCGGGACGAACACGAGGCCGATCCCCATGCCCTGAAGGAGGCTCGGCCACACGATGTCGCTTTGCGACAGGTCGAGCGAGTAATGCGTCATCTGCCACAGCGGCAGCGCGGTGAGCACGAGGCCGGCAAAGAGAATGACCCGCAAATCGACCCTGCCCATGATGCGGCCGGCGATCATCATCGTGGCCATGGTGCCGAGCCCCGACGGCGCGATTACCAGGCCGGTGGTGGCCACCGGATAACCCAGCAAGTTTTCCAGCATGGTGGGCGTGAGGGCGCGGGATCCGAACAGCACCATGCCGACGATGAAGATGAACACCGATCCCGTCACGTAGTGGGCGTTCTTGAGCAGGCGGTAGTCCAGGAACGACTTGTCCGCCCGGGACATGGCGGTGTGCGCCACGAAATAGGTGAACGCGACGGTCATGACGATCGCCTCCGTCCACGTCTCCGTCGATCCGAACCAATCGTTCTGTTCCCCCCGATCGAGGAGCAGCTGCAAGGCGCCCACGAACAGGCTCAATGAGGCGAAGCCGAACAGGTCGAATTGCACGCGCCGCGCAGCCGGCGTGGGCCGGATGTACCACCAGATCCCGTAGGTCGCCAGCGCGCCGATGGGAACGTTGATGAAGAACACCCAGCGCCAGTCGTAGCTGTCGGTGAGCCAGCCGCCAAGTGTGGGGCCGAGTATCGGACCCACCATGACGCCCATGCCCCAGACGGCCATCGCCGGCCCTTGATTCTGCGGCGGATTGATTTCCATCAGCACCATTTGCGACAGCGGCACCAGGGCGGCTCCGAACACGCCCTGCAACAGCCGGGCGGCGACGATTTCAGCCAGCGAGTTCGACAGGCCGCAGAGCACCGAGGCGACGGTGAACCCGATGGTCGAGGCCATGAACACGTATTTCTGGCCGTAGCGGTCGACCAGCCATCCGGTCAGGGGCGTGGCGATAGCCGCCGCCACGATATAGGAGGTCAAAACCCACGCGATCTGATCCTGCGACGCGGACAGGGAGCCTTGCATGTGCGGCAGCGCCACGTTCGCGATGGTGCTGTCCAAGCTCTGCATGATCGTGGCCAGCATGATCGACACCGTGATCATGGCCCGGTTGAGCGGTCGATTCATGAGACGGTGGCGATCATGCTCTGCAGCTCCTCCAGGAGCCGGGTCGCGGTTTCGAGATCCGCGCGGTCGACATTGGCGAGCAGCTCGGTGCGGACCGCGGCCGCTTCGGCCTTGACCTGGTCGTGCAGCCGGTAGCCCGCCTCAGTAAGGACGACGCGCTTGACCCGCCGATCCGACGGTTGCACTTCCCGCTTGACCAGGCCGGCCCTGACCAGACGGTCCACCATGGCCACCATGGTCGCGCCCTCCACCCCGAGCTGGTCCGCGAGCTCCGATTGCGAGAGCGGCTGGGGCGCGCGGGCGGCGACGGCTATGGTGAGCCAGCTCGCCTGGCTCAACCCCAGGTACTTCAGGCGCCGATCGACGGCCTGACGCCAGGCGCGGGCCGTGCCATGCAATGCCATCGAAAAGCGTTCCCCGAGATCCATGAGGCAGCTCTCTAATCATTAGATAGCTAACTAAAATAACACGGAACAACCGAGGGGAACATTCAGGTCCCGTCCGGGGTGGAGGGTCTTGATCAGCCGGTCAATTTCCGGGCCCAGATCAGGGTCGCCATGCCGGCAAAGGTCATGAGTAGCGATCCGACGAGGTGAGCGGCAATGGTGCAGATCGCCCAGGCCATGCGGCCCGCCTGCATCAGTGTGACGACCTCCGCCGAAAACGTCGAGAACGTCGTCAATCCGCCGCAAAAACCCGTAGTAACGAACAACCGCCATTCCATCGGGATGGCTGGGTTCGCGGTGAACACGGCGATGGCCATGCCGATGATGTAGGCGCCGATGAGATTGGCGGCCAGGGTACCCGGCGGGACGGTGGGAAAATACCTGTTGAGCGCGAGCGACAGCGCCCAGCGGAGCAACGCCCCCAGCACTGCACCCAGCGCCACGGCCACCATCGATCGCCACCAGGTCATGGGTTCATCTGGTGTTGCCGACCGTCAGAGCCACGCAAGTCCAAGATCCGATCAGGTGCGGGTGCTTTTTCTCAACCATTGACATGCCGCATCCGACCGATCGTAATCGCTTTGCCGGACGATGCCTAGTTGGGCGATGATTTGCAAACGGGGGAAGACCATGAAGAACGCGCACATCAAAACCGAATTGCCGGGACCCAAGGCCCGTGAACTTCTTGCCCGCGATGCCCTGGTGGTGTCGCCGTCGTATCCGCGCGATTATCCCTTCGTGATGTCCCACGGCAGGGGCGCCGAGGTGTGGGACGTCGACGGCAACCGGTTCCTGGATTTTGCCGCGGGAATCGCCGTGTGCAGCACGGGGCACAGCCATCCGGCGGTGGTGCGCGCCGTCAAGGACGCCGCGGACCGCTTCCTGCACATTTCCTCCGATTACTGGCACGAGGGCCAGGTGCGTCTCGCGGAGCGTATGAACGAGCTGTCGCCCTTGAAGCAGCCGGCGATGAGCTTTTTTGCGCAATCGGGCACCGAAAGCGTCGAGGCCGCGCTCAAGCTGGCGCGCTACGTCACGGGCCGCGGCCGGTTCATCGGATTCCTCGGCGGCTTCCACGGCCGCACCATGGGTTCGCTGTCGTTCACCTCGAGCAAGTACACCCAGCAAAAGGGCTTCTTCCCGACCATGCCGGGCGTCACCCACGTGCCGTACCCGAACAATTATCGGCCGCTGTTCGCCGGCGGAGATCAAGGGCGGGCGGTGCTGCGCTACATCGAGGACGTTTTGTTCGTGAACAACGTGCCTGCGAGCGAAGTGGCCGCGATCTTGGTGGAACCCATCCAAGGCGAGGGCGGATACCTCGTGCCGCCGGACGGATTCCTGGCGGGCCTGCGGGACCTGTGCGATCGCCACGGCATTCTCCTCATTTTCGACGAGGTTCAATCCGGCATCGGCCGCACCGGGAAGATGTTCGCCTGCCAGCACTGGGACGTGGCTCCCGACATCATGACCTTGGCGAAGGGTCTGGGCTCCGGACTGCCCATCGGCATGGTGGTGGCCAAGCGCACGGTCATGCAGAAGTGGTCGCGCGGCGCGCACGGAAACACCTACGGCGGGAATCCGCTGTGTTGCGCGGCCGCGCTGGCGACCCTCGACCTGGTGGAAAACGGCTATGTGGACAACGCCGCCACGGTGGGTGCGTACTTCATGAAGAAGCTTCGGGGGCTCAAGGACAAGTACCCGGTGATCGGCGAGGTGCGCGGCAAGGGGCTCATGATCGGCATGGAATTGATCACCGATTCCTTGGTCAAGACGCCGGCCAAGGAACTGTGCGACTCGGTCATCAACGGTGCCTACCACAATGGGCTGATCCTCTTGTCTTGCGGCCAAAGCACCGTGCGGTTCATGCCGCCCCTGATGATTCAGGAATCCGATGTCGACGAAGCGGTGACGCTGCTCGATGCAACCATCGCGGAAGCGCTGTCCCGTCCCCAGGTGCACGCGCACGCGGCGCGGGGAGCGGCAGCGGGAAGCAGCACCTAGGGAGCCCGCCGGCGGGCTCCCGGAACCTCACGGCTCTTGCGGGGCGGCGAGGCGTCCGTAGCGATTGAGAACCTCGCGGAGCTTGTCGTGCGGCAGGGCGATGACGCGGTGGTCGTCGACACCGGTCATGTCGGAGGCCGCAATCATGGCATTGACGATGGCCTCCTCGGTCGCTTCGACCGTCGCGCGGAACACGGGGTCCAGTGAATCGTTGGGCAGCATCTTGATCTCGACGGCCTGATCGGCCTGCGCCGCCCCGGAGTTCGCCGTCGAGAACGCGATGAAGATGTCGCCCGACTCGTTTCCGGAAATGCTGCCGTTGCGGCCGAGACCCAGCGTGACCCGGTGCGCAACGCGCTTGAGTTGATGGGGAAGGAGCGGCGCATCCGTCGCCACCACGACGATGATGGACCCATGCTCTTGGATGTCGGACGGCACGAAGGCGTAGGGGGTCGGCGCCGGAATCTCGCGGCCGACGGGAATCCCGGCGATGCGCAGATTCTCGCGCGTGCCGTAATTGCATTGCACCAGCACCCCGACGGTGTAGCCGCCGTCGCTGGCGTCCAGCCGCCGTGAGGCCGTGCCGATCCCGCCCTTGTAGCCGTTGCAGATCATCCCCGTGCCGCCGCCGACGCTGCCTTCCTCGACCGCGCCGCCGTGCGCGGTATCGAGTGCGTGAAACGCATGCTCGGGCTTGACGTGGAAACCGTTGATGTCGTTCAGCCAGCCGTCCCAGGTCTCGGCCACCACCGGCAGCGACCACCAATATCCGGTGGCATCGGCCGCGCCGTGCGTGACGCGCCAGGCGATGGCCGCATCGCGCACCACACCCACGCTGTGGGTGTTGGTGATCATCACGGGACCCTCCAGGAATCCCGATTCCTCGATCCAGGCCGTGCCGGTCATCTCGCCGTTGCCGTTCTGCGAGAACCAGGCGGCGAATACCGGGTTCGACTTCGACTCCGGGCCGCGCGGCAGCACGGCGGTGACGCCGGTGCGGATCGGCCCCACGCCGACCCGCAGCTTGCCCGAACCCGAGATCAACGTGGTGTGTCCGACCTGAACGCCGTCGACGTCCGTGATGGCGTTCAGGGGGCCGGGACTGCCGTCGAAAGGCACGCCCAGATCGCGCGCGCGCACTTTCGGTGGTGCCGCGGCCGCCGGCTGCATCATGTGGGCGGGCTCGGCCACCCCGGCAGCTTGCGGTACAGCGGCGGCCTGCGCGGCGCCGGCGGCGCAAAATCCTGCCGCGAGGGCGCCGAGGGCACGAACCAGAATGCCGAACCTAGGTAAATCGCGCACTGTCCACTCCTTCAAGGGCTATCCGCGGTGACGGAGCGCGGCCGAATTCGACCGCGCCCTCGCAATGGTAGACTAACCGCATGGTTTTCTTCCCGCTCCGGCTTCAATTGGCGTTGTTCGGGCTGCTGTGCGCCCTGGGCAGCATCGCCCCGCAGCCGGCCGCCGCCGAAGAGAAGCGCTTGTACATCTACAATTGGACGGATTTCATCGGTCCGGAGACCATCGCGAAATTCGAGAAGCTCACCGGGATCAAGGTGACCTACGACGTCTACGACGCGGAGGAGACCATGGAAGCCCGTCTCATGGCGGGCAGCTCGGGATACGATGTGGTCAGCGCCTCCACCGATTTCTTCAGCCGCGAGATCAAGGCCGGCGTCTACCAGGTGCTGGACAGGTCCAAGCTCCCGAACTGGCAGAATCTCGATCCCCGAATTCTCGCGATCCAGACCGCCTACGATCCGGGCAACGCCCATGCGGTGCCGTACCTGCACTCCATCAACGGGTTTGCCTATAACGTCGACATGATCAAGGCGCGCATGCCGAATGCGCCGGTGGACAGCCTGGACATGCTGTTCAAGCCGGAAATCATCTCCAAGTTCGCCGATTGCGGCGTGACGTTCCTCGACTCTCCGGAGGACGTTCTGCAGCTGGCGCTCAAGTACCTCGGGCTCGATCCGAACACCAGCCGTCCGGAGGACTTTCACGCCGCCGAGGGGATGCTGATGAAGGTTCGTCCCTACATCCGTGCGTTCGACTCCTCCGAGTACATGAACGGGCTCGCCAACCGGGAAGTGTGCATCGCCATGTCGTGGTCGAGCGATTACGCCCAGTCATCCGCACGCGCCCGGGCCGTCGGGATCAAGTTGAACCTGTCGTTCACCGTGCCGAAGGAGGGCGCCAACCAGACCTTCTCGTCGCTGCTGATCCCGGAGGGCGCTCCGCACCCGCAGGCCGCCTATGCATTCATCAACTTCATTCTTCGGCCGGACGTGATCGCGGACATCACCAACACCATTTTCTACGGCAACGACAACATCGCCTCGCGCAGCCTGGTCGATCCGGCCATTCTGAACGATCCGAACCTGTACCCCAGCCCCGCCGTGGAGGCGAGGCTGTATCGCTCGACCGAGATCACGGCGGCGACCGAGCGAATTCGAACCCGCACCTGGACCCGCATCAAGACCGCCAAATGACCGAAACGGGTGAGCCGCAATGAGCGAAGCATGAGCGCCCCGAAGGCGACGATCGTCAGCTTCCGGCGCATGGAAGACGGAACGCGGGAGGACTACGAGATGCTGGACGCGTCGGAGCGCGAGTACGCCCGGTGGCTGCCCGACCACGTTCTCGCCGCGATCCGCAAGCTCGACAGCACCCTCGTGGGATACCCGGTGAGCCGGCTCGAGCATTCGCTGCAGGCCGCGACCCGCGCGCTCAAGGACGGAGCCGACAGCGAACTCGTCGTGGCCGCGCTCGTCCACGACGTGGGAGACGAACTCGCGCCGTACAATCACGCCGCCATCGCCGCCGGGATCCTGCGGCCGTACGTGCGCCCCGAGGTGACCTGGATCGTGGAACAGCACGGTGTTTTCCAAAGCTACTATTACGCCCATCACTCGGGCGGCAATCGTCACGGGCGCGACCGGTTTCGGGATCATCCGTGGTATCAGGCCTGCGCGGATTTTTGCGCCAATTGGGATCAGTGCTCCTTCGATCCGGAGTATGCCTGGGAGCCGCTGTCGAGGTTCGAGCCGCTGGTGCGGGAGATCTTCTCCCGGCCTGCGCACGATCCGAGGTTCGTGGGCTCCTAGCGTTCCGCCATCTGCGCGTCGATCAGCCGCTGCCGCTCGGTGCGGCGCATGAGATACCCGGCGGTGAGCACGCACACCCCCACGACACAGATGATGAGGCTGGCGAGCGCATTGATGTCGGGGCTCACGCCCAATTTGACCTTCGAGAAGATGACCATCGGCAGGGTGCTCGCACCGGGTCCCGAGACGAAGCTCGAGATCACCAGGTCGTCGAGCGACAGCGTGAAGCTCAGCAGCCAGCTCGACGCCAGCGCCGGCGCTATGAGGGGCAGCGTGGTGTCGACGAAGGCCCGCACGGGCCCCGCGCCCAGGTCCATGGCCGCTTCCTCCAGCGACCGGTCGGCGGACTGCAGGCGCGATTGCACCGTGACGGTGACGTAGGCCGTGCAGAAGGCGATGTGCGCGATGACGATGGTCGTGAAGCCCCGATGCGGCCATCCGAACAGGTGCAGCATCGACACAAACAGCAGGAGCTGGGTGATTCCGGTGATGATCTCGGGCATCACCAGCGGGGCATTGACCATGCCGGTGAGCAGCAGCCGGGTACGGAATGCCTTGAAGCGCACCAGGGAAATGGCGGCGAGGGTGCCCAGGATCACCGAGCCGGTGGAGACGGCGACGCCTATTTGAAGGGACAGCTTGGCCGCGTCCAATATCTGGTCGTTGTGCGCGAGCGTCGCGTACCACGAGGTGGAAAACCCTCCCCATACGCTCACCAGCGCCGATGCGTTGAACGAGTACGCGATCAGCACCAGCATCGGCAGGTACAAAATCGCGATGCCGATGCACAGGATGGAAGTCAGCAGCGGTGAGGCGCGCTCGCTCACCTCAGGTTTCCAGCTGTTTGGTGCTGTAATGCTGATACAGGGCGATCGGCCCCACCAGCAGCACGAGAAACACGATGGCCACGGCCGATGCCACCGGCCAATCGCGGTTGCCGAAGAACTCGTCCCAAAGCACCCTTCCGATCATCAGGTTGTCGGGGCCGCCCAGGAGCGTCGGGATCACGAATTCACCGATCGCCGGAATGAACACCAGCATGGAGCCGGCAATGATGCCCGGCATGGACATGGGCAGCGTCACGTCGATGAAGGAGCGCCAGGGAGGGCTTCCCAGGTCGGCGGCCGCCTCGAGCAGGGAATGGTCCAGCTTCTCCAGGGTCGCGAACAAGGGCAGCACCATGAACGGCAGGTAGGAATAGATGATGCCGATGTACACCGCAAGGTTCGTGCGCATGATCTGCAGCGGCTGGTGAATGACCCCCAGCCACAGCAGCGCGGTGTTGAGGAGGCCGGTTTCGCGAATGATGCCCTCCAGGGCGTACACCCGGAGCAGGAACGAGGTCCAGAACGGCAGGATGATGACCAGCAGCAGGATGCTCTGCGTGCTCTTCGAGGTCCGGGCGATGGCGTAGGCCATGGGGTAGCCGATTGCCAGGCAGATCAGGGTGGAAAAGAAGGCGGTCTTTATCGAATATAGATAGGAAAGGCCATACACTTCATCGGTGAAGAGGTATTTGAAGTTGCCGAGGTTCAGCGTCATGTTGACGTGCCAATCCGCGCCGACGGAGATGATGTCCGTGAACGGCGGTATCCTCACCGCCGTGTCGGCGAAACTGATGACCAGGGCGAACGCAAAAGGTATGAGAAAGAAAACCAGCAGAAACAGCAGCGGCGGCAGGATGATGAGCCATTTGCCGTGGCGCTTGAGCCACTCCCCGGTGCGGGGTCCGCGCTCCGCGTCAATCATGCGCGCGACCCCCGCGTGACCCCGCGCAAGAAGCAGCCGAAGGGCGAGAGCCCCGCACTCCGGCCGCGCAAGGGACGCGGCCGGCAGCGCCAGCGCCTGATCGAGGCGTGCATATCGGCGCTGCACATCTACGGTCCGTCACGGACGACGGTCCAAAAAGTGGTGGCGATCGCAAAAATGTCACCCGGTATCGTCCGTTTCTATTTCAACTCAAAGGCCTCGATGCTGGTGGCATCGCTGCAGTTCCTGGCCGCCGAATTCGAACAACAGCTGCTGATTCCCGTGTCGAAGCTCAAATCGACGCCGGTGGCCGCGCTCGAGCTGTTGGTGGATCTGTATCTCGATCCGGAACTCGCCAGCCCCCGCAAGGTGTCGGTATGGTATTCGTTTTGGGGCGAGGCGAGTTCACGGCAGGAATACTACGACATTTGCGGTCAGAAGGACGAGAGCTTCGCGGTGCTGGTGCGCCAGCTGATCGAGAACCTCATCATCGAAACCTCCCGGCCGCAGCTCGATCCGGACGGGGTTGCGCTGGGGCTCATCGGGGTGCTGGAGATGCTCTGGCAGGATTTCGCCTTCAAGACGGAGCTCGACATCGATCGGCCGGCGGCCAAGCGGCGCTGCATGGCCTACCTGCGCTCGATATTTCCCGGGCAGTTTCCGGCGCCGCCGGGGCGCATATCCCGGCCCGCCGCCGCGGCCGGAGCGCGGCGCGCCGGCTGGGCCTACGCGGACGCACGGATGCATGCGCTGGAGCGCGAGCGGCTGTTCCAGGGCGCCTGGACCGTGGTGGGCCATGAATCGCAGGTGCCGCGCCGCGGGGATTTTCTGAGCGCCGACATAGGCGCGGAACGGCTGGTGGTGGTGCGTGGGGAATCGGGATCGTTGCGCGCTCTGCGCAACAGCTGCCCGGAGTCGCCTCACGCGCTCGTCACCAGCGGCAGCGGATGCCTGGATGCCATCGAGTGCAGGTTGCACGGGCTGCGCTTCGCCCTGGACGGCCGGCGAATGGGGGGAGCAGGGCGCGAGGATCTCGGCGTTCTCGAACTGTCATCCATGGGCGGATTTCTGTTCGTGCGGCCGGGAGCGCCGGGGCGCGTGGCCGACGATGGCAGCCTTGAGTCATGGCTCGAGCCGCAGGCGTCGGATGGATTGAGGATGCTGGGCCGGCCGTGGGAAATGCCGGTCGCGGCCGACTGGAAAGTGGTGGTCGAACTGTGGCTGGAATCGATGGGGGACCTTGCCGGCGCGCATGCCGCGGGCCCGCGAGGGGAAGCCCACGAGTGCGTGCAGAAGTCTACGATGGATTCGCCGGTTTGGCAGGGTGCGCGCGCCGGCGGTCCGGGGTGGAGCGCGGGGCGCTACCGCACGCTGGTTCCGGACGGAGCGGGCGAATGGCGCTGCCAGTTCATCGCTCCTCATCAAATGCTGGAGGCAAGGCCCGACGGGATGTCGGTCCTGCAGGCGGTTCCGTCGGCCCCGGGGACGTGCGTGATTCGGCGGCTGGACTATACCCGCCTCGCTGCCGATCGCCCGGCGCGGGCGGCGCAGCACCTGGCGCGGCGGCTCACCCCTTGCAGCCGGCGAGCGACCCGGGACGCCGCGCAATCGATGCAGCGGGGCATCGTCGAATACGGCTACGAACTTCCGCAGACCTCGAGTTCCGCCGCGGTCGCGTGGTTCCGCGACCGGCTGAGGCGTCGCATTCCTGAGATGGACGGCGAAGCGTAGCTCGAGGAGGCGGCTCGCCGCGCAGCGATCCGGCGGCTGCTCTTGATATACTGCCGCCACGCATCGACCACCATGGGGGATCAAACATGAACCTGGCTTCACTCACCACCGGCGACTGGCACAAGCGTGCCGCGAGCCTGCGCTACGAGACCGGACATTTCATCGACGGCAAGGTCGTCGATTCGGCCGCCAAGGGGCGGTTCACCGTCGTCAATCCCGCCACCGGGTCGCCGCTGTGCGAGGTGAGCGCCGGCACCGCGGCGGACGTCGATCTGGCGGTCGCCGCCGCCAAACGCGCCTTCAAGTCGCGGGTATGGTGCCGCATGGCGCCCCGCGATCGCATGGCGGTGCTCGCCAAGTACGCGGAACTCATCTTGCAGCACGCGGAGCGCTTCGCGCTGCTCGACACGCTGTGCATGGGCAAGCCGATCAGCGACATGCTGAACATCGACGTTCCCGGATCGGCCAAGACGTTTGCGTATTTCGGAGAGCTCGTCGACAAGATCGACGGCGCCGTGACGGCCACCGCGCAGGATGCGTTTCATTACATATTGCGCGAACCGCTGGGCGTCGTCGGGTGCGTCGTGCCGTGGAACTACCCGTTGATGATGGCCGCCTGGAAGGTCGCCCCCGCGCTGGCCGCGGGCAATTCGGTGGTGCTCAAGCCGGCGGAACAATCGCCCTTGTCCGCCCTGCTGATGGCGCAGTTGTTCGTCGAGGCCGGCGGGCCGCCGGGAGTGTTCAACGTGGTGAATGGCTTGGGCGAGGCGGCCGGGGCTGCGCTCGCCCTGCACAACGACGTGGCGAAGATCGCCTTCACCGGGTCCACCGAGATCGGCAAACAGATGTTGATCTACGCCGGTCAGTCGAACATGAAGCGGGTCGCGCTGGAATGCGGCGGCAAAACGCCGCAGATCTTCCTGTCCGACCTGCCGGACATGGACACGGCGGTCACCTACGCGATCAACGGCATCTACGGGAACATGGGCGAGGTGTGCAATGCCGGCTCGCGGCTGCTGCTGGATCGTCCGATCGCCGAGGAATTCATCGCGAAATTCATTGCCAAGGGCAAGACCGCCTACCAGGCGGGCGATCCGCTCGACCCGTCCACCAACTTGGGGCCCCTGGTCACCGCGTCGCATCGCAAGCGCGTCATGGACTACGTCGCGCGCGGCAAGCAGGAGGGCGCGCGCCTGGAGTTCGGCGGAAATTCGCCCGAACTGCCGGGCGCCTACGTCAATCCGACGCTGTTCACCGGCGTGAACAACCGGATGACCATCGCGCAGGAAGAGATCTTCGGACCGGTTGCCTCGGTGATCGAGATCAACGGCATCGCCGAGGCGCTCGCCGTGGCGAACGACTCGATCTACGGCCTGGCGGCGTCGGTGTGGACGCGCGATTTGACGGTGGCGCACAAGACCGTGAGGGACCTCGAGGCCGGCGTCATCTGGGTCAATTGCTTCGACCACGGCGACATGACGCAGCCTTTCGGCGGCTACAAGCAGTCGGGTCAGGGCCGGGACAAATGCCTGGAGAGCCTGATCTCCTACACGCAGACCAAGTCCGCGTGGATTCACCTCGGCTGATTAGCTCGAGGCGGCTGATTGCAGCGAGGCGCCGCCGCGGAGAGGCGGCGCCTCGCAGACGAATCAAACCGACTAGCTGAAGTGCTTCGGCGCCTGCGGCAACCGGAACTCGGGGATGCGCGAGCGCAGTAGGTTGTGGAATTCGAGCATGCAGCTTTCGAGGCGCGACAACGGTCCCGGCTTGTAGCTGCCCGACGCGAGGCCCCGCTGCACGCGCTCGCACAACCACCGGTCCTCGTCGTTCACGGCCGTGTTGATGCGGTTGCTCAAGAAGCGGACCGCGCGCATCTCGCGGGTGGCGTTCGGCAGGCCGAAGACCGCGCCGCGAATCATGCACCGCCCGGGACCGGCAGGCAGGACCTGGAAGAAGTCCATCTGGTCCGGGAAGATATCGATGCCCAAATTGGGCAACGCGCTGTAGAAGCGCCAGTTGCGGCGTTGCTCCTCCGGCAGGTGCGCCACGGCGCGCCCGATGAGCGACTGGTACAGACCCTCGGACCACTTCGGGGACCGGTTGTCCCGCAGCCAGCTCACGCCGCGGGCGACGCCCGGAACGGTTCGCTGATCGTCGTAGTCCGGCGTGAACATCCGATACAGTCCCGGGTGACCGATGGGCACGTGGTAGGACTCCAGGTAGTTGTCCATCGCGATCTTCCAGTCGACGTTCCACACGTCCGTGGTGATGGGGCCGAGCGGCACCATCTCCTCGAGGCGGTACGGCGCGAGTTCCTCGCCCAAGGCACCCCACACCTTGGCCACCGGGTCGGGCAGGTTCCCGGATGCGTCGGGCGCCAGGCAGACGAAGACGAATCCGAAGGCGATGTCGACCGCAACCGCCTTAAGTCCATGATCCGCGCGGTTCAGCCCCGGGAAGCTGTCCTTGACCGGCACGCCGATCAGACCGCCGTCATGGCGATAGGTCCAGCCGTGATACGGGCAGGTGATGGTCGCCGGGCAGTTACCCTCGCCGTCGAGCAGGCGTGCGCCGCGATGGCGGCACACGTTGTGAAAGGCGCGGATCGAGCCGTCCCGATCCTTCAGCACCATCACGCTCTCGGGGCCCAGATCGAAGGTGACATAGTCGCCGGCCGTGGGAATGGAATTGACGTGACAGACGATCTGCCAGCTGGGCTTCAGGATGCGATCGAGTTCCAGCCGGGTCAGTTCCGGATGGTTGTACACCCAGGCGGGCAGGGCATGCGGGATCAGGGCACCCGCGTCATCGTTGATGGTCGCGGCGGACAGGCTGTTCACGGCGTTTCTCCGTCACGATTATATGGATGTTTAATTTACCCTCAGGTGCCGATGGTTGGCAAGTAAAGAGCAGCGCAGCACGATAAATCACCTGATTTTGCCGACTTCACCGGGCGCCGGGCACGCCCCGGGGCGGGCGCATTCGCGGCCGGTGCGACGGGATTATATGGTTATATAAAATCGGTGGACGCCTCGCGCAGCCAATGATAACTTTCTCATCTCGAGGTCCGCGAGCTGCCGCGGCGGCCGCCGATTTGGCGGGCCACCCTAATGAATCACGAGGACGCCATGGCGAGAAAACTCACCAACAACAACGCCCAATTCAAGCGCGCGATCAAGAAGCTCCCCCTGGGGGTGGCCTCCAATTTCCGCTACTGGGGCGAAGACCGGACCATTTACGTCAAGCGCGGCAAGGGCGCGCGAATCGTCGATCTGGACGACAACGAGTACGTGGACTACCGCATGGGCTATGGGCCGGCGATTCTGGGCTACGCCGACGAGCGCGTGGACGCGGCGGCGCGCGAGGGCATGGAGGTGGGCGGCGTGTTCGCCCTGTCGACGGAGCGCGAACTCAAGGTTGCGGAGCGCATCTCCAAGATGGTGCCCGCCGCCGAGCTGGTTCGATTCTCGAATTCCGGCACCGAAGCGGTGATGGCGGGCCTGCGCCTGGCGCGCGCCTATACCGGCAAGGACGACTACGTGATCCTGGAAGGCGGCTACCACGGCCTGTTCGACGCCGCCATGTGGTTCACTCCCATGGACAAGTGGTCGCAGGTCGGCGAACCGGAGATCAAGCCGTACAGCGAAGGCGTGCCGATCAGCACCCGGAGCTTCGCGCACTTCGTCCAGGCCAACGACGCCAATCAGCTCGCGGACGTGTTCAAGCGGCACGCGCACCGGATCGCCTGCATGCTGATCGAGCCGATCATGGGCAACTGTCTCGGGATTGCGGCCGAGCCCGAATACCTGCGGGCCGCCCGCGAACTGTGCGACAAGTACGGTGTGGTGCTGCTCATCGACGAGGTCAAGACCGGCTTCCGCGTGGCGCGCGGCGGGGTCCAGGAACTGTACGGGGTGAAGGCTGACCTTTGCACCTTCGCCAAGGCGGTCGGCAACGGCTACCCCATATCCGTGCTCGCGGGGCGGGAGGACATCATGCGCAAGATCGGCCATGGCGTCGCACACGGGGGCACCTATACGGCGCATTCGGTGTCGCTGGCCGCGGCCGAGAAATGTCTGGAGATCCTCGACGAGACGGACGCCCTCGAGCGGATCGCCGACTACGGCACGCGCCTGCGTAACGGCATGCACGCGATCCTGGCCGCGCGCGGCATCGCTCACAGCTTCGTGGGGCACCCGTCGATGAGCGGGCTGTACTTCGCGCACGATCCGCCGCGCAATTACCGCGCCTGGAAGAGCAGCGATTACTCGTTCTACGACGCGATGGCGCAGGTGCTGCACGACGAGGGCGTGCTGTGCGAGCCGGACTCGCGCGAACCGTGGTTCGTCTCGGCGGCGCATGATGCCTCCTGTCTCGCCGACACGCTCAAGGGCTTCGAAATCGCCGTGGACGCCACACTCCGGAACAGCGGCGCGACGCACAAAGTGCCGGCTTGAGCGCCGCAGGGGAGGCAGGGGCGGGGAAGGCCGTGGCGCGCTCCCCGAAGGACCTTGACGCCATCATCGTCGGCGCCGGGCACAACGGCCTCGTGGCCGCGTGCTACCTGGCGCGCGCCGGGCTGAAGGTGCTGGTCCTGGAGCGCAATCCCTTCATCGGAGGCGCGGCCGTCAGCCGCCAGCTCTACCAGGACTTCACCTACTCGAACTGCTCCTATGTGTGCAGTCTCCTTCGTCCGGAGATCATGCGCACCCTGGAGCTGCCGAAGCACGGGCTGCAGATCATTCCCTACGACGGCGGCTGCACCATGATGCGGGACGGCGGGCACCTGGCGCTCTACGACAACCACGACGCGCTGCGCCGCGAAATCGGGCGCCATTCGAAGCGCGACGCGGAGGCCTACGACCGCTATTCGCGCGACGTCATGAGGCAGTGCAAGTTCATCAAGCCGCTCCTGATGAGAGAGCCGCCCGATCCGACCTCGTTCAAGCCGCGTGACTTGCAGGAACTGCTGTATCTCGGCAGGCGCTTTCACGGGATGGGCGAGGAGCGCATGTACGACACGCTCCGATTCTGGACCATGAGTGCGGCCGATTTTCTCGACGAATATTTCGAGAGCGAGATCGTCAAGGCGCATTTCGCCGGCAGTTCCATCATCGGGACCGCGCTGGGACCCCGTTCGCCGGGAACCGCGTACGTGCTGCTGCATCACTACATGGGCGACATCGACGACACGGTCGGCGCGTGGGGTTTCGCCCGCGGCGGCATGGGCTCGATCAGCAAGGCGCTGGGCGCATCCTTCCAGGCGAGCGGCGGGACCATTCGCAGCGCCGCGCCGGTGAGCCGGATCCTGGTCAAGAACGGGCGCGCGGCCGGCGTCGCGCTGGAGGACGGGGAGGAAATCCACGCGCCGCTGGTGGTGTCGAATCTCGACGTCCGCCGCACGTTCCTGAAGACCATGGACCCGAAGGATCTGCCCGACGAATTCCTCGGCCAGGTGCGGAACTTCAAGATTCGCGGATCGTCCGGCAAGCTCAACATCGCCCTCGACGGCCTGCCGCGCTTTCCGGCCATTCCGGAGGGGGCGCCGTGCACGCGCGGCGACATGCACGTGACCGACACGATCGAGATGATGGAGCGCGCGTACGACGACTGGAAGGAAGGCCGCTGGTCGAGGGCGCCCTACATCGACATGCTGATCCCCTCGCAGATCGATCCGACCATGGCGCCCAACGGCAAGCACTACATGTCGGTGTTCGTGCAGTACTGTCCCTACGAACTCGCGGACGGCGAGTGGACCGCGGAGAAGCGCCGCGCCTTCGGCGACACGGTCATCGATACCATCGCGCAGCACAGCCCTAATTTCAAGGATCTGATCCTGCACGCCGAGATCCGCACTCCGTGGGACATTGAAAACGAAGTGGGCCTCACCGAAGGCAACATCTTCCAGGGCGAACTTACCATGGATCAACTGTTGTTCAACCGGCCGGTGCCGGGCTACGCGCAGTACCGGTCGCCGGTGCGGGGCGTGTACATGTGCGGTTCCAGCACGCACCCGGGAGGCGGCGTCATGGGCGCCCCCGGCGCCAATGCCGCGCGGGCCGTGCTCAAGGACCTGGGGAAGGCGCCCTCATGAGCGCGCGCTACGATTGCATCGTCGTCGGCGCCGGGCACAACGGCCTGGTCTGCGCCGCGACCCTGGCGCGCGCCGGGCGCCGCGTCCTGGTGCTCGAGGCCAATCCGCGCATCGGCGGCGCCGCGCAGACGCGCGAATTCGCGCCCGGATTCCGGGTGTCGAGCGGCGCGCACCTGCTGCACCTGATGCCGGCCGAGTTGATTCGCGGCCTGCAGCTCGAAGCGCACGGGCTGTCGTGGAGCGCACGGGCGCTGCCCACCACGGCGGTCGCGCTGAACGGCGCTCCGCTCCCCGTGAGCGCGGCCGGGCTGACCGGCGCGGATGCGGCGGCGTTCCCGGCGTACTCGCTGAGGATGCGCCGCTTTGCGCAGGCGCTGGTCCCGCTGTTCGGCAAGGTTCCGCCTCGGCTGGGTACGACCGCTTGGTCCGACCGCTGGTCGCTGCTCGGCCTCGCGTGGCAGCTTCGCAAGCTCGGGCGGCGGGACATGCGCGAATTGCTGCGCATCGGCGGGATGAACGTCTACGACCTCCTCGAGGAGCATTTCCAATCCGACGCGCTGAAGGGCGCGCTCGGCTTCGATGCGGTGCTCGGCACGAATTTCGGGCCGCGCTCTCCGGGCACGGTGCTCACCTTGCTCTATCGATTGGCGGGGGAATTCGCCGGCGGAGCGGCGCTGTCGCAGCCCGCGGGCGGCATGGGCGCCGTGTGCGACGCGCTCGCCAAGTCCGGATCCGCCGCGGGCGCCGTCATACGCACGGATGCCCCGGTGGCCCGGATCCTCGTCGAGGGGGATCGGGCGGTGGGCGTGGAACTCAGGTCCGGCGAGCGGATTGCCGCCGCGACGGTCGTGTCGAACGCCGATCCGAAGACCACGTTCCTGAAACTCCTCGGGACGCGGCACCTCGACACCGGCTTCGTGCGGCGCGTGCAGCACCTGCGGTCGAAAGGCCTCGCCGCCAAGCTCCACCTCGCCCTCGACCGCGCGCCGCAGTTCAGCGGCGTCGACGCCGCCGCGGCGCGCGGGCGGCTGCTCATCGCGCCGTCGCTGCAGTATCTCGAGAGGGCCTACAATCACTCGAAATACGGCGAGTATTCTCAGGCGCCGGCCATGGAGATCACCGTGCCCACGTACAATGACCCGGATCTCGCGCCGGCCGGCAAGCACGTGCTGTCCGCCATCGTCCAGTACGCGCCCTATGCGCTCAAGGGCGGCTGGGACAGCCAGCGCGACGCGTTCATGAAGACCTGCCTCGATTTGCTGGAGGCCGCGGCCCCCGGACTCGGCGCGAGCGTCCTGCGGGCCGAGGTTTCGGCCCCGCCGGACATCGAACGGGAGTGCGGCATCGACGGCGGTCATTGGCATCACGGCGACCTGGCGTTCGATCAGTTCTTCATGGTCCGCCCCGTGCCGGGAGCCGCGCAGCACGCCACGCCGTTGCCGGGGCTGTATCTGTGCGGCGCCGGCTGCCATCCGGGAGGCGGGGTCATGGGAATCGCGGGACGCAATGCCGCCCGGCAGGTCCTGGCCTCGGGCGATGCACGGGCGCTGCCCGCATGAAGACGCTGCCCGCTGCCAATCTGCCGCCGCACTTCAAGCGCCCGCTGCTCGAGACGCCGTTTCATGCCCGCGCCCGGGCCCTGAGCCAGGTCGACAGCTTCATCCCCTGGGCGGGATACACGACTGTGGACGTGTTCACCACCGTCGAGCAGGAATACTTCGCGATCAGGAACGGCACGACACTCTACGACCTGACGCCGATGGTCAAGTACCGGATCGCGGGGGCGGATGCCTCGTCCTACCTCAACCGGCTGGTGACCCGGGATGTCGCGAAGCTCAAGGTCGACCGGGTCCAGTACTGCGTGTGGTGCAACGATGCCGGCCATCTGATCGACGACGGCACCCTGTTCCGGCTGGGCGAGCGCGAGTTTCGCCTGTGCACCGCCGAGCGGCAGATCGACTGGCTTCTGGACTCGAGCATAGGCTTCGACGTCGAGATCTCCGAGATCACCGATGAGATCGCGGCTCTCGCGGTTCAAGGACCCACGTCCTGTGCGGTATTGAAGTCGGCGGGCTTGAGCGGCATCGAAACGCTGAAGCCCTTCGAGATCGGACATTTCACGATGGGCGGGAAGGCCCTGATGGCCTCCCGGACGGGATTCACCGGGGATCTGGGCTATGAGCTGTGGATGTCTCCGCAGGACGCCGAGGCCGTCTGGGACGGGTTGATGGAGGCGGGGCGGACGCGCGGGATCCGCGCCATCGGCTCCCAGGCGCTCAACCTTGCGCGCCTGGAGGCGGGGTTTCTGATGCCGAACCTCGATTTCGTGTCCGCGGAGCACACGATCCGCACGGGCCGGGACCGCTCTCCGCTCGAATTGAGCCTCGACTGGCTGGTCGATTTCGACAAGGGTCATTTCAACGGGCGCCGCGCCCTGCTCGCGGAACGGCGGCGCGGGCCGCGCCGCCAGCTCGTGGGTCTGGACATTGCGGGGAACAAACCCGCCCACAATGCGCTCTTGTACGCGGCGGACGACGGCAAGGCCGAGATCGGCAGCATCAGTTCGGCGGCCTGGTCGCCCACCTGCAAGCGCAACATCGCCCTGGCTATGGTCGATGCGCCCCGTTTCCAGTTAGGATCGGTGGTCTGGGCCGAGATTTATCTCAATCGCGAACTCGTGTGGGAGCGTCGAATGTCGCGTGCGGTGGTGGTGGAGCGTCCGTTTTTCTCGCCGTCCCGGCGCCGGGCAACGCCGCCGGCTGATTTTTAGGGCTGCCCGGCGTGCCGTCGACGCAGCAGAAGCCGCTGGCCGACCGGCCCTGGCTCGATCCCGGCGCCAAGCCGCAGATCGTGATCGAAGGCGTCAACAAGTCCTTCGGCGCGTTCACCGCCGTCGACACCGTCAACTTACGGATCTACAAGGGCGAGATGTTCGCCCTGGTGGGCGCCTCCGGCTGCGGCAAGACGACGCTGCTGCGGATGCTGGCCGGGTTCGCGACCCCCACCGGCGGCCGGATCTTGATCGAGGACGTCGACATGACCGCGGTCCCGCCGCACGAGCGCCCGGTCAATATGATGTTCCAGTCCTATGCGCTGTTCCCGCACATGACCGTCGAGCAGAACGTGGGCTACGGCCTGCGGCGCATGTCGCTCGAGCCGGCGGCGAAGGCCAAGCGCATCCGCGAGGCCCTCGAGATGGTGCAGCTCGGCGCGCTGGCGAAGCGCAAGCCCCATCAGCTCTCCGGCGGGCAGCGTCAGCGCGTCGCCCTGGCGCGCGCGCTCATCCGCCGGCCCAAGGTTCTGCTCCTGGACGAGCCGCTGAGCGCGCTCGACAAGAAGCTGCGCGAGCAGACGCAGTTCGAGCTGATGAACATTCAATACGAGGTCGGCATCACCTTCGTCTTCGTCACCCACGATCAGGACGAGGCCATGGCGCTGTCCACGCGCATTGCCGTCATGAACCGGGGACAAGTGCTGCAGGTGGGCACGCCGGCCGAGATCTACGAATTCCCCCAGAGCCGGTTCGTCGCCGACTTCGTCGGCACGACGAATCTCTTCGAGGGTACGGTGGACGACAATCGCCCCGGACACATCGTGGTCCGCAGTCCCGAGGCCGGCTGCGACATCGTCGTCGACGAGATTGGCCGCTTCGGCTCAGGCCAGCGGGTATGGGTCGCGTTGCGCCCGGAGAAGATCCGCCTGACGAAGGCCCCGGTGGAGGGCGCCGCCGTCAATCAGCTCAAAGGCGTGGTGTGGGAGCTGGGCTATCTCGGCAACCGCTCCACCTACCGCATCAAGACCGACAGCGGCAAGCTGGTGACGGTGTTCGCCCAAAACGACCGGCGCACGTCCGAGTGGTCGATCGATTGGAGCGACGAGGTCTACCTGAGCTGGTCGGCCAGCGGCGCCGTCGTGCTGGCGCAATAGCCCGAACTTTCATCCCTGTGAATCCGGAGAGTCGCCGATGAACACGACATGTGCGCGGTTTCGAGGACTTCGGCGGTGCTCCGCGGCGATGCTGATCGCCCTGGGACTCTGGGCGGCGGGCGCCGTGCCGGCGGTCCGCGCGGCGGCGGCGATTCCGCCGCACAAGACGCGCACCGTGGTGCTGATCGTGAGCGACGGCCTGCGGTGGCAGGAGATCTTCACGGGAGCCGAGGAGGGATTGTTGAACGACAAGGAGGGCGGCAGCTGGGTCTCGACGGAGGACCTGCGCAAGCGCTATTGGCGCGCGAGCCCGCAGGAGCGCCGCGCGCTGCTCTTCCCGTTCCTGTGGGGCACGGTCGCGAAGCAGGGGCAGATCTACGGCAACCAGGCGCTCGGCAGCGTCGCGCACGTGACCAACGGCAAGGCATTCTCCTATCCGGGATACAACGAGATGAGCACGGGCTATCCCAACGACGCCATCGACAGCAACGAATTCGGCGACAACCCCAACGCGAGCGTGTTCGAATGGCTGAACAAATTCGACGAGTTCAAGGGCCGGGTGGCGGTCTACGGCACCTGGAACGCCTACACGCGGATATTCAACGAAACGCGCAGCGGTCTGCTGATCCAGGCGGGCTGGACGCTGAACAAGCGGGAGCGTGAGACCGCGCGCGACGCGCTGCTCCGCGAACTGTTCGCCACGACCACCGAATTCGACGAGGAGGACGTGCCCAACTCCTTCCTGCAGATTCCCCTCGTCGACTACGTGAAATCGGGCGCGCCGCGGGTTCTGTTCGTGGGCTACGGCGAGACCGACAACTGGGCCCACCAGGGACGCTACGACCTGGTCCTGGACAGCGCCCACCGCATGGATCGCTTCGTCGAGCAGCTGTGGAACACCATGCAGGCGATGCCGCAATACCGGGGCACGACCACGTTCATCGTCACCACCGATCACGGGCGGGGCAGCGGTCCCGTCGAATGGAAAGAGCATGGCGTCGAGGAGAAGGGGTCCGAGAACATCTGGATCGCCGTGATCGGCCCGGACACGGCGCCGCTCGGCGAGCGAGCCAAGGTCGGGCCGGTGGCGCAGGCGCAGATCGCCGCGACCGTGGCCGCCTTCGTCGGCAAGGACTACCACGCCGCGGTGCCGAAGGCGGCGCAGCCAATCGCCGCGGTGCTGTCGGCGCAATAGGCGCGGGCCTGCGGGCCGGCCGCACGGACGCGACGCTTTTTTTATATTATACTCGTGACATTACAAAACCCGCCTGCCAGCGAGGACGCGATGAGAAAAGTAAAGACACTCGGCCTATTGGGAACCGGAGTCATCGGGGGCGGATGGGCCGCGCGCGCGCTGCACTTCGGCATCGACGTCATCGCCGCCGACGTGAAGCCCGAAATGGAGGAGTGGATACGCGGCGCCGTCGCGAACGCCGAGCCTGCGCTCGCGCGGCTGACGAGCGCGCCGCTGCCGCCCAAGGGCACGCTGTCGTTCACGACCGATCTCAAGGTGATGGCGCAGCGGGCGGATTTCATCCAGGAGAACATTCCGGAGCAGCTGCCCCTGAAACAGCGCATGCTGGCCGAGGTCAGCCGCCATGCCGCCAAGGACGTCCTGATCGCCTCCAGCACCTCCGGGCTGATGCCGACCGACCTGCAGCGCGACATGGTCGCGCCCGAGCGCTTCCTGGTGGCGCACCCGTTCAATCCGGTCTACCTCCTGCCGCTGGTCGAGTTGGTCGGCGGGGAAAAGACCGCGCCGGCAACGCTCGATGCCGCCGCGCGGTTCTTCACCTACATCGGCATGCACGCGCTCAAGGTGCGGCGGGAGGTGCCGGGGCACCTGACCGACCGTCTGCAGGAGGCGATCTGGCGCGAGATTCTCCACATGGTGAACGACGGCGTCGCGAGCACCGGGGAACTGGACGAGTCCATCGTCTACGGGCCCGGGCTGCGGTGGGCCGCGATGGGCACCAACATGATCTACCACCTCGCGGGGGGCGAGGCCGGGATGCGCCACATGCTCGCGCAATTCGGTCCCGCGCTGAAATGGCCGTGGACCAAGCTCGAGGCGCCGGAACTCACCGACGCCCTGATCGACCGAATGGTCGAAGGCACGCAGGCGCAGGCCGCGGGCCGGTCGATCCGGGAGCTGGAGAGGCTGCGGGACAATTACCTGGTGGCGATTCAGCAGGTGCTGCGCGAGTACGACATCGGCGCGGGATCGACGCTGCGATCGCTGGAGGAGCGGCTGTATCGCGACGCGGCCGCCGCCATGCCCCGGCCGACGGGGGCGGAGCTGCCGCGCTTCGACTCGCTGGTCCGTCCGGAGTGGGTCGACTACAACAACCACATGACGGATTTCCGCTACTCGCAGGTGTTCGGCGATGCCACGGACGTGATTTTCCGCCAGGTGGGGGTCGACGAGGCCTATCGCAAATCGGGACGGATGTTCTACACGGTCGAGAACCATGTGCGGTACCTGAAGGAGATCAAGGTGGGCGAGCCGCTCTACGTCACCACGCAGGTGCTCGACGTGGACGACAAACGGCTGCACGTCCTGCACCGCATGCATCGCGGCCGCGACGGCGTCTTGATCGCCACCGGCGAGCAGATGATGCTGCACGTCGACACGGCGGCGGCGAAGGCCGCGTCGATGGAGCCATCCGTGCGCGCCAAGCTCGATGCCCTGCATCGGGCGCATGCCGCCCTGCCGGTGCCCAAGGAAGCCGGCAAGCCCGTCGGCAGCCGCGCGCGGCGCTGACGCATGCCGAAGATCGTCGACCACGCGAAGCGCCGCGAGGAGATCGCGCTCATCGCATGCGAGGTGGTCGCCGACCGCGGTTTCGAGCAGGCCACGGTGGCGCGCATCGCGCGGGCGGCGGGCTACACCACCGGGATGGTGGCCCATTACTATGACTCCAAGCAGGCGATCATCCTCGCGGCGCTGCGGCTCATCTTGATCCGCATCGAGGAGCGCCTGACGCGGGAGCGCGAAATCGGGGATGCCAACCTCCTCAGCGTGCTGTCGGAGGCGCTCGCGGTCGACGCCCAGCGGTTCACCGAGTGCGCATTCTGGACGGCGTTCTGGGGGCAGGTCCCCGCCGACAAGAAGTTGAAGCGGTTGAATGCCTGGGTCCACCGCGAATACATGCGCCTGTTCGCGCGCTGCTTCGCCGAGCACTGGCCGGAATGGCCCTCCTGGCCGAAAGGCACGCAGGACGGGGTGCTGCGCTCGGTGGTGACGTTCATCAACGGTCTGACCGCCGGCGCAGTGACGAGCCCACGCGACTGGCCGGCGCAATCGCAGATCGCGCAGCTCGATCTGCAATTGAAATTATTGCGCCGCTGGGCCAAGTCGAAGCCGCTTTAAAGTCTAGGAGGTATCGCGATGGATTTCTCTCTCAGCGACGAGCAGCAGCTCATCATCAAGACGACGCGCGACTTCGTGGAGAACGAGCTCATTCCGCACGAGAAGGAGATCGAGGAGACCGGCGTGCTGCGCGAGGAGCTGCACCGCGAGCTCAAGGCCAAGGCGATCGACGCGGGGCTGTATGCCGCCAACATGCCGGTGGACGTCGGCGGCGGCGGCCTCGACACGGTGGCGTGGGTCCTGTACGAGAAGGAACTGGGCCGGACCGGCTATGCGCTGCATTGGTCCTGCGTCGGCAGGCCGTCCAACATCCTTCTGGCCTGCCGGGGGGAACAGCGCGAGCGATATCTCCTGCCCGCGGTGCGCGGCGAGAAGACGGAATGCCTGGCGATGACCGAGCCGGGCGCGGGGTCCGACCTTCGCAGCATGAGGACCTCGGCTGTGGCTTCCGGGGACGACTTCATCATCAACGGCACCAAGCATTTCATCAGTCACGCCGATCACTCGGACTTCGTGATCCTGTTCGCGGCCACCGGCGAGGAGGCGACCGCGCGCGGCTCACGCAAGAAGATGACCGCGTTCCTGATCGACATGGGCCACCCGGGATTCGAGGTGCGGCCGGGCTACAAGAACGTCTCACACCGCGGCTACACGAACAGCATTCTCGAGTTCAACCAATGCCGCGTGCCGAAATCGGCGGTCCTGGGCGAGGTCCACCGCGGCTTCGATGTCGCGAACGAGTGGCTCGGCGCGACGCGCCTGCAGGTGGCCGCAACCTGCCTGGGGCGGGCCGAGCGGGCGCTCGACCTGTCCAAGCAATGGGCCGTGGACCGCGTTCAATTCGGCCAGCCCATCGGCAAATTCCAGGGCGTGAGCTTCAAGCTCGCCGACATGGCGGTGGAACTGCGCGCCGCGGAGCTGCTGGTGCTCGAGGCGGCCTGGAAACGTGACCACAAGGTCGACACCGACATGGACATGGCGATCGCCAAGCTCAAGGCCACGGAGATGCTGGCGATGGTCGCGGACGAGGCGCTGCAGATCCATGGCGGCATGGGGCTGATGAGCGATCTGCCGCTGGAACGCATCTGGCGCGATGCGCGCATCGAGCGGATTTGGGAGGGCACGAGCGAGGTTCAGCGGCACATCATCTCGCGCAGCCTCCTGCGGCCGCTGGGCGGGTGAGATTCCGCCCGGCGAGGCCCCGGGCACCGGCGCGCCGAGGCGGCCGTCTGAATAGTCCTACGCGAGTTGCCGACGTGCGCCTACCGCCGGCGCGCCATCTTGCGGGCATTGTGGCGCAATGGCCCCATACACCCGTCCCAACCCTTGACGCGATCAACGCCGCTAGGGGCCTTCTCCCGTTTCGCTGTACCTGCGCTTCTCTGCCTCTGGGCGGCACGGCCGGCGGTGGCGCAAACGCCCTCGCCGCTGCAGGAATGGCAATACTCCAGCGGCGTCCTGCTGCACAAGCTGTACGAGCCCGTCATGCCGGACTGGCAGGTCCAGTCCGGCTTGGCGTTTGAATCGCGGCCGCTGTACTTAGGGGCGGTTACCTATCGGGAAATGGGCGGCCCGGTCGTCGAAGTGAGCTACCGGGATCTCTACTTCATCTCGTCCGGCCAAGGCATCGGGTACAACTTCCTGCGGGGCGCCAAGTACCGCGCAGGCATCTCCCTGGGCTACGACTTCGGCCGTTACGCCGACCAGGACCTCGACCACCTGAAGGGTCTCGGCAACGTCTCGGCAGCCCCCGTGGCCAAGCTGTTCGGTTCCTACATCATCTCCAAGGCGATTCCGCTGACTCTGCGGGTGGACCTGCGCCAGTACGTCGGCGGTGCGAACGGCCTCGCGGGCGACGTGGAAGCGTATATGCCGCTCCCCGGAAGTTCGGAGCGATTCGTGATGTTCGCCGGCCCCTCGTTCACGTTCGCGGATCGATTGCACATGCAGACTTTGTTCGGGGTCAGCACCGACCAGTCGCTGGCATCCGGGTATCCCGACTACCTGACGCACAGCGGCGCGGAGTCCGCGGGATTCGGCTTCGGCGCCACCCGGTTTCTGGGCCGCCATTGGCTGTTGCATCTCGACCTCGCCGCCAATCGGCTGCTCGGCTGCGCCGCCCGGAGCCCCATTACGCAGCGGACCAGCCAGAATACCGGCGTGCTGGCCGCCGCTTATAGCTGGTAGACCCCGCGGGGCGGGCGCCGCGCCGGCGGCCGCGCGGATCGTTCGGGCGCGACTCCCGGCTATCGACCCGTCCAGCGCGGCTTGCGCTTTTCCGCGAACGCGCGCGTGCCTTCCAGGAGGTCGTCGGAGCGAATCACCCGCTGCACCAGATCCAACGAGTCGTGCAACTCGAATGCCTCATGCTCCGGAACCATTTCCGTGTGGCGCAGCAGCTGTTTGATGGCGGGAAACAGCAGCGGCGGGCCGTCGGCCAGCTGGCGGGCGATCTCGCGCGCCTTCTGCAGCCCCTCGCCTTTCGGCACCACGTGGTTGGCGAGTCCCCAATGCTTGGCTTCCGCGGCATCCATCCACCGTCCCGTGAGCAGAAATTCGACGGCCACGTGATAGGGAATGCGCCGGCGCAGCTTGATGGTGCCGGCGTCGGCGAGCACGCCGACGTTGATTTCCGGCAGCGCGAATTTCGCGTGCTCTTCCATGACGATGATGTCCGTGCCCAGCACGACCTCGAACCCGCCGCCGCAGGCGATGCCGTTGACCGCCGCGATGATCGGCTTGTTGAGATTGCGCGGATAGTTGAAGCCGCCGAAGCCGCCCACGCCCCAGTCCGCGTCGGATTTCTGGCCGGCGGCGGCGGCCTTCAGATCCCAGCCCGGCGAGAAGAATCGCTCGCCGGCACCGGTGATGATGGCGATCTTGAGGGATGGATCATCCCGGAATTCGGTGACCACGGCGTTGAGGCGGCGGCTCGCCGCGAGATCGATGGCGTTGGCCTTGGGCCGGTCGATGGTGATTTCCAGGACATCGCCGGCTTTGACGGTAGTTACTCCATCCGACATGTGCGCACCCCTCTATATGTATCGATGTGGCTTGATCATCAGTTCGGCGAGTTGAGACGAATCATGGCGTCCACGGCCGCCACGCCCTTGCCCAGGGGACGCACAATCACGGGATTCACGTCGATTTCCACCAAGGTCGCCAGATTGGCCTCGGCATAGCGGGCGACGCCGGCAACGCACTCGATCAAGGCGGGGACGTCGCCGGGCGGCTTGCCGCGGTAACCCTCGAGCAGCCGGGCGGCCGCGAGCCGGTTCAATCCGGCGGCGATGGATTCACGGGTCCAGGGCGGCAGCAGCGTGACGCTGTCGGACAGCAGTTCCGTCAAGATGCCGCCGGCGCCGAGAACGAGCACCTGGCCGAATTGCGGGTCGACGATCACGCCGATCAGGATTTCCGCGACGCCGTCCGTGATCATGGGTTCGACCAGCAGCGAACTCGACAGCCTCGCCAGGCGCGCGGCCGCGGCCGCGGCATCCGGCGCGCTGCGCACGTTGAGGACCACGCCGCCGACTTCGCTCTTGTGCTCGAGGTGGGCGGCCACCGCCTTGATGACCACGGGAAAGCCGACGGCGGCGGCGGCGCGGGGCGCTTCGTCCACCGTCACGACCCGGCCTGCGGGGATGGTGACGCCGAAGGCCGCAAGCGCCGCCTTGCCCTCGGCTTCGCTTAAGGAGCGCGTCGGCGCTCCGGCGGCCGCCGGAGAGGGAACGTGCAGTTGGAGGGGCGGATTGCTGCGCCATGCGGTGCCGATGCCGCCTGCCAGCGACAGCGCCTCCAAGGCCTCGCGTTGTCCCTGCAGCGGTACGACGCCCCCGTCGAGGCAGCGCTGCCGCAGGCCGGCGCTGATCGTTTCCGGCAGAGAGGCGATCAGCGCCGCGCGGGAGGCGCCGGGCGTTCGGGAGGCGGCGATGAACTCATCGATCACCACGTGATAGGCGGAGGTATCGGCCTTGTCTTCCGGCGGACAATCGAGCATGAAGCCGACCGCGTCGTAGCCCGCATCGAGCGTCAACTTGAACACGCGGCCGAGCGCCGGCGGGTCGAACCAGAGATAGGTGTGAATGTCGAAGGGATTGGCCACGGTCACGCGATCGGTGAGCAGTTCCTGCATCGCGGCAGCCTTGTCCTGCGGAATGGCGGCGAAGTCCAGATCGAGATTGCGCGAGACGTCCGCGGTCATCGCCATGTCCCCGCCCGAGGCGCCCATGACCAGGACCTTGTTCCCGGGCAGCGCGCCGCCGGCATGGAGCACCTTCAGAGTCTCGCAAAGCGACCCGAGCGTTTCACAGCGTGCGATCCCGGCCTGCCGGCAGAAGGCGTCGAACACGGAATCCTGGCCGGCGAGGGCGCCCGTGTGGCTGTGGGCGGTGCGTGCGGCCGCCGCGGTGCGGCCCGCCTTGATCACCGCGATGGGCTTGCCTGCCGAGCGCGCGCGCGCCGCCGCCCGCGCCAGCGCGCCGGCGTCCTTGACGCCCTCGAGGTAGAGCCCGAACGCGGTGACCCGGGGATCGTCGCAGAGCACCTCGATGAGATCCTCGACGGCCAGGCGGCTTTGGTTGCCGACCGTGAGCAGATAGCCGATGGGCAGCGAGCGATGGTTGAACATGAGCGTCAGCGCAATCGTGCCGCTCTGGCAGATGACCGCCACGCCGCGCGCGCGTGTCTCGCCCACGATCTGATCCGGCATCATGGCCGCGCGGTCGAAGAAATTCACGAAGCCGTAACAGTTCGGTCCGAAGAAGGGCAGCTCGCCGGCGTTGCGCAGCAGATCCTGCCCCAGCTTGACGCCGAGGTCGCTCCCGGTTTCGGAAAATCCCGCCGAGAAGCACACGAACCCGCCGCAGCCGCGCTCGGCCAGGGCTGCGGCCACCGCGGGCGCTTCGGTGTTGGGAACCGCGATGAAGGCCGCATCCGGCGCCGCGGGCAGATCGGCGACCGATCGGTAATACGTCGCAGCCGCCGTGGAGGAGCGGGTGGGGTGAATCCGCCAAAGCTCTCCCCGATAACCCACCGCGGCGTTCCCCGCGGCGACCGCATCCGTCCAGGCGCCGGCGCCGATCAGCGCGATGCTGCGCGGCGCGATGAGCCGCCGGATGTCGGTCATGGGCGCGTCCGCTTCATGGGGCCGGCCGGCGCTTCACTTCGATCTTGCGCGACCGGGGTCCCCAGGCCGCGCTCTCGTCCGCACTCAACGTGAGCGAGGCGAGCCGGCTTGCGACCGCGGGCGGAAAGGGCGCACTGGCCGGCTTGTCGCCCTGATGCACGTGCAGCAGCATCACGTCGCCCGTGGCCACCGCCTCGCTCGATGAACCGCAGGTGAAGCGGCAGCCCGCGTGAATGCGCTTGCCGTCGGCATCCAGGATCGAGGTGGCCACTTCCAGCCGGTCCGTGGCCTTGACCTCCTGCAGGTAGTGCATGTGCAGCTCGAGCGTGTACAGGGTGCACCGGGTGCGCTCCCGATACCCGGCGTCCAGGCCCAGGTGGTCCATGAGATCGTCGATGGCCCCGCTCAGCGCCACGACGAAGTAGGCATCGCGCACATGGCCGTTGTAGTCGATCCATTCCGGACGAATGGTCGCCCGGTAGGGGGGCAGCGTGTCCACGGCTCCCGGCCTCAGCGCAGCTGCAGCTTTTCGCGGGCCTGCGCCGCCGTGAGCACCCGCGCGCCCATCGACTCGACGATGGTGCGGGCCCGCTCGACCAGCTGTGCGTTGCTGGCGTAGACGCCCTTGCTCAAATACAGGTTGTCCTCCAACCCGACCCTGACGTTGCCGCCCAGCAGGACCGATTGGGCCGCCCAAGGCATCTGCATGCGGCTGATGGCGAACGTCCCCCAGTTGCAGTTCTCGGGCAGGGAATTGACCATCGCCAGCAGGTGACCGACGTCGGCGGGGACGCCCCAGGGTATCCCCATGCACAGCTGAATGAGCGTGGGGGCCGTCAGCAGGCCCTCCTTGATCAGCTGCTTGACGAACCACAGGTTGCCGGTGTCGAAGATCTCGAGTTCGGGCTTCACGCCGAGATCCTTGGCGATGGCGGCGCCCTGGCGCAGGTAGTTGGGCGTGGAGACGTAGGCGCGATTCCCGTCGCCGAAGTTCAAGGAGCCGCAGTCGAGAGTCGCGATGTCCGGCCGGTACAGGCCCTCATGGCACAAGTCGATGACGTGCCGCATGCGGTCTTCCTGGGTCACGAAGTCGCTGCCGGGGGCCGGCGTGTCCTTGAGACCCTGCTCGCCCACGACGATGTAGCCGCCCATGCCGCAGGTCAGGTTGACGATGACGTCCACCTTGCTCTCGCGGATCCGCTTGACGACCTCGCGGTAGTGGCGGGTCTCCATGCTGAACGCGCCGGTATCCGGGTCGCGAACGTGGATGTGCACGACGGCGGCGCCGGCCTGCGCGGCCGCGACGGCGGTGGCGGCGATCTGTTCGGGCGTGACCGCGCAGTGCGGGCTCTTGGTGACCTTGGTGTCGTCGCCGGTGACGGCGCAGCTGATGATGACGTCGTGATTCATGGCTCCCCCAGCAGTCTCGAGATTATTGCCCCGAAGTTTATATTATATCGGCGATAATATTTAAGAAATTTGAGGGCGGGCTCATTGCCGGCTCCCGGCGAGGGCCCTGATGATCTCGGTCTCGCCGCATACCCCCACGACCCGCAGCCCATGCGCCAGCACCACCGGATGTCCCGATGTCTGGCGCAGCTGGATGATCGTCTGCAGCGACAGCGACGGGGGGGCGACCACGAGGCCGGGCTCGAGCCGGTCCGGGACCGCCTCGCCGACCCATTGCAGCGCCTGGGCAACCCCGTCGAGATACAGCCGAAGGGGCTCGTCGGCGGGTCCCAATATGAGTCGGTAGCGGTGGCGCGGATCGAGCCACAGGCTTCGGTCGTCCTGGGACAGGTTCTCCCGGCCGCACATGATCATGGCGCCCGTGAGCACGTCCAACGGGTTCATGTGGCGCACGAACTCCGCCACGTAGTCGTCCGCGGGCGCCAGGACGATGTCCTCGGCGGTGCCGGTCTGGATGATGCGGCCATTCTGCAGGATCGAAATCCGGTCCCCGAGGCGCAGCGCCTCGTCCAGATCGTGGCTGACGAACAGGATCGTCTTCTTGACGCGCTCCTGCAGTGCCAGCAGCTCATCCTGCAGCTTGCCGCGGATCAGCGGATCGAGGGCGGAGAACGGCTCGTCCATCAGCAGAATGTCCGCATCCGTGGCGAAAGCGCGAGCCAGCCCCACGCGCTGCTGCATGCCGCCCGAGAGTTCGCCGACGTGACGCTCCGCCCATTGCGACAGGCCGACCAGCTCGAGCTTCTCATCGACGACCTTGCGCCGGGCGGCCGCATGCTCGCCGCGCAATTCCAGCCCGAAGCCGACATTTTCGCGCACCGTGCGCCAGGGAAGCAGGCCGAACTGCTGGAAGACCATCGCGACCCGCTCCCGGCGCACGTGCCGCAATTGAGACTTGTCGCAGGCGGCCACGTCGATGACCGCCTGCGCGGCCCCGGAATCGCCCGCGCGCCCGGCATCCGATTCGCCGCCGTGCACCAGCACGTGGCCGCGGGTGACGGGGTTCAATCCATTGGCCGCGCGCAGCAGCGTCGACTTGCCCGAACCCGACAATCCCATCAGCACCGAGATTTCGCCGCGCGCCACGCGCAGCGATGCGCCGGCGACGCCGACGATCACGCCGAACTTGGCCTGGATCTCCGCCCGGGTGTCGCCGGCATCGAGCGCCGCCAGGGCGTCGCGGATGGACCTGCGGCCGTGGCGGCCCGACTGCCGCGCGAACAGGATGTCGACCTCCTGAAACTCCACCGCCGCCGGGCGCTGGGCGGGTCCTGCCGTCATGGACGGATCGATCGGCCCGGGGACCCTCATCGGGAATCTCCGCGCTCTTTGGGGCGGCTCATGCGATCGAGGATGATGGCGAGCAGCACAATGGCGAATCCCGCCTCGAATCCCATGCCGACCTGCACCGAGTTCAAGGCTCGCACGACCGGCACCCCGAGGCCGCCGGCTCCCACCAGTGCTGCGATGACCACCATCGACAGGCTGAGCATGATGCACTGGGTGATGCCCGCAACGATCGTCGGGGCGGCGCTGGGCAGCTCGACCTTCCACAGGAGCTGGTGAGCCGTGGCGCCGAAGGACTGGCCGGCTTCGATGAGCGGCCTGGGCACCGAGGAGATCCCCAGGTGGGTGAGGCGGATGGGCGCCGGCAGCGCGAATATCACCGTCGAGATGAGGCCCGGCACGACTCCCAGGCCGAACAGCACCAGGGTGGGAATGAGATAGACGAACGTCGGCAGCGTTTGCATCAGATCGAGCACCGGCCGCAGGAAGGCGAACAGGCGCGGGCGATGCGCGGCGGCAATGCCGAGCGGCACGCCGATGGCCGCCGAGGTCACGGTTGCCACCAGCACCAGGCTCAGGGTTTCGAGCGTGGCGGTCCAGTAGCCCTGGTTGAGGATGAACAGCAGCGCGAGCGCGACGAAGGCCGTCAGCGTCCACGAGCGGCGCAGGGCGTAGGCGAGCGCCGCGGCTCCGGCGATCAGCGCCGGGGCAGGCAGTATCTGCAGCGCCGCCGTCACGCCGTTGACGGTCGCGCGGATCAGCCAGGAGATGCCGTCGAACACGAAGGTGCCGTGGTGCTTGACGGCGTCGATGCCGGAGGCCATGGCTTCGCCCAGCGGGAGTTTGTGGCCGACGATCCATTGTTCGAAACCGCCGGAGCGGGCGGGTCCGGGGCCGCGCGCCAGCGCGGCGTATGCCGGCCTGCCGTCGAAGGTGAGCACGCCGTCGAGCCATGCCTTGGCGGCGTCGGGATGCGCCTTCAACCATTCGGCCGCGGCAGCCCCGGGCTGTTCGTGGCGGTCCAGGATGGCCCCCATCAACTCGCTCTCGCCGCGCAGGGAAAACTTGAGGTTCGTGAGCAGGTGTCCGACGTTCGGGCATTCGGCGCCGTAGCCCTTGCGCGTCAAGGTGTAGATGACGGTGCCGCCGAAATTGGGTCCGAATACCTGGTCGCCGCCGTTCAGGTACCGAAGGTCGAACCGCATGTTCATCGGATGCGGATCCCACGCCAGGAACACGATGGGTTCCTTGGCGGCGAAGGCCCTTTCGACCTGGGCCAGCATGCCTTGCTCGCTCGACTCGATCAGCTTGAAATCGCCGAGCTCGAACTGATCCTGCTTGAGCATCGTCAATATCAGCCGGTTCCCGTCGTTGCCCGGTTCGATGCCGTAGATCGAGTTCTTGAGCGCCGCCGCCAAGCGGTGGATGTCGTTGAAATCCTTCAGTCCGGCATCGTAGGTGTACGCCGGCACCGCGAGCGTGTACTTGGCTCCCACGAGGTTGGGGCCGACCACGACCACGGAGCCATTGTCCTGATAGGGGCGGCGGTCGGCCTCCTGGGTCGGCATCCAATTGCCGAGGAACACGTCGATGTCCTTGTTCTGCAGGGACGCGAACGTCACCGGGACGGACAGCACGGTCACGGTGGGGGTGTATCCGATGTCCCGCAGCAACTCCGCCGTGAGCGCCGTCGTCGCGGTGACGTCGGTCCAGCCCACGTCGGAGAATCGCACCGTTTGGCACGCCGGAGGGTCGGCGCCGGGGGGCGCCCCGGCCGCGACAGCGGCCGCTCCGATGAACGGGCCCATCAAGGCCAGCGCCAACGCCTGGAGCACCCCGGTCCGCGCCATCCGGCGCTTGACCGGATCCAAGCCGCGGCGGCATGATGGCCAGGGGCAATCAGGCTTTGAACGGCCGTTTAATGAAATCTGGTTGGCGTTCACCGATGTTTCCCTAGTGATTGAAAATATACGGTTTAATTCTGCGCTGCCATATTAGTCGGTACTCGGTTCAAGCGTCCACCGGGGTGCGTCGCGAGCGTTAGGGGCGGTCATTGAATAGTCAATCAGTCAATGCATCGGACGTGTCGGGGGAGCCGCCGGAGGAGTCCAGGCGCCGCCAGCTGATCGAAGTCACCATCGATAGCCTAGCTGAACTCGGGTATGTCGGCACAACGCTTGCGCAGATCGCGGGGCGGGCGGGCGTATCCCCGGGGCTGGTGGCGCACTACTTCGGCGACAAGGACGGGCTGCTCTATGCGGCCTTTCGCTCTCTCGCGCGCCGGGTGGGCGACAACGTCCGGGCGCGGATGCGGCAGATCAGCACGCCGCGGGCGCGGATTCAAGCGGTGATCGACGCCAATCTGTCCCAGGAAGAGTTCGCCCAGCGAACCGGCTCGGCCTGGCTCGCCTTCTGGGGCCAGGCGCTGCAGTCGCCGAACTTGATCCGGGTGCAGGCCGTGTACCAGAAGCGCACCCTGACGAATCTGCGCTGTTCGCTGAAGCGGCTCGTCCCTGCGGACGATGCCGGAAGTCTCGCCGCCATGATCGCGGCGATGATCGACGGGGTGTGGCTGCGCGCCGCCCTCTCCGGATGGCGCGAAGCGGACAGCGAAAGCGCCCGGGCGCTGCTGACGGAGTTCGTCGACGGCCGGTTGCGGACGGTCGGCGCCCCGGCTGCGGGAGGTCCGACAACCGCCGGCGCGGGCAGCGCGGCGGCCGCGCCCACGGCGGGCGAGCGGTTTCCATCCTTCAACCCGGCAACCGGCGAGGTGCTGGGCCATGTCACCGTCGCGGGAGTCAACGAGGTGAACGCCGCGGTACGCGCGGCGCAGCGCGCTCAGGGGCCATGGGGCGCGATGCCGGGCGCCGAGCGGGCCGCCATCCTGCGCCGCGCGGCGGGGATCCTGCGCTCGCGCAATCGAGAGCTCGCCGAGCTCGAAACGCGCGACACGGGCAAGCCCATCCAGGAAACGCTGGCCGTGGACGTGATTTCCGGCGCACAGTGCCTGGAGTATTTCGCGGCGATCGCGCAGTCCTTGAGCGGCGAGCACATCGACCTCGGCCCGCAAGCCTTCGGCTATACGCGGCGCGAACCCCTGGGGGTGGTCGCCGGCATCGGCGCCTGGAATTACCCCTTGCAGATCGCCTGCTGGAAGGCCGCGCCGGCCCTGGCCTGCGGCAACGCCATGATCTTCAAGCCCGCGGAACTCACGCCTTTCACGGCCGTCAAGCTGGAAGGGATCCTGCTGGAGGCGGGTTTGCCGCCGGGTGTGTTCCAGGTGGTGCAGGGATTCGCGGACACGGGGCGGCTGCTCACCCGCCATCCGAACATCCGCAAAGTCTCGCTCACCGGCGAGGTCGGCACCGGCAAGGCCGTGATGTCGGATGCCGCGCGAACACTCAAGATCGTCACTCTGGAGCTCGGCGGGAAGTCGCCGCTGATCGTATTCGAGGACGCCAACCTGGACAACGCCGTTTCCGGCGCGTTGCTGGCCAATTTCTATTCCTCGGGCCAGGTGTGCTCGAACGCCACCCGAGTGTTCGTGCACACGTCGGTCAAGGCGGCGTTCCTCGAGCGCCTGCTGCGGCGGGCCGCAGCGATGCGCATCGGCGATCCGATGGATCCGCAGACGCAGATCGGGCCGCTGGTGTCGGAACAGCACATGCTGAAGGTGTTGAACTACATCGATCGGGGGCGGGCGGAAGGCGCGCGTCTCCTTCTCGGCGGCAATCGGGTCACGGCCGGCGGGCTGGACCGGGGCTACTTCGTCGCGCCCGCGATTTTCGACGATTGCCGGGACGACATGACCATCGTGCGCGAGGAGATCTTCGGCCCCGTGATGTCGGTGCTGGAGTTCGACCACGAGCGCGAGGTCATCGAACGCGCGAACGCGACCGAGTTCGGGCTGGCGGCCGGCGTCTTCACCAACGATCTGACGCGCGCCCACCGCGTCATCGCGCAGCTGCAGGCGGGGACATGCTGGATCAATCACTACAACGTGACCCCCATCGAACTGCCGTTCGGCGGCGTCAAGCTGTCCGGCCTCGGCCGGGAAAACGGCCGGGCGGCCATCGAGCACTACACCCAGTTGAAGAGCGTATACGTCGCGATGGGCGACGTGGATGCGCCGTATTGACGAGGAGAGCGGATTTGTCCGATGAGAGCTTCGATTACGTGATCGTGGGCGCGGGCTCGGCCGGGTGCGTGCTGGCGGATCGATTGACCGCGGACGGCACGAGGCGCGTGCTCGTGCTCGAGTACGGCGGGTCCGATCGCTCGATCTTCATTCAGATGCCGTCCGCCCTGTCGATTCCCATGAACATGCCGAAGTACAACTGGTTCTATCACACGGAGCCGGAACCGCACCTGAACGGCCGGCGCATGCACACGCCGCGCGGCAAGGTGCTGGGCGGTTCGTCCTCGATCAACGGCCTGGTGTACATCCGCGGCAATCCGCTGGATTTCGAGCGCTGGGCCGGCGAGGGCGCCGCCGGCTGGTCGTATCGCGACGTGCTGCCGTACTTCATTCGCGCCGAGGCCCGGGAGGAGGGCGGGAACGAGTATCGCGGCGCCGCCGGCAAGCTGCAGACCTGCTACGGCACGCTGCGCAATCCCCTGCATGCGGCGTGGCTGGAGGCGGCCCGCGAGGCCGGCTATCCGCCCACCCCGGACGTCAACGGCTTTCAGCAGGAGGGCTTCGGACGCATGGACATGACCGTGGGCCATGGCCGGCGCTGCAGCGCGGCCAACGCCTACCTGCGGCCGGCGATGTCCCGTCCCAATCTGAAGGTGGCGACTCATGCGCTCGCGACCCGCATCGTCTTCGAGGGGCGTCGCGCCCGGGCGCTCGAATATTCCCAGGGCGGCGGCACGCGCCGGGTGGAGGTGAACGCCGAGGTGATCCTCTGCGGCGGCCCGATCAATTCCCCGCAGTTGCTCAAGCTGTCGGGCGTCGGGCCGGCCGCGGAGTTGCGCAGCCTCGGGATCGATGTGGTGCACGACGTGCCGGGAGTGGGGGAGAACCTTCAGGATCACCTCGAATTCTACTTCCAGGTCGCCTGCAAGGAGCCCATCACGCTGTATTCGTCGCTCAATCTTTGGAGCCGCGCGTTGATCGGCGCGCGCTGGCTGTTGCGAAAGGACGGCCTGGGCGCGACCAATCACTTCGAGACCTGCGGCTTCATCCGCAGCCGGCCGGGTGTTCGATACCCGGACATTCAATACCACTTTCTGCCCATGGCGGTGGCCTACGACGGCTCGACGCTCGCCAAGGAGCACGGCTTCCAGGCGCACGTGGGCCCGATGCGCACCAAGAGCCGCGGGTGGGTGCGCCTCGCGTCGGCCGATCCGCGCGACAAACCGCGGATCTTCTTCAACTACCTGAGCCAGCCGGACGATTGGACCGAGATGCGCGCCTGCGTGCGGTGGACGCGGGAGATCTTCGCGCAGCGCGCGTTCGACCGCTATCGCGGCCGGGAGATCCAGCCGGGCGCCGACGTGCAATCGGACGAGCAGATCGACGAATTCATCCGGGCGAAGGTCGAGAGCGCCTACCATCCGTCGTGCTCCTGCAAGATGGGCGGAGACGGCGACCCGCTGGCGGTGGTCGATCCGGAAACGAAGGTGCGCGGCGTCGAGGGATTGAGGGTGGTCGACTCCTCCATCATGCCGTCCATCACCACCGGGAATCTGAACGCCCCCACGATCATGATCGCGGAGAAGGCCGCCGATCACATCCTGGGAAACGGCATGCTGCCTGCGGCGAGCGCGGCATTCTACGTGGCTGAGAATTGGCAGGGGGCACAGCGATGAATTCAGGGCATTGACACGTCTTGCGGGGCCGGATTAAATCGAATTCGCCGCAAAGAGCGCCGAATCGATGGCATACATAAGATCATCAAAGATGGGGAACAGCAATGAACTCGAAACTTTCATACGCGATTGCGGCCATCCTCGGAGGCGCCGCGTTGGGAACATCCGCCGCGTTGTCGGCGCCCGATAGTGCGGACACCGGCGCGAACGGTCCCTCCGACACTCTCGCGGAGGTCACCGTCACTGCGCAGCGCCGGACGGAGAACATCCAGGACGTTCCGATCTCGATGCAGGCCCTGACGTCGCAAACATTGCAGCAGCTCAACATCTCGACCTTCGACGACTACATCAAGTATCTGCCGAACGTGACGTCGGCGAACAACGGGCCGGGGCAGAACGAGGTCTTCATGCGCGGCCTCAGCGCGGGCTCCCAGGCCAGCCAGGGCAGCGGCTCGACGGGACTTTTTCCGAACGTCGCGATCTACCTGGACAACCAGTCGGGCCAGCTGCCGAATCGAAATCTCGACATCTATGCGGCGGACTTGAATCGCATCGAGGTCCTGGAGGGTCCGCAGGGAACGCTGTTCGGTTCGGGCGCCGAGGCCGGCGCCATCCGCTACATCACCAACGAACCGAAGCTGGATGTCACCGAGGGGGACATCAAGGCGGGCTACGGCGTGACGGCGCACGGCGATCCCAACAGCGACGTGACGGCGGTCCTGAATCTTCCGCTGATCGCCGACACGCTGGCGCTGCGCGGGGTGATCTACGATGACAGTCGTGGCGGCTATATCAACAACGTGCCGGCGACCTTCACGCGCGAGAATAGCGATATCGGCATCGTGAACGCGTACTACCCGGCGGTCGGTGGGCACTGTCCGAACGGCCTGCCGCCGGGCTCCGCCGGCGACTGCGTGCCGCCCGGCAGCCCGAGCATCAACAACGCGAGCGTGGTGGGCAACGCGATCAACCCGGTCACCTACCAGGGGATACGGGTCGAGGCGCTGTACAAGATCAACGAGGACTGGAACGTGCTGCTCTCCCAGTCGTACCAGGACATGGAGGCGCAGGGCGTCTTCTACCAGCAGCCCAATGGTTCGGACGGCGCGCCGCTGCGGCCGCTCGAAGTCACGCTCTTCAATCCCGCGTACGACAAGGACAAGTTCGAGAGCACCGCGTGGACCGTGAACGGGAAACTCGGCGATCTGAAGGCGGTCTACACCGGCGGCTACCTCGTGCGCAACGTCGACCAGGCGGGCGATTACACCAATTACGCGCGCGGCGTGTACGCCGACTATTATCAGTGCTATGGGCCGGGGTCCGCCGCCAACGCGCTCAAGTCGACCTGCTTCTCGCCGAGCTCCACCTGGCACGACGTGGAGAAGAACGAGCACCAGCAGCACGAAATCCGCGTGAGCACGCCGGACGACTGGCGCATTCGCGCGATCGCCGGCGCGTACTACGAGGACAACAAGCTCTACGACCAGACCGCCTGGATGTACAAGACCGTTCCGGCGTGCACCTCGAACGGCGCGCCGGGCACCCCCGGCAACACCGGCTGCTTGTCGGACGTCGGCACGTTCACCGGCACGACCGTGCAAAATCCCGGCGTCCAGAGCAACAACACGTCCTTCTACCAGGACCAGGTGCGCGACACCAGACAGACGGCCATCTTCGCATCCGCCGATGTGGATCTGATCCCGAAGGTGTTGACGGCCACGCTGGGCACGCGGCATTACAGCTTCGAGAACTCCATGGCGGGCAGCGTCATGTCGAGCTTCGGCTGCTTCCAGGCCGGGACGCCCACCGGAGGATGTCAGTCGGCCTACAGCTACAACCTCAACGCCGACAATCTCAGGGACACGGAGTCCGGGTTCAAGAGCCGCGGGAACCTCACCTGGCACATCACCCCCGACGCGATGGTGTACTACACCTACTCGCAGGGCTTCCGGCCGGGCGGGTTCAACCAAAACGGCAACGCCGTGCACGCCTACGATCTGAACGGCATTCCGCAATACATCGTCCCGAAGTCGTACTCATCGGATAAGCTGACCAACAACGAGATCGGCTGGAAGACCGAATTCTTCGATCACCGGCTGCAATGGAACGGCGCCGTGTACCGCGAGAACTGGGACGACGTGCAGATCGAGTTCTTCAATCCGGGCGTGGTGGGAAACCTCTTCTACGATACCAACGGGCAGAACTTCCTCATCAAGGGGCTCGAGACCTCGCTGGTCGCCCGAGTCGTGAGCGGGCTCACGTTGCAGGCCGCGGCAGCGTGGAATCACAGCGAACAGACCAATTCGCCGGCGCTCATCGACAACAACGACGGCCAGATCGCAGGCGTCCCGGCGAGCCCCAATTTCGGCAAACCCATCACCTTCGCCTGCGTGCTCCCGGGCACCCGGTGCGCGTCGGTCTCCAATCCGTTCGGCCCGATCGGCGCCCCGAGCGCCGATGCGCCGCCGCTGCAGTTCAGCCTGCGCGCGCGCTACGAGTGGAGTATCGCGGGGTACACGCCTTTCGTGCAGGCGGGAGCTGCCCACAACGGCATCGCGTTCACGCAGGCGGGCTCGAATCCCACGATCGCCTCGGGCGGAGCCATCGCGACTTCCCGTGGGAAATTCGAGATGCCGGCCTACACGACCTTCGATGCATCGTTCGGCGTCGCGAAGGATCCGTGGTGGGTGAATATTTCCGGGCAGAACTTGAGCAACTCGAACGCGGCAACGTTCATCAGCACCGATCAATTCATCGTGGCGCAGACTCCCTTGCGGCCGCGGGTGATCGGCATGTCGTTCGGGTACAAGTTTTAGGGCGGCGCAGCGCGGTCCAGGAACTGCTGGAGCGCCCGCCGTCCGTCCTGCCGGAGGACAAACGGCGCATCCAGGGGATCTGCGGGCAGTCGCAACGTCAAGTCGCGGCTGTCCGCTATGAAACGCAGCATGGCCGAGTCCACCCGGTACGCGGTCACGGCGGCATCGGCGTGGGGCGGGACGTTCAGGAGGCGGCTGTGGTCCAAGCTGACCGGCAGGCGATCCTCCGGGTGCAATTCAATCTGCCGGCCCTCGGCGATCAGCTGCAGCCGGCCTGGGGCAGCGGACGGCGGTGCGGACATGCGTGGGTCGACGGTCGTCCATCGGTACATGAGGAGGTATTCGCCGTACTCGCCCGACCGATCGACCTCGAGCGCCTGTAATGTCGCGTAGTCGTGCGCATGCGCGGCCACGTCGCTACGGGCGCGGGCGAATACCAGGGGCCGTGCGGCCGCCAGCAATGTCGTGGCGCTCCGTTCGTCGAGAACCTCGGGCGAACGCGCCGGGAGGGCGCTGCAAGCGGCGCTCAAGGATATCGCTGCAGCCAGTAGGGCGCGGGCGATCATGTGTTCCTAGAAGCGCACTCGATACGCCGCCGAAAGGAACAGCGAGCGCTCGTCGACCGCCGTGGTCTGCGGCACGCCGGTGAGCGACTGGGCCTGCTGCAAGGCCTGCTGATTCTGCAGCTGGTACCCCGCGGTGACTTCGAATACCGTGAACCGGTTGGTCCAGTCGCCGCGGACTTGGGGCAGGTAGATCATCTGCCGGCCGCCCAGCGCGGGGTCGTCCAATTCCTCGACGCTGAACCGTGGGCCAAGGCGCCAGTTTCCGTACAGCACGAAACGCGCGTCCCAGGATAGCGTGGTGCTGCGTTGACTGGTGGAATCGTCGGCCCGAGCGCTGAAGATATGCAGGTCGCCCGCCTGCACCAGGCTCGATCCGGACATCTGCAGCGTGAGGTACTTGTCGAGTCCCATGGACGGCTCGGCGGGTACGGCGCCGACGGGGGGCGTGCCGAAGCCGGGCGAGGCCGGCGTGCCGCTCAAATCGATCGTGCCGAGATCGGCCATGAATTGCCAGCGTTCGCCGAGCGGGCGGGTCGCCGAGATCACAATGGTATTGCTGGTAGCCGTCCGGGCGAGCGCCAGTTGCTCGATCTGCGAGATGGTCAGTGCCGGCGTGAATTGGTGCTCCAGGGTGTTGATGTCGGCCGCATTTTGTCCGATGAGCGCATTGCTGAGCTCCAGCAGCGGGCTGCGGCGGTGATCGGCGTCGAAGCCGAGCACCCAGTATTCTCCCATCTTTACGTTGCCGATGAGCGTGGCGGAGTTCAATTGTTGAAACCAGAGGTCGTAGTCGACCAGGGCCACGGCCGTGCGGCCCGCCTGACTGTAGCGCGTTTGCAGGCCGATGGAGCGCCTCTCCGTGGCGCCGGCGTCGGCTTCGTCGAAGAGGTAGGCATCGAAGACCCAGGTCTGATGGAAGGGGTCGAACTCGGCGGTCACGGTCCCGAACTGCTGCCGGCCCGATACCACCGAATAGCCGGTGTACGCCGGGAGGCCCGCGGCGGCGCTCACCGACCATCTGGGGTTGACCTGATAACCGACGTATAGCCCGTCGAAGATTCCGATCACGCCCTGGCTGGCGAGCGACTGGCGGCCGAATCGGCCGGTCAATCCGAGGTTCTTGTCGACGAGTTCGACGTAGGCCGCCGTGGCGCGGTCCTGGCTGCCGCCGGCGCTGCTGCCGATGTTCTGGGTGTAGCCGCCATCGACCCGAGCGGTGAAGTCATAGCGGCTGCCGCGATCGCGAACCAGGAAGTCCCCGTATACCAGAGCGGAGTCGAGTGTGTTCGTGGTGGTCGCCGTTCCCGCCGATACGGTTTGATCCTTGCCGTAGAGATAGTTGATCGCCGCACTTCCTGCGAGTGTCCAGTGCTCGGGGGACGAGACCCCGAATTCGCCGGTCGAGATCGGCGTGAGCGAGGCCGCGATCAGCGCCTGCAGGCGGCTGCGAACGCGCACCGCGCCGGGACCGTCCGGATAGCGGCGCAGATACTCCTCGTATTCCGCCTTGGCCAGGGCCATTTGCCCGGCGCGCTCTCGCGTCAAGCCGAGCAGTTCCTGCGCATCGGCGCGTGCGGGATACTCGGGCTGGCGCAGCAGGCGCGTCAGCAAGTCCACAGCCTCCGGGAACTGATGTTTCTCGAGCTCGTCGCGAGCATCCTTGAGGATCCTGGCGCGCTCGTCGTCGGGAAGGACAGGATCGGTCGGCCCGCGAGATGACCCCTTGGACTCGACCCCGGCGCGCTCGACGCCGGATAAGTCGGTCTGCTCGTCGTTCACGGCCAGCCATGCGCGAGGGTAGGTGGTCTGCGCGATCTTGAGCACTCGCTCGGCTTCGTTTCGCGTAGTGAACGGTCCTGCACGCAGCCGGTACCAGTGCTGGTCCTCGATGTTGATTTCGGATACGTACGCCTGCGTTTGCAGCGCCGCGGCGGCGGCTTCGACCGCTTCGTGGGAGTAGCTGGACTGCGAGGAGTCGAGGTTGATCGAATAGCCGGCCGGCGGCTCGACTTCGGCGACGAAGCCGCTGCTCTTGCGAGGCTGAGTATTGAGCAGGCGTAGCCGCAGGCCCAACCCGGAGGCTGTCGGTGCCATGACGAAGTCGAGCGCGCGCGCCCACGTGAGCTGCAGCGTGATTTCACCGGGGACGATCGAATCCAGCCGTGCGCCGGTGACGAGGTGTCCGCCCCCTCCGACCAATGGCAGCTCCGGCGGAATCGAATTGAACTGCGTGCCGCAGTCCGGCCCCAGCCTGAAAGTGATGGTCGTGCTCGTGCCGTGACTCGCCGGCACGTTGGCCACGTAGCGTGCCGAGCAGGCGAATTCGATGGAGATGTCGGTGTGATCCTCGCTGTCGTGTGCATCGATGAACTGCACCAGGGGTCCCAAGGGCAGCGCCGGCGCGGGCGGCGGCGCGGCAGGGGCCGCCGCGAAGGCCGAATGTCCGACCAACAACCCGGCCGCACACCATGAGCGTGCCGGCCGCAGCAAGCCCCGGCGCAGTACCGCGACGATCACTTCGACTGACCAACAGCCGCGCCGCGCGGGCCCGGGAGCAAGGGTTTGAGCCGCACGGGCGTAACCGTGGAGGTCCAATTCTCGGTATTGTGGCAGCTGCCGCAATCGAGCGTCGTGCTCACGTGCTGGACCTGCTTGGCGGTGGCCGTAATCCCGTTATGGCAGCTCTGGCAGGCTGAATTGATGCCGGCGTGGCTGAACCTTGCGGACGCCCAGGACAATATGCCGTGGCAAGCACCGCAATCCTCGGCCGATTGGATGTGACGAGTCGGCGCGCCGGCCGCCTGCACTCCGTTGTGGCAGCTCGCGCAGCGGGCCGTGATCCCTGAGTGATCGAACTGGGCGGGCATCCAGCCGGAGGTGGTGTGGCAGTTTTCGCACGTATTGTTCGCGGCGACGTGAGGTGCACCCTTGCCCCGGGCGAGCACGCCGTCATGGCAGGTCGCGCAATTCGTCAAGACGCCCGCGTGCGATACGAAGCCCGTGCGCGCAATTCCCATGGTCTGCGTGGCAGCGGGTTGCGGAGTAGGGCTGCCGGCAACCGGCGTGCTCACGGCTCGTGAACCGGTTGCCGTCACCACCGTGCTGACCGTACTCGAGGCCTTTTGGGCGGCGGGTGCCTTCCTGCCGGAGCCGCCGCCCCAGTTGTTGGGGTTGTGACAGCCGTGGCAGTCCTGGCCCGTATGGTGACCCTGCGGGCGCGTGGTCAAATTGGTGACGCCGTAGAATTTGAGCGCGGGCGTCGTGGAATCGTGACATTGATCGCAGGTGTTGCCGGTCACCGTGAACATGGAGACATGCTTCGCATCGCTCATGGCGGTGCCGCTGAAGCTTGCGAAGGCGGTGTTGGAGTGGCAAACCTCGCAGGCAGTCGTGCTGGTAGGGATGTGCACCGGCGAGAGCACGGCATCCTTCGGCGTGTAGTTTAGATAGAACACGGGCGGCGTCGCGTTCGGCGCGCCATGGCAGGTGATGCAGCCGCTGCTGATGCCGGTATGCAGCACGGGGTTCGCCGCGAGCGTCGCATAATTCGAGGGCGCCGCGGTGTGACAGACGGTGCAGGCTTGATTCGCCGGATTCGGCATGTGCCCGGACGGCAATGCGGTGCTGTTCCAGTTCGCCGTGGAATGGCAGATGCTGCAATCGTTGGGCTTGGTCATCTGACCCGTGGTGTGATCGGCGGGCCGTCCCTGCAGACCCGGATTGGCGGCTCCCATATAGAAGGATAGGCCCGCTTCGTGGCAGGTGACGCAGGTGGCCGCCACGTTGCTGTGCGTGGCCTGGGTCATGTTCATCGGCCCGAAGGTGCCCGCGGCGTAGGTGCTGGAGGAATGGCAGGCACTGCAATCGGCGCCGGATAGGTAGGGGATGTGCGACGGGGACAGCGCCGCATCCTTGGGCGTGAAATTGAGGTACCAGGTGAGCGCGGTCGCGCCGCCATGACACTGGGAGCAGCCGCCGCTGATGCCCGTATGCAAGACTGCATTCGCGGCAAGCGTGGCGGTCGTGTAGTCGGTGGGCGCTTTGGTGTGGCACACGCTGCAATTCTGGTTGGCCGGATTCGGCATGTGCCCGGCCGGCATCACGGTGCTGTTCCAGTTCGCCGTGGCATGGCAGGTACCGCAATCATTGGGCGCGACCATCAACCCGCTGGTATGGTCGGCCGGGCGGCCTTGAAGACCCGGATTGGCGGCTCCCATGTAGAACGAAAGGCCTGCCTCATGGCATGGATTGCAGGTGCTGCCGACACCCGCATGCGTGGCCTGCGTCATGTTCATGGGCCCGAAGCCCCCGGCGACGTAATTCGGCGCGTGGCAGGACCCGCAGTCGGGCGACGTCGTGGAGCCGAACACCGGAATGTGGGCGGGCGCGAGCGATGCCGCCGCCTTCGGGTTGTGGTTGTTGTTGTAGAACGTCAGCTGCGTCGCCCCGCCGTGGCACTGCGCGCAGCCGCTGGTGATGCCGGTGTGCAGCACGGGGATGCTCGCGAGGGTGGCGTAACTATTGGCATTGCCCGCGACGATCGCCGTGTGGCACACCGAACAAGTCTGTGTGCCGGGAATCGGCATGTGGCCGTTGGGCAGCGTGGTCGGAGACGTCCAATCCGTGGTCTCGTGGCACAGCGAGCAGTCCCCTGTGGCCTGGCTGGGCGGATTGGGCGCCGATACGTGGGTCGGCGGCCGCCCCTGCAACGCGGGAGTCGAGGTCCCCATGAAAAAGGACAGGCCGGCCTCGTGGCAGGTGTCGCAGGTCGACGGCACGAAGGCGTGCTTCGCCGCACTCATCGAGGTGGGTCCGAAGCCGCCCACGATGTAATTGGCGGCGTGGCAAGATGCGCAGTCGGTGCCCGCCAGGTACGGAATATGCGAGGGCGTGAGCACGCCGTCCTTCGGCGTGAAATTGTTGTACCAGGTTAGCGGCGCCGTTGCGCCGTGGCATTGCGAACACCCGATGCTGATGCCGGTATGCAGCACCGCGACGCTGGCGAGGGTCGTGGTGGAATAGTCCGCGGGAGCCGTGGTGTGGCACAACGTGCAGGATTGCTTGGCGGGATTCGGCATGTGTCCGGCCGGCAATGCCGTGCTGTTCCAGTTGGCCGTGGTGTGGCATAGGCTGCAATCATTGGGCGCGACCATCAGTCCGGAGGTGTGATCGGCCGGGCGCCCCTGCAGCGCGGGGCTGGCGGCGCCCATGTAGAACGCGAGCCCGGCCTCGTGGCATGTGTTGCAGGAGGTGGGCACAAAGGCGTGCTTGGCCGGGGTCATGTTCATGGGACCGAACGTGCCGGCGGCATATGTGGCCGAGGAATGGCAGGAGCTGCAATCCGTGCCCGCGATATAGGGAACATGCGCCGGAGCGAGTATCGCGTCCTTGGGTGTGAAATTGTTGAACCAGGTGAGCGCCGTGACGCTGTTGCCGTGGCACAGCCCGCAGTTTCCCGTGATGCCGGTATGCAGCACGGAGTTGGCCGCAAGCGTCGCCGCCGTGTAATCGGCTGGCGCCGCGGCGTGGCATTGCACACAGCTCAGATTGCCGGGATTCGGCATGTGCCCGCTGGGCAGCACCTTGCTGATCCAGTCCGCCGTCTCGTGGCAGGCCGAGCAATCGCTGGTGGCCATGCGCGGGTCGGCGCTGTTGACGTGATCGGCGGGCCGCAGCTGCAGTGCAGTTCCCCGGCCCACATAGAAGCTCTTGCCCGTGTCGTGGCAAGTGTCGCAGGTGCTGGAGACGAAGGCGTGCTTGGCTGCGTTCATGGCCGTTGCCGGGCCGAAGCCGCCGGCCTGATAGGCGGCGCCGTGACAGGCGCTGCAATCGGTGCCGGCGTTGATTGGAATGTGGGGCGGGGCAAGCGGGGTCGCCTTGTAGGGCGATACGCCGGATATCGACATGGGAATGTAAGGCGCCGGGAGGCCGGCAAATGTCTCCCCGCCGTGGCAGAGCACGCAATTGGCGACGTTGAGGCCCGTGTGCAGCGTTGGAATGCCGGCCGCAAGCGCAGCCCAGGTCTCGGCGGCGGGATTATTGCCGTGGCATACCCCGCAATCGATGGCCGATGGAATGGGCGGCACGTGATTGGTGGGTTGGCCGGGGACGAAGCCCGTGGAGATCTTGACGTCGCCGTTGTGGCAGGTCTGGCACGTCGAAACTGCCATTTGGGTGTGATCGAAACCCGAGGGAATCCAGCTCGGGGTCTTCGTGCCGATCCCCGTGGTGTGGCAGTTCTCGCACAGGGTGGTCGTCGGCATGTGGCTGCCCGGCTTGCCCACGGCCCTCAGGCCGTTGTGGCAGCTCGCGCAATTCTTGGTGATGCCGGTGTGATCGAAGCTGGCGCCCAGCCAGTTGCTGGTGAGATGGCAATCCCCGCACTCCAGATTGGTCGGAACGTGATTCGAGGGCTTGCCGGATGCCTGCACCCCGTTGTGGCAGATGATGCAAAAGCCCGCGACCGCCAGTGGGATCTGCGTGTGGTCGACGGTCCTAGGCGGGTTCCAGCTCATCACCGTGTGGCAGGCCTGGCACGCCTGGCTCGTCGAGGGGTGCGTGGGGCCTTCGCCCTGCGCGATGCTGCCGTTGTGGCAGCTCGCGCAGGTTCCCAACACCTCGGCATGATCGAAGTGCACGTAAGGCCGGAAGGAGCCCGTGTCATGGCAGGCCGCGCAGTTGTTGGTGCTCTGAATGTGCGCTTCGGTCTTCGGCGTCGCGTTGAAGGTCGAGCCCGTGATGTGGCACACGCCGCAGTTGCGCGGCGTGCCCTTGAACACCGCGTTCAAATGGCAGGACTCGCAAGGCAGATCGCGATGCACGCCGTCGAGTTCGAAGCCCGTGGGCAGGTGGTCGAAAGGCACCGTGATGGGCGCCGCTGCCGGGAGCGCATTCGCGGCGCGGGAAGGCATCGGGGCGAGCAACGACGCCGCGGCCAGGAGCAGCGAGGCGAGGAGCGCCGCCCGCCTGAATGTATGGCGTCTCGTGGCCGTGGTCACTGGATGCTCGCTCCCTTCCAGGAGTGGACATTGTGGCAGCGGTCGCATTGCGCGCCGTATTCACCGAGGTGCCGATCGTCCTTGTGGTGGCAGCTGGCGCACACGGATGAGGTCTTGGCGGAGCCGGGCGGCTCATGATGGCAATCGGCGCACTTCAACTTGGCGTGAGCGCCAAGAAGCGCAAAGTGAGCCTGTTTCGCGTGATCGAAGGCCCACAGCGGCCAGCCGTTCGCCGAGTGGCAGCTTTCGCATTTCTTGCCCAGACCGCCCTTGTGCACGTCCTCGCGCGAATGGCATTCGATGCAGCTGAGCGGCGAGCTGTCGAAAGCCTGCGTCGCGTGGCATTGTGCGCAGCTCACCAGGCGATGCAGTCCCAGCAGCGGATATTTGGACAGGTCGTGATCGAAGAGGATATCGGAGCGCCAGGCGCGCTGCCCGTGGCAGCTATCGCAGGCCCCTTTGAGCTTGCCGCCGTGCGGGTCTTCGCTGCGATGACAGCCGGCGCAGTCCTTCGCGAGCTTCTGGGTCGCGATCTCGGCGGTGTGGCACGCGTAGCAATCGATTTTTGCGTGGGCATCGACGAGCGGGAAGTGATGCCTGCCCGTGTGGTCGTATTCCTTGAGCGGCCAGCGTTCATTGTCGTGACAGTCATCGCACTTCACGCCGAAGCGAGTGGTATGCACGTCGTCCGCCTTGTGGCAACCGTTGCAATCCTTCGGGATCCTGTCCTTATAGTTGTTGGTGGAGTGGCAAGCCGCGCAGCTGATCCGATCATGCATGCCCTTGAGGGCGTAGCCGGTTTCCTTGAGGTGGTCGTATTTGGCGGTCTTCCACTCCTTCGTCGTATGGCATTTTGCGCATTCCGGGCCTCGCGCGCCGCGGTGCTCGTCGTCCGTGGCGTGGCAGCCGTTGCAGGTCTTTGGCGACTGCTTGTAGCGGCCCGCAACGTGGCAGGCATCGCAGGTCGCCGCCTGATGCGCGCCCGTGAGCTGGAAATCGGTTTTGTCGTGATCGAATTTTCCGCCGGCCCAGGTAAGCGACCCATGGCAATCGGCGCAGGATTGCGTGAACTGCCCACGATGCACGTCATCCGCCTTGTGACAGCCGGCACAGGCCGGGGGCGCCTTGCGCCAGGCCGCACCGGGCTTGTGGCAGCCGTCGCACTCGAGGGCGGCGTGGGCGCCCTCGAGTGGAAATTCAGTGAGCGCATGATCGAATTGCGATCGGTTAAGCTGAACGATGTCGGCCTTGCGCCCCTTGTGTTCGGTGTGGCACGCGCGGCACTCCCCGGCGCCCGCGTTTGGCATCTTGCCGTGAAAATCCTTGCGGTCGCGAATGTCGCCGTCGACGTCCTTGTGGCAGTCGAGGCACAGGCGGGTCTGCGTCTTGACGTTGGACCGATCGTGGCAGTTGGCGCAGTTCTCTTCCTGCTTCTCGTGGGCCTTGGTGACCTTGCCGGGCATCAGCAAGGTCTCCACATTGGCGGCGCGACTGGAGGACGCATGCAACGGCAGGGTGACCAGCAGGCAGGCGGCGGCAATGCGTCCGAGGGGTCCGTACCCGCGCATGAGCTTTCAGTACACGTTGACCGCGATGACATGCGTGATTCCGGCGATCACCAGCATGAAGAAGAGAGGTATGTGCAGCACGTGCCAGAGCGAGAATATCTGCGCATACAGTTGATATTCGTGCAGACGTCGTCCCGCTTCCAAACGTCGGTGCGCGTAGCTTCTCGCGGCGCCTGCAATCTGCTCGCCGTAACGCAGGCCGCGCGGCCGATCCAGGGCGCGCATTGTTTCCAGTCCGCGCGCAATCTCCCGGGTCACGAGCCATTTCGCGAGAACCATGCGAAGCACGCCGGTCGATAAATGCAGCAATCCCACCGCCTTGCCGCGCGGGGGGATGATGAGCCGCCGTTCGACGCGCTCCACCGCTTCCACCAGCCCCGGAAGGTAGGCGATGGAATTCGTCTGCGTTCGCAGCCGTTCGCCCACGGCCTTCAATTGTTCCAGCGACTCTTCCGTGCCGTCCATCCGGGCATGGAGCCGGGTATAGACGTAACGTCCGATGACCCCACTGCCGGCCACGAGGAGCATGCACACGAGGGCGACGTTGCTGTTCGTGGCGCCGAGGCTGAAGTTCGAGTGAAACAGCACGAGGATGGGACCTACGATGCCGAGCGTCATGTGCAGCGTGAACCAGGCTGAAGTGCCGCCCAGCCAGCGCATCCACGGGGCGCGTTTGCGTGCGGAGTAGAGCAGCGACAGCACCATCAGGGAGCCGCCCGTGATCCCCAGCCAATAGCCGATGCCGCGTTGAGGGGTGATGTAGCGCTCGAGGTGGACCCGCGATCCCCACCACAGAAGGGTCGTCGCGAGGACCGACCAAAGGAGCGGCCAATGGGTTTGCGGCGGGCTTGCCGCCGCGATCTTGTGCGCAAGGTCCCCGCGCACCGCGGGTTGCCCGCGAGCGGCCGCGTCCAGCGCGACGCGGTCGGCGTTGCGCCCCGCGATGGGAGATGCAATCTCGCCCGGAATTCTGCGGATGGGCAAAGATTCCTTTGCCAGCGGCGCCGTCGCGCCATTCATGAGATGACCCTGTCGATGATGATCCTGAGCGGCTTGTGATCCGCTGGATCGATTGCATCGCTGCTGCCCTGCAAGTCACCCGGTGCCGGTAGCGGCTGGCCAGTGCGCGAAACGCGGGCTTCGATGGTCACGCGGCCCGACGTCGATAGATTTCGCCCGGGCACCATGGCCTGCGTATCGTCCAGCGAGAATTTCTGCGGCCAGCTCCCTACGGTGCTGCGCACGACGGCCACGGGCACGCCGGGGGACTCAACGGACTTGGCCACGATGAACAGCGTCTCGCCCGCGGCGGCTTTGCCCTGAAGAGCGGGAGCGAGCAGGATCTCTCCGCTGACCGCCGAGCTTAAGACCGCGGGGGCGGCGCTCGAGGGGCCAGGGGCGCCTGCGGGCGCGACGGTTTCAGCGCCAAGCGGCGGCAGTTGGCGTGCACGGGCCCTCGCTGCATCGGCGGCCCGGCCCAGGAACTCGAACGATCGGGCGAGCAATTCCCAATCATCGGCAGTGCCATTTCCCTTGGCCAGGCGGCCCTCCAAGTTGGCAATGGCCGTGTCCATCGGGCTCGCGCTGGCGCGCGGTGCGGCCGTACTCGCGCCCCCGGACTCGGTGCGCGCATCGCCCGTCAGGCGCGCGGCCGCTTCGAAGGCCGCTCCGGTGCTGCGGGATGAAGCATCGGCGGTGGGAGCGCCGGACGCATTGGCGGCGGGGCGAGTTCCCGCCCCGGTTGCGGCGCTGTCGCCCGGGGCGCCGAGGTGGGTCCCGATGACTGCGGTCACGATGACGATGGGTGCGATCGCAACCGGCCAAGGCGGTGCGGGCAGGGCGCTGAAGCGGGGATGCCTGTGCAGCCAAGGAAGCAGCAACGTGAGGCACGCCAATGCGGTCAGTAGGCCGGCAATAAACCAGAATATCGGCACGGCAAGTCTCCGTTAAATCGCGACGTGCCGAATTGCCCGGCTTGGCGCCGCGTTCATGTTCTTTGTGCGGCAAAGTATGGTAATTCTGATGGAGCGCAGAAACGAAATGTGTGCATAAAGCGACACTTTCACCGATCCCGCGATGTGACCATACTCACAGAATGTTGGTATCGTGCGCCTTAGCCTGAGCGCCCAAGTTCCGTAACGGTTGAGACCAGGCGTGGACATCCTGTCACTTGTCATATACGCGCTGCCCCTGGGCGTGATCGTCGCCGTCTACGTTTGGCGACAGCGGCGCATTCATGCCCGTCACTTGCGAGCGATGCAGGACTCGGTGGCGGCCGGCATGATCGAGCCGGCCTCATTGCATCCGCTCATCGACGAGAGCAAGTGCCTCGGATGCGGCAGCTGCATCACGGCCTGCCCGGAGACCTCGCATCACGACGTGCTTGGGCTCATCAATGGCAAGGCGGCGCTCATCGGCCCCAGCGAATGCATCGGTCACGGGGCCTGCAAGACGGCCTGTCCGTTCGATGCGATCACGCTGGTGTTCGGAACGGAGCGGCGCGGTCTGGACATTCCGGTGCTGAAGCCGAATTTCGAATCCAATGTGCCCGGGATTTACATTGCCGGTGAGCTCGGAGGGATGGGCCTGATCAAGAACGCTCTGACGCAGGGCCGGCAAGCCATGGAGGCGATTGCGAAGGCGGGGGTGAAGCGGCGCGGGGCGCTCGATGTGCTCATCGTCGGGGCGGGGCCTGCCGGCCTCGCCGCATCCCTTGCGGCCAAGCAGCTGGGCCTGAATTACCTGACGGTCGAACAGGAAGCGCTCGGCGGCGCGGTGTTTCAATACCCGCGGGGCAAGCTGGTGATGACCGCGCCGGTGGAGCTGCCCATCGTGGGCAAGGTGCATTTTCGCAATACCACCAAGGAAGAGCTGCTGCAATTCTGGAGTCAGGCATGCAACGGCTTGAAGATCAGCTACCGGGAACGCGTGGAAGGCCTGCAGCGTCAGGACGGTGGGATCCTCGTCAAGACCACCAAGGGGCATCACGTCGCCTGTGCCGTGCTGCTCGGAATCGGGAGGCGGGGCACGCCGCGCAAATTGGACGTGCCGGGCGAGGCATTGGCGAAAGTGGTGTACCGGCTGATCGATCCAGAGCAATATCGAGGGCAGAACGTCGTCGTCGTGGGCGGCGGCGACAGCGCGTTGGAGGCGGCGGCCAGCATCGCGGAACTGGGCGATGCCCGTGTCGTGCTCTCTTATCGGGGCGAGGCGTTTCAGCGCGCCAAGCAGCGCAACCGCGAGAGGGTCGACACCGCCAGCGCCGGCGGCCTGCTCAATGTCATGCTCAACTCGGTGGTGAAGGAGATCCTTCCCGATGCCGTCACGCTCAAGCAATCCGACCAGGTTCTCAAGGTGCCTAACGATGCGATCATCGTGAGCGCCGGCGGCATTCTGCCGAACGAGTTCCTCAAGTCGATCGGCATCGAGGTCGACACCAAGTATGGAACCGCCTGAATGCCGCGAGTGAATCGCCAGGGATTGCGCGATCGACCCGTACTTCCGATCTGGACGCGCGCTTGCAGCGCGGCGCTGTGCTGTCTCGTCTGCTTGTCGGCGACGGGTGCGACGCCGTATCCCCACGCCAAGGATCCGCTGGAGCCGGCGCGAGCGGCGCTGCGGACGCTGCAGTTCGGCAAGGCTATCGTGCTGCTCGACACTGCGGGGGCGGCGGGCAATGCCGACGCGCAGTACCTGCTGGCCCTCATGTACTTGAACGGGGTGGGAGTAACCCCCGACGCCTCTCGAGGCCGCCAAATGCTGCAGTACGCCGCGGATCGAGGGCAGGGCGCGGCCGCTTATGTGCTGGCCGGTGAGTTGGCGCGCGATCGGGAGGCGCCGGCGGAAGCGGTGCGGGAATGGCTGGAGCGCTCCTCGAAGCTCGGCTATGCGCGCGCCGACGACGCACTGCGTTCCGGCCGGCCGCCGCTCGAGCGCGAGGTGGTTGGCGCGGCCGATCCGGCGCTGCTGACGGCGTGGATCATGGAGAGCGCGCGCAGGGACGACGGTGCGGAGTTGCGCCGGTTGGGCCGCGCGGCTTCCACGGTGCGGGACCAATTCGGACGCACGGCGCTGGCGCATGCGGCGTCGGTGGGAGCCAGGAGCGCGGCTTCCGCGCTCCTGGAACTCGGCGCCGAAGTCGGCGCCGCGGACAAGGAGGGCACCACCGCACTCATGATTGCCGCCGAGCGGGGCGATGATGCGTTGATGACATTGCTTCTCGCGCACGGCGCCGACGCGAAGGCCACGGATCGGGAGCAGCGCACGGCATTGTTCTATGCCGCGTGGGCAAATCACTCCGATGCGGTGGCGACGCTGCAGCACGCCGGCGCGATTCTGGAGGCTCGCGATTCTCGCGGCTACAACGCGCTGGATGCGGCGACGGCGGTGGGTGCGGAGCAGAGCGCCCAGCAGCTCCGGGATTTCGGGCTGCGTGGCAACAAGGTAGCGGGCGGCCCCCAGGGACGGCAAAACGGCAAATTCGATGCGGCGCATCCCGGCGACATCTACAAGGGTTGGCCGGCGCTCGCTCTTGCCGTGTCGCGCAATGATTCGGCGAGCGTGCAGCAATTGCTGGCATCCGGGGGCGACCCCCGGATGCGCGTGCCGCAGGGGGATACGCTGCTGCAGGTTGCAGCCGATGCGCATGCGGTGGATAGTTTATTGCTGCTGCTGACGCACGGCGCCGATCCCGCGGCCGCCGGCCACTCGGGCCACAGCGTTCTGTGGCTGGCCGCGATCCGCAATGATGTCGCCGTGGTGAAGGCGCTGCTGGCGGGTGGGGTGGCCCCGGATGCTCACGCCACGGCAGAGCTCACGCCCTTGCTCGCCACGCTGCGCGCCGCGCATACCGAAGTTGCGCAGATGCTGCTTGCGGCCGGCGCCGATGCGGATGTGTCGGATAAAGGCGGCCGCACTCCATTGATGCTGGCGTGTGCGAGCGGCCGGACGCTCTTGGTCAGGGCGCTGCTCGAGCGCGGCGTCAGGGTCGAAGCGCAGGACATTGATCATCGCACGGCCCTGTGGTATGCGGCGTCGGCCGGATCGTTCGATGAAGTGACGGCGCTGCTCTCGGGCGGGGCGAATCCGGCGGTGGCGGATGTCAGGGGCCGCACCTTGTTGCATGCCGCGGCCGCGCAATCGTCAGCCAGCGTGTTCAGGGCGTTGCTCGACTCGGACCGGCATCTGAATCAACGCGATGAAGCCGGCGACACTCCGCTCCTGGTCGCCTCGGCGATGGGTCACGCGGAGGTGGTGAGGACGCTGCTGGCACGAACGCCGCAGCTCGACATCCAGAACGGCGCCGGGGACACGGCCTTGATCGCGGCCAGCCGGGGCGGTTATACGGACATCTGTCGGCTGCTGCTGGCGGCCGGGGCAAACAGGGCCCTGCGCAACGTGTCCGGTACTTCCGCCGCCGATGTGGCAGTGGGCCGGGGATTCGCGGCGCTCGCGAGCGAATTGACCGGGAAGGGCTAGAACCGGCGACTGCGCGTGCGACGATGTTTGCGGGGCGCCTTCGTGTGGGACGATGATCCCGCGGTGCCGGGTGGGTCCCTCCGGCGCGGCCGCCTCAATAAGCGTAGAAAGGACCGGTATAGCTGCCCGCCGCTCGTTCCTCGATGCCGATGTAGACCTTGCGCCCGTAGAAGAAAGGCATTCCCCAGGTGAAATTGGTCGAGCCGCCTCCAGCCGCCAGATCAATGTAGGCCGCGGCGGTCGGCACGAAGGTATTCGGGTTGGCGATCGCGAAATTCACCATATTGCTCACGCTCGGAACCGAGACGCCGGTGGCTCCCGTGTTGACGGCGTAGACGCTTTGCGGAGCGACGGTGGGACAGTAGTACCCGACCCAGGCGCCGGTGCAGAGCGCCAGGGTCGAGTCGTTGAAGGAGTAGGAATCCGTTCCCGAGTCGATCAGGGCCGGAAGGGCCGACGAGGAGCCGTTGTACGTCGCCGAGAAGTCGCCGCTCGCGTTGGCGCCGAGCACGGTGATCGCAGTGGCCGGCATGATGTTGTCGGCTTGCGTGCCTATGCCGAAAATCACCTGGCCCTGAACCGTCGCATCGCCGTTATCGTTCGTCAAGTTGGGCAAGTCGACGATGATCCCGTTGTTGTCCGCAGCGAACGCCGCGACGGGGTTCGTCACCTGCGCGCTGAGCGCGGAGTTCTCGGCGCCGCAGACGCCGCCCGAGGTGCAGCCGTAATAGACCGGGAGCGGCGTGGCGGCAGCGACGCAGGCCGAGCCGCAATCCTGCGCCATGACGCCGACGCCCATCACTCCGTTGGCATCGAAGCCGGTAACTCCGTTCACCAGCGTGCCGTTGGCTCCGCAGCTGGCCGGTGCCGGCGCGCCGGCGCCGGCATCGTCCATGATCTGCACGGGAAGCTTGGCCGCGGTTTCCCCGGCGATGGAGATGTCCGCCAGCGCCACCGGACCCCAGGTCTGGCCGCCGGCGAAACTCACGCATTCCTCGATCGTTCGGCCCTGTGAATCGGTCTCGGAGCTGAGCGTGACTGCGGCGGCCGTGAGGACGGATCCCACCAGCCTCAAGCCCGAGGAGCCCGTGTCGAGCAGCACGTGGTCGATGTTCGCGCACTGGCCCTGGCTGCCGGAGACGCACACCCTCACGGTGACGTAGGCGTGATTGATGGCGCCGGACGCGGCCGCCGGACCGGAGTCGACGATGACGGCCGCCGTGTTCAACACGGGCGGCGCGCTGGCCGCGGCCGGCGCCGGCTTTCCGGAGCCGCCGATGCAGGCGCTGAGGAGCAAGGTCGCGGTCAGCAGGACGGCCTGCCGACACAGGCGCGCGCGGCAATGGATCGAAAGCATGCTCAACGAAGCTCCGCGACGGACAGCGCGGCCGGCGCCAGGGCGGGCAAATAGGCGCGGCCGTAATAGGCGCGCATGTGCCCAGCGGATTCGAGCACCAGGTCGGCGGTGGCGATGCGGATCGATCGATGCAATCCCGGGTGATCGAGCGACGCGAGGTGCTGAGCATAGGCTGCAAAGCTCGCTCCGAGAACCGCTTTCATATCCGGCATGACCGGACCCGCCCACGCGACCGCGAACACCCGCCCGCCGCTCACATACTCCCGAACTCGCAATCCGCCACCGGTGACGATTTCCTGGACCTCGTAAGCCGGAAAGTGCGCGGCGGTGGCGACGCCCTGCATGTCGATCGTATCGGACAGGATGCTCGCCGCATCGCCGCCCAGCCCGGCGTGCGCGGCCGGCGCACAAGCACAAACCAAGGCGAGAGCAGGAAGCAGGCGCTGCGGTGGCCGACGGGACATATTGGAATTGTGCTATACGGACCGGCCGATCGAAACTGTCGATTCTGAGCGACAGTTCTCACTGCCAGCGATGTACGCGTTTGTAACCGCAACTTTCGCGGGGCGTCGCGCTTACCGCGCAGGCGGATAGTACTCCGAGGCAATCTCGCCCAGCAGGCCGCAGACGTATCCAGCAAACGAGCGCCACGCTTCGAGATGAAACGCCGATTCGCGGGTGCGCCATAGCACGATCTCGGCCTTGGCAAGGACCGTTCGCGTGCACATTCCGACCGGAAAGGCCTGCAGGTCGAGGTCCAGCGGGCAGGCGCCGCTCAGGATGCGGGCCGCATGCGGGCCCCTGACCTCGAGGGCGAATTGCCGGTGGCTGACGTCGACGAGGGCATGGGGCAGGGCGCCGAGCGCGGCCTCCAGCGCGCCAAAGATCGCGGACTCTGCGGGCGGCACGCCGCCTGCCGCGGCCGCTTCGGCCGTAAAATCGAGGAGCAGGTATTCGTCCGGACCCAGCCAGAGCGCCGCGCGTGATTCGTTCGCGGCCGCCCGGCAGGCGGCTTCGGAAAAATCCGTTCCCCAAACCGGGGCCGCCGCTGCACGCGCCTCGCGGTCGCCATAGAAGGCGAAGCGCAGGGCGGGTGGAGCAGCCTCAAGCCACTCGGTGTGGATTCGGGGTGCCCGGCGGGCCGCCGTTTCAACCATTGATGCGCGCTCCGGTGGGATCGTAGAAGACCGGCGACGTCACCTCCACCTCGATGTCGCCGCCCGGCATGGGTACGTACAGGGTCTGGCCCATTCTGGACCGGCCGCCGGCGACGAGTGCCAGTGCGATGGGATAGCCCAGAACGCTGCTGTGGTAGGCAGACGTCACATGCCCGATGAGGTCCATCGGCGGGGATTGGCGCGCCTTGGCGGCAACCTGCGCGCCCTCCTCGAGGACGACCCCGTCGCCGCGCGTGCGCAGCCCGACGAGCTGCTTGCGGCCGGGATCCTTCATCGATGCGCGCGCCAGGGACCGCTTGCCGACGAAATCCGCCTTGAGTTTTCCCACCGCCCAGGTGAGCCCCGCATCGTCGGGCGTCACGGTGCCGTCGGTGTCCTGGCCGACGATGATGTAGCCCTTCTCGGCGCGCAGCACGTGCATCGTCTCGGTTCCATACTCCACCATGTCGTGCTTCTGCCCGGCGGCGTGGACCGCCTCCCACACGGCGGCGCCGAAGTCGGCCGGCACATTGACCTCGAATCCGAGTTCGCCGGTGAAGCTCACGCGAAACAACATCATGGGAATGCCGCAGATGCGGCCGCGGCCCACGCCCATGTGCGGCAGGGCCGCCGCGCCCAGGTCGATGCCCTCCACCAGCGATTCGAGCACGCTGCGTGACCGCGGCCCCTGCACGGCGATCACGGCCCACTGCTCGGTGGTCGAGGTGAGCCACACCTTGAGGTCCGGCCATTCGGTCTGCCGGTAGTCCTCCATCATGGCGAGGACGCGCGGCGCGCCGCCGGTGGTGGTGGTCACGTGAAACCGATCGCTCGCGAGCCGCGCCACCACGCCGTCGTCGTAGATGAAGCCGTCGTCGCGGCACAGAATCCCGTAGCGCGAGCGCGCGACCCCGAGATTGGTCCAGCTGTTGATATACAGGCGATTCATGAATTCCGCCGCGTCGGGGCCGACGACCTCGATCTTGCCGAGGGTGGAGGCGTCGAAAATACCGCAGGCGCCCCGCACCGCGAGACACTCGCGCGCCACCGCGGCATGCAATCCCTCGCCGCTTCGGGGGAAGTAGCGCGCGCGTTTCCACAGGCCGACGTTCTCGAAGACGGCCCCGCGGGCTGCCGCCCACTCGTGGGCCGGCGTGGTGCGCACCGGATCGAACAGATCGCCGCGCGAGATGCCCGCGAAGCTGCCGAAGGTGACCGGCGTGTAGGGCATGCGGAAGGTCGTGTGGCCGACTTGCGGAATTCCCACGGACAGCCGCCCTGCGACGATGGACATGGCGTTGAGATTCGACGTCTTGCCCTGGTCGGTGGCCATGCCGGTGGTGGTGTAGCGCTTGACGTGCTCGATCGACTGAAATCCCTCGCGCGTGGCCAGGCCGAGATCCTTCGCGGTCACGTCGTGCTGCCAGTCCACGAAGGACTTGCCCGCGGCGCCCCCGGCAAGCGCGGGCAGCGCGCCGAGATGGGCGTCCATGCAGCGCGGCGCGGCCTCGACCGTGAAACGGCGCGGGCCGCTGCCCGTGCCGGCGGCGCCGGCGGTTGCGCCGTCCGCCAAGCCTTCAGCCAAACCGAACACGCCGCGGCAGGCGCCGGCCGACCGTTCGTTCTCCGCCGACCGGCCGGGCAGGAACGCCTGGGCCTCGGCGCTCCATTCGAGCCGGCCCCGCGATTGGGAAAAGAGGTGAACGCTGGGGGTGAACCCGCCCGACATGAGCACGGCGTCGCAGGGGATGCCGAGCCCGGCGCGCACCGTGCCGTCCGTCCGGCCAAGATCGATGCGTCGGACCCGCAAATCCCCGGCGGTCCCGAGCACGGTGGAGGAGGCGATGACGTCGATGCCGGCGGCGCGCGCCGCCTCGTACAGGGGGCCGGCGGGCGCGCTGCGAAGATCGGCCACGGCGGCCACGGTCACGCCGGCGGCGCGCAGATCGAGCGCTGCCTGGTACGCGGTGTCGTGGGCGGTGACGATCACCACGCGCGCCCCGACCTTGACGCCGAAGCGGTTGAGGTAGGTCTGCGCCGCGCCGGCCAGCATGATGCCCGGCCGGTCGTTGCCCGGGAATACCAGGGGCCGTTCGATGGCGCCGGTGGCGAGAATCACGCGGCCGGCTCGAACCTGCCACAGGCGCTCGCGGGGCGCGCCGGCAGGGGGCGCTTCCAGATGGTCCGTGAGGCGCTCGCTCAACCCCAGGAAATTATGCGGGAAGTATCCGAATGCCGTGGTGCGGGGGAGCAGGGTGACCCGCGGGTTCGACTCGAGCGCGGCGATCGAAGCGGCCACCCATGCCGGCCCGGTTTCCCCGTCGATGCGCGCGGCGACGTCGCTCAAGAGGCTCCCGCCGAATTGCGCCTGTTCGTCGCAGAGCATGACGCGCCCGCCCGCATCGGCTGCCGCCTGCGCGGCGGCGATCCCGGCCGGCCCGGCGCCCACCACCAGCACGTCGCAATGTGCATAGCGCTGCGCATAGCGGTCGGGATCGGGGCGGCTCGGCGCCTCGCCCAGGCCGGCGGCGCGGCGAATCACCGGTTCGTAGAGGGACTTCCAGGCCGAGCGCGGCCACATGAACGTCTTGTAGTAGAACCCGGATGGGAAGAACGGCGACAGCCAATCGTTGATGCGGCCAAAGTCCCACTGCAGGCTGGGCCACCGGTTCTGGCTCGCCGCGCTCAGCCCGTCGTAGAGTTCGACCTGCGTGGCGCGAAGGTTGGGAGTGGAACGCGCGGCGTCGCGGCTGACGGTGACCAGCGCGCTCGGCTCTTCCGATCCCGCGGCCAGGATGCCCCGCGGCCGATGATATTTGAATGAGCGCCCGACCAGGTGCACGCCGTTGGCGAGCAGGGCGGAGGCCAGGGTGTCGCCGGCGAAACCGGCGTACGGCTTGCCGTCGAAGGTGAAGCGCAGCGGCCGCGAGCGATCGACCATCCCTCCACGCGGGACGCGCGCGTTCAAGGCGCCGTCCCCGGCGCGACGGCCGCGATGTCGGGCCGCGCCTCCCCGGTCTTGTAGACGCATAGAAAATGGTCGGTGGTGGTGTCCCGCAGGGCGTTGAAGAATCGACCGCAGCCCCGCGCGTGGCGCCAGCGCTCGGCGTGAACGCCCTTGACGTTCGCGCGCACGTACAGGTAATCGGTCCATGCCGCATCGTCGAGCTCGGCGGGCTGCGCCGCGCGGGTCAGATGGGCCTGCCCGCCGTACGTGAATTCGATTTCCGGGCGGCTTCCGCAAAAGGGACAGTTGATGAGCAGCATGCTTGGGACTCTTCAGTGCGCCACGGCCGCCGCCGCGGCCTCGTCGATCAGGTAGCCGTCGCGAAAACGTTCGATCGTGAACGGGGCGTTGATGGGATGCGGCTCGTCGTGCGCGATGGTCCATGCGAACACGTGAGCGGAGCCCGGCGTCGCCTTGAAGCCGCCCGTGCCCCAGCCGCAGTTGACGTACAGGCCCTTCACCGGCGTCTTCGCGATGATCGGCGACCGGTCGGGCGTCACGTCGACGATGCCGCCCCAGTTGCGCATCATGCGCATGCGCCGAAACGTCGGGAAGAGTTCGCAGATGGCGTCGAGCGTGTGGCTGTTGACGTGCAGCGCTCCGCGCTGGGTGTACGAGGTGTACGCGTCCGTGCCGGCGCCGATCACCAGTTCGCCCTTGTCCGACTGGCTGATGTAGGCGTGGATGGTGTTCGACATCACCACGCACGGAAATATCGGCTTGACCGGTTCCGACACCAGCGCCTGCAGCGGATAGCTCTCGAGGGGCAGGCGCACGCCGGCGAGTCCCAGCACGACGCTGGTGTTGCCCGCCGCGGACACGCCCACCTTCGGCGTGCGGATCAGTCCGCGCGACGTCTCGAGCGCCATGACGGCGCCGCGGGCGTCGCGCTGGATTCCCGTCACTTCGCAGTTCTCGACGATGTCGACCCCGAGGGCATCGGCGCCGCGGGCATAGCCCCAGGCGACGGCGTCGTGCCGCGCCGTGCCGCCGCGGCGCTGCAGGGCGGCTCCGAGCACAGGGTAGCGAATGTCGCTGCCGATGTTGAGCGGAGGGCAGAATTCCTTCGCCTGTTCCGGTTCGAGCCACTCGTTGTCCACGCCGCTGCAGCGGTTCGCGTGCACGTGCCGCTTGAACACCTGGATGTCGTGCACCGTGTGCGCGAGCATCATCACGCCGCGGGGCGAGAACATGACGTTGTAGTTCAGCGCCTGGGAGAGGCCTTCCCACAGCTTGACCGAATGATCGTAAAGAGCCGCGCTCTCCTTGAAGAGGTAGTTGGACCGTATGATGGTGGTGTTGCGGCCGGTGTTGCCGCCGCCGATCCAGCCCTTCTCGAGCACGGCGATGTTGGTCAGGCCATGCTCCTTCGCAAGGTAGTACGCCGCGCCGAGGCCGTGGCCGCCGCCGCCCACGATGACGGCGTCGTAGGATGCCTTGGGTGCGGCCTTGCGCCACTGGGCCTGCCAGCCTAGGTGGCCGCACAGGCCGCGCCGGATCAGAGCCAGCGCCGAAAAAGCTTGTCTTCTCATGAATGGAAGCGGGCGTTCATCAGGCCCGGAGGTCCGTGTTTTCGGGGTCGTACGGCGAATCCACCAGCACCGTGGCGCGCTTTCGCTCCCCCAGTATCTCGATCTGCATCTCGCCGCCCACCGTTGCATGCTCGGGCTTCACGTACCCCAATCCCAGGCTCTTGCGCAGCGCGTGCCCGTAATAGCCGGCGGTCGCGCGGCCGATGAGCGTGCCTTTGGCGTCGAACAGGGGCTCATTGCCCAACGGATCCGCATCCACGACGCCGTGGACCTCGAAGGTGACGAAGCGGTGCGGCACGCCGTCGTTCAGCTGGCGTTGCAGGGCGGCCTTGCCGACGAACTCTCCCTTGTTCATGCGCACGAAGCGATCCAGGCCCGCCTCGAAGGGCGAATAGTCCGGACTCAGATCCGTGCCCCACATGCGGTAGGACTTCTCCAGGCGCAGCGATTCCATGGCGCGCATGCCGGCCATGCCGATGTTGAATTCCGCGCCGGCGGCGAAGATCGCATCGAACAAATGATGCGCATATTCGATCGGAAAATGCAGCTCCCAGCCCAGCGCGCCGACGAAATTCACCCTGAGCAGGTACACGTCCACGGCCAGCCCGACCTCGGCGACCTGGCCGGTGAGCCAGGGGAACGAGGCGTTGTCGAGTTTCGTGTCGGTGAGTGTGGCGAGGACTTCGCGGGAACGCGGTCCCGCCAGAACGAAGCAACCGCGGCTCGAGGTGATGTTCCTGAGCGACACGCCGGCCGCCGGCAGCATCTTCTGCAGGAAATCGCTGTCGTAGCGCTCGGCCGCGCCGGCGCTCACGACGTAGTAATGCTGATCGGCGATCTTGGTGATGGTGAATTCCGAGCGGATGCCGCCGCGGCGCGTGAGCGCGTGGCACAGCGCGATGCGTCCGGTCTTGGTGGGCACCTTGTTCGCCACCAGCCCGTCGAGCCAGCTCTCGGCGCCCGGCCCCGTGACTTCGTGCTTGGTGAACGGCGTGAGGTCGATGACGCCCACGTGTTCGCGCAGCCGGCGCGCCTCGGCGCCCACGTGCTCGAAGTAGTTCGACCGCCGGAAACTCCATTGGTCCTTGGGCGTGACGCCTGCCGGCGCGAACCAGTTGGCGCGCTCCCAGCCATAGCGCTGGCCGAACACGGCGCCCATGGCCTTCAGCTGGTCGTACACCGGGCTGGTCTTCGCGGGGCGCGCGTCGGGGCGTTCCTCGTCCGGGAAATGGATGACGAACACGTTCCGGTAGGTCTCTTCGTTCTTCTGGATCACGTAGCGCTTGCTGGTATAGGGCCCGTAGCGGCGGGGGTCGACCGCCATCAGGTCGATGCCCGGCTCGCCCTCGACGATCCACTCGGCTAGCTGCCAGCCCGAGCCCCCGGCCGCCGTGATGCCGAAGCTGTGGCCCTCGTTGAGCCAAACGTTCGAAAGGCCCCAGGCCGGGCCGATCAGGGGGCTGCCGTCGGGGGTGTAGGCGATCGGGCCGTTGACGATGTCCTTGATGCCGCAGCGGGCGAGGCAAGGCACGCGGCGCTGGGCCGCCTCGACGTACGGCAGGAGCCGCTCCAGGTCGCCTTCGAACAGGCTCTTGCCGAACCAGTCGGGAACGCCGTCGGCGAATCGCGCGGGGGCGCCCGCTTCGTAGGGACCCAGGATCCATCCCATGCGCTCCTCTCGCAGATAGTAGGACTGGTCGGATTCGCGCAGCACCGCCAGCTCGCGTCCGCCGTTCTGGCGGTACGCCTTCAATTCGGGACACTCGTCGTACACGATGTATTGATGCTCGACGGGAATCGACGGCACATTGATGCCGAACAGGCGTCCGGTCTGGCGTGCGTAGTTGCCGGTCGCGCAGACCACGTGCTCGGCGACGATCTCCCCCTTGCTGGTGGTGAGATGCCACTCGCCGGACGGCGTGCGCTTGACCGCGGTCACCTCGGTTTGTTCGTAGATTTCCGCGCCGCGCGCGCGCGCGCCCTTGCGAAGCGCCATGGTGAGGTCGGCTGGCGCGATGTGGCCATCGTCCGGGTGATATAGCGCGCCGATGATCTTCGGGGTGTCCGCGCCGTTGCCGATGTCGGCCAGAGGCCACAGCTCGTGCACTTCTCGGGGACCGATCACCTGGAACGGGACGCCGATGGTATTGGCCGTACCGCAGTACTTCTGGTACTCGTCCATGCGGTCACGGTTGGTCGCCAGCCTGAGGTTGCCGGTGACGTGAAAGCTCACGTCCTGGCCGGTCTCGGCGGGCAGGCGCTTGTAGAGATCGACCGAGTATTTGTGGAGCTGTCCGACGGTGTAACTCATGTTGAACAGGGGCAACAGACCGGCCGCGTGCCAGGTCGAACCCGCGGTCAGCTCGGCACGCTCCAGCAGTACGACGTCCGTCCAACCCTTCAAGGCGAGGTGATACAACGTGCTGACGCCGACCACGCCGCCGCCGATGACGACCACACGGGCATGAGTTTTCATCCGATCCTCCCAACGCGAATGCGTCAGGCAGTGTAACGACCATGGGCGGAAACACGACGCCAATTGCGACAATCGCTTGCTGAAACGCGCCGGCCTGGCCGGTGACGGGGCTTTCAGGACGCGGTTGGCCTGATGTACCTGTCCGGAAACGACATATTTCTGTCGGAATTAGGCAACCCAATGCCATCTGATGGCATAATAAGGCGCATCGTCACCCGACCTGCCGGCCCGGAGGCCACCGTGGATGCGCCGATCGTCCTGCGAAAGTGCAGATACGCATTCCTGACGCTGCCCAACTATTCGTTGATTGCCGTCGCCAATGCGCTCGAACCGCTGCGGATGGCCAATCGCTTGGTGGGCCGCGAGGTCTACGAGTGGTCGATCATCAGCGTCGACGGGCAGCCCGCGGATGCGAGCAGCGGCCTTCACCTGGCGCCCACCGGCGCCATGGACAAGGTGGGCGCGGCCGACATCTTCTTCGTCTGCGGCGGCATCAATGTACGCGACGCCGTGTCCCCGGCGCTGTCGTCGGCGCTGCGCCGCCTGGCTGACCGGCGCATCGCGCTCGGGGCCCTGTGCACCGGCGGCTATGCGCTGGCCCGGGCGGGACTTCTCGACAATTACCACGCCACGATTCACTGGGAGAATCTGTCGGCCTTGCGCGAGGAATTTCCGCGCGTGCGCATCAGCGATCAGTTGTTCACCATCGATCGCGACCGCTACACCTGTTCCGGCGGCACGGCCCCGCTCGACCTGATGCTCAACCTCATCCAGTCGAAGCTCGGGCCGCGAATTTCGCAGCTGGTATCGGAACAGTTCATGGTCGAGCGCGTGCGCAAGGACACCGACCGGCAGTACGTTCCGCTGCGCGCGCAAATCGGAGCCTCGCACCGCGGGCTGATTCGGGTCGCGCAGCTCATGGGGGAGAACATCGAGAAGCCGCTGTCCCTGGAACAGATCGCCAAGGCAACGGGATTGTCGCGCAGGCAGATCGAGCGGCTGTTCAAGCGCGACCTGAACTGCGTGCCGAAGCGCTATTACCTCGAAATGCGGCTGCGCCGGGCACGCGCGCTCCTGCAGCAGACGGCGATGCCCATCATGGACATCACGGCGGCCTGCGGATTTCAATCGCCGCCGCATTTCTCCAAATGCTATCGAAATCAGTTCGGCTACCCGCCGAGCGCCGAGCGCAAGGCGGGCGCGGCGGCCCGCCCGGGCTCGGCCCTCCCCGAATATGAGCATCTCAAGATGGCCGAGGATTGATGGGTGCGGAGGCGGATGGCCGGCTGCGCGCCGCCTGCGGCGAGGCGTGGCGGACGCTGCGCCTGGGCAGGGCCGCGGCGGCCGAACGGCAGCTGCGCGCCATCCAGGCCCGGGTGCCGGGCGAGGTGAACAGCCTGCGCCTGCTCGGCGTGGCGTTGCTCGATCAGGACAAGGTGCCCCCGGCCATCGAGACCCTCGAGCGCGCCGTCGCGGCGGCCCCGCAATACTGGGAAGCGCGCACCGACCTGGCGCGCGCCTACCGCCGGGCGGGGCGGTTGCAGGCGGCGAAGGAGGAACTGCAGCGCGTGGTGGCGGCGGCGCCCGCCCTGGACGCGGCGTGGCTCGCCTACGGCGACGTGCTGGTCGACCTCGAGAAGTACGCCGACGCGAGGGCGGCCTACGAGCGCGCGCGACAGTGCGACCCGCACGCGCGCCGGATCGAAGAGGCGAGCGCCGCGCTCCTGGCCGAGGACCGCAAGAAGGCCGAGAGCATATTTCGCGACATCGTCCAGCTGGACGGCGGACACGTCGCGGCGGTGTGCGGCCTTGCGGCGGTCGCGCTCACCGTCAGCCGCGGCGAGGATGCCGTGCGGCTGCTGCGCCATGCCCTCAGGCAATCGGCCCACCTGCCGCTGGCCTGGCGCGGCCTGTGCCAGGCCATGGTCGATCTCGGCAATCTAACGGAGGCGGAAGCCGCGGTGCGCCGGCTGCTGAAGATCGAGCCCGAGAATCCGAAGAACTGGGTGCTCTTGGGCAGGGTATGCACGCGGCTCATGCGGCAGGCGGACGCCCTCGTGGCATTCGAGGAGGCGGCGCGGCTGAATCCGCAGGAGGTGCGGCTGCGCCTGTCGATCGGGCACCTGCACAAGACGCTCGGCCGGCGAACCGACTGCGAGAAGGCCTACAAGGATTGCCTCCAGCTCGACCCGAGGTTCAGCGAAGCCTATTGGAGCCTCGCCGACCTGAAGAACTATGGGTTCAGCGACGGCGAGGTCGGGGCAATGGAGGGCCTGGTGCAGGACGGCGGCGACGACGTGGATCAGGCGCTGTTGCATTTCGCGCTGGGCCGCGCCTACGAACAAAGAAACGACCCGGCAGCGTCCTTCGATCACTACTCGATCGGCAACGGCCGCCGGCGGCGCACCGTACCCTTCGACATCGCCATGTTCGAGAACAAGACGGAGCGCGTGCGCCGGTGTTTCGATGCGGAGTTCTTCGCGCAGCGTGCCGCGACGGGGTGGCGGGACCCCGCGCCGATCTTCGTGGTGGGCCTGCCGCGGTCGGGCTCCACGCTCATCGAGCAGATTCTCGCCAGTCATTCGAGCATCGAAGGCACCTTCGAGCTGCCCAACGTGCTCACCATCGTGCGCCAGTTCGATCATGCCGATGCGCAGCACGACGCCTATCCGGAAAACGTTCCGGCCGTTCCCATGGACCGCTTTGCGGCGCTCGGCCGGCGCTACATCGAAGAAACCGCGTCGCTGCGCAGCGGCCGGCCGCACTTCATCGACAAGATGCCGAACAACTTCAGCCATGTGGGCCTCATTCACGCGATGCTGCCGAATGCCGTCATCATCGACGCGCGGCGCCATCCGATGGATGCATGCTTCAGCACCTACAAGCAATTCTTCGCGGAGGGCCAATCGTTCAGCTACGACCTCGAGGATCTCGGCCGCTATTACCGTTGCTACCTCGATCTGATGGACCACTGGGACGAGGTGCTGCCGGGCAGGGTGCTGCGCGTCGGGTATGAGGATCTGGTGCGCGATCCGGAGGCGAACATCCGCCGCCTGCTGGCCCATTGCGGGCTCGAATTCGAGCCCGCGTGCCTCGCCTTTCACGAGACCCGGCGCTCGGTTCGCACCGCGAGTTCGGAGCAGGTGCGCCAGCCCCTGTATACGTCGGGCATCGGCTATTGGAAGAAATTCGCCGCACAGCTCGAGCCGCTGCGCCGGAGTCTGGGCGACAGCCTGGATCGCTTCGCCGACTGAACGCGCCGCGGCGGGCTGCCGCACCCCGCCTGGGCGGCCTTGGACGACTATTGAACGATCGATTAGCCGGGTGGGGGGCAGCATTGACAACGATCGCCCGGACGGAACATGATCTGATCGGGATTCGAGTACAACCGTGCCCGCCGAGGCACCCGATAATTCGAAAGTCAAGGGGATGATGCGATGCGCCGAGCTCCTGCGCGATCCGCGAGCGACACCTCGAGCGGCCGCCTTCCTGCCGCGAGCCCCACGTGCCCGACCTTGCGAATCGCCATCGCGGCCATTCTCTCGGGCGCCGGCGGGTTCCATGGCATGCCGGCGCTGGCCGCGGACGCAAACGCCGATACGACCCTTCAGGAAGTCATCGTCACCGCCCGCAAGCGCACGGAGAATCTGCAGGACGTGCCGCTGAGCCTGATGGTGTTCACCAGCAAGGATCTGCAGAATCAGAACATCTCGCAGTTCGAGGACTACGCCGCCGTCAGTCCCTCGATTTCATTCGTGAGCGCGGGTCCCGGCACCCAGACCTTCGTCATGCGCGGCGTGTCGGACGGGAGCAATCCCAACTACGCCAACACGGCGACGACCGCATTCCTGGTCGACGACATGTCGATGAACTATTACGGCACGACCCCCGACCTGCATTTGTATGACGTCGAGCGGATCGAAGTCCTGAACGGCCCGCAGGGCACGACCTACGGCGCGAGCGCCATGGCCGGGGCGCTGCGCTTCATCACCAACAAGCCCGATCCCAGCGCCTTCAGCGCCGGGGTCGACGTCGACGGCGGCAAGGTCGAGAGCGGATCTCACAACGGCGTCATCGAGGGCTTCGTCAACATACCGCTGATCGACGGCTGGACCGCCCTGCGCATTTCCGCCTACAACGACTATCACGGCGGCTACATCAACAATCTGAACACCACCCGCGAGTGGGTCAACGGTTCGGTATCGAACAACGCGGAGTGGGCGGGCAAGAACTACAACGTGGAGAAGGTGGAGGGTGCGCGGGTCGCGATTGGCCAGAAGCTTGCGGACGGTTGGAAGGCTTCGCTCACTTGGAGCTACCAACGTCAGCTCACTCACGGCGCGTGGGACCAGAACAACAGCATCGGCGGCGCCGTCAGTTACTACGGCAACCTGCCCGACGGTCCCGCCCGATCGTTGGGAAACCACAACGTGGATCGCTTCGGTCCGGAATACAAACAGTATTACGCGAAGACGCTCGACTTTCATCTCGACGGCGACGTCGGCATCGGCGACTTGGTGTATGCCAGCACCTACTGGGCTCAGGACGATCGTTGGGTGAACGAATACTCCGAGTACATGCAGTACATCCACACCGGGCCGCCCGACAATCTCACCGCGGCCACGCAGCAGGGGTACACCTGCCTGACGGACCCGGTGTCCTCGGGCGGCACGTCGCCCTACAGCGGCTGCAAACCTCCCGTCCAGTGGTACGACTACGTCAACCACACCGACCGCTGGTCCAACGAATTGCGCCTGCAGTCCAAGGAAGGCGGATGGTTTCACTGGCTGGTGGGCACTTACTGGGAAAAGACGCGCGACATTTACAGCGACTACTACCACATGCCCGGCCTGCAGACCGCCGGCCAGGCCTGGCAATCCGCAACGACCTACTACTATAACGAGGGTGCGCTGCCGCCGAAGCCCGATGACTGGTACAGCTACATCGCGCGCTCCGATTATCTGCAAACCACGGAATTCCTGAATCTCACCTTCGACATCACGCAGCGGCTGCATGTCGAGGCCGGGACCGTCCATTTTCATTCGAATTTCAACAATATCTCCTATGGCGGCTTCTGGTATGCGCCGCAGGCCGCGAGCGCCGCGCCCGGCTCCTCCCACAAGTGGGACAGCAAGCTCGGAGTGAGCTACAACGCATTCGACGGCGGCCTGGTGTACGCCGATGTGGCGCAGGGATTCCGGGACGGGGGCGACAACAACGGTCTGCCGTCGCAATGCGTCGCCAAGGGCATTCCGCTGCAGTTCCAGCCCGACACGTTGACCAACTATGAACTCGGCTTGAAGACCACCATGCTCGACAAGCACATGACCTGGGACAGCGCCGTTTACTACATGCCCTGGAAGAATCTGCAGACGCTGCTGTTCGATCCCGGCTACTGTCCATCGAGCAGTTTCAATGCCAATGTCGGCGATGCCCGCATCTATGGCGCGGAATCCACGATCAAGTATCAGCCCAACGGCTTCTTCAGCTCGGAGGTCTCGGCGAGCTACAACGACTCGCGGGTGACCACCGCGTTGCCGGGGCTCGAGGTGGTGCCCGGCGAACGTCTGCCCTACGTGCCCTACTTCAACTGGAGCGGGAACGCCCGCTACGAGAAGCCGCTCGAGGGAGCGCTGCGCGGCTACGTGCAATACGAGGCCACTCACAAGGGCGATATGTTCAACGACCTGCAGGCGAACGGTTCGAATGGCCTGCCCCGGGTGTTGCAACCCGGGTACACGCTCATGAATCTGCGCCTTGGCCTGAATCAGACCGCGCAGCTCTGGACCGCCGAGTTCTATATCACCAATCTCACCAACAAGAGCGCGGTGATCTACACCAACGAGGGCAACTTCGACCTGCGCCAGACGGTGAACGAGCCGCGGGTATTCGGCGTACGGCTGTCCTATCGATTCGGGAAGAATACGCCCAGCGCGGACGATTGACGCGGCCGCTTTCGGCGCGGCGGGCGCGGATGGGTCAAGGCGCCGGCAGGTGCGCAGCCACCGCGGATCCGTGCAGCGTGCCGCTCACTTGCGCCCATGCCGGCTGCGCTGCTTCGGTCCAGCGCAGTTTCAACCGCCCCCCCGTGACCCGGACGTCGGCCTGAACGAGGGCGTTGGGGCCCGATGTGCGAGCGATGGTGCCGCTGACGGCCACGTCCTCGACCCAGCGCACGCCATCGAGGGTGATGAGGAGCCCGGCGGCCGTGCCGCGCACGCGAAACTCGCCGCCGCGCAATCCGGCCCCCCTGCCGGACGTATTGAGGGCCGCGCGGACGACGGCGTCGCCCACCGTCTGCGCCGCGGCCGCCGCGACTCGCAAGGCGGCATCGTCGGCGGCGTTGCCCGGCAGGCTCGACGCCGCCGGCAGGTCGGCGGCGCGACGCGCGAACTTGGCGACCAGCCGCACGGGCGGGGTGCGCGCGGCGCACGAGGAGTCGCCGGCGTCGAGCGTTGCGATGAATCGCCGGGCCATCGTCGCCGCGCAGGCGCTGCGGCCGCGGGCCAGCGCATTCACATGGAAGCCGTTGGCGATGCGCACCTGCACGCCATGCTTGAACGCGGCGGCGACCGCCGCGCCGTCCGCCAAGGTGGTGATGCTGTCCAGGTCGCCCGAAATGACCAGCGCCGGCACGTCCGGATACCGTGCATTCGCTCCCAGCTTCGCGGCCGGGTGGCCCGGCGGCGGGGCCGGCCAGCCGGCGCATTCGTCGAGAAAGCTGTAGTCGAGCGGCATGGCGCGGTATTCGTCGATGGTGAACGGAGCGTAGGTGTCGGGAAACGCGCGGCGGCGTTCGGCCAGGGCCCGGTCCCGGTCGAGCGCGCGCTCCGCGGGGCTCACGCTCATGTCGAAGATCTGCGGCGGATCCTGGCACATGACGGCGGCGGCCAAACCGGCGCTCCATTTCGCGGCGTCTCCCGTGGGATCGCGCGAGTCGACCGCGGACGCGGTCTCGGCCATCAATCGCAGCAACGGCAGCCGGTCCCCTTGCGCGAAGGCGCGCGCCGCGGCGTCCGCCTCGCGCGTGCTCGTGAGGGCCGGCGCGTTGCCGAACATCACGATGGCCAACTGCGCGGCATTGGCCTGGAAGCGCCTTTCCCTGCCATCGACGTCGAACGCATGCGCCTGGAAGGGCTCGGCGCGCAGCAGCCGCAATGCGGGCATGATGTGATCGATGGACGTTCCGGGCAGCACGGCGCAGGAGGGGGATCGCTCGCAGGCCCAGTTCAGCTTGCTGCGCATGGCCGGCGCGTAGGTCGGATACCACGCGTAGTCGGGTCCGGTGAGCGGATAGGCGCCGTCGAGCACGACGGAGCGCAGCAGGTCCGGATGGCGCACCGCGAATACCTGCTCGAAATACGTGCCGTACGAATCGCCGTACAGGTCGATGCGCCGCACCCGCAGGGCGCGCAGGATCGCCGCGAGGTCGTCGGCGGCGTAGGCGGTGCTGTAGAGCGGCGCGCGGTTGCCCAGCGACTCCCCGCAGGCGGCCACCAATTCAACGGTCCATTTCTCGGCGGCCTGCAGCGCGCGGCAGTCGACGGGTCCGGATCGGCCGGTGCCCCGGTTGTCCATGATCACGACGTCGTGGTCGGCCATCAAGGGCGCAAACAACCCGAGGTAGTCGTCGCGCGAGTCCGTGGCCGGGTATCCCGGGCCGCCTTCCGTGGCGACCAGCGTTCCGGCCGGCGGTCCCGGGTTCGAATGGGGGTAGAACTCGAAATACACCGAAATGGCGCCGCGCACCTCGCCGAGCGGATCGAGCGCGCGCTCCAGCGTGCCGCAGTAGGCGCCGGCGCTGCCGCAGGGTTGCAGCTCCAGGGATCCCAGGGTCAGGGTTCGGGCGGCGGGAGCCGGGCGCGCGGCGGCGGCCGGATGCGCCAGGCCGAACGCCATGGCGAGCGTCTGGCAGCACGCGGCAAGAGCCCGCAGGCGCCGGCCAAGAGTTCGCGAATGTGGCGGGCCCGGCATCTCGGGCATTCTAGCGCGCTGCCCGGCCGCTGTCGTTTATGGGGTCGAAAACGTCGCTTCGAGGCCACGTCGCCCGGGGGATTGTTGCTATCTTTGACACACGGAACCGGAGAGCGACGATGGACGAAACACAGACTCAGGCCCCCGCGAGACGGCCGAGCGGCCGCGATGCGAAGCGCGCTTCCCGTGCGGCGCGCGCGGCATCCTCGGTGCCGTACATCACGCGCAAGATCCCATACTACGAAGTGCTCGGCGAGGAGGGGCTGGCGCTGCTCGAGCGCAATGCGGACACCATCCTCGAGGAGGTCGGAATCGACTTCCGCGACGATCCGGAGGCGCTGCAGCTGTGGCGCGAGGCCGGCGCCGACGTGAAGGGCGAGCGGGTCCACTTTGCCCGCGGCCTGTGCCGCTCGATCATTCAACGCAGCGCGCCGCGGGAATTCACGCAGCATGCGCGCAATCCGGCCCGCAGCGTCGTCATCGGCGGCAAGAACACCGTCTTCGCGCCGGCCTATGGCCCTCCGTTCGTGCGCAGTCTCGACGAAGGACGGCGTTATGCGCGCATCGAGGATTTTCGCAATTTCGTCAAACTCGCCTACATGGCGGGATCCTTGCACCATTCGGGGGGCACCATCTGCGAGCCCGTGGATCTGCCGGTGAACAAGCGGCATCTCGACATGGTGTACAGCCACCTGAAGCTGAGCGACAAGCCGTTCATGGGCTCGGTCACGGCGCCCGAGCGCGCCGCCGATTCGGTCGCGATGGCGAACATCGTCTTCGGAGGGGAACTCGAAGATCCGGCGACGGGGCGCCCCAAGACGACCATCATCAATCTCATCAACGTCAACTCCCCGATGACGTACGACGCGACCATGCTGGGCGCCGCGAAGGTGTACGCCCGCGCCAATCAGGCCACCATCATCACGCCGTTCATTCTCGCGGGCGCCATGTCCCCGGTGACGGTGGCGGGCACGGTCGCGCAGACGCTTGCCGAGGCGCTGGCCGGCCTGGCGTTCGTGCAGTTGGTCAACCCCGGCGCGCCGGTGGTGCTCGGCAGCTTTGCGTCCTCGATTTCCATGCAGTCCGGGGCTCCGACCTTCGGCACCCCGGAGCCGGCCCTGGTGCTCTACACCATGGCCGCGCTCGCGCGCCGGTTGGGTGTTCCGTTTCGCTCCGGCGGGAGCCTCTGCGCGTCGAAGATCCCGGATGCGCAGGCCGCCTTCGAGTCGGCGAACACGCTGTTGCCCACCTGCCTCGCGGGAGTGAATTTCGTGCTGCACACGGCGGGATGGCTCGAAGGAGGGCTCGCCATGGGATACGAGAAGTTCGTCATGGACGTGGACCAGGCGGGCATGATGCACACGCTGCTGGCGGGAATCGACCTGTCGCCGAACGGCCAGGCGCTGGATGCGGTGCGCGAGGTCGGGCCCGGCAAGCATTTCCTGGGCTGCGCCCATACGCAGGCCAATTTCGAGAATGCCTTCTACCGTTCGCCGCTGGCCGACAACAACAGCTTCGAACAATGGGAGGCCGAAGGGTCGCCCGACATGGCCAAGCGCGCCAATGCGCTGTGGAAGAAGCAGCTCGCGGAATATGTCGAACCGCCCATGGACCCGGCGATCGACGAAGCGCTGCTCGACTACATCGCGCGCCGTAAGGCGGAGGCTCCCGACTCGAACGTCTGAGCGGAGGCCGGCTCCGCGGCGCGAATCGCACCGCAATATCGAGCAGGCTATGGACCCGGCGCCTCGACCACCGGCGTGCTCGGCTCCGGGCCTCGATCCCGCGCGCTCGCAAACCAGTTGACATCCCTCGGGGATTCCCCGATTGTGAGGCTGTTCTTGCGGACCGCCGCAGGGCGGTTGCCGGGGCAAGTCTTAAGGGGAAGGAGCGGTAGGGGTGCTTGGTATTGATCTGAGTCACGGACGGCTCATGCGCGAGTCGACCGACTGCATCGAGAGCGCATTGCAAAGCGACAGCTCGGAAGAGAAGCTGCTCGCCATGCGCGTGCTCGAGAATCCCCATGCCTGGCAGCGATGGGAGGTCGAGCACTCGGGTCTCATGAGGCGGGTCGCCGTCGACGGCTTCCGGCGCACCCAGGCGGCGTTCCTGAAGAGGGCCGCGATGCAGCTCATCGAGCGAAAAGCGCTGTTCGAGTATCTGCGCGAGAACCGGATCCGCAGCGAGATGCGCCGCCGCATATTTGCCTTCTTTCATCCCGCGTTGTCCTACGACCATGCCGTCATCGGCGAGCATGCCGCCTACCTGCGCAAGGCCTGCAGCTATTTGTGCGCCAGTCACGTCGGCTGGAACGTGGTGCGCGACCCGGGTTTCCTGGATCCGATGGAGCACTACGAGCAGGTCTACCGGGAGTATTTCCAGCTCTTTTGCGAGGCCAACTTCGCCGAGAACGCGGCGGGGCAGGCGGCGCTGCTGCCGCTGCTGAAACAGCAGCTGGAGGAGTGCCGCGCGGCCGTCATGAATCGGGCGGACTCGTCGAAGCGGCTGCTGCGCGATGCCGAGCTGCGGCGCGCCACGGGCGACACCATGCGGTTGCGGACTCTCGCGAGCCGCGCCGGCTAGCCGGTCCGAGTCATCGGCGCGGCTGGCGCAGAAGACCCGGGCACGCACCCGGGTTCCGGGGCGTTCAGCCCTGTTTCACCGGGTCCACCGCCCGCCGAGGGCGCCGGCCGCGAGTTTCGGATTGGCTGGTGGATTCCTTCGCGGCGGGAAGGTCCACCACCTTGCGCAAGTGGGGGTAGGGGGCCGTCTTGTGCGGTATCGCCATGGCCTCGACGAAATGGTGCTGAAATCGCGGCTCGATGGCGGTCTCCACCTTGTCGATGCGGCGGACCAGGTCTTCGATGACGCCGCGCGAGGTCGCATCGAGAAGCGCAATCCGGGCGCCGGTCCCGGCGGCGTTTCCGGCCGAGCGCACCTGCGCGAGATCGCAGTCGGGGATCATCCCGAGGATGGCCGCGTACTTGACGTCGATGTGGCTGCCGAACGCGCCGGCGAGGCGGATCCGGTCGACGTGATCGATGCCGAGCCGCTCCATGAGGAGCGCCACGCCGGCGTACAGCGCGGCCTTGGCGAGCTGGATGGCCCGCACGTCGTTCTGGGTGATCTTCATCTCCACCGCACCCTGATGCAGGAGGTAGGCGAAGGTTCTGCCGTTCTGGACGATGCGCGGGGAACGCGCCGCGAGGCGTCCGTCCAGGACCCCGTCCTGGTTGATGACGCCGGCCAGGTACATCTCGGCGATGACCTCGATGATTCCCGAGCCGCAGATTCCCGTGATGCCGGTGGCGACGGTGGCGGCGGCGAACCCCGGATCGTCCGACCAGAGATCGCAGCCGATCACCTTGAAGCGGGGCTCGAGCGTCTGGCGATCGATGCGGACGCGCTCGATCGCTCCGGGCGCCGCGCGCTGGCCGCAGCTGATCTGCGCCCCTTCGAAGGCGGGACCGGTGGGGCTGGAGCATGCGACCAGCCGCCGATCGTTGCCGAGCACGATCTCCGCGTTGGTGCCCACGTCCACGAGCAGCGTCATGGCGGTATCGAGATCGGGCCTCTCGGCCAGCACCATGCCGGCCGCATCGGCCCCGACGTGCCCCGCGATGCAGGGCAGGATGTAGACCCGCGCATTGCGGTTCAGCTTGAGGTCGATGGCGTTGGCGCGCAGGGTGAGCGAGTGGTCGACCGCCAGGGCAAACGGCGCGCCGCCGAGCTCCACCGGATCGATGCCGAGCAGGAGATGATGCATGATGGGATTGCCGACGAGCGTGGCTTCGAGGATATCCTCGACCGTGATGCCGGCCATCTTCGCCACGTCCGCCGCCAGCGCGCACAGCGCTTCGCGCACCGCGGCGGTCATGGCCGCGGCGCCGCCGGGGTTCATCATGGAATAGGAAACGCGGCTCATCAGATCCTCGCCGAAGCGGATCTGCGGGTTCATGACGCCGGCGGAGGCGACCACCTCGCCGCTCTGCAGATCGCAGAGATGCGCGGCGATCGTGGTCGAGCCGACGTCGACCGCGAGCCCATAGGCCAGCTCGTGCAGCCCGGGCCACACGGCGATGATCTGCTTCTCGCCGTGGACGGCCACCGTGACCTGCCACTGGCCGGTGCGCAGCGCGGACTGCAGCGCCTGCAGGGTCGACAGATCGCAGGTCAGATCCTTGAGGCCCCACTCGGCCTCGAGCGCGGCGTACAGCCGGCGCAGGTCGCCGGACGGATCGTGCATGTCCGGTTCTTGCACCTGCACGTAGTGCAGGCGCACGACGGGATACAGCTCGATGTCGTGCTCATCGGCGTCCTTGCGCACCACTTGGCGATGCACCTGGCTGTCGGCCGGAACGTCGATGACGACGTCGGCCTCGACCCGCGTGGAGCACGACAAGCGCCGTCCGGGAGCGAGCCGGGACAGGCGCCCGAAGCGCAGCTCCGGCTCGCTCAACGGCGACAGGCTGGCGCTCGAAGACGTCACGCCGAGCTTGGCGAACTCGCCGTCCGCGACGTTCACCTGGCAGCGCCCGCACAGCCCCCGACCGCCGCACACGGAGTCGATGTCGACGCCGAGGCTGCGCGCCGCCTGCAGCAGCGGCGTGCCCACGGGAAAGTGGCCCCGCTTCCCGGAGGGCATGAACACGACGAGCGGGGTGCGCGAGGCCATTGCGGGTCTCGGGCCTCAGGCCGGGCGGCGGCGATGGCCGCCTTCGCGCCGGCCGCGCGGCGCCTCGGCGCCCGGAGCGGCGGGGGCCGGCGCATCACGGAAGCGGCGTATCCAGCGAGCGCAATCCGGGTCGTGCCCCAGCATCACATCGGCGCCCATCACGGCCTTGATCACTTCCTCATGCAGGGGATTGGTGATGGCCGACGTCATGCCGGCGGCCATCGCCATGGTCAGGAACGCGCTGTTGATGCCGTGCCGGTTCGGCAGCCCGAAGCTGATGTTCGAGGCGCCGCAGGAGGTGTTCACCTTGAGCTCGGTGCGCAGCCGGTGCACCAGGCGCATCACCTGCACGCCCGAGGAATTGATCGCGCCGATGGGCATGACCAAGGGATCGACCACCACGTCGGCCGCCGGAATTCCGTGATCGATCGCGCGCTCGACGATCTTCTTCGCGACGGCGAACCGCACGTCGGGGTCCTCCGAGATGCCCGTCTCGTCGTTCGAGATCGCGATCACCGCGGCGCCGTATTTCTTGACCAGCGGCAGAACCGACTCCAGGCGCTCGTCTTCGCCCGTCACCGAATTGACCAGGGCCTTGCCCTTGTAGACCGAGAGACCGGCTTCGAGCGCGGCGACGATGGAGGAGTCGATCGACAGCGGCACGTCCGTGATCGACTGCACGAGCTGCACCGCGCGGGCGAGAATCGCCGGCTCGTCCGCGAGCGGGATTCCGGCATTGACGTCGAGCATGTGTGCCCCCGCCTCGACCTGGGCGCGCGCGTCGGCCTCGACGCGGCTGTAGTCTCCGGCCGCCATTTCAGCGGCGAGAATCTTGCGCCCGGTGGGGTTGATGCGCTCGCCGATGACGACGAAGGGCCGGTCGAAGCCGATGACGACTTCCTTGGTTGCGGAGCTGATAACGGTGTCGGTCATGAAGCAGTCCTTGGGGAGGGTGGGGACGCGTCGCGCGCCGGGTACCACGGCGCTCGACCTTGAAGCACGCCGGATCGATCGACGATCTCGGCCACTGATTCTTCCTGGCGGTACGCCATGACGTGCACGCCGCTGATGCCGCGGATCCCGCGCATCTCCTGGATCAGGTCCACGCAAAGGTTCCGGCCCTCGCGCGCCTGGTCCTTGGCGCCCTTGAGACGCTCGATGACGCTGTCGGGGATATGCGTCCCGGGCACGTTGTTGCGCATCCATTCGGCGGTCTTTGCCGAGCGCAGCGGGCCGACGCCCGCGAGAACGAAGACCTTGCCGATCAACCCGAGCGCCTGCACCTGGTCCATGAAGGCGCGCAGCAGCGGCAGGTCATAGCAGTACTGGGTCTGGATGAACTGCGCGCCCGCAGCGACCTTTTTCGCCAGGCGCTGCGCCCGCCATTCGTGGGGCAGGCCGGAAGGATTTTCGGCGGCGCCGAGGAACACCCGCGGAGCAAACGTGAGCTTGCGGCCGCTCTGGAAGTGGGATTCGTCGCGCAGGGTGCGCGCGATTCCCAGCAGCGACATGCAGTCCAGGTCGAACACCGGCTTGGCCTGCGGGTGATCGCCAGCCTGCACGCCGTCGCCGGTCAGGCACAGCACGTTGCATACCCCCATGGCGGCGCCGCCCAGGACGTCGCCCTGAATCGCGATCCGGTTCTTGTCGCGGCAGGAGATCTGCATGATGGGCGCGTATCCGACCCGCGTCAGGAGAGCGCACACCGCCATGCTCGACATGTGGCAGTTCGCGCCGCTGCCGTCGGTGGCATTGATGGCGTCCACGTAGCCGTCGAACACGCGGGCCCGCTTGTATACATCTTCCGGATCGGCGGAATCGGGCGGCGCGAGCTCGGTGGTGACGGCGAACCCGCCGGCGCGCAGCACGCGCTCGAATCGCCCCGGCGAGGTATGCCCCGGCAATATTGGCAGCGGATAGCCCGGCACGGGTTCGTCTTCGAATTTCATTTGGGATCCGCGGTCCTTTCGCGCACCACCCGGAGCCAGGAAGAGCGGCCCTGTTGCCGTTGGTCCACCGCGAATTGCACCTTGCGCATGTCCTCCACGCCGCCCGGAATGCGCTCGCTGCCCTTGAACGCCTCGACCCAGACGCAGCGCATGTTCTCGTTCACTTCGCAGTTGCCGTTGGCGCGAACGCCGCCGCACGGTCCGTTGCGCAGGGTCTTGGGACAGTTCATGGGACAGGACATTCCCGTGGAGCTCAGGATGCACTGGCCGCACATGCGGCAGTCGAACAGCAGGCCCTTGACCGTGCGCTCGACGGCGGCGACCGGGCGCTCGACCCGCTCGTAGCCCAGGGTCTCGAACACGCGATGCAGGCGCACCAGCACGCCCTCGAAGCCGCGGTAGAATGCATTCAGCCCGCGCGCATGGCGCACCGACCATAGCCGCACGGAATACATCAGGCCAGCCCTTTGGCGCGAACCAATCTCTCGAGTTCGTCGTCGGTGAACTTCGCCTCCAAACGCGCCGCCTCCGCGGAAGCCTCGGCCTGCAGGTCCTCGCCGCAGGGGCGCGGCTCGCTCCGCCGCCAGTCCGCGAGGTACGCATCCGAGCTTCCCTTGCCGGCGCGCATCGCCGCGCGGTCGACCGCTTCCTGGAAGCGCTGCGACAGCTGCACCTTCGCGGTCTCCCGGCCGCGCTTCACGACGACCTGAGCCGGAATGTCCCGCCAGGAGATGATGATCAGCGATGCCATGCGACTACGGCCTCGTCCCGCGGCGCGCCGGCGCGTTCCACCGCGTCGTGCAGGCTCGTCTCGAGGGTTCCGTAACCCGTAGGGCGGAACTCGAAGGCCAGCCCCATGCGCTCGGCCACCTGGCGTGCCGCAGCCTCCGACTCGGGTTGGGGCGCCTGCGCCAGGTACACGAGCTTGCGATAGTGGCCGAAGTAGACGGGGAACAGCTCGGGGTGCCGATCGAGCCCTAAGCCGTGGATCACCAGGCGCTCGAAATGGCGCAGCAGGAAATCCGTGAGATAGAAGGAGCCGATTTCCGCCTCCGCCAGCCGGGCGAACACCGGCGCGGTGGCGAAGAATTCATAACAATGCGCACCCGGAATGCGCTCCACCCCCTCGTCGCGAAGCACGGCGTCGAGCATCCCGCCGGTGCCGCAATCGCCGTAGGCGACGAAAATCGAGCGGTAGTGGCAGCGGGATGCGCGGATCAGCGCGCGCACCGCCGCCGGTATCTGCTCCGGGCGGTTGTGCAGTTCGGGCGGCAGACAGCGCACGTCGAGCTCATCCCAGCCGTTGGCCCGCTGAATGGCCGTGATCTCGTGCGCCAGGGCGCCGCAGGCGATGATGAGCACACCGTGTCCCTGCGCAGCGCGCGCCTGCGCAGGTGTGTCTTCGGGCGCCATGGCGCTTGCGCTCAGTGTGCCGCGGCGCCGGCCCGCCGGGCTGCGATCAGCCCCTTGGCGGTCTCGACCGCAACCGCGGCATCGCGGCAGTAGGCGTCGGCGCCGACGGCTTTGCCGAATTCTTCGTTGAGGGGAGCGCCGCCGACCAGCACGATGAAGTCGTTGCGTATGCCGCGCTCCTTCAATGTGTCGATGACGACCTTCATGTACGGCATCGTCGTCGTCAACAGCGCGGACATCCCGAGGATGTCGGGCTTGTGCTTCTCGAGCGCGTCCAGATACTTCTCGACCGGATTGTTGATGCCGAGGTCGATGACCTCGAAGCCCGCGCCCTCGAGCATCATCGACACCAGGTTCTTGCCGATGTCGTGAATGTCGCCCTTGACGGTGCCGATGACGATCTTGCCGATGGGTTCCACGCCGGTCTCGGCCAGGAGGGGCCGGAGGATTTCCATCCCGCCCTTCATCGAGTTCGCCGCGAGGAGAACTTCCGGCACGAACAGGATGCCGTCGCGAAAGTCGATGCCCACGATGCGCATGCCTTCGACCAGGGCATCGTTCAGGACGCGTTCGGCCGACCAGCCGCGGGACAAGAAGATCCGTGTGGCGTCCTCGACCTCGCTCTTCAGCCCGTTGTAGAGGTCGTCGTGCACCTGCTCGGTGAGTTCCTCATCATTGAGGGCGGCCAGATCAAATTCACCTTCAGTCGGCTCTGACATCAACTTCTCCAAAACAGTATTTTGCGAGCCGCCACCGTACGTTACGCGGCCAACCACCACAGCATGGTATGTCGCAATTCGGTTCGACAGTTGTGAAATTGCGACGGTAGCATGCCGGGATGCGACACTTTCAGCTCACGGGCGGCGCGCCGCCTTCGGCGATGCGGCGCTCGACGTAGGCATCGAGCGCCTCGACTACGGCCGGGTCGCGGGATGGGGCAACATAACGTTGCAGCGTGTCCTGCCAGATGCCGGAGGCTCGCTCGGTGGCCGTTTTGGCTCCGTCCTCCGCCCAGCTGCCTGAGTTGCGCCAATCGGAGACCAGCGGCGCATAGAACGCGCTGCGATAGCGCTCCATGGTGTGGGCGCAGCCGAAAAAATGTCCGCCGGCTCCCACTTCGGCCACGGCCTCGAGTGCGATATCCGCGGTCTCGGCGCCCACGGGCTGAAAGATTTCCGCGAACATCTGCAGCATCTCCACATCGAGGATGAACTTCTCGTAGGACGTCGTGAGGCCGCTCTCGAGCCAGCCGGCGGCGTGCAGCACGAAGTTGCAGCCGCCCTGCAGGGCGCCCCACAGGCTCATTTGCGACTCATACGCGGCCTGAGCGTCCGGAATGTTGGATGCGGTGGCATTCGAGGAGCGCCATGGCAGGCCGAGGAAGCGGGCCAGCTGGCCGGCTCCGAAGGCGGCCTTCACGTATTCGGGCGTGCCGAATGCCGGCGATCCGGACTTCATGTCCACGTTCGAGGTGAAGCTGCCGTACACGACGGGTGCTCCCGGGTTTACGATCTGCGCGAGCGTCAGGCCCGCCAGTGCCTCGGCATGCGCGAGCGTCAGCGCCCCTGCGATGGTCACGGGCGCCATGGCTCCCGCCAGCGTGAATGGCGTGATGACCAGGATCTGCCCGGCGGCCGCGAAATCGATGATGCCGTCGGCCATCGGCAGGTCGAGCTGCAGCGGCGAGTTCGTGTTGATGATGGTGTACGTTCGGGGGCGCGAGCGGAATTCCTCCTGAGATATCCCATGCGCCAGCCGGATGAGCTCGAAGTTGTCGGCCACCTGCACCTGGCCGCGGGAAAAAATGAACGGAATCTTGTCGCATAGCATCAGCTGGGCGCGGGTGACGTGCAAATGCCGCACGTGGACCGGAATGTCCTGCGGCTCGGTCGAGCCGCCGAGGAAGTGGATGACCTCGAAGCTCTGGCACAGCTTGGTGATGTTGCAAAAGTCCTCGAAGGTGCCGGCGCGCCGTCCCCGCGCCGTGTCCATGATGTTGGGCGGCCCCGAGGTCGGACCGAAAGCCACGCACCGGCCCGCCAGCGGCACGTCGTGCTCCGGCTTCACGGCGTGCATCGTGATCTCGCGGGGCGCCGTGGCGAGCGAGGCGCCGACCAGTTCGCGCGCAAACCGCACGATTTGGGTCGCCTCGTCGACCTCGGCGCCGGCGCGGCGGTACAGCGCGCGCGCGTCCGCCGACAGCACCTTCATGCCCTGCGTCTCCAGGATGCGCAGCGCCGAGTCATGGATGGCGCCGACCTGGTCGTCCGAGAAAACCCGCAGCGGTTCGAACGGATTGCGCAGGTGCCGGTAGGTGCGCGTGCGATCGAAGACGGCATGACTGGCTTCGGCCGTGCCGGGACGGCGCCGGCCGCGCCGGCCGGTCTGCTCCTCCGGGGATTTCATGGGGTGATGCTCCTTGGATGGTAGGGCGGCGCCGGCGCCGCGGCGATCGGCGCGTGGATATGGCCGGCGAGGGGACGGCCCGTGGCCGTCGAGCGCACCACGGCTTCGGCCAGATACTCCGCGCCCGCATCGACGTGGGCGAGCTTCTCCACGACGGTGGTCTCGACGTGAGGGTCGGCGGCTCCCGCCCGGCGTGCGGCGGCCAGCGCCAGTTCCCGGGAAACGCGCCGGGCGTGCTCGACGGCGGCGGGAGGGTCCGGATAATCCCGCAGTCCCAGCGGGTCGTGGACGCGAAAGACCTTGAACGTCGGCTGATTCACCAGAATCTCGACCGACTGCGACACCACTCCGGCGACCGCGCCGACGGCGTTGCAGACCTCCGCATGCGGCGGGATGACGAGCGCGGCTCCGAGTCGGCGTGCGATCTCGGGATAGTAGGCGCCGACCGGGGCGCCGATCGCGATCAGCGGCCGCGCCAACCGGAGCGAAACCTCCACCAGCGCCGAGGTGGGCCGCCCGGCGACGATGTCGTCGACCAGCCGCTCGCCCAGCGCGCCCCACCGGCCCTCACCGGGCTCGATGCCCGGGTCGTGCGCGAGCGCCGCTGCGAGCAGCAGCCGTCCCGTTTCGCCCAGGACGTATTCGTAGGTTCTCTCGCAGATCGCTTCGGGCGGCGCAGACTCCCGGAGTGCGCGCGCATTGCGCTCTTCGATCGCGAGAATGCGCGCGCCGCACTCGGCCGCCTCGCGGCACCAGCCGTGCTGGCGGCCGAGCACGTGCATGGCGTCGCTGGGCGTGAACGCGGCAATGGTGGCGAGTCCGGCGTCGGCAAGCCGGCGCAGCGCCTCGAGTCCCGAGTAATTGCGCACGACCTGCGACACTTCGACCGGCTCCAGCGTCAGGGATTCCCACACCCGGCGTTCCAGCGCGGAGAGATGGGCGGGCGGCGCGCGTTCGGGATTGCGGAACGCGAAGTGGGCGGCGTTGTCGGGAAGGCGCGGCAGATCTGCGAGGCCGCGCAGCTTGCCGAGCACGGCGGGGAACTTGTGCGCCAGAAGGCTGAGCGGCATGGTCTTGCGGGGGCCGGCCCGCAGGCGGCTGCGCCGGTCGAAGCCCACTTCGCTGTCGCCGCCGAGACCGCTGGTGCGCACGTCCACCGCCTCCACCATGGTTCGCCAGGCGCCGACGAGGGCGCCCTCCGCGCGGATGACCGGGCGGCCGCCCGACACGACCGCGATGTCGGTGGTGGTGCCGCCCATGTCGGACACCAGGAAGTCTTCGAGGCCCGTCAGAAATCCGGCGCCGACCACGCTCGCCGCAGGACCCGACAGGAGGGTCTCGACGGGATACTCGAGCGCGACGTCGGCCCGCATCAAGGAGCCGTCGCCCTTGACGATCATCAGCGGCGCATCGATCGATTCATCCTCGAGCACGCGGGTCAGCGCTTCGATCAGATGCCGGATTTGCGGCGTGAGCCGGGCGTTCAGCGTGGCCGTCAGGGCGCGCCTCGGGGCATCGAGCTTCGAGGTCAATTCGTGCGCGCAGGTGACGGGCTTGCGCGACAGGGCGCGGATGATCTGGCGCGCGCGCAGCTCATGGTCGGGATTGCGCACCGAGAAATTCGCGGCGACCGCAAATGCCTCGACGCCGGCCTGGGTGTCCTCGACGGCGCGGCGGACGGCGGCTTCGTCGAGCGGCGCCGATTCCTCGCCGGTGGCGGCGTGGCCGCCGGCGATGCGCACCAGCAGGCTCTCGCGCCGCTGCAGGCCCGAGCGCTCGACCATGGCGTCGTCGAAGCCGATGAGCAGCGTGCACACCGGGCTGAAGCGGCCCTCGACCACGGCGTTGGTCGCGAGCGTCGTGGACACCGAGACGAGGTCGATGTCCGCGCGCGTCCGGCGTTCGGGCAGGGCGGCGAGCACGGCGCGGATCGCAGACCCGATGCCGATCGCGAGGTCCCACGGGGTGGTCAGGGACTTGGCGCTCGCCGCTATTCGGCGCCCCGCTGCGAGCAGCACGGCGTCGGTATAGGTGCCGCCGGTGTCGAGTCCAAGCCACAGGCTCTGGACCGGCGATTCCTCCCGCGCCGCCGATGGCTCACGGGCCGGCGAATGTGCATGGCTCATCATGGACCTTGGGTTTTCGAATGTGACTTCAAGCCGGCGGCGTCCTGCGTCCGCGCCGACTATCGTAAGTGACCGAGAAGGCCCGGGTGATCTAAAAAGTCGATAGCGTAGCTGAAAGCGCCGTGCCGCAGCGGCGGATTTTGCTATCCTTGCCGCTTGGACAGTGTGAAGAGCGGCGGGGCGCGGCGGCGCGGGTTCCCGATCCGTGGGATACAGCCGTGAAATATTCTGCCTGGTCGCTGCTGCGGGGCGCATTCTCGGGGCACCGCAATTGGCCTCCCGCCTGGGCGGAAGTCGAGCCGCGCCCGAGTTACGACGTGGTCATCGTCGGCGGCGGCGGCCATGGGCTGGCGGCCGCCTACTACCTGGCCAAGAACCACGGCATCACCAACGTCGCGGTGCTCGAGCGCGGCTGGATCGGCGGCGGCAACACCGGCCGCAACACCACCATCGTGCGGTCCAATTACCTGTTTCCCGAGAGTGCGCGGCTCTACGACTTCTCGCTGAAATTGTACGAGGGGCTGTCCAGGGCCCTGAACTTCAACATCATGCTGAGCCAGCGCGGGCTCGTGATGCTGGCGCACAGCCGCCACGATCTCGATTCCATGTCCCGCTGGGCCAATGCCATGCGCATGAACGGCATCGCCGCGGAGTTGCTCACGAGGGAACAGGTCGGCGAACTCGCCCCGGCGCTCGACCTGTCGCCGCAGGCACGGCTGCCGGTGCTGGGCGGCTTTGCCCAGCGCCGTGCCGGCACTGCGCGCCACGATGCCGTGGCCTGGGGCTATGCGCGGGCCGCTTCGGCCCTCGGAGTGCACATCATTCAAAATTGCGAAGTGCGGGAATTCCTGCGCGACTCCGGCAAGATCGTCGGCGTCGACACCCCGCGCGGCCGGATACGCGCGGACCGCGTGGGCATCGCAGCGGCCGGCCACAGCTCCGTGCTGGCCGCGAAGGCGGGCTTCAAGCTGCCCGTCGTCAGTTACGCGCTGCAGGCCATGGTGAGCGAACCCGTGAAGCCGGTTCTCGATACGGTGGTGCTCTCGCCGGGGACCGGCGCGTATGTCAGCCAATCGGACAAGGGAGAGATCGTGTTTGGCGCGATGCTCGATCTCTTTCCCTCGTATGCCCAGCGCGGCAGCTTCGCCGTCACACAGTCGGTCGTCGCGGCCACGCTCGCGCTGTTTCCGAGCTTCAGCCGGCTTGCGCTGTTGCGCCAATGGGCGGGCATCGTCGACGTGGTGCACGACTCCAGTCCCATCATCGGAGCGACTCCGATTCCGGGGCTGTACATCAACTGCGGCTGGGGCACCGGCGGCTTCAAGGCCATTCCCGTCGGCGGCTGGACGCTCGCGCATGTCCTGGCCACCGGCCGGAATCACCCCCTCGCCGAGCCGTTCCAGCTCTCGCGTTTCACCGACGGCCGCCTGATCGACGAGGCGGCGGCCTCCGGCATCGCGCACTAGGAGCCTGAATCCAACGTGATGCAAATCCCCTGTATCTGCTGCGGTCCGCGCGACGAGAACGAATTCGTCTGCGGCGGCACTTCGCATATCGAGCGCCCGCCGCTCGATGCGACCGATGAGGCGTGGGGCCTGTACCTGTTCTTCCGTGAAAACCCCAAGGCAATGCACCTCGAGCGCTGGCGCCATGTGCACGGGTGCGGACTGTGGTTCAATCTCGCGCGCGACACGCTGACGCATGAGATCAAGTCCGTGTATCCGATGACGGGTGCGCCGGCATGAACCCTGCGCGTCTGACGGTGCCGTCATGAGCTCCTCGCGTCTTGCCGCGCCGTGCGGCACGCGAATTGATCGTTCGTGCGCGGTGTCGTTCGAGTTCAACGGCCGGCGCATGCGCGGTTATGCCGGCGATACGCTGGCGTCCGCACTGCTCGCCAACGCAGTGCAGCTGGTGGGCCGCAGCTACAAGCTGCACCGGCCGCGCGGAATCTTCTCCTGCGGCATCGAGGAGCCCACCGGCCTGGTGGACGTGGGGACCGGAGCGGCGAGAACCCCGAATCAGCGCGCCACCCTGGTCGAGTTGACCGAAGGCCTGAGGGCGGCGAGCGTGAATTGCTGGCCGAGCGTGGGCTTCGACGTGGGCGCGGTCAACGGCATGCTATCCAGCCTGCTGCCGGCGGGCTTCTATTACAAGACGTTCAAATGGCCCACGTGGCATCTGTTCGAGCCGACCATTCGCCGGATGGCCGGACTCGGCCGGGTCTCCGGAGAGACCGATCGGGATCGCTACGAGGAAGTCTCCGCGACCGCCGACCTGGTGGTGGTCGGCGGAGGGATCGCGGCCTTGAGCGCAGCGGCCGCCGCCGCGCGCGCCGGCGCCGATACGCTCATTCTCTCTCAGGGTCCGGCCTTGGGCGGCGCCTTGGGGTGGCGCAGCGAGACGGGGGTCGCGCGGTTGATCGACGAGGCGCGGCGCGCCGGTGCGCGCATCATGACCCGGACCATGGCGTTCGGCGTTTACGATCATGGGCTGATCTGCGCGTGCGAATCGGCGCCCGATTCGGCAGCGCCAGCTGCAGCGGACCGAAGCGCGGGCGGCGTGTTGCGCGCGCGGCTGTGGAAGATTCGCGCCCGCCACATCGTGGCGGCGGCAGGCGCCATCGAACGGCCGATGCTGTTCCCGGACAACGACCGGCCCGGGGTGATGCTGGCGGGCGCCGCCGACAAATTCGCTCAGGCCTACGGCGTCGCCTGCGGCGCCCGCGCGGTCATTGCGGCGAACAGCGACTCCGCCTATGGAGTGGCGAGCTCGCTGGAGGCGGCCGGAGTGCAGGTGGTGGCCATCGTCGATCGCCGGCCGCCGGCGGATGCGCGGGCCGGGCCCGTGAAAGCCCCCGGCACCCGGGCCCGCGTGTTCCACGACTCGGGGATCGTCGAAGTCCGCGGAACCACGGCGGTGCGCGGCTGCACGGTGTCCTCGGAAGCCGCGGATGGGCCTAGGGAGCGTCTCGACTGCGATGCGATATTGAGCGCGGGCGGTCACGCGCCCGCCGTGCACCTGCACTCGCAGGCCGGCGGCAAGCTGCGCTGGTTGCCCGACGCGGCCATGTTCGTTCCCGACGGCAGTGCGCCGAACGGGCTGGTGAGCGTCGGCGCCTGTGCGGGCATTTTCGACCGTGAAACGGCCCTCAATCATGCCGCCGATGTGGGGCGCGCCCTGGCCACCGGCGGACCGCTCCCGGCCGCGGGCCTGCGCGGCGCAGGGCGTTCCTTGCAGACCACTCGCATGCAGGGCGTTCGCGGCAAACAGTTCGTGGATTTGCAGAACGACGTCGCCGTGGGCGACGTGGAGCTCGCAGCGCGCGAAAATTACCGCTCTGTCGAGCACCTCAAACGCTACACCACCCTGGGGATGGGCACGGACCAGGGCAAGACCAGCAACATCAACGCCCTGGTGCTCATGGGCGAGTTCACCGGCCGCGAACCCGCCGCCGTCGGAACCACCAGGTTCCGCCCGCCCTTTGCACCGGTGTCCCTCGGCTTGATCGCCGGCCGGCGCACGGGCCCTCGGTATCGGCCGCTCAAGCGGCTGCCGGCCGAGAGCTGGCATCGCGCGCGGGGCGCGCTGTTCGAGCAGTTCGGCAACTGGTATCGCCCCGCTGCCTACCCGGGGCCGGGCGAGTCCTTGGAGGCGGCCGCGCAACGCGAGGCGCGCGCCGTGCGCCGCAGCGTCGGGCTGCTCGACGGTTCGCCGCTCGGCAAGCTCGAGGTTTTCGGACCCGACGCCGCGCAATTCCTCGATCTCATGTATGTGGGCACCCTGTCCACCTTGGCGGTGGGTCAGGCCCGCTACGGCGTGCTGCTCAACGAAAACGGCATCGTCGTGGACGACGGAATCGTCGCGCGCATGGGAGAGCAGCGTTTTTGGGTCAACACCACCAGCGCCGGCGTCGAGCGCACGACGGCGGCATTCGAGGAATGGCTGCAGTGCGAATACACGGCCTTGAAGGTCGTCGTCACCCCCGTCACGTCGCGCTGGGGCAACGTGACGGTGGCCGGACCCCGCGCGTGGCAATGGCTGTCGGCGGCGGGCTTCGATCCGTCATTCGCGCCCGGCGCCATGAAGCACATGACGCTGCGCGCCGGTGTGCTCGACGGCGTCCCGCTGCGGGTTCTGCGTGCGAGCTTCAGCGGCGAACTCGGCTACGAGGTGAATCTCCCGGCGCAACACCTGGAGGCCCTGTTCGACCGGCTCTGGGGACACGCCGCGAATTTCGATGCCGTGCTGTACGGCATCGAAGCACTGGAGATTCTACGGACCGAGAAGGGTTTCATTCACATAGGCACGGACACGGACGGCACCACGCTGCCGGGCGATGTCGGCATGGCCCGCGCAATCGACCGCAAGCCGGCCAATTTCGTCGGCCGACGCTCATTGCTGCGGCCGGCGGCCCGTGACCCCGATCGGCTGCAGCTGGTGGCGCTGCGCTCGCCGGAACGGCTGCCCGTGGGCGCCCATTTCGCGACCGGTTCGCCGCCGGCGCGCGCCGCAGGCTACGTGACCTCGAGCTACCTGAGCCCGACGCTCGGCGAGCCGGTGGCCCTCGGCATGCTCGCCGGAGGAACTCGGCGGCTGGACGAGCGGGTGACAGTGCACCATCTGGGGGCCACGTTCGATGCGGTGGTCGTTCAGGCGCCCTTCATCGATCCCGCCGGTGAGAAGCTCCATGGCTGAACGAGAGGTCAATGCCCCGGGCGTTTCCGTGGATCCGGTCGCGTTCGCGCGAACCGGTGCGTTGCGCTATTTCGACGCCGCGGGCGCGTTCGCCGCGGGTCTCGCGGCCCATGCGGGCGGTCCGCTCCCGCAGCCGCTGCGGGCGGTGCACTACGCCGCCGAGGGCGTCGGAGCGAATCCCGGCGAGCCGCCCGGGATCATTCTCGCGTTTCGCAGTCCCACCGAGACCTGGGTGCTGTGCAACGCCACGGCGACGTTCGAGGCGATCGATCGCTTCGCCGCGCAGCGCGACGACGGGTGCCTGGTGGAGCAAACCGGCGGCATGTGGTGCTGCCGGGTGAGCGGTGCGCGGGCTGCCGATTTCCTCGCGCGCTTGGGGTCGAGCGTGGTGGTTCCGGGCGCGGGACAGGCATTCACCGGACGTTTCGCGGACGTGACCGCCGCCTGCGTGTGCGTCCGAGCCGGCGAAATCATCCTGCTCGCCGACCGGGTCTACGCCGACCATTTGACCGCGTGGATGCGTGCCACCCTGGACGACTTTACAGAAACGGGTGCACGGGACTGAACACCGGAAGGATCAAGTAGCGCCGCGCCAATTGGCCGTATCCGGTGAAGACGAACTGCCCGTTGTTCTTCAGGAGCTCTTCCCGGTTGAGGCGGTAGAACTTCGGAATGTCATACCAGGGCATGGTCGGCTTCAGGTGATGTACGACGTGAATGTTGTTGTACAGGTACAAGAGACCGAAGATCACGTTCGATTCCACCGCGGCCGTGCGCTGCTGCGAATCCTCGGCGGCCCGATGTTCCGTGAAGGCCCGCAGCAGACTCAGGCTCAACCCCGGATAAGCCACCAGCAGGCAGTACTGCCACCAGGGGAATGCGCACACCCCGGAAATGAACCAGAACAGCAGCGCCACCGCCGCCGCGTGCGCGGCCCAGTGAGGCAGATGGCTGAAATCTCCCTGGCGCACCCGCCGGGTCTCCTTGGTCACCAAGATCCATAGCCGCAGCATCGGCCCAATCAGCAACCGGCCTGCCATCGTCTGGTTGAACGTGAGCAGGGCGCGTTTGACGGGGCCCATGCGTTCCCAATCCGCGCGCAGCACATAATAGGACTCGGTATCCACGCCGGGTACCGTGAGATTGACGTCCCGATGATGGGTGGTGTGGCTCCGCCGGTACAGCGGGTACGGAAACCACAATCCGAGCGGCGGAAACACCACCGCGAATCGCAGCCACGCGGGAACGCCCCGAAAGGAATGAATTGCCTCGTGCTGCAACGAGAAATGCCATGCCAGGAGGTAGGCCCCCGCGGGCATGACGATCCACCACGGCAGCCGGGCGGCGAACCAGATCAGCGCAACCCAGGAGCCGTAGATGGCCAGCGCCACCAGCCAGGTGGGTCCATCGAATTGGCGGAATTTACGGCCTAGAGTACTCACCGCGTCACTCTTCAACACTCGCGCCGCTTCGTCAATAGGCGCTAGCCGAGCAAGGCTTGGAAGGCAGGGTGCACGACCGCGGCGAAGCGGTGCGCCATCCACTGCCGCCCGGCCGCCGCAGCGCGCTCCCGAAGGATGTCATAGGAGGCGGGGTCGGGTTGGGTGAAGCGTTGCAGCAAGAGTTCGCCCATGAGGCATGCACTGGCGGGTTCCCGGTGCGCCTGGAGAAACGCCGAGCGCAACGCATCGCTTCCCGGGGGCGTGGCGACGAGCAGCGGAATGGGGGTGCGCGCCGTCTGCCCGACGACGCGCACCGCAGCGGTTAGAGCGGGCTCAAAGCGCTGGAGCAGCCGGAACGCATAGGAGTCGATGGGAGCGATCTCGGCGGCGCCCGAAACGACGGCCGACAGCGCGCCCAAGGGCGTGATGGTGGGTGCAACGACCTCGCGGAACAGCGGGCGGTCAGGATTCGGCCGCCGGCCGGCGAGGTCGCTGAGCGCCGCCATGCAGCCCGATTGCGAATCCGGGACCGTGAATGCAATGCGCCCACCGAAGGCATCCTCGACCTGGCGAATGCCGCTGTCCGTGTGCGCCACGAAATCGCTCCAGTACACGGGTTCATCGCTGAATTCCGCAGGCGAGGGCACGGGGGCGGCGAGCGCCACGGCCTGCGGCGCCGCCTGGGAATAGGGCAATCCACACATGAAGACGGCGCCCAGGTCATCGCGGTGCCACAAATCCGCCAACGGCGCCGGCGGCGCATGCTCGACCACGCCCGCCCGCACGCCTGCCGCTGCGACGATCGCCGACAGCAGCCGGCGCCACCGGTCGGCTGCTTCCGGAGTGACGGAATACATTCGGGCGTTGACGATCATCGCTCGACCCGCGGCCGAATAGCCCTGTGAGCGCCGCGGCTCATGGGCGGTGACGAGTCGGCGCATCGCCCAGGGCATCCTTGAGCCCCCCCAGCCAGGGCTCGAAGTGCTTCCACTGGTCGATGCCTTCACGAAAGATCGGCTGGCGGACCTGCTCTGAACTCGCCGTGCGGATGCTCCGCTCGGTGTTGTGGAAGTCGACGCACGAGGGTTCGAACTCCAGGCCGCAGAAATCGAGCAGCCGCCGCACGCTGCCCTCGAGGTCGTCGACCACGTCCTCGTGGTGCACCCGCAGGACCTGGCCGGGCAGGACCGTGTCCCAGTGCTGCATCAGGTCGAGGTAGGTGCGGTAATAGCGGGCGATGTCCTCGATGCTGTAGGTGAATTCCTGCCCGCGGGCGAACAGTTGTTTCAGATTGCTGAAGCAGCAGGCCATGGGCTCGCGACGGGCGTCGATGATCCGGGCATTCGGCAACATGAGGTGGATGAGCCCGAGGTGCCGGAAGTTGTTCGGCATCTTGTCGACGAATCGCGGCTTGCCTGTCCGGTAAGCGAGCGTGTCGCGGAGGTATCTCTCCCCGAGCCGCAAGAAGTCCGACGAGGCGAGCGTTGCGAGCACCCCGGGATAGCGCGGATCGTTCAGGTCGGGGTCCCGGCCCTGCAACTCATGCACGATTCTCGGAACGTCGGCCAGTTCCTGCGTCCCTTCGACGCTGGAATGCGACGCGAGGATCTGCTCGAGGAGCGTCGACCCCGACCGCGGCAACCCCACGATGAAGATGGGAGCGTTGCTGGGAGCGCCGGATCCGCGGTGCCGGTCGAACAGTTCACGCGTGCAGATCTGCATCTGCCGCTGCGTATTGGCCTCGATGATCTCCGGCCGATAGCGGCTCTCGGACCGCTTGAGCGCGTTGCCGCGCTCGTAGTAGCGGAACGATTGGGCAAAATCGCCCTGGTCCTCGAAGGCCTTGCCGAGCGCAAAACACAGATGGTATCGATCGGCGAGGTCCGTGGCCGGAGCTGACTCGGCGGCCTGCATGCGCCCGAGCTCGTCGTCCGTGAAGCGGTAGGTCTTGAGGTTGGCGAGACTCCAGTAGGTGTCGCCGAAGTCGGGGCGGACGGCCGCGGCGGTCCGGTAGGCGTCGATGGATTCCTGTCTCCGGCCCAGAGTCTTGAGGGAGTGGGCGATCGACAAATGCAGGTCCGCCGCCTGCGGCGCCCCCTCCAGAAGCCTGCGATAGACCGCCAGCGCCTGGTCATGGTCCCCGAGACCCACGCAGGTCGTCGCGTAGAGTGTCCGGTACTGCCGGTTGGCTGGATCGAGTTCCAGCAGGCGTTCGAGCTGCTCGCGGGCCTCCCGGTGCTTATGACGCTCCAGGAGCACGCGGGCATAGTCCGATCGAGCGGCCCGGTACTCCGGCGCCAGCTTCAATACCGCCTCGAGCAGGATCTCGGCATCGTCGTACACTTCTCGCTCGATGCCGATGCGGGCGAGCAGCCGCATGGCTTCGACATGATTGCCGTGCTTGAGGAGAAAGTTGCGGATGATGAGCTCGGCCGGAGCCAGCTCGCCATCCGAAAAAAAACCCGTCGCCGTGACGACCTCGGCGGGCAGCGCCTGGAGCGTGGCGACGTGCGCCGCTGCCGTGGCCGCGTTCTGCGGCTCGCCGACCATGCGATACAGCGCATCGAGCCGGGACCAGCTCGCGGGCAGCGCCGGATTGACGTTCACGGCCCGCAGATACGCCTCGATGGCCTGCCTCGCGTCCTTGAGCGCCACCAGGCAATGGCCGCGCTCCTGGTACAGGCGGCTGAAGCGCGGGTGATGCTGTTCGAGCCGTGCGAGGGTGGCGAGCGCATCGGGGAGGCGGTTCAAATAGCGCTGGCTCACCGCCGTCATGTACAGCACATCGCGGTTCTCCGGCACCGTGATCGCGAGGGCTTCGGCCGCTGCGAGCGCCTCGGAGAACCGCTTCCCCTCCAGGAGTCCGCGAATGCGCCGGACTTCGATCTCGGTCGGAGAGGCTGCGACGGTGAGGGGTTCAGGGTCCATCATTCCACAGGCAGGCCGCGCGCGCTGCGCGCTCGGGCGGCGCGCCCATCCTCGAATCGCGGATCGGCCAGGGGCCGCAGCGGACCCAGAAATTTCTCGTAGTTGCGCCAGCGTCCGACCGATGCCTTGTGCATCTTCTGGCGCACCTGCCATTTGCTGGCCGTGATGACCACGCGGTCAGTCTGGTGAAAATCCAGGCAGCGGGCATCCCAGGCAAGACCCGCGAAGTCGAGCATCCGGCGGGTCCAACTCTCCTGATCGTCCAGCAGCGCCTCATAGGGAACTTCCAACAGCGACGACGGGGGCAGCGCGGCCCGCCAATGGTCGGTGATGCGCCGATACTCGCCGAAGTAATGCGCCAGATCGTCGAGGTCATTGGCGTAGGCGCCAATGTTGAAGAAGTGCTGGAAGTAGATCGACAAGCAGGTATCGATGGGATGGCGCGTCATGTGGATGATGCGGGCCTGCGGGAATGCCGCATGGATCAGTCCCGCATAGAGGAAATTGGCCGGCATCTTGTCGACCACCCGCGAAGCCGCGCCGGCGCTCGCCGCGAGGAGCTTGAGGTATGCGTCCGCCATGCCGGGAATGAGCACCTCACCCGCGCCGCCGGGCGCCCGGCTGTAGGCATCGTAGGCGGCGTTCCAGAAGGTCACTTCGCCGGCGCCGAAAACCTCGGGGTGCGAGGCCAGAATCTGTTCGGCAAGGGAGGTGCCTGAGCGCGGCATGCCGATGATGAAGATCGGTACCTGCGAATCCGATCCGCCGGCGGGACGGCTCACGAATCGGCCGTCGAAGGTGCGGATGATCGTCTCGACCCGCCGGCTCAGCTTGTCTCGATCGTAGCGGCGGCCCTGGCGCTTGCACAGCTCGTTGGCGCAACGGTAATGGGCGAACGCCTCGTCGTAGCGGGCGATGTCGTCGAAGCACTTGCCGAGCGCGTAGCGCAGGCCGATCTCCTGAGCGAGCGGCAGCGCGGTCCCGAGCAATGACTCGGCTCGCTCGAGCCACGCACGATCGTCCGGCGTCATTTTGCGATGCGTTGCGATGCTCGCATACGCGAATGAGTAACTCGGATCGATCTGGATGACGCGCTGGAACAGAGCCTCCGCCTCGGCGAAGCGGCCGCGGTCCGCCAGCAGTTCACCGAGGAAGGACAGGGCATCCGCATAGTTCGGATCCAGGGCGAGCGCCGCGCGGCAGGTCGATTCGGCCTCCGCCGGGCGCCGCTGCTGGCGCAGCGCCACTGCCAGGTTGAGGTGCGCGGGCGCATGGCTGGGCTGCAGCTGCAGCGCGGACCGGTAGCATTGCACCGCCTCCTCGACCCGGCGCAGCTCAAACAGCAGAGTACCGAGGTTGCAGTGGCTCTCGGGGCGGGAAGGATCGAGTTCCAAGGCACGGACATAAAGAGCGAAGGCTTCGCTGCGTTCCCCGAGATCGCGCAGCACGTTGCCGAGGCTGTTGAAGGCGTCCACGTTGGCGGGGTCGAGCTCGAGCGCCCGCCGGTAGTGGCCGATGGCTTCCTCGCGGCGCCCGAGGGCGCGCAGCGCGTTGGCCAGGTTGCACAGAATCTGCGCATCCGCGGGCTTGAGCTCGAGCGCCCGTCGATAGCAATCGATCGCCGGACCATGGCGGCGAAGCTCCAGATGCGCGTTGCCCAGGTTGTTGTGGGCCTCCGCCGACCTCGGATCGAGCGCCAGCGCCCGCTCATAGAGCGGCACGGACTCGGAGGGTCGTCGCAGCGCTCTCAGGGCATTGGCCGCATCGACGAGCGATTGCACGTCATTGGGCTCCATTTCAAGCCCCTTGCGCAAGCTCGCCAGCGCCTCCGGCCACTGCGCGCGGTCGTGCAACGCCGCGCCCAGGTTGCGCTGCGCCTCGGCGTCTTGCGGCAGTAGATCCGCGGCGCGCCGCAGCGCCTCCAGCGCATCCTTGTCTTGACGTACCAGAGTCACGCTCAGCACTTTCCAAAGAATGCCGGCGCCGGGATGCAGGGCGAGCAGGGCGCGCGCGCGCTGCTCCGCCTCGCCGGGCCGGTCCTGATGCACCAATTTGACCAGCGCTGCAATCTCGAGCGGATTCGGGCCGGCCGTGCTAGTCATCGCGGTAGCGGCCGGGCGCATCGCCGAGGGCGGCCTTGAGCGAGTCGAGCCACGGTTCGAAGTGCCGCCATTGATCCAGGCCATCGCGAAAAATCGGCCGCCGAACCTGTTCGGAGCTCGCGGTGCGCACGCTGCGCACGGTTTTGTGAAATTCGATGCACTGCGGTTCGAATGCCAGCCCGCAAAACTCCAGGATCCGGCGCACGCTGCCATCGAGATCGTCGACGACATCCTCGTGATGTACCCGCAGGATCCATCCCGGCAACGCCTGATCCCAATGGCGCATGAGCTCGAGGTAGGTCCGGTAGTAGCGGGCGATGTCCTCGATGCTGTAGGTGAATTCCTGGCCCTTCGCGAAGAGCTGCTTCAAATTGCTGAAGCAGCACGCAATGGGTTCGCGCCGCGCATCGATGATCTTGGCATTCGGCAGGATCAGGCGAATCAATCCCAGGTGCCGGAAGTTGTTCGGCATCTTGTCGATGAAGAAGGGCCTGGTACTGGCGCGGTAGACCTTGGCGGCGGCGAGATACCTCTCCCCCAGTCCCCGAAAATCATCGGCGTTCATCTGCGCGAGGACGCGTGGATAGCGCGGGTCGTTCAAATCCGGATCCCGCCCCCGCAACGTGTTGACGATCTGCTGAATGTTGGCGAGTTCCGCCGTGCCTTCGACCTGCGAGTGGGACGCGAGGATCTGCTCGATCAGCGTCGATCCGGAGCGGGGCAGTCCCACGATGAAAATGGGATCCGGATCCGGCGCGCCCCAGCCTCGGCGCTCGGCGAAGAACTCCCGGGTGCAGAGGGCGACCTGCTGCCGTGTGTTGTTCTCGATGATGTCGGGCCGATAGCGGCTCTCCGCGCGCTTCATCGCGTTGCCCTGCTCGTAGTACTGGAACGACTCGGCGTAGGAGCCCCGGTCCTCGAGTGCCTTGCCGAGAGCGAAGCACAGATGAACGCGGTCGGTGGCCGGGAGTGCGGCGTCGGTCTGCAATGCGCGCAGCCGGTCGAGTTCGGCGTCCGTGAACCGGTAAGTCTTGAGGTTGGCGAGGCTCCAGTAGGCATCGCCAAATCCGTCGCGCGTGTGCGCCGCCCTGCGGTAGGACTCGATCGCCTCCTCGCTGCGCCCCATGGTCTTCAGCGCATGGGCGATGGACAGGTGAATGTCGGCGTCCGCCGGAGTTCCCTGCAGCACCTCCCGGTACAGTGCGACCGCCCGCTCGTGCTCGCCGAGTCCCACCGAGGCCGTGGCGTGCAGGCCCTGATAGTGCAAGCGGTTGGCCGGATCCGCCTGGATCAGGCGGTCGAGCTCGGCGCGCGCCTGCGGGTACTTGTGAAGCTCGATCAGCGTTTCGGCGTATTCCGCGCGCGCGGGCCTATAGTCCGGGGCGAGTTCCAATACGGCGGCCAGCAGCAACTCTGCGTCATCGAACACCTCGCGTGCCATGCCGATGCGCGCGAGCAGCCGCATGGCCTCCACATCGTCGCCGTGTTTCAGCAGGTAGGCGCGAATCATCGGTTCGGCCGCGTCGAGGTCCCCATCGAGGAACAGCGCCGTGCCCGACACCACCTCCGGCGCCAATCCGCGCAAGGTCGCGAGCTGTGCGCGAGCCGCAGCCGCCTCCGTGGGCCTGCCGATCATGCGGTACAGTCCCTCGAGCATGTGCCAGCTTGCCGGCAGGGCGTTATTGAGGTTCACCGCCTGCTCGAAGGCTTCGATGGCGTTCTGTGCCCGGCGCGTCAGGGCATAGCACTGTCCGAGCTCTTCATGCAATCGGCTGAAGCGCGGGTGGAGCGCACGCAGGCGCTCGAGCGTCGCGAGGGCCGCCTCGACCCGGCCCAGGCGGCGCTGCGCGATGGCGCAGAGCAGGAGCCCGTCGCGATGCTCGGGAGCCCCGGCCAGCAGCGCCTCGCTGGCCGCCAGCACCTCGGCGAACTTCTGCTGCCGCAGCAGCGCCCGAATCTGGGCGGCACTCGCTGGGGTCGGGTTCTCGGCAACCGTGGCAACCATAGACATCCATAGAAAAAAAGGGCGGACATCGGCGTCCGCCCTTGATTTTACTCCAACCGGCCGGGGCCGGCTGGGCAACGGCGCGACCCGTTGCCCCGGGGATCACCCGTCCTGCATCAGAACTTGTACCCGAACTGCAAGGTCAGCACGCGCGGCCGCAGCGGGATCTCCTGCTTGATGAACTGGCCCGACGTGGTGTTGGTGCTGGCGTCCGAGTTCGACAGGTTGTTACCCGTGAGCTGGGCGCTCCAGTTGTCCTTGGCCACTCCGAGCGCTGCATCGTAGGTCGTGTACCCGGGCATCGTGTAGAGCAGCAAGGTGGTGGTCGGCACGGCTTCCGTCGGGCTGTTGCCGTTCGGGAAGCTGGCCGGCTCGTTGCGCATGGAGGCGATGTGGTTCGCGCCCACCGAGAAGAACGGCTTGTATTGGTCGATGGCCCAGTCGTAGCGGGCCCGCAGGTTGAACTCCAGCGGCGGCGAGAAGGCCGGCGCCGTGCCGAGCACGCCGTACGGATTGGTGTAGGGCGCCCCATTGATCTCGGTGATGCAGGTTCCGGCCGGAGTCAGGTTCCCCTTGATCGCCGGACCGCTGCTGGACAAGCAAGGCGCATTGGTTTGCGACGAGCTGTTCCAGGAGCTCGACCCCTGCACCGTGAGCCCTTCGGTCACACGCGCCACGAGTTGCAGCTCGACGCCCCGCACACGGTAGGTGGGCCCATTGATGTCGAAGGTCGTGTTGCCCAAATGCGTGGGATCGAACAGCGGCAGCTGAACGTTGCTCCAATCCATCTGGTACAGGGAGAGGTTGACCTGCACCCGGTGGTTCAGGAACTCGCTCTTCAAGCCGATTTCGTTGTTGACCAGGTTGTCCGAATCGTAGCCCTCGGGCTTGAGGAGCTGCTTCGGACCACCCGGGGTGATCGGCGCCACCGCCTTCAGGGTGATCACGCTGCCGTCCAGATTCGTCGACGTACGATTGAATCCGCCCGGACGGAACCCTTGCGACCAGGTGTAGTAGGCGAGCACATCCGGTGTGACGTGCCAGGTCAGATTGGCGCGGCTGCGGAAGCCGCTCTCGCTCTTCTTGAGGTTGATGCCGAAGCCATCGTGAGCCACCGAGCCGTTGGGCTGGTTCAGAATGGTGGAGGTCGCGCTGTAGTACTCGGAACCGTGCTCGAATTCATCGTAGTGATAATGGCGCGTCCCGCCCGTCAGCGTCAGCACCTTCGGGATCAGGTCGAAATCCACCGAGGCGAATTCCGCGAGTTGAGTGTATCCCCGCTGCACGTCCTCACCGAACGCCGTATTCGAATTCAACCGGGTACTGGGATCGGTCGCGTAGTAGCCGGGAATCGGGCCCACGGCGGCGACGCAGTCCGGACCGCCGGCCGCGGAGATCGCGAGGTTGGCGGCATCGCATTGCGGGATGTTCATGTAGTTGAAGTTCATGACGTCATCGATGACGAACTTCTCCCAGTAGACGCCGAACAAGCCGCGCAGGCGATTGTCCTCGGAGGTGGACAGGCGCAACTCGTGGCTCTGATGGGTGTTCCTGACCGTATCGACCCAGTCGCCGACCGGTGCATAGCACGTGGTGGGCTTGGCCGAACGGAAATAGGCATATCCCGCGCCCCGTCCCGAGCAATCGTAATAAGAACCGTGTTTGCTGGTGAGGTAGTTGGAATAGTCCCCTTGCTGTTCGATATGCCGCACCATGTAGCTGCCGGCGTAGACCATCTTTACCAGGTCGGTGATCTTGCCGTTGACCGTCCAGGCCGTGCTCTCGTAGCGGTCCTTGTCGTACTGTGGGGCGAATGCCGAGATCTGGTAGGCTCCCAGCTGCTGGCCATCCGGCGCGACGGGCTCGGAGGCGAAATATCCGTCGGCCTCGAAATTCTGATAGTTCTGCTGCAGCAGGACGTTCCAGTCCTCGTTGATCTTCAACAGCGCCGAAACTCTGAATCCAGAATAGGTGACCGGATTGGTGTCCGACCCGACCAGGGCGCCGTTGGTGGCCACTGCGCTTTGCGTGGGCGGGGTGCCCGGATACGCCTTGAGTGCCGCGGCGGTCGGGTAGCTGATGAAGGAATTCGTGCCCGCCACATTCGAGATGTAGCCGCCGCGATGGTCGTCGAATATGGTGGCCCGGACGGCGAGCGTGTCGGCGATGAGCGGAATATTGATCGTGGCGTTGACGTTGGAATTCGGATCACCGCCGGCCGTGATGCCGTAGCCGGCGTTGACATTGCCTTCCGTGACGTCGAGCTTGGGCTTGTTTGTGATGTAGCGAATTGCGCCGGCCTGGGATCCGCCGCCGAACAGCGTTCCCTGGGGACCCTCCAGCACCTCGACGCGCTCCATGTCCACCATGTACACATCGTTGTTGCGCGCCGGGAACTGCATGGACTGGTCGTCCAGGTACAAGGCGACGTTCGGGAACGGCGCGGTGGTCGACTGCGATTGATTGCCCGAGCCGCCGGAGCTCAAGCCGCGCATGAAGATGTTGCCGGTGCCCGGTCCGTTGCCGCTGAAGGTCACGTTGGGCGTGTACTTCAGAAGGTCGTCGAAGGTCTGCACGTTGAGCTGCTTCAACTGATCGCCCGTGATCGCCTGAATCGTGATGGGCACGTCCTGAACCGATTCCGTCCGGCGCTGCGCCGTCACCGTGATCTCTTGGATGCCCTCGGAATCGCTCGCGTCATTCGCGGTGGCAGCATGCGCCATCCCTATGCCCATGCTGGACCCGCTCAGGATCGCTGCAATGGCGTACGACAACTTCGGATTTGAATTCATTTTCGGGATCCCTTCATTTATTTGGATTCGAATCGGCCGAATCGGACAATCGGCAGCCCGCCGAAGAATAACATCAGGCATGTAATTCCACAGCGATTTTTGTTGCCGGCGCGCATCGGCCGACGTCCCACGCTGGCAGTTTCTCCTGTCATATACCGGTAACAAGCCTGTGCCTCCCCAATACAAGCATGCGCGCGCCTCGGCTCGCGCCGATTCGCGCGATCCCGATCCGGCCGATTCGTTGCGCGGCGACAACAGTCGCCGGCCGCAGGGTCACGAGGGAGCGATGGCCGAACCCTCCAGCGCCGACTTGAGCGGTCCCAGCCAGGGTTCGAAGCGGCGCCACTGGTCGATACCCTCCCGATTGATCGGCCGGCGCACCTGTTCGGAACTCGCGGTGTGGATGCGCCGCAGGGTTCGGTGGAACTCCACGCAGGCCGGCTCGAATGGAAGCCCGCAGAAATCGAGAATGCGGCGCACGGAAAATTCGAGATCAGCGACCAGTTCCTCATGCTGCACCCGCAGGATCCGGCCGGGCAGCGCCTGGTCCCAATGCGCCATGAGCTCCACGTACATCCGGTAATAGCGGGTGATGTCCTCGATGCTGTAGGTGAACTGCTGTCCGGAGGCGAACAGTTGCTTGAAGTTGCCGAAGCAGCAGGCGAGGGCGTCGCGGCGCGCATCGATGATCCTGGCGTTCGGCAGCATCAGATGGATGAGCCCGAGGTGCCGGAAATTGTTCGGCATCTTGTCGATGAAGAACGGCCGGCCGGTCCGGTAGGGCAGCGTATCGGCGAGATAACGCTCGCCGAATCGGCGGAATTCGCCGGCACTCAAAGCGGCCAGTACGCCCGGGTAGCGCGGCGGGGTGTCGATGTTCTCGCGGCCCTGCAGTTCCTGGACGAGGCGCGGCACGTCGGCGAGCTCCATGGTGCCCTCGACCTGTGAGTGCGAGGCCAGTATCTGTTCGATGAGCGTGGATCCCGATCGCGGCAGCCCGACGATGAAGATCGGCGCCGCGGAGGGGCAGCCGAAGCCCTGCCGTTCCGCGAAGAACTCGCGCGTGCAGACCGCCGCCTGCAGTCGGGCATTGCGCTCCAGCGGCTCCGGCTTGTAGCGGCACTCGGTCTTCTTCAAGGCGTTGCCGCGCTCGTAGAAGGCGAAGGACTCCTGGTATTCGCCGCGATCCTCGAGCGTTTTGCCGAGCGCGAAGCACAGATGATAACGGTCGACGAGCGGCGTGTCGCCCGCCGCTTCGGCGGCGCGCATTTGCGCAACCTCGGCATCCGTGAAGCGATAGGTCTTCAGGTTGGCGAGGCTCCAGTACGCCTCCCCGAACCGGGGCCGCGCGGCGGCGGCTGCCCGATAGGATTCGACGGCCTCGGCGGTCCTTCCCAGCGTCTTCAGCGCATGCCCGATCGAAAGGTGCAGCTCGGGATCGTTGGGCGGCTCCGCCAGGAGCTCCAGGTAGAGCGGCAGCGCCGTCGCGTAATCGCCGAAGCCGGCGCACACCGTCGCATGCGTGGTGCGGTAGGCGCGGTTGTCGGGATCCACGGCGAGCAGCTTCTCGATTTCCTCGCGCGCACGCACGTGCTTATGACGCTGCAGCAGCACGACCGCATAGTCGTAGCGCGCCTCGCGGTATTGCGGCGCCATCTTGAGGACGTTCTCCAGGAGAAATTCGGCGTCGTCGGTCACGTCGAGCTGCATGCCGATCTTGGCGAGCAGCCGCATGCCCTCGACGTGATCGCCATGGGCCAGCAGATAGCCGCGCACCACCCGTTCCGCATCGAGAATCTCGCCGTCGGCATACATGCTGAAGGCCGTGACGATCTCGGCCGGCAGGGCGGCGAGATTCGCGAGTTGGCCCGCAGCGTTGCCGGCGTCGCTCGTACGCCCCTGGATGCGGTAGAGCGCCTCGAGGGCGCGCCAGCTCGCGGGTAGGCAGGGGCTCAAAGTAACGGCCCGCTCGAAGGCTTCGATGGCCGCGTCCGCGCTGCGCAGCGCGACGTGGCAGTGACCGCGTTCCTGGTAGAGACGGGGGTAGGCGGGGTGCAGCCGCTGCAGCTCCGACAGGGTCTCAAGCGCAGCGCCGATGCGCTTGAGATAGCGCTGGCTGACCGCGATCATGTACAGGACGTCGCGGTTCTCGGGCACCTGGGCGCGCAGCGCTTCGGCCTTCCCAAGCGCCGGGGCGAACTGGTCCCGCTCCAGGAGCGAGCGTATCCGGCGTACTTCCCCTTCGACGGAAGAGGGAGCGGGCTCGGTGGTCGCGGCCATCATGCCGTCGCGGGCCCCGGCCCCCGCCCTAGAACTTGTAGCCGAACTTGATGCCGGCGATGCGCGGGCGGAGCGCGGTCTCCGTCATCACGAACTGCGCGGAGTTCGTCCAGGTGCTGGCGTTCACGTTGGTGAGGTTCTGGGCGAAGAACTGCAGGTTCCAGGCGTCCTTGGCGAAGCCGGCCGACAGGTCGTAGGTGGTGTAACCGGGCTGGAAGTAGTTGTCGACCGTGCCCACCGCGGAATTGGAGCTGCCGACGTGCGACCCGCCAACCTGCGCAAACGACTTGTACTCGCCGACCGTGAAATCGTAGCGGACGCGCAGGTTGGCCTGCAGCTCCGGCGCATTGGCGAGCGGGGTGCCGGCCGGTCCGAACACGTTCGTCACCGCCAGGGGCTTTCCATAGCCGGGGCTGGCCGTATTGTTGTCGATCAAGGAGGGCGAATTGGCCTGCTGGCCGTTGTTGTACGAACCCGAGCCCAGCACGGTCAAGCCTTGGGTGATTCGTGCAACCACCTGCAGTTCGCCGCCCCGCACCCGGTAATTGGGCCCGTTCGTGTCGAAGGTCAGGTTGCCGAAGCCGCCCTGCGGATCGAAGAATTCCACGATGGCGTTCTTCCAATCCTCCTGGTACACGGCGCCGTTGATTTCGAGGCGATGGCCGAACCACTCGCTCTTCCACCCGAGCTCGTTGTTGATGAGCGTATCGGGCGAGTAGGTGGCGGGCGTGATGTACTGGGGGACGCCGTTCGCGTCGGGCTGCGTGTACTTGATGCCGCGATTGAACCCGCCGGGTCTGAAGCCCTGCGACCAGGTGTAGTACAGCAACACATCGTCGGTGACGTGCCAGCTCAAGTTCGCACGGCTGCGAAAGCCGTGATAGGTGGAGCTGTTGGGGTTCTGCAGGTTCAGGTCGGTGCCGTAGGGCGCGCTGCCCGCGATCCCGATGCCGCCCGACTTGCCGTTGCCGTTGGTCGACGACGTGCACGGCCCAAAGTAGGCCGTCGGGGCGAAGTTCTTGCAATAGAAGCTGCCGACGTCGCCGCCGACCTCGTCCTCGTTGAATTTGTAGTAGCGCGTGCCGGCGGTGAATATCAGGGTCTTCGGTATCAAGTCGACATCGACCGAGCCGAAGGCGGCCTTTTGGATGATGTTGCGCCTGAAGTTGTCGAAGAATCCGATGTTGTCGCTCTGCTCGCCCGGCGTCGTCGTGAACGATCCCGGCCACGGCTGGACATTGTTGAAGCAGTTGTCGTTGTACGTCGCGGAGCAGCTGGGCACCGATTTGTACAGCCACTGGGTCTCGTCGGTGATCACGAATTCTTCCCAATACAAGCCGGCGATGCCGCGCACCCGGGCATCGTCGGGCGTGCTCACGCGGAACTCGTGGCTTTGGTGGGTGTTCTTCTCGGTCTCCTGCCAGACGGCGCTCGGCGAGAAGCACTGGCCCGCTGCGGCCGACTTGCTCGAATAGCCCGCGCACTGATAGTAATAGCCGAACACGCCGCGCGAGTAGTTGGTGTAGTCCTGTTGCTGTTCCACATTGCGCACGAGATACCCGCCGCTGTAGACGAGCTTCAAGGGGCCGGCCTGCCCATTCACCGTGAGCTGGGTGTCCTCGAACTTGTCCTTGTCGTAGGAAGGATTGAACAGGGCCACCGACAGCGGCGGCAGCGGACGGCCGCCCACCGGCTCGCCGACCGCATTGAAGGCGAGGCCCTCGGGACCATTGGGCATTTCGTAGAACACGCCCTGCGCATTCATATTCTGGTAGCTCTGCTGCAGCAGCGCGTTCCAATTGTCGTTGATCTTCAATAGGCCCGACAATCGAAAACCCTGATAGGTGACCGGATTGATGGCATTGCCGACCTGGGCGGCATTGTTGATCGACACGCTGTTGGTCGGCACCACGCCGCCGTTGTAGCGCGAGAAGCCTTCGTCGGTGCTCTGCCGCGTGAAGGTGGCCGGCACGTTGTTGATGTAGCCGCCGCGGCTGTCGTCGTAGACGACGACGCGGACCGCCAGCGTGTCGGGGATCAATGGCAGATTGATCATCGCATCGACGCTGCTATTGGGATCGCCATGGGCCGTGTAGCTGTAGCCCGCATTGACGTTGCCTTCCGTCACGTCGAGTTTGGGCTTGTTGGTGATGTAGCGCAGCACGCCCGCCTCGGCGCCCGAGCCGAACAGGGTCCCCTGCGGCCCCTCCAGAACTTCGATGCGCTCCAGGTCGGCCGCATAGACATCGAGGTTGCGGCCGGGCAGCGCGCCGGACTGTTCGTCGAGGTACACGGCGACGTTCGGGATCGGGCCGGTGGTGCCGGTGCCTTGTTCGCCCGTGACCCCGGAGCTCACGCCGCGCATGAAGATGCTGCTCTGGCCGGGCCCCGCGCTCTCCGCCGTGACGTTGGGCAGGTACTTGATGAAATCCTCGAACGTCGTGACGTTGAGCTGTTCCAGCGCGGCTCCGGTGATCGCCTGGATGGAGATCGGCACGTCCTGCATGCTCTCCAGGCGCCGCTGCGCCGTCACCGTGATTTCCTGGATCGAATCCGAGTTCGTGTCGGCATCCGTGGTGGCCGCCGCCGCCAGGCCAAGGCTGGGCGCCGCTCCGCTCAGGATGGCCGCAATGGCATAAGAAAGCTTCGGATTTGAATTCATTCCCGTCATCCCCCGAAATTTGAATTCGCCGGCGCCAGCCTGCCGGCTGTCATAATTTTGTAACGATCGGCCAAAAGCCTAACACCATTGCCGAGACCCTAAAACGTTATTCTGTTGTTGCCAAGCATCGGGAGCATGCTGAATTTCGATCCCGCTATGCGGAAATTGGATTCCGCCGCCAGACGGGCCGTCCTCACGCGTCGCCGGGGCCCAGCTTTGCCGGGAAGCCGGGCGCCCGCAAGGGCGTCCCGACGGCGTCCTCCAACAGCTTCACGATCATCGACGACCAGGCCCCGCCGCCATACCGGGCCCTTCCTTCGATGAAGATCTGTTCCATGACGCCGGCCAGACGCAGCGGTACCCCGAACCGGCGGCCGAATTCGACCGCGAAACCGGCGTCCTTGCAGGCCAAGTCCATCGTGAAGCCAATGTCATAGCTGCCGTTCAAGATCACCTGGCTCTCGGTCTCATGAACGAAGCTGTTGCCCGAGCTTGCCGCGATGGCATCGAAGGCCGCCCGCAGTTCGACCCCGGCTCTGGCGCACAACATCAACGCCTCGCCGGCGGCGATCAAATGAATGAATGCCAGCATGTTCGTGACCACCTTGGTGACGGCCGCCTGCTCGATGCCTCCCAAATGAATCACGCGCCCGCCCATGGCGTGGAGGGCCGGCTCGTGCAGCGCGAAGATCTGTTGCGGTCCGCCAACAAGCACGGTGATGTCGCCGGCCTCCGCCCGGTGCACGCCGCCCGTGACGGGACACACCAGCGTGGCGATGCCGCGTGTCTCGGCCAGCGCAGCCAGCTTTTCCACCTCCACGAAATCATTCGTGCTCATTTCGATCCAGGTGCTGCCGCGCGGCATGGCCGGCAGCGCCAGTTCCAGGACGCGGGCGGTGGCCGCCGGGGAGGGCAGGCAGGTGATGAGGGCATCGCAGCGCGCCGCCAGCGCCGGCACGGAGTCGGCCCACCGCGCCCCGGCCGCCAGCGGCCATTCGCCGGCCGAGCGGTCGAGGTCGAACACAGCGACGTCGAAGCCGTTGCGGGCCAGATTGGCCGCGAGGTGTTTGCCCAAGTGTCCCAGTCCGATGAAGCCGTACTGCACAGTCGCTCCTCAACCCAGCGGGCGGTCGATCATTTCGAGATGCAGCGGGCCGTCCGACGGATAGGCATGGGCGAGCGCCACGGCTTCGTTCAATTCCACTCCGAGGCCCGGCGCGGTCGGCGGAATCACGTAACCCTCCTCCCAGCGCACCGGCGTCTTGAGAATCTGCGCATGGAACCCGCCCCATTGCTGAATGCCTTCCAGGATCAGGAAATTGGGCGAGCAGGTTGCCAGCTGGATATTGGCGGCGCCGACCACCGGCCCGCAGTACAAATGCGGGGCGATCTGCGCGTAGTGAACCTCCGCCAGCGCCGCCACCTTCTTCGCTTCGAGCAAGCCGCCGACGCGCCCGAGATTCAACTGCAGGATGTTCGCCGCGCCGCTCGCCAGCACCCGGGCGAACTCGTACTTGGTGGTGAGCCGTTCGCCCGTGGCGATGGGGATCCGCGTGCCGCGCGCGACCAGCGCCATTTGCTCCGGCATTTCCGGCGGAACGGGCTCCTCGAACCACAGGGGGTCGTAAGCTTCGAGTTGCCGTGCCAGACGGATGGCGCCCGAGGTGGTGAATTGCCCGTGGGTGCCCACCAGGAGATCGGCCCTGGATCCGACGGCTTCGCGCACCAGCCGCACCAGGCGGACGGTGCGCTCCAGCGCTTCTTGGGTCGGCTGCCGAGGATCGTAGGCGGAATAACCTCCCGTGGGGTCGAACTTCAGGGCGGTGAAACCCTGCTCCACGTACTCGGCCGCGCGCTCGGCCGAACGCTCCGGATCGTGGTAGAACTCATCGTCTTCGCCCTCGGCCGGGTAGAGATAGGTGTAGCTTCGCAGGCGCTCGTTCACCTTCCCGCCCATCAGATTGTAGATGGGCTGTTCGACCGACTTGCCGATGATGTCCCAGCACGCCATCTCCAGCCCGCTCACCACGCCCATGAGCGTGAGGTCGGGGCGCAGGCTGAATCCCGAGCCATGGCTCTCGCGCCACAGGGACTCGATTTGAAACGGGTCGCGACCGGCAAAGCGCCGCATGAACACATCCTCGATCATGGAGGCGATCACGTGCGGCCCGAAGGTTGCCGCGTACACTTCCCCGAGGCCTTCGATCCCGCAGATCGTCTTCAGCTTCAAGAACACGAAGTAACGGCCGCCGTAACCCGGCGGCGGGTTTCCGACCACGAATACCTTGACGCTATCGAGCTTCATGAGTCATACCTTGCGCGGGTGCCGCCGCTGTTGATGATGAGGTCGGCGGCCTTCTGCGCCACCATGAGAGTCGGGGCATGGGTGTTGGCGGACGTCACGGTGGGAAACACCGAGGCGTCGACCACCCTCAAGCGCTCCACGCCATGCACCCGGAGCGACGTATCGACGACGGCAGCGCCCGGGCGCGCGCCCATCCGGCAGGTGCCGACCGGGTGGTACACCGTGGCCGCACGTTCGCGAAAATCGGCGATCAGGCCGTCCTCGCCCAGCGAGAGGAGGTCGGGTGCGAGCGGCTCGAGAGTCAATTCGCGCAGCGCCCGGGTGCCCGCGATGGCTTGCAGCAGCCGGCCCCCATGCACCACGTCGAGAACGTCCTTGTCCGTGGACAGGTAATCGGGGGCGATCGCCGGGGGCGTGCGGTAGTCCGCGCCCGCGATGTCGATGCGGCCGGCGCTGGTGGGCCGCGTGGGCTGGAAGCACAAATAGAAGCCGGGAAACGCATCGAGCGCGATGCGCCTGCGAATCGACGAGCCGGGGCCGTAGGTGACCGGATTGAAATACAGCTGAACGTCGGGCCGCGGGCTCGCCGGATCGGCGCGCAGGAAGCCGCCGAACTGATTCACGCTGAGCGCCAGCGGTCCGCTTCTCGACAGCAGGTAGCGCAGACCGTTGCGCAGCTTCCCGAGCGTCGAGCCGAGTTCGTTGTTGAGCGTCGGACGCGTCGCCTTGAAGGAATACACCACGGCCAGGTGATCCTGCAGGTGGCCGCCGACCGCGGCATTGTCGACGATGGGCGGGATGCCGTGCGCCGCCAGCGTGGCGCCGGGCCCAACGCCCGAGAGCTGCAAGAGCTGCGGCGAGTTCACCGCGCCGCCGCACAGGATTACCTCGCCCGAGGCCGCCGAAAAATGCCGCCGGCCGTTGCGCGACCATTCCACGCCCGTCGCGCGGCCATGCTCGATGCGGATCTTGGCGGCCCACGCATGCAGTTCGAGCTTGACGTTGTCGCGCCGAAGCGCCGGTCTCATGAAGGCGTCCGCCGCCGACCAGCGCCGGCCGTTGCGAACGGTCAGCTGGTAGCAACCGAGCCCCTCGGGGTGGTCGCCGTTGAAATCATCCGTCCACGGCACGCGAAGTTCGCGGGCCGCCGCCTCCCACGTTGCGCGGGATGCGTGAAGGTACGGGGTCACATCCTTGACGTCGAGAGGGCCGGCGGTGCGCGCCCGCCCGTGCGGATCGACGCGGCGCTCGGTCCGCTCGAAATACGGCCGCACGTCGTCCCAGCCCCAACCCACATGCCCCATCGCACGCCAGTCGTCGAAATCGGCGGGCATGCCGCGGCAATAGACCAGCGCGTTGATGGAACTCGAGCCGCCGAGCACGCGGCCACGCGGCCAGTACATGGTGCGCCCTCCCAGGCCCGGAATGGGCTCGGTCTGGTATCTCCAGTTGACCGCGGGATCGGCGAAGGTGCGGCCATACCCGATGGGCGTCCTGATCCAGAACCGGGCGTCGGAGCCGCCCGCTTCGAGAATCAGAACCCGATGCCGGCCGCTCGCCGACAATCGCTCCGCGAGCACGCAGCCGGCCGAGCCCGCGCCGACGATGATGAAGTCGAACCGTTCCATCCTGCAGGCAGCTTAAGCTCATCGCCGGGCATTGCTATGCCATTTCGCGATCCGCCCATGTCATTTTTCGAAGGGCCCCGGCGGACCCGCGGTCCGTTCAACCTCGAGAACCCGATCCGTCGCGCAACGCGGCCGAACCCTGTATCGTGCAGCCATCTTGTCGTGCCCGAGGTGACATTTGAGTATCAGTGCGATCGACGTTCCGCGCGCCAATGCTCCCTCGTCGGTCGAGCGCTGGTATGTTCTCATCCTGATGTGTTTGATCTATGCGATCAACATCGCCGACCGCTACGTCGTATCGACCGTCCTCGAGCCGATCCGCCTCGACCTGCATCTGGACGACGACGGCGTGGGCATGCTGACGAGCTGGCCGCTGGCCCTGTTCTACGTCACCTGCGGCATCCCCATCTCGTGGTTCGCGGACCGCTCGAACAGGCGCAACATTCTGTCCATATCGCTGGTCGTTTGGTCGGCGTTCACCGCGCTGTGCGGCGTATCGCGGGATTGGATTCAATTCGCGCTGGCGCGGATCGGGGCGGGCATCGGGGAGGCCGGCGGCACGCCGCCCTCGACGGCCATCGTGTCGGATTGCTTCCCGCCGAGCCGCCGGCCGATGGCGATGACGGTCCTCGCCCTGGGTGCGCCAATCGGCGCCTGGATCGCGCTCGACCTCGCAGGGGCCGTCGCCCGCGCCTATGACTGGCGCCACGCGTTCCTGGCGCTCGGCGTTCCGGGTCTCGTGGTCGGCCTGATCGTGTACCTGACCGTTCGGGAGCCTCCGCGCGGCCGGTTGGACGAAATCGTCGACGAGCTCAAGCCGTCGGTCGGCGAGACCTGGCGCTTCTTCTGGCAGCAGAAGGCGGCCTACCACGTCGTGATGGGCGGCGGCGTCTGTGCGCTCTGGGGTTGGGGCTTGATGTACTGGACGCCCGCGTTCCTGATGCGCACCTATCAGCTGGACGTGCAGCAGGCCGGCGACTTCACCGGCAACATTCATCTGATCGGCGGATCCCTGGCGACGGTCGCCACGGCCTGGGTGTTGTCGCGCCCCTTCATGGCGGACCCTCGCCGCGTCGTCTGGCTGCTCGGAGGGGTCGTCGCGCTCACGACCATTCCGTCGATAATCGCGTACTGGACGCACTCGCTCATCGTCGCGAAGATCATGTTCTGGATTTTCATTCCAGCCATCTACTTCTACATTGGGCCTTGCTTCGGGCTGCTCAACAACCTGTCGCCCTGCCACATGCGCTCGATATTCATCGCCATATCGCTGCTCGTGGCGAACGTGTTCAACCTCATCGTCGCGCCGAAGCTGGTGGGTGTGCTGAGCGTGTGGTTTGCCGGCGGTCCCGCGGTCGATGCGGCCTCGCTGCGCATGGCGCTGCTGGTCCTGGCGCCCACGGGATTCTGGGCGGCTTATCATCTGTTCCTTGCGGCGAGAACCATCACCGCGGATCAGAAGAGGGCCATCGCCTACACCAAGTCCTGGGCACCTTGACGTCATGGCAAAAGCCACCATCGACCGCCGCTGGCTCCCGCTCAACGCGCTGCGCGCGTTCGAGGGTGTGGCCAAGCACTCGAGCTTCACCGCCGCCGCGAACGCCCTGTTGATATCGCAAAGCGCCCTGTCGCGGCACGTGATCGCGCTGGAGAAGCTGATCGGCACACAGCTGTTCGATCGCCGCCCGCACGCTCTGGTGCTGACCAAGGCCGGCCAGACGCTGCTGCCCGCGGTGATGAAGTCGTTCGACCGGCTCGAATACGCCCTCGACGACATCCGCAACGACAGCGCCGCCGGCGCGCGGACCCTGCGGGTGCAGATGCCGCCGAGCTTCGCCGTCCATCTTGCGGTTCCCATTCTGCGCGATTTCAAGCGTGCCGCAGCGGATGTCGAGATCGACCTGGTGAGCCCCCACGGCGTCGGTCCGCCGCCGGGCGATGTGGACGTGGCGGTGGTCTATTCGCGGCCCACGGTCACGGAACGGGTGACCGACCTGCTGTGGCCGGTGCGGCTCCAGATGATGTGCCATCCGAGCGTCGCCGCCCGATGCCAGGGCAAGGGCATGGCGGATTTCATCGCCGCGAACGAGCTGGTCCACGTGCGCATATCCGACGTGCCGCGGCACCACCTGTGGCTGCAATTCGCGCGGCAGGCGAATCTGCCCGCACCGAGCGTCGAGCGCGGACTGGTCTTCGACACGGCGATGCTCGCGGTTCAGTATGCGCTGTCGGGCGAGGGCATCGCGCTGCTCGACGGCTATCTGTTCAGCGACTACCTGCGGACGGGACGGCTCGTCAGCCCCTATCCGGACAGCCTCGACGACGGTTACGGCTATTACTTGACCACCCATCCGGAGGCGCTCAGCGACACGGCGATCGCGTTGTTCCGCTCCTGGCTCATCGACCGGTTCGGAACCGGTGCGGGAAGGTCGGGATCAAACATGCATTTGGCGGTTTCGAATGATTGAGCGCGCTGCCGCGCGCTCCCTTAAGCGGGAGAATCCTCGATGAAGAGCCACGCGAAAGTGGTGGTGATCGGCGGCGGCGTGGTCGGCGCCAGCGTGCTGTATCACTTGACGAAGGCGGGTTGGAAGGACGTTCTGTTGATCGAGCGGGCCGAACTCACGTCGGGTTCCACGTGGCACGCGGCCGGCGGCATGCACACGGTGAACGGCGACCCCAACGTCGCCAAACTGCAGCAATACACCATCGGTCTGTACAAGGAAATCGAGGCCATTTCGGGACAGTCCTGCGGCGTGCACATCACCGGGGGCGTCATGCTGGCCGGCACTCGCGAGCGGCTCGACTGGCTGAAGATGGCCAAGGCGCGCGGCCGCTACCTCGGTATGGATCTGGAGATCATCTCGGTCGACGAGGCGGCCAAGATGTTCCCGCTCATGGAGAAGAAGCATTTCACGGGCGCCATGTACGATCCCATCGAGGGTCACGTCGATCCGTACGGCGTCACGCACGCCTATGCCAAATCCGCGCAAATCGGCGGCGCCGACCTCGTGCGCCACACGCGAGTCACGGATCTGCGGCACCGTCCCGACGGCAGCTGGGACGTGATCACGGACCATGGCAACGTCCATGCGGAGCACGTCGTCAATGCCGGGGGGCTGTGGGCCCGCGAGGTCGGCCGGATGGTCGGCATCGAATTGCCCGTGCTCGCCATGGAACACCAGTACTTGATCACCGGCGACATGCCCGAATTGGCGGGCAGGCCGGAACAGCTCCATGCCATCGATTTCGAGGGCGAAATCTATCTCCGGCAGGAGCGCGGCGGCATGCTGATGGGCACCTACGAACGCGCGGGCGTGCCCTGGTCGCCCGTGACGACTCCCTGGGACTTCGGCCAGGACCTCCTGGCCAACGATCTCGAGCGCATCGCGCCCAGCCTGGAGGTGGGCTTTCAGCACTTTCCTGCGCTGGAGGGCGCCGGGATCAGGAAAGTGGTCAATGGCCCGTTCACCTTCGCCCCGGACGGCAATCCGCTGATCGGGCCGGTGCGAGGCCTCGCGAATTTCTGGGTGGCTTGCGGCGTGATGGCCGGCTTCAGCCAGGGCGGCGGCGTGGGCCTGGCGCTGTCGCATTGGATGGTCGATGGCGATCCGGGGGCCGATGTCTGGGGCATGGACGTGGCGCGGTACGGCGATTGGACGACGCTCAGATACACCAATGCGAAGGTGCGCGAAAACTACTCGCGCCGCTTCAGGATTCGCTTCCCCAACGAGGAACTGCCCGCTGCGCGGCCGCTGCGCACCACGCCGATCTACGAACGGCTCGCCGCGGCACATGCCGTGTTCGGCGACTACTGCGGGCTCGAGCATCCCTTGTGGTTCGCGCCGAGCGCCGCGGAGGCGGTCGACCACGCGAGCTTCCGCCGCTCCAACGCGCATCCCCACATCGGCGCGGAATGTTTAGGCGTGCGCGATGCCGTGGGACTGCTCGAGATCTCCAATTACGGCAAGTTCGAGGTGCGCGGGCCGGGCGCCGCGGATTGGCTGTCGGGAGTCATGGCGAACCGCGTGCCCAAGGTGGGCCGTGTCGCGCTCACGCCGATGCTGAACGAGCGTGGAAAGCTCATCGGCGACTTTACGATGTGCCGCATCGCTGCGGACCATTTTCTCCTCATCGGCACTTATGCCGCCGAGACGTTCTACATGCGCTGGTTCGAACGGCACATGCCGGCGGCCGGGGTGACCGTGCGGCCCTGTGCGATGGAGTACGCGGGATTATCGGTCGCGGGACCCAAGTCCCGCGCCCTGTTGCAGCGGCTCGTGCGCGACGACGTCTCGAACACGGGGTTTCCGTTCATGTCGTTCCGGCGCATGGAGATCGGCATGGCGCCCGCCTACGTGGGCCGCGTGTCCTTCACCGGCGAACTGGGTTACGAGATGTGGGTGACCACGGACTATCAGCGGGTGTTGTACGACTCACTGGTCGAGGCCGGGCGCGACCTTGGGCTGAAGGCCTTCGGCGGCCGGGCCCTCAATGCCATGCGCATCGAAAAGAGCTTCGGTACCTGGGCGCGCGAATACCGCCCGATCTACGGTCCCTTCGAGGCCGGGCTCGGCCGGTTCATCGATTTGTCCAAGGGTGAGTTCATCGGACGGTCGGCCGCGGCCGCCGAGAAGGACGGCGGCGGGTCATTGCGCCTGGTCGGCTTCAAGGTCGAGGCGGCGGATGCCGACGCGCTCGGCGACGAGCCCATCTGGCACGACGGCAAAGCGGTCGGTTGGGTGACCTCGGGAGCCTACGGGCATCGCGCCGGCGCCTCGCTGGCCCTGGGCTACGTGCCGGCGCCGCTGGCGGCGGCGGCCGGCGGATTCGAGATCGAAATCATCGGCGAGCGCCGCCGGGCGACGCCACTGGCCGGGCCGGTGTACGATCCGCAAGGCGCCTTGATGCGCGGCTGAGATACGCGCCGGGCGGGTTGAGGAGGAGGCACGGGCATGCATTCACCGGATACGGCTCTGGAGCAATACAACGGTTTGACGGGTCACACGCGGGGGCTGCCTGCGGCGGCCTATTTCGAACCTCGCCGCTACCAGCGGGAACTCGAGCGGATCTGGCACCGCCACTGGATCTACGTGTGTCGCTCGAGCGAGATCGGGCGAGCGCGCTCCTTCCGCACGTTCGAGCTGGGCGAGCAGAGGCTGCTGCTGCTGCGGGACGACTCCGGCCGGGTCCAGGGTTTCCACAACACCTGCCGGCACCGCGGCTCGGCTCTGTGCCGCGAGAGCGAGGGAGTGATGCGGTCAGGGGCCATCGTTTGTCCCTACCATGCCTGGGTGTACGACCTGCAGGGCGATTTGCTCCGGACCTCGTCCAAGAGGCTCCCCGAGGGGTTCGAGCTCCGGGATCACTCTCTCTACCGGATACGGGTGCACGAATGGCGCGGATTCCTGTTCGTCACGCTCAGCCGTGATCCTCCGCCCTTCGAGGAGAGCTTCGATCTGCCTCCCGGCCGCCTGGACGCATGGCCGCTCGGCGATCTGGTGGTGAGTCACGTGCTGCAAAAGACCATCCGCTGCAATTGGAAGATATTCTGGGAGAACTACAACGAGTGCCTGCATTGTCCCGGCGTGCATCCGCAGCTCTCGCAGCTCGTCCCGATCTACGGCCGCGGCCTCATGGACGAACGCGACGACCCGAATTGGCGCAAGAACACCGCCGACGCCGATCCGAAATTCAAGGGCGGCTTGCGCAGCGGCGCCGGCAGCTGGTCCTTGAACGGTCAATTGACGGGCAGGCCCTTCGCGAACATTGCGGAAGAGGACCGCAGGATGGGCGCGATCTACCTGACTCAGCTGCCCTCCGTGTTCATCGTGGCACATGCCGATTACGTGCGGGTGGTGCGCCTTCGGCCGCTCGGGCCCGAGCAAACCGAGCTGCGCGTCGAGTACCTGTTCTCCGCCGAGTCCCTGGCGGAACCGGGGTTCGACATCCGCAACGTCGTCGATTTCACGAACACCGTGATGAACGAGGACGCGGAAGCTTGCGAGCTCAATCAGATGGGCCTGCATGCGGCGCCACATGAGGCCGGCGTGGTCATGCCGGAGGAGTACGTCATCCGGCAATTTCACGAGTGGGTCGGCGCGGAGCTGGCGCGCCCCTGATCTTCCGGGACGATGAGACAGATCCCTGCGCCCGCTCGTGCTGAACTCATCCGGGGAATCGGTCCGTGGGCCGCGGTCGCGGTCAATGTCGCCAACATGATCGGCACGGGCGTCTTCCTGAAGACCCGCGTCATGACCTGCAACGTGGGGAGCGGCAGGATGGTGCTGCTGGTCTGGCTTGCCGCGGGGCTCCTGTCGCTGGCGGGGACCTTCTCCTATTCGGAAATTGCCGCGATGATGCCGGAGGCGGGCGGCGACTACATTTATTTGCGCCGCGCCTATGGCCGGCTGGCCGGTTTCCTCTACGGTTGGATGGTGTTCGCCGTTTCGCGGGCGGGATCGCAGGCGGCGCTGGCCTTTGGCCTGGCGATCTTCTTGAACGTGGCGCTGGGCGGCGAGCTCGGCGGCTGGCATGTGGGAGGCAGTCTCGGGGGCGCCGCATGGCGCGTCGACGGCCTCGCGATGGCCGCGCTCGCGACCATCTGGACGGTCGCGCTCATCAATTGCGCTTCGGTGGCCGCCGGGGGCCGCACGGCCCTGGCGGCGACTCTCGCCAAAGTGCTTCTGGTGGCCGGGGTGGGACTGGCCGCGTTCCTGTTCGCTCCCGGCAGCTGGTCGAATATCGGCGGGTCGGGTTTGCAGGGCACCTGCGAAGGGGTCGCCTCGAGCGCCCGCGGAGGGGTGGCGGGCTTCGGCGCGGCCATGCTGGGAGCTCTCTGGGCCTATGACGGCTGGAACAACGTGGCGCCCCTGGCGGGCGAAATCCGCAATCCGCAACGCAATCTGCCGCGCGCCTTCATGGGCGGGATGCTGGTGGTGGGCGCGCTGTATCTGTTCGTGAACCTGGCGTATTTCTACGCCATGTCGCCCCTCGAGGTTGCCAACATTCCCGCGAGCTCCTCGGTGGCCACCGAGGTGCTGAAGAAGTTCCTGGGGCCCGTCGCGGTATCCCTGACCGCGGTGGCGATGATGGTGTCGTCTTTCGGGTCGCTGCACGCCAGCGTGCTGGCCAATTCGCGCATTCCGTTCGCGATGGCCCGCGACGGACTGTTCTTTCGGGGACTCGCCAAACTGTCGCCGCGCTCCAGCGTGCCCGTCCGCGCCATCGTGGCCCAGGCGGCCTGGGCCAGTGTCCTGGCGCTGTCCGGGTCGTACGATGCGCTGACCGACTCGGTCATTTTCGTGTCCTGGGCGTTCTATGGCCTCAGCATCGCGTCCTTGTTCGTATTCCGGCGAACCATGCCCGATGCGGTGCGGCCTTATCGGGCGCTCGGTTATCCGGTCGTTCCGCTGATCTTCTTGCTGGTCACGCTCGCGCTGCTCGTGAACACCTTCATCGCCGCGCCAAAGCAGGCCCTGGAGGGGGTCACGGTGCTGCTGGTCGGGCTGCCCTTCTATGCCTGGTGGTCCCGGCCGGCGGCCAGGCGCCCGTCGCGATAGTCGGCGAGGGCCTGCTCGATTTCCTCGCGGGTGTTCATCACGAAAGGTCCGTATTGCACCACGGGCTCGCGCAGCGGCTTGGCCGACAACAGCAGGAACCGCACGCCGTCGGCCCCCGCCAGGAGACGCACCTGGTCGCCGTCGGAGAGGATGCCTGCCGCACGATGGGGCAGGGCGTGGTCCTGGCCGGCCGCGCCGACGCGGGCGCTGCCTTCGTACGCATAGAGAAATGCGCTGCGCCCGGATGCCAGCGGCGCGGTGAACAGCGCGCCGGCGGGCAGATGCACGTCGAGGTACTGTGGATCGGTGCCAAGTTTGGCGCCGCTCCCGTTGACCGGTCCATTCGCGGCGATGCCGTCGATCTCGATCGTCCCGGCGATCACCCGCATCTCGCCGCCGCCCGGCAGCTTCACGCTGGGAATTTCGCCGGGCGGGATGTCCCGATAGCTCGCGGGCTGCATCTTGTCCTTCGACGGAAGGTTGATCCACAGCTGGAAGCCCCGCATCCGCCCCGCGCTCTGCTGCGGCATCTCGGAGTGGATGATGCCGCGCCCCGCCGTCATCCACTGCACGCCGCCGGGCCCAAGGTCACCGCGATTGCCGAGGTGATCTTCGTGCCGCATGTGGCCATCGAGCATGTAGGTGACGGTCTCGAAGCCGCGATGCGGGTGCGCGGGAAAACCGGCGATGTAGTCATCGGGGTCATCCGAATAGAACTCGTCGAGCATCAGGAAGGGATCCACGTACAGACCGCGCCGGCTGCCGACGCTGCGCCGCAACTGGACGCCGGCGCCGTCGGAGGTGGCAATCGACTCGATGACGTCAACGAGCGAGCGGGTGATCATGCGGGACTCCGGTTGGAAACGTGTGGACTGTGCCATATCGCAACTGCGCTGTCCGCTCGCCCTCAAGCGGCAAGACGCTCGATCTCGGCCAGCGCCTTGGCCAGGCCCGCTTCCTTGATCTGGGGACTGATGCTGAGGCCCTCGGCGTAGACAAATTCCACGTCGCTGACGCCGATGAAGCGCAGGAAGTCGCGTACATAGCCCGTCTGGGTGTCCAAGGGAGATCCTGCGTAGACTCCGCCACGGGCCGCAAACACCAGGGCCCGCTTGCCGGTGAGCATGCCGACCGCTCCCTGCTCGGAATACTTGAAGGTCACTCCGGCGCGCGCAATGTGATCGAAGTAGGCTTTCAGCTGCGAGGGCACTCCGAAGTTGTACATGGGCAGGCCGAGCACGATGAGATCGGCTCGTCTGAGCTCGTCGATCAAGGAGTCGGAGTACGCGACGGCAGCTTCCTGCGCTGCAGTTCGCCGCTCTGCCGGAGTGATGAACGCCGCGAATCGTTCGCCGTCGAGGTGCGGCACCGGTTGGGCGGCGACGTCGCGGAGCACGACGCGCGCCTCGGGGTGGCTTGCACGGAAGGCGGTCACGAAGCGATTGGCCAGTTGGCTGGACTGGCCGTTGCCGTTATTGATGCTGGCATTGATCTGAAGCAGGCTGATCATGAGGGTATCCTTATGGAGGCGGAGCGTTTTCCGCGAGCACCTAGTTAACTATTGATTGAATGAATAAAAAAGTCGAAAAAAGTCCGCATTCCTATAAGATAATTCGATATATATGGCTCACCCACGCATTTCACTGGAGCAATGGCGGGCCCTTCTGACCGTGGTCGACGCCGGCGGCTATGCCCAGGCCGCAGCGGTCCTTCACAAGAGCCAATCGGCGGTCACTTATGCGGTGCAAAAGATCGAAGCCCTGCTCGGCGTCAAGGCCTTCGAAGTGACCGGCCGCAAGGCACGCCTGACGCAGACGGGTGAGGTCCTGTATCGCCGCGCCAAGTCGTTGCTGGAGGAAGCCGGCGCCTTGGAGGTGGCGGCCGGGCAGCTGGCCGCCGGTTGGGAGCCGGAGCTGCGCCTGGCGGTGGAGATCGTCTTTCCCACGTGGCTGTTGCTGCAATGTTTCGCGCGGTTCGGCGAGGAGCGCCCGCAGACGCACATCGAGCTGTACGAAACCGTGCTGAGCGGCACCGAGGAGGCGCTGATGCAGCGACGGGTCGACCTCGCCATCTGTTCGCGCATACCGCCGGGGTTTGCCGGCGATCCGCTCATGCGGCTGCGTTTCATCGCAATGGCCCATCCCGCGCATCCCCTGCACCAGATCGGGCGCGAGCTGACCCTCCAGGACCTGCGCAAGCACCGCCACCTGGTGATCCGCGACACCGGCAGTCAGCGGCGCAGCGGCGGCTGGCTGGGCGCCGAGCAGGGTTGGACGGTGAGCCACAAGGCGACCTCGATTCATGCGGCCGGGATGGGGCTGGGGTTCGCCTGGTATGCCGAAGAGACGGTGCGCGGCGAACTCGAGCGCGGCGAGCTGCGGCCGTTGCCGTTGCGTGAAGGCGGCGAGCGCTGGGGCGAGCTATACCTCGTGTTCGCGGATCGGGACTACGCCGGCCCGGGCGCGCAGCGGCTGGCGCAGATCATTCGCGAACGGGTCGCGGAGCAATGCCGCCAATCTGCGCTTGCTCCTGCGAGCGCAGAGCCCTAGAAAACGGCCGGACGGTGCGCTTACCCGGCCTGCGCCTTCGAGCCGGCCCGGGCATCGAGTTCGCCGGCCCGCGGCCCGCCGAAACCGAACCTTCGATCCGCCCTCTCGCGCTTCAGCGGCAGCGTGATGGACACGCTGCAGCCGAGCCCGGGCGCCGTGTCCACGTTCAATTCACCGGCGGCTTCGCGCACGCGCTCGGCGATGCTCCACAGGCCGAATCCGCCATCGCGCGCCTCGAAGAGACTGAGCTGCCATTCGAACCCCACGCCCTGGTCGCTCACGTCGATGAACAACTCGGCCGCCGTCATGCTGACCCGAACCTTGGCCGCCGTGACGCCGGAGTGCTTGACGACGTTTCGCAGCAGCTCCCGGATCAGCTTGAAGGCGAGGATTCGCAGGTCCAGATCGAACGCGGAATCGTCCACGCCGACCTGCAGGTCGATCTGGAGACCGTCGTGCGAGCGCATATACACGCTCAGCCACTTGAGCGCGGCTTCGAGCCCGAGCTCATAGAGCCCGGGCGGGCTCAAGTCCGCGATCACCCGCTGCGTCATGGCGTGGATGTCCCGCAAAGTCCGCGTAGCCTGGTTCAACACCAGGCGGACATCGGGCGGCGCGTACACGGCGCTCGCATCGAGGGTGAGGGCGAGCCCCGCCAATTGTTGTCCGATTCCGTCGTGCAGATCCACTGCGGTGGAGCGCCGCGCACGTTCCTCCGCCCCGCTCAGTTGCCGCGCATAGACCTGCAGCCGCGCCTGCTTCAGCTTCAGCGACTCGTTGAGTTCCACGAGCTGCGTGATGTCGCGCGCCACGCCCCAGATGCCTGCCAGCGCCGCGTCCACCATCACTCCGGTGAATCCGGCGAGGTAGATCCTGCGGGCCGCCGCCGTCGGCACCGAAAATTGCAGTCCATCGACGGCATAAGCTTGTTTCGCGGCGTTTTCGAGGTTCTGCAGATAGACGGCCGACCAGGGGGAATCGGCGCGCCACTCGCGCGCCTGGGCGTCGCTCGAGCCGATCGCCTCGTTCATCTTGCGATAGGCCTCGTTGCATTCGTCCACGTAGGCATGTTCCTTGATCCAGTCGACCTGGGCCTGCAGCGCAAGTCCCGGAGGCATGGGAACCTTCAGCACGATCTGCCATACGGCTTCCGATGTCTTCTCGACGAAGTTCCGGTAGCGCTCGTCGCTGCGGCGCAGGAGCAGCAGCGCGCGGCGCGTGTCGTAGACGCCGATGACCAGAATGAAGTTGACGATGATCAGCGCCGACGTGCTCAACTGCACGCTCGCAATCCGGGCAAACGCCGTCGGCTGGGCCGAATACGGCCCCAAGTGGCGGCTCGTATAGTAGACGGCCATGAGCACGGAGAGGGCGGTGAACGTGGTTGCCCAGCGGGGCGGCATGCGGAATGCGATCACGACCGCCAGCGCCAGCACCAACAAGGGGGACTGGAAGATGGACGTGAGCACTCCGGGCACCGACGAAAACGTCCAGTACGTCATGCCGAGCAATGCGCCGGCGGTGAGCGCGAAATCGGCGGGTCTGGGCAACCGTGCCACGAGTTGGGGGTGGCGCAGTTTCACGGCCCACGACAACATCATCGGGAAGATGAACAGCGATCCCAGCCAGCTGCCGGTCCACCAGAGCTGCCATTGGCGGGCGAAATGCGTGCCCGCGGAGGTGTGGATCGACGCATAGGCGCCGACCAGCGCGCCGGTGGCGCACCCCAGCGTGATCGCCGCCAGGAATTTCAAGATCGGCCCGACATGCGGCGTCGTGATCGATGGAACCAGCCGTCTGGCAATGATGGCGCCCACCAGGGCGTCGAGCGAATTCGCCAGCGCGAACACCGGATCCCAGCGCCAGTTGGCCGTGTCGGCGAACGCGAAATACACCGTGCCCTGCACCAGAATCTGGATCGCCAGGATCCAGATCCAATTGCGCCGGGGCGAGGTCCAAAGCGCCATGAAGAGCAGGCCGGTGGCCGGCCACATGACCGTCAGGTTCTCGGATGGGTCGCGCAGCCCATATCCCAGAGCGATGAGCAGGCCCAGCGCGAGGCCGAATCCGGCGAGTATGAGGCACCGCTGCGCGAGTCCTTGGCGCATGAAGTCCCACTCGAACCTTGGCTCGAGCCCCCGCGATCCCGCCTCGTCCAGCATTTTCTCTACCGGCATGGTGCAGCCACGCCCGATTCTTCCATAGCCCACACTCCCCAAGTGTGTCGCGCGTCTCCATGATGACACGAATCGGGTTCGCGGGCGCCCGGGGTTTGCCTGGCGTGGGCCGGCGTGGGGCACTCGTGTAAACTTGATCGGCTGAAGCGCCGCCTGGCGCGATGCTCGTTCGCGGGGGATCGGATGCGCGCCAGATTTCTGCTCGTGATTTTCCTAGCCGGTGTTCCGTTGCTCGGCGGTGCACAGTCGGCCCCCGACACGGCCGAGACGGGTTCCGTGGAGGCCATCGCCGCGGCGACCACCGATCAGAGATTCTCCTCGCCCTGGGTATCCTACGTGCCGGCATCCTCCACGGTCCCGTCGCCCAAGGCCTTCTTCGGGCGGATCGCCGGGGCCCCGGGGGAGCTGGTCAATTCCGCGCAGGCTTACGCGTACTGCCGTGCGCTTGCGGCCGCATCGCCGCGCATCAAGGTCTTCACCATCGGCCGATCCGAGGAGGGGCGCGACATCGTCCTCGTCGCGGTAGCCGACGAACGCGGAATCCAGGAGCTCGATTCCCTCAAGGCGGCGATGGCGGCACTCGCCGATCCCCGGACCATCGCTCCCGAAGCCGCCGACGCGCTGATTGCGAAGTCCCGGCCGTTCTATTATTTCAACGCGGCGCTGCACTCGGACGAGACGGGCTCCACGGAGTCGGTGCTGGAACTCGCTTACCGGCTCGCCGTTTCCGATCAACCCATGATTCGCCGGATACGCGAGAAGATGGTCGTGCTCATCAATCCGGTGTCCAATCCGGACGGCCGCGACAAGCAGGTCGAGTGGTTCTATCGGTATCTCAAGGGCAGGACGGACCGGGACACGCTGCCGCGGCAATCTCCGCCGTACTGGTCCAAGTACGCGTTCGTGGACATCAACCGCGATGCGCACCAGCTCACGCACGAGACCACCAAGGCCATCAGCCGAATGTTCTTCGACTGGCACCCCGTGATCGTGCACGACCTGCACGAGAGCGTGCCGCTGCTCATGACCTGGAACGGCACCGGCCCCTACAACCCCAACATCGATCCCATCACCTTCGGCGAATTCCTTGCGCTGAGCTTTCACGAGGTCGAAACCATGACCGGCCTCGGGATGCCCGGAGTCACCACCTGGAATTTCGGCGACGGCTTTGCGCACATGTTCACGGATTCCGTGGCGATGAATCACAATGCCATCGGGCGAGGCTACGAGACCTTCGGCAACGGTACCGCCGAAACGCTGGAGCAGTCGCTCGCTCCCGAGGATACGTCACGCGAATGGTACCGCGTGCTGCCGGCGCCCAATGAGAAATTCGCGTGGTCGGCGCGGGACAACGTCAATTACAACGAGACCGGCGCGCTCGCGGCGCTCGACTACGCCGCGGGCAATGCGCAGATGCTGTTGCACGATTTTTACGTCAAGAGTTTCCACAGCTGGCGCAAGGGAGTCGAAGATCCGCCTTACGCCTTCATCATCCCGGCGGATCAGGGGGATCCGGCGCGCGTCGCGCAGATGGTGGGAAGACTGCAGGCGCAGCACATCGAGGTCAGCCGCAGCGAGGCGCCGTTCACGGTCGAGGAGGGCGCTTTTCCCGCCGGCACCTATGTGGTGCGGCTCGACCAGCCCTATCGCAATTACGCCGTGGACCTCCTGACCCCCCAGAGGTATCCGAAGGACGGGCCGGAGCCGTACGACGACATTTCGTGGGAATTTCCCGCCTACTATCACCTGCAGGCGATCGCCACCGCCGACAAGGCCGTCGGCAACGCGAGGGTCTCCCTGTTGACCGCGGCGCCGATCCCGGAGGGCGCCGTGACGGGCAACGGACCCGTTTTCTTGCTGCGCGAGTCCGGGCAGGAGGGGCTGCTCGAGGCCAGATTCGCGCTGGCCCGGTACCACGTGACGATCGCCGAGCGCGCATTCGCGCAGGGCGGCGTCGACTATCCGGCGGGCTCGTGGATCATTCCGGCGCAGGCGGGCGTTGCCGATGCGCTGCGCGACGTGTCGAAGCGGCTGGGGCTTCAATTCGCAAGCGCGGCCCGGGAGCCCGACGTGGCGCGCCACGCGACTGCGGTGCCGCGCTTGGGGCTGTGGGTGCCCTGGGCGGACACCGACTCCATCGGCTGGATCCGCTATTCGCTGGATCGGCGGCGGATTCCGTACACCTACGTCCGCGATGAGGACATCCGTGCCGGAATGCTGCGAAAGTCCGTCGATGTGCTGCTCTACGGGCACGTGGACTTGGAACTGGCCGAACAGATTCAGGGCATCCCCAAGATCTGGGGTCCGATGCCGTTCAAGAAAACGCCGAAGACCCCGAGCTTCGGCACACCGGCCGAGTCCGACGACATCACCGGCGGCATCGGCTGGGAGGGGCTCGCGAAACTTCAGGATTTCGTCGAGCAGGGCGGACTGCTGGTGACCTTGGGCAACGCCAGCATGTTGCCGATCGAGGGGGGCATCGTGCGCGGCGTGCGCAGGGATTCCGGCGGCGTGCCGCGCAGTACGGCGGGCGGCGGCGCGGCCGCGGCCGCGGCCGCGCAGGACGCCGTGACGCGCACCCCCGGGTCGCACGTACGCGTGAGCTTCACGCGTCCCGATCATCCGATCGCCTACGGATACTCCGGATCCACGTACGTCTTCCGGCAAAACTTCGCTCTCTACTCCACGCCGAGGCGCTGGCTGCGGATGGCTTACTGCACCACCTGTCTCGACGGCCCGATCGATGCTCGAAGTGTCGTGCTCCAGTGGGGAGGTCATGACGGCGCCCCGTTCGTGGTCAGCGGCCAGGCTTGGGGCGAGGATAACCTCATCGGCCGCCCCGCCATACTGGACTCGCCCGTCGGGCATGGGCATGTCGTCGCATTCAATTTCAATCCGCTCCACCGGGACATCAACCTGGGCGATCACCGCATGGTGTGGAACGCCATCATCAATTGGCAGGCGATCCTGGCGGACAGGAGCGCCGCGCCGGGCGGCCGGTGACGGCAGGCCGCGCGGCGGCGGCCTGCGCTCAGGGCGGCGGGCACAGCGGATTCAGCGCAAGCTGCGCCATGCGACGCTCGTCGAGAATGACGACGATCCCGCTCGCCACGACGATGGATGCGCCGATGAGCAGGTTGGCCGACGGCGCCGCAGACCAGAATAGCCAATCGATGCCGAAGGCCCACAGTATCGCGGTATATTCGAACGGCCCCACCACCGACGGGGGCGCCCGGCGAAACGCCTCCGTGATCCACAGTTGCCCGAGGCCTCCTGAAACGCCCACTCCCGCCAGAAACAGCCAATCGCCCGATTCAATGCTGTGCCAATCACCGGCTGCCAACGCCCCCGAGCCCACGCCCACCAGTCCCAGATACCAGAAGACCATCGACAAGCTGGAGTCGCGCCTTCCCAGGGAACGCACGGTGAGCGCGCTCAACGAGTAGCAGATGGTCGCGACCGCCGCCGCGGCGGCGGCGGTCATGGAGAATGCGCCGCTGCTCCAGGGCTGCAGGATCAGCAGGACGCCGCTCATTCCGGAGCCGATGGCGATCCAGCGCCGTGCGGGCACCCGGTCCTTGTGGATCGGCACGGACAGCGCCGTCATCAGGAGCGGGGCCGCCATGAACAGCGAGTAGGTCTGAGCCAAGGTCAGCCGGTGCACCGCGAATACGAAGCTCGCGAGCATGATGATGCCGAGAATGCTGCGCATCGCATGCAGCAAGGGCGCCGACACCCGAAGCGCCGCCCAGGATCTGCGCCACACGATGGGCACCGTCAGGAACGCGAACGAGGACAGGGCGCGCAGACACGCGATCTGCAGCGGCTCGTAGTGCGCGGACAGCCGCTTCATCAACGCGTCCATGATCGCGAATATGAATACCGCGGCGATCATGAAGCCGATGCCGCGCAGTCGATGGTGGGGATGGTCGCGAAGATGCATGGTTCAACGAGGCGACATTGTAGCGCAGCCGGCGGCCTGGACCGCGCCGCGGGGCGGGTTTCGGCCAAGGAGCCGGTCTGGGTAATCTACGTGAGCCGGCCGGAGCGCGCTCAGTACGCGCGCGCGCGCGCGGGCGGCGCGCCGATGGCGCGGCGGCGTCCGTCCATCAGCTTCAAAATCATGGGAGTCAGGATGAGCTGCATGGCCAGCTCCATTTTCCCGCCCGGGGCGACGATGATGTTCGGCCGCGACATGAAGGAGTCGTGGATCATCGACAGCAGGTAGGGAAAATCGATTCCCTTGGGGTTGGAGAAACGGATCACGACGAAGCTCTCGTCCGCCGCGGGAATGTAGCGCGCGGTGAACGGATTGGATGTGTCGACCGTGGGGACCCGCTGGAAGTTGACGTGAGTCTCCGAAAACTGCGGACAGATGTAGTTCACGTAGTCGGGCATGCGCCGCAAGATGGTGTCCACCACCGCTTCGGTGGAGTATCCCCGCGTCCCGCGATCGCGGTGCAGCTTCTGGATCCATTCCAGATTGATGATGGGCACGACCCCGATGGCGAGGTCGGCGTATTGCGCCACGTTCGCCTGGGGCGTCACCACGGCGCCGTGCAGTCCCTCGTAGAACATGAGATCGGACTCGGCCGGGATGTCCTGCCATTCGGTGAACGTTCCAGGTTCCTGTTGATAGGGAGCCGCCTCCTTCTCGTCGTGCAGGTAGCGGCGGATCCTGCCTCGTCCGCTCTCGCCGTAGCTCCGGAACAATTCCTCCAACTCCTTGAACAGATTGGTGTCCGGGCCGAAGTGGCTGAAGTGATGGTCGCCGCGCGCGGAGGCTTCCGCCAACTGCTGCTTCATCGCGGCCCGGTCGAAGCGATGGAAGGAGTCGCCCTCGACCATGACGGCGTTGATGCGCTCGCGGCGAAAAATCCAGTTGAACGTGCGCGAGACGGACGTCGTGCCCGCCCCGGACGATCCCGTGACCGCGATGACGGGGTGTTTCGCTGACATGATGGCCTCGCGCGCCGCCCGTCTCGAGGTGTGGGGCTTTCGAGATGCGTGTGGCGTTCTGTTATCGATTCTGCTGCGCCCACTCTAGTCAATCATTTTCATAAGGGATAATCAATAATGGTTCACTACATGTTAAGATTTCACTGATATTCATGTGGATTTGACCATGTCGATTCAACACGTGTCCCTTCGCCAGCTCCGGGTGTTCGAGGCGGCTGCAACGACCCGTTCCTTTTCGAAGGCTGCCGAGGCATTGCATGTGACGCAGCCCGGCGTGTCGATGCACATCAAGGAGCTGGAAGCCAGCGCCGGCTTGCCGCTGTTCGAGCGCATCGGCAAGAAACTCTACGTCACGGAAGCCGGCCAGGAACTGCTGGCGAGGGCGCGGGAGATCCTGCGCGCCCTGAAGGATGCGGAGGACACGCTGGACGGCCTGCGAGGGCTGCGCCGCGGCCGCATCAATCTTGCGGTCGTGAGCACGGCGAAGTACTTCGCGCCGCAATTGCTGGCCCGTTTCGGCAAGGATTTCCCCGGACTCGAAATCCGGCTCGCGGTGAACAACCGGGATTCGGTCATCGACCAGTTGGTCGGCAACGAGGTGGATCTGGCGATCATGGGCCGCTCGCCGCAGTCGCTCGACGTCGTGGCGGAGCCGTTCGCGGACAATCCGCATGTGGTCATCGCGGCGCCCGATCATTCCCTGGCGGCGCGGCGCGACATTCCGGTCGAGATGGTGGGCGGAGAGAATTTCATCGTTCGCGAGCCGGGATCGGGCACGCGCCTGGCGATGCAACATTTCTTCGAAGGACATGGCGTCACGTTCCGCGTTGCGATGGAAATGGCGAGCAACGAAACCATCAAGCAGGCCGTCATGGCCGGAATGGGATTGAGCTTCATTTCGCGCCATACCATCGACTTGGAGATCCTGACCCAGCGGCTGGTCGTGCTCGACGTTCGCGGCACCCCGGTGATCCGTCAATGGCACGTCGCGCACCTGGCGAAGAAGCGACTGTCGCCGACCGCGGTTGCGTTCAAGGAATTCGTGCTGGGCCACGGCCGCGACCTGTTGCAGGCGAACGAACCCGCGCGCAAGAAGGAGCCGCGGCCGGCGACGCGCGGTCCCCGCGCCGCTCCCGCCTCGGGCTAGTTCGGCTGCGGTCTCTTCAGGAGGTCGTTGCGGTCGACCGAGCGGGGCATGAGCCGCAGGCTGCTGCCGCTCCGGACGAGCGTGAGCGGGACGACGACACCAGCCGATCCCAAGGCCCAGAGCTTCCGATAGAACTCCGGGAGCGTCGCGACCTCCTGATCGCCGACTTGGCTGATGAGATCGCCCTCGCGAAGGTCGGCGGCCTGGGCCGGGCTGCCTTCGGCGACGCCGGTGACATAGATCCGCCCGGTGACCTCGACGGCATACACGCCGAGCCAGGGACGGGGCGGCCGCCGGGCGCGGCCGCCCGTCTTGAGGTCGGCGAGTATCGGCTTCAATTCGTCGATGGGCACGAACATGTTCGCGTTGGTGTCCTCGCCCGCGAGGGTCTCCCTCACCAGCAGCGATCCCAGGCCGACCAGCCTGCCGTCCTCATCGATCAAAGCCGAACCCGACCAATGGGAATGGGCCGGGGCCGTGAAGATCGCACCCTCCAAGAGATACTCCCACGCTCCGGCGAACTCGCGGCGCGCCACGACCTTAACGGTCTGGTGCTTGGCCAATTCCGGACAACTGAACACGCGGGCGGTGTCGCCCACGCCAATGTCCGCCGAGGATCCGAGTTCCAGCGGCGGGACATCCAGCTTTTCGAGCGGCAGCACCAATCCGAAACCGGTTACCTGGTCGTAAGCGAGCGCATGCCCCGCCACCAGACGCCCATGGTTCACCGTCAGCCAGACATCCGTGGCCTCCGTGATGAGATATCCGATCGTCAGGATCAAGCCCTCGGAATCGATGACGACGCCGCTGCCGATGCGCTCCGAACCCAAGATCCCGGCGGTGAACGCGTTCTCGGGCACGACGCCGCGCAGCTTGACGATCGAGCGGCCGATCCGTTGAGTCGCCATGGTCATGGGTCAGACGGTAGCCTGAACACGCGCGGGTGTCACCTGCGGAACCCGGGGAGCGGCGCCCGGCCGCCCGGGGGAGGGGTCAGCCGTTGACGGCGGGCTTGGACGGCGCCTGGTCGGCGTCGGCGAGCAGCGTCTGCGACCAGGTGAACGCATCGCAGATATCCCGCACCCGGGCATGCGCCCGGCCGCCCCGCTTGACCGCGTACAGGGCTTCATCTGCGGCGAGCACCAGGTCGCTGGCGCTGCAGCGCGAGTGAGAATTCTCGCGGCAGGCGCTTTCTTCATCGTGCGCCGCGACGCCGATGCTCACGCTCACACAGCCGGCGGTGGGGGAGGCATCGTGCGGGATGTCCAGCGACTGGACGGCCGCGAGCGCGGCCGCCGCCACGCATTCGGCGCCGAAGCGGGGAGTTTGCGGCAGCAACAGCATGAACTCCTCGCCGCCATACCGCGCCACCACGTCCGCAGGGCGCCGGCACGCCGTGCGCAGCGCCTGCGCCACCCGAACCAGGCATTCGTCGCCCATCTGATGCCCGTAGCGGTCGTTGTAGCGCTTGAAATGGTCGACGTCGATGAGCAGCAGCGCCAGCGGATCGCCGCTGCGGCGGGCGCGCAACCACTCATGCGTCAGCGCTTCGTCGAGCGCGCGCCGGTTCGAGACCCCGGTCAGGGCATCCGTCGAGGCGAGACGCCGCAACTGGTCCGCCATGCGTTTCACGCGCAGATGAGTCTTGACCCGCGCCGTGACCCGGGACGACCTGAAGGGCTTGGCGATGAAATCGGCGGCCCCCGATTCCAGGGCGGACACCTCGAAGGCCGTCTCCGCGTGGCTGGTGATGAAGATCACGGGCACATCCGTCAGCAGAGGCTCGGCCTTGAGCAATTCCATCAGCTGAAACCCGCTCATCCCGGGCATTTCCGCATCGAGCAGGATCAGGTCGGGCGGCAAATCGCGCGCCAGCCGCAGTGCATCCTTGCCGCTGGTGGCAAATCGCAGCCGCCCGAGGCCCGCCAGCATCGTCCCCAACAATTGAATGGCGCCGGGATCGTCGTCGACGAGCAAGATCTCCGGGGCTGCCGAGGCTTGCGTGAGCGGGTCGTTCATGAGGCCAGAGATTAAGCGGGAACCGGCCCACACTTCCGAGACATCCTTCTCACAATCGGCCGGCAGGATTGAGCAATGGCACAACACTTGCTTGTTCCCCGGGTAAGTCTCGCTCGAGAGACGATATTTTGACGGTCGAGAAGCCGCGCGAGGAAGCGATTAAATGAAGACAGTCTTATTGGTTGACGACGACAGTTCCATCCTACTGGGGACCGGCGTTCGGCTGAAGAGCATGGGATACACGGTGTACACCGCCAAGGATGCCGTGAGCGCCGTGTCGGCCGTCGTGAAGAACGATCCGGACGTGGTCGTTCTGGACGTCTCGCTGCCTGCCGGGGACGGCTTTCTGGTCGCGGACCGCCTGCAGAATCTGGTGGTGTCGGCGGCAACCCCCATCATATTCATCACGGCGAGCGAGAATCCGCTGTGGCGCGAGCGCGCCATGAATTCGGGCGCCGCCGCCTTCCTGCAGAAGCCCTTCGACGCTACCGCCCTCGCCGACGCCATCGAATCCGCGCTCTCCCCGGGCGACAACTGGCTGCCCCAGGCCAGCGGTCTATAAGAGCCCGCCGGTGCAGCCCAAGGAGAAGTTCAGCATTCTGCTGGTCGACGACGACCCGACGGCGATTCGCGTCCTATCGCGCATCCTGGGCGATTACACGCCCCTGCGGTTTGCGACCTGCGGGCAGGTTGCCCTAAAGCTCGCCCGTGAGGCGGTTCCGGATCTCGTGATGTTGGATGTGGAGATGCCGGAGTTCACCGGCTTCGAAATCTGCAAGGCGTTCAAAGCCGATCCGGTATTGGCGCAGGTTCCCATCATCTTCGTCACCAGCCACGACAGCCAACAGCTGGAAACCGTGGGACTCGAACTGGGTGGTTCGGATTTCATCAGCAAGCCGCCGCATGCACCTCTGGTGCTGGCCCGCGTGCGCACCTACCAGCAGCTCAAGGCCTTGTCCGATACCGTGCGCAGCGCCGTGACGATGGATTTCCTCACGGGCACCCTGACCCGGCGCCAGATGGAGAAGTCGCTGGCGCAGGAATGGCTGCGCGCTCAGCGCTCGCTGGCGCCGCTGTCGCTGGTGTTGGCCGACATCGACGGTTTTACGGCCATCAACGAGAGATTCGGCGAGGAGTCGGGTGATGCCTGTCTGCGCACGATCGCCGATGCCCTGCGCTCGGTGGCGCAGCGGCCCTGCGACCTCATCGCGCGCCACGCCGGCGGACGGTTCGCGCTGCTGCTTCCGGAAACGAACCGCGAGGGCGCCATGATCGTCGCGGCTCGCGCCCTCAGGGCCGTAGACGACCTGCCGCCCCTGTTCGCCGCGAGCGACCTGCGGCTCACCCTATCCGTCGGTGCCGTGACCAACACGGCCGCAGCCGGAACGTCGCACGATCCGTCCGCCTGCGGCGTGCCGGGCGATCTCATCGCGGCCGCCGAGCAGGCAATCCGGCGCGCAAGATCGGGCGGCGGCCACCGCGCCGAGTTCGTCGACGTCGCCGCCTGCGGCCTTGCGAAGCCGGCTCACGAGTTGAGGATTTGAGGGCACCGTGTCGCAGCACGACTCTCACTGGCCCAGGGTCCGTGGCGCCGCGGTGCGAACCGCGGGCATCCCGGGCGCGGCACTGCTCATCGGCGGGTGTCTCTCGTGGTTTGCGGCCGGGCGGGCGCACGATGGAGTGACTCTCGCGTCCGGCACGCTGATCGCGCTCGGCATGCTGGTTTCGCTGTTGACGGGAGCGCTGACCGCCGCGCTCTTGACGCTCGTGCGTCACCGGCACCTCGAGGATGAAGTCAATCGCAGCAGCGGTCAGCTCCAATCGGTCAAGCGCGACCTGTCCACCATTCTCGACGTACTGCCGTCCATGATCGGCTATTGGGACCGCAACCTCGTCAACCGCATGGCCAACCGCGCATTTTCCCGCTGGTTCGACGTCGATCCCTCCCTGTTGCGCGGGACGCGCCTGGAGGCGCTGTTCGGCAGCGAATCATCGTCGGCCGACTGGCAGGCGATTCGCGCGGCGCTGAGCGGAGAGTGCGTGACCTATGAAAAGGCCCTCCAAGGACGCGCCGGCGGCGGTCCCGGATACCTCTTGGTGAATCTGGTGCCGGACATCCTGGACGGCGACGTCAAGGGGTTCTACCTCCTCGGCCACGACATCACTGCGCATCGCGAGGCGCAGCGGCGGCTCACCGAGAGCGAAAAGCTGCTGCAGCGCGCCGAAACCGTCTCGCGCGTCGGAGGATTCATGCTCGACTTCGCCAGCGGCGAGCTGCAATGGACGGCGCAGACCTATCGCATCCACGAGATCGATGAGCGCCGGGCTCCGGATCCGGCATGGACCGACTCGTTCCTGTCGCCGGAGTTCCGCGCCCGGCTGCAGGAGGCAACGCGGCTGGCCCGGCAATCCGGCATCGGCTACGACCTCGAGATTCCGATGGTCACTGCCAAGAATCGGGCGATCTGGATTCGGATGGCGGCCGAGGTGGAGAGCGAGAACGGGGTTCCCGCAAGAATCGTCGGCGCGATCCAGGACATCACGGATCGATGCAAACTGGAGCAGCTGCTGCGCGACGCGCTCGCGGCGGCCGACCGGGCCAGCAGATCGAAGAGCCAGTTCCTCGCCAACATGAGCCACGAGATTCGCACGCCGCTGAATGCGGTCATCGGTCTGGGGTACCTGCTGGAACAGACGGCGCTCACCGACGAGCAGCGCCAGTTCCTCGCCAAGATCCAGTTTGCGGGCCGCGCGCTGCTGGGCGTCATCAACAATGTGCTCGATCTGTCGAAGATCGAAGCGGACGAGATGGCCCTGGAGAATGAGCCGTTCGAGCTGCCGGAACTGGTGCGCGACGTCAGCCAGATGCTGCTGCCCCAGGCGCTGGAGAAGCGCGTCGAGCTCAAGATCGAGCCCGCGCCGTCGCTGCCGCGCCGGGTCATCGGGGATGCGTCGCGCGTACGGCAGATCCTCACCAACCTGCTGAATAACGCCATCAAGTTCACGGAGATCGGCGAGGTGAGGCTTACGGCGTACTGCACGGAATACGGAGCCGGCCGGGTCCGTCTACGCTGCGAGGTCACCGATACCGGGATAGGCATCGAGAAGGCGGCCTGCGAGCGCCTGTTCACGCCCTTCACGCAAGCCGATGCTTCCACCACCCGCCGGTTCGGCGGAACCGGACTTGGGCTGTCGATCGCGCGCCGCTTCGTGGAACTGATGGGCGGGGAGATCGGCGTCGAGAGCAGCGTCGGGGTAGGGAGCACCTTCTGGATCGAAATTCCGCTGCGCATCGCGCCCGAGGCCGATGGGGCCCCGACCAATGCCCTGCGCATCGCCATCCTGGATCCGCGGGGCGATACGCCCCTGGGTTTGGGGGCCATGGTCCGGGCGCTCGGCTGGATACCCATCATGGTCGACACGGCCGATCAAATGCTCCGTCTGCTGACCGAGGCCCAGTGGCCGGCGCAGCCGGACGCTCTGATCCTCGATCTGCAGGGCGGCGCAAGCGATGCGAATTCGTTGATCGCACGGCTCGACGACTGCTGGGAACAGGGCGTGTCGGCGCCGATCATCGTGGTGGCGGAGTCGCCCCAGGCCTACGTGGAACAGCGGCAGCGCATGCGGGAAACGGTCGTCCTGCTGGCGCAGCCGGTATCCAGTTCGGCGCTGTTCAACGCCATCAATCTCGCCGTGTCCCGCCAATCGGACGGCGGCGACCGCGTATTCGAGTCCACCAATTTCGACGAGCTGCATGCGCGATGGTTGAGCGCGGTGCGCGTGCTGGTGGTCGACGACAGCGACATCAACCTGGAAGTGGCGCAGCGCATCCTGGCGATCCAGGGCGCCGCAGTCACCACGTGTTGCGATGGCCCGGCAGCTCTCGCGCACCTTGAATCGCACGGCGGGGAAATCGACGTGGTGCTCATGGACGTCCAGATGCCCGTGCTGGACGGCAACGAGGCGGCACGGCGCATACGCGAGGAATTGGGCCTCGACGTGCCCATCGTCGCGCTGACGGCGGGCGCCCTCGTGGGCGAGCGCCAGCGGGCGCTCGATGCCGGCATGGACGACTTCGTGAGCAAGCCCTTCGATCCGCAAGTGCTGATCCGCAAGGTGCGGCGCTTGGTCGAGCTCAAGCGGGGTGAGCCGATACCGATGGTGTTCGACGACAGAAAATCGGTCGACCAGGGCGGCGCCCCGTTCGGCAAGTCGATCGACGCGGGCGTCGTCCAACAGCTGTTCGGCGACGACGCGGCGCTGTTCCAGTCGTTGCTCGGCCGGATGCTGCGCGAATACTCGGATTTGGAAGGCTCGGTGACCGTTCCCTCGGACGAGATTAACCGGCGCCACCTCAAGGGACGCCTCCACAAGCTGAAGGGCAGCGCGGGGATGATCGGTGCGACGCACCTCATGCGGCTCGCGGGGGCGGCCGAACGCACGCTGCAGGAATCCCGGCCGGACGAGGCGATCGACGGCGCCCTCAAGAAACTCTCCGCAGCGCTCGCCGGCCTGCGGGAAGATGCCGAGCAGTATCTGTCGAACCGGGCGGCGCAGGGCGCAGTCCGCCCGCAGGCGCCGGACCAGGAGATGTCCGCCGGCCGGGGGACGGCCGATTTCGGCGATATCGACGAGCTGTGCGCCCTGCTCGAGACGCAAAATCTGGCGGCGGTCGACAAATTCGAGGCCATGGCTCCGGCGCTGCGCCAAATGCTCGATACCGCGCGGTTCGCCGGCCTGCACGAGGCCGTCGACAACCTGGATTTTCAGCCCGGCGCCGAATTGCTTCGCGAAGCCTTCCGCGAACGGTACGTTACCGCGGCGTAATGATTGCAGCGGACCGGCCCGGGCCCCTCCTGGTGTATAACGGGCCCAGTTGCGCTTCTCGAGGAGAGATCATGCGGAGTCTGAAATACGCGCTTGCGGCGACCCTGGCATGCGCGGTCCTGGGGGCGGCCCAGTTGCTCCTGGCGGCGCCGGCGGCGCTTGCGGCGGGCCAAGAGCCCGCGGCATCGGCTGCGGACGCCGCGAAGGAGAAAAGCCGGGAGGCCGCCCAGGCGGTCAAGCACGATGCGGTGGTGGTGGGCGAGGCCGTGAAGGACGGCGCGCAAAAAGTGGCCGTAGCCGCCAAGGATGTGGCTGTCGAAGTGGCCGAAGCCGCGAAGCAGGGCGCCCAGGAAGTGGCCTCGGCCGCCAAGACCGGCGCCGAGAAGACCAAGGCGGCGGTGACCGGCGAGAAGCCGTCCGACAAGCCGCAGGCGGCGAAGACGCCGTGATGCCCTCCAAGATGTCGCGCCGATCGCTCGTCAAACTGGGGCTCGCCGCGGGCGCCCTGGTCCCGGCGCTGGCACCCGGGAAGTGCGTCGCCGGCGCGGTGCCCCCGCTGCTCGATGCGAATGACCCGATGGCACGGGCTCTGGGCTTCACGCGCAATGCGTCGAGCGTCGATCCCAAGGCGAATCCGAACTTCAAGCCCGGCCAGACGTGCCTGACCTGCGTGCAATATCTGGGCAGGCCCGGCGACGCCGTCGGCGGCTGCAACATTTTCCCCGACCACACCGTCCCGCCCGGAGGCTGGTGCAGGACTTGGGCGGCCAAGCCGGCGTAGGCCGGCGGCGCTAGGCCGAGAGGCGCCGCGCGGCAGCGGGATTGGCCGCGCCGTCCTGAAAGGCCAGCAGGCCGTGCAGCGCGTCGACCAGCGGCATCGGGCGGCCGTAGAAATACCCCTGCGCGCATTGCACGCCCAGCTTTCTCACGCTGTCGGAAATTTCCTGGTTCTCCACGAATTCGGCCACGGTCTCCAGGCCGATCTCGCCGGCAATCTGCACCATTGCGCGGATCAGCGCGCGCGAACGGGCGTTGCTCAGCACGTCGCGCACGAATTTGCCGTCGATCTTGATCCGATGCACGTCGAGATCCTTCAAATGCATCAGCGATGAGAGTCCCGTCCCGAAATCGTCCAGGGCCACGCGGGATCCGATTTGCGTCATCCGGGCAATGAAGCGCTGCGTGGCCTTGAGGTTGCGAACCGCCGCCGTCTCGGTGAGTTCGAAGTCGAGCATTCCCGCGGGAATGCCGTGAAGCTTGATCTCGCTGCGCACGAAGTCGGCGAAGGCGGGCTGGCTCAGCGACTGGCCGGTGATGTTCATCGCGAAGCTGGCGCGCATGGCGCGCAGTTCCTCGGCCTTCGGGGCCAGCGTCGTCAGTACGCGGGCGAGCACCCAGCGGTCGAGCCGCTCGAGCAACTGATAGCGCTCGGCGGCATCGAGAAACCCGGCGATCGACACCTCGCCGCCGCCGCGCTGCACCCGGAGAAGGATCTCGAAATGCCGGGGCGCGGTGGAGTCGCCGAACGTCAGGATGGGCTGCGCATACAGCACGAAGCGGTCGTTATCGAGCGCATCGAGCACTTCGCGCGATTCGCGCACCTCTTGATGGCGCCGCATGACGGTATGATCGCCCGTCACGTAGAGTTCGACGCGGTTGCGGCCGCGCTCCTTGGCGACGCGGCAGGCGGTCTCCGCGGCCGCGAGGGCGTGTTGAAAGGAGGCGGCGTCCTCGAGCTCGACGACGCCCAGACTGGCGGTCACCCGCACCGGCATGCGCGACTGGTCGAGTTGCTCGATGCCCTCGCGCGTCTGGTCCGCCCAATGCCGGGCCTGGTTGAGCGTATGCCCGAACAGCACCGCGGCGAACCGGTCGCCCGAAAGATGGGTCGCGATACTGCCGTCGGGCGGGAGCCGCGACAGCCAGTATCGTCCCACTTCGCGAATGAGCCCGTCGCCGGCTTCGAATCCGGACATTTCATTGACGACGTGGACCTGGTCGAGGTTGGCGTACACCACGCAGGCCGTGGCGTTCGAACGGCTGCGAAAGGCCACCTCGGCCTCGAAATCCGGACGCTGCAGCAGCCCCGTGGCGGCGTCGAGCCGCGCGGCAAGCATCAGCTTCAAGGCAGGAACCGCCGCCGTCAACGCCGCGAGGTCGGAGGCGGAATAAGAAGGCTGTTCGTGGTTGCGCAGGAGCGCGACGAAGCCCGCGCCGGGGCCCGTGCCGAGAGCGCAGATCAAGATACGGTAGGGGAGAACTTCCGCCTTTTGCCTCAGTCGCACCCGGTTCATGACCGGATGCTCGATTCCGGCACGCGCCATCGGCCACAGGAAATTCCGGGCGATGTCCATGATGACGGCGCCCCTCGCCGGCGCAGGCGACGGTCTGATTCGCTCTGCGAACAACGACGGGGCGTAAATGACGGCGTGCGCGCTTGCGAAATCCTTCGCCAAGGCGTCGAAACGGGTGTCCGTATGCTGCTCCTCGCGGCCGGAATGGTTTCTGCAACCGGCCCCGAATCGGTTCGCGGGCAGTTGCAGTGCAGAATCTTGCGTCGGGGAAGCCCTTAGCGGTTGGGATTGCGTCACACACTGAGAGCGCGACGGCGGGTGGGAATGTAAAATCTTGCCGAAACCCGAGATTACGTAAAATGCACCCGGCGCCGGAAGGCCCGCGGGGACCTGCCGGTGCCGCGGGTGAAAAAGCGGGTGAAGTACGCCGGATCTTCGAAGCCGAGATAGTAGGCGACCTGGGCGACCGTCATGGGCGTGTACCGCAGCTGCCGCTCGGCTTCGACCAGCCGCCGTTGATGCACCAGCGCAATCGGCGTCTGTCCCGCCACCGCCAGGCAGGCCCGACGCAGCCGCGACAGCGACACTTCGAGCTCGCGAGCGTAATCCGCCACGGTGGCGCCATGCCGGTGGCGCCGCTCCATGGACTGCCGAAATTGCGCCACGAGTTCGCCGTCCCGGACCGACGCCCCGGGATCACCGGGCCCGGGTCGGACGACCCGCAGAACGTTGGCGAGCAGCGCGCCCAGGAGACCGCGCATGGCGGCGTCGCGTCCGAATGCCGATCGGCCGAACTCGCGGAGCAGGAGGGTCCCGATCTGGGCGATATCCGTGGCATCGAACTCGGCACGCGAAAGCGCCATGGACGCAGGCCGCTCCAGCGGCTCCGGGTCCGGGCCCGCGGCGGCGCAGGCGAGGGCGCGCGCCAGCCCCGCGGCGAAGGAGACCACCAGGCCGGCGGTGTTTTCCTGGAAGTCGAACGCGTGCACCGTTCCCGGGGGCACCACCACGATGGCGGGTCCCTTCAGGACGTCCCGGTGATCATCGAGCCGCAAGTCGATCCGCCCGCGGTCGATCACCAACAATTGGTGCAGCTCCTGATGGCGGTGCGCGGCGATGGCCCAGTCGTGCAGAGCGCTGCGCGCGGCGATCGTCTCGATGTGCACCGTTCCCTCCTCGGGCGGCCGCGGCGGGTCTCCGTAAAGGAAGAAGGCCGGGATCGCCGGCGCTTCCCGAGCACGCCCGCGGTGTGACGCAGCCGATCGCATGACGGAAAAGTACAAGTTTCCGTCGTTCGCGTCCATTCCTCCCTGCCGGCGCTCTTCACCACCATGTCGGGGTCATGAAGCAATGCCAGGTGGTCATCATCGGAGCCGGTCCGTCGGGACTCCTCCTGGCGCAATTACTGCACCGGCAGGGCATCGACTCGGTGGTGCTCGAGCAGCGTTCTCGCCCCTATGTCGAGGCGCGGATTCGCGCCGGCTTGCTGGAGCAGGGCACGGTCGATCTGCTGCAGGAGGCGGGGGTGGCCCAACGCCTGCACGAGGAAGCGCTGGTGCACGGCGGCTTCGAAATCGCCTTCGGCGGCCGCGTGCAGCGCATCGACCTCGCGGGACTCACCGGCAAGCGAGTCTCGGTGTACGGTCAGACGGACATTCAACGGGATCTGGGCGAGGCGCGGGATGCCTCCGGACGTCCCGTGCATTATGAGGCGCGGGACGTCGAGATCGAAGGATGGGATGGGGGCCGGCCTCGGGTGGTGTACACGCTGCACGGCGCCCGGCACGAGCTGGAGTGCGACTTCATCGCGGGGTGCGACGGTTACCATGGAGTTTGCCGCCGGAGCGTCCCGCCGGACAGAATCACCGTGTACGAGCGCACCTATCCCTTCGGCTGGCTGGGAATTCTCGCGGACGTCCCGCCGCTGTCGGGAGAGCTGATATACGCCAATCATGCGCGGGGATTCGCGCTCTGCAGCATGCGCTCCCGGACGCGCAGCCGCTACTACGTCCAATGCGCCCTGAGCGAACGCGTCGAGGACTGGCCGGACGAGCGATTCTGGTTCGAGCTTGCGGCGCGCCTGCCGGACAGCGTCGCGGCGCGTTTGGCCACCGGGCCGTCGATCGAAAAGGGCATTGCGCCCCTGCGCAGCTTCGTGGCATCGCCCATGCGATTCGGCCGATTGTTCCTCGTGGGAGATGCCGCGCATATCGTGCCGCCCACGGGAGCGAAGGGCTTGAATCTTGCGGCGGCGGACGTCAGGGTGCTGCACCAGGCGATCGGCGAGTTCTACCGGGGCGGCGGGATGCGCCTGATCGAGGAGTATTCGCCGCGGGCGCTGCGGCGGGTCTGGATGGCCACGCGCTTCTCATGGTGGTTCACGACGTTGCTGCATCGCTTCGGCGACGATCCGTTTGCGCAGGAACTGCAGCTGGCGGAACTCGACTACTTGTCGCAATCCGACGCCGCGCGCGCGAGCCTCGCCGAGAACTACGTCGGGTTACCGTTCTAGCTGCCGCTCCAGGCGGTCCAGGACCTTCATGGCCGGCAGGCACTGGGCGAGGCTCGCGTTCGGCTCGCGGCGCTCGCGAATGGCCGCGAAGAACTCCCGATCCTGCAGTTCGATCCCGTTCATCGATACGTCCACCCTGGAGACGTCGATCGGATTGTTCTTGCCGTCGAGCAGGTCGTCGTAGCGCGCGATGTAGGTGCCGTTGTCGCAGATGTAGCGGAAGAACGTCCCAAGCGGCCCGTCGTTGTTGAAGGACAGAGATAGCGTGCAAATCGCCCCGGAGCTCGATTTCAGGCCGATCGCCATGTCCATCGCGATTCCGAGCCTGGGATGTTTCGGGCCTTGCAGCGCGAAGCACTCGGACACGTCCTCGCCGCACTGGTAGGCGAAGAGGTCCACGGTGTGGCAGGCGTGATGCCAGAGCAGGTGGTCGGTCCAGCTGCGCGGTTTGCCGAGCGCGTTGATGTTCGTGCGGCGAAAGAAGTAGGTCTGGACGTCCATCTGCTGGATCTTGATCTCGCCTGCCCGTATCCGCTGGTGCATCCACTGATGGCTCGGATTGAAGCGGCGCGTGTGACCGGCCATCGCGACGACGCCGGTCTCCCGTTGCGTGCGCACCAGGCGTTCGGAGTCGGCCAGGGAATCGGCCATCGGAATCTCGATCATCACGTGTTTGCCGGCGCGCATGCACTCGACTCCCTGGGAGGCGTGCATCTGCGTGGGCGTCGTCAGGATTACGGCGTCGAGTCCCGGCTGCGCCAGGCTCTCCGCCAGGTTCGCCGTCCAGTGCGGAATATCCCACTGCTTCGCGACCTCCCGCGCGGCGTCCGCGTTCGAACCGGCAACGCTCACCACCTCGATGCCCGGTATCCGGGCCATCGCCTCCAGGTGCTTGATTCCAAAAGCGCCGTGTCCGGCGAGACAAACCTTCATGATGCGCTCCTGTTGGCCAAAATCATGAGCGCCGCTGCCGTATTCGAGGCGGGCACGTGATAGTGGCGATAGACTTCGATTGCATCCTCGTCAAGGGCGCCGCGCATGACGTGCCACATCACCATCTCGATGCCTTCGGAGCCGGATTCGCGCATGTATTCGGTGTGCGTGATCCGGGTGAGCGCCAGAGGATCGCGGGTCAGGCCGTCCAGGAAGGCTGCATCGAAGTCCTGGTTGATGAGTCCGGCGCGCTCGCCCTGCAGCTGGTGCGACATGCCTCCCGTTCCATAGATGAGGACCCGCAGGTCCCCGCCGAACCCTGCAACGGCCCTGCGGATCGCCTGGCCCAGCTTGTAGCAGCGCGCGCCGGTCGGCGGCGGATATTGGACGACGTTGACGCAGATCGGAATCACGGGAAACGGCCAGGCGGCGGGCTGTCCGCAGGTGATCGACAACGGGACCGTGAGACCGTGGTCGACGGGCATTTCATTCGCGATGGTCATGTCGAACTCATCGAGAATGAGCGATTCGGCGAGATGCCAGGCGAGTTCGGGGTGACCCAGCACCTTCGGGACGGGCCGGGGCCCGAACCCCTCGTCCGCGATTGGAAATTCGTCCGCGACGCCGATGAGGAACGTTGGAATGATCTGCAGCGAGAGCGCGTTTGCGTGGTCGTTGTAGACGACGATGGCGACGTCCGGCTTGAGCTCCGCCAGCCATTTGCGCGCAGGCTCGTAGCCCTTGAACAGCGGCTCCCAGTACGGGGTTCCGGTCTTGCCCTTGTCGATCGCCACGCCGATGGCGGGCACGTGAGAACAGGCGATGCCTGCGACGACCCTAGCCATGATGAGACTCCGGGTCGGCTTCCGGCTGCTTGAAGCGGTTGCCATCCACGTTGCGGCCGCCTGCGAGCATCATCTGCGCGTAGGCCTCCGTGGACATTCCGCACATCCTGCCCGCGACGTCCTGAAATGTCAGGCCATCGCAAAAGGCGATCTTGATGGTGTAGTAGATGTTGCCGCCCACCCTGAGCATGCCGAGCCAGTCGCGCTCCAGCACCGTGCGGCGCTGTTCCGGGCTCAAGGGGAACCGGTCGAGGTACGCGGCCTCGTTTTCCTTGAAGCTCTTGCGGTTCTCCGGCTTGGCCAGCGACATGCAGAACATGTTCAGCGCATAACCGCTGCGGCCGCGCCGGGCATCGTAGACGTAGGTTCCGGGTATGCTTTCGTAATCGCGAGTGTTGGACATGGGGGCTCCCTAGCCGGTGGCTCTGATTCCGGCGTGGCCGTCCGGAAGAATTTCCTGGCGGACGATGCTGCGAATCACCTGGATCGCCTTGCGCATGAGCGCGGTCGTCGGCCGCTGCGTCGAAGTCGCGATGCACAGTGGAATCGATAGGCCCTGGGCGCCGATCTGGATTGCCACCACTTGATCTCCGAATGCGCTCGAGCGGACGGCGCTCGCCGGCAGCACCGCATGGCCGTATCCCTGCCGCACGAGATCGACGACCGCCGGGATCGACTCGATCTCGTGCGCCACGCGGATTTGACGGCCGACGGAGGCGACGGCGCCTTCGACCACCATGCGCATGGCGTGAGGCCGGCTGGGTATGATCAGCGGAAGTTCGGCGAGCTTCGCGAGCGTGATCGCGGACGGAAGCGCAACCCGGCGCGTCTTGCGGGCGCCGTCCGAACCGGACCGGCCGCCGGCCGCCGGCCGCCCGGGCAGCGGGGCAATCAAGTACAACGGCTCGTTCAGGAGCGGGAGCACATCGACGTTCGCCGAGGGGCTTGCGTTGTACACCAGGCCGAAATCGACGCGGCCCATGTGGAGCCATTCGAGGATGTAGGCCGACAAGCCCTCGACGGTGCCGAGGCGGGCGTTGGGCAGGATTTCGCCGCAGGCCTTCACGAGCGGCACCGTGATGGTGCTGCCGAGACTCGGGGGCAGGCCGAGCGCCACGCTTCCGCAATCGCCCAGGCGCTGATCCTCGAGGTCGGCGCGAATGCGCCCGACCTGCGCGAGAATGCCGCGTGAATGTTCCAGCAGGCGCGAGCCCGCCGCGGTGAGGACCACCCCGCGTCCATTGCGCTCGAAGAGATTGTGGCCCAGTTCGACCTCCAGCTGCCGCACGTAGCGGCTCAAGGAGGGCTGCACCACCGACAGAAAAGCGGCGGCGCGCGTGAAGCTGCCGAGTTCTGCCACGTGGCGAAAATACTCCAGCTGTTTCAGATCCATGGTTCCGTGGTCCGGTATAAGTTATGCGAAAATCACATAACTGATATATGGGTCATTCACTTGAAGTATACGTGATAATGAAGTTCCGAACTACCTGCGACCGACACAACGAGGTGACGCCATGATCGGACGATCCGGCTGCGCAGTGCGCAACATCACGCGCGCATCGAAGGAAGACGTCGAAGCCTTGGGCCGTTTCGGCGTCGCGACCGTCCATGAGGCGATGGGGCGGGTGGGGCTGCTCGCCCGGTACATGCGGCCGATCTATCCCAATGCGAAGGCCTGCGGCACGGCGCTGACGATACTCGCACATCCCGGCGACAACTGGATGCTGCACGTGGCGGCGGAATTGCTGCAGCCCGGCGATATCGTGGTTCTGGCAACCTCGTCGGAGAACTCCGACGGCATGTTCGGCGACCTTCTCGCGACCTCGTTTCGCGCGCGCGGAGCCGTCGGGCTGGTGATCGATGCGGGTTGCCGCGATACCGCGGATCTGCACGCGATGGCGTTTCCGGTTTGGTCCCGGGCCATCAACGCCAAGGGAACGGTGAAGGCGACGGTCGGATCGGTCAATACGCCGGTGGTCTGCGCTGCCGCCCTGGTGAATCCCGGCGACGTGGTGGTCGCGGACAACGACGGCGTCGTCGTGGTGCCCAAGGCGTCGGCCGCGGGCGTGGCCGCGGCGGCGGCCCAGCGCGAGGCGAAGGAGGCGGTAAACCGCAAGCGCCTGGCGTCCGGCGAACTAGGTCTCGACATCTACGGCATGCGCGAACCGCTCGCCAAGGCGGGCTTGAAATATTTCGAGGATGAGGCCGCCTGCCTGCGCGAGTCGCGGAAATGACCGCCCCCGCGAAGGATCCGTCGAGGAGCTGTCTTCCCCCGGATCCTCATCCCGTCAAGCCCGGCTTGATACTGCCGCCCATGGCCTGCGACGCGCATTGCCACGTGTTTGGACCGGCGGCACGTTTCCCCTATTCGCCGGAGCGCAGCTACACACCGCCCGATGCCCCGGTCGAAAGCCTGCGCCGGCTGCATGCGCACTTAGGGCTCTCCCGCGCGGTCATCGTGCATGCGAGCTGCCACGGCAGCGACATGGCGGTGACGCTGGATGCGATCGCCTCGAGCGGGGGCGCGTATCGCGGCGTTGCCTGCGTCGAAGGCGGCGTGACCGATCGCGAATTGCGCACCCTGCACGAGGGCGGCATTCGCGGGATCCGCTTCAATTTCGTCAGGCATCTGGGCGGCGTGCCGGACCTTGGCGTGTTCCATCGGCTGCTCGCGCGCATCAAGCCGATGGGCTGGCACGTCGTCCTGCACCTGGATGCCGAGGACATACTGGCACAGCATGAATTGCTGGGGCGCATCGAGGTACCCTTCGTCATCGATCACATGGGCCGCGTCAAGGCGGCGGAGGGCCTCGATCAGCCGCCGTTTCAGGCGTTGCTCGGCCTTTATCGCCGCAATCCGCTCGCCTGGATCAAGATCTGCGGGGCGGAGCGGGTGTCTGCCGGGAAGCGGCCCTTCCGCGATGCGATTCCGTTCGCTCAGGCGCTGCTCGCCGCGGATCCTGCGAGAGTTTTGTGGGGCACCGACTGGCCGCATCCGAACATCGGCAAGGACATGCCCAACGACGGCGAGCTCGTGGATTTGCTGGGTGAAATCTGCCCGGATCCCGAGATCAGGCGGCGTGTTCTGGTGGACAATCCGACCCGCATGTACTGGACGGATTGACGCAAGGGGGGGCGATGATCATCGACTGTCACGGGCATTACACGACGGCGCCCGGCGCCCTGCAAAAATTCCGGGATGCGCAGCTTGCCGGATTGAAGGAACAGCGGGACGTACCCCTGGAGGCGGCGGGGCCGATCAGCGACGAGGAGATCCGGGACAGCCTGGAGAACGCGCAGCTGAAGCTGCAGCGCGCCCGGGGGACCGATCTTACGATCTTCTCGCCGCGCGCCTCCGCAATGGCGCACCACATCGGCGGCGAAACGACCAGCCTCCGATGGACGCGCGCGTGCAACGATCTGATCCATCGGGTCTGCCGGCTGTACCCCGATAATTTCGTCGGGGTGTGCCAGCTGCCGCAGTCGCCCGGCGTCGCCCCGGCAAACAGCGCCGGCGAGCTTCAACGCTGCGTCGAGGAACTGGGCTTCGTCGGCTGCAATCTGAATCCGGATCCGTCCGGCGGACATTGGACCTCGCCGCCGCTCACCGACCGGCACTGGTATCCGCTGTACGAAAAGATGGTGGAGCTCGACGTGCCGGCCATGGTGCATGTGAGCGCGTCGTGCAATCCCAATTTCCATGCCACCGGCGCGCACTACCTCAATGCCGACACGACGGCGTTCATGCAGTTCTTGACCGCCGACTTGTTCAGCGACTTTCCGACCCTGCGCTTCATCATTCCCCACGGCGGCGGCGCGGTGCCCTATCATTGGGGCCGGTACCGGGGGCTGGCCCAGGACCTGAAGCGGCCGCTGCTGGAGGAATCTTTGTTGAAGAACGTCTTCTTCGATACCTGTGTCTACCATCAGCCGGGGATCGACTTGCTCCTGAAGGTGATTCCCGCCGCCAACATCCTCTTCGGATCGGAAATGGTGGGCGCCGTTCGGGGCGTCGATCCCCAAACGGGCTTTCATTTCGACGATACCAAGCGCTATCTGGATGCCGTGGCGCTGCCCCCGGGCGACCGCCAGAGGATTTTCGAGGGCAATGCGCGCCGGGTTTTTCCCCGCCTCGACCAGATACTGTCGGTGCGCCGGCGGGTGGCGCCGTGAGGGACGATCGCCCGCCGTTCCGGGCGGACCACGTGGGCAGCCTGCTGCGCCCACCGGAACTGAAAGCGGCCCGGGAACGCTTCGCGACGGGGGAGATCACGGCCGCGCAGCTGCGCGCGGTCGAGGACGCCGCGATCCGCGAGGCCGTGGCGATGCAGGAGCGCCTGGGATTGCAAGGGATCACCGATGGGGAATTTCGCCGCGGCTCCTGGCACATGGACTTCCTGTACCGGCTGGGCGGCGTGACGCGGGTGGAACAGCAGCTCAGCGTCCGGTTTCACAACGAGAAGGGCGATATCGAGTTCACGCCCGCCGCCCTGCAGGTCACGGGCAGGATCTCGTTGCAGGAGTGCATTTTCGGCGCGGACTTCGCCTTCCTCAAATCGATCGCCAAGGGCACCCCCAAGCTGACCATTCCGAGTCCCAGCATGATCCACTACCGCGGCGGGCGCGCGTCCATCGATGCCGGTGTGTATCCGGACATGGGGGATTTCTGGCGGGATCTGTCCGGCGCGTATGCGGACGAAGTCGAGCAGCTCGGGAAGCTCGGGTGCACCTACCTGCAGTTGGACGATACCAGCCTCGCGTATCTCAACGATCCGGCGCAGCGCCGGCACATGGCGCAGATCGGCGGCGATGCGGACCAGCAGCATCTCGTCTACATCGACACCATCAACGCGGCGCTCGCGAAGAAGCCGCCCGGGATGACCGTGTGCACGCATCTGTGCCGGGGCAATTTCCGCTCCTCCTGGGTCGCGGAGGGCGGCTACGATCATGTCGCGGATGCGTTGTTCGGGCGGCTGAACGTCGACGGCTTCTTCCTCGAGTACGATGACGATCGATCGGGCGGCTTCGAGCCTCTGCGCTTCGTGCCACGCGGGAAGAAGGTCGTTCTGGGACTGGTCACCTCGAAGCGCGGTGCGATCGAGAGCAAGGACGCGTTGAAGCGAAGGATCGACCAGGCGGCCCGATACGTTCCATTGGATCAGCTGGCGCTGAGCCCGCAATGCGGATTCTCGTCCACCATCGATGGAAATGCGTTGACGATGGACGAGCAGGCCGCCAAGCTTCGGCTGATTGTGGAGACCGCGCGCGACGTGTGGGGATAGGGGCGCGCCGGCATTGCGCCGCGCCGATGAGCCATTCGGGGATATGCCATGCCGATCTACGATCATCAGCCCTCGTCACGGGGCAGCGCCTTCCTGTGGGGCGGTATCGCTCTCGGCGTGCTGTTCCTGGCGGCCGTGTTCACCCACGGATTCGGTCTGTTGGGCGGATCCGCCAAGAGCGCGGGAGCGCCGGATCTGCTGACGCGCCAGGGGGACAAGATCCTCGTCCCCGAGGGGTCCGCCTTGCGCAGCCGGCTCGTCGTGATGGCGGCGCCCGAGCAGCCCATCAGCGCCAAATTGGCGCTGCCGGCGCTGGTCGAATCCGATCCGGCGCGCACCGCCGCCGTGCTGCCGGCGCTCGGGGGCCGTGTGCGCGAATTGAAGGTCGCGTTGGGGGAACGCGTCGTTCGCGGTCAGACCCTCGCGCTCATCGATTCACCGGATCTGGCGCAGGCCTATGACGACAACGACAAGGCGGCGGACGCTTTCCGGCTGACGGACAAAGCCCTGGCGCGGCAGAGGGAGCAATCGAAGATCGGCACGGTCTCGGACCAGGATTTGGACCAGGCCAACAGCAACTATGCGCAAGCCGGGGCCGAATACGCGAGAACCCAGGCGCGCCTGAAGACGCTCGGCGCGTCCGCCGACACCAAGCCGCCGTCCCGGCTGCTGACGGTCACCGCGCCGCTCAGCGGCAGCATCACGACCCTGGCGGTGACGCCCGGTACCATCATCAATGACCCCACCCAGTCGATCATGACGATTGCCGACCTCAGCACCGTCTGGGTGACGGCCATGGTGCCGGAAAAGGACGTCGCCGCAATTTCGAAGGATCAGGACGCCGAGGTCCGCCTGATGGCATATCCCGATCGGGCGCTGTACGGCAAAGTGCTGTTCGTCTCCGACGTGATCGAGCCTGACTCACACCGGAACAAGCTGCGGATCTCATTCGCGAACGCCGATCACGCCCTCAAGCCGAACATGTTCGCGACGGTGACGCTGCTGGGGGCGCCGCGCTCGCGCGTCGTTCTGCCGAGCTCGGCGCTGCTGATGAACAACGACCGGACCAGCGTGTTCGTGGCCGTTGCCCCGTGGACTTTCGAGCGGCGCAGCGTCGATCCGGAGCTCGAGGAGGGGACATCGGTCGCAATCCGCTCCGGCATCAACGCCGGCGACCAGGTCGTCGTCAAGGGCGGAATCCTGCTGAATGATTGATCAATTCGTCACCTTCTGCCTGCACCGGCGCATTGCGGTCATGGTGCTGGCGGCGCTGCTCGGCGGGTTCGGCATCTACGCCTGGGAAACCCTGTCGGTCGAGGCATACCCCGAGCTCGGGGACGTCGCCGCGCAGGTGACGACGCAAATTCCGGGCCTCGCCGCCGAGGAAGTCGAGCAGCTCATCACGGTGCCGCTCGAACGGGCGATCAACGGGACACCGGGCATGATCCTGATGCGCTCCCAGAGCACCTTCGGCCTGTCGCTCATCACCGTGCTGTTTCGCGACGGCTACGACGACTACTGGGTTCGGCAACGCCTCGATGAGCGCATCGGTCAGACGGTGCTGCCGGCCGGTGCCGCGCCCGCGACGGACCCGGTGTCGGGGCCGGGCGGCGAGATCTACCGCTACACTCTCGAGTCGGATACCAAGAATCTCCAGGAATTGTCCGAGATCCAGCGCTGGAAGGTGATTCCGGCCCTCAAATCCGTCCCCGGCGTCGTCGATGACGTCAATTTCGGCGGCTTCACCACCGAATACCAGCTCGATCTCGATCCGAAGCAGCTCCAGCACTACGGGCTCGGCATCACCGATGTCATCAATGCCGTGAACGACAACAATACCAATGCCGGCGGCGGCCGCGTCTCGCGGGGCGATCAGAGCTACGTGATCCGCGGCGTCGGCCTGATCCGCACCCTGGAACAAATCGGTTCGATCGTCGTGACCCAGGTGAGCGGCACCCCGGTGTTGGTGCGCGACCTCGGGCGCACCACGCTCAGCCACCAAGAGCGCGAAGGGATCCTCGGCAAGGACCGCAATCCCGACACGATCGAGGGGATCGTGCTGATGTTGAAGTACCAAAACCCCTCGGAAACCTTGCGCGGCATTCACGCCAAGGTGACCGAACTCAACCGCGCGTTGGCGAATGACGGCGTCAGGATCGTGCCGTACATCGATCGCGACAATCTGGTCCGGGCGACGGTCCACAAGGTCGGCCAAACGATTCTCGAAGGCATCTCGCTCGTCTTCCTGATACTGATCGTGTTCCTCGGCAGCCCGCGCAGCGCACTGGTCGTGGCGGTGACCATCCCGCTCGCGCTGGTGTCGGTGTTCTCGCTGCTCAATCTCACCCACGTGTCGGCGAACCTCCTGTCGCTGGGCGCCATCGACTTCGGAATTCTGGTCGACGGGGCCATCGTCGTGACCGAGTCGGTGCTGCGGCGGCGCGAGGCGCTGCCCGACGAGGTGCTGAGTGAAGACGAGGCCAGGGCCGCCACGCTGCAGGTGACGCGGCCGATTTTTTTCGCCAGCCTCATCATCATCACGGCCTATCTGCCCATGTTCTCCTTCGAGCGGGCGGAGGCCAAGCTCTTTACGCCCATGGCCTATACGATGGGCTATGCCCTGTTCGGCGCGCTGTTGACCACGCTGGCGCTGGTGCCGGGCCTCGCCTACATGGCGTTCCGCCAGCCCGGCCGGGTCTATCACAACCGCTGGCTCGAGCGCCTCACCGTCTGGTACGACCGGGTGCTCGCCGCGTGCCTGGATCAGCCGCGCATCACCTACGGGGTCGCGAGCTTCGCGCTGCTGGCGGTCGTGGGGCTGGGGGCCACCGTGGGCCGCGACTTCCTGCCGGATCTCGACGAAGGGGCGCTGTGGCTGCAGGTGCAAATGCCCACCGGGCTCGCCTTGAACAAGGCGAGCGACATGGCGAGCGACCTGCGCCGGGCGATCTTGAAGTACCCGGAAGTGTCCTACGTCGTCACGCAAACCGGCCGCAACGACGACGGTACGGATCCTTGGACCATGTCCCACATCGAGGCGCCGGTCGGACTCACCAACTACGACAGCTGGTCGAACCACGAGTCCAAAAAGCAGTTCCTCGACAAGTTGGCGACGGGACTTGCCAAGGAGCTGCCCGGCTATTCCATCGGCATCAGTCAGCCCATCATCGACGGTGTCAACGACATGATCGGCGGCGCCCACAGCCCGCTGGTGATCAAGATATTCGGCGACGATTTGCATGAGCTGCGCGATATCGGGGCGCAGATCGTGCGCGTGCTGTACAGCATCCAGGGCACGTCCAGCGCGTCCATTTTCCAGGAGCCGCCGATCCCGCAGATGGAGATCAACCTGGATCGAGAACGCGCCGCCCGCTATGGGATCAATATGACGGAGGTGTTGAATGTCATCCAAACCGGAGTCGGCCAGGCGCCGGTGTCCACGGTGTATGTGGGTGAAAGAACCTATCCTCTGACGGTGCGGTATACGCAGGAGGACCGCAACTCGCCCGAAGCGCTCGGGAATCTCCTGGTGACCACCGCGAGCGGCGCGCAAATCC